>OGNO01000025.1_pt1 | contig 150417 bp, 90 predicted proteins | sample 1573491 | NCBI WGS metagenome assembly OGNO01 (sample SAMEA2581900, study PRJEB24529) | metagenome | biome: Human gut stool | place: China | collected 2011
AATTGAATACCTTCTTTTAGTCTCGTTGCGGAAGCTGGGGGATTCGAACCCCCGGAACGGTTACCCGTTCGGCAGTTTAGCAAACTGCTGGTTTCAGCCACTCACCCAAACTTCCTTTTCTGAAAGGATGTTTTCTCTCAAACGCGATGCAAATGTAGAGAGACTTTTTGAATTGTGCAAACTTTGTGCTCCTTTTTTTGTGAAATAATTGACCGGATAATTTTATGTCTTTGAATATTAGTTAGTTTGATAAATAAGATTTTTTTATTCAGTTTTCTTCTTTTTGAATTAAAACTTATTGAAGAGGGGATTGTAGATGATACGGACCATAAATGGCAAGATAAAATGAGGGCGATTCGTGCGCTGAAAAACATAAAAGAGGGGTAAAACTCCTTCTTTTATGGAAAATGTAGCAGATAGGAAAGCAATTCTTTTGAAAAAATCCTGTGTGGAGCCTTATTTTTTGGGGTAAGCATTTGCAAATTGCCGATAAAAAGATTTTCTTTGTAATTATTATAAAAATAAACTATGATTAAAAAAATATTTATTAATATTTGGAATTTCTATTATGAAGGTTTTCGCTCCATGACCCTGGGGCGTACGCTATGGGCGTTGATCCTGGTCAAACTCTTCATCATGTTTTTCATCTTAAAACTTTTTTTCTTCCCCTCTTTTCTGAAAGGCAAAAGTACGGAAGAGAAGCAGGAATATGTGGGAAGTGAACTGGTAGACCGGGCGGCAACTGAGCAGAATCCTTCTCTCTAGCACTTTCTTTGATTACTGGATAAAGAATTACTAATTTATAAAAACACACATTTTATGTTGGAAACAATTGACACCTCAATGATTGACTGGTCAAGGGCACAGTTTGCTCTTACCGCGATGTACCATTGGCTGTTTGTTCCCCTTACGCTGGGACTGGCCGTTGTGATGGGCCTGATGGAAACCATGTATGTAATATCGGGTAATGAATTCTGGAAGCGTACGGCAAAGTTCTGGATGAAGTTGTTTGGTATAAATTTTGCCGTAGGAGTGGCTACCGGATTGATTCTGGAGTTTCAGTTTGGTACGAACTGGAGTAACTATTCCTGGTTTGTAGGAGATATTTTCGGAGCTCCCCTTGCGATTGAAGGGATTGTGGCCTTTTTCATGGAAGCTACCTTTATTGCCGTCATGTTTTTTGGCTGGAATAAGGTCAGCAAATCTTTCCATCTGACATCTACATGGCTTACCGGACTGGGAGCGACTTTCTCGGCATGGTGGATCCTGGTAGCCAACTCATGGATGCAGTATCCGGTAGGTATGAAATTCAATCCGGAAACTGTACGTAATGAAATGTTCGATTTTGCGGCTGTGGCATTTTCTCCTGTCGCCGTGATGAAGTTCCTTCATACGGTATTGAGCAGCTGGATGCTGGGAGCAGCCTTTGTAATTGGAGTCAGTGCCTGGTATCTTATCCGTAAGCGTGAGAAGGAGTTTGCCTTGGCCAGTATGAAAATTGCTGCCGGAGTGGGGTTGTTCGCATCTCTCGTGACTGCATTCAGCGGTGACAAGTCGGCTTATCAGGTAGCCCAATATCAGCCCATGAAACTGGCAGCTATGGAAGCGCTTTATGAAGGAGGTACGCATGAGCCGCTTACGGTAGTGGGCAGTCTGAAAATTCCAGCCATGCTTTCCTATCTGGCTACACATGATACTGACGGGTATGTACCGGGTATAAATAATATTCTGCGGGGAGGATATACCCTTCCGGACGGTTCTCAGGCTTTGTCGGTAGAGGAGAAGATGGTACGCGGTAAAAAGGCCATTGCTGCCTTAGGGGATTTCAGAAAAGCCAAGGAGGCCGGTGACCAGCATGCGATGGAGGCTGCCCGTAGTGTATTGGATGAAAACATGCCGTATTTCGGCTATGGATATATTAAAGATCCTGCACACGTGGTTCCTCATGTGTCACTGTTGTTCTGGACCTTCCGTATCATGGTGGGACTGGGAGTGTATTTTATCGGATTTTTCGCACTTATCCTCATTCTGGCATCCAAGCCTCGCTTCCTGCAGTTGACCTGGCTGCATCACCTGGCAGTATGGAGCATTCTTCTGGCTTATGTAGCCAGTCAGGCCGGATGGATTGTTGCGGAACTGGGACGTCAGCCTTGGGCTATCCAGGATATGCTGCCGGTCAATGCGGCTATCTCAAAACTGGAAACCGGTTCGGTACAGACTACTTTCTTTATCTTCCTGATCATGTTTACGGTGTTGCTGATAGCTGAAATCCGTATTATGCTGAATGCCATCAAGCAGGGCCCGGAAGGAAAATAATCAGATCAAAATGTTAATTTATTAAATAGAAAAACTATGGATTCAACTTATATATTCTTGCAGCATTACTGGTGGTTTCTGGTGTCATTGCTGGGGGCATTACTTGTATTCCTGCTGTTTGTGCAGGGAGGTAACTCATTGCTGTTCAGACTGGGGCAGACTGAAGAGGAACGTACACTGATTGTGAACTCCACCGGACGGAAGTGGGAGTTCACCTTTACTACGCTGGTGACTTTCGGAGGGGCTTTCTTTGCTTCTTTCCCTTTGTTTTACAGTACCAGTTTCGGTGGGGCATACTGGCTGTGGATGATTATTCTGTTCAGTTTTGTACTGCAGGCGGTATCCTACGAGTTCCAGTCGAAGCTGGGTAACCTGCTTGGAAAGCGTACGTATCAGTATTTTCTGGTTATCAACGGGGTGGTAGGACCGATATTGCTGGGAGCGGCAGTAGCTACTTTCTTTAACGGTTCTAATTTTGTGGTGGAAAAGGCTAACCTGACAGATGATTTCATGCCGGTAATCAGTCACTGGGCAAACGGCTGGCACGGACTGGATGCTTTCGGAGACCCCTGGAACCTGATTCTGGGAATGGCTGTCTTCTTCCTTGCCCGCCTGCTGGGAAATATGTACTTTATCAATAATATCCGTAATGAGCAGCTGGTGGCGCGCTGCCGGCGTCAGTTGATTTCGGACGGAGTGCCTTTCTTGTTTTTCTTCCTGGCTTTTGTGATCCGTACGTTACTGAAGGATGGTTTTGCGGTTGATGCTCAGACTCAGGAAATTGTGATGGAGCCTTACAAGTATTTCAATAACCTCGTGGAAATGCCGTATTTGCTGCTGCTGTTTGTGCTGGGTGTGGCCGGTGTGCTTTGGGGACTGATTAAGAGCATCCTTTGCACCTCGTATACGCGTGGAATTTGGTTTGCCGGTGTCGGTACGGTACTGACTGTGTTGGCATTGCTGCTGACTGTAGGTTATAATCATACTGCATATTATCCATCAACTGCCGATTTGCAGAGTTCGCTGACGCTGGCCAACAGTTGCTCCAGTATGTTTACTCTGAAGACAATGGCTTATGTATCGATTCTGGTGCCGTTTGTCCTGGCTTATATCGTTTATGCATGGAGAGCCATTGACCGTAAGCCTATTACGGCGGAAGAACTGAAGGAAGATGACCATGCTTATTGATGGGAAATCTCTGAGTAGGGTAGGATGATAAAAAACTCCTTGTCTGCTATCTGTTGCAGACAAGGAGTTTTTTTATATGGGATGCTGGAATATCTGTTCCGGCCTGTATTTATTGCCGGATGGAGGGATTCAGCGAGAAGCTTGTTTATTCTTGTTTTCTTCTACTGTTTTCAGCATCAGTTCTACTGCCGTCTTCAATTGCACATCATTGCCTTTCAGCTGGTCTTCCGGACTGTTGTATACGGCAATGTCCGGTTCAACCTGGTGGTTTTCCGAATACTGGCCTCGCATGTCGCGGCAACCTACCTGCGGAATACCGAATACCAGACTCGGATCAATTTGCTGTTCCCACCATACGGCTGTCATGGTACCCGGAACAGGAGCTCCTACGAGTTTTCCGATACCCAGTTCACGATATACCCACGGAGTACCACAGGCGTTGCTGTAGTTGTCTTCGCAGATCAGCATGCACGATGGCTTCAGCCATTTGTTGAAAGGATCGCTGCCGATGTATTGTCCGCGCGGTACAAACTGCTGGTATTCTTTACCGCTGAGCAGGGTGACTACATCATCGTGCAACCAACCTCCTCCGTTGTGGCGGGTGTCAATGACTACAGCGTCGACGTTGCGGTAGCGTCCGAGCAGTTCGCTGTACAATGTACGGAAACTTGGGCTGTCCATGCCTTTGATGTGTACATATCCGACGCGTCCGTTCGACCAGGTCTCAGTCATTTTCCGGTTGCGTTCTACCCAGCGTTTGTAGAGCAGTTCGTTTTCGTCGGAACGGCTGATTCCTTTTACAGTCTCGGTAAACCGTTTGCCGTTTTTCGGGTTGTAGATGGTCAGTACCATCTTTCTGCCGACCTTGCCTTCGAGCAGCGGATAGTAATCTTCTCCTTTCCGGATGGGCTGTCCGTCTATCTTTTCGATGATGCAGCCGGCGGTAGCCTCTGTCTTGATGGCTGCCAGCGGACTTTTGGCAATAATCTCTGCAATCTTCAATCCGTCACCCAGGTACGTATCGTCGAGGAAGACACCCAGGGATGCTGTAGCAAGTGCTGCTCCGCTATTGCTGTAGCGGGCGCCGGTATGAGAGGCATTCAGTTCACCCAGCATCTCACTCAGCATTTCTGCAAAATCGTAGTTGTTGTTGATGTGAGGCAGGAATTTCCGGTACACTTCTTTGTATCCTGTCCAGTCGGTACCCTGCAGGTCGGTGACGTAGAATTTGTCTTTTACCTGCTGCCAGACATGGTCGAAGATGTATTCGCGTTCTTTGAAGGGCTGGTAATCAAAGAATGCATTGAACGTGATGTCTTTCGTACTTCCTTTTTCGAGGTCTACTTTTTTCAGTTTTCCTCCCGTGCACATATAAATGTTCTCACCTTTCTTGTCGGGAATCATCCGTCCACCACCCAGGCCTTTGGCAAGAATCTTGGTAGAACCTTCTTTCAAATCGTGTACCCAGAGGTCGAAGTCGCCCTCAAAAGCGGCCTGATAGTAGAATTTGTCTCCTTTCGGAGAAAGATATCCGTCGCCCATGAAAGAGGAGTTGACTGTAAGCCGGATGACACGGTCCTTGCAGTTCTCGAGATCGAAGACAAGGGGCTTGACTTCTTCTTGTTTATCTTCTTTGTCTGCTTCCGACGATTTCTTGCTTTCTTTCTCTTTCTTTTTCTTGGCATCTTCTTCGTCCTTTTTCTTCTCTTTCTCTGCTTCTTCCAGCAGTGCCAGGTCTTCCTTGTTCATGCGGAAACGTTCATAGGCTTCCACATCGAAGAACATGATGTAGGCGTCGGTTTCGGCTCCCCAGCTTCCGTGGCTGCGGTATCCGGCACGGTCACTGAACCAGATCATGGCTTTTCCACCGAGTACCCAGCTGGCGCTTCCGTCGGTATATCCGCTTTCGGTAAGATTGTGCATTTCACCTTTACCGTCGGCATTGAGCAATACGACGTCTTTGTTGTTCCAGCCTCCGATGCCGATGTAGTCAGACAGAATCCATTTGCTGTCGGGACTCCATTGGAACCACTGGTCGCCGTCGCTGTATGAGTACTGGTACTTGCCGTCCATTACCGTACGTACCTGTCTGGATTTCAGATTGAGTACCCGGATGCAGGTACGGTCTTCCAGGAAGGCGATTTCCTTACCGTCGGGACTGTACTGGGGTTCAAAAGAAGTAATGTTGGAATTGATCAGCCGTTCCTCTTTGATTTCTTCGGCATAGGTAAACAGTTTGTCTTCCTTATTGCACAGCGAGGCTTGGTAAATCTGCCAGATTCCGTTTCTTTCGGATGAGTAAGCGAGGTGTCTGCCGTCGGGAGAGAACTGGATGTTCCGTTCTTGTTCCGGAGTGTTGGTAATCCGTCGAGTAGTTTCGTACTCAACGGAGGTGACGTATACATCGCCTCTCAGAATAAATGCTACTTCCTTGTGGTTGGGGGAAAGTGCGATATCGGTAGCTCCGCTGTTCCGGATCTGTTTGATCAGGTCCCGGTTGTTGTTGTCGGCTACAATCTGGATGTTGACCTTTTTGGGATTATTTCCCGGTACAAGGGTGTAGATTTCTCCGTCAAGGCCGTAGCACAGGGTGCCGTTTTTGCTTACGGAAAGAAAACGTACCGGATTCTGGGTGTGGAAAGTAAGCTGGCGGGCGTCGTTCTTTCCCGGAGTGCGCTGGAATACGTTGAAGCTTCCTTTCTCTTCACTCAGGTAATAATATGATTTTCCATCGGGGGCCCAGACGGGATTGCGGTCTTCACCTGCGTAGTCGGTCAGTTTTTCAAAGCTGCGTTCTCCCTTGTCTTGACACAACCAGATGTCTCGGGTGATGGAGGCTTTTTCGTGTTTTCTCCAAGGATCTTCGTATCCTTTCTTGTCTTGATACAGCCATTGGGTCGTATCGAAAGGATGGAAGGAGATGTTTTCCATGGTGAGTGAGGAGAACATCTGGGGTCTGCCTCCCTGAATACCTACTTTATAGACTTGGGTGAATATGCCCGACGGGAATTGCAGGTCGGTAACCGAAGGCTGGAGTGAGGCGGAAAACAGTACGGTAGAGTCATTCTGGAATGCGATGGGGATTTCTTTTCCGGAAGGTGTGGTCAGCCGTTTGGGGATTCCTCCTTCGGCTGCTACGACAAAGACGTCCAGACTTCCCATACGGTCGGAGGCAAAGGCAATGTGCTTGCTGTCAGGGCTCCATACCGGATAACTGTCGTAAGCGGCATTCGAGGTGAGCTGACTGGCCTTTCCTCCCTGGACAGGGACGGTAAAGATATCTCCCTGGTAGGTAAAGGCAATGGTTTTTCCATCTGGTGACAGAGCGCAGTAACGCATCCAGAGCGGATGATCTTGCGCCTGAAGGGACAACGTTCCCAGCAGAACGGCTCCCGATAAAATTAATTTTTTCATGCGAATAAGGTTGGGTTTAGTTTCATATCTTTTATATGGATGAATGTATCCGGCTGTCTGATCTGATACGGATGAGGCCGGGATGATTCATTGTCTCATATATTTTGTCAGCCTTTTGCGGCATCTCGTCGCAAAGATAAGGAAAATGTATGGTGACGGTTGAAAAAATGAATTTGTTTTTGAAGAATGGCAGGACATTTGCGAGAAAGGGATGTGGATGGGGGATAATGGCAGAGCCGGTTCAAATCAAAGACTTGAACCGGCTCTGTCGCTATATGAGATTATTATTGATTGAATGTATGTCGTTCTTATTTCTGTGTAGCTTCCTCCATTCTTACCGGGCATACAGGGTGTAAGTTTGCACCTCTTTTGTGGTGTGGAGCAGGAGTCATGGCCGGACATCCGGGTTTTCCCGGCTGGCATTTCGGAGCGTGCATTCTTTTGTGAGGCTGAGCACGGAATAGTTTTTCTACCTGTCTGATGTTCAGGATTTTTTTGAACTTATTGTAGTAAGTTTCCTGAGTTTCCAGGATTTTCTTGCGCATGGCAAATTTGTCCTGCATCTGCTGGTCAAGTTCTGCATCGGTCAGTTCTTTTTTCGGACAGGCCTTAGGAGCAACTTCCGGATGGCAGCTCTTCAGGGCATTCAGGTATTCGGTATAAAGAGGAGCGAACTTGGCTGCCGTAGCTTCATCGAGCAGCAGGTGTTTTTGCATTTGCTTGACTTGCATTTCGATACGCTGTTCGGGAGTCAGACGAGGTCTGTTGGCTTTACCTGCCTTGTCTTGCTGTGCCCAAAGATTGCCAAAACTGCCAATGGCTACCATCATACATACGATAAATAAACGGTTTGTTTTCATATTCTTCTCGTTTTAAAAGTTAATTATATTCAGTTTAGCGCGCTTTGTGATTATGACGGTTTTTGTGGAAAATGGTTTATTCTGATTCTGCCATTTTACTTTTTTTAATGTTGCCGGTCGGACGTGAAATTCCGATAATGAGTTGTGAATAAGGTGTATACATTCTGAATGCTGAATGTTTTTTAAGAATGATTTTTATCGTTTTATGGAGTATGTCAGTGAAATATGGCTTAGGGTGTTTCGGAAAATATTTAGCTGGATTTTGGGGAAGCGATGACTATTTTTCCTATTTTTACTTTTGGTTTGGCGGGTTGGCTGAACCGTGAACGAAACCGGATTTTTATTAATGGATGAAAACGATGAGACTGAATAAATTGCTTCTATGTTTCTTTTTGTGGGTGAATGTGTGCGGATGTCTGTATGCTCAGGCTTCCCGTCCGAAAGTGGGACTTGCCTTGAGTGGGGGAGGTGCTAAAGGGGTGGCCCATATTGGGGTACTGAAGGTGATGGAAGAAGTGGGAATCCCCGTAGACTATATCAGTGGTGCCAGTATGGGGTCGATTATCGGAGGATTGTATGCCATCGGCTATGACGCTGCTACCCTCGACAGTCTGGTCCGCAGTCAGGACTGGATGTTTTTGTTGACCGACCAGATGGAGCGGGAGTTCCGTTCGCTGGAGAGCAAGCAGGAGAAGGACAGATTCCTGGTTTCTTTCCCTTTTTCCATTCATCAGCAATCCGGAACTTCTTTGTCGGGTTTTATCAAAGGACAGAATATTCTGAATAAGTTTACCGACTTGACCATCGGGTATCATCAGGTATCGTCTTTCGACAGTCTTCCCATTCCTTTTGCCTGTGTGGCGGGTGATTTGAGAAAGGGGGATGAGGTCATTATCAAGGAAGGAAGTCTGCCGCTTGCCATGCGCAGCAGTATGGCGATTCCCGGAGTTTTTGCTCCGGTATACCGGGACAGTATGGTACTGATCGACGGAGGGGTATTCAATAATTTCCCTACCGATGTGGTCAAAAAGATGGGGGCGGATGTCGTAATCGGGATCGACCTGAATACCGATGCCTTGGAAAATCCGGAGTATAAATCGTTGATGGAGATTGCCAACAAACTGATTTTCATTGCGGGTGAGAAAAAGTATGCCGAGAATATGAAACTGGTGGATTTGTATATTAATCCGGAACTGAAAGGGTATGGGTCTGCGGATTTCAATGCCGAGGCAATTGATTCGATGATTGTAATGGGAGAGCGGGCTGCCCGTGCAAAATGGAACGAGCTGGTGGCGTTGAAGAAAAGATTGAATTTGCCTGACAAAAAGGATGTGGAACGGAAAACGATGGCTGCTCCCGACAGTTTCTGGGTGGCCGAAGTGCAGATAAAAGGACTGAAATCGTACGATGAGGAGTGGATCATGAAACAGGCAGGGGTGACACCGGAAGGTTACTTGAATGCCGACGAACTGGAGCGGAGTGTCCGCCTGTTGCAGGGTACGGGACTGTTTAAGTCTGTAGGATATAGTCTGACGGGACCTCGGAATGATGTCCTGGTATTCAGGGTACAGGAGTTCCCGGAAGGGCGGTTTGATATTGGATTCAATGTGAATTCGGAAGAAATCGCGTCGCTGTTGTTGCATGCCCGCATGAATGTGAAGTCGTTGAACAGCAGTTCCGTGGATGCTACGGCTAAAATCAGTACCAATCCGTGGCTGAATGTGGACTATAGTTTTCATACCCGCAAGATGAAGAATATCGGAGTGGCCTATCGTCTGGGGTATACGGACATGAAGCTGTATCGGGAGGGAAGGCGTATCGATAATATCTCCTTTCTTGGCAATCACATTGAGTTTTACCTGAATGAAAGTTCGTACCGCAATTTTACGTATCGGGTAGGGGTGCAGGGAGACTTTTTCTGCAATGCTTCCGGACTGTATACTCCGGATTACCGGAAGTATGTTCCGAAATCGGCAGACCGTTATTTCTCTACTTTCCTGATGTTGGGATATGATAGTTTCGACAACCTGACGCATCCGGCTTCCGGAGTCCGGCTGGCGGTCAAGGATAATGTGTATGGAGATGATGTGTTCAAGGAAAAGAGCAACTGGTTTAATCTGACGACCTTTAATTTTCAGGCGGCTCTTTCATTGAGCAACCGCTTTTGTGTGCTCCCCGAGGTGTATGGCAGTCTGTTGTGGGGAGATGGTATTCCGGGCTACTTCCAGAATTATATCGGAGGGGAGGATTCGGGACGTTATTTCGCCCAGCAGCAGTCGTTTTATGGCATACGTTATGCGGAGGTGGCGGATAATCTGTTGCTGGGATCCCGCCTGACCCTGCGCTACCGGATCGGGGGAAAGCATTATGTATCCGGCATTGTGAACTATGCATATAATACGCATGATTTCAATAGCTTTTCCGACGGGAAGAGTTATTGGGGAGGTGCCTTGAAGTATTCGTATGATACCTTAATCGGGCCGGTGAGCCTGACATTCGATTATTCCAACAGCGTGGATAAACTGGGAATCTATGCGAATGTCGGTTATTATTTTTAACCGGAACTCCTGGAACTGCAGTCGCTGGAGAACCGGTGGCATGTAGGGAGTTTAGAGGAAAGGGGCGGGAACACGGATTTCCACTTTCTTTCCGGTGACAGGGTGAACAAAGGACAGGTAGCTGGCGTGCAGGTAGAGGCGCTTGTCCTTGGTTCCGTAGAGTTCATCGCCTGCAATCGGGGCATTCAGTCCTTCGGCATGGGCTGCGTGTACTCTCAACTGGTGGGTGCGGCCGGTGTGTGGCCAGAAGGTTACCCATACTTTCTCGCCTTGTCGCTTGATTACCCGGAAATGGGTCAGTGCCGGTTTGCCCAGTGTCGGGTGAACCATCTGGCAAGGACGGTTGTTCCAGTCGGGCATCAGTGGCAGACTGATGTCTCCTTCATCGTTTCCGTGATAGCCCTGGAGTATGGCGGTATATTGTTTTTCCATCTGACGGGTGGCAAACAAGGCCTGCAGTTGCTGGTGGACTTCCTTGGTCTTGGCGGCAAGCAGTATGCCGGAGGTTGCCATATCCAGCCGGTGGACAACCAGCGGACCGGTGGCCTGAGGGTAAAGTCGCTGCAGGCGCTGACAGACTGAGTCCAGGTCGTTCTTTCCGGGTACGGACAACATTCCTGCCGGTTTGTTGACTGCTACTATCCATTCGTCTTCGTATACGATTTCGAGTTCCTTGTCTTTGTGGCAGTCGACTTCCAGCGGATTTTTTTCTACGTTCAGTCCGATGAGCATGTGTGCCAGGATAGGTGCACATTTTCCCTTACAGGAGGGGTAAAAGTGTCCGTGATGACGGATTTCTTCCTTGGGGGACATTCCCCACCAGAATTCACCCATAGCCAGCGGATACAGCTGGTGCTGGTAGGCGTATTGGAGCAGTTTGGGCAAGGCGCATTCTCCGGCTCCGGCGGGAGGGGTTCCCTGCGGGGTATCCTGAAAAATCTGACAGAGGTCCTTGTGTTCGCCTTTGGCATTCAGCATCTGGAATTGCTGGAACAGACGGAGCTGCAGGGCTGCCGACCGGTGTTTCCGTTCCTCTTTCAGTTGGCGGATCAGGGCTTCATGGCGGTGGACAAGGACTGCCTGGGTGTCAATCTCGTTTTTTATGCGCTTTTCCAGCCGTTTGTATTCGGCTTTCTGAAACTGGCTTTCTTTGATGAGTTGTGCCTCGGTTTCCGGAGAGACTCCGGCTGCCCGTAGTTTTTCACGTGCCTGTTTGGCCTGTCTCATCGCTTCTTTCGCTGCGGTCAGTTGCCGGTTGCCGGTTTCCTGTAAGTCCAGCAACTCTTTTTTCTGCGACTGATATTCCGAAGCCTGTTCAAGTTCACGGATACGGGTGTTTATCTGGGAAATCTGTGCTTCTTCCAGACGGAAAAAACCATCGGGCTGCAGCAGGTCGTATACGGGAGGTACAAAGAACGGGTGTGAATTACTGCCTGCCAGATTCCCGGAGAAGGCAGCCAGGTATCCTGTCCGGTTATCCGGGGTACGGACCACCAGTACTCCGAACATTTTTCCCTGATGCAACTCTTCTTCCCATTCCTTTCGCTCCGAAAGATAAGCCTGTACTTCCCGGGCTGCAAGTTGAGTCAGCGGATGAGGGGTATAATGAAATGGATAAGTAAACACCGATGGAAGTGTGATTCCATCGGTGGAGTGTGTGAAGAAATGTAACTTTTCTGTATCGTTGCCTGTAAGTTCTTTCTGACTCATTTTGTGATTTGTTCCGATATTCCGTTATTCCAGTTCTCTTTGCCGGCAGAAACATCCGCCAAATTTTTCATCAATGTTTTCAATCGGTTCCTTGAAAATTCCATAGACGGACGATCCGGAGCCGCTCATGGAAGCATAAATGGCTCCAAGGTCGTATAGCTTGTCCTTGATGGCTGCGATTTCCGGATATTTAGGGAAAATGCTTGCTTCAAAATCATTGACCACCCAATCTTTCCAGCTTTCGATAGGGGACTGGATAATCTCCTTCAGTGAACGTGCCGGAGCATGGGGATGAATGTGGGCAAAGGCTTCGCGGGTAGAGATGAATACGTCTGGCTTGACCAGAATGATGTGGTATCCCTTTAAGGAGAGTTCCAGCGGTTCAAACAGGTTGCCGGTGCCTTTGGCGAATACGGGCTGGTTTTTGATGAAGAAGGGACAGTCGGCTCCCAGCTGGGCTGCATAATCTTCCAACTGTGCTTCACTGAGGTTTAGTTTGAACTTTTCATTCAGTAATTTGAGCATGAAAGCTCCGTCGGAAGAGCCTCCTCCCAGTCCCGCACCGGTCGGGATATGCTTGAACAGATGAATGTCTACAGGAGCCAGGTCATGGTGCTGCTTCAGTAGCTGATAAGCTTTGATTACCAGGTTGCTGTCTTTGTCTCCTTCAATCTGTATGCCGCTGATGCGCAGTTTGTAAGGAAGATCTGAGTTTTCGAGTCGGCTGACTTCCAGCGCGTCCTGGAATTTAATGGGATAGAATATCGTCTCCAGATTGTGATAGCCATCCGGGCGTTTTTCTGTGATATTTAACCCTATATTTATTTTTGCATTAGGAAATGTGATCATGGTATTGTGTGTTTGATTTGTTCAAAGGTAGTAAAAAAAGTAAAAAGACCGGAATTTCTTTCAATTTTCAGAGTAGAAATATTTGTTGACCGCAGAAAGGTAAATAGAAGGTGTATCTAGTCTGAAGCCGATTCATTTAAAATGATGCGCTTTCCCGAGATGCTGATGCGTCCTTCTCCTGCCAGTTCGGACAGGGCTCTGGCCAGTGAGGGACGAGCTACTCCGAGAATGAAGGCCACTTTCTGCTGGTTGTCGATTTTTCCGTGGATGCTGAGGTAGTTCATCAGGCGGGATTTCAGACTCTGAAGGGCGAACTCGTTCAGTTTCCGGCTTAAGAACAGACTTCTATCGGATATCATCCGGATGAAATTTTTCATTACGGCGGATTGTTCGTGCATGAAATCACTGAACCGTCTGCTGTCCATGATCAGGACTTCGCATTCGGCCGTGGCCTGTGCACTGACGGGGAAGCGGTTGTCGGAAGCATAAATAAAGGCGGGAGCCAGTATTTCGGGGGCTTCCAGCCAGTCGATGGTCAGCTGTTTTCCTTCTTCGTTTTCCATCTGTGCCATTACGGTGCCTTCGAGCAGAAGGTAAAGCGAACGGCATACATCTCCCTGGCGGGCAATGAAATCTCCTGGCGAATAATGCTGGATACGGTTGGGGGCCTCCTCCAGCAGTTGTTGAAGTTTATCGGGGGAGCATCCGCCGAATAAGGGGAGCTGCATCAGTTTTTCTATTTTCATGACGGGGTTGATTTTTTTATGGAGTTGTAACATAGGTGACAATCTATCTCCTGATGATTGTTCATCTTTGCACAAACTTAATGAAAAAACTGCGAATAATAAAATAGGAATTTACAATTAGAAACAGGAATAACAATGGAAGGAAGTATGTTTTGTTTTCAGTGCCAGGAAGCTGCGAAGGGTAGCGGATGTGTCCTGAAAGGTGTGTGTGGAAAAGAAAGTACGACAGCCCGGTACATGGACCTGCTGTTGTTTGTGGTTCGTGGGGTAGCTGTGGCAGCAGATGTGTTGCGCAATAACCGGCTGGTGGTGGAAGAGGAGGTGAATCTGTTTGTGACAGATGCACTGTTTGCTACGATTACGAATGCGAATTTCGATGATGAGAGCATCCTGAAGCGGGTGCGGAAAGGACTGGTCTTGCGCGACAGGTTGAAGGCGCAGGCACGGGAGAAGGGGCTGGCCTTGCCGGAAAAGGACGAACTGGACTGGAACGGGACAGCGGAGGAGTTTGATTCCAAATCGGCTACGGTGGGTGTTCTCCGAGAGAAAAACGAAGACATCCGCTCGTTGAAAGAGTTGCTGGTGTATGGTCTGAAGGGAATGGCAGCATATCACGAACATGCCATTCGGTTGGGACACTCGGATGAAGCACTTCATGCATTCATGCAGCAGGCGCTGGCGGAAACGGCTTTGGACCGTCTTACGGCTGAAGAATGGGTGGCGCTGGTGCTGAAGACCGGAGAATATGGTGTGCGGGTAATGGCACTGCTGGACAAAGCCAATACGGAGAGGTATGGTCATCCGGAAGTGACAAAGGTGAACCTGGGGGTCCGAAGCAATCCGGGTATTCTGATCAGCGGCCATGATTTGCGTGATCTGGAAGAGTTGCTGCGCCAGACCGAGGGAACAGGAGTGGATGTGTATACCCACAGTGAGATGTTGCCGGGACATTATTATCCGGCCTTCAAGCGTTATGAGCATTTTGTGGGTAATTACGGAAATGCCTGGTGGAAGCAGCGTGAGGAGTTTGCTTCTTTCAATGGTCCGATTGTCTTTACGACCAACTGTATCGTGCCGCCTTCGGAGAATGCGGTGTATAAAGACCGGATTTTTACTACGAATGCAACCTCCCCAGCGGACAGGCCATCTGTGAACAGGGTGTATAAAGACCGGATTTTTACTACGAATGCAACCGGCTATCCGGGATGCCGTCATATTCAGGCTGATCACGAAGGACATAAGGACTTCTCGGAAGTGATTGCGCTGGCCAAGACGTGTGCGGCTCCTGTGGAACTCGAAAGGGGAGAACTTGTGGGTGGATTTGCGCATCATCAGGCTTTGCAGCTTGCCGGTGAGATTGTGGAGGCAGTGAAGAGCGGGGCTATCCGTAAGTTTGTGGTCATGGCCGGCTGTGACGGACGGATGAAAAGCCGTAATTATTACGCGGAGTTTGCTCAGGCCTTGCCGCAGGATACGGTGATTCTGACTGCGGGCTGTGCAAAATATAAATACAACAAACTGCCTTTGGGAAGCATCAATGGCATTCCCCGTGTACTCGATGCCGGACAGTGCAATGACAGTTATTCGTTGGTCGTAATCGCCCTGAAATTGAAGGAGGTGTTCGGGCTGGAGGATGTGAATGAGCTGCCGATTGTCTATAACATTGCCTGGTATGAGCAGAAAGCGGTAATCGTACTGCTGGCACTGCTGAGTCTGGGAGTAAAGGATATTCACCTGGGACCTACCTTGCCGGCCTTTTTGTCGCCGAATGTAGCGAAGGTGCTGGTGGATCACTTCGGAATATCTGGAATTACTTCTGTGGATGAGGACTTGAAAAAGATGGGACTGGTATGATTTGTCAGTGAAACTGTCCGGTTGGGTAATTTACTTTTCAAAACTGGAGGGAATAACTCAGGATTTTTTTATCTTTGTCCATTCATTGGTATTTTCAAAAAAAGAATATATGGATAAAGTAGTGATTAACTCGTACGAAGAGTTTGAAAAATTATTGGGACAGCAGATTGGAGTATCTGAATGGCTGGAAGTTTCACAGGAACGCATCAATCAGTTTGCAGATGCTACATTGGATCATCAGTGGATTCATGTGGATGTGGAACGTGCAAAGGTAGAGAGTCCGTTCAAGAGCACGATTGTTCACGGTTACCTGACACTTTCGTTGCTTCCTTATTTCTGGAATCAGATTATCGAAGTGAATAACCTGAAGATGATGGTAAATTACGGAATGGACAAGATGAAGTTCGGTCAGGCTGTGTTGTCGGGACAGCGTATCCGCATGACGGCTGATCTGCACTCATTGGTAAACCTCCGCGGTACTGCAAAGGCTGAAATCAAGTTTGCCATTGAAATAGAAGGACAGAAGAAGAAAGCACTTGAAGGTATTGCTACGTTCTTGTATTATTTCAATTAATGGAGTAATTATTTAAAAAGTATATGGAGGCACAGAACCCATTTTGAGGAAAGATGGAGTCTGTGCCTTGTTTTTTGTATGACAGAGAAAGACATTGAACAGTTGCGTGCATGGGCGGACGAGTATCACCGGGCTTCTTTTATCGTGTCCGACCCGGTACAGTTTCCGCACCGCTATACGCAGGCGGAAGACATTGAGATCTGTGGACTGCTGACGGCTTTGCTGAGTTTCGGCAACCGCAAGCAGATTTTGAAGAAAGTGAACGAACTGGATGAAAGGATGGGACAGGCTCCGCTGAAGTATCTTTTGTCGAAGGAGTGGGAAAAGGATTTCCCGGCAGGAGACGGGCGCAGTTTTTACCGGATGGTTTCGTACGGGGCCTTTTGGGAATATTGGGAAAAACTGTATGAGGTCTATCGTCATCATACCACGCTCGGCGACTGGCTGATGCGCTATCCGGGCATTCCGATGCAGCGCCTGTGCGCTTTTCTGGGAGTATCCGACCGTAGTCCGCAGAAAAAGCTGAATATGTTTCTCCGGTGGATGGTCCGCCGGGATTCGGAAGTCGATTTCGGTATCTGGAGGCAGATGGATCCGGCTGAGCTGATTATTCCGCTGGATACTCATGTGTGCCGGATGGCCTGGCAGCTGGGACTGATTGAGCGGCCTGTCTTTTCACTTGCGGCTGCAAAGCGGATTACGCAGGTCTTGTCGGAGATTTTTCCGGCAGATCCTTGTCTGGGTGATTTTGCTTTATTTGGTTATGGGGTAAATCATCCTGCATTGGAGGAAAAATGATAACTTTAGGAACGGAATTCTCTTGTGGGCTGACCTATGGGGAAATCGTAATAAATAATATCTGAATCGGGTTTAATTTGTAGAGGAGTATGATGAAAATATTGGCAACGGGAGACTGGCATTTGGGAAACTGTTTCCACGGTTTCGACCGTATGGAGGAGCATGCGCATTATCTGGACTGGCTGTTGGATTGTGTGCAGCGGGAAGAGGCGGATGTCTTGCTGATAGCCGGGGACGTGTTTGATTCCAGCAATCCTTCGGCTGCGGCTCAGGAACTGTATTATTCTTTTCTGAACCGGCTGAATGAACGTTTTCCGGCTTTGCAGACGGTTATCATTGCGGGAAATCATGACTCGGCCGCACGTCTGGAGGCTCCGCGTGAGATGCTGGAGCGGCATCGGGTATATGTTCGGGGAGTTGTCCGTCGCTTGCCGGAAGGTGAGGTGGACTGGGATAACCTGCTGGTTCCGGTTACAGGAGGAAAGGAGGCTCAGGAACGGGCGTGGATAGTGGCGGTGCCGTATCTGCGCGACGGAGATTTTGTGCGTGGCATGTCGTATGCAGAAGGGGTTTCCGATTTTCTGAACCGTGCGCTACAGGCTGCGGGCAGGAAGAAGCGTCCGGATGAGGCTGTGTTGCTCATGGCTCATCTATATGCTACCGGTGCGGAGATTGCTGAAGGGTCTTCGGAACGGGTGGTCATCGGAGGGGCCGAGAGAGTGGACATGAGTCGGGTGGAATGTGAAGTCGGGGCTGTGGTACTGGGGCATTTGCACCGGCGGCAGAAACTGGGGAACCGGAGCAACTGGTTCTATCCGGGGAGTGCGCTTCCGATGTCGTTTACGGAGCGTATGTACCGGCATGGGGCAGTGAGTCTGACCTTTTCGGGTGGCGAACTGGCCGGAGAGCCTTGTTTTCATGAATACACATTGTTGCATCCGCTTCGCTCACTTCCGGAGAAACCGGCTTTGCTTCCGGAGGTAATTGAGGTATTGAGTAAATTACCCGATGCCGGGGAGGAAGGTGTGGAGGCTCATATGCCTTATCTGGAAGTGAATGTGTTGCTGGATACGCCTGTACAAGGAATCAATAAGCAGATTGAGGAGGCGCTGGATGGCAAGGGGGTACGATTGTGCCGGACGGCCATCTTTTACCGGACGCAGTTGGAGAATGAAACCGGAGAGGTGCTGGAGTCAGTGGATGATCTGCTGACGAAGAACCCGTTGGAAGTGATTCGGAAAAGTTACCTGAGCCGGCACAAGTGTGAGATGCGTGAAGAACTGGTGGCCTTGGCCAACCGGGCCATTGAGGCAGCAAGAAAGGAGGATGAAGAATGAAGTTACTGAGAATCGGAATGTATAATCTGGCTTCCTTTGAGGGAGAGCAGGTGATTGACCTGGAGAGTGAACCGCTTAAGAGTGCGGACCTGTTCTCCATTGTCGGTGAGACCGGAAGCGGTAAGTCGACGGTGCTGGACGCTGTCTGTCTGGCACTGTACGGACTGGCTCCCCGTTTCTATGGGGCGGATAACTTTGATTATTACAATACGGAGAAACCGGATAATGACAAGGTACTGGAGCCGGATGACCCGCGCAATATCTTGCGGAAAGGGATGAAGGACTGCTGGGCAGAAGTCTGTTTCCTGGCACGTGACGGTTTCCGCTACCGGGCCCGCTGGTCCTGTTCGGTGGCCCGTGTCAATTATAGCCGTCCGGTACGCAGGCTGTTCCGGATAGAGGCCGATCCGCATGGACGGATGGTAGAAAAGGAAGTAGACATAACGGAAGGAAAGCGCCAGAAGCGGGGACACAAGAATGTGAATAACGAGGCACTCGACCGTATTATCGGACTGGATTACGGTCAGTTTACCCGGACAGTCATGCTGGCGCAGAATTCCTTTGCCAATTTTGTGAAGGCAGACGACAAGGATAAGGCGGTATTGCTGGAAAAACTGACAGGTACCGAACTGTATACGTCGATTGCCCGGAAGATTTATGAGTTTTACAAACAGGCGGAAGAGGGTTACCGCCTGCTGTCCGATCAGGTCAAGGCATTTGCGGTACATCGCCTGGATCAGGAGGAATTGGATAAGACGACGGCCCTGCTCGAAGTGCAGGAGAAAAATATTCAGGAAGAACGTCAGCGTGCCTTGAAAATAGATGAGCAGTTGCAGTGGTACAATGGACTGGAGACGCTGAAAACGGCCTTGGAAGCCGAGGAACAGAAATGGAAGCACGCCATGGAGCATGCCGGTGGTTTGTTGCCCCAGCGCAGGGAATTGCAGCGGGTGGAAGCGGTCGCTTCGATACGGGATGTCTTTCAGAACAGTGTGTCGCTGGAAAAGGAAGTCGGAAAATTGTCCGTAGACAGGGATCAGTTGCAGCACGAAGTACTCTCCCGGGAGGAACAGGTTCAGAAGGAGAAGGAACGGGTGGAGCAATTCCGGAAGGAATGGATGGAAACCCGTAATGCGTGGGAAGGATGGCTTCCGAAACTGAAGGAGGCCCGCCGGATACGGACGGAAGTGAATACGCGCCGGGAGCAGGTCGACCGGCAGACGGCGGACTGGAAGAAGCGCAGGCAGAAGTATGAGACGATTTCACTGGAGAAACAGAAAAACCAGGTGGAACTGGATGGTCTGCTTCGCGTGAGGGAAGAGGCGGCTCATTGGCTGGAGGAACAGGAACCGTATCGTCCGGTGTGGGAGAATATGGGAGTCATCGCCGAGCGTCTGACGCAATTGCTGCAATGGAAGGAGCGTTGCCAGAAGGAGTCCAAGGCCATCGAGGAAGAGAGGAACAAGCTTCAGGAGCAGCAAAAGGCCATGGAGGAAATGGAACAGGCTTTGAAGAAAAGTGCGGAGGAGCTGGCTCAGTTGCATGAGCACATGAGCCTTCGGCAACGGGAATTGGCTGAACAGGATTTGGAGCGGTTGCAGCAGAATCTGGAGGGGGTAACGGAGGTGTACAAGACCTGGGAGGCCCTCGAAAAGATGTATCAGGGGGCTTGTCTGTTGCAGCAGGAACAGAAACGGAAACAGGAGGAGGTACTTGCCGGAGAAAAGCAGACTGCCCAACTGGAGGAAGAGGTGGCTGTATTGCAGCAGGAGCAGGCGACGATTCAACAGTTGCTACCGGGACTGGAAGAAGCCTATCAGTTGGTCAGTGGGCGGACTGCTGCTGATTTGCGTGCTTCTCTGCAACCGGATCAGCCTTGTCCGGTATGCGGCTCTACGCATCATCCTTATGCCGAGGGAGTGGAGAATGTATTGTTGCCCATTAAGAAAGAGTTGGACCAGCGCAGGGAAAGGCTGGAACAGTTGAAGGCTTTGCTGGACAGAGTGCCCGATGGCCTGCTGATCCGGCTTGCAACCGTGAAGGGACAGTTGGCGGCTCATCGTACCGGACTGCAGCAGCTGGAAACTCGCTGGGCGGATACGGTTGCCGAGTGGGAGCGGGAAGCGGTAAAATGTCCGGAACTTCCTTCGAAACTCACGGAGGTGCTGGAAACGGCTTTGTCTACAGATTGGGGAGAACTGATGGGAAGGAAGAAGGCCGAAACGGTAGTCCGTGGCAAGCAGCTTCGGGCACAGGTCAACGGTTATCTGGCGCTTCAGAAGGAACTGGGTGCATGGCGGAAGCAGTATGATGAGCAGAACCTGAAACAGGTGCAGGTACAGGAACGTTTACACCGAGGCCAGTCGGAATGGCAGCAACGGAACGGAAAATGGGAACAGCGGAAATCGGAACTGTCGGATTTGCAGCGTGCTGCGGCCGACCTTCATGAGCAATTGTGTGTACAGATTGCACTGCCCGGATGGAGCGAGGAGTTTGATGCGGATGCGGTTGCCTGCATACAGCGCTTACAGGCTATGGCCGAGAAGTTCCGGAAGACGCAGACTTTGCTTCAGGAAACCTTAGGTACGGTCGGCGAACGGCAGGCATTGATCCGATCGCAACAGTCACAACTGGAAGGCTTGCAGTTGGAAATTCAGCAGGGAGAGAAGGAACTGGAAAAGGAATCTGAAGAAATCCGTTGCCAGGAGAAGCAGTGGAAAGATTTGCTGGGGGGAGTGGAGCCCGATGAGTTGGAGCAGAACTGGGGATTGCAGTTGACCGAGAAGGAAGGAAAGGTGGCGCAGGCCGAGAAAGTATTGAATGAACTGACGGAACGGCACCAGCATGAACGGGGTAAGCTCCGGGCAATGGAGGGGCAGTTGGCTGAAAAGGCAAGTGCACACGAAGAGGCTTGCAGGCAGGTACGGACTTTCATTGAGGAGTACAACGGCCGGTTGTTGAATCATTCGGATAAGGTGAATGTACCGGCTGTTGAACCGGAAGGACAGGAACTGCTTACGGTTGACTGGCTGCGCGACTGTTTTGCTTCGTCAGGCAAATGGACGAAGGTTCGTGAGGACATCCGTCAGGCGGATGAAGAAGTCAAATTGTGCCTGGGAAGAAAGGAAGCCCATGAAAAACAGCTGGCAGTTCATTTGAAGGCTGGAGCGGCACGGGGCTGGATGCTTTCTCCGCATGAGGAAGCCGATCCTCGTGAGGGCCTTCGGCAACAGCTTGCTGATATCCAGCAGAAAATCGAGGAACTGGATAAGGAACGTCAGCTGACGGGAGGTATTCTGGTGGCCCATCGTCACAGTGTGGCACAGATACAGGCTTTTCAGGAGGAGTTGACTGCGAAGGAGAAAGATTACCGAAACTGGAAGGAACTGAATGATATCCTGGGAAATGCCAACGGAGATAAGTTCCGGGAAACGGCCCAGTGCTTTACGCTTCGTTTCCTGATCCGCCAGGCCAATGAACAGCTTCGTCTGTTGAATCGCAGGTACAGTCTGGAACAGGTACCCGATTCGCTGGGAATCCGTGTCATCGACCATGACAGGGGCGATGAGGTACGTAACATCAGTTCCCTGTCGGGAGGAGAGACCTTTCTGGTCAGTCTGGCACTGGCATTGGGCTTGTCGTCGTTGTCCTCCCGCAACATTCCGATGGGCAACCTGTTCGTGGATGAAGGTTTCGGGACCCTGGACAGCAGTAGCCTGAACCTGGTGATTGATGCCTTGTCGAGTCTGCACTCCATGCAGGGTAAGAAAGTAGGTGTAATCAGTCACACGGCTGAAATGAAGGAGCGGATACGTACACAGATTCAGGTGGTGAAGATGGGAAGCGGAGGCCGGAGCGCACTGACGATCTCCTGTGGAAATCAGTGAGCCGATGGGAATTTCCGTTGAAAAACAGGAATTTGAATGAAATAATTTCTGTTTTTTTGACAACTGAGTCAATAAAAAATGTGTATATTTGTAAAAGAGTGAATACATTTGTTTCGGAATTGTCATAATATACGGGGTATGAAACGAAGAAAACTGTTTGAATGGTTGGGGGGTGTGCTGCTTTTGGGAGTGGCAGTCCTCTTCTCGGCTTGTGAGGACGATCAGGCCGATATCGTGTTTTATTCCGGTTCTTCACTGATTGAGGAAGTCGGGACTTGTACCAACGCTGTCAGTGAAGTGACGCTTTTCATGAACGGGCGTGAAACGGCTGAGGTGGGCATTGCCTATGGAAAGGGGGCTTACCAGGCGGCTACGTCCGATGTGGAAATTGTCCGTGTAGAAATTGTCGGCGACCGCCTGCGGTTGTCCTGTGGTGAGAAGGAGGGACGTGCCGTTGTCATGGTAAGCGATGAAAAAGGGAATCAGGCAGGCTTGTGGGTCTATACCGGACTGGGAAGCATTGAGTGTGCGGCTACCGGAAAAACGGCTGTCAAGGCCATTCTGAACGGGAACGTGATTGCGGATGAGGCGTTGCAGTCGATGGTGGCAGAGGCTCTGCAAGGCTATCGGCCAATGGAAGAAGGAGGTACGCTGACTTTCATTCCGCAGAATGTGGAGCATTGGCTGCTGGAAGGAGAAGAGGGAACGGTGAAGTGGACCCGGAATCCGATGTCGGGAGAGTCTGTAGAAGGCACTTATCGGTTCGGATACGATGAACAGCTGATGGGGGAACCGATGGAATGTTTCCTTGTTTCCTGCGAGGGAGAGGTGCACCGCCTGTATTTGAATCCCGACCTGAACCGTTCGCGCGAGACTGGACCGGTTTCACAATATTGGGTGGAAGATATTACTGCTGCCTGTCCCGAAGACGTACTTCAGCAGCTTCCGGAGCAGGCCAGAGTCGCTTATTTCATGGAAACCGTCACTTGGGGAGGCTTCCATGTACTGGCCGGTGAAGAGTAATCGGATTTTATTGGAAAGTTTGTATTGTAAATAATGAAAATCCCTCCAAAGGAATCTTCCGTAAGGATACCTTTGGAGGGATTTGTGTGGGGATAATCTCCGTGGTGCTGTTTCCGGCCGGTATCATGACGGTCTTTCCACGAAGATGCGTCTTTTCTGTCAGTTGTTATTTCAGGGACACTCAGTAAATAGTATAAAATTAGCCAACTAATTCATACACAATGTATTGCGAATTAGTTGGCTTTTTTGTATCTTTAGATATTCCCCCGAAAATAAGGTTTGGCAGCCAAAACGGGGGAAATACCCCAACAAAGATATGGCTAAGATACAAAATATTTCGGAAATACAGCCCACTTTGGGCTTTACAGAATTTGATGTTCTGGAAAAATATCGCAAGAGTTTTCATGAGAGTGAACTGGGCAAGCTTCACTCAGTTTTCCCGTTTGACCGTATGGCAAAAGCCATAGGCTTGTCGGAACAGCGTCTTGGACGCAGGAACATTTTTAGCCCTCTGGCAAAGATAGCCCTTATGGTCCTGAAAGCCTACACCGGATTTTCCGACAGACAGCTGGTGGAACATCTCAACGGCAACCTCCACTACCAGATGTTCTGCGGAATCATGATAGATCCGGCCTTTCCCGTAACCAACTACAAGATAGTCAGTGCTATCCGCAATGAGATAGCATCCCGTTTTGATATTGACTCCCTTCAGGAGATACTGGCCACACACTGGAAGCCATATCTTAAGAACCTTCACGTGTGCATGACTGATGCCACGTGTTATGAAAGTCACATGCGTTTTCCTACAGACATGAAACTGCTTTGGGAAAGTATTGAATGGCTTTACAGACATATCTGCCGGCATTGTATGGATCTTGGGATAAGTCGTCCCCGTAACAAATATGCGGATGTGTCAGAGTCCTATCTTTCATACTGCAAGAAAAGAAAGAGGAAGGCCTCAAGAACACGGATGCTCAAGCGCCGTATGATCAGACTCCTTGAAAAGCTCATCGTACAGAGGGATGAGATTCATAAGGAATACGGGAGATCACTCAGATATACACAGGATTATCAGAAACGCCTTTCCATAATCAGAAAGGTTCTTGTACAGGAGAAGGAACTGTTTGAAGGCAGGAAGGTCAATGACCGCATCGTCAGCATCGACCGTCATTACGTACGTCCTATCGTAAGAGGCAAGGAAACAAAGTCTGTTGAATTCGGTGCAAAGGTTAACAACATACAGATAGACGGTATATCGTTTATCGAACACCTCTCGTTCAAGGCATTCAATGAGGGAATACGACTGAAGGACTGTATCCGTATGCAACAGAAACTCATGAATGTCAGGGTTAGATGTGCGGCTGGAGATTCCATATATGCCAATAATGCAAATAGAAGGTTCTGTACAAAATATGGTATATCCACTTCCTTTGTACGCAAGGGAAGGGCGGCAAAGGATGAACCCTTGAGAAAGGTTCTCAGAAGTGAACTTTCAAAGGAGAGAGCTACCAGGCTTGAAGGAAGCTTCGGTACTCAAAAGCAACACTACTCACTCGCAAGAATAAAGGCCAGGAACAGGAAGACTGAAATCCTTTGGATTTTCTTCGGAATACATACGGCAAATGCCGTACTGATGATAGACAAGGTCACGAGCAGAACAGCTAAAGCGGCATGACATGAATTTACAGACAGGAGCAGAAGAGGTCATCAGACTTCTTCCGAAACGTCATGTCCAACAGATAGGATTATGTGAAAAAACACAGAAAAAGAGCAATAATAATGGCATATAAAGTGATTATACTCTATCGACTTTATATGCCATCTTATTTTTTAGGGACATTTACTGAATATCCCTACTTATTCATACACAAAGCGGTATTCATCATTGTAATAAGATGTAGACTCTGAAACATGATTTCCATGTTCATCCTCCTGGTATGAATACAAAGTACACTTGCCAGTAATTACATCCAGATAATTATCTTCCGTAAAGCTATATGCAAAAGGAGCCCATGTATCTTCATGTATCACTTCCGGTTCTCCCGGTTCCGGCATACGATATCCCCAATCCACAACATCTTTCGTTACCAGATTCTTACTACCTTTACCCATCATACGCAACATATAAAGCATGGACACCATGTCATCATATTCATAAGTATGACTACCGAACAACGGACGAACCACTACATTAAAATCAAAGTAAGGCGTTACATTCGGGTACTCAGTATATGCATAACTCATATAGCTTTCATCCGAGAATTCTCCCTCCGTTGACATCAGATTACCATTCTGCCAGTTCAATTGCAAAATAGGCGTATCAGAACCACGTCCCGCCTTGCTAGAAGATACTCCCGGATCGATTGCCACATTTCCATCTTCCTCATCTCCATCTTCATGGTCACCTGGATAATAGTCATAATCTTCTTGTATCTGCTGAAGATAACCGTCGGAATAAATAAACATCCACAATGTATGCTGCTCAGAAGAAGATTCCTTTTTCTTATACAACTGTGATACATAACCCTCTGAGTTCAATGTAACCACATACGATTCATCCGATTCATATCCGGAAAGTGTTTTCAAGTCAATCCACATCTGGTTTTCCTGATAGGTGAACTGATAGATTCTCTCTGTGAAATATCCCTGCATATCGCCTTGGTAACTAATGGTTTTCAAGGCTGCCAGCTTTCCGTTCTCATTATAAGTGAGTTCCCCAATAGACTTAGTATAGCTGTCCGGATACAAACTGCTTGAATTTGTAATCTCATAACGAACCAGACGCTTTTCTTTCGGGGCAGGAGTTTCCCCTGCTTCTGTAGTAGCTTTCTGCTCTACGGTAATGGTTATCACATCGTTACCACAACGAATTTCGATGGTAGCCTTCCGGTCCTTTCCGGTCAGGTTCTCTATCAATGTCAAGGTTAAGGTATATTCACCAGGACCTCCGCTATAGGCACTCAATTCCAGCCATTCCACTTTTCCCGAAGCAGCCTTGGTTGCAGCTTCTGTCGCAACTTCTGTTACTGTGGCTGTCCAGTCGGACAAAGCTGTAAAACTGATTCCACCCTGATTCGTTACCTCATCGGCATAAACCACCTGAGTAGTTTGTGTACCTTCTTTCAAAGTCAGATTTGTGGGAGTCTCATCCTTTTCACTACATCCTGAAACCCAAATTACTCCCCACAGACAAACGACTGACAATAAAAAACTTAACTTGTTTTTCATAATTCTCATTTTTGAATATTTTCTTTTACAAAGAAAAGTTTTTCATCTAAGGTATACATCACCGGAAACCGTGAATTCCTCCCTCGAAACCACAAATTTGCCTTATCCATTCTTCCAAACTTCAGGATAAATTCTCTGTTTCACACTGTGAAATACAAAAACCACAGTGTGGGATATATATTTCACAGTGTGGGATACAAATCCCGCTATGTGAAACAGAGAATAGACAAGCACATTTGAAAGAATATTTCAGGAGAAAAAGAAGAATAGTCCACCTACCCCGTGGATTCTCCATCTTAAGAACAAAAAAGAGGGTATATGAACCTTGCAACAGTTCATATACCCCCATTTATAGAGATTGTGAATTACCGTCTGTAGTTTACCACACGTTCACACGGTTTTCAGGAGCTACATACAACGGATCAGACGGTGTGATGTGGAAGGCATCGTACCAAGCCTGAATGTGAGGCAACGCTCCGTTTACACGCCATTTACCCAATGAGTGAGGGTCTGACTTAGTGTACACACGAATCTGTTCGTCGCGGATATTACCAGCCCACAAAGTAGCATAAGCCAGGAAGAAACGCTGTTCCGGAGTGAAACCGTCGACTACGCCAAGCGGAGCATCCTTAGTTGCATTCTGGAAAGCCAGATAAGCTACGTTCAAACCTCCGTGGTCGGCCAGGTTTTCGCCCAGTGTCAGTTCACCGTTAGCCTGCAGGCCCGGCAATACTTCAATCTTGTTGAAGAAATCCACCATTACCTGTGCACGTTCCTTGAAACGGTCAGCATCACCCGGAGCCCACCAGTCGGTCAGGTTTCCGTCTTTGTCGAACTGACGGCCCTGATCATCGAATCCATGCGTCATTTCGTGACCGATTACTACACCGATGGCACCATAGTTGGCAGCATCGTCAGCTTCCATGTTGAAGAACGGCGGCTGAAGAATAGCAGCAGGGAAACAGATTTCGTTAGTTGACGGATTATAGTAGGCATTGACAGTCTGCGGAGTCATCAGCCATTCATCTTTGTCAACCGGCTTACCAATGCGGCTGTACATATCATTGAATCCCCATTCTGAAGCACGGCATACGTTAGCCCAGTAAGAATCGTTTTTGATTTCCAGTTTAGAATAGTCTTTCCACTTGTCAGGATAACCTACTTTTACATGGAAAGCAGCCAATTTTTCGTGTGCTCTGATCTTAGTGCTGTCGCTCATCCATTCCTGTGCATCAATACGTTCACCCAAGGCAGTCTGCAAGTTCTTCACCAACTTCACCATACGTTCTTTGGCAGCAGCAGGGAAGTATTTTTCCACATACATCTCGCCTACCAGCTCACCCAGCATACCGTTCACTGAGTTTACAGCACGTTTCCAGCGCGGCTGATTTACCTGGCGTCCTGACAAGACCTTGCCATAGAAATCGAAACGGGCAGCTACAAAGTCATCGCTCAGACAAGAAGCTGCTGCATCCAGCAGGTTGTATTCCAGATAAGATACATGTTTAGACAACGGAAGTGTATTCATCAGGCGAGCTACTTCCTGAATCGGCTCTACCTGTTCTACGTTCAGTTCTGCCGGAGCCTGAATACCCAAACCTTTCATATAGGCATCCCAGTCAATTCCGGCAATGGTCTTCTTCAGTTCATCGAAAGACATTTTGTGGTAGTTAGCTTCCGGGTCACGAAGTTCTGTTGCACTGCGTGAAACTTTAGCAATGGCAGTTTCGAGTTCCATCACATCAGCCACTTTCTGCTGTGCATCTGCTTCAGAGAAGCCAGCCAGCTGGAACAACTTGCCGATGTAAAGTTTATACTGTTCACGAATATTCTGAGTGATGCTGTCGGTATCCAGATAATATTCCTTTTCACCCAAGTTGATACCACCCTGTCCCATCTGGAAGATGTTGAGTGAGCTGTTCTTAGGGTCAGCATATACATAGCTGTGGAAATAGGTACCGATACCGATATGAGCCATTTCAGTCATCATCGGCACGATTTCACTCTTGTCTTTCATGCCGGCAATCTTGTCGAGCATAGCCTTCACCGGTTCTGCACCCTGCTTGTTCAAGGTTACGCTGTCCATAGCCATGTTATACAAGTCACCGATTTTCTGTGCGGCAGAACCAGCCTGATTATTTTTCTGCGCAGCCAGTCCTTCAATCAGTTCACGCAACTGCTTCTGGCTGTTTTCAAACAGTTCATCAAACGTGCCGTAACGAGAATATTCGGCAGTCAGCGGATGTGCATCGTTCCATCCTCCACATGCGTAACGGAAAAAGTCCGTACCGGCAGACACGGTAGTATCCATGTTTGCCAAATCAATGCCAGAAGTGCTTTTCGCTTCCTTCTGTCCAGCGCAGCTTGTCAGCATAGCAAATGCCAACGTAGCTACGGCTACATAATTCTTCTTGTTCATAAATGCGTTATTTTAATCAAGTCTCTCTTATTTATTTCATTTCTTCCAGTTCCGACAGCAGCAGTGTCCATTCCTCTTCTGCCTCCGCAATCTGTTTTTTCAGCTGCTGGTGCTGCTCGTACAGCTTCATATCGGAAGCACCTTCAGGAGTAGCCATCTGTTCCTCTAGTTGTGCCACCTGCTCTTCCAGTTTCTCAATCTTTGCCTCGCAGTCGGCCACCTGCTTCTCCAGCTTGCGGATTTTCTTGTTCAGCTCCTTCTGCGCTTCATACGAAAGTTTGCTTTCACTCTCTGCAGGCTCTTCTTTCTTGGGCGAAGCGGTCTGCGGAGATTGAGACAACTGAAGTTCATTCAGATTCTCCATTTTCTTCTTTTGCAGGAAATCGTAGATTCCGCCGATATGTTCCTTCACCAGTCCGCCACCAAATTCGTACACCTTGGTCACCAGTCCGTCAAGGAACTCACGGTCGTGAGATACCACGATGACCGTACCGTCGAACTCTTTCACGGCTTCCTTCAGCACATCCTTCGAACGCATATCGAGGTGGTTGGTCGGCTCGTCCAGAATCAGGAAGTTCACCGGCTCCAGCAGCAACTTAATCATAGCCAGACGACTGCGTTCACCTCCTGAAAGCACCTTTACTTTCTTTTCGGAAGCCTCTCCTCCAAACATGAAGGCACCTAAGATGTCTCTAATCTTCAGACGGATGTCTCCTTTTGCCACACGGTCGATAGTATCAAAGACAGTCACGTTTTCATCGAGCAGCTGTGCCTGATTCTGTGCAAAATAGCCAATCTGTACATTGTGTCCGATGGTCAGTTTTCCTTCATAGGGAATCTCGTCCATGATACACTTCACCAGTGTAGACTTACCTTCACCGTTCTTACCCACAAAGGCCACCTTTTCACCCCGATGGATGGTCAGGTTCACATCGTGAAAAACCACGTGGTCGCCATACGCCTTTTTCACATTCTCACAAATCACCGGATAGTTACCGGAGCGCATGGAAGGAGGGAACTTCAGACGAAGTGTAGAAGTATCTTCTTCGTCAATTTCAATAGGTACGATTTTCTCCAGCTGCTTGATGCGGCTCTGCACCTGTACTGCCTTCGTAGCCTTGTAACGGAAACGTTCGATAAAATCTTCCGTGTCTTTTATTTCTTTCTGCTGATTCTCGTAAGCACGCAACTGCTGTTCGCGGCGTTCCTTACGCAGCACGACAAACTCATCGTAAGCTACCTTGTAATCGTATATCCGTCCGCAGGAAATTTCAATGGTACGGTTGGTCACGTTGTTAATGAATGCCCGGTCGTGACTTACCAGTACTACCGCGCCGGAACTCATCTTCAGGAAATTCTCCAGCCACTGGATACTCTCAATGTCCAGGTGGTTGGTCGGCTCGTCGAGCAACAGCACATCAGGACGACGCAACAGCAGTTTCGCTAACTCAATACGCATACGCCATCCCCCGCTGAATTCAGAAGTAGGACGGTCAAAGTCTGTACGGTTGAATCCCAATCCCGTAAGCGTACGTTCTATCTCTGCACGGTAATTGGTTCCTCCCATCATCAGGAAACGTTCGTTCTCATGGGTAAACCGCTCTATCAGCTCATGATAGCTTTCAGAATCATAATCCGTACGGTCGGCCAGTTCCTGGTTCATTTTCTCCAGTTTTTCCTGCATCTCAAAAATATGCTCAAAGGCCATCTCGGCCTCAGCCATTACCGTACGTGTATCGCTCAGTATCATGACCTGCGGCAAATAACCGATGGTAATGCCTCTTTGTACGGCTACCACTCCCTCTGTAGGCTGCTGCAATCCGGCCAGGATTTTCAGCATAGTCGATTTTCCGGCACCGTTCTTTCCTACCAGTGCAATACGGTCTTTTTTGTTGATAACAAACGATACATCTTCAAACAGCGGAGTAGTTCCGAATTCCACTTTCAGTCCTTCTATTGAAATCATGCGAATTTATTCTTCTACATTACAAAGTGACGGCAAAGTTACAACTTTCCGAGCACAGCAATGACAGACAAGCTGTTAATTTTTCAAAGCGTCGGACTCTCCCTCCGATTTACGCTGCAAATACAACTGGTAGGAATTGACTACATTATGCCACACACTGTAGAATCCTGCCGCAACGGCCGTCACAGGAGTGAAGAAAGTGTAGCCCATCCAGATGGCAAATACCGTATTTTTCTGCCCCAAGGCCTGTCCGGAGCTGATGGAATCAGCGTAACGACGTCCTATCTTTTTCCCGAAATAGAACTGCAGGGCACAGCAGACCAAAGAAACGCCTCCTAATCCTGCCTGGTACCAGAAAGACACGTCACTGTGTACGATACTCTTCACCGTTACTCCAATAGCCAATGTCAACGCCACAGCCCACAGATAAAAAGAAAGTTCATGATACTGTCCTAACTTGGCATGTACTTTCGGAAGCAAAGCCCGCAGTAAAATGGCTGCCAGGAACGGACAAAGCAATAAGGGGAACACCTTTCCCAAAATCAGCGCAAACGAACTGCCAAAATTCAGTTCCGGATGCGGGTGTACCAACGGAAGTACCAGCGGCACCAAAATGGCAGCCAGCAAATTGACTAAAATGGTATAGGTGGTCAGATGGGCTGCATCTCCTCCTAACTTGCGTGTAACCACCGCAGCTGCTGTAGCCGTAGGACAAATCAGGCAAATCATAGCTCCTTCCACCAATATACGGGCCGAGAAATCCGGAAAAATCACCAGGAGCAATCCCAAAAGCAAGAAACTTGCTCCCTGAATCAGCAGCAAACGCCAATGCCAGGCACACAACTTCAAATCGTGTACATTAATTTTACAGAATGTCAGAAAAAGCATCAGGAAAATCAATACCGGCTGTACAATATCGATGGCATGAGCCACAAAGGGCTTGGTAGGTGCAAGAAAAGGGATATTGACATACACAAAGTACAGAATGACTCCCATTGCCATGGCTATGGGCAATGTCCAATTTTTACAAAAACGTAGAATATTCATTGTTAATTCACTATGGTGAAACAAACCTGCCAGCGCAGAGTGAAAGAAAAAGGATTTGCAACTCCGGCCATCGACAGGCTACGGTTTGCAAATCCTTTGTATGGTCTTATACCTCTCCCCTCTTACAGAAAGAAGCATATCAGATGTATCAATTACTTACAGTTTCCAGTGCAACGAGGTTTGATTTGTTTGAAGAAATCATTACCCTTGTTGTCTACCAGGATGAATGCCGGGAAGTCTTCTACTTCAATCTTCCAGATAGCTTCCATACCCAGTTCCGGATATTCTACACATTCAATGCTCTTGATGTTGTTCTGAGCCAAGATGGCAGCCGGACCACCGATAGAACCCAAATAGAAACCACCGTGTTTCTTGCAGGCATCTGTTACAGCCTGGCTACGGTTACCTTTAGCCAACATAATCATAGAACCACCGTGACTCTGGAACAAGTCTACGTACGGGTCCATACGACCAGCAGTAGTCGGGCCCATAGAACCACAAGCCATACCCTGCGGAGTCTTAGCCGGACCAGCATAATAAATAGGATGATCCTTGATATACTGAGGCAGGTCTTCACCACGATCCAGACGTTCTTTCAGTTTGGCATGTGCAATATCACGACCTACGATGATAGTACCGTTCAAAGACAGACGAGTAGCTACCGGATATTTATCCAGTTCAGCCAGGATTTCCGGCATCGGACGGTTCAAGTCAATCTTCACAGCATTGCCTTCACCAGCCTGACGCAATTCTTCCGGAATCAGTTCGCCCGGATTTGAATCCAGTTTTTCAATCCAAATACCGTCTTTGTTGATTTTACAACGGATGTTACGGTCAGCAGAGCAAGATACGCCCAAACCTACCGGACAAGAAGCACCGTGACGCGGCAAACGGATGATACGTACGTCGTGTGCATAGTATTTACCACCAAACTGAGCACCCAGACCGATGCGGTGTGCTTCTTCCAATACCTGTTTTTCCAGTTCTATATCGCGGAATGCACGTCCGTATTCGTTACCGGTAGTCGGCAGGTTATCATAGAAACGAGTAGAAGCCAATTTCACAGTCAACAGGTTCTTTTCAGCTGATGTACCACCAATTACAAATGCAATGTGATAGGGAGGACAAGCTGCAGTTCCCAAAGTCTTCATCTTTTCAACCAGGAACGGAACCAGTGTAGCCGGATTCAAGATGGCTTTTGTTTCCTGATACAAGTAAGTCTTGTTAGCAGAACCACCACCCTTTGTTACGCAAAGGAATTCATACTCCATACCCTGAGTAGCTTCGATGTCAATCTGAGCCGGCAAGTTGCAGCGAGTATTCACCTCTTCGTACATAGTAAGCGGAGCGTTCTGAGAGTAACGAAGGTTTTCTTCTGTATAAGTCTTGTACACACCCAGAGAAAGCGCTTCTTCATCACAGTAGCCAGTCCAAACCTGCTGTCCTTTTTCACCGTGGATAATTGCTGTACCGGTATCCTGACAGAAAGGAAGTACGCCTTTGGCAGCAACTTCTGCATTGCGCAGGAAAGTCAAAGCTACATACTTGTCGTTGTCGCTTGCTTCCGGGTCAGTCAGAATCTTTGCCACCTGTTCGTTGTGAGAGCGGCGCAACATGAAAGAAACATCGCGGAAAGCCGCATTGGCCATCGCAGTCAAACCTTCTTTTTCGATTTTCAGGATGGGTTTTCCTTCAAACTCGCTTACAGATACATAATCTTTTGTAAGCAAATAGTATTCAGTTGTATCCTTGCCATGTTCAAACATTGGCTGATACTTGAATTCGGGTGTTGCCATAATACATTAAATTAATTATGAGTTATTAGTGGACACAAAGTTACAAAGTATTATTGAAATTTTTCCTTAATTCCTACAAAAAGTTATCTGTAATTCTTCTTACTCTTCTATTGCACGAATCAGGTCCTTTTGCAGTACATCTACTCCGGGGAATCCCACATAACGTCCCTGCAATTTTCCGTCATGACTGATAATTAGATAAGCAGGAATTCCAGTTACTCCATAAGAAGTACACAAGTACTTCCATTGTGAGTCAGTCAGCCGATAGTGCACTCCCGTCATCTTGGACAGATTTGATTTCCAGATATTTTCAGGGGAAGAAGGTCCCGTCAGATAAATATATACGATGTCTTTTGATGACAGATTTTTCTTCAGAGGTACCATAGACTGCATACTTTTTTTACAAGGACCACACCACGTAGCCCAGAAGTCTATCAAAATGGCACGCCCTTTATGAGGAGCAATAATCTTAGGAAGAATATCCGCTCCTTCTACCTGCGCATCCAGCGAAGCAATCACTGCTTCCTTTACCGACTCCATCCGTTCGGCATTCTGCTGAAGTGCTTCTGCCACAGCTTCCACATACATACGAATTTCTGGGAAATTCACCGTTTTCAGCACCTTCCGGTCATCTGAAGATATAGAAGAGGAAGCAGTAAGCCGACTACAGATGGGTATCACCTGTTCATAGTCAGATTGCAACTTGGAAGCGACCTCCGGACTCTCCATCAAGCCTTTTTCTACGGCACGATAGGCATTCAGTGCAGCAGAAGAAGGGGAACTGGCCAACTCCCGGTTAATAGTCTCAGCGGCCCCGTCAAACCAAGCCTTCTGTTTTTTCTCGTAACGTTTACCCAGCAAACGGGAAGCGGACATACTCAGGCGAGGAAGATTGATATATACTGTCACCTCTTCGTCGGGCACAAGAAACAGCTTCAAGACCGCTTCGTTCAACCGCAATGCCGTCAAAGTTGGTTGCAACAACTCTGTTCCCAAATGAAACGAGCCATCCTGACGGACTTTAATGCTTTGCTTCCATTCCTTAGGGAAAAGACCGTCTTCATATTCCAATTCCGTGAACAATGACATTCTCGGATCATATCCTAAAATATAACCGTTTACTACAGCCTTTCCTACTGCCAGTCCAGGCTCTGGAATTTCATTACTCCGCTCCGGCTTGTCTGTTGTAAGATAATTAGGCACATACACATAAGGTTCTTCCCGACTTAACTGGATACCAAAGATGTTCCATCCCATCTCCGGCTCGATAAAGTCCACTTCATGCACATCCGAAGGAACCGGCGAAAAAGAAAGAGTTATTTCCAAGGTTCCATTCTCTTCGATTACCTCCGGCTCAGTCACTCCATCAATGGAAATACGTTCCGCCTCACGAAGCTGTGCCATCCCTCCATCAGCCCATTTCAATGCTGCTTTTGAAGAAATGACAACCGGAGTTCCCGGCTTACCATACATCACCGCATCGACCTGAGTCTGTTCACTGGTCTGGATAATCCGTTTGAATTCTATCTCCGTCGTATTCGACAAGACGAAACCCGGACATTCCATCACCTTTCTTCTATTGGCCTGCACCTGCAAAACCATGAAGCAAACGCAAAGCAAACATATATATCTGCATATTCTTTCCATACGCAGTACCTCCCATTTTACAATAAATTCTTTACACGTTCTATCAGTTCGTTTCCAAGCTCCGTTTTTACCTTTATATGTTCCAGCACCGCTGTCACAAACGGATTGCTTTCGAACACGCCACGTACTTCTTCAAAGTCGCGCACCTTTTCCTCACTGCTTCCATCTGCCCCGAATCCGGTCATGGAAGTCAACGAGAATTCCTTCTTGGCATCTTCATACACCATTTTATCCAGTCCCACTACGGCTTCCTGCCACTGACGTACGATAGCTGCGATGTCTGCCGCTGTAATCTTATCAGCCTGCAAGCCATAGAAATCAAGCATTTTTTCATACGCCCACGTCCATTCATACGTATAATAATTGGCGTGCATCTCTGCAAAACGGTCGTGTATCTCATCCACACTGTTCAAACGGTCGCACTCAATATCCTCCATCAGGCGTTCTATCTCACTCTTCGGGGCAATCAGTCCGGAAATATCCACCCATTCTCCTGTTCCAATCGGCGTATCCGGAAGCAGACGAGCACGAATTTCTTCATCTGAAGCAAAATGAATGGCTTCCAGACGCTTGATGACAGAGTTTCCCAGAAATTTATGGATAGCAGTCTCATAAAACTTGATTCCCTTATTCAGTGCCGAATTTTTGATTTTCGCACTTTGATAAGAGTAAATCTCGGAAGTTTCCCCCGACACACGAGCCAGTTCCTTCAAAATCTGTCGGCCAGTCATCATCTTCTGAATAGTGTACGGACTCAACAAGTTATAATTAATCTGGTCCAAACGGTTCGGGTCTTTCCGCTGGTCACGTTTAGGCCACTTCTGCGCATCACGAATTGTACCTACACTCCGCAAATTGACACCCGGCACCAGATAAGTTGTATTCTTTTCCTCTATCAAATAAGAAAAAGGCAGATTCGAAGTATCCGGATGAGTGACATGACGTCCCATCACCAGTGAGAAGGCACCAATACGGGCGGGCCACAGGATATAAGAATCAGAAGTGGTCTTAGCACCTCGTTCCAATGCCCCCTGATGAATCGGCCCTAACTTATACATGTGGTTACTCTGGTTAGAGCCTGAACCTGCATTCATGAACGAGAACATGCCGGCAATAAGCAATGTAGACTTATGGTGCGTTACGGTAAAAGGTCCGGCAAAAATGGCACAAGCCTCTCCATTTTCCTCCTGACAATTACTGAAGAACAATGAATCAGAAGCCGAATAGGTATGTCCCAAATGACAAGCCTGCCCCACGAAACAACGTGTAAGCATCGTGCCATCTTCTACGTGTGAGCCACTTGAGATGATAAAATCATCACAAATCACTCCGTAACCGATATGCACCGGTGCATGCTCATTACTATTGATGCTTCCATTCTTCAAACGGCCGGCACCCTCAATCTGACAATAATCTCCAATCCGTACATTCTTGATGTAACCGGCATTCACTATCATTACATGACTCCCGATAGTACCCGTATCTGACGCATGTGACTCTGCATAAGACTCAATAATCTTCCGCATTTTCTCAATCAGTACCGGGCGATGACGATAAAGAGCCATGATATAAGCCTGATGAGCAGAAAGACGGTCATGAATAATCACCTCACGTCCGCCAGTCTCATTCAAAACTGAGACTTCTACTCCATTCCCAAAACGGCTATGGCAATCCACCAGGATGATATCTACATTCTCGATAAAGGTATCATGCCCTATTTCATAGTTGGCAATGTAATTCTTTACATTCTCAATGTAGCAGTTGTCACCCACCGTTACATTGTGCAAGGTTGCATAATATACACCAGAATGTTTGGCCATTCCACCAGCCAAAGTAAACTCTTTTTCAAAAACGCCCAGTCGCACTTTTCCCGAAAAACGGGTGTGATGAATATAATCCGTATGAAAATCATCGGCCACTTCTACACCACTCCAATCGGAAGCTATACAGTGCTGCGCCTCCAGTCGTGCGATTTCTTCTTTTGTCAGTAAACGATAGTGTTGTGTCATATTTTCTTGTAGTTATTCTTCGTCGTATGTCTGATATAGAAAATCATTGTAAGGATACTTCTGCACATGCAGTTCCTTTACCTTTTTATATAATAAATCACGGAACTGATCAATGTTGGTCTTCTCACGTGCGGAAATAAAGATACAATTATCATTTAGTTTCGCCATCCAGGTATGCATCAGTTCCTCCAGCGTGATATTTTCTTTCGTCTTCGGAGTAAGGTCATCCTCGGCCTTTTCTACATACGTATAGGCATCTACCTTATTAAATACAATCATACTCGGCTTTCCACCTGCACCCAAATCGGCAATTGTTTTCTCTACCACCTGAATCTGTTCCTCAAAATCCGGATGTGAAATATCTACCACGTGTACCAGCAAATCCGCTTCACGTACCTCATCCAGCGTAGATTTAAACGAATCGACCAAGTCAGTCGGCAATTTCCGGATAAATCCTACCGTATCCGAAAGCAAGAAAGGCAAGTTTTCGATAATGACTTTACGCACGGTGGTATCGAGCGTAGCAAACAATTTGTTTTCCGCAAAGACCTCACTCTTGGCCAGCAGGTTCATCAACGTCGATTTACCCACGTTGGTATATCCCACCAATGCCACACGAATCATGCGTCCACGGTTCTTGCGCTGAGTAGACTTCTGCGTATCAATTTCTGCCAGACGCTGTTTCAGCAGAGCCATACGATTCAAGATGATACGACGGTCCATTTCCAACTGAGTTTCACCCGGACCACGCAAACCTACAGAGCCTTTACCACCTCCGGCACCGGAACCACCACCCTGACGTTCCAAGTGCGTCCATAAACGCTGCAAACGCGGAAGCATATACTTATACTGCGCCAGTTCCACCTGCGTCTTAGCATTGGCTGTCTGTGCACGCATCGCAAAAATATCAAGAATCAGTGAAGTACGGTCCAGAATCTTCACTTTCAGTTCATTCTCAATGTTACGGATTTGCTTGGCCGAAAGTTCATCATCGAAAATCACCATCCCGATTTCCGTCTCTTCACTCTCGTTCTGCAACTCCAGGTATTCTTTCACCTCCTGCAACTTACCTTTACCCACGTAAGTCACCGAGTTCGGCGTATCCAGTTTCTGTGTAAAACGTTTTACTACCTCTGCCCCAGCCGTCTCAGCGAGGAAAGCCAGCTCATCCAAATATTCATTGGTCTTACGTTCATTCTGAGTCTGAGTTATCAAACCTACCAGCACAGCTTTTTCTGTCTGTGCTTCTGATATTACAAATTCTTTCATTCAGTATAAATCTAAATTCTATAGAGCGCAAATATAAATAAAAAAAGCGCATCTCATTACAGATACGCTCTTTTTACTTCTTCCTTATTTATTCAAATCCGGATTCATCAATTCTTCGCTTTGTGGAATCGGCCAAACATATCCGCTACTTTGCGGAGTAATCTGTGTTTTCCGTTCAAAGTTAGCTCCGCGACGCAACACATCAATGCCTCGCATCGCCTCACCGATAAACTCCAGACGACGTTCGTTATAAACCGCCATCTTCAAATCTTCACCAGACAAATGATCAATATCCAACTGATTGCTTGTCTCCGGTAATGAACGGAATCTCACCTGTTTCAGACATTCTCTGGCAAGTTTCTCATTTTCAGTTCCACCCAGATTTACATAACACTCAGCCAAGTTCAACAACGTTTCCGCATAACGGAAAATCGGTGCCCAATCCAGTTTCTGTGCAGCATCCGTAAACTTCAGCAACTGATTTTTTTCGTTCTTCATCTGCACACGGGCATCATCAGCTGAATTGTAATTCGGCTTGCCCATGATACCGTTCTCCACGTCTACCCACAAAATCGTATTCTTAGCGTAATAATATTCTGCCAATCCTTGCTGGGTATTCGGGCGGTTTGTTTCCTTCATTGGCAAAGAGAATATGGTTTCATCCGTATAATAAGGAGCCTTGAACATATCTCCAAACTTCGGAGTCAGTTCGTAGCCTGTCACCAGCTTACCTGCTTTTACCGCCTCTGTCCAGTTATTCATGGACATATACGCGCGCATCTTCAACATATTGGCAGCCGCCTGTGTAGCACGAGTTACAGTCGGTTCATCTGCTTTTGCTTTTACCGGCAACGCACTGATATTTTCCAAATCCGAAAGAATCTGTTCGTAAACCTCCTTCACTGTAGCACGTTTCAACGCATTGTGTTCACCGTTCTTTTCCGGAGTCAAACGTAAAGGCACAGATTTCGCATCCGGATTAATTACGTAGGGCGTAGCATACAGATTATTCAAATAGTAATAAGCAAATGCACGCACAAACTTTGCCTCCGCTTTATACTGCTCATACTTTTCTCCAGCAGTAGCTTTAGCACCTTCCAACTCATCCAAGAAAATATTGACACGGTTAATGGCAGCGTATGCCATGCTCCAGGTCACCGTATTTTCTGCATCTGTTTTGCCCACATTAAACTTATAAGTATTGGCCAAAGTAATCAAGTTCGGGTCAGAATTTACAATATCTTCTCCACGGTTATCAAACACCAGATAGGTTTTTCCTCCCATGAAGGAATCCGACGCATCATTTTTTATCGAACCATACAAGCCTAATACAGCTGCTTCCAAACGATTTGCATCATTATAAATATCTCCCGGCTCAATGTACAAAGGTGGTTCCTGATCCAAGAAACTGCTACTGCAACTACTCAACGTGGTTCCAGCCATCAATATAGCATATACAATATATTTTTTCATTCGAATCTGCTTTTAAAAATTCAACAATTAAAACGCCAAGTTTACACCAAATGTGTATGTACGTGCCTGTGGCAAAGTATTTTTATCCGTACCCGGAGCCAGAGTAGCATTGGTCGTATTCGACATCACCTCCGGATCCATACCCGAATAGCCCGTAATTACGAACAAGTTCTGCACCTGTGCATATACGCGCAACTTGCTGATACCGATGGCACTCGCCCAGTTCTTCGTATTGAAGGTATAACCCAATGAGATATTCTTCAAACGCAAATAGTCACCTTTTTCCACCCACTCGCTGATAGGCATGGCCGAACCATTAGAATAGTTATCGCCATACACTGGTTTCGGGAACATGGCATTCTTTCTTTCCGGAGTCCAGTAATTCTGAAGTACCTCCTTCGAGTTATTCCAGTAACGCATGTCACTTACCGTCGCCTTCGTACCATTATAAATATAGTTTCCACCTGAGAACTGGAAGAACAAAGACAAGTCAAAATTCTTGTAAGAGAAGTTATTACTCCATCCACCATACCATGTCGGCAGTGTATTTCCGCAAATCACCGGTTTCAAGCTGCCCTCATAAGGCGTACCATCTTCAAGCATCCATTTTGCTTTCGAGGCATGATTATACAGCACACGTTCTCCATTCTCTCCATAGAACACACGGAACCCGGTTTCCGGATCTACTCCACCTGTCGGTGTCAGATACAACTGACCGATAGACTTGCCAGGTACTGTGATATTTGTAATTTCCAATCCAGTGGCATCACCTTTGATAATATTATCCAGACCGTTAGCCAGAGATACAACCTTATTACGAGTAGTCGTAATATTAAAACTTGTATTCCATTTGAATGCACCGTCACGCAAAATATCCGCAGAAATCGTCAACTCTATACCTGAGTTCGTCATCTTTCCGGCGTTGGTTGTCAGGATATTTCCAGGAAGACCTTTCGAAGGAGCCTGTGGCACATCCAGAATCAAGTCTGAAGATTTCGTATAGAAATAATCAAAATCAATATCGATACGATCAAGCACACGTGCACTGAAACCTACGTCATACTTTTCTGAAGATTCCCATTTCAAATTCGGGTCGGCAATCTTACTTAAACGATAACTTCCCTGAGAACCGTAATAGTAAGGAGAATAATACGAACGTGAGGCATAGTCATCGATATTCGTATTACCTACCACACCATAGCTACCCTTGATCTTAAAGTCTTCAATCACATGCTTGAGCGGTTCAAAGAAAGCTTCTTCCGACACACGCCATGCCGCTGAAACACCTCCAAAGTTACCCCAGCGATTATCCTTGCTCAATGCAGAAAGGCCATCACGACGGAAATTGATAGAGAACATGTATTTCGATGCAAAGTCATAGTTGATACGTCCAAAATACGAAACCATAGAGCTCTTGGAAATACTACCCGAAGCTGTGGCATTGGCAAAAGTTCCCTGGAAGTTCGTAAACTTATCATCCTGCAATTCTGTACGAGAAGCATCCCATTCATTGTAGCTGCTTTCAGTAGCTTCCATACCCACCAGGAAATTGAAATGATGACGATTAGCCGTAAAATCATACGTTGCCGTATTCGTCCAGGTCCAGATACTGCTATGCACTGCCGCATTGAACGCATACCCGCCTTTATTTACTCCATCTCCATGATTAGGTGACCAGAAACGAGAGTTTTCGATACGTGCATCGTCAATATTATACTGGGTTTTCAATGTAAGACCTTTCACAGGAGTAACTTCTGCAAAGAAACTGCTCAAAATACGGTTTACATCCACGTTGGTCTTATTACCCAATTCCACCAATGCCACCGGATTCGAAAATGTATTCATTACCGCATTAGGTCCATAACCCAACACACCTAACGAATGTTCATAATAACCTTTGCCATTTTCATCATAGATAGGTATATTCGGAGAGTTAGCCAGCGCCATACGCGGGAAACCACCTACTGCAAAGTTTGAACCGTTACGTGCCGCATCCACCTGCGATGTAGAACTTACGTTCACGCTCGAGTTCATACCAATCTTCAGCCAGTCTGTTACGTTAGCCACAATGTTAGCCTTACCGCCCAGACGTTTATAGTTATCGCCCACTACAATACCTTTCTGCGTATTGTAATTAGCCGACATATAATATTTCACTTTTTCCGTTCCACCACTTACGGCTACAGTCTGGTCTTGTGTAAACCCATTCTGAAAAATAGCATCTGCCCAGTTAGAGTCTACTCCCGGCATCAAGTTAAATGCCTTATCACCATAAGCAGGATTAGCGATGAATGTCTTATCCATAGCAGCCAGTTCAGCTGCTACATCTGTTCCGTATGCATTACGAACCGCCATATTCTTGAAGTCTACATACTCCTGTGCATTCATCATATCAATGAACTTCGTCCGGTTGGAGAAACCGACAGAAGCATCATACGTTACTTTTGCTTTTCCGCTGCTTCCCTGCTTGGTAGTAATCAGCACGACCCCGTTTGCCGCACGTGAACCATACAAAGCTGCTGCCGCCGCATCCTTCAACACGTCAATAGAAAGAATATCAGCCGGATTAATGTCAGCCAACGCATTGGCATTACCCAATCCTCCGCCCAAATCACCCGACTGAATCGGCATTCCATCCACTACGTACAAAGGAGAAGTACCCGAAGTAATCGAGTTTACACCACGAATATGTACCACAGGAGCCTGACCTACTCCTCCTGAAGGAGTCGTTACATTCAAACCAGAGGCACGTCCCTGCATCATCTGGTCCAAGCTTGTATTAGGCACGTCCTTTAACACATCGTTGCGGATTGAAGCTACTGAAGCTGTCACCGTACGTGCGCTCTGCGTACCATACGCCACAACCACCACTTCTTCCAAAGCCTGTGCATCCGATTTCAACACTACATTCACCACCGGTTTTACAGCCACTTCCTGGCTCTGCAAACCGATAAAAGAAACCACTAAAGTTTTTGCCGAAGCCGGCACACCAGAAATTGTAAAGTTTCCATCAATGTCGGTCACTGTCCCTACAGTAGTACCTTTTACCAACACCGATGCGCCCACTACCGGCAATCCGTCTTCTTCCGACATCACATTACCGGTCACTTGAGAAACTTGGGCGTTTGACAGACCAATCCCTATCAGAAGAATGGCCATGAACAACGTCATTCTTTGTTTCATAAAATCTCTCTTTTAATTTAGTTAAGTTAGTCTAATACATTTATCACAAACGGGGCGCGAATGTAAGAAAATAAAGAGAAATTATAAAACAGCGGGCAATTTTACACTAAAATTTATTTATAAGGAGTAAAACGATATCAAAATAGATAAACAGATGGTTTTTAAGAACTTGCTTTCACTTCTTCAACCGCATAAAAAGTGAATACAAATAGAATAAAATTGCAATTATTTTGTATTATTAAGAAGTTCATTCTAACAAAAAGACCAGTTTTTAAGTGAATAAGACGAAAAAAGAGGTACATCCACACAGGACATACCTCTTTTATTATTTCAGCTATAATAACGATTATTCAGCAGAAGCTTTTACGAATTTCACTTCAAATTTAGCTTTATATTGAGTATTACCTTCTACTGGTACAGTATCATCTTCTGTTGAAAGCAGATATTTTTTATCAGCTTTCTCATCAAATGCATAAAGTTCATATGTTACCTGATAAGTCACGTTGTCCGTTTTAGCCTCAGCAGTTGCTGCTTCCACGTTAATACCTACCAAGTCCATACAGATAGGATACTCCTTCTCTTCAGCAAATTTCTGAGTCATTCCTGTAGCCAATTTTGTTGTATTGACTTTCAGAGAAATTTCATTATTAGCCAGGTAATCAGTTGTTAAGAATTGAGGATTTTTATGATCCTTATCTACCACAAACTGAATGTGGTCTTCTCCAGCTGCCTTCGACTTACCAATAGTAGCAAAGAAACTAGAGATACGCACCAAAGAATTCTTAGTATAATCAGGTGATGGTTTTTCTTCGTCTACTTCAAAATCTTTTGCAATTTCTACTGCAGCCAAAGCTCCTTCTTTATCAAATGTACCTGCATACTCATCTTTCACCATAGTAGATGCCAATGAGTCACTCTTCCAGGCATAATCAATCACCATAGAATAGGTTGCATCTGTATAACCTGCACCATACAAATGATCTTTCACTCCGTCTGCAACCTGCAACTTCAAAGAATATGTCTTCTGAAGCTCTACTACACTTTGATTGAAAGTAACAGTTATCGGACTACTAACCTGTTTCTCAGCATCAAACACAAACTGATTATCTGACAAAGAGAAAAAGTTATCTGGATCTGTTGCCTTAACCGGTACATTTACAGCTTCAGAAAAAGAAGCTCTATTCAACACAATCTTAAAAGATGTTTGCCCCGGTGACAACTGTTCAGAAACTGCACTGCTTTCAAAATAAGCTCCAATTGCATCCGCATCTGCTTCCGGGCTTGCCACTTCCGTATCTTCATAATCACCGCATCCTACCATCATTACAGCCGGAGTCATCAACAGTCCGAAAAAGAATTTATTTAATTTCATAATACTCTTAGTTTTTAACTTTAATCTAACTTATTATTCTTCCACAGGTTTTGGTAATGTCCATGCAGGGCTATCAGCAGGAGTCAATGCCTTGTTAGCCTGAAGTTCTGCTTCCGGTATACGCCATAACAGGATGTCATCAGTCGGTGCAATATTGAAGATACATTCTGCATTCGGGAAACCACATCCACGACGATCCACTCCCTTGTTCAGACGCATTACATCAAACCAGATTACTCCTTCACCCCAAAGTTCAATACGACGCTGGAAATAAACAGCTTCCTGAGGATTAGAAGCATAGTCAGTCAAATAAGCCTGCACTCCGCTTTCCAAACGGTTGTTAAGCAATTCCTTGAAATATTTTTCACCTTCAGCGCGGTTTCCAGCTTCGGCGTATGCCTCTGCAGCAATCAGATACATTTCCTCAATACGCATCAGTACAATGTCGTTAGCATTGATAGTAGTACCTACTACATCATTATACGGACCAAATTTTACCTGAGTATAAGGTTTATAACCCTGCTTAGCTACAAAAGCAGCCTGTTCTTCTGTCAAGAAGTCTTCCTGAGCTTCAGCTGCTGCATCCAGCCACCATGATTTACGAATATCTTTATCGTTGATTCCGTTATATAACTCCAAGCTAATCTGACGGCCACCTGAATAGTTTGCATATCCATAGTTCAAAGAACCCATGTGAGAAGGCCAGTTACAGATACCCGTATCTACCACGTCATCCGTTTCGCTGATAATGATACCCCACATCCAGTTGGTCTCGTCTACACTCCAAAATGTCGGTTTTGCCACTTCATCACGCGAAGCAATTGCAATACCTTCACTCTTTGCAGATTTAATAGCATTTGCCGCATCATCAGCAGCTTTAGCATATTCATGCATTGACAGATACATACGTGCACGAAGTCCGTAAGCTACTGACAGACTGATATAACGCTTATCTGCACGTTTTACTTTCCCTTTTTCTGCATTAGTCAACAAACCAATAGCATTAGTCAAGTCAGATTCAATCTGCGTATATACTTCTTTTACAGACGAACGCTTGCAACCATTCACAGAAGCATCCTCCGAGTTCTTTTCTGTAATCAGGGGCACACAAGGCTTATCTTCATTACCTTTATAGTTAAACTGATACAACTGTGCCATTACCCAATAAGAGAATGCACGTGCAGCCAGTCCCTGTCCCAGGTAGAACTGTTCATTGGCATCTTCTGTTTTTTCGTCAATGCTTCCTACTACATTATTGGCAGCAAAAACGATAGAATACAAGTCATTCCATACCATTTGTCCTTCCAAGGAAGTATTTTCACGGTCTTCAAATGTCAAGTCATATCCAGTCCAGTTATAACCGTTATTATCACTTACTACGTCTTCTGTATTAGAATCCAGACACAACATGACAGTAGGATAACCAATATCGTTATGACGTTCAGCTCCCAATGCACTTGAGTTAGGAAAAGCCTGGTTAAAAGTAGAGAAAATCGCATTAACTTTTGCTACTCCACGTTCAGGATTCAGTGTAGAAACGGTCTCCTTCTGAGAGTCTGTCACGATTCCTCCATCGGGCAATGTATCCATATCCTGGCAACCAGTCACAGCCAGTGAAGATACAAGCAATGAAGCAAAAATATATTTTGTTTTCATATCTGTTTCTTATTTATATTTTAATTAAAATGTAAGGCTGATACCTCCAGAAATTGTACGGATGGCAGTATAAAGTGATGTAGTAGCACTTGTATAGCTCTGACGTGGGTCAAGACCCTTACGTGCAGAAAGCAATCCTACATTATCGGCAGTGAAATATACACGCAGTTTTTCCAGCATCATCTTGCGAACCAAGTTAGACGGAAGTGTATAACCAATAGTGATATTATTTACACTCAGATAGTTAGAACTTGCAAGCCAGCGAGTTGAAGTAGAGTTTGTATACTTATCCTGCGCATTCAGACGAGGTACATCCGTATATTTATTTTCCGGAGTCCATGCATTGTAAATATCCTTGTGCCAGTTCTGTCCGTCACCTTTTCCAGCCATCATGAAACGATAACCTGAGTCATAAATCTGACCACCCAACTGATAAGACAACTGAATAGAAGCATCAAAACCGTAAAGCTGTACAGAAGTTCCCAAACCACCGTATACCTTCGGCATCAAGTTGTCTGTGGCCACCTTGTTTGTAGTCTGAGCTAATGCATAATTGTCTGTTTTATACAACTCACCCTTGTCATCTTTTGCCCAATACTGAGCCAAACCTGTTTCTGGATCTACGCCAGCATAATCTACCAAATACATACGGTACATTGATTCACCTTCTTCGTAAATGTAGTTTCCATCAATCAACTGACCATCCAAGTCCGGATGCAACTTGTTGATTTTATTTTTGATGAAAGTGGCATTCAAATTCACATCCCAAGTAAAGTTCTTCTGGTTGAAAATCAAATAAGTCAAATCCAATTCAAAACCAGAGTTGGTCATAGAACCTACGTTCATCGGAATAGAAGTATAACCCACACTTCCGGCAACCGGTTTGTTGTAAAGCATATCACTTGACTTACGACCGAAGTATTCAGCCGATCCGTTCAAACGGTTATTGAACAAGGCAAAATCAATACCTACGTTATAAGAAGTTGAAGTTTCCCAAGTCAAATCGCGATTACCCTTTGCAATCATCGTACCGTCAGAGAACACACCGTCTGCACCAGTCATGTTATACTGGTCCATCCATGGATAATAGTTTTTAGCTGTCTCCATCACTCCTACAGTATATCCACCTGGGAACAAGATATCATCGTTACCCTGCTGACCGAAAGAAGCCTTCAGTTTCAACATGTTAATCCAAGTGATATCCTTCATGAAATCTTCACGTGTAATCATCCAAGCCACACTTGCAGCCCAGAAGTCACCCCAACGATTTTCAGGAGCAAAACGAGAAGAAGCATCACGACGGTAAGAAACGTTACCAAAGTATTTATCGTCATAAGAGTAGTTGACACGACCAAAGAAACCTTCAGTAGCATAAGTCAATTTCATACCGCTGGCAGTCTTCTTATCAATTGTATTGCTAATATAGAAGCTTTCAGGGTCATACAGATTCTGACCAGAACCTGTCAATTCTGTATATTGGTATGAATAACCATCATAACCGGCAGTAATATCAAAATGATGTACATCTTTCACTGCAAACTGATAGTTAGCTACATACTGCTGGTCGAAACCGAAAGTACGCATTGCAGCCTGATAAGCATTACCTCCATAAGAAGCACTCTGACCCATATATGCGTTACCCAAATCATTGTAACGTGTATTGTCGATATTCATACCAAAGCGTGCGCTGATGGTAAGACCTTTAATCGGAGTCAATTCAGCAAACCAGTTTGCATTCAGCACGTCAGCCAAAAATTCAGTCTTATTATAAATAAGGTCACCTGCCGGGTTGGCAATAGACATAAATGCACGTGATGAAGGACTGCTTACACCATCACCGTAATCATACACCTTACGACCGTTCAGTGTCATAATCTGTTTGTCAGCTCCACGTACATACATCGGATAAACCGGAGCAATGTTATTGGCAATATAGAAAGCATTACCGGAAGATGATGCATTATCCTGATCGCCCGGATAGTTACTCTTTGAGTTTACATAGTTCATGTTGGCACCCACTTTCAACCAGTCTGTTACCTTGTAGTCACCCTTCAAACGACCGCTGAAACGAGTCAAACCAGAACCTTCAATTACACCCTGATCATCCAAATAGCCGAAAGCCATGTAGAAAGTAGACTTATCGTTACCGCCAGACACATTCAAGTTATATTCCTGACGAAGAGATGTTCTAAATGTTTCATCAGCCCAGTTATCCGGAGTATAATAATATCCATATTCATCTGTATAGCCCAATGTAGCATTCGGGTTCAGCAAACCGTTGCTACCAATCAGCAACTGACCTTCAGGTACTGTATAAATCTGATAACCTACACCACCATTTCCAGCAGAAAGCAAAGTATTGTTTGCAGCTACATTGGCAGCCTGCGGAGTCATGCCATTGGTCTGTACATAACCATTATAGATAGCTTCGTAAGCTTTTTCCAGATAATTCTTTGAACTTGTCAGCACATCGTAGTTCTTTACTCCACGAGAGTTGGCACCCCATTTTGCATCGAAGTTTACACGTGCCTTACCAGAAGTACCTTTTTTAGTAGTAATCATGATGATACCGTTTGCACCACGCGCACCATACAACGCTGTAGAAGCCGCATCTTTCAACACTGTCATTGATTCAATATCTGCAGAGTTGATAGATGACAAATCTCCATCATAAGGCACACCGTCTACTACATACAACGGGTCTGTTCCGGCATTGATTGATCCGACACCACGGATACGCACTTTTGCATCTTCACCCGGCTGACCGTTATTACTCAAAATCTGCACACCTGCTACAGCTCCAGCCAATGCATTTGATACGTTTGACACCTGACGTTTCTCAATCTTATCAGCTTTCATCACTGCTGCAGAACCTGTAAATGACCCTTTGGTAGAAGTACCATACGCAGTTACCACAACTTCATCAAGTACCTCAGCATCAGACTTCAACACCACTTTTACGATAGGCTTAATCTTCACTTCCTGCGACTGCATTCCGATGAAAGAAATGACCAAAGTTCCGGCGGAACTTGGCACATTAGTCAACGTAAAATTACCATCAATGTCGGTAACAGTACCTACTGTAGTACCTTTTACCAATACTGATGCGCCCACTACAGGTAAACCATCCTCTTCAGAAGTAACATTACCTGTTACCTTTGAGATTTGAGCGTTTACCAGACCAATACCTATCATCAGGCAGGTCATTAACAGCATCAATTTTCTTTTCATAAAAATCTCTCTTAAAGTTTAACTTTACATTAATAAAAATTCATTCACTCTAACAGGACGCAAAAGTAGTAATATCTTTTTAAATATTTATACCATTTTCAATAAAATTCCCCCAAAAGCTTGCTTTTTAACACTTATACCTGCCACTTTCATGCAAAAGTATGTTTTTATAAAGTAAATGATATGCATTTCTTGTATCTGGGATTTATCATCGAATCAAAATAATGAATCCTTTTTGCTAGATACTTGTTAGTTTTAATTTAGCTAAAATAGACGTTATATAAGTAATAAACTTCTTCTTATTGCATATTATCTGCATATTTTCTTAAAAACAACATAGTATGAACAAGATTTATTTCAGATTGGTCTACAATCGTAAAAAGAAGTTAAACAAATCAGGTAAGGCTCTTATTCAAGTGGAAGCTTACAGAAATCGTAAAAAGGTTTACATTTCGACAGGAATATATGTCAATCCAAAGCAATGGGATAACCATCATAGTAGAATTATCCAACATCCGCATTCTGAAGAATTAAACCGAATGTTAGAAGAATTTATTTTACAATTGCAATGGGAAGAATTGAAATCATGGAAACGCGGTGTCTATATCAACTTGTCCGCTTTTAAAACTTTCAACCATCAAAATGATACAGAGAAAATGACATTTCTACTCTTTGGTAGAAATTGGGTAGAACACTCATTGCGTAAAGATACTACCAAAAAGAATCTTTTAACGACTTTGGATTTACTCAATCACTTTCGTCCCTCTATTGAATTTGAAGATATAACCTATACATTTCTTCTTGATTTTGAAGATTTCATGAGGCAAAGAATGTATGAAACAAACACAATCGCCAAACACATGAGACAATTAAGAACCTTTGTTAATGAAGCTATCAAAAGAGGATATATTCAGCCTGATGAATATCCGTTTAGAAAATACCAAATAAAAACAACTCAAAGTAAACATAGTTTTTTACTACCTGAAGAAATAAGGAAGCTAGAAAAGCTAGAGCTTTCATCGTGTCCAAAATCATTAATGCATAGCTTGAAAGCATTTTTATTTTGTTGTTATACGGGGATTCGATATTCAGACTTTGTACTTCTTAATGAAAGTAATATTGTTACGATAAAAGGAGAGAAATGGCTTATATTTAAAACTGTCAAGACAGATACAAAAGTCAGCATACCATTATATCTTCTCTTTCAGGGGAAAGCCCTCCGATTATTGCAAGAATATCATCAGAATTTAAGTGATTTTTTTCATATAAAATCGAATTCTTCCGTAAATAAAGATTTAAAAAAAATCGGTGTGTTAGCCAAGATAGAAAAACACTTTTCATTTCATACAGCCCGGCATACTAATGCTACTCTTTTAATTTACAACGGGGCTCAAATAACTACAGTCCAAAAGCTATTGGGGCATCAAAGTGTAAAAACTACTCAGAGATATAGCGATATTTTTTCAGGAACGATTGTAAAAGACTTGAAAAAATGTAAGTTCTAATCATTAATCTAAGAATGTAATTATTAATTTAAGAAGACGCTCTGTTATAGTTTATATTTTACGGTGCAGAGCCGTACGTTTTCCGCATGAGAAACATACGGCTCCGCATCGTAAAACGTATGTTTCTCGCACGAGAAACATAATATAATATTATGCATTACATCATCTATATAAATACATTTTCTAATCCTATTAGTAATAATAAGGTAGAAAAACTATATAAATTTTGCAGTTATAACTGATTTAAAATGGCTCATTAATAAATTGGAAATAAATTTACCATTTGATAATCAACGAATTAAAGCTAATATAGTTCCGCCGGAACTTTGGTCATTTCTTTCATCGGAATGCAGTCGCAGGAAGTGAAGATTAAGCCAAACGTAAAAGTGATGTTAAAATCTGATGCTGAACAACTTGATGAAGTTATGGTTGTAGCTTATGGTACTGCCAAAAAATCTTCATTTACAGGAGCAGCTGCTTCTGTGGATGGAGCGAAAGCTTTAAAGGATATTCCTGTCACCTCTTTTGAGCAAGCTCTTGCAGGTACAACTCCTGGCTTAACTATAAACAGCAGCAGTGGACAGCCTGGTGCTGCATTAGAAATTCGTGTAAGAGGTACAGGTTCAATGAATGCAACTAATGAGCCTCTGTATGTTGTGGATGGAGTTCCAGTTGTTTCTGGAGATGTAGCTCTTTCTCCTGTTAGAGGTGATAGTAAATCATTTAATATTATGTCTTCTATCAACCCTAGCGATATTGAAAATATAACAGTTTTGAAAGATGCAGCGGCAGCATCTTTGTATGGTTCTAGAGCAGCAAATGGCGTAATTCTGATTACAACAAAAAAAGGTAAAGCAGGAAAAACGCGTATTAACTTTAAGGCCAATTGGGGATTCTCTGATTGGGCTATGAAAAATCGTGAAAGTGTAAATGGAACTCAACGTCGGGAACTGACATACGAAGGAGCCTATAATGAAGCTATTCTTTATGGTATTCCTGATGCAGACGGAAATTACACTCCTGCAACAGAAGAACAAGCAAAAGCGTATGCTCAAGCAGCAGCAGACACCTATGCGCCTGACTATAATGAAGACTGGGAGTCCGCTTTATTCCGTAAACACGGATCCTCGCAAAACTACGAATTTTCTGCACAAGGTGGTGATGAACGAAATTCTTTCTTCGCTTCTTTAGCATACAAAAAAGACCAAGGTAAGGCCAATAATTCTAAAATGAATGGATTCATTGGACGTATAAATGCTGTTCACCGTTCCGCTGATAACAAATGGCAAATGGGGGCAAATGTTTCATTATCTAAACAAGAATCATCCGTAGTCAGTGAAGGAACAGCCTATGCCAACCCATTTTTTCTTATCAACTGGAGAATTACTCCTAATATTCGAATTTACGATGAAGATGGCAATTATGATATGTCAAGTCCTATCATTCAGGCTTATTTCCCAAAATCTCATCCAATAGAAGATTTACAAAAAGATAAAAATGAATCTAATGTATTCAGAAGTTCGAATAACTTATGGGCTTCTTATGAAATTATTGACGGATTGATTCTTAAAGAAAATGTCAGCTATGATTATATTTCCAATAAATCATTAACTTACTGGCCTTTGGACTCAAATAATGGTAGTGACTTGGGAGGACTTGGATCTAACTATATATTGAATCAAAATAACATCTATTCTTCTACGACATTAAATTATATAAAGAGTTTTAACCAAAAACACAATTTGGATGTACTCGTTGGATGGGATGTGGATGACCGGCGAGTAGAATATGTGATGGCATCACAAACCGGCTATCCGCACAATAAACTGCCAGAATCTATTAATGCAGCCACCCCGATGGAAGGAATAGCATATTATGAGCAAGATCATTTATTATCACTTTTATCCCGCGTAAATTATGATTTTGATAATAAATATTATGTTTCAGCCAATTTCCGTCGTGATGGAAGCTCTCGCTTGGGTACAAATAATAGATGGGCAAACTTCTGGTCTGTTTCTGCTGCCTGGAGAATGACACAAGAAGAATTCATGCATGATCTGACATGGTTAAATGATTTAAAAATAAGAGCATCTTATGGTATCAATGGTACTTTGCCTAATTCATACTACAGCCATTTAAGTTTGTATGGATATGGCTATAATTACCAAGATAAACCAGGTTCAGCTCCTACTTCTGTTCCAAATCCAGATTTATCATGGGAAAAGAATAAAAACCTCAATATTGGGTTTGATGCTCGTCTTTTTGACAGATTGAATGTAACATTCGACTATTATACGCGTCGTACTAGCGACTTATTGCAAGACGTTCCCACATCAATGACAGTTGGTTTCCAAACCATGCTGAAAAATGTAGGCGAAATGAAAAATCAAGGTGTGGAAGTAGACATTAATGTGGATGTATTCAAGCACTCACAAGTAAGATGGAATACCGGTTTGGCATTGTCTCACAATACTAATAAGGTTACAAAACTTTATGGAGGAAAAGATATCATTAATAATACTAGTATTATTCGTGAAGGAGAATCTTATTATTCATGGTGGAGCCGTGAATGGGCTGGTGTAGATCCACAGACTGGTGAAGAACAATGGGTATTAAACACTGTCAACAAAGATGGAAGTATAAACAGAGAGTTAACTAAAGATCCAACCCAAGCTCAACGCGTAATAATTGGAAAACCGGATCCTAAATTGACAGGGGGATGGAGAAATTCTGTATCATGGAAGGGGCTCGAATTAAACCTTCTCTTTAACTTCTCTTTAGGTGGAAAAGTTTTTGATACATGGAGAACAAGCTATACTGATACGGATGGATATGACGTATGGAATAATATGTCAACTGAGCAGTTAGACAGATGGCAGAAACCAGGTGACGTTACAGATGTTCCTCGACGAATTAACAATTACAAATGGGGTAATTATGGAAGCTCACGCTTTATGAAAGATTTGAACTATTTACGTTTGAAATCATTGAGCCTTTCATATTCACTTCCTCAAAAATGGATTAATAAAGCACAATTGAATAATGTTCGTGTCTTTGTATCAGGAACAAATCTGCTTACTTGGACTTCATACAAATATACAGATCCAGAAATGCCAATTAATGGAATACCAACGTTTGGACTTCCTAACTTAAAAACTGTTACATTTGGTATTGAATTAGGAATTTAATAAAAGAAGAAACAATGAAAACGACTATACATACAATATTTGCAGCCTTACTAACAGGAGCTACGTTGTTGTCTTCGTGTGATGATTATTTGACAACACTACCTAGCGATTCGTTAGTAAGCGAAGGAGCTATAACAACAGAGGAAGATACAAAAACTGCTGTGAACGGCCTTTATGAGGGACTTATTTCCGTTGGTGATTCATACTATTACGGTACAGATTTCATTACTCGCCCCGAAGTTGGTGGTGAAGATATACAAACAAGAATGGTTGGAGACCGTACAGAAAACTTCTATCGTTTTACCGATAGACAAAGTAATGCTAGAGAATCACTTTGGTCTGTGCCTTATGTAGTCATAAACCGTGCTAATGTCCTTTTAGATGCTATTGAATCAGGTTCTATACCAATGACAGAAGTAACCAAGAATTCAAAGGGTGAAGCTTTAGCAATTAGAGCATTAGCTCATTTCAACCTTCTAATCACTTATGGTACACCGTATCAAAAAGACAATGGAGTATCTTTAGGAGTTCCTGTGGTAACAACCGTACTTGATGCTGCGAGTTTACCTGAGCGTCTTACTGTAGCACAAGGGTATGAAGCGGTTTTGACCGATTTAACAGATGCTTTAGATTTTATAAGTGAGGATAAAACATACGGTCACATAAACCTCTGGGGTGTAAAGGCTTTAATAGCTCGTGTAAATTTATATAAAGGTAATTATGAGGAAGCCTATAAATATGCAAAAGATGTAATTGATCATGGAGGATACAACCTTGTTCCGAATGCTGAATATATCAGCATGTGGGGACAACGTGAAAATAGTGAATCTATTTTTGATTTAGATTTATCTTCTACTATGTATGGAGGAGGTAGAGAACTTATCGGTTCTCTTGTTGCACCAAGTTCATATGGAACAATGATTGCTACTACTGATTTCCTGAATTTACTAAACGAAGATCCGGATGATGTACGATTGGGATTATTGATAAAAGATAAAGATGGACAGAAGCGTGTTGTAAACAAGTATCCGGGACTTGATGGAAATATTTTTGTGAATAATATTAGAGTAATCCGATTGTCTGATATTTATCTAATTGGAGCAGAAGCTGCATTAAGAAAAGGCACTCCTGATCAAAATTCTGCTGATGAATACTTATATCAAATAAGACATCGTGCTAATCCAAACAACACAAAAATCACAGCAACTCTTGATTTAGTTAAGAAAGAACGTAGAAAAGAACTTGTGATGGAAGGTCATAGACTATATGACATTTTACGTGTAGGAGATACTGTTGAGAGAAAAGGAGGTACTCATTTCTTGAATGGAGAAGATTTAATAACCGTTAATTGGAATGATTATAGAACTATTATGCCTATCCCTCAGGCGGAAATTGATGCTAATCCTCAGATTAAACAGAATCCCTCATATTAATAGATTGAGAAGTTTTTCTTGAATTTATAATATATAGAAGCAAAAAGCATTGTCTTCTTATTTATAAATTCCGAGAATTATTATAGGAAACTTACCCAAGTTGCGTAGCGTATTCTTGGGTAAGTTTTTTTCTTAGTATGCTCTCTATTTTATTATAAGACATTTTCTTTAAACTACTTAATATATAAGTGGCTCAATATATATAGTTGTAAAATAAGAAATTTCATACTCTTAAAACAATATAAGGCAGGAAAACATATTTTATTGACAAATGAAAACGCGTTTACTGAATAATGTATGGAATTTTATTTGTCTTGTATGACTCAATAAATTCGTTTTGAGCTAATATATTCATCTAATTATATAAAAATGACTTATTCAGAGTATAATCTTGGTAGAAAATCCGTATAGAATATCAGTTTACAAGCTATCTTGATTTACAAATCTTATTTAATTGAATAATTCCTATTTATTTATAAATCAATAATTTATAATACTTTACAGTTCCGCCGGAACTTTGGTCATTTCTTTCATCGGAATGCAGTCGCAAGAAGTGAAGATTAAGCCGAATGTAAATGTGGTACTAAAGTCTGATGCTGAGCAACTTGAAGAAGTTGTTGTGACAGCAATGGGTATCAAACGTGACCGTAAAGCATTAGGATATGCTGCACAAGATTTAAAGTCTGAACAACTCAGCAAAAGTGGTACCACATCACTTGCAAATGCAATACAAGGTAAACTGACAGGTGTTGAAGTACGCCAGTCATCTGGTGCTCCGGGTGCCTCTTCTCAAATCATCATTCGTGGAGCCCGTTCATTTGACGGAAACAACCAACCTTTGTATGTAATTGATGGTATGCCAATCAACACATCTGCAGACTTTGATACCGGTAGTTCTGTAACTGGTGCGAACTATGCAGACCGTAGTATTGATATTAACCCAGAAGATATTGAGACCATCAACGTGCTCAAAGGACAGGCAGCTTCTGCATTGTATGGTATTCGTGCATCTAATGGTGTTATTGTAATTACAACAAAACGTGGTTCTAAAAACAACTTGAATAAGCCAAGTGTTACTATTTCTACTAACATGAGTGCTCAGCGTGTTTCTAGAAAATTTGAACGTCAAACAGTATATGCACAAGGCGATAAAATCAGCGCATACAATCCTTCATCTTCCAGCACATGGGGACCTAAAATCACAGATTTGGTGAACGACCCTGTTTATGGTGGAAATACAGACAACCAATATACTGCAGAATTTGGTAAACATGAAGGTCAATATTATAACACTCAACGTGCAAAAGCTGGTCTTGATGGTTGGACAACTCCGCAAATTTATGACAACGTAGGTGATTTCTTAGGTACTGGATTTACAGAAAACACGAATGTAAATATATCGCAAAGTCTTAACGGGGTAAACTATTCATTTGGATTAAACAACTCTTATCAAAATGGTATCATCCCATCCACAGGTATGAACCGTTGGGGAGCTAGAGGTTTGGTTGACTGGAAAATCAATGAAGAATGGAATACTGGATTTTCTGCAAACTATTCATCAACCAAAATTACATCTGCTCCTGGCGCTAATGATGGTATAATGAACGTCGTATATTCCGCTCCTGCTGAATATGACCTGAAAGGAATCCCGACACACGTACCTGGAGATATCACAAATCAGGTACTTTTCCGCTCTACTTCATTTGTGAACCCATATTGGTGGGCTGACCACAATGAATACTTGCAGCACACAAACCGTGTTTTTGGTAATGCATATCTTGAATATCAGCCAAAATTAAACTGGGGAGATGGATTTACTCTGAAGTTCCGTGAACAAGCAGGTTTGGATATTTGGACTTCTAATTATGCTGATGTAAAAGAAATGGGTACAACAAGTGCCTTACTCGGTGGCGAAATTGAAAATTATGGTTCACAGCACAATGTTTTCAACAACTTGTTTACCATTAATTTCGACGGTCGATTTGGTAATGAAGACGAATGGGGATTGAACATCATCTTAGGTAATGAATTTAATGACGAAAACATTCGTACTTGGGACTATTATGCAAGCAATTTTAATTTCCCTGGATTCCCGACCATTGGAAATGCCACTAACTTGGCCAGTGCTAATGAATATACAAGAAGAGAACGTACAGTAGGTTTCTTCGGAAGTGTATCTGCATCCTGGAAAGATCAGTTGTATTTAACTGTTACAGGACGTAATGACTACGTATCTACTATGCCTAGAGGAAGCCGTAGTTTCTTCTATCCTTCAGTTTCTTTGGGATGGGAATTCACTAAATTACCATTCTTGGAAGGCAACAGTGTAATCAACTATGGTAAATTAAGAGGCTCATTTGCACAGGTAGGTCAAGCTGGTACTTATTACAACAACTTCTACTATACACCTTCTTACGGAGGAGGTTTCTTGGCCTACACTCCGGTATCTTATCCGCTTCCAAGTGGTGTTTCATCATACGTACCATATTATGTAGTATATGATGAGAATCTTAAGCCGCAAAATACAGTAAACTATGAAGCCGGTATTGATTTGCATTTATTCAACAGCAGAATCAAAATGGAATATACCTATAGTTTACAGAATGTTAAAGATCAGATATTCTCTGTACCGACAGATGGTGCTATAGGTTATCAATATATGATGACAAATGCCGGAAAGATGCGTACCCATGCACATGAATTCTCTATCAATGCAGCTATTCTGCAAAGTAAAGATTATGATTTGAATTTGGGTATCAACTTTACCAGAATCCTCAACAAGGTTATTGAACTTGCACCGGGTGTAGAATCTATTATGTTGGGTGGATTTGTTGAGCCGCAGGTTAGAGCACAGGCTGGATGTACTTATCCTAATATCTATGGTGCTGCATTCAAGCGTGATAGCGAAGGAAACATGTTATTGCTTAATGGCTTACCACAAGCAACAGGAGATAGCCAGAACTTAGGTAACTGTTCACCGGATTTCACAACTGGTATCACTTTTGGTGGACGCTACAAACGTCTTTCTTTAGCTACTACATGGAGCTGGCAGCAAGGTGGAAAAATGTATCATGGTACAAACATGACATTAAACTATTTCGGTGCAACAAAAGAATCTCTTCCATACCATGAAGGAACAATGGTAGCAGAAGGTATTGATGAAGCTACAGGAGAAAAGAACACGGTTGAAGTTAGCAAGCAAGCTTATTATCAGGAATATTACAACATTTCTGAATCTGGTATTTATGATACTAGCTTCGTAAAATTGCGCGATGTAACACTGACATACCAATTACCAAAGATGGGAATTTTCGACATTTCTGTATATGGATTTGCTCGTAATATCTTAATCTGGGCTAATCTGCCGAATTTTGACCCGGAATCATCACAGGGTAACAATAACATGAGTGGATATTTTGAACGCTTCTCTGTTCCTAATACTTCAAGCTTTGGTGGTGGACTTACTATTAAATTCTAAAATAAATACGATTCAAATATGAAGAAATATATATTATCCGTTTTATCTATTGCATTTCTCGGACTCACATCTTGTACCGAGGATATAATGGATGACATCAATAAGGATAACCAACATCCTTCTCCTGAAAATGTATCAGCCGCACTTCAGCTGACAGATGCAATTATGGCTACAGGTTTCAGTACAGTATCAGGAGACTATGCTTTTTATCTTTCCTCTCTTACCGAACAAGAAATTGGAGTTGGAAATAACCAGTTAATGAGAGCAGAGTTACGTAACTCTGCGGAATGGGCAGCATCTACGACTTTCAATAACGTATGGAATGCAACCTATGGAAATCTTATGAACATCCGCCAAATGATTGAAAAAATCACGACGGGAACCCAAGGTAACGCCGAAAAATATGACTTATTGGGTATGGCACAAACTTTGGAAGCTTTGAATTTTGGAATATTGACAGATATGCATGGAGATATTCCATATAGCGAAGCATTACAGGGCCAAGAAAACCTTCAACCCAAACTGGATGCACAGAAAGATGTTTATACAGGTATATTAAATACCCTTGAAGATGCTATAAAGAATCTTGAAAAAGGTAAAGATTTAGAGTCTGCCGGAAATCAGGATATTGCTTTTGGAAATGATAATGAACAGTGGATGGCTACAGCTTACGCTTTGAAAGCTCGCTATTTATTGCATCAATTAGCTGTTACAGAAGATAAAACAGCATTATTGACAGAAGTGAAGAAAGCCGCAGAAAAAGCAGTAGAATTGAACTTTAAAGGTTTTTTGATTAAAGAATTCAATGGAGTTACTTGTGACAATCCTTGGAGTGCATATATATGGAGTAGAGAATATACAGCTTCTTCCAAGACTGTAACAAATCTGATGGGAACAGATGATCCTCGTTTACCTTATTACATTTATAAAACAGATAAGTCAGAAGGAGGGTCATATCAACCTGGAGATGAAGAAATCGCGCAGGTTGCCGATGGAAGTCTTGCCTATCCCGCATGGTACGACTTAGGCTCACAGCCTATTCACATGTTCAGCGTTTCTGAATTATATTTTATTCTTTCAGAAGTTAAATTACGTCTTAATGAAGACGCCACTACCGAATTCCAAAAGGCTGTTGCAGCTTCTGTAAGTGAAATTATGGGTTGGTTTGATGATGATACAGATGCCAGCGCTTACGCCAGCTCATTAGGAACACCAACACTTCAAAAGGTATTCGAACAGAAATATATCGCTCAAAGCGTAGATGAGCAAGTGGAAACTTATAATGATTTACGCCGTGTAAAAGCAATGGGTGAAAATTATATTGTCTTGACAAATCCGTATAACACTCAAGGAGGAGTCAACCGATTCCCAGAACGTTTACCATACGGAAATAGTAGCGTATTAAGTAATCCTAATATCAGCAGTGTTTATGGAGATGGATATTATATCTACTCTGAAAAGACATGGATAAACGGCGGTAAATAAACCTTCCCTTCCATCTTTTTAAGAAGAAATAGAACTACCCAAGTTTGCGTATTCTGCACATTCTTGGGTAGTTTTTTATTTTCCCGTCGACAAACTTTTATTCATAACCATACCATAACTTACTCACAATTCTAATGCATCATATAACACGCAAAAAACCGGAATCACATTTCTGTAATCCCGGTCTTCATTATACTAAGTATTATAATCTGTTTCTAATCAGAACAATTTAGCAGGATATTCACCAGCATCTACCAAAGCCTGAATCTTGTCAACTACACTCTGACGGTCAGCAGCGTATGTCACACCAAACCACTTAGAAGTAGTATCCAGTACTTTTACAGTAGCAGTTCCTTCATTAATCAGCTTGTTCACCATCAACGGAATGAAATATTCACATTTCAAGTTGCTGATATTTTCTTTCAGGAATTCAGCGAAATATTCTTCTGAATATTGGAAATAATCAGGAGTGAATCCCCACATATTCATTGAAACAGGAGTATTATCTTCAATACCAACCCATTCGCCATTTTCATCCTTATAAGAAACTACACCGTCTACACGCATAATTTCAGTACGTTCAACGACTGTTGTCAGATGAGCATTTTCATCAGTTGCACATACACCACGAGCTACCGTTCCACTTTCTGACAAAGTGTTTCCTACACGAAAACCTACCATGCTGTAGTCGTTCTTTGCACCTTCCGGCAATTCTGACAAGTATTTACCCAATACGGCAAAACTGTCACGTCCATAGAAGTCGTCAGCATTGATTACGGCAAATGGTTCTTTAATTACATTCTTACCCATCAACACTGCATGGTTTGTTCCCCAAGGTTTAACACGGCCTTCCGGACAAGTAAAGCCAGCAGGCAGGTCGTTCAAATCCTGGAACACAACTTCTACAGGAATATGATTTTCATATTTGCTTACAATCTTTTCACGGAAATCTTTTTCAAAATCACGACGGATTACGAAAACCAATTTCCCGAAACCACCACGGATAGCATCAAAAATTGAATAATCCATGATTGTTTCACCGTTAGGACCCAGTCCATCAAGCTGTTTTAAGCCACCGTAACGACTCCCCATACCGGCAGCCAGTACAAATAAAGTTGGTTTCATAGAATTGTATTAAAATTAGTAACTACGCAAAGGTAAACAAATAATGTGATTTCAACTCATTGTCATAAACAAAATGTATCATTTTTGGGTTCTTTTTTATATATTCGCATAACTAATGATTAAACTGTATATGAAAAAATATATAAAATGGGGAGGAATTGTATTAGCAAGTCCATTTATCCTTTTTATAGTCTTGTGTATATTAATCTATATACCTGCTATCCAGAATTTTATTGTGGATAAGGCGACATCATACGCTTCGCAAGCTACGGGGATGAACATTCATATACAACGAATTTCGCTTTCTTTTCCGCTAAATTTAGTAGTCCATGAAACCACGGTTACCAACCCTCAGGATACGCTCCTGAATGTGGAAAAACTAACCGTAAAAATTCAATTACTCCCTCTGGTAAAGAAGCAGATAGAGATTGATGGAGTGGAACTGAAAAACGCTTCAGTCAATACGGTCGACCTGATTGAAGGAATGTCCTTGCAGGGAAACCTGGGAGAACTTTTCTTGAAATCGCATGGAGTAGCCTTGACGCCGGAAACAGCTGTGCTCAACGAGCTCACACTAAAAGATGCCAATCTGAAACTATGCCTGGCAGATACAACCGCACAAGATACCACCCAAAGTGCACCTACATTCTGGAAGTTTAAATTAGAAAAGATTGATTTGGCAAATGTGGACTTTCAGATGGATATGCCACTTGACTCCATGAACTTAGGGCTTAAAGTCGGGAATGCTTCTTTAAGAGACGGACTGGTTGACTTGCATAAAGCGGCTTATTCCGCTAAAGAATTTAAGCTTTTACAGAGTGGATTATACTATAACTCAGGGAATACACCTCCTATAGAGAAGGGATTGGATCCGTCACATATTGCAGTGACCGACATCAATTTACAGATGGATTCTTTATATTATCAGGGGAATAACATCCGGGCATTACTGCATCAGTTCGAGCTGAAAGAGCGTTCGGGACTGGAAATCAAATCGACTGAGGGGCAATTACAGGCAGATGAGAAAGCCATACGTGTACCTTCTTTACAAATCAAAACTGCAAATTCTTTTCTGGCTCTCAAGGCTACGATAGACTGGTCGGTCACCGAACAGAATCAGGACGGCGTATTGAACGGTCAGTTCATGGCTGAAATCGGTAAAGCTGATTTGTTCAAACTGATTCCAGACATGCCACAAGAATTTATTCAATCCTTCCCTGCAGCTCCATTACAAGTTCGTATCGGGGTAGATGGAAGTCTGAGTGACCTGAAACTGACTACTTGCCAGGTTAAAATTCCCGATTGTTTCCGTATGGAAATGGACGGAACGGTAAAAAATGTGCTCGACAGTCTTTCCAGAGAGGGAGTCATCAACCTGAATTCGGATTTCTATAAAATGGATTTTCTGAGTAGCCTGACCGGCGGAGTAGTTATTCCATCAGGAATGAATATTCACGGAAAGGCCGGTATGAAAGGTAACGATTTGTTTACCGAAACTACCTTAAGCCAGAATGAAGGAAAAGTACAGCTAAATGCGAAATACAACCTCCTTAAAGAGGCTTATAAGGCAGACATACAAATCAATGAGCTAAACCTGCATGATTTTTTGCCAGCTGATTCGTTGTTTTATCTCTCTGCTGGTATGCAACTTGAAGGAGCAGGAACAGATATTTTTTCCAAACGAACTACATTAACAGCCAATGCTGCACTCAACCACCTTCAATGGGGAACCCGTGTCTTCTCTGGCGTACAGCTTAATGCAGCCCTGAAAGAATCAAAAGCGAACCTCAACTTGGATGTGAATGACAACCTGATGAATATCTCATCGCAGTTAGATGCATCCCTACACCCTTCTGCGATTGCTGCGGATATGCTGGTTCAAGTGAAGAATCTTGATTTATACGGAATGGGATTGCTCAGTTCTCCGTTAAGGACTACCGAAAATATCGACATTCACATGAGAACGGACATGAAAAAAAGTCACGGTATCCGTTTATCTGTAAAAGACATAAATTTAATCACTGAAAAAAAGACATTTAAGACGAAAGATATACATTTCGGCTTCAGCACTGCACGCGATTCTATCAGGAGCTACGCAAATGCGGGTGACCTGACGTTTCTATTCAGAAGCCGAGGAGGTATTGATGAGTTAGGTAATCAGATAACCAAACTGACGAATGCACTGAGCGCACAATGGAAGCAGAAATCAATTGATCAGGTTGCCCTTCGTGAGCTGTGGCCAGAAACCCAGTTCAGAATCTTTGCAGGAAAGGACAACCCCATTTCCAATACACTGGCCATCAAAAAGATAAACTTTAACCGCATGAATGTGAATATACGCACCTCCCCTGCAGAAGGATTGAATGCGTCGATGAATCTTTATGGATTAAAGACAGATAGTCTAGCGCTTGACACCATCTATTTCAATGCCACCCAACAGCCTGATAAGATTTTGTTTAACAGTGGAGTCATAGCCAATGACAAACCGTTCCAAGAAGCTTTCGATATTACACTGAATGGAGATATAGGAGCTGACAAGGCTAATGCTACTATTGAATATCTGAACGGTAAAAAAGAATGTGGAGTAAATATAGGTATGGTGGCTGGCCTGCAAAAAGGCGGAATCAGTCTCCACATCACCCCATTTGACCCTATCTTAGTGTACCGTAAGTTTACGGTTAATCCGGATAATTATATCTATCTGAGAGATGACGGACGAATCATGGCCAATTTGTCCATTTACGATGAATTGCGTACCGGACTGAGTTTCTATTCTACTCCAGATTCTACGGCACAGCAAGATTTGACTCTATCCCTGACTCAGATTAACATTGGAGAGTTCAAACGAGTGATTCCGTATATGCCAGACATCGAGGGCGTGATTAACTCTGAAGCACATTATGTGCAGACAGAAGACGGCATGGATCAGATTTCTCTTGAGAACAACATCAACCAGCTCAGATATAACGGGATAGCTTTGGGCGACTGGGCTTTGAGTGCGGTCTACCTTCCCAAACAAACCGGTGAACAGCATATCAACGGCCTCATCATGCAGAATGACAAGGAAGTAATCAGTATAGAAGGCTCATACTTCCCGGCTGAAGAGAAAGAACAAAAAGAGGATCGGATAGATGCACGTATGGCATTGCATCACTTCCCGCTGGAAATAGCAAACTCTTTTATTCCGGGTAAGATGGCTATGCTGAGTGGAGATATTGACGGTACCATGCAAATGTCCGGCAATGCTTCCCAACCGCTCATGAACGGAAAAATTAACCTGGATAGCGTAAATGTATACGTACCGCAAGCATCTCTGAACCTCCGATTTGATAACAAACCGGTGGAAATCAAGGACAGCAAGCTTACATTCAACCGTTTCAAGATCTTCACCAAAGGGAAAACTCCGTTCACCATTGACGGGGATGTGGACATGGCAGATTTCAGTCAGATGAAAATGAACCTGAAGATGGATGCCAACAATTTTGAATTGCTGAATGCCAAGCAGACCAAACAGTCGCTCGTATATGGGAAGTTGTACGTGGATTTCCACTCTACTCTTAAAGGTACACCCGATAACATGAATATACGCGGTAACATGAATATTTTGGGTAACAGTAACTTTACCTATATCCTACAGGATTCTCCGCTGACCGTAGAAGACCGTCTGGAAGAAACAGTAACCTTCACCAACTTCAGCGATACGACTTCTGCACAAAGAAGGGCTCTTCCAGCCCTCTCACTAGGAGGTATCGACATGCTGATGACCTTACACATAGACGAGGGGGTACAGTGCCGTGTCAATATGGATGAAAAGGGAAGCAACTACATGTACTTTGAAGGAGGTGGTGACTTGTCTTTCCAATATACACCGGAAGGAAACATCATTCTGAATGGAAGGTATTCTCTTCTAAGCGGTGAAATGAAATACCAGCTCCCGATTATCCAGTTAAAGACCTTCCATATTCAAAGCGGAAGTTACATACAATGGAATGGAAATGCAATGAATCCTCTCATGAGTATAAAAGCGACGGAAAGAATACGTTCTTCAGTAGCACAAGAAGGGCAGGCATCGCGCATGGTCAACTTCGATGTGGGTGTCAATATCACCAATACATTGGAGAATTTAGGATTTACCTTTATCATTGATGCTCCGGATGACGGTACCATGCAAAACGAATTGGCATCCATGTCGGCTGAAGAAAAGAATAAGGTAGCTGTAACCATGCTGGTAACAGGTATGTACCTGACGGAAGGAAGCACCTTGGGAGGTGGCGGTGGAAGCAGCGTCATGAACTCTTTCCTACAAGACCAGATTTCCAAAGTGGCTGGAAGTGCCCTCAAGACCATTGATGTGAATTTCGGTATAGAAACCAATAATGGAGAAGAAACCGGACAGACATCTACGGATTATAACTTCCAGTTTGCCAAGAGATTCTGGAACAACCGTATCCGAGTGGTAATTGGTGGAAAAGTATCCACCGGCAATAATGTGCAGCAGGACGAGTCATTCATTGATAATATCTCATTAGAATATCGTCTGGACAACAGTGGTACTCGCTACGTCAAGCTTTTCCATGATAAGAACTACGAAAGTGTGCTCGATGGAGAAGTAATAGAAACCGGAGCCGGTATTGTACTGCGCAAGAAAGTTAGTAAAGTGGGCGAACTGTTTATTTTCAGAAAGAAGAAAAAACCACAGCCTGAAGTCGAAAAAAAAGAAGAAGATGAAAATGAGGAAGAGAAGAATAAATAAACTGTTACTGACAGGACTTCTGTTATTTATCATAACCGGATGTTCCACAACCAAGCATCTTCCGGAAGACGAGTTGCTCTATATCGGTACACCGACTCCTAAAATTGTGGGATACAATGAAGCCGATAATGGAGAAGCTACTTTGGAAGAAGTACAAGGCGCATTGAACGTGGCACCGAACAATTCATTTTTCGGCAGCCCCAACCTCCGTATCCCTTTCCCATTAGGACTATGGGTGTATAACCGGTTTGAACGATACGAAAAAGGTATTGGTAAATGGATTTTCAAGAAACTGGCTGCCGACCCGATTTATGTATCTACCGTTAACCCTGATACCCGTACAAAGGTAGCAAGTAACGTTTTACGTGAAAATGGCTTTTTCCAAGGCAACGTGACAGTGCAAGTAGATACAGCCAAGAACCCGAAGAAAGCCAAATTAAATTATACCATATACACCGGACAACGTTACAAATTAGACTCCGTTACCTATGTAGGATTTTCACCCAAGGAAGACAGTCTGATTCATGCTACATATAGTAAACGCCTGTTAATAAAAGAAGATGCGTTCACTGTCAATAAATTGGACGAAGAAAGGAATCGCCTGGTAGAACTATTCCGTAACAACGGATATTATTTCTATCGCCCAGATTTTATTACGTTCATGGCCGACACATTGATTCGTCCCGGTTATGTCAACTTAAGAGTTGTACAGAAACATAATATTCCGGAAGAGGGATTGCGTACTTACTATATTGGAAAGACAAGCATCAATCTAGTAGGACATAATGGAGAACAACCCAATGATTCATTGAATTTTCATAACTTCACCATTAATTATGCAGGAAAAAATCCGGGCATACGATATGGGGTACTCCGCCGACGTTTTCTTTATAAAAGCGGAGAAATGTATTCTCAGCAACGCCAGAACTATACCCAGCAGGCATTGTCCAGATTAGGCGTGTTCAAATACAATGATTTCAATTACACTCCTCGTCCGGGAAGAGATACCCTGGACATTACGGTCAATGCCATGTTCGACCTGCCTTATGACAGCGAACTGGAACTTAATGTCACCACCAAGAGTACCAAGCAAACAGGGCCGGGAGCCAAATTCAATCTTTCAAAGAAGAATTTCAAAAGAATGGGTGCTTCCTTGAACTTAGAGTTGAAAGGTTCATACGAATGGCAGACCAGTTCTACTGTAGACGGGGAAAGTTCTGTGATGAATTCTTACGAGCTGGGAGCTGCCCTCTCTCTGAATTTTCCACGACTGGTTTTACCATGGATTAGAAATCGGGTAGACCCCTTCCGTTTCCCGTCTGAAACCAACTTTAAGATTTACGCAGAACAGGTGAATCGTGCCCGCTACTTCAAGATGTTGTCATTTGGAGGTACTGTATCCTATAGTTTTCAACCGAAACGCAGTATTAAGCATACCGTAACTCCAATTCACCTGGCATTCAACACTTTGCAGCACCGTACCGCACGCTTTGACTCCATTGCCAATGCCAACCCGATGCTGTTCCATAGTTTGGACGACCAGTTCATTCCGTCACTGACCTACACGGTTACTTACGACAACAGCTACCGGAAGAAAAAGAACCGTGTGTGGTGGGAAAACTCACTCACCTCTGCCGGAAATGTGACATCCGTCATTTATGCGGCTTTTGGACAGAAATTCAGCAAAAAGGAGAAGGAACTATTGGGAAATCCGTTTGCGCAGTTCCTGAAATATTCTTCAGAAGTAAGATATACCTACCACATCAGTGAAAAGCAACAGTTAGCTACCCGACTGATGGGAGGAGTGATATGGGCATACGGCAACAAGACAATCGCACCTTATAGCGAACAGTTCTATGTGGGAGGTGCCAACAGTATTCGTGCCTTTACCGTACGCTCCATCGGTCCGGGAAGATTCCACCCGGCTAATAATTCAGGTTATTCCTACGTGGATGAAACAGGAGACATCAAACTGGAAGCCAACCTGGAATACCGTTTCCGTATCTTTTCAAATTTTATGGGAGGAAACTTAAACGGAGCAGCTTTTTTAGATGCAGGAAATGTATGGCTTATGCGCAAAGATGAAGCTCGCCCCGGTGCAGAATTCAATCTCCGGCATTTCTTTGACAGCATTGCATTGGGAACTGGAGTAGGAATTCGTTATGACCTTTCCTTCCTGATTCTGAGACTGGACTTCGGTTTTGCCCTTCATGTGCCATACGATACCGAAAAGAGTGGATACTATAATATACCTAAATTCAAGGACGGAATGGGTATTCATTTTGCCATTGGTTATCCTTTCTAAAAACAGAGCAAACTGCCTGACAAGAAAAATTAATGAAAATACAGATTCATGAATCAAAATAAATGGCTACATTTGCAGCGTTTTTGAAGGTATTAGCATGAATAAGTGGAAGATTTTTGCTTGTATATCCCTAATTACTCTTATGAGTGTACTCATAGGAGCAAACTTCTTTGCGCTTTATTCCACCGTGCTCAATGAGAACAATACAGCAGAGGAAACCCAATCGGCTGATTCCATCTACCAGCATCCGGACAATATTCCTTCGAAAACGCTTGACTTTCTGATTGCCAACATACAAGCAGATATTCCGCAGAAAATTTTATTCATACAAACCCAGAAAAACCTGGACGGTAAGTTTTTCCTGCCGGTATTCTCGTTTGGACAAGACTTTATTTCCAGACCACCCACACATTTAGGGCTGGTCTGTTCTGTATATTCCACACATCCTTATACACAATTAGATAAATTCTATTATCTATATACCCTCAAAAAAATCCTTATTTAATACTATCTAAGAACAGTTTAAAATAGATTGTTCTGATACATTGCAGACAGAGGCTTGCAGTGTAACGGAAGTAGTTTATCATCTATATGTATCATCAAAAATTCTTAGATATATGTTTTTTACATTTATTATTGTCGTTATTCTGACTGCTATCGTCCTTGTTGTGGCAGCAATGACCATCGCAAAATTACTTGCTCCACGGTCATTCAATCCGCAGAAGGGAGAACCGTACGAATGTGGTATTCCTACGCGTGGACAATCATGGGTGCAATTCAAGGCAGGTTACTACCTGTTTGCTATCTTGTTCCTGATGTTCGACATTGAAACGGTATTTCTCTTTCCTTGGGCTGTAGTGGCCGGCCAGGTAGGAGTATATGCACTGGTCAGTGTAGGTTTCTTCCTGGTAGTTTTAATTTTGGGCCTGGCATACGCCTGGCGGAAAGGAGCTCTTGAATGGAAGTAAAAAAAGCTACCTCTATTCGTTCTATGGAGTATGAGGACTTCAAGAACAATGATTATCTGGAAGACATGGTACGTCGTCTGAACATGGACGGTGCCGGAATCGTACTGGGAACAGTGGACGAACTGATTAACTGGGGACGAAGCAATTCGCTCTGGAGTCTGACGTTCGGAACCAGCTGTTGTGCCATCGAATTTATGGCATTAGGCGCAGCCCGTTATGACATGGCCCGCTTCGGGTTTGAGGTAACCCGAAACTCTCCTCGTCAGGCCGATATGATCATGGTGCTGGGAACCATCACACACAAAATGGCTCCGGTATTAAAACGTCTGTATGACCAGATGGCCGAACCTAAATACGTAGTAGCAGTAGGTGGATGTACCATCTCCGGAGGTCCTTTCATCAAATCTTACCACGTAGTAAACGGTATCGACAAGATTATTCCGGTAGACGTGTACATTCCGGGATGTCCTCCCCGACCGGAAGCATTCTTCTATGGCATGATGCAACTCCAACGTAAAATCAAGGTGGAGCGCTTCTTAGGAGAAGTAAACCGTAAAGAAAAAGAGGAATAAACCCTACGTAAAAAGAAAAAATGCAAATGGAAATTGAAAAAATAACAAGCATTATTCCTGAAGCCGAAATCAGCCAGACAGGAGAGACTGTCGTAAAAGTTCCGGCAGAAAAGTTACACCAGATAGCTGAGACACTACTGAATGACAAAGAAAACCCGATGGATTTCTTGCGTGACATCGTAGGAATGGACTGGGGTGAAGAAGGCTTAGGTGCGCTTTACTTACTGGAATCTACCCGCACAGGTGCAAGAATCACACTCAAAGCGGTAACAACAGACCGTGAAAAGGCATTACTTCCCACAGTAAGCGACTTGTGGAAAACCGCTCTGATTAAAGAACGTGAAGTGTACGACTTCTTCGGTATCTGCTTCTTGAATCATCCGGATATGCGCCGTATCTTCTTGCGTGAGGACTGGATTGGCTATCCTATGCGAAAGGATTATGACATGAACTCCAACCCACTTCGGATGGACAACGAGGAAAATGCCGATATGACAGATGAATACTTTCTCCGCCCCGACGGCACACTTGAGGGACGTAAGAACGTGGTGTTTGGAGAAGATGATTTTGTAGTAAATATCGGGCCGCAGCACCCTTCTACACACGGTGTATTGCGTATGCGTACCTCTCTTGAAGGAGAAAACATTCGTAAGATTGACCCGATACTGGGATATATCCACCGAGGCATCGAAAAAATGAACGAAAGCCTCACCTACCCGCAGACATTAGCTTTGACCGACCGTCTGGACTACCTGAGTGCTCACCAGAATCGCCATGCGTTGTGTATGTGTATTGAAAAAGCTGCCGGAATAGAAGTACCGGAACGTGCTCAATACATCCGTACCATCATGGACGAGTTGCAGCGTATCGACTCACACTTGCTGTTCTACTCCTGTCTGGTCATGGATATGGGTGGACTGACTCCTTTCTTCTATGGTTTCCGTGAACGTGAGATGATTCTGGATATTTTTGAAGAAACTACCGGAGGCCGTCTGATTCAGAACTACAACATGATTGGAGGTGTACAGGCTGACATCCATCCTACCTTCCAGCAGAAGGTGAAAGACTTTATCAAACACCTGCGCAGTGTAATTCAGGACTATCATGACATCTTTACTTCAAACGTCATTGCCGATACCCGTCTGAAAGGTGTAGGAGTTTTGTCAAAGGAAGATGCCATCTCACTGGGATGTACAGGAGGTACCGGACGTGCTTCCGGATGGGCCAACGACGTGCGTAAGCATCATCCGTACGCACTCTACGACAAGGTGGACTTTAAGGAGATTGTGTACACGGAAGGTGATTCCTTTGCCCGTTACATGGTACGTATGGACGAAATCATGGAGTCTTGCCATATCATCGAGCAACTGATTGACAATATTCCGGAAGGAGAATTCCGTGCCAAGACCAAACCCATCATCAAGTTGCCGGAGGGTGTATTCACTTCATCAGTAGAAACCAGTCGTGGTGAGTTTGATGTGATATTGGAGAGCCATGGTGATAAAGTTCCTTACCGTCTGCACTATCGTTCCACCGGACTTCCGTTGGTTCACGCCATGGATACCGTTTGCCGTGGAGCTAAAATTGCCGACTTAATTGCCATTGGAGGTACACTCGACTTTGTCATCCCTGACATTGACCGTTAATCTCCACACAAACTTCAGGAACAATCATTACAGAAAACTGAAAAAATAAAAGAATTATGTTTTTAGATTATTATAATCTCAGCCCGCTGCTCATGCAGATTCATGCATTCCTTTGCAGTGTAATGCCTGAATGGCTGGCACTTACATTGGAAGGACTCGCTGTGGGAGTATTTATCCTCGTCATGTACGCGGTACTGGCCATCATTCTTATCTACATGGAACGTAAAGTCTGTGCGGCTTTCCAGTGCCGTATCGGCCCGAACCGTGTAGGAGGAAAAGGAGGTTTGTTGCAAGTACCTGCCGACGTATTGAAAATCCTTACCAAGGAAATCATCAGCCTGAAGCATTCCGACCATTTTCTTTATGCTTTGGCTCCGTTCCTGGTAATTCTTGCTTCCATTCTGACATTCTCTTGTCTTCCATGGAATAAAGGTGGAGAAATCCTTCACATGAACATCGGTATCTTCTTTGTGCTGGCAGCTTCTTCCATCGGTGTATTGGGTATTTTGCTGGCCGGATGGAGTAGTAACAGCAAATATACATTGATTGGTGCCGTACGAAGTGGAGCCATGATTATCAGTTACGAGCTTTCTATCGGCCTCAGCGTACTGACCATGGTCGTAATGAGTGGTGCCATGGATATTCAGACCATCGTAGAAGGTCAGGCCAACGGATGGAACATTTTCAAAGGACACATTCCTGCCATCATGGCTTTCGTCATCTACCTGATTGCCGGAAACGCGGAAGCTAACCGCGGTCCGTTCGACTTGGCAGAAGCAGAACAGGAGTTGACCGCCGGATACCACACGGAATATTCGGGTATGCATTTCGGCTTCTTCTATCTGGCCGAATACTTGAACCTGTTCATTACTGCCGGTATCGCCACTACACTGTTCTTGGGAGGCTGGATGCCCTTGCACATTGCCGGACTCGACGGACTGAACATGGTGATGGACTACATCCCCGGATTTGTATGGTTCATTGGAAAGACCTTCTTCATCGTCTTCCTGCTCATGTGGATTCGCTGGACCTTCCCCCGTTTGCGTATCGATCAGGTACTGACACTGGAATGGAAATACCTGATGCCGCTCTCGCTGGTCGTATTGTTATTAATGACCGTATGCAAAGTATTTGGTCTGACATTTTGATTAAAAATTTTTGACTATGAATGGATTTAAAGAATATTTAAAAGGATATGTCGGTGGAGTCAAGAGTCTGCTGGTAGGTATGCGCACTTCCATGAAAGTGTTCTGCCAGAAGAAAATTACCGAACAGTATCCTGAAAACCGCCATACTACACTTCACATTCCGGAACGTCACCGGGCCATGCTGGTGATGCCGGTGGATGAAGAAGGAAATCACCATTGCATTGCCTGCGGACTTTGTCAGATGAGCTGCCCGAACGGCACCATCCGGCTGACCACGGAAATGCGTGAGACGGAAGACGGTAAAAAGAAAAAATTCCTGGTGAAATACGAGTACAACTTAGGCTCTTGCATGTTCTGCATGCTGTGCGTCAATGCCTGTCCTCACAATGCCATTCAGTTTACGAATGACTTTGAGAATGCGGTATTCCAGAAAGAAAAACTCGTCATGACACTGAACAAGAAATAAATAAAACGAAACGGATATGAATATATCACTTCAAGAAATCGTATTTTATATCGTAGGAGCCTGTATCATTGCTTGTTCCATTTTAGCTGTCACTACAGGAAAAATCCTGCGTGCCGCTACTTATCTGCTGTTCGTTCTTTTAGGTACGGGAGCCATCTACGGAATCCTGGGCTATACCTTCCTGAGCGCTGTACAGCTGATGGTTTACGCCGGAGGTATCGTGGTGCTGTATGTATTCTCCATCCTGCTGACCCAGTCGGACAAGAATATGAAGTACAAAATAAACCGCGCCAAGCTCATCAGTGTATTGCTGACCATTGTTATCGGTGCAGCTCTCGTGCTTTTCTTAGTTATGACCAACGGATTTGCCCTGAACCTGATTCCACAGGGAGTCGAACTTCCGGTAGAAAACATCGGACATGCCTTGATTGGTACAGGGAAATACCAGTTTGTATTACCATTTGAGGTAGTCAGTGTATTGCTCTTAGCTTGTATGATTGGTGCGATACTGATTGCACGTAAACAAAAATAACACAGTAAGATTATGGAAATAGAAATTCATGTAGTTCACTACCTCGTCATCAGTACCGTTATGTTGTTTTGCGGCATCTACGGATTCTTTACCCGCAAAAACTTGCTGGCTTTACTGATTTCGGTAGAATTGATGCTTAATGCAACCAACATCAATTTCGCGGTATTCAACCGTTATCTTTTCCCCGGACAACTGGAAGGCCATTTCTTCAGCCTGTTCGGCATAGCCATTGCCGCAGCTGAAACGGCTGTAGCCATTGCCATCATTATTAATGTGTATCGCAACCTGAAACAGGTGCTTACCGATGATATTACTGACTTGAAAGGATAACTTTCTCACATTTTATTCAATTGCTTATGGATTATACAATTCTGATACTTGCCCTCCCGGTGCTGAGCTTCCTGGTTCTGGCATTGGCCGGCATGAAAATGCCTCATCGAGTAGCAGGCACAATCGGTACCCTATCGTTAGGAGCGGTAGCCGTGCTGAGCTATCTGACGGCATTCAATTATTTCTCTGCTCCACGTACTGCCGAAGGTCTCTACCCTACGCTGACTCCGTGGAACATTGAATGGCTGCCGTTCACTTCCTCCCTTCACATCGACATGGGCATTTTGCTCGACCCGATTTCCGTCATGATGCTGGTGGTTATTTCCACGGTGTCACTGATGGTACATATCTATTCTTTCGGCTACATGAAAGGTGAAGTCGGCTTCCAGCGGTACTACGCTTTTCTGTCGCTGTTTACCTTCTCTATGTTAGGTCTGGTGGTAGCTACCAACATTTTCCAGATGTATGTGTTCTGGGAACTGGTAGGTGTGTCTTCCTATCTGCTTATTGGTTTCTACTACACCAAACCGGAAGCAATCGCTGCCAGCAAGAAGGCCTTTATCGTCACCCGTTTTGCTGACTTGGGCTTCCTGATTGGTATCCTTATCTACGGATACTACATGCAGACTTTCACCTTCAACCCTGGAACCGAACGCCTGATGCAGGCCGGAATTGTGCTGCCCTGGGCATTGGGACTGATGTTCATCGGTGGTGCCGGAAAGAGTGCCATGTTCCCGCTGCACATCTGGTTGCCGGATGCCATGGAAGGTCCGACACCGGTATCTGCCCTGATTCATGCCGCTACCATGGTAGTAGCCGGAGTGTATCTGGTAGCCCGTATGTTCCCCTTGTTCATCGGCTTCGCGCCGCACACACTCCACTTGGTAGCCTGGGTAGGTGCTTTCACCGCATTCTATGCCGCAAGCGTAGCTTGTGCACAGAGTGACATCAAACGTGTGCTGGCCTTCTCTACCATCTCACAGATTGGTTTCATGATGGTGGCACTGGGTGTATGCACGGCTGCCAACCCGCACGAAGGCGGTTTAGGTTACATGGCCGGTATGTTCCACCTGTTCACACACGCCATGTTCAAAGCCCTGCTCTTCTTGGGAGCCGGATGCATCATCCACGCCGTACACAGCAACGAAATGGAAACCATGGGCGGTCTGCGCAAATACATGCCGATTACCCACATCACCTTCCTGATTGCCTGTCTGGCCATCGCAGGTATCCCTCCGTTCTCCGGATTCTTCTCAAAAGATGAAATCCTGACTGCCTGCTTCCAGTACAGCCCCGTGATGGGATGGATTATGGCCATCATTGCCGGAATGACTGCTTTCTATATGTTCCGCTTGTACTACTGCATCTTCTGGGGAAAGGAAAACAAGGAACTGCATGCACACCACGTGCCGCATGAAAGTCCGCTGACCATGACTTTCCCGCTGATGTTCCTGGCGCTGGTCACCATCGTAGCCGGTTTTATTCCTTTCGGACATTTCGTTTCAGCCAACGGTGAATCCTACGACATCCACCTCGACTGGACAGTAGCCGGTACGAGTATCGCTATTGCCGTAATCGCCATTGCCTTGGCTACCTGGATGTACGCCCGCGAACAGCAACCTGTAGCCGACATGCTCGCTACACGCTTCAGCACTCTGCACCGTGCGGCCTACAAGCGTTTCTACATGGACGAAATCTGGTTGTTCGTGACCAAGAAAATCATCTTCCGCTGCATCTCTACTCCGCTGGCATGGTTTGACCGTCATGTCATCGACCAGTTCATGAATTTCATGGCCTGGGGTACCAACGCAGCCGGAGAAACCGTACAGCCCATACAAAGTGGAAAGGTACAAACCTACACGCATTATTTCCTGGCAGGTATCATTGTCCTGACAATTATCTTGCTGTTGAACTAAAAAAGAAGAACTTATACGCTTATGAATATATTAAGTCTTTTCGTATTGATACCCCTGCTGATGTTGTTGGGACTATGGATTGCCCGCAACGTCAATCAAGTCAGAGGAGTGATGGTGGCCGGTTCCACTCTGTTGCTGGCACTTGCGGCTTACCTCACGGTGTCTTACATCGGACAGCGCCATGCGGGAGCTACAGCTGAAATGCTTTTCACAGACAGCATCGTATGGTATGCCCCGCTTCACATCTGTTACTCTGTAGGAGTAGACGGTATCTCCGTAGTGATGCTGCTGCTGAGTGCCATCATCGTATTTACCGGTACATTCGCTTCCTGGAAGCTGAAACCGCTCACTAAAGAATATTTCTTGTGGTTCACCCTGCTGAGCACCGGAGTATTCGGATTCTTCATCTCAACCGACCTGTTCACCATGTTCATGTTCTATGAAGTGGCTTTGATTCCGATGTACCTGCTGATTGGTGTGTGGGGAAGCGGCCGCAAGGAATACGCTGCCATGAAGCTGACCTTGATGCTGATGGGTGGTTCTGCCTTCCTGCTGATTGGTATCCTGGGCATCTACTACGGAGCCGGAGCCGAGACGATGAATATCCTGGAAATCGTGCAGCACAAGATACCGACCGAAATGCAACGTATCTTCTTCCCGATGGTCTTCCTAGGATTCGGTGTGCTGGGTGCCTTGTTCCCCTTCCACACATGGAGCCCCGACGGTCATGCTTCTGCCCCCACGGCCGTAAGTATGCTGCACGCCGGTGTATTGATGAAATTAGGAGGTTACGGATGTTTCCGCATCGCCATGTACCTGATGCCGACCGGTGCCGCTATCTGGGGCGATTTCTTCCTGGTACTGACCACCATCTCCGTGGTGTACGGAGCGTTCAGTGCCGTAGTGCAGACCGACTTGAAATACATCAACGCCTACTCTTCTGTAAGCCACTGCGGACTGGTATTGTTCGCTCTGCTGATGATGACGCGTGTAAGTGCTACCGGTGCCATCCTGCAGATGTTGAGCCACGGCCTGATGACCGCCTTGTTCTTTGCCCTTATCGGTATGATTTACGGCCGTACGCACACACGTGACATCCGCTGTCTGGGCGGACTGATGAAAATCATGCCTTTCCTGGCCGTGGGTTATGTCATTGCCGGTCTGGCCAACTTAGGTCTGCCCGGTCTGAGCGGCTTCGTGGCTGAAATGACCGTATTCGTAGGTTCATTCCAGAATCCGGACCTGTTCCACCGCACTTGTACCATCATCGCCACGATGAGTATTGTCATCACGGCTGTGTACATCCTGCGTGTAGTAGGAAAAATCCTGTATGGCACCTGTCAGAACCCGGAACACCTGAAACTGACCGACGCTACCTGGGACGAACGCTTTGCCGTAATCTGCCTGATTATAGCTGTAGCCGGACTGGGACTCGCTCCTTACTGGGTCAGCAATGTCATCAGCGGAAGCGTAGAACCTATTATCAGCCAACTTATCCGATAACCTGAATAAACTAAAAGAAATTATATGAGCGAATTATTAACCATGCAGGCTGAAATAAGCCTGGTCGCCATTATCCTCTTCATGCTGTTGGCAGACTTGATACTGAAAACGCCTAATCACAAGCCGCTTCAGACGCTGGCCTGCACACTGATGGTCGTACAACTGGTCTTAAACATTGTACCCGCCAGCGGAGAAGCCTTTGGAGGAATGTATCATGCCAGCCAAATGGCATCTGTTGTAAAAACCATACTGACTGCCGGCACGCTGCTCGTATTCCTGCAGTCGGGGGAATGGCTCTCACGAGAAGATACCCGTCACAAAGCCGGAGAATTCTATATGCTGACACTCAGCACGCTGCTGGGTATGTATTTCATGGTCAGCGCAGGCAGCTTCATCCTGTTCTACGTAGGCTTGGAACTGGCCAGCATCCCGATGGCCTGTCTGGTGGCTTTCGACAAATACCGCCATCACAGCGCGGAAGCAGGAGCCAAGTTCATCCTGAACTCCATGTTCTCTTCTGCCCTGATGCTTTATGGCATCTCCATGGTATACGGTACAACCGGTACCACCTACTTTGCCGGCATCACCACAGCCCTGACCGGAACCCCGCTCCAGGTAATGGCGATGGTGTTCTTCTTTGCCGGACTGGGCTTCAAGCTGAGTCTTGTACCTTTCCACATGTGGACACCCGATACCTATCAGGGAGCTCCGACCAATGTATCGGCTTACCTGTCAGTCATCTCCAAAGGTGCAGCCGCCTTTGCGCTGATGAGCATCCTGGTAAAAGTATTCGGACAGATGGTAGCCGACTGGAGTCTCTTGCTGAGCATCGTCATTGTGGTCACCATCACCATTGCCAACATCTTTGCCATCCTTCAGGAAGACCTGAAACGCTTCATGGCTTACAGTAGTATCTCACAGGCCGGTTATATCATGCTGGCTGTATTGGGAGGAAATGAACAGGGAATGGCTTCACTGGTGTACTACATCGTAGTCTATATCGTAGCCAACCTGGCTGTGTTCGGTGTCATCAGCACCATAGAGCAGCACACCGGAGGAAAGGTGGACAGAAGCACCTATAACGGATTGTACAAGACCAACCCTCACCTGAGCTTCGTTATGACACTGGCGCTGTTCTCACTGGCCGGTATCCCTCCGTTTGCCGGATTCTTCTCTAAATTCTTTGTATTTGCCTCTGCTTTCCATAGCGGTCACTGGCTGGTAGTGTTCCTGGCATTGGTAAATACGATTATTTCACTCTACTATTACCTGCTGATTGTGAAAGCCATGTACATCACTCCAAACGATGCACCGGTAGCCACCTTCCGCACACCGGCTCTGGCCCGTACAGGTCTGTTTATCTGCCTTATCGGAGTCATTGTATTGGGTATCTGCAGTGGAGTGTATGAACTGCTTAATCATGTAGCCGGACTGGGATTTTAACCCTACATACCCCTATCAAAAGAAACAGAAAAGGCTGTCTCACAATGAGATGGCCTTTTCTGTTTCTTTTGATTAAGGAAAGCCAAAACGATAAAATATTTTTAGTCAAAATAGTTAAAGAACTATTTTTTTAGAAACAGCGAATAATAAAATAAATTTATTCCAAAACATTTGTGTTTTATAAAAAAATATTACATTTGCAACAAAGCTAAAATATAATATAAAAACCATTATCAACACTAATCTACTATGAGTTCAAAAAACATGTTTTGCAAAAGTAGTTGCATCGTATTGGCGAGTGCTTTTTTCTGCACCTCTTTGCCAGCTCTTGCAGCTTCTTCTACAGCCGGAACAAATCTGGCTATTCAGCAACAAGATCAAAAACTAAAAGGACAAGTCATTGATGCCCAAACAGGAGACCCCGTAATCGGAGTAAATGTACTTGTAAAGGGAACTACTAACGGAACCATTACAGACATTGACGGAAAATATGAGTTAAATGCCCCGGCTGGTGCCGTACTCCAGATTTCTTTTATCGGCTACAAAACAGTAGAAATAACCGCTACCGCCAGTGAACAAACTATCAAGTTACAGGAAGATACTGAAACTTTGGAAGAAGTAGTTGTAGTAGGTTATGGTGTACAGAAAAAAGAAAGTTTAACCGGTGCCATGTCTACACTGAAGGAAAACAGACTGAAAGATGTTACTACCCCAACAGTGGAGAATATGTTGAACGGTAAAGTATCCGGAGTATATGTAGCACCAGGTTCAGGACAACCGGGTTCCAATGGAGCCGTACAAATCCGTGGACGTGCTACTCTGAGTGGAAGTACCTCTCCGTTGTGGGTAATAGATGGAGTAATCGTGGGTGAAGACCCTGGTGTATTAAACCCATCGGATATTGAAAATATGACTATCCTGAAAGATGCTGCCTCTACTGCCATCTATGGTTCACAAGGTGCCAATGGTGTCATCATCGTAACTACCAAGATGGGTAAAAGCGAGAAAATGAAAATCAATGCCTCCATCAAGATGGGTGTCAGCACGATGACAAATGGAAAGATGGAAGTCATGAATGGAGCCGAACTATACGATTATTATGCTTCGTTCCCTAATCAGGAAAGCATCAAATTCTCACGCTGGAATCCTGAATTAAGAAACGCTAATTTTGACTGGGGAGAACTGGCCTCACAAGCAGGATTTACTCAGGACTATAATATTTCGTTATCCGGAGGAAGTGAGAAAATGAGTTCTTATTTCTCATTAGGATATTATAGTGAAGAAGGAACCGTAAAAGGTTATAAATATGACCGCTACAGCTTCCGTTACCGCTCTAATTACAAGCCGTTCTCCTGGCTGACCATCAAACCGAACATATCTGGTTCAATGAAAAACACAGATGATTCTCAATATGACTATACAGCCAAATATACAATGTTCCCTTGGGATAGTCCATACGATGAGGATGGCAACCTGGTTCCCGACCGTTACAGCGGATGGGTAGATAGCTCAGACTCAAATTACCTGAACTCCCTTTCTTACGGAAATCATACTACAAGAAAAACGTATGAATTCTCCGGAAACTTTGACTTTGATATAAAAATTACGGATTGGCTGACCTTTACATCTGTCAATAACTATCGCTGGACAGGATATTTCCAATCAGCCTATACAGACCCACGTACAGAAAGTGCATCTGGAGTACAAGGACGTGTAGAAGAAGAACAGACCAACAATATCCAACGATACACCAACCAGTATCTGACATTCAACAAGATGTTCGGGAAGCACTCCGTACAGGCATTGCTGGCGTATGAATTTATGGACACATCTGCCAAAGTTATCAATGCCAAAGGTACAGGTATTGTTTCCGGCTTTGAGGTACTGGATGCAACTGCTACCCCTGAAGAAGTAGGAGGCAACCTTACCGAATGGGCTAAACAGTCTGTTTTTGCCAAGGCAAACTATACTTACGACAACCGCTATCTTGCAGAAGTATCTCTGCGTAGAGATGGTGCCTCAAACTTTGGTGATGACAAGAAGTATGGTAATTTCTTCTCTATCAGTGGTGGATGGAACATCAACCGCGAAAAATGGTTCAAGGCCGACTGGGTAGACGTATTGAAACTGCGTGCTTCATACGGTTCTGTAGGTAACATTCCATATTCTAAATATCCGCAATACGGCTTGTATTCTGTTTCTTCCAACTACAATGGCATTCCTGCTATTCTTATCAGCCAGGTTGGCAATAAAGACCTGACTTGGGAACAGACTTACACCGCTGGAGTAGGTATTGATGCCAACTTCTTCAACAACCGTCTGCGCTTCGTCTTCGACTACTATAACAAATACACTTCCAATATCTTATACCAGGTTCCGGTTTCCGGATTGACAGGTATCACCAGCCGTTGGCAGAATGTAGGAGAAATGCGCAACTCAGGTATTGAAATCACCATTGGAGGAGACATTATCCGCACAAAAGACTGGTTGTGGAGTCTTGACCTGAACATGGGTTACAACAAGAACAAACTTGAAAAGCTATATGGTGATGATCCGAACATGATGATTATCGGTGGTGGTGGAAACGATACTACCATTGCGGGAGCTGCAGAAAAAGTATTGAAAGTAGGCTATAGCACTGACCGTTACTACCTGCGCGAATGGGCTGGCGTTGACCCGAAGAACGGAGCTCCATTATGGTACAAAAACGATGGTAGTGGAGAAACAACCAGTAATTATTCTGAAGCTAAACAAGTAATGACAGAAGCTACTTCACCAAAACTGTTTGGTGGATTCAATACCTCTCTGACATGGAAGAACATTGACTTGAACGCTTCATTCGGATTCTCACTCGGAGGTAAAATCTATAACTATTCCCGCCAGGAATACGACTCAGATGGTGCCTATACAGACCGTAACCAGATGAAGCTGATTGACGGTTGGTCACGCTGGGAAAAAGAAGGCGATATTGCCACTCATCCTGCTGCCTCTTACGGAAACAAGAGCAACTCAAACAAGGCATCTACCCGTTATCTGGAAGATGGAGATTACCTGAAACTGCGTTCTCTGTCTATTGGCTATAATTTAGACCTGTCTAAATATTATATCCAGAACATGCGTATTTATTTCACAGCTGAAAATGTATTTACACTTACAGGATTCTCAGGAATCGACCCTGAAGTCCCGGCATATTACGATGAAACTACCGGTACCTACAAGTCAATCGGTACTGCAGGAGCAAACCTTTATCCATCTACACGTAAATTCATGTTCGGTATCAATTTAACCTTCTAATTAGCACACATTTATGAAAAAGATAACTTCAACTATACTTTTATCCCTGAGTATCACAGGAGGAGTATTTACGTCTTGTGACATAGACCGATTCCCCAATAATTACATGGCAACCGACCAAGTAGCAGACAACCAGGAAGTACTTTTTGACAACATGCTGAACGGTATGTATGCACAGCTGAAAACATGGTCTGACCCTATGCACCGTTTAGGCGAATACGCTGGTGACAACATGATGATTCGCGGTGCCTCTACTGATGCCTTCTACGAATTCATCACTTACTCACGCACCCCAGATAACTACCGTCTGCAGAACTTCTGGGACTATGGATACAAAGCCATTGCACAGGCCTCAAATATCATTAACATGGCCAAAGATACAGATGACCCGGAAATTAAAAGCAAATTAGGAGAATGCTACTATGTACGTGGTATGATGTATTTCTACCTGTGCCGTGCTTTCGGGCGCCCTTATTATCAGGCTCCTGATAAGAATCTTGGAGTTCCTATCGTAAATGGAACTCCTAGCGAAGAGGAAATCTCAAACCTTTCTCTGCCAGACCGTTCTACGGTAAAAGATACTTATCAACAAGCGATTAATGACTTGCGTACAGCTGAAAGTCTGATTACAACCTCATTCAAGAGTGCGGACTATGCGTCAAAAGAAGCAGCTCAAGCCATGCTGTCACGAGTATATCTGTACATGAGTGGAACTTATGAAAATCCCAATACAGAATATGCCGACTCTGCACGCTATTATGCCGACCTCATCATTAACTCACCTCAATTCCGTTTGGTATCACGCGAGGATTACATGAAATCGGCCAGAACAGCTCCTGAAAACTATCCGGAAGCAATCTTTGTCATCAAACGTCTGGCCACCGACTTTCCCGGATTTGATTACTACTATGGCATCGGAGGTATGTACTCCAACATCGGTGGTATGGGATGGGGAGAAATGTATGCCAGTGCCAAGTACATCGAACTGCTGGATGAGACCAAACGTAACGACTGGAGAAAAGGTGATGAAGGAATTGTAGATGCTCGAGCTAAGTTCATTGAACCTCAATATATTACAGATGACAACGGAAAATACACAGAAGTTCTGCGTTTCATTACTCCCAATACTGCAGGAACAGGATATACTTATGTTCAGCTTCCTGTAAATGAGGGAAGAACAGAGTGCTGGACTGTAGACGAAAACAATAAGCCCAAAGACAGATATCCTATCAGCCTTTATTCAGGCCGCACTCCTGAAGAAGAATATTACACCATCAACTATAATGGTGCTACATACACAGGTGTAATTGATTATAAAATGGCTCTCAACAATGGTTACCCGATGTTCTACATCACTAAATGTTCACGCGAGGATAATCTGGAATCACAACTGCATTCACCCATCATTTCGCGTCTGGATGAAATGTACCTGAACCGTGCAGAAGCTTACGTAAAACTAGGACAGCTTGAAAATGCAAGAATTGATGTCAATGAAATACGTAAGCGTGCCATCAATGAACAAGCGACTTATGACTCAAATACTTTCTCAGCCAACGCTGCTGAATTGGTAGACAAAGAACGTCAATTGGAACTGGCTTATCAGGCAGAACGCAGCTACGATGTATTCCGTAACGGTGGCACACTGACCAGACAATATCCGGGACCTCATCCTACAAGTGATGTACTGGCCACTGACTATCGTGTGACTTACTATATACCACAGACAGCTATTAACTCTTACCCGAACGGAAGCACATTAACTCAGAATCCGACAAGTGATGAAGGGGTTATTCTTCATTAATGAAAAAATCTGACAAGACTTTATACAAGCTGCCTCATTCTACTGGATGGGGCAGTTTTTTTACAGCCAAATTCCTCAGTAAACAAAGTTTTTCTCTTATAAAAAAACGCAAGTGCGTTTGATCTAAAACGCAAGTGCATTTGAAGTAAAACGCAAGGACGTTTTACCTTAAACGCAAGGGCGTTTTTGTCTAAACGCAAAAGCGTTTGAGGACATATCGAAAAACGCTTACCAACTATTCTTTCTTACAGAATAAGAATGGTTAGTTAAATAAAAATGGAGTTAGCCTAATAAAAAATCCGGATTACTCGTTTTAGAGAACCCGGATTACACGTTGTATTATTCGTAGAATTTCTATCATTTAAACATCTTCTCCAAATCATCTTCTTTCAATACGGCCAGTACAGTCTTTCCATCTGGCGTATAGTTCGGAGTAGATACGGCAAACAAATCATCGACCAGGCGATTCATTTCCTCATCGGTCAGTACCTGTCCCGGTACAATGGCTGCTGCTTTTGCCAATGAAAGTGCAAGCATACTTTGTACTTCTTCCTTCACTTTACAACCTTTTTCAATCGCCGTCTGTACCATATCTGTAACCAGTTTCTCTGGATTCAATCCCTCAATTCCAGCTGGAATACCGTTAATAGAATAAGTACCCCCTCCCAGACTACTAAGATCAAATCCCAAGGCATTCAAATCGTCCATAAACTCCTCCAGTACAGGTATCTCAGAAGGAGAGAAATGTACCATATCCGGAAACAGCATTCGCTGGGAAGCATTCTTTCTATTTTCTATCTGCGCCATATAGCGGTCGAAGAGAATACGGATGTGGGCACGCTGCTGATTAATAATCATCAACCCAGACTTTACAGAAGTCAAGATATAGCTGCCTTTATACTGATAATGGTGCATGGAATTTTCCTGAGACTGCTTTTCACCTTCTTCACTAGAGAAAGATGGAGTAACGGCATCTTCCTGAGAAGCCTGTCCCCATTCTGTTGATTCTGGGAAAAACGGTCGTACTTCTTCTTCCGGTTGAATATCCGAATCCGATGAAGTACGTTCCAGCCCTTCAAACAAAGGTTCCCATTCTACCCGATTTTTGTGACTGCCAAACGAAGGAGTATAATTTCCGCTTCTGCCAAAATCCGGCATTCCACCTTTATTCATGGAAGAGCGTACAGAGGTACCCGCAGGCGCACTCCATTCTCGCACATCCTGTCCGAAGCTTTCTCTTTCCGTTTCTTTATTGGTTGCCGATGCAGAAGAGTAAGCAGAAGGAGGCACTGCCGCTGTATTAAACGGATTATAAGAAGGGTCAAAACTGGTTTGAGGAGGTGCCACCGTATAAGGAGAATTCTCAAAGGCAGGAATGTCCGGCATACCTTCTGTATCAAAATCAATCGAAGGTACCGCGTTGAAACGTCCTAACGTCTCTTTGACTGCAGCCGAAAGAATCTGCCACACGGCTTGTTCATTCTCAAACTTGATTTCTGTCTTGGTAGGGTGTATATTGACATCTATATCCGAAGGTTCCACTTCGAAATAAATGAAATAAGAGACTTGTTCACCCACCGGAATCAGGTTGTCGTACGCACTGGATACAGCTTTATGAAAATAAGGATGGCGCATATAACGACCATTCACAAAGAAAAACTGGCGTGCCCCTTTCTTACGGGCCGATTCAGGACGACCGATATATCCATGTATTTTCACCATGGTGGTATCAATGTCCAATGAAAGCAGCTCCTGGTTCAGTTTCTTGCCAAATACCCCCATAATACGCTGCCGCAAAGGAATGGCCGGCAGATTCAGCATCTCGGTGCCATTATGACTCAGCACAAAAGATATATCCGGATTGACCAGCGCAATGCGTTCGAATTCAGCTACAATGTTACTTAATTCCGTTTGATTGGATTTCAGGAACTTCCGACGGGCAGGTACATTGAAGAACAGATTTTTCACAGAGAAGTCACTGCCTCGCTGGCAGGCTACTGCCTCCTGCTTTTCTACCTGGGAACCGGAAATCTGAATGAAAGTACCTAATCCGTCGTCACTGGAACAAGTTTTCAGTTCCACCTGTGCTACGGCAGCGATGGAAGCCAAAGCCTCTCCACGAAAGCCCATGGTATGAAGGGCAAACAAATCGGCCGCCTCCCGAATCTTGGAAGTGGCATGACGTTCAAAAGCCATACGGGCATCCGTTTCCGACATACCTCGTCCGTCATCAATGACACGTATACATGTTTTTCCGGCATCCGTCACCAGCACTTCTATATTTTTTGCTCCGGCATCTACAGCATTCTCCACCAGCTCCTTTATCACAGAAGCCGGACGCTGTATGACTTCTCCTGCCGCAATCTGATTGGCTACAGAATCCGGCAACAAACGGATTACATCTCCCGATGTCATAGTGTAAATTCTCCTGTAATCAGATAATGTAAAATATATAGCAATACCACAATAGCCACAAACATGGCTCCGTAACTCAGAGGTTTACGTCCGCTTTCCTTGCGACGCTTCAGATAGGTAGTACCTTCTACAAACTTACCACGAATGTCTTCCGGATTAAACTCTTTAGGAGGAAGCATTCCCAGTTCACGTTTGGCTGTCTCTTCTATTTTCTGCAGTTTTTCCTTGCGTTCATCCACATAAATGTATTCATGGCGGAATCCGCGAGGCTTTCTCATTGTAAACATTCCCATATATTATTCCTCCTTCTTATTTTCAAACAATCGGGCATTCGGCAAAACGACCGGACCACGTACATTTTTCTTCAGCTGGTCTTCCACCCGTTTTTCCCTCCAATTAAAGATGTCGGCTTTGTTGAGCGGGCGAATGTAATCAAACCACACAAAATTCTCCAGACGGTCTTTTCCGGCAGGAATCTGCGACATCGGATACAACACGCCATTGGACTTGGGGCTCATCACCATGCGCTCTATCTTACGGTCTTGCAGATAGATTTCCAGTTTACTGGTTTCAGATACATTCATTCCTATCAGCGTACTGTCGGAGTCCATCGGATAATAAACAACTCGTACGGAACCTATCACTTCCGTCTTTCGCATTTCTCCATTCGTGAAATAGGACTTCATCTCTTTTCCCGTCACCTGGTTATAAATCGTTGAATCCACCCGTTCTACCGAAAGTGCCTGCCCTATAATGTGCGACCAGTCAATTGTACTGTCGTTCATATAGACCTTTATCACTTCGCCTAAAAGCTGCTGATTCTTGTTCCAGATAATCGGGTCACGATACATCGTAAGGCAACTGTCCACTGTAGAGAAAACTAACGAATCGGCCGTACCCTGCACATCGGTACGATAAAAACGTACTTTATGAAAGGCTCTCATCTCACGGAACATAGAATCGGTATTCTGGTGAAAAGTTTCCATCAGCAGAGTATCTGCATGAAGAAACAAACTATCACCCTGAGAATAGTCTATAGCTACGGCACTATCCGTAGCAAAGGCATAGTCTGTCTGCTCATTATAATAGCCATATTCTCCGGTAAGCATGTTCCGGTTGATCGTATCCGTCATCACCATCCGGCTGAAGACCTCTCCCACGCCGGTATTACGGTCATAGAAAAGCGTATCACCGGTCAGCTGTTTTCCCTGATTGGTCAGCACAGAACGGTCATACAAATCGGCCTTACCCGTTACGGTATTATAAGTTCCCTTCTCAGAATAAATGTGGTTGGCATCGCTCCAGATATCCGAAGGGCCGACAATATCAGCTATCTTCGAAGCCGTGTTGTAACGTAAGGTATCCGACGTCAGTGTAAACTGAGGATTAACCAGCTTCACATTGTAATTAAATACGGATTGCTTGGTCTGAGGACTATATTCTCCCCACTCGGAGGTCAGCACATTCTGCTCATCCATCAGGGTTCCCCCATCAAAGAAATATCCCAAGTTATAGACCCTGTCATAATTCAGGCTATCAGTCAGCAAGGTAGTCGTACGGTTCTCCATCCGGACATTACAGCGCATCTCTGCAATCTGTGTCAATCCATCATAGTACAGCCGGTCGCCATAAAGAAACAGCGTATCTCCCTGCACCATTTTCACATTACCAAAAGCCTCAAAGCTGCTAACCTTATCGTAGTAACATGCACTGTCGCAATACATATACACACTATCATGACGAAACCTCACATTTCCGGTTACAATCTGTGCGTCCGGATGAGTTGCATCCTTACGCAACAAATCAGAATGTAACAAATAGACTTTACTTTTAGCTACCGGACGCTGCTTGGAATCCTCTGGCTTTTGTTTCCCCTCAGCCTCCGTTTTCGGGCGCGCAGTCTGTGGAGGGACAGCTATCCCCCCTTGTGCCGACAAGCCAAGAATGGTCAGGCAAAATGCTACAAAAAGCAAAAAAATTGCAGACTTTCTCATCACTATTTAATCCATCCCGGATATTTAAAATCACACTTACGCCAAGACGGGTTGATACGCACGTAAGTATTTTTTTGCTTTTCTACAATCCATTTCTGCAGTTTTTCTTCACTACGGTTGGCCGTAACAATGTCTTTCAGACGCTGATAGTCTTCTGAGATTGTAGCTTTATGTCCGTCAATACGATTCTTCAATTTTACGATAGCACACACTTCTTTTCCTTTTGCATTAATCATTGTAAAAGGTTTGGAAACTTCACCAATCTGCATTCCCTCTACGGTCTTTGCAACTTCCTGAGAAATCAGGCCAGCCAGCTGCTGCATTTCAAAACGAGAGGTAGAAGTCTGCGGGTTAGCCAGCAAACCGTGGTTGTTGCGTGTATCTTTATCCTGAGATACCCATGTAGCCGCTTCATCAAAAGTTACTTTTCCTTTTCGGATATCGTTAGCCAGTGTATCCAGTTTATTCAGTTCTGCCTCAATTTCTTTCTCATCCACACGAGGCTTAATCAAAATATGGCGATAGCTTACACGGTCACCACGCTTTTCAATCAGCTGAGCAATATGATAACCATATTCTGTTTCAAACACTTTTGAAATCTTCTTCGGGTCAGTCAGGTTAAATACCACATTGGCAAACTCCGGAGTCAATTCTCCACGACCTGTAAAGCCATATTCTCCTCCACGACGAGCAGAGCCCGGGTCTTCAGAATACATACGCGCCAACGTAGAGAAAGTAGTTTCTCCCTTATTGATACGGTCAGTAAAATCACGCAATTCTTTCTTTACACGTTCGATTTCTTCTTCCTTAATCTTAGGCTCTCTGGTAATAATCTGCACCTCTACCTGAGTAGGCACAAAAGGAATACTGTCCTGAGGAAGCTTACTGAAATAGTTACGCACTTCCGCAGGAGTCAGCTTGATGTCTCCTACAATCTTCTTCTGCATTTCCTGTACCGTCAATCCGTCACGAATATTCTCACGCAACATTTCACGTATCTGGGTAGAAGTTTTATTGTAATATTCTTCGAGTTTTTCTTTTGAACCAATCTGTTCAGTCAACCATGAAATTCGTGTTTCTACCTGCTGCAGAACCTCCTGGTCGCTCACCTCAATACTATCTATCTCAGCCTGGTGAAGAAAAAGTTTCTGCACAGCCAATTCTTCAGGTATCACACAATAGGGATCACCATCAAAACGGCGACCTTCATACTGTGCATTCAAACGCTCATTCTCTACGTCTGATTTCAGAATAGCTTCATCGCCGACAACCCACACCACTTCATCAATCACATTATCTTGTGCCACGGCGGGTACTGTTCCTGTCAAGGCAAGCAAAACAGCCAAGACACCAGTCATAATCAATTTATTCATTTTCTGTCTATTTGATTTGTTTTGGTCCATTACATTACAAAGGACGAAGATACGGCATTAATTACTTTTTTCCGCTACAATTAACGGTTTTTAAAATGTCTTGGTTAATTTCAATCCTGAAGCCTCGCTTTAACTCTTCCATTTGTGTTCTCTCCGTCCACAAACGATAATCACGCTGCACTTCATTGCGCACATCCTGAAAGTCTTCCGGCCCTTTCTTCAGGCGCTTTCCCAATACAAAAGCATAAGGTAAATCCGTACGAGGAGTGAAATGTCCGCATTTAAAAGCCAGCTTATCTACATAAGGATTTGTACCAATCTGAAACAAGCCTGTTTCTACAACGACCTTCCATTCCGGATTCTCTTGAGAAAAAGCGGAAATTTCTTCATTCCATTTATTTAAGGGACATTTCTTCAGCCTCTTTTTCAGCTTTGAAGCCACTTTCTTATTCAAACAATGAATCACTCCTCCTTTAAAATGAGGCAAATCCCATGCGTAATCGTTTTTATGACTTTCAAAATAGCTCTGCAATTCCTTATCAGAAATATTACCTGATTTTGTACCTCCATGGCGCTTATCCCAATACGCAGCCAATAAGCCATCGGAAACTTGACACAACTCCATTCGAGTCTTGTTCAAAAGACTATCTTTCCGCTCGGTAAAGCCTGAATCAGCAACCTTTTGCAGGGCCGCATTTCCAGTCGTTTCTGATGGATATACTCCTTGCCTGCGATCCAATAGATACACGATGTGAATACCTAAAGGAGAAAAAAATGGAGCAGAATAATTACCTTTTTTCAATGTGTTCAATTGCCCGGTAAACTCTTTTATCAGACATCTTTCCGGAATCCACTCCCCATCCAAATAAGGAGAAGGCAAGGGAGCCTTCACATAAGATTGTGCCAGTTTTTCAAAAGGTATACCATTTTTTAAAGCCGTATAAACAGAATCTATACGCTGTCTGGCTACACGTTCCTGTTCGGAAGAAGCATGTTGGGGCAAAAGAAATGAAATCTGACGAAATCTTACCCAATTTAAAAGAGTATCTTGTTTTTGGGACATTCCCCTCTCTTCCGATTTCAGAATTTCATTTTGCAAGGCACTGCATTGCAACCGGAAATCGGTGATAGTATCCCAGCTTTGTCTTTTAGCATCTGCCACCTTCAACTTATAATACAAGAAATGAGGCAAGAACCGTTCTACAGATACACGACTAACTGCATACACCTGGGTATAATAATGCTCAAACTCCTCTACCGAAGTTTCCTCTCCATCAATCCGAAAAAGTACCCTGCGATCTTCTGCATAAGAAACAGAGAATTTCAGCCCCATCAACAAACATAGGAATAACCACGCAATTCTACACATAACAGATTCTATTCATCATTTCATTAAACAAAAAATCATCCTGTTCGCCAGAACAGACTTACTGAAAGCAAGTCTGCCTGACGTCAGAATGATTATATCCGTATTATAAGTCAAAGATTATCTTACTGAGGACGACTATAGTTAGGTGCCTCACTTGTAATAGATACATCGTGCGGGTGACTTTCCAGAACTCCGGCATTAGTGATACGAGTAAACTTCGCATTATGCAATTCTTCAATATTATGAGCTCCGCAATAACCCATACCGGCACGCAAACCACCTACCAGCTGATAAATTACTTCATACAAAGAACCTTTATAAGGCACACGAGCAGCAATACCTTCTGGAACAAGCTTTTTCACATCGGTAGTTCCACTTTGGAAATAACGGTCTTTTGAACCATTTTCCATAGCTTCCAATGAACCCATTCCACGATATGACTTAAACTTACGACCATTAAAGATGATGGTATCGCCCGGAGATTCCTCAGTACCGGCAACCAACGAACCAATCATTACGCTGTAACCACCGGCTGCCAAAGCTTTCACCACATCACCTGAATAACGCAAGCCACCATCTGCAATCAAAGGAATACCTGTTCCTTCCAAAGCCTTTGCAACATCATATACGGCTGTCAACTGAGGAACACCTACACCGGCAACCACACGAGTTGTACAGATAGAACCCGGGCCGATACCTACTTTTACTGCATCTGCACCAGCTTCAGCCAACATCTTAGCTGCTTCACCTGTAGCTACATTTCCTACAACAATATCAATTCCAGGGAAACGTTTCTTAGCTTCTTTCAGCTTTTCAATCACGTACATAGAATGTCCGTGAGCTGTATCAATTACAATGGCATCTGCACCAGCATTCACCAAAGCTTCCATACGGTCGAATGTATCAGCAGTTACTCCCACACCGGCAGCTACACGCAAACGACCTTTAGAATCTTTGCAAGCCATTGGTTTATCTTTTGCTTTTGTAATGTCTTTATAAGTAATCAGACCAATCAGCTTTCCATCCTTGTCTACTACCGGAAGTTTTTCAATCTTGTTTTCCTGCAGAATCTTGGAAGCAGTCTCCATGTCTGTACCCGGCTCTGTTGTCACAATATTTTCCTTTGTCATCACCTCATCGATACGCTTATTCATATCCTTTTCAAAGCGCAGGTCACGGTTTGTAACAATACCAACCAAGTAATTCTCATCATCTACTACAGGAATACCTCCGATTTTGTATTCAGCCATCAAATCGAGTGCATCTTTCACTACAGAGCCTCTCTTAATGGTCACCGGATCATAAATCATTCCGTTTTCCGCACGCTTCACAATTGCCACCTGACGAGCTTGTTCCCCGATAGACATGTTCTTGTGAATTACTCCGATACCTCCTTCACGAGCAATGGCAATGGCCATCTGTGCTTCGGTAACTGTATCCATAGCTGCAGTTACAAACGGAATTTTCAACTCAATGTTACGTGAAAACTTAGTCGAGAGTTCGACTGTTTTAGGTAAAACCTCAGAATAGGCCGGAATCAACAATACATCATCGTAAGTTAATCCGTCCATAACAACTTTATCTGCAATAAATGACATAGGGCTTTATGCTTTAGATTTTATTGCGTGCAAATATACAGAATTTTCTCAAAAAGTAAAAAAGCAGTTAACATCTTTTTCATACCACATACCTATCAAATAAAAACAGCTGCTTGCAAGGAACACCCCTCACAAGCAGCTGCACAATATCATTAAATAAATGATTAATTAGCCATTTCAGAAATGAACTTGATACGTACCAGACGAATTTCGTCTTCTGTATAGTCGTCACCCAGTTCATCCATTGCATCATCAATCTTATCAGTTACTGATTCCTTGAAATAATCATAAATATCCTGCATGTGGTCTTCATCCATAATTTCTTCCAAGAAATAGTCAATATTCAGTTTGGTTCCTGAATATACAATGGCTTCGATTTCATCCAGCAACTCACCAAATTCAATACCTTTTGCCACTGCAATATCATCCAAAGCGACCTTTCTATCGATACTCTGAATAATAGAGACCTTCAGCTTAGATTTGTTAGCTACAGTACGCACTCTCAAATCTTCCGGACGGTCTATTTCATTTTCTTCGCAGTGCTTCTTAATCAATTCGCAGAATTCCTGACCATAGCGTTTAGCCTTTCCAGCTCCTACGCCCGGAATATTCTGCAATTCTTCCAAAGTAACCGGATAAATGGTAGCCATTGCCTCAAGAGAAGGATCCTGGAAAATCACATAAGGTGGCACATCCAGTCTCTTTGCCATTTTCTTCCGCAAGTCTTTCAACATGGAATACAGCACGGGGTCTACTGCACACGAAGCCCCACTTCTCATCGGAGTTTCATCTACCTCTTCTTCTTCAAAGTCTGCATCCTCAACTATCTTGAACGACTTCGGTTTTTTCAAGAACTTATGCCCTTCTGGCGTAACTTTTAATAAGCCATAGTTTTCCACATCCTTTGCCAGGTAACCAGCGATAAGAGCCTGACGAATGACTGCATTCCACAATCTTTCTTCTTCTCCCATACCTGAACCAAACACCTCTAAGTCTTCATGCTTATGTGCAAGCACTTCAGATGTTTCTTTACCCAACAATATATCGATAATATAATCTTGCTTAAAGTTTTCTTTTACAGCAATGATTGCTTCAATCACTGCACACAACGAATCCTGAGCCTCCACTTGTTTCTTTGGATTTAAACAGTTATCACAATTACCACAATTATCTTCCGTATATTCCTCTCCAAAATAATGCAACAAAATTTTTCTTCTACACACTGAAGATTCTGCGTAAGCAGCTGTTTCCTGCAATAGCTGACGTCCGATTTCTTGCTCTGAAATAGGCTTTCCCTGCATAAATTTCTCCAGTTTCTGCAGGTCCTTATTGGAATAGAATGTAATGCACTGTCCTTCTCCACCGTCACGTCCTGCACGTCCGGTTTCCTGATAATACCCTTCCAAACTCTTAGGTACATCATAATGAATCACAAAGCGTACATCCGGTTTATCAATACCCATTCCAAACGCAATCGTAGCTACAATCACATCAATGTCTTCCTTCAGGAAAGCATCCTGATTCCCATTACGGGTAGCAGAATCCATTCCTGCATGATAAGCGCGAGCCTTGATACCATTTGCCAGCAATATTTCAGTGAGCTCTTCCACCTTCTTACGGCTCAAGCAATAGATAATACCTGACTTGCCTTCGTTCTGCTTGATGAACTTGATAATATCCTTATCCACATTAGCAGTCTTGGCACGTACTTCATAATAAAGATTCGGACGATTAAAAGACGAACGGAATTCCGTTGCATCCATCATTCCCAAATTCTTTTGGATGTCCATCTTTACCTTTGGAGTAGCCGTTGCCGTCAAAGCAATTACCGGAGCTTTCCCAATTTCATTGATTATCGGACGAATCCGGCGATACTCCGGTCGGAAGTCATGCCCCCATTCCGAAATACAATGTGCCTCATCCACCGCATAAAATGAAATCTTCACGTGTCTCAGAAAATCTACATTCTCCTCTTTCGTCAAAGATTCAGGAGCTACATAAAGTAACTTTGTCTTTCCGGCCATGATGTCGGCTTTCACCTGATCTGTAGCCGATTTTGTCAATGAGGAATTAATAAAATGAGCAATGCCATCTTCCTCACTAAAATTACGCATAGCATCCACCTGATTCTTCATCAGGGCAATGAGCGGTGAAATCACAATAGCAGTTCCATCCATCAACAGAGAAGGAAGCTGATAGCATAATGACTTTCCACCTCCTGTAGGCATTAACACAAACGTATCCTTTCCTGATAATAAGTTTCGGATAATCGCCTCCTGGTTTCCTTTAAAAGTATCGAATCCAAAATACTTTTTAAGAGCTGCTACTAAATTGATATTTTCCGCCATTGTTCTTGGATTTAGATTTTCATTGATTGTAGAAATTTTGTTTCCGCATGTAACAAAGTTATAAACAACTTTTCATATTACACAAATATTTCAGGGAATATTTCATCGGAAGCTTTTATTTTCTCACTAAAAAACCTTTACATTATGCCATTTGCAGACGGGAAACATTTGCCTTCCCCATTTGCTGTTTGGCGTAATCCAACGTCACCACAAAACGTTCGGTCTGTTGTGACGGAATTTCAAACATGACATCATTCATTATGGTTTCCACAATAGAACGCAAACCACGAGCACCTAATTTGTACTCTATCGCCTTGTCGACAATATATTCAAACACCTCCGATTCAAATTCCAGTTTCACCCCATCCATCTCAAACAATTTTACATACTGCTTGATAATTGAATTTTTGGGTTCTGTAAGAATATTGCGCAATGCCGTACGGTCCAATGGGTTCAAGTAGGTAAGTACCGGCAAACGACCAATAATTTCCGGTATCAATCCGAATGATTTCAAGTCCTGAGGAGCAATGTACTGCATCAAATTTCCCCGGTCTATTTTCACCGCTTCCTTCGCCGCACTATATCCCACCACATTGGTATTCAGCCGTTGAGCGATTTTTCGTTCAATACCGTCAAAAGCTCCTCCGCAAATAAACAGGATATTCTTAGTATTGACCGGAATCATCTTCTGGTCCGGATGCTTACGTCCTCCCTGAGGAGGAACATTCACCACAGAACCTTCCAGCAGCTTCAACAAGCCTTGCTGCACACCTTCTCCACTTACATCACGCGTAATGGAAGGGTTATCTCCTTTCCGGGCAATTTTATCAATTTCGTCAATAAAAACGATACCCCGTTCCGCCTCCTCCACGTTATAGTCAGCCACCTGAAGCAAGCGGGTCAGAATACTTTCAATATCTTCTCCCACATATCCTGCTTCGGTCAGTACAGTCGCATCTACAATGGTAAAAGGTACATGAAGCAACTTAGCAATGGTACGAGCCAGCAAAGTCTTTCCGGTTCCGGTGCTTCCCACCATAATGATGTTTGACTTTTCAATCTCCACATCATTCTTATCCTTAGGTTGAAGCAAACGTTTGTAATGATTATACACCGCTACAGCCAAATAGCGTTTTGCATCATCCTGACCAATCACATACTGGTCCAGGAATTCTTTGATATCCTTCGGCTTAGGGAGCTCAGACAAATTCAGGTCTGTAGGTCCCTGCCCTTGATGATGCATCGCTTCTTTTACGATTTCATGTGCCTGTTCTGCACAACTGTCACAGATACATCCATTCACTCCTGTAATCAGGAAGCCCACTTCGTCTTCTGTGCGACCGCAAAAGCTACATCTTCTTTTCGAGTTTCTTGAAGTCCTTTTTTCTTCCAAAGCCTATCTAGTTTTTAAGTAAATCACAGTGTTACAATGAAGGTTTACGAGATAGCACTTCATCAATCATACCATACTCTTTAGCCTCGGATGCTGTCATCCAATAATCACGGTCAGAATCTGCCCAAACCTTATCAAAATCCGTATGAGAGTGATCGGCAATGATTGTATACAATTCTTTCTTCAGTTTCTGAATTTCACGAGCTGTAATTTCAATATCCGAAGCCTGACCTTGCGCTCCTCCCATCGGCTGATGAATCATCACGCGTGAATGGGTCAGAGCTGAACGTTTTCCTTCTTTTCCAGCTACCAACAATACGGCTGCCATAGAAGCTGCCATACCTGTACAAATTGTAGCCACATCGCTACTGATAAACTGCATAGTATCATAAATACCTAAACCTGCATACACTGAACCGCCTGGGGAGTTGATATAAATAGAAATATCCTTACCAGAATCCACTGAATCCAGATACAAAAGCTGAGCCTGCAAAGTATTGGCTGTATAATCGTCAATCTGGGTTCCGAGGAAAATGATACGATCCATCATCAAACGAGAAAAGACATCCAACTGCGTCACATTCAATTGACGTTCTTCCAAAATATACGGATTCAAGTATCCTGCTTGCGACTTGATGACATCATCAAGTACCATACTGTTCATTCCGAGATGCTTGGTAGCATATTTTCTAAAATCGTCCATCATAATCCTTATATTAATTCTACAATATAAAAGAGGCTTTTAACCCCCTTTCTTCTGAAAAAACAAAAGTACAAAACACTTCTATCTTACAGAAGAAGTCAAGTTAAAAGCCTCCTTTTTTAGAATATTTTAGCAATCAATTTTGAGAGCCAAATTGCTTATTGAAACATTTTGTTGAATTCTTCTGCAGAAACAGCTTTGTGATTCAATGTTACCTGACCTTTCAAGATTTCAGACAACTTAGATTCAACAACGCGGTTTACCAGAGCTTCTACACTTTCACGTTTCTTCAACATTTCTTTTGAATAGTTTTCCAACAATTCATCAGGAACGTTAATCATACCATACTGAGCAAACTGTGCACGAGTAGCTTCCTTAGCCATGTTAGTGATGTCAGCCTGTTCTACCTTAATATCGTTAGCAGCTACCAGTTTTTCTTTGATCAGGTGCCAAGTCAGTTCTTCCAGGCTCTTTTCGTAGTTTTCAGAAACGAATTCTTCACCTTTTTCCTTGTTGTTTTCCAACATGATACGTTTCATCAGTTCATCAGCAAACTGCAGTTTACCAACCTTTTCTGACAAGTAAGTACGTACATCCAGCAAGAACTTATAGTCGCTGTCAGCTTCAAACTGTTTTGCAATTGTTTCCTTAATCTGAGCACGGAATTCTTCTTCGCTGTGAGCCTTTCCTTCACCCAATACCTGGTCAAACAGTTCCTGAGTTAAGTCACCCGGAATCATACGAGTGATTTCTTCAATCTGGAAGCTGAAGTTACCTTTGTAATTAGCTACTTCTTCTTTCTTCACTTTCAACAGAGAAGCCAACTCAGCTTCATTGTTATCGAAAGCAACTGACGGATTAAATACCAATACAGTATTTACCTTTGCATCGTTGAAGATAGCTTTCTGGTCATCGTTCTTCATGTATGAAGGCATCATTACTGCACCTTCTACCTGCACACCACCTTCTTTTGTATTGCCGTTTTCATCCAACTCAGCCAACAGACCTTTCAGCATATCCTTATCCTGATAGTCTTCAACCTTGTCATACTTAGCAGTACGCTGTCTGTACATATTTACCTGCTGATCTACCATTTCATCTGTTACGTTAATATCATAGTAGTCAACAGTATCATTATTAGACAAATCTACATTGAACTCAGGAGCCAATGCAATATCGAAAGAGAATTCAAAATTCTCATCAGTTTCAAAGTTTGCGTTATTTTCTTTCGGCAGAGGAGTACCCAACATGTTAACTTTGTTTTCACGGATATACTCACCTACTTTTTCCTGCAACAGTTTGTCAACTTCTTCCAGCAATACAGAAGTTCCATACTGTTTTTTAATCAATCCCATAGGAACCATTCCCTTACGGAATCCAGGCATATTTACTCTCTGACGAAGAGTTTTCAGTGCTTTTTCAACTTTTTCCTGATAATCAGCTTTTTCAATCTGAACAGTAAGCACAGCGCTTACGTTGTCTACATTTTGCAATGAAATATTCATTTTCGACTTATTTATTTAATTATTAATTATTTCTCGTATTTACCAAAAGAGGTTGCAAAAATAATGTTTAATCTTTCAATAACCAAACTGACAAGCTAAAAAATCTTTACGGCTTCTGAATCCTTGTCAACCAACCAAATAAAAAACGGCAGAAAGCATATCCACCTTCTGCCGTTCCTTATTATCTCAACCTGAGTCTTATCAATATCAAACTTTACGAGCCTTGCTATTTTCCTCTTTCTTCACCTTCTGCAGCAAGTCGGATGCGAATATGAAGTTGTTCAACCGCTCGTTCGTGGCATTGAATACCTCGTCTTTTGTTCCTTCCCATTCCTTGTGCCCCTGGTATATGTACAATATGCTTTCACCAATACCCATCACAGAGTTCATATCGTGCGTATTAATGATTGTCGTCATATTATATTCTTTGGTAATATCATGAATCAAATCATCAATCACCAGCGACGTTTTAGGGTCAAGTCCGGAATTCGGCTCATCACAAAACAAGTATTTCGGCTGCAGGGCAATGGCACGCGCTATAGCCACACGCTTCTGCATGCCTCCGCTGATTTCACCGGGATATTTTGACTGGGCATCAATCAGATTCACACGGTCCAGACAAAACTGCGCACGCTTCACCCTGTCCCGGTAAGTGTCATTGGAAAACATATCCAGCGGAAACATCACATTCTCCAGCACAGAAAGCGAGTCAAACAAGGCGGCGCTCTGAAATATCATCCCCATCTCCCGTCTCAGCGCCTTCTTTTCCCGCTTCCCCATATCCAGCAGGTTACGTCCGTCATACAGAATTTCTCCGCTTTCCGGGGTAAGCAGTCCTACAATACATTTCATCAACACCGTCTTTCCAGAACCACTCTGCCCGATAATCAAGTTGGTTTTCCCGTTTTCAAACGAAAAATTAATATCTTCAAGAACTGTACGTCCTTCAAATGACTTGCATATAGAATTTAGCTGTATCATCCCATCAACAATTGTGTAAGTATCAAATCTGAAAACAAAATCAAGACACTGCTTGAAACCACAGAGTCCGTACTGGCTTTACCGACCGCAATAGAACCTCCTTCTACCGTATATCCAAAATAAGCAGACACACTGGCTATGATAAAGGCAAAAAATAAGGATTTAATAAAGCTACACCAGATATACCATTCCACAAAGCAATACTGTAAACCATATTCCAAATCCGTCGCATTCATGATACCGGCAAACCAGGCTGTACAGAAAGCCCCTATCACTCCCGCAAAAATACTGAAAATCACCAGAAAAGGAATCATGGTCATCAATCCCAGAATCTTTGGAAGAATCAGATAAGAGGCTGAGTTTACTCCCATAATTTCCAGTGCATCAATCTGCTGTGTCACCCGCATCGTACCAATCTCCGAAGCTATGTTCGACCCGACTTTTCCCGCTAAAATCAAACACATGATAGAAGATGAGAATTCCAGCAGCAAGATTTCACGAGTGGTATATCCCACCACGAAACGCGGCATCCAAGGACTTTCAATATTCAATTTAATCTGAATACAAATTACAGCACCAATAAAAAAAGAAATCAGCAACACAATACCAATCGAATTGATACCCAATTGTACCATTTCATTCAGGTACTGCTTAAAATACATCCGGAAACGCTCCGGACGGGAAAATACACGCCCCATCAACATGAGGTATTTTCCAAGGTTTGTAACAGGCTTTATCATATTATTACAATCATGTTTGACACAAAAGTAGTGCTTTTTAGCTATATTATAATAAAAGACAGGAGGATTTTCGAATTAAGAACCACAGAAGCCAAGATTTTTACTACTTTTGCACGACTGAACAGCTAACAAAAGGACAATGGCAGCACAAGAAAATCAAGAATCTACGACCGAAAAGTTTGAATTACCTTCAGACGGCAGAATGGTGCTACGAACCGAGAACCTGGTCAAAAAATACGGAAAACGAACAGTGGTGAGTCATGTTTCCATCAATGTGAAACAGGGGGAAATTGTAGGACTGCTCGGCCCTAACGGTGCGGGTAAGACCACCTCTTTCTATATGACTACCGGATTGATTGTCCCCAATGAAGGACATATTTATCTAAATGATAAAGACATAACTTCCTATCCTGTTTACAAACGAGCCCAAAATGGCATCGGTTACCTGGCACAGGAAGCTTCTGTGTTCCGCAAAATGAGCGTGGAAGACAACATTGCTTCTGTATTGGAGTTAACCAATAAGTCACCGGAATACCAGAAAGAGAAACTGGAAAGTCTGATTGCCGAGTTCCGCCTACAGAAAGTACGCAAGAACTTAGGAGACCAACTTTCTGGAGGTGAACGCCGCCGTACGGAAATTGCCCGCTGTCTGGCAATCGACCCCAAATTTATCATGCTTGACGAACCGTTTGCCGGAGTAGACCCGATTGCCGTGGAAGACATCCAGCACATCGTCTGGAAACTGAAAGACAAAAACATCGGTATTCTGATTACAGACCATAACGTGCAGGAAACACTTAGCATCACTGACCGTGCTTACCTGCTGTTTGAAGGAAAAATCCTCTTCCAGGGAACTCCGGAAGAACTGGCTGAAAACAAGATTGTCCGCGAAAAATACCTGAGTAACAGTTTCGTACTGCGAAGAAAGGATTTCCAGTTGAAAGAAATCAAAGAGTAAAGATTTCACATAACATAACAGGCAGCAAAGCACCACATTTGTTGTACTTGCTGCCTGCTTCCTTATTACAAACATCGAACCATGACTACTATTTATTAGTGGATGTCCATCCACTTCCCGTTTTTAATCGGAAAAAATGTTTTTTGCTTGCATCCAAATATACTCCTCCGTTTGTAGAATAATCAGAGGGAAATCAATGTTGTCCTAAACGATTTATAGGTACGATGAATATGAGGTTGTCTCATTTTGAGACAGCCTCTCTTTACTTCCTTTTTTTGTTTTTATCGAAAAACGTTTAGGACAACATTGGTATGCTCCAGTCTTTTTGCCAGGAAACACTTCTCCCCTATAGAGCAGCTCACATTGGAGCGTTCTTTACAAGAACTGGATTCAGCCATATTGCAGAAACCGATGTTCCATAAATACCACGAAGTCAGACTGGACAGTTTCAAACAAGAATTGAGCCAGACGCATGATTTATGGAAAGCCTATCATCTATGCGGATCACTGTTCTACGAGTACCTGCATTTTCAAGCAGACTCCTCCTTACACTACATTGAACAGAAAGCCCAGCTACTACCCTTATTAAAGGCTCCTCATTTACAAGATGAAATCCACATAAACCGTGCAGAAGTATACAACATCAAAGGAATGTATACCGAATCCCTCGCCGAACTACAAGCTACCCCCCCGACAAATGACAGAGGGAATGCGACGTTATTACTACAGTGTGTATGCCAATTACTATGCGTATCTGGCCAATTATCATCAGGTAGAAGAATTGGACAGAAAATACAAAAATCTGTCTGACCTTTACAGGGATTCCGTATTCATGCTGCTGCCGCCCGGAACCGACCGTGAAATTATATTTGCAGACAAACTGATATTCTCCCACAAACCGGAAGAAGCAATTCAGAAACTGAAAGAACAACTACGCACAAACAAAGACACCAAACGGAGAGTATACCTTTACTATGTCCTTTCGGATGCCTATGCCATGTGTAATGACTCCATATCTCAAATGTATTACTTGGCCCAAACAGCCATACAAGATTTACACATGTCTGTACGTGAATATGCTGCTTTGCAAAAACTCGGATGGCAGCTTTATAAACAAGGAAATCTTGAGCGTGCTTACAACTACCTGAGATGTTCCATGAACGATGCATTTGACTGCAATTCCCGGTTACGGTTTGCCGAAATAAAGGACTACTCCATTGTAGTAAACAAGGCTTATATAGACATGCAGAACCAGAAATATGTAACCATGCGCCGTACTGTCATTGTCACCGTTATGCTGGTGGTAGTGATGCTTGCCAGCATCATTATGCTAGTCTATTGGATGAAAAAACTGCAACGCATGAAACGCTTGCTTGCAGAAAATAACGAGCAACTTACAATAACCAATCATAATCTGGCCATAACCGGAAAAATTAAGGAAGCCTATATCGGACGTTACCTGAGCCACTGTGTAGAGTATATCGAAAAGCTAGACCAATACCGCCGGTCACTCGTAAAACTGGCAATGGCTTCAAAAATAGAAGAATTGTTCAAAACACTGCGTTCCGAAAAATTCATCAAAGAAGAACGTGAAAACTTTTACAAAGAATTCGACCGTTCGTTCCTGGATTTATTTCCCAATTTCGTGAACGACTTCAACCAATTGCTGCCGGAAGACCAACGCACCTATCCCAAACCGGATGAATTACTGAACACGGAACTTCGAGTCTTCACTCTGATACGGCTTGGAGTGACCGAAACTGCCAACATCGCCTATTTTCTGGGATATTCCTTGTCTACAGTCTATAATTACCGGAGTCGTTTCCGCTTGAAAGCCCTTCACGGGAAAGACCTGTTCGAACAAGAAGTGATGGCGTTGTAAAATAAAAATTCCCGGCAGTGAGAAATTCTTTTCGTACTACCGGGAATTCTTGTCAAGGCTGAAAGCTTGTAGCCAATAAAAGTCCATGAGCCGGAACAGACACCGTTCCTTCCAACTCTCTGCCAGTCATATAATCATATTTTATCCCGTCTGGCAAGAGAAGCGGTCCGGTTTCCTTATCTCCAAAGTTACCAACCACATACATTACCTCAGCCCCATTCTTCAATGTCAGGCTACGAGGAGTAGTACTCCAGTAGTTCTCCGTTACATTCCATGAAAATATCGCATCATTCTGAAACAAGTCCTTATGCGTTACCCGTAAGTTCAGTAACCTTGCATACACATCATATAAACCTTTTCTTTCCGGTTCCGTATAATATTCCCAATGTAAAGGTTTCTTTTCCATTTTATTGTCTTCTGTTCCCCGCGTCACATCATAGCCCAGTTCTCCAAACTGCCAGATCATTTTCGGCCCCGGCACAGTAAAGCAAAAAGCTGCATTGACAGCCAACTGACTCATCCGGACAGACAAATTCTTCGCAATTGCTCCATTTCCATAGGTTAACGCCTTATAGGCCACCCGTTCTACATCATGACTTTCCATGAAACCCACATAACCTCCGTACTTCATTGAATTAGTTCCGGTGTAAAGACAGCTGAAATCACTGTATTCCTTCCATCCCATTCCCGACTGACAATAAGCATTATTGGCATCCCGCCACAACTTCATTCCATATCCGGCCAGCTCCTTTTCTTCTTCATCACAACAAAAATGTTCCAGAATCACTACAGCCTCTGGTTTAACAGAAGCCACAACATCATAATACTCTTTCAGGATTCTGATACGTCCGGCATCATAATCAGCCACCGTAGCCTCAGTACATTCCCTTTGTGTCAATCCTTTAGTAAGGTCAAAACGAAAACCGTCAATATGGTATTCGTCCAGAAGGAACTCCAGATTCCGCTTGACAAACGACCTTACCAGCTCCGATTCATGATTAAAATCATGGAACACGCTATAAGGATGAGGAGCATCCACATTAAACCATGGGTTGTTTTCCGCTGTCTTATTATCTGTCCGGTTCCAGTAGAGTTTAGCAAATGGCATGCTTCCCGTGGCATGATTATATACAACATCAAAGATCACAGCCAATCCTCTGGCATGACATTCATCAATAAACCTCTTATACATATTTTTTGTCCCATACGCTTTATCCAGAGCAAAATAGAAACAAGGATTGTATCCCCAACTGTCATTCCCATCAAATTCCTGTACAGGCATAAGTTCAATGGCATTCACCCCTAACGACTTGAGATAATCAAGTTTACCTAAAGCGCCACTAATATCAGATGTCTCCGTAAAGTCCCTTAAAAGCAACTCATAGATAATCAGATTATCCTTATCTTTCAGACTAAATTCATTCCTCCACGAATAAGGTTCTTGATTAATCTTGAAGGCAGAAACAATACCTCTTCCCCCCTCCGGATAGACTCTTTCAGAAGACGGATATACTGATTCGGGAATATACTTGTCATTATCGGGGTCGAGAATTTTCTCTGAATAAGCGTCTGCTATACGGATAATCTCTCCATCCCGCATGCCCGTATAATACTGAAAGCGATATTCCTTATCAGAATCAAGACCTGTCAGTGTAATCCACCAGCACCCATTCGCATTATCCCTATACATTTGGGAAGTTTCATCATTGGCTGGTGTCCAATCATTGAAATCTCCCACAATGTGCGCAAAATCCTTATGCTTACCATTCTTATCTTTGTCATAAAACGCAAAAGTAACGCTGTAATCTGCATTGACATTGATGCCCTCTCTGGTTCCTGCCGGCATGGCCTTCTCCTTTATGGGCGCAGGCTGAAACATCTGATACTTGTTGTCCGTTACCTTTATATAAAAGTCCGTATCCGTTCCCTTCTTGGTTCCGTCTTCATTGCGTATCACAATTCCAAGCTCATTGACAGGCGTTTCCCCCGAAGCAAACCATTCACGTATGGAAGGAGACAACGAAATTGACCAGCAATTGTTGCCTTCCGATGTCATTTTGCATTTATCAATATTTTCATTCCATTCGGCAGGTACGAACAACCATGCCTCCTCGTTCACAATTCCAATATGCAGGTATACATCCCCTTTATATCCGTAAAGGTCAGACGACTTCGCGGCTTTAAAGGTTATAGTCAGAGGCTGATCTGCATCAGGCCGCTCAGAAGAAAAACTTAATCCTTCGGGCACATCTACCGGAGCAGTTTGCGCTACACTTTCTGTATCCGAACAAGACAGCCCCCAAAAGACACAAGAAAAAAGCAATAAATATATAACTTGAATTTTCATAAGTACCAGTATTAACAATATGGAACAAAAAGGGGTATACCTGAAAAATTCTCCTGGCACACCCCTTAAAGTTCACTAATTCTGTTTATTGAGCAATCATTTCATAACTGTAATCGGGAGTTGAAAGATCCACTACAATCTGATAGGTTCCGGCAGAAACTGCAATATTGCCAGCTCCGGCAGCCAATTTGCCTTCTTCTTCACCAGCTCCGAAATCACCATTGGGCACATTCCATTCATCATTGGCACGAAATTTAATCTCGCCATCCGTCAATGTGATAGTAACTTTCAGTTTCAAATCAGTCTCATCGTATACCAAATCGGTATCTTCATCCCACTGTCCGGGAGTTGCACTGCCTATGACACCAAAGTTCACGACGTCTGCACTCCAGGTTAAATCATTGATATTACACTTTACATAATAATACCCCGGTTCACTTACAGTTAAGTTGTTCAATCCGTCACCTACAGTCATTGAACCAGCCGGAGTGTCATCTCCCACTCCATAAGCTCCGTCCCAACTGGCATTAGGACAAATCTTGAATTGACTGTTCAGGTGCACATATCCGGCATAGTCACCCGCCATTTCTCCCTCATCATTCTTAACAGGATACAGTTTCCCAATCACCTCAGCCTCGGGATTCCATCCCTGCTGGTCACCGGCAATTCTAAGTTCTGCAGGTCCTTCCAAGGGTGCCTCTGGCTCTGGTTCATAAGGAATAATGCGCCAGTTTTCATTGTCCTGACAACTTACGGTCAACAAGCAAAAAAGAAGTGCCGTCAATATATAATTAAAATTCTTCTTCATGATTCTTAAAACTAAAAGTTAGACAATATTTTTATTTAGCATAGCCCGGATTCTGAGTCAGATTCTTGTTCACAGCCAGTGTGTTGGCATGAATCGGGAATACCTGCAGGTACTTTTCAGTTTTCGGGCGATAGGTAATGGCATCATTGAAGCGTCCGAAACGAACCAGATCCTGACGTCTCCATCCTTCCCATGCCAGCTCGAGCAAACGCTCTTTCAACAAATTATCAAGAGTAGCTTCTGCAAAAGATGCACCGACGCGGTTACGTACTTCATCCAGATCAGCTTGCCCGCTCTGTCCGTTGCGTACCAGAGCTTCTGCACGCATCAATACTACATCGGAGTAACGGAATAAAACCCAGTCATTATGCGGACATTGACCGTCTTCGGTAGCTGTGGCATCATCAGCATATTTATACATACGTGCTCCCGCTGTCTTCATGTTTGTATCTCCTTTGTCAAACTGAAGCTTAACCGCCATAGGCTTATACTCCAAAGGTTCTCCCGTATCGCTGTTGATTACTTCTTCACCATTCACAATCACCTTGCCAGTATAATAAGTCAGTTCCAGGCGTGGATCAGGATTAGCACTTCCATATCCAAACGCATTCATCGCTTCAATAGTGGCAGTCGATCCGTTCCATCCTCCATTACCAAATCCTAATGCCTTACCCACGTCATAATGCCGTGAACGTACCAGATACATATTGCGGGCCTTATACAATGAGGGGTCCATTGGGATTACAAAAATATTTTCTTTTGATCCTTCATTATTGACCACAAAATTTGACAAGAATCCGTTCGTACCTAAATTCAACGCATAGCCACAAGCTTTCACTTTATCGCAATAAGCTACAGTAGCCTCCCAACAATTCATTTCTTGACCATCCACCGTAAACTTAATATTCTTTCCATCCGGACGAACATTGTCTGTCCAGTCATTGTCGGTGTAAACCTCCGCATTCAAAGCCAACTTAGCCATAAGGAAATAAGCAGCAGCTTTCGTCATACGTCCGTAAAACTCTCCATTTTCCGCACTCTTGGCATCTTCCAGCAGTGGAATAGATTCTTCCAGTTCCTTTTTTACAAAGTTGAACACATCAGTTCTTTCTGACTGTTTTACATCTGCCATCTGAGTAAGTGAAGATTCCACTATAGGTACACGTGCAAACATATCCAGCAAGTAATAATAATACATGGCACGAATGGCACGCACTTCTGAACGGTAAATTTCGTAATATTCGTTCTCCGGGTCTTGTTCTTTCAAGCTAACCAGCTTATCGATAGACTGATTACATTGCACGATTACACCATATAAATAATCCCATGTTCCGATAATCAGGTCATTATTCGTACCCCAGTTATGCGTAAAAAGGTTTCTCCACAATCCGCCGTCATCCCAGTCACCGCCACGAGTTGGCAAGATAGCCTCATCAGCTGTAAAAGTATTCAAATCATACAATCCGCGGTCAGTTCCAGCTAATCCAGCACCTCCTCCATCTGCTCCAATCTTGGTATAAAGATTAGCTACTGTATTCAAATAAATCATTTGCGGATTCTTGTATGCCTCTTCTTCCGGCATTTGATCTACAGGATTCTCTTCCAAAAATGACGAGCATCCGCTCATACTCATTGCCGTAGCAATAATAAAAGTATATAATATGTTACGTTTCATAATATTTTCGAGTTAAAAGTTAAGACTAAGACCCAATGAATAAGTACGTGTAAGCGGATAGAACCGTTTGTCATCTATACCCAGATCACTACCCACAGTAGCACTATTGATCATCGGCGACAAACCTGAGTAATTGGTAATGGTTGCCACGTTATTTACAGAGAAAGTAATTCGTAATGCATTGATGTTCTTCAGGTTTTTGGTATTCAAGTTCCATCCCAAAGTGATATAATCAATGTGCACATAATCACCTCTCTCCAGCCAGTAATCAGTTACAGTCTGGTCATGAATATTCTTTTCCGGAGCTCCTTCCATAACATTGTAAGTCGGGAACAGACTCATATTCATGTATGACAATGAAGTACCATTGTAAATTTTATGTCCAAAAGCACCGCTGAACTGTGTCTGAATGTCAAACTGTTTATAGCGAAAATTAATGTTACCTCCCAGATAGAACTTCGGCATAGCCTGACCAGCGATGTAACGGTCTTTTCCGTCAGAGAGATCTACACCTTCTTCTCCATCAATATCAAGAATATGATATGTGTGCTCACCGTTTCCTTTCATATCTATCAAACCGTCACATTTAGGAAGATAGAACACTCCTACCGGTTGTCCAACCATCTGGTAGATAATCTGATTGTTACCACCGATAAATCCTGCACCATTCATTCCACCCAGATTCATATATTCTTTAGCACTCAATGATTGTCCCATGTAAGTTCCATCCAGTGAAAGCAGTTTGTTCTTCTGCCAGGAGAAATTAGCAGAAATGGTCAGCTCCATATCTTTTGTTCTCAAAGGTACTCCAGTTATGGCTACTTCCACACCACTGTTTTCCATTTCACCCAAGTTAGCCAACAACGTACTGAATGCAAATGGAGGCACAGGAACAGCATAATTGTAAAGCAAATCACTGGTCTTTGAGTAGTAATAATCCACTGAACCACTTAAACGGTCATCAAAGAATCCCCAGTCAAGTCCGACATCGAACATTCGTTTTACCTCCCATTTAAGATCCGGATTTTCATTACGGTTAATACCGTATGTCACTACAGGTTTTCCGTTGATAGTCGTCACACCAGTCGGGCTCATCAGTTTCAACGAATTATAGGCACCAATAGCGTCCTGATTACCAGTCAAACCATATCCTGCACGCAGTTTCAAATTGGTCAGGAAATCCACGTTCTTCAAGAAAGCTTCTTCTTTCAGCACCCATGCAAGAGAGGCAGAAGGAAAGAATCCCCATTTATTGTTTGCACCCAGTTTAGAAGAACCGTCTGCACGCATATTGACAGTGGCAATATACTTGTCTGCATAACTGTAATTGAAACGTCCCATGAATGAGGCGATAGAATAATCGTTAGAATAAGAACTTACATCTCCATATTTCACTTCCGCTCCTGCACCCAGGTTATTGAACCCAAAGAAGTTCGTACCAAACTGCTTAGCTTGTGCACCGAAACCTGTATATCTATAATCCTGAAGTTCGGCCAACCCTAAAACATCAATGAAATGACTTCCAAATGCTTTCTTATAGTTTGCGGTAAAATTTCCTAACAAGACACCACTCTTGTTATCATTTTTACTACCTAACCCATTCGTTCCGATACCAGCCTTGATATTAGTCGGAATATATACTGAATTTTCTTTTACATTATACGTATATGAACCAAATGCGCTCAGTTTCAAACCATCAATTACAGTCCATGTCAAACGGGCATTTGCATTAATGTAACTATTAGATTCTACATCCTTGATAGTCAATCTTCCCAATGGATTCTGTGTTTCATTAGCACTTGGATCTTCAGGCCATGTGCCATCCTCATTAGGAAAATCAGGAAAAGTAGGATTGAATGACGCTGCCGAATAGAATGTTTTCTGGTAATCGTTCAGATAACGTTTGTCTACTTTTGAAGCAAACATACCAAAATCAATCTTCAGTTTATTATTGAACATAGTTTGAGAAGCATCCAGTTTGGCAGTGTAATTGCGCATATAGTTATCCTTAATAATACCCTTCTGATCAATCACACCGATAGAAGCACGGTAGTTTGAAGATTCCGTTCCACCTCCGAAAGAGATACGATGATTCTGAGTATACCCTGTTTGCTGCATGGCTTCAATGAAATTGGTATTATATCCCATATCCATGGCATTAGCATAGCCGCGGTCGGCTACTACCTGACGATATGCTGAAGCATCTAACATGCTCAAGTTTTTATACACTGTTTCTACACCAAAACTTCCATCGTAACTCAACGATTTTGTTCCGTTCTTGCCTTTGATTGTAGTTACCACAATCACACCACTTGCACCACGTGAACCATACTGTGCCGTTTCAGATGCATCCTTTAATATTGTAAAGCTTTCAATATCAGCTGGTGAAATAGCATTCAGCATATTCAGGTCGCCAAACACACCGTCAACAATAACCAGCGGGTCATTACCCCCAGACAAAGAAGTAGTACCACGCACACGGATTGAAGCAGAAGCTGTTGGGTCACCACCTGTTTTCTGGATATTTACCCCGGCCACCTTACCTTTGATAGCTTGTAACGGGTTAGTTACGACGCCAACGTTCATGTCTTCACGTCCAACCCGTTGAATAGCTCCAGAAACCGTACGCTGACTACCTGTAGCATAACCAATAACAATTACATCATCCAGAATTTCAGCATCCTCAACTAAAGTTATTTTCATATCAGATGCCGCTGGCAATTCCTGGTTACGAAAACCGATATATGAAATAACCAAAATATCGCCTTTTTTTGCATCCAGCGCAAAATTACCATTAAAATCCGTAATGGTACCGTTAGTAGTACCTTTCACTAAAACATTGGCGCCAATAATAGCCTCCCCTGTTTTATCTTTCACACTACCTTTGACTATTATAGCCTGTGCTACACCTTTCACAGCCATCAGCATTCCTACTAAACACAATAGCAGAATCCTGACCTTCCGATTTAAGATTTTTTCCATTTGATAAATTATTAGAATGTTAATAATAGCCTAAAAAATACCTATTGAAAACCACTACAATCGTTACCCTATTACAATCCTGTTCAGTTACTTAATTTCTTTAATTGAGATGGCATATCCACCTCCCACAGCGGCCTTCAGATTCAACTTCGTTTTGTTCGTTACTTTCTTCTTAGTGATAGTATAAGCCTGCGGATTCTTATCCCAGCTTGCACCTTTGGCATCTGCATAAATCACGGCTTCATATTTCTTTCCCGGTTCCAGGAAATCAAGAGCCAGCTTCGATTCATGACCGTTATATCCTGCCGTACATCCTACGTACCAGTTAGTAGTACCTTTGGCACGACGGGCAATCGTCACATACTCACCCGGTTCTGCTTCCAGATACTTCGTTTCATCCCAGTCGACAGCCACATCCTTAATGAACTGGAACGCGTCCATGAAACGTTCATAATTTTCCGGTACATCGGCAGCCATCTGCAACGGGCTGTACATCGTGACATAAAGTGCCAGCTGACGTGCCAGGGTAGTACGTGCATGCGATTTGTTATTCGGATTCATCTTGCTGCAGTCCGGTTCAAAAATACCAGAAGTATAATCCATCGGACCACCAATCAAACGTGTAAACGGAAGAATAGTCGTATGGTTCACATTATTTCCGCCAAACGATTCGTATTCTGTACCACGTGCTGACTCATTACCAATCAGGTTCGGATAAGTACGACACAATCCAGTCGGGCGAACAGCTTCATGCGCATTTACCATAATCTTATAATCAGCAGCTTTCTTCACAGCATACAGATAGTGGTTTACCATCCACTGTCCATAGTGATGTTCACCACGAGGAATGATGTCACCCACATAACCACTCTTCACTGAATTATACCCATTGTCCACCATAAACTGATAAGCTTTATCCAAATGACGTTCGTAATTACGGACAGAAGCCGAAGTTTCATGATGCATCATCATTTCAATACCTTTACTTGCTGCATAACGATGAATTTCCTGCACATCAAAGTCTGGATAAGGAGTCACAAAATCAAACACATAGTCTTTGCTCTTGCCAAACCAGTCTTCCCAACCCTGGTTCCATCCTTCTACGAGTACCGCATTAAAACCATGTTTTGCCGCAAAATCAATGTAACGTTTCACATTGGCTGTATTGGCTGAGTGCTTACCATTCGGCTTTGTCTGTGAATAATCAGTCACCCCAAGCTTCACACTGGGCAACTCATCAGTATAAGCCCAAGTTCCTTTGTTGGTAATCATATCCCACCATACACCCACATATTTTACCGGATGAATCCAGGAAGTATCCTCAATTTTACATGGTTCATTCAGGTTCAGCGTAATACGTGAAGCCAAGATATTACGTGCATCGTCACTCACGATTACGGTACGCCAAGGCGAGTTGCAAGGAGTTTGCATATAACCTTTATCTCCCTTTGCATCCGGCGTCAGCCATGATTCAAATACCATATTCTTATCATCCAGATTCAGGCTCATACAAGCATAGTCTACCAAAGCTGCTTCATGCAGATTGATATAAAGGCCATCATCCGTCTTCATCATCAAAGCTGTCTGTACTCCCGTAGGTGAGAACACAAACTGTGAAGAATTTTCCGTCACCGCCGTTTTCATTTTCTCACGAATCTCAGAAAGACGGGAAGTTGTATAGTCATATTCCTGCGTGTCATAATCTCCCGGAATCCAGAATGCCGTATGGTCACCGGTCATAGCAAACTGAGTATGTTCTTCCTTAATGACGAAATAATTCAAATTAGGTTGCTGAGGGAACTCATAGCGGAAACCCAGTCCGTCGTTGAACAAGCGGAAACGAATCACTATGTAACGGTCATTTTCCGGCTGATCAAGTGTCACTTCCAGTTCATTGTAATGATTGCGTATTTCACTTTCTTCACCCCATACCGGACGCCAAGTTTCATCAAAAGTAGAAGTATGCGTTTCTCTGACTTTAAAACCAGTCATCAGATTCATTTTCTCATCTACCCGTTCTTTATCTTTGCGTTCTGTCCATTCAAAGCCAATCCGCTTTTCCGGATCTTCCCGTTTTAATTCCAGTCCCAATGTACTAGGTTTTATCACAGGCTTGTTCTTAAAAGTTAACTCATAAACAGGAGCACCTTTTTGATTCAAGCTAAAGTCCATTACCAGATTCCCATCCGGTGAAGTCAATTTCTGTGCATTCGCCCACAATGCACAACAACACAAAGCTACAAAGGCAAAAGTTTTTCTTGTATTCATAAGTTCTTCGTGGTATTAATATTGATTAGATTTTATGTTTTTCAATTACCGAGAGCAAAATTATGTGTCACTTTCTCATCTTATTTTCACAAAAAGGAAAATATAAATCAGAAGAATTAGTAATCATCTTATAATAAGTTGATTAATCAGCTCTACATAGTCTAAAAATAGAAACGTTTTAGAAGTTTAGAATGAGGTTTTCTCTTCCATCCAAACAAAGTTTCCCGCTTAAATTCACATTTTTTCCGGTCAATACGTCGAATGCATTTTCTCGTGGAAGAATTTCCTGATAAGGAGTCAGGTCTAGTTCTTTTGAATCGTCCGTTCCGTTCATGATAACTACCACCGATTTACCATTAAACTCACGCTGATATACATACACTCCGTTTTGAATAGAATAATGTTTCAGGTTACCTTTACCTATCACCTGATTTCCTTTTCTCCAATTCAGCAATTGACGGGTAAACTCAAATGCTTCGTTTTCCAATGCTGTCCGCCCATTTTCTACAAAGCAGTTGCGCGTATCTCCTTGCCAGCCTCCCGGAAAATCCTTACGCAAGTCACCATCACCCTTGCCTTTATCACCGGTCATCAGTATCTCCGTACCATAATAAATCTGCGGAATGCCTCTGGTAGTGAGCAGAAATACCATGGCCTGCTTATAACGTTTCAGATTCTTCGCCATTTCATCTGTCTGTGCAAAGCGGGAAGTATCATGATTATCTAAAAAGGTCAGCAGATTCATTGGATTAGCATATACCAGATCCTGTGTCTGATAATCATAAAGCTTATACAATCCTCCTCCCCATTCACCGGTTTCTTCATCAAATGCCTGATTCATTAAAGCCTGCAAAGGAAAATCCATCACCGTAGGCAAGTTAGAGTTCTGCGGAGCAGCCAGTTTACTGTCTTTTTGCCAATAAGAAACCAGCACATTACTATTCAACCAGGTTTCTCCTACAATATTGAAATAAGGATATTCATCCAGCACCTCTTTACACCACTGACTCATAAAATCAAAATCCGCGTAGGGATGTGTATCCTGCCGGATACCGTTAATGCCAGCATATTCAATCCACCAGATACTGCTTTGTATCAGATAACGAGCTACATGGCGGTTACGTTGGTTAAAATCAGGCATTACAGAAGTAAACCACCCGTCAGTAGCAATCTTCTTTTCGAATGCACTGGCGTGAATATCCATTACGCTGGCCGTTTTAAACGAAGTTTGAACGTAATTAGAGCGGTAATTAAACCAATCTTTAGAAGGTTTGTCTCTAAACAGGTAGTTTTCACTTCCGCAATGATTAAAAATCATATCCATCACTACTTTCAGATTCTTTTCATGTGCTTTCTCTACCAGTGCACAGAAATCTTCATTACTTCCAAACCGTCTGTCAATCTGATAATAGTCTGTAATGGCATATCCATGATAGGAACCACTTTCCATATCATTTTCTTGAGTAGGATTCAGCCAGATTGCTGTCACTCCTAAATCAGCAATGTAATCCAGATGATTCGATATACCTTGAATATCACCACCATGACGTGCAAACGAATCTGTACGGTCTACCTTCTTTTCCCGCATCTCGTCTACCACATCATTATTTGAATTACCATTGGCAAAACGATCAGGCATGATCAGGTAAAGTACATCTTCAGAAGTAAAACCTTTTACATCTTCTCCTCTCTGCATGCGCGATTTCAACTCGTATGGAACCTGCAATTTCTTCTTTCCGTTCTTCAACAGAATCTGAAAAGTCTGTCCCTTTGCTTCCGATAAATCAAGGTAAAGTAACAAATAATTCGGATTGTCCTGTCTAACCACTTCTTTCAGATAAATACCTTCGCCCGATACGCTTACATCCGACAAAGCCAAATCCTCTCCATACAACAAAATTTGGAGTTCTGGATTTTTCATTCCTGCCCACCAGAAAGAAGGAGCTACTTTCTTTATCTCCATTGCCCGAGCATTCTGTCCTCCTCCCCACGAGAAGAGGAATACAATCAATAAAATTAATGTATGTTTCATGATATTGAGGTTGAAATGTTTTTCAATGCAAAAGTAGATTCATGAAAAAAGATTTCTTATCTTTGGAAATAAAATATAAATACATAAAAGAAGTAAACAGAAGGTTTACAAGAAGTTAACAAAATTTGAAGCAACTAAAATATAAATGATATAACATCAGATATTCAACCTTAAAACTATGAGATCTATACTTTTCCTTATATTGTTTATTGCAGAAGGCTGGTTCATCTCCATTTCCGCACAAGACTCCGAGCAACGAATCTTAGAGCAATTAGATAAAGCAATTTCCCAAAAAGAGAAATTTAAAAACGACAGAGAAGCTGTCATATCTCAAATCAAACAACGACTGAACTATGCCACAGACAATACCGAGCGTTATAAACTCTGTGGAGAACTATTTAATTTGTATCTACATTATCAGGCTGACTCTGCCTGCCACTATATTCGTCGTAAAGAATACTACAACTCTCTCCAGCCTCAACCGGAGAGAGACATCGAAATCTCTATCAATCGGGCAGAAGTAAGAGGTGTCATGGGCATGTACAATGAGGCCTTGACAGAATTACAAACAATTCACCCTCATGAGCTGTCTTCCCCCAACTTAGAATATTATTATTTCACCATAAGAGCCTGTTATGGATGGATGGCAGATAATACAGTAGACCTACACGTAAAACAAACGTATCTGAAAAAGACGGAACTGTATCGTGACTCCCTGTTGAAAATACTTCCTCAAGGAAGCAACCGTAACATTGTATTGGCAGAAAAAATGATATTAAGCGGGCAGGCAGACCAGGCTATTCCCATTTTGAACAAAGTGCTTACTTCTCCTTTAGACATACAGGAAAAAGCATACGCATACTATACCCTTTCATTGGCATACGAAGCCAAGAAAGACACAGACATGGAAATCTATTACCTTGCTCAGACAGCCCTCATTGACCTCAATGCATCGGTTCGCGAATACGCGGCCCTTCAAAAGCTTGCTCGCCTGGTGTACCAGCAAGGCGACCCGGAAAGAGCTTATAATTATGTAAGCTGTTCCATGAAAGACGCTGTAGCCTGCAATGCACGCCTGCGTTTTTTAGAAGTCACAGAATTCTATCCCATCATCGATAAGGCTTATTCCGACAAAAAGGCGCAAGAAAAACGGTTAGGAAGAATCCTGACTCTTAGCATTACCGGATTGGCTGTATATCTCATCCTACTGGCCTTTTACCTATACCATGGACTGAGAAAACTTTCTCTCATGCGAAAGAATCTCTCAAAAAGCAACAAAGAACTGGTAGCTCTCAACCAGCAATTGCAGCAGACTGGAAAAATCAAAGAAGTGTACATCGCCCGTTATCTGGACCGTTGTGTCAGCTACCTGGACAAACTGGAACAATACAGACGCTCACTTGAGAAATTAGCGATGGCTTCCCGCATAGAAGATTTGTTTAAAGCTATCCGTTCGGCAGACTTTCTGCGTGAAGAACGTAAAAACTTTTATAACGAGTTTGATAAATCGTTTTTGGAACTATTCCCCAACTTCATCCATGATTTCAACAACCTGTTGAATGAAGATGGAAAAATTGAGCCCAAACCTGGAGAAATCTTAAACACTGAGTTACGTATTTTCGCCTTGATTCGCCTGGGAGTGACCGACGCCAACCGAATTGCCCATTTCTTGGGATACTCATTAGCTACGGTATATAACTATAGAAGTAAAATACGTAACAGGGCTAAAGGTGACAAGGATAACTTTGAACAGGAGGTGATGAGATTATAATTGTTTTATCTAATATAAAGATCCCCAAATTTACATTCCAACGAAGTAAACTTGGGGATTTCTATCTAGTTAAGGTATAAAATACTATATTTTATTTCACATTCTCACTCTTTGCATCTTCCACATATTCCTTCCATAAATCCTCTATCTTATAATTCTCTCCCAGAATATATTGAACAGACTTCTCCAAAGACCACTGAGAACCTAATTGCACAATTGATACCGTCAATTTACGCAAAAAATCACCATCATAAGTTCTTAGCCAATTCATAAAATAGCCAGAAGTTCCATAAGGTAATTGCCATATATAAGGACAAGGAGTATTGCCAGACTTCCGATTCTCATCATAATATGCACCAGAATTCAAAGCTGTATTAATACGATTGGCATCAGTAACTCCACCACAAGCACTTCTTACGGCATCAGCCATTCCTTCTATACAAGAAGGCTGATTGCTGTCTACAGCACCAGTTTTCTGTACTAAATGGGTAAATTCATGAATCAATACACCACGAATCTCAAAAGTTGCATCGTCCATGGATACAGCTCCGTTATTGACCTGTCCTACATATTCTGAACTCATTCTCATCAACGGTCCTTCGCTGTCACCCGAAACATAAGCAACAGCCCCAGCATAATCCATAGGGCCCAAAATACATTTTAACCAAGGAACCGGCTGCTGTTTTGCATCTACAGATGAATAATACATAGAAGATAATACCAATTGTAACACCTTCGTATAATAAGCCTTCTTTTCTTCATCTGTCTTTCCCACAATATTATCATAAGCAGCAGCTATCTCAGGAGTTACAGCAGATTCTGTGACCAATTTATAGGTGGGAGGCATGATATCAAAAAATACTTCTGACGAAGTCACATTAGTCAAGGTCAGGTTTTCTGCGGAAGCCCATTCACTCACCTCCTCTGCTCCATCTTTATTCCAAATACAACGATACTGTACTGTACTAGGATTTTTGGTTACCACGGTAAAATAATCATAAGAACTGGCAAAATTAGGATTTGCCATGATCTTTACTGATTTAGAAAGTCCGTTCAAAGCCATAAAAGAGACTTCTACACCTTTATAAGATTTGGCATCAGCTGTGGTCTGCCACATAATCTTCAATTCATTCAAATCTTTGTTATAAATGGCACCTCTAGCCTCCAAAGCCTCCCCACTTACAGGAACTACACCTTCAGGAAGTTCTCCAAAAACCTGTCCACCTTCATTTACGCAAGAACTTGTTGTAAACAAGCCTAAAGCCATCAAACATATTAATAGTGTACGCATATCTTTCATTTTTATTTACTAATTATTATTGAAAAACGGGTTGCGGCCAATATACAAAACTGTCGCTTGAAATACTGAACACATATAAACCTGCCTCAGGTGTTTCATTGCTTCTCACAATGATATGATCTTCATCAAATAAGAAACCATAAATATTAGGATAGTCAGATTTTACTTTATTTATATCCGAACCATAACCTGGAGCTAACCCTGCATCTTTATTAAATCGGATAATATCTGTACCTTCAATTGGAGTCATATTGCCACCCTGATAAAGCATAAAATAATAATTATCTGCATATATCACGATTGAAGTCCAATCTCCATTCCATTCAAATATCGGGAAATCAAATGCAGGAACTCTATTATATTCAGCTTCCAGATTAGCACTTAAGATGCATCTTGCATTTTTAAACTGAGGCTGACCTCCACCTGGCAGTTTAATCCAATCTACCATCTTATATAAACTGGTCTTATCCTTTCCATAAGAAACATTTCCAACCAATTTACTTTCTGCAGTCAGACCTACTAATTCTACTCCATCTTCTTTCACCTTAATAGCAGACAATGAACTACCGCTTACTGTTATAGGCTTTTGGAAAGTCAATACACCTTCTTCTGTTACAGTGGCAACTATATTTTCTCGTACTACAGTTTTATTCGCATAACTTAAGAAATGAACAGTATGGTCATCTTTCGTGACATAATAATAAGCTGCAAAGTTTCCATCAGAAGCTGAACGAATTACACCTGAGCCCCATCCTTGAGCAAACATCTTTTCAATCAATTGTTGTTCTGGTGTCTTAATATTATCCATTTCTGCTTTTGTCACTTTAGTCATTATATAAGAAGTACCATTCGACTTACCCTGCCAGGTAATAGAATTCTCATTATACTCTGTTACCACCAGCACATTCTCCTTAGTCAGTGTTTCAAAATGCGATTGTACCAAAGTCAGTTCAACCTTTCCTTCATTATTCAAGACTAAAGAATAAGTTCCAGAAACATTTTGAGGTTCACGTTCCGATTTAGTTATTACAGTCTTCTGTTCTGTATCAAAAATAAAGTAACAAGCATTAACCAAATCTATTTTCCAACCTCCACCTTCTTCCACAGAAGCTAACAAGGATTCTACTTTCTCTTCTTCAGTCATCAGCGCATCCATCTCTGAACGGGCTGTACGTTTCCACACATACTCCGTATTAGATTCTTGTCCCTTACAAGTAATGCTACTTATTTTTGCACTCGTTACCACAAAAGTCTCATCACCTAAAATTGTCTTTAAATCTGATCCAGCAAATGAAAGTACTACATTCTCCTCATCATTGACTGAAGTTTTATATTCATAAGAAACCAACTTCGGATTAACCGTAGATTTCATCTGATATTTACCTTCCTCCACATTAAAGAAAAGATATACCGTAACATTTTCCTTCGCAATTTTCCAGACCTCATCTGCACTAGTTGCAAGTACTTGCTCAACATCCTTAATCAGTTCTGACTCCTTATTGTCGTCTTTATTACCACTCAAATCTGTACCTGGATACACCAATTCCAACGGGTCACTATACCAATCGCATGCCCCCATTGCCATGCTCATTAAAGCGATACATATAAAATTCTTCAATAATTTCATAATCAATTAGTTTTTAGGTTACACTTTACCATCCCGGATTTTGCTTCAAAGAAGGTGTTTTTGCAATTTCATTGGAGTTTATTGGGAAGAAGTAATCACGATAAGTCACACGTCTCGGATTCAATTGTTGCCCTTCAAAGCGTTCCATACGATAAGACTTTCCACCTACCTTAATTGCTCCATTTTCATCCAACACAGGTTTCATACCATGTATGTAGTGCTGTGTCTGAGGATATTGCATCTTCTTCTCATCAAACCATCTCTGTGCACGAGTATCTTCTGGCATAGCCAAATACTGTTCTTCTTTGTTCTCTTCAACAGGGTTAGTTATAATGCCTTTATAACGTAAAGCAAAATAACGATTATTTTCAAAGAACAACTCTACCCGTCGTTCGCGATCAATATATTCACGACGCACCTTCTTATCTGTATCAAATATTGGTGGAACCGGTTTCATGAACGCACGCTCACGAATCTGATTCAACATAGATTTCATTGTATTCACATCTCCATCAGTTTCATTCAAAGCTTCCGCATAAATCAGCATCAACTCCGGCAAACGAATCAATGGGAAATGCATACTTGAAATATTGGCATTAATAGTCCAGTCATTTTGTACAAACTTACGTAAAGCATACCCTGTACGAGTGCTACGAGTATCACGTACTGAACTATTCACTAATGCATCAGCACTACCTTCAGCCACATTATATTCTTTGCCCATCAGCACAGCACCCATATAAACAATATCTCTATAAAAGCGAGGGTCACGATTTACATAAGGATTTTTATCATCATAACTAGAAGATGTATAGATATCATATCCATAATCGCCATCAATCACCTCATATTGATCCACCTGCTCCTGGGTAGGTTGATTTCGTGTCTGCCCGCTTCCGTACGACTCCGGTATGTTATCTTGAATCCAACGTGTATCTTTACTATTCAATAATGTCAAAATAACTTCATTATTATAGAAAAGGTTATCTCTGAACATTTCTTCCAGACGTTTGTATACTTTATCTCCAGAATTAGCCACAAACTCTGTTTCATCGTATTGTTTATAGAGTTTATACCGACCCATATCTACAACTTCCATAAACTCTTCGGCAGCTTTCAATGCATTCTGCCAGCGTTCCTGTTTATATTCTTTATATTCCTGAGCACCTACACGGGTATCTGAATCACCCAATGGAGAGATACCGGTAGGATTACCATCCGCATCTCTAAGACCGCCATTGTATAATGGTTGTGCTACAATCCAACGTACAATTGCTTTTAACGCCAAACAAGCTCCTTTATCAATTCGATTGAACTCTTCACCTTCTTGTCTAACCGGTAAACGACTCGCAGCCTCATCCAAATCAGCACACAATTTTTCCACACTTGTATGAACTGATTCACGCACCGCATATGTAGAGGGATCCTCCTCCAAAGAATACAACCGATCACTATACACCATTTCTCCATGCCAGCGAAGAATCAAATAATGATAATACGCCCTAAAGAAATAAGCCTCACCTATTCGCTTACTTAATAGACCCGGAGAAGAAGGATGATCTGGTGTGTTATATTCTTCAACCCCCCAAATAATTTTATTTGCTTTTCGTATAGACTGATAGAAGGTCCACCACCAACCAAATCCAGAACCACCATATATGTTACCTATTGAAGTCGGGTCAGAACTTAGCTCTCCATTCAGAATTTTATAAGGTGCATCAGCATCCGCCTTATTAAACTCCAACTCATCACATAATGTTCCGATATTGTGGCTATAAATTGTATTAAACCCCAAGCTGTTCAGATACATATCTGTATATAACTGTGTAACCAGCTCATTTACTTTAGTATAGCGAGAAAACACTTCAGCTTCCTGAAGCTTTCCATCGTCTTCTCTTTCCAAATAATCACTACATGAAGGGGTCAATAAGCATAATCCTCCCACTGTAAGACAAGCTAATATATATTTCTTAAATTTCATTGCTTTTCAAATTAGAATGTAACATTTACTCCAAAATTATAGATTCTCTGAATAGGATACCATGAACCGTTTCCATTACCCGTTTCCGGATCCATATTCACATCACCCAGTTTATCAAAGGTCAGCAAGTTCATACCTTGTACATAGAAACGTACCTGCTGCAGGTGCGCCTTTTGAATCAACTTCTGCGGCAAAGAATAACCTATTTCAATATTTTTCAAACGCAAGTAAGAAGCATCATACAAGAATAAACTACTAGATGCATTCTTGTTGTTCGGATGGTTGCCTAAATGAAGGGCTGGATACGATGCATCCGGATTATCTGGTGTCCATGAATCCAAGTGCATAGCTTTTACTTTACCCATATTATTACCCTGCGCGCCCATTACCGGGAAATCCCATACAGCCGGACCGCTTAACTGTAATGACGTCAAAGCTGCTCCTTGGAAAAGCACGCTCAAATCCCAGCCTTTATAAGACAAGCCCAAAGGAATACCAAACTGCAATTCTGGAGTCTTCGGATTTCCCATTGCCTTCATATCATGCTGATCATCTATTTTCCCATCATTATTTAAATCTTTATATACCACATCACCTGGTGATAATGTACCCCAAGGCTGGAATCCAGCTCCATCATTCATTGCATTCAGTTTATCAGCCTCAGCCTGATCTTTTACAAAATGGTCTACTTCGTATACAAAATATTCACCTACCCGATGTCCTGTACGTTGCATCCAAGGAACAGCACGGTCAATTTCCATCATATCTAAGATTTTATTACGGGCAAACCCTGCATTAAAACGGATATAATAGTTAAAATTACGTCCTATTCTGTCGTTCCATCCTAATTCCAAATCAAAACCACGATTAATTACCGTTCCTGCATTTACATAAGAAGATGTTTTTCCGAAGATATCAGGAATACCCACTACATCGCTACCTCCCGTATTCGTAATAATATCCCAACGTTTCTCATAGAATGCATCAATTGACAAGCTTAAACGGCTATTCAGCATATTCATGTCAATACCTGCATTATACTTAATTCCTCGCTCCCATGTCAAATCAGGATTTGCTAAATCGCCTTCCTGCAAACCACCTCCCATAGACTGGTTATAGTTTGTTCCTGTATTCCAAGAGCTTGCGTTGGTTCCATTATAATATTGAACATACAAGAATCGCCCAATTCCCTGGTCGTTACCAACCCAACCGACAGAACCTCTTAGTTTCAAGTGATCCAACCATCCTTTAGTACCACTCATAAAACGTTCTTCCGTTGGCACCCATCCGATAGAGAATGACGGAAATACGCCGTAACGATGTGCCTTACTAAAGTTCTCAGAACCATTGATACCGACATTAGCTTCAAACAAATATTTATTCTCATAGTCATAGGTAGCACGTGCTGCAAATCCCTGATAACGGTAAGCAACCTCATTTCCTATTGTACGCTGTGAACGATGCATCGTAAACATTCCTGAAACATTGTGACCACCAAAACTACGCTGATAATCTAACTTTGCCTGCATATATACACGTGCAATAGCCATACTAGCCTGATAGCTGTTCTGTTTCGTATTGTCTACTGTAAAGTTAGATATAGCCGGAGTATAAGCACCGCTATATCTTACTCTATCTGGAGTAGCATAAATACCCAGTCCTTCACTTGGATAGAATGTGGCATATCCACCATACTCTTCATTATTGGCTACTTTTCGAGGAATAGACCGGTCAATGGCATGCGTTTCTTCAATGTCATAAGAGAACATACCTTCTACTTTCAGACCTTTCGTAATAAAGTCCAGTTTATGCCCAATTACAAAGTTTCCTTGGAAATTAATCTTGTGAGTCGTCTTGTAACCCATATAAGCAATTTCTCCTAAAATGTTCTTTGTGTACTGGCTATCACCAAATAAAAGGCCATTCGGATGATCCGTATAGTAAGTTTCATTGCTCGGATGACCATTCCGTTCCAATACTACCGGATAAATTGGAGGAGTGGTGTTAGCTGTAAAAATGATATTTCCAGAGCCTCCTCCCGATTCATTCATATCTGTAATCTGTCCACCAAGGTTAACACTTACATAGAAATTCTTAGTGATATCAATATCCAAACTTGTACGTAAATTATAGCGTTTAAAACCACCATTCGTACTGTAAGCGTCATTCAAGTCTGAATACCGATAGTTTCCATCCTGATTAAAATAACCAATCATAGCAAAATAACGAGCACGCTCACTACCTCCACGTAACGACAAGGTATAATTCTGCTGAATAGCCGGACGGAAGGCATAGTCAAACAAATCAATATTATAACCTAAGCCATCGGTATTGTCACCTTTAGCGCGTGCCCAATTGTTGATCATTTCATCAGAGAATAATTTAGACTGAACAGCCGGATCTGTTTCCCATCCCGGGTTGTCATTTTTCAGTGCCTGATTGTACAAGCGGGCATAATCGGCCGATCCAAGATAATCAGGGTACGATACAGGTTCTGCCATACCCACTTGTGCCTTAAACTCTACGGTCGGCTTTGACTGCGATACACCTCGCTTTGTAGTCACAATTACCACACCATTTGCACCTCGAATACCATATACAGCGGTAGCCGAAGCATCTTTTAAGATAGAGAATGTCTCTATTTCATTCGGGTCCAAGTTAGAAAGACTTCTTTCTACACCATCCACAATCACAATAGGAGATTGTGCTCCAGAATTATATGATGACAAACCGCGTACGGCAAAACTTGCGACGTCTTTACCAGGTTCACCACCACCAAACTGAGTCACTGTCAAACCCGGTAAACGGCCAGCTAACGCGTTGGTGATATTAGCACTCGGACTTTGAGAAAGCTCTTTCACATTTACAGAAGCCACAGAACCTGTCAAAGTCGTTTTCTTCTGTGAACCATAACCAATCACCACTACTTCTTGTAATGTCTTTGAATCTTCTACCAAAGTAACATTCACCTGACGTTGTCCTTTTAAAGGAACATCCTTTGTTGTATATCCAATAAAAGAAACTGTCAATACCGCATCTTCATAAGGAACTGTCAATGTAAAGTTACCATCCATATCCGTAATCGTTCCTAAACTAGTTCCTTTTACCATAATATTAGCTCCAATCACAGGTAGATTATCTTCATCAATGACTGTTCCTTTTACAACTATCCCTTTCGACTGCTCTACTCCATGTGCCATAGCCGAACTGTCAATAGCCCAACTAGGTGAAGAGAACAAGCACAGAAAGGCCATCGGATACACCAAGCGCATACACCTGAATTGCTTTCTTTTTAATTTTAGATCTTTCATAGGTTCACTTTTAAAGTTAAACATTAAAAACTATTTCATTCTTCTACTTGATATACATCTGTTTTCCCTGGTAAGGAAATAGAAGGAGGAATATCTCCTTTAGCCACTCCTCTTTTGTAAGAAGGCTTTTCACTCATGACAAAATGTAGTGTTACTCCTTCTTTCACCATGTCGTACGGCAAATAAGATTTCGTATATTTCTGCCCGTTCACATACAGGTCCTTTACGTAAACGGCCTCTTCTGACCAACCTTCCGTAGTCATCTTTATCTGCTTGCCATTGCTCAATGTCACCGTCAGGCTCTTGACACAAGGCGAACCGATGTTATAAAAATTGCTGGAAGGAGCTACCGGATAAAATCCCAGACAGTTGAACATATACCATGCCGACATCTGACCGCAGTCGTCATTTCCACTCAGCGAGCCCGGCTCATTGCCATAGAAACGGGAAGTAATCTCACGCACCCAGTACTGGCATTTCCAAGGCTGACCTAAATAGTTATAGAGATAGGCTACATGATGACAAGGCTCATTTCCATGCCAATATCCGCCAATGCGTCCTTGGATATCGTGAGCGCCAGGAATATCTTCAGGCAATTCTACAGTAAACAATTCATCCAGCCGTTTCTGGAAAAGTTTCTTTCCAGCCAGATTGATATATCCCTGTACATCGTGAGGCACATACCAGGTGTACTGCATGGTAAACCCTTCAGTGATGTCTCCCCATCCATGTACAGAACCCGGGCCCTGATAGGCTATCGGACTGAATGGGGTACGCCATTCACCTTTACTATCCCTTCCGCGCATGTATTTCGTTTCCGGATCGACCAAGGTCTGGTAAGAAAGCGAACGGTTCAGGAAGTACTTATAATCCTCTGTCTTACCCAGTGCCTTGGCAGCCTGCGCAATACAGTAGTCATCATAAGCATACTCCAGTGTCTTTGAAACAGATTCAGCTTCCTTGTCAAAAGGAACATAGCCATTCTCACGGTATTCCGGCAGACAGTCATAGTGTTCGTTCATCGCCGTAGTCTTCATGGCCTCATAGGCACGTTCGTAATCAAAACCTTTTACGCCCTTCACAATCATATCTGCCAGTACGGATACAGCATGGTAACCAATCATGCACCAGGTTTCATTGCCATAGAAAGACCATATCGGCAGCATCTTCTCCACACTCTTGTCATAATGGGCCAGCATCGAATTGGCGATATCTGCATTGACATCCTGATGCACCAGGTTAAACCAGGGATGCAAGGCACGGTATGTATCCCACAATGAGAAGACGGTATAATTGGTAAAACCCTCGGCTTTCTCAATGTTCTTATCCAACCCTCTGAACTGGCCGTCTGCATCCTGAAAAACAAACGGATGCAGCGCTGCACGATAGGCAGCCGTATAAAAAGCTTCCTTCACTTCCGGTTGGGCCTCAATCTGATACTTGGACAATTCCTTTTCCCACAGACCGACTCCCTTTTCACGTAAAGCATCGAATGTCATACCGTTCAGCTCCTGTAAGTTCAGTGTCGCTCCAGCAGTGCTGACAGCCGATACCGATGTCTTCACAATCACTTCTTCTCCCTCTTCAGCTGCAAAAGAGATACAAGCCATCAGATTCTTTCCCCACGCTTCATAGCAACTGCGGAAACGGGAAGTATTATAGATAACCGGCTTTTTATCCTGCATGATACGCAGGTTTTTCAGCTTCTTAGAAAATACTGCGGTAAAATAGACATGACGTTCCGGTCCCCAGCCCTTTACCAGCTTGTAACCTGTCAGGGTAGAGTCATTCTCCATACGCAGATTTGACCATTCACAATTCTGCCAAAGGGTATGGTTCATGTCAATCATGATAAATGCCTTGTCCGACTTAGGATAGGTGAAACGGAACATGCCACTACGTAATCCGGCTGTCATTTCAGCTTTCACACCGTAATCAGACAGTTCTACGGCATAATAATTAGGAGAAGCCCACTCCTTCTCATGAGAATAACGCGAACGATAACCTTCTGTAGGGTTTTCACGTGTACCCGGATCGAGTTTCATCTCCCCAGTTCCAGGTACGAACAAGAAATCACCCAAATCAGGAATTCCTGTTCCGCTCAGATGTGTCAGGCTGAATCCCAGAATGGAAGTGTGATTATACTTATATCCGGCCGCTGCATCATAGAACTTGGCATCCGTATCCGGACTTATCTGTATGCCTCCAAACGGAATCTGTGCACCCGGATAAACATTGCCGTAACCATCAGTTCCGATCATCGGATTGACATACTGTGTCAGACTTTCAGCTGAAAACGAACACACCGGCAAAGCTGTACACAAAAAGAATATTTTAAGAATACGCTTCATAACCAACTGTTTTTTACTATTCCTGAATATCGCCTACAGCCACCTGATATTCATGCCACAAGCTGTCTATATCATACTCATTTCCTAACGCATACTTAATCGCTCCATCAAACGACCAGGGAACGACCTCCAACGTGCTCCGATTGAACTTGCGCAAGAAATCTTTGTCCTTATTGTCTTTCAACCAGACAAAGAAATATCCTGTAGTACGATATCCGTCCATATAATTTCCTCCTTTCGGACGGTCAGCCGGAGTAAAGCCACCATTTGCCACACGTACGGCGTCAGCCATACCCTCAATAAAGGCCCAGAACACACGGTTGGTTCCATAGCTTCCTATTCCTTGCGGTTCCAACTGATAGGCATGAGTCAGTTCATGCAGCAGAACACCTCTGGTTTCGAAAAACAATTTTGCCGTGTCATTAGCAGCAAACGATTTTTCAATATGACGGGTACTATAGAAGATACTTACTACCCCATTTCCACCATCCTTAGCCGAGACTCCTTCTATATCCTGCAACGAATAGTGAATGGTATCTACTGGAACAATGCTGTCCGACGGAGCATCATACAATGTGGCTAACACCGTACGAGCCTGTTCTGCAATGTAATCCTGCGGATGAGTCACAATACGATGGTAGACCTTTGAGCCTTCTGTCTCGGGCGCCTGGTCATCAAATACAATATGCCCCACAGGATAATCTTTCCAAATATCTGCTGTCTTTTCCTCTGAAATGGCTTTTTGTCCGGCACAAGCCGAAATCCCGGCCAGTCCTAAAAAAATACTAATCAGTAACAATTGTGCTTTCATAATTTACTTAATTCCGTTAGTTAATGAATAAGGTTTATATTCCGCTTTCTGTCCTCTCTTTTTATTTGGAGAGGCTCCCATCTTAAACTCCCATACACCACCTTTTAACAGGTCCGCATGAGTTATGTACAATTTCTCATATTTCTTTCCGTTAATAATCAACGACTGTACATAACGCTGACTATCACTCACCCCAGGTGCTTTGATTTCCAATGTATTTCCATTAGGAAGCTGCAATTTCAAATAAGGGAAATAAGGAGCACCAAGCACATACTGGTCTGTCCCAGGACAAACAGGATAAAAGCCCATCACCGTAAACATGTACCAGGCTGACATCTGACCGCAGTCATCATTTCCTCCTAACCCGTTAATATCATTGCGATACATCCGGTCTACAATCTCACGTGTCCAGTACTGTGTCCGCCAAGGTTGTGAGGTCCAGGCATACAGATAAGGAATGTGATGACTGGGTTCATTGCCGTGCACATAACCACCTATCAGGCCTTCTTCCGTAATATCCTCATTCTTTTCATAATATTTCTTTGGAAGATGCATCTCAAAAAGCTCATTCAGACGATTCAGGAAAACTTTCTCTCCTCCCATCAAGTCCATCACACCGTATACATCATGAGGTACATGAAAAGAGAAATTCCATGAATTCCCTTCAATAAAACCTTCCCCATGTGTCTGCAAAGGATCAAAATCCGCCTTAAAGTTCCCTTTCGCATCACGTGGACAGGCAAAGCCTCTTTTCTTATCAAACACATTACGGTAATTCAAGGCACGGGCATAATATTTCTTGGCAATATCTTCTTTGCCAGCCTGCAAGGCCGTCTGATAGATAGCCCAGTCGTCATACGCAAACTCCAGGGTAGAGGAAACTGCCGTACTGCTCTTTTCAAAAGGAATATATCCCAGTTCCTTGTAGTCATCCAGATGGTCATAATAATCAACATTCGATGTTTCTACCATCGCCTGCAAGGCTGCCTCTTTTTCCGTTACAACCTTCTTGGCTATGGCATCAGCCAGTACAGGCACGGCATGATACCCACTCATGCACCAGTTTTCATTTCCCATCAGGCTCCATACCGGCAGCATTTTATGTACACTCTGCTGCTGATGTGCAATCATGGACTTTACCATATCTGCATTTTGCAAAGGGGTTACCAGGTTCAAGAACGGATGTTCCGCACGATAGGTATCCCATAAAGAAAAAATCGTATAATTGGTAAATCCATCCGCCCGATGCACATTATGATCAAGTCCTCGATAATAACCGTCCACATCCATATACACAGACGGATTAATCATCGTATGATACAGCGAAGTATAGAACATGGCCTTCTGGTCTTCCGTTCCTTCTATTTCAAACAGCTCCAGCTTCTCATTCCAGGCTTCTGACGCTTCCGCTACTACCTGCTCAAAGCTTTTTCCACCAACTTCTGCCAATAAATTTTTCAGCGCCCCCTCCGTGCTGACAGCCGAAAGAGCCACTTTTACCACCAGCTCCTTATCGGAAGAAGTGTCAAAATTAAAATAAGAAACCACAGCACGTCCGCCTATTTCCGGGAAGTTACGATCCATCTTAAAACGTCTCCAGAAACCCGTATAAACCGGTTTCTTTTTATCTACATACCCGTAATCTTTTATCGGCTGTGAGAAAGAAATGGCAAAATACGTATAGTTCGTCCGGGCCCATCCGTTGGTTATCCGATAACCGGTCAGCAACGTATCATTTTCCACCCTCAGATGACTCCAGAGCACCTTTCCATCATAATTATAAATGCCGTGATTCAAATCGAGAACAATACGCCCGTCAGAAGAAGGGTAAGTATATTTATGAATACCGACACGAGGAGTAGCTGTAAGCTGAGCCTTTATCTTATAATCTTCCAGCTCTACTTCATAATATCCAGCCGATGCGTGCTCAGTGGAGTGATTATAACGCGAACGGTATCCTTCATCCGGATAAGAAGCACGTCCTGGATTCAGTTTCAGCTCTCCCACCGTCGGCATAATCAACATATCCCCCAAGTCGGAGTGTCCCGTACCGCTTAAATGTGTATGACTAAACCCGACAATGGTAGGATCTGAATATTGATAACCGGCACAATACTTATATACGTCCTTCTGGTATTCTCCATTTACATTATGAGGAATGGTATCAGTATCCGGACTAAGCTGTATCAAGCCAAAAGGTACACAAGCGCCAGGGAAAGTATGTCCCATCCCATTGGTCCCAATAATTGGATTTACATAATCTACTGCCTTTTGTTGAGCAAATACCGGAGAAGAGAGCAGTCCGGCAAGCAAGCAAAAATATATTTTCCGAAACATACTAAAAATAAGGTTTAAACTCCTTCTCATGTCATCATATAGCACTATAACCAGACTATAATCACGACATAATCAGATAATTATCAATATATTAAAAACACCTATCAAAAAAACTCATATACAATGCGAACTTAAACAATGTGCCTTCCCTATAACTCAGGCCTTTGCTACAAAGTCCTCTTTACTCTATTCATGTTTTAACCATTCTGATGGACATTCAGTTTTTTCTCCTTCCTCATTAATGAGATACAACGTCAACACACCGCCGAAATAATCAAAATAAGAAAGTTCCAGTTTATGTTTACCTGCAGCAAGTGCCACCTGCGCGCTACGTTCTGCAGGAGAATGTAACCCATCATTCTCAATCAACACCTGATCATCCAATTTCAAGATACTACCATCATCCGAAAGCAGTGAGAATGTATAAACACCGTCTGACGGAACCTCCAGATAACCATTATATACCATAGCCAAATTACCGGCTTTTCCTTCCGGATAAGCAATGCGTTCACTCACATAAGTCTTAATCAGCTTAGAAGAAGCTATGTCGGCACATTTATTACCAGAAAAATCATACAAAGCCACATTCAAACCAGGTTTTAAATTCTCTGTAACCTTCAACGCCGGACGAACAGCTTCTTTCACAAAACTGGCTGTATATAATTTATCGTATGTACCATCCGGACGGAAAGCTCTAAATTTAAATTCAGTATCCTTTGTTACGGTAACAGGAGTGGTATACAATGCTGATTCACTGGAAGGATCAGTTCCATCCATTGTATAGCGAATCTCCACCTGCGGCATAATACAATCGACTTTAAACTCTCCTTTATCAACAAATACATTACGATCATAAAAACCTGTCAGATCAGGAATCCGATAATTCACACTCAGCTTGTCAAGGCGTTTCACCTGATTCATTACCCGTTGCTCAAAAGCTTTATAATCATTCAATCTGGATTTCTCGCACCAAGCAATCTCACTCACCGCCATCATACGCGGAAAAACCATATACTCCATCCGTTCCATGGTCGGAATCCATTCTGTCCAGACATTACACTGTACTCCCCACACGAGTGATTTCTGTGTATCCGACAGTCCAGAAGGCACCACATCCATGTCATATATTTTCTTCAAGAAATCAGATTTTTGCTCATAATCAAAATACAAATGAGAATTCGGGCAGATTATCGTTTTCATACCAGCAGCTGTAGCTTTATGAACCGCATCCGTGCACCAGCTTCTCCACCAGGAAATCACACTTTTATCTAACAAACCGTCTTCTACCACTTCATCCCAGCCAACGAGCCGTTTCCCGTTTTGCAAGAAAAAGGCTTCCATCTCCCTGACAAACCATGCCTGTAAAGCTTCAGGGGTAGCCAGCCCCTCAGATTTCATTCTTTTCTGGCAATCTTTGCATTTATTCCAGTTGGTTTTATCTACCTCGTCTCCCCCCAAATGCACGTATTCATAAGGAAACATTTGAAAAACTTCACGCCAGATATTTTTGCAAAATTCCAGTGTAGAATCCTTTCCCACACATATCGGTGAAGAGAATACTTGCCCCCAGCCAATAAGTCCGTCGCAAGCAATATCAGGGTATTGCTGTATAGCAGCTAAGAAATGTCCCGGCATATCAATTTCTGGAATTACATCAATTCCTCTTTCCGCCGCATAATTTACCACTTCCTTAATTTCATCTTGAGTATAGAAACCTCCATAAATAGTATCACCTTCAATGACAGATGTTTTGTCTGTCGGTATAGCATAATCCGGATTACGCATCGATTTCTCTAATTGCATGCATGTACGGTCCTGGTCATTATATTTTCTCCAGGCTCCTTTTTCTGTCAATAGAGGATATTTTTTGATTTCAATTCTCCATCCCTGATCATCCGTCAGATGCCAATGAAATTTATTAAACTTATAAAGGGACATCAGATCCAGCAGTTTCATTACTTCTTTCTTAGAATAAAAATGCCGGGAAACATCTAAATGCATCCCTCTCCACTGATAGTGAGGATAGTCAGTTATTTCTACATTAGGAATAGACAAACCCGACTCTGCTTCTATCGGCAAAAGCTGACGTATGGTAGAAATACCAGCCACAATACCCGAATAATCTGAGGCCTCAAGAAGAAGTCTATCATTATTTACTGAAAGATGATACCCACCCTCTTTCATTCCTTCAATCATTCGCAATACAATGGAAGCTGATAGCTCTTCATGACTCTCCACCAAATCTATTTCCAAAGAATTTTGCAAAAGCGTATGAGCTGGAGCTAAATTCTTATCATTAATATATAATGACATTCCAGATTTAAAAGTGAACAGTCCATCGCTCTTTATTATTTCTACCGGAGAAGGGATTATATCTTTCTCTGTAGATAAATTCTTTTGAGCACACGATATCAAAGCAGATACACTAATTGCTAATAAAAAAGACTGAAGAGATATTTTCATATTATTAAATTTTGGGTTGCTTACGCTAAGTGTCAGAATCCATCATGCATGATTCTTTCTTATGATGCAAAGAAACGAAAAACAAGCCCGTTCAATGTCCCGCTTACTGCCAAAAAAGAGAGAAGTTTTAAAATGTCATAAAAATATCATAACAACCAACTTGTCCTCTTTTACACTACTGATAATCAATTAAATAGAAAAATAATGTCTCAAAAGAGCACATTACAATACTCTTTTGAGACAGATATAAAATCAAAGAAATGACAGAATTATTTCTATTTTCTATCATTTGTCTCGTCACCCAATGAAGGTGTATTCCTAAAATCTTTCGGAGTACAACCAAATTTCTTGATAAATTCTTTGTAAAAATAAGAGCGACTATTAATTCCAATCATAGAAATAATTTCCAATATAGATAAACTGGTATTCTTTAATAAGTCAGCAGCCTTTTCAAGTCGACACAATTTTATGAATTCATTAGGAGAGATATCGGCTGTCATTTCATTAAACTTACGATAGAATTGACGAGTACTCAAATTCAATTCAGACGCAATAAATGGAATTCCTAATTCTTCATTATCCAAATTATTTTCCACTATCGCTACAAATTTCTCCAACACATCCATCTGTTCCACACTATGTATCGTAAACCGTACACCATAATACATCACCTCCTGAGACGTCTCTTCGATATCCACTTTAGAATCATCTATATGACCCTTTCCCACAAAAACATCAACCGGATTAAAAGAAGGGAAAAAATGTAATATAGTCCCGACAAGAAGGAATAGTAAAATAACTAGTCCTATATATAACAAAGGAGATTTATACCAGGGCGTAGTAATATAAATAGGAATCATCAATATCTTCTCATTATTTTCATTTATATCCCTCTTATAACGCACCTTAAACATATATTTACCAGGAGGAACACTCGAATAGGTTACATCATTTGTCTTACTAAATACCGACCAATCCGCGTCATATCCTTCCAACATATAAGAATATTCAATATTCTCTCCCCCGACAAAATCAGGTACAATAAAATTAAATCTGAAAAATACCTTTTCACCATCTATTTCCCATCCATTCCGACCATCTTCCTCATAATTTGGTGAGAAAGCTCTTTTATTCTCTATCCAAAAATCGCGTAGCACTATATTTTGAAATGGACTATAAACAGCCGTAGAATTATCAGACAGATACAACAATCCGTTTACCCCACCAAAGAAAAGTCGTCCGCTATAAGGACATTTATAATATGCACCATCACTAAACTCTTCAATATGTATGCCATTCCCGTAAAAGGTATGAATTCTTCCGTTCATAGGATTGTATTTATTTAATCCTTTGTTACTACTCATCCAAAGAAAACCATTCTTATCGGACAAAATTCCATGAATCATGTCATTCGAAAGGCCATGTTCTTGTCCGATATAGCTTATTGCCCGTACACTGTCTTCCTCATATTTCATAGAAACAACTCCTGTAGAAGTACCTATATAGAACTTATTCTCATCATACTGACAGAAAGACAATACATCATCTACCGGACGATTTAGTTTCTGCTGAAATGAAATAAGTTTATACGTATTATCTTTTATATTATATCTGACAAGTCCCTTGCCTCTGTCACCTAGCCATAATACAGAATCACCCTGATTCGTCATAGAAAAGAATACAAGATACGCATCATTGTTACCCCTATATATTATTTTTTCTTTCTGATCGGTTATTCGAATCTGATCTCCTTTAAAATCTACTTTCAAACGGACAAGTCCAAGCATATTGACCGAGACCCATAAAGTAGAAGCATCTTCCTCATATACTCCTTTTATTTCTACAGTGTTACCTTTCGTATCGAAGCCTTCTACCTTAATCATTCTTGATTGCTCAAATGAATAGAAATAAAGTAAGTTCGCATTGGTTCCCCCAATCCACATTCCATCATGAAACTGACTTTCATGAATCGAAAATACACGATTATCATTTTCCCATGGCAGATAATCAGACAAGGCCTGACGGGAGCTACCAGAATACAATTCCACCGCCTCCTTTTTACCCCAATTTTTTTCATATTCAGGTATATGTATCAATCCATCCCCTTTCGTACCAAACCACAATCCTCCATAGCGGTCAGTAGCAATACTTCTCACCTGTCGCTTTAATAAAGGAGACAGGCGGGTCAACTCCAAAGTCTGAGCTATTGAGTTATTTTTTGTCAACATCAAGACACCCTGCCCGTCGGTACCTACCCAGACTATGTCATTATACCGGTCTTTAGTCATCGAAAAAATCCTAACACTACGGTCTATCACCTCTTCCCTATATTCCTTTGACGAATTCAAGGATACAAGCCCGTTCAGATGAAAAGCAATAATGACATCTTCCTGCAAAGAAGTTATATTTTCAATTTTCCCGTACTGCTGCATCAAATCGGATATATTCCTGATATATACCTTGGTCTTAGCCGCGACATCATAAAGATAAAGGTTATTCTCTGCATCAATAAAACTAAATGAATCGTTTTGTACGAAATAGCGATTTACAGAAACATTGTGCAACTTAATCAGTTCTTTTTCCAATTCTATCTTTATTGACTTTTGAACTGAGAAAGAAGGAATCTTAAAGCATACCACATCTGGAGAGCCTGCATACAATAACCATATCTCACCTGAATCTGTAACCAGTGCCTGCGTACACTTTTCAGCATCAGGTATGATATTTCCCAAAGAAACAAACCTCTTTAAAGTTGTATTAAAATACAATAATTCGGATCCGTTTACAACCCAAGAATCACCTTTTGCATTAGAATACACTACATAATTTTCCGAATCAGTATATATTTCTTCTATTTCCCTTTTTACCAAGGAAAAACGAGCTACTCCCAAGAACGTTTTCACCCATAGGCACTGATTATCAGCCTGACAAATTTTGTGGATAATATTGCTTTTAAAAGTAAAATCCTCATTATAAGGGCTTTTCGAGCGAAACACACTCATGGTCTTACTATCATAACAATTCAAGCCATCGTATGTTCCGAACCACATAAGCCCATCAGAGTCTTGAAAAATAGTCAATACAGCACTATTAGAAAGTCCATTTGTTGAAGTTATATTGTTTATCAAGTATTTATCATTGACACTAGCCTTGATATGTACAATTGTAAACAGAAAAAATAAAAATATGAATAGTCTCAGCTTCATCGGGAAAATAGCATACATTAATCTTAAATATATACAATATTATACTATTTGGACGAAAAAACAAAGAAATAAACAAAAAAATCGAATAAAGACTCCCCTATCACTTTATAATCAGCAACACTATCAGCCTGTCCTGTTATATTATTTAGCCATCGTTCTATTAAAAATAAAAACATGCTTTCCTAGACTTACCCTTTACTATCTTAAAACAAATAATTACTTTTGCCACAAATCTTTGATAGTTTGCAGAAAGCCCCCTTTCCAAAGACTAAAAGATAATAAATATGTCAAAAACCTTATTTCTATCATACAAGAATCATGAAATCATTTATACTCGTGCTATTAACAGAATGCCTATCCATTTTATTCGCCCATGCACAAGTAATGGACAGCATTCCCTTTGAATTAGGAAAAGATAATCGTGTATACATACATTGCCGTGTAAATGATAGTGACACACTACGCTTTTTATTCGATACGGGAGCAACGGACATGGTACTCAATCCCAATTCCCCCCGAAGTAATTTCTCAATCAGCTGGAATGAACAAATCATTAACCAAGGAGCTACTGGAAGTAATTCTGTACTTTCCAGTTCTTCCAACACCTTTACCATAGGAAAAACCTCCATCAAAGCACTTCGTTTCTTACGTATTTCCTACCCTGCCGATTCATGGGACGGAGTTGTAGGGTTAAGTTTCATATCCCGTTATCCCATACGTATTGATTATTCAACCCGTCAAATTTATCTATACGAGAAAGAATCATTCACTCCTCCCAGTCCTTCCATCCGGTTGAAGGTAGAATATGAACTAGGAGTCCCTGTCGTTCCATTACAAGTGCGCATCAACGGGAAAGACTACCAAGTACGGGCAGAAATCGACATGGGATCAGACCGCGTATTTGATTTAAATACCCCCTTCGTCCGCCAACACGACCTAGAAAAGTCACAGACCCCGTTTGCCATTTCAGAAATTACCAGTTCGGATGCTAATCAAGGAAAATTATACAATGTATATTTCGATGAGGTAAAACTTGGCACTCTCTCTCTCCCATGTATTCCAGGAGCCTTTTCAACTCTTACAACTGGGGTACAAGCCAGTGACAAAATGGATGGGGTTCTTGGAAACAATTTTCTGCAACGCTTCCATCTCACATTAAATCTGCAAGAAGGACATATTTACTTACAACCCAATAATCTTTTATACAAACCGTTCTATGATTTCTTAATCTATTAATGTTTTTATTCCTGTAAACAGCAATTACTCGTAAAAAGAAAAACAGCCGTGAATTAAAACAGAAAGACAAAACAACATTCTATATCCTCCTTATCAGAGCCCTATGTTTCCGATAGCAGAACTCTACGTTTTCCATGACGGAAACATAGGTTTTTGCCATGGAAAACATCAACTATAAAGAAAGCCTTACTACTTAATTCAAAGGGATTTTATAAAAGCTTGTTTCTATGGTAAAACACCCAAGACAAGCATACAATTCCAAAGACAGCGTAGGTGCAGCACCCACATAACCGTCACTACCGAAGAAAAAGACTGAGAGCAACATTTTATAAAGCAGCAGATAAAGAGTTTTTTTGTACCTTTGCAAAACCAACTTTCTTCACATGAAAAAATTATCTATTTTATTCACATTGATGGCCTGCTGCCTGATGGCATGCAGCGGCGGTCAGAAAAAGACAACCGATATGGAAACAGGAAACGAAACACTTGTACGTCTGGAAACGACCATGGGAAACATCACGGTCAAACTGTATAATGAAACTCCCAAGCATAGGGACAATTTTATCAAACTGGCGAAAGAGGGTACTTACGACAGTACGCTCTTCCACCGCGTAATCAAGAACTTTATGATTCAAGCTGGCGACCCACAGAGCAAGACAGCTACCGATACCACTACATTAGGTAACGGAGATGTAGGTTACACACTGCCGGCTGAGTTCAACCCGAAATTCTTCCACAAGAAAGGTGCGCTGGCTGCTGCCCGCTTGGGTGATGAAGTGAATCCGAACAAGGAGTCTTCCGGATGTCAGTTCTACATTGTGACCGGACGCAAATTCTCTGAAGCACAGATGATCAGCATGGAGAACCAGTTGAACGATGCGCGTTTGGAAACAGTGTTCAACGAACTGGCTCGCAAGCACATGAAAGAAATTTACAAGATGCGCAAAGCCGGCGATAACGACGGTCTGTTGGAATTGCAGGACAGCCTGGAAGCACAGGCACGTGGCATCGTAGCCAAGGAACCGGCCCTGAAGTTCAGCCGTGAACAGATTGCAGCTTATACTACCGTAGGAGGTGCACCTCATCTGGACGGAGCGTATACCGTATTTGGAGAGGTGACAGAAGGTATGGACGTCATCGACAAGATTCAGGCTGTAAAAACCAACCGTGCCGACCGTCCGGAAACAGACGTACGCATTTTGAAAGCAACCGTGATTGAATAATCTGATTTCCGCATGATTCAAGTAAACCGTTATACACTGGCTAACGGGCTGCGGATTGTACACAATGAGGACGACTCCACACAAATGGTCGCCCTCAACTTGTTGTACGACGTGGGAGCCCGCGATGAAGACCCGTCGCACACGGGATTTGCCCATCTGTTCGAGCACCTGATGTTCGGAGGCTCCCTTCATATCCCCGATTATGATACTCCCGTACAGAATGCCGGAGGGGAAAACAATGCCTGGACCAACAACGACATTACCAACTATTACATCACCCTACCGCACCAGAACGTAGAAACGGGATTCTGGCTGGAAAGCGACCGTATGCTCAGCCTGGATTTCAGTCCGAAAAGTCTGGAAGTGCAGCGCCAGGTGGTGATTGAGGAGTTCAAGCAGCGCAACCTGAACCAGCCCTACGGGGATGCATCGCACCTGTTGCGTGAACTGGCATACGAATCGCATCCATACCGCTGGCCGACTATCGGAAAGGAAATTGCACACATCGCTCAGGCTACACTGGAGGAAGTGAAAGACTTTTTCTACCGTTTTTATGCACCGAACAATGCCATCCTGGCCGTGACGGGACATATCTCGTTCGAAGAAACCATCCGGCTGGCAGAGAAATGGTTCGGGCCGATTCCAGCACGGAACATTTCTCCCCGGCAGCTTCCGGCTGAAAAGCCCCAGACGGCTGTACGCCGCAAGACGGTGGAACGGAAGGTGCCGGTAGATGCCATCTACATGGCTTTCCACATGTCCAACCGCATGCATCCGGATTATTACGTATACGACATGATTACCGACATTCTGTCGAACGGTCGTTCTTCACGGTTCATCCAGTCACTAGTGCAGGAACAGAAACTGTTTACTTCCATCGATGCCTATATTTCAGGCAGCCTGGATGAAGGGTTGCTTCATGTCACCGGTAAACCGGTAGAAGGTGTTTCTCTGGAACAGGCAGAAGAGGCCATCTGGAAGGAACTAGAGAAAATGAAGACCGTACCAGTGAGCGAACAGGAACTGGAAAAGGTAAAGAACCGCTACGAAAGCGAACAGATTTTCAACAACATTAACTACCTGAACGTGGCAACTAATCTGGCTTTCTTTGAACTGACAGGAAAAGCAGAAGACATCAACGAGGAGGTAGGAAAATACCGTGCCGTAACTGCCGAACAGATTCAGGCGACTTCGGCCCGTTGCTTCGTTCCCGAAAATTGCAGCATACTCTACTATAAGGCTATTTCATGAGACATTCAAATTACCGTGCACTCCTCTGGCTGGGCATTCCCATCGTCATCGGACAGATTGGAGTCATCATCTTAGGCTTTGCCGACACATTGATGATTGGGCATCACAGTACGCATGAACTGGCGGCAGCCAGCTTTGTGAACAACATGTTCAATTTAGCGATTATTTTCAGTACGGGTTTCAGTTACGGACTAACCCCTATCGTGGGCAGCCTGTTCGGACAAAACCGTTGTGAAGAAGTCGGACGTACCCTGAAAAACAGTTTGGCAGCCAATACGCTGCTGGCCGCAATCGTGTGTCTGGTCATGGCAGTGCTTTATTGGAACATCGATAAATTAGGGCAGCCGGAAGAACTGCTTCCCGCCATGCGACCGTATTACCTCGTATTGCTGGCTTCACTTCCTTTCGTGCTGTGGTTCAACGGTTTCAAGCAATTTACTGACGGAATTACCGACACACGTATCTCCATGTGGATTCTGTTAGGGGGTAACGTGCTGAACATCATAGGAAACTATCTTCTGATTTACGGAAAGGCCGGATTTCCGGAGCTGGGACTGCTGGGTGCAGGCATCGCCACCCTGGCCTCACGCATCCTGATGGTCATTGCCTACGTGATACTCTTTTTCTGTACCTCGCGCTACGACGTGTTCAGAAAAGGGTTCGCCAAAGGACGCCTCAACAGGTCCGATTTCGGGTTATTGAACAAGCTGGGATGGCCCATTGCCGGCCAGATGGGAATGGAGACGGCTTCGTTCAGCCTCAGCGCCATCATGGTGGGATGGCTGGGAAGTACGGCGCTTGCCTCCTACCAAATCATGATAGCCGTGTCGCAAGTCTGCTTCATGATGTACTACGGCATGGGGTCGGCCGTATCGGTACGCATCAGCTATTTCTTCGGCCAAAAGGACCTGGAGCATGTGCGCCATACGGCCAGAAGCGGCTTCCACATCATCTTGGCCATGATTGTGCTCACGGGCATTCCTATCTTCCTGCTTCGCCACTACATCGGCGGCTGGTTTACCAATGACGAGGCCGTAAGCCTGATGGTGGCACAGCTCATCATCCCTTTCCTGCTGTATCAGTTTGGCGACGGACTGCAAATCAATTTCGCCAACGCCCTGCGGGGAATCGCCGACGTACGTCCCATGATGCTGTTCTCGTTCATCGCCTATTTCCTGATTTCCTTACCTGCAGGCTATCTCTTCGGATTTGTCTGTGGCTGGGGAGCCATCGGTATTTGGGCAGCCTTTCCTTTCGGACTTACCAGTGCCGGAATCATGTATTACCTGCGATTCAGATATAAAACGAAATCTATCCGCTAAACCATGTTCTCCACTTCTTTCAAAATCGTTATCGGCTACATATTGCTGGTGGGGCTTCTGATAGGAGCTTTTACTTATACCATGCAGCAGATGAACCTGCTGACTACTCCTACCAGCCTGAGAGACCAGCTCGACCACCGGCGCCACATCACTCACCGTATCATCAGCCAGCTGTATGACGCGGAAAGTATCGGGCAGACACTCCGCACCGGAAATCTGAACGAGTATTATCACTACCTGAAGGCGATGAAAGAAGTGAACGCTTCGATTGATACACTGGAAACGATTCTGACGGACACCCTGCAGCAAGCCCGTCTGGACACCGTAAGGACCTTGTTGCAGAACAAGCAATGGAACATGTATGCGGTGCTGGAAGCCATGCGGAATACACCGACCGACCAGATTTATCAGGAGCAGCTTGACAGCCTGATAGCTCAGCAGGATTCTTTGCTCAGTACGCCGCATATACGCAGAAAAGTCATTACGCACCATAACTCCTACACCATCCATCACAAAAAGAAAGGATTCTTCAAAAGGCTGGCTGACGTATTCGCACCCGGGAAAGAAGATTCCACCCAGGTGAGCAACGTGATTCAGGAGGAATACACGGATACACTGGATGAAGTGTACAGTCCGATAGATACCATCAGCAGCATGATTACAGGTATTCAGCACAAGGTATTTCAGACCCGCCAAAAGGAAACCGAGATGCTGAACACTCGCATCAGCAGCCTGCGCGTCATTGGAAGCGGACTGAGCCAGCGTGTCAACCAGTTGCTGGAAAACATTGAACACGATGAACAGGAAGCCGCCCGCACCAAACTGATGCAGGAGGAAGAGATACGGAAAGAAGCTGCTGAAACCATGGCCAAGATTGCCATTGCCGCCTTTGTGCTGGTACTGGTATTCTCCATTGTCATTGCACGCGACATCACTCGCAACAACCATTACCGACGGGAACTGGAAAAAGCGAAGTCGTATGCCGAGAACTTGCTGATAGCCCGTGAAAAGTTGATGCTGACCATCACCCATGACATCAAGGCCCCCGCCGGCTCCATCATCGGCTACATCGACCTGCTCATCCGCCTGGTGAACGACCGGCGACAGCAGTTTTATTTATCGAACATGAAAAGTTCGGCACAACATCTGCTGGCACTCGTCACTTCCCTGCTGGATTACCACCGCCTGGAAGCAGGTAAGATGGACTTACATCCGGTAGCTTTCAATCCGCACGAATTGCTGACAGATATTTATAACAGTTTCCTGCCCTTAGCAGAAAAGAAGCAACTGCAACTGGATTTCAAGGAAAAACTTCCGGAAACTCTCACCCTGGAAGGAGACCCGTTCCGCATACGCCAGATTGTGGAGAACCTGCTATCGAATGCCCTGAAATTTACAGCTGCAGGAGGTATTACCCTACAGGCAGAATACCACGGCAATCAGTTCGTGTTCAGCATATCCGATACCGGATGCGGCATGACAGCCAGTGAGCAGGAACGCATATTCAAAGAGTTCACCCGCCTGAGCAGTGCACAAGGACAGGAAGGATTCGGACTGGGATTGTCCATCACTCGCAAGCTGGTAGAACTTCTGTTAGGAAGAATAGACATCGAAAGTGCTCCCGGAAAAGGTAGTACGTTCAAGGTATCCATGCCTTTACCTTCCATTTCACCCAAACCAGCTCCCGACACAAAGGAACCGGCCATTACTCTTCCTAAAATCCATCTGCGAATTGCCATCATCGATGACGACCGGATACAAATGCATTTGACGGAAGCCATGCTGCATAATGCGGAAGAAGAAGTGAAAGGCCTCAAAGTAGAAACGGTATGCTGTGAACAGCCGGAAGAGCTTATCGAACAGCTCAAGAGCCGTACGTTCGATCTGGTATTCACGGACATTCAGATGCCTGCCATGAACGGATTTGAACTGCTTCATCACCTTCGCAGCCAGGATTTTGCCCAGGCCCAGTCTATTCCGGTCATTGCCATCACAGCCCGAGGGGATATGAATGAGAATGACTTCCTGCAGAAAGGGTTTGCCGGCATGTTGCAGAAACCTTTCAACCAGTCGGAACTGAAGAAGGTGGTAAAAAATGCACTGACCCACCTCACCGTATCGGACAATATTCCTGACACCTTGCCAGTTCAGAAGGAAACCCACGAAACTTCGCCACACACAGACCAGCCTTATAACTTTTCTCCGCTGACGGCTTTCTCGGAGGATGACCCGGAAGCTGCCAAAGAGATTCTGCGCACCTTTGCACAGGAAACACAGAAAAATATGGAGAAGTTACAGACTGCCATCAGTAACAAAGATATGGAAGCCTTGTGTGCCACCGCCCACAAAATGCTGCCTACCTTCCTGATGATTGAAGCACAAAAGGCCATTCCTCTGTTGAAATGGCTGGAGCAGCAACGCGGCACACAGACCTATACCCCGGAAGCAGAACAAGCGGCAGAAGCCGTAATTGCAGAAACAAAGCAGGTGCTTGCATGCAAAATATTAAAGGACATAGAAGGGGTATCGTAAAAAATAGTATCTTTGTAAAATCAATTAAACAAAAAATCACATGGTTCCGTCTATTTTAATCGTTGAGGATGATTTGACTTTTTCTACCATGCTAAAGACATGGCTGGGGAAAAAGGGGTTCGAAGTGGAGACTGCAAGTACGCAGGCTAAAGCACGTAAGCAAATTGGCACGCGCGACTTCGACCTTATCTTGTCTGATTTGCGTCTTCCCGACCAGGACGGACTAAGCCTGTTGTCATGGCTTCGCGAGCAAGGTAATCAGGTACCCTTCATCATCATGACCAGCTATGCGGAAATTCAAAGTGCCGTACGTGCCATGAAGGAGGGAGCCACTGATTATATTTCAAAACCGGTACAACCTGACGAATTACTGAAAAAAATCAAAGAGGCTATTCATCAGGAGAAAACTCCTGCAGAAAGCGGAAAAGAAAAAAATGCTGCACAAACAGCCCATGGTTTTCTGGAAGGAGAGAGTGAAGAGGCCCGGAAATTATACAACTACGTAGGGCTGGTAGCTCCCACACAAATGTCGGTACTGATTAACGGAGCCAGCGGAACCGGGAAAGAATATGTGGCTCATCGCATTCATCAGTTGAGTAAACGTTCGGAAAAGCCTTTCATCGCCATTGACTGCGGTTCCATACCTAAGGACCTGGCGGCTTCTGAATTCTTTGGTCATGTGAAAGGTTCGTTTACCGGCGCTTTGAATGACAAGGCCGGTGCATTCGAAGAGGCCAATGGAGGTACGTTATTTTTGGATGAAATCGGGAACCTCAGCTACGAAGTGCAGGTACAATTGTTGCGTGCCTTGCAAGAACGTCGTATCCGCCGAATTGGCTCTACAAAAGAAATTGAGGTGGATGTCCGTCTTATCAGCGCCACGAATGAAAACCTGAAAGAGGCCATTGCAAAAGGAAATTTTCGTGAAGATTTATATCATCGTATCAATGAGTTTACACTACAGATGCCTTCCTTGAAAGAACGTCCGGAAGATATTCTGCTGTTTGCTAACTTCTTTCTGGACCAGGCCAACCATGAGCTGGAACGTACATTGATAGGATTCGATGCAGAAGCCAGTGAAGCTATGCAGAAATATCCATGGCCGGGTAACCTGCGCCAGCTGAAGAATGTGGTCAAACGGGCTACCTTGCTGGCTCAAGGTGAATTTATCACGGCTAAAGATTTAGGAGAAGAAATAAACGAACGGAAAACGGTATGCGAAAATCCGGAAATGGAAGAAACTTTCGCCCTGCACGACGAGGAAACCGAAAAGCACCGGATTTTAAAAGCCCTGCAGCAAACCGGAAATAACAAGACCAAAGCGGCTACATTATTGGGTATTGACCGGAAAACATTATACAATAAATTAAAACTCTACCACATTCCACAATAAACGTGTGGAATTTTTCCACACGTTCCACAATTATTCCACAGCGTTCTGTGTAAAAATCCCTTCTACAAGGCATTCTACGGGTTTGGCACAGGTTTTGTCTGTTTATTTACAGATAAACAAAGACAATGAACAACCAAAACAAACTAGGCTAAACCCAACCCCATAGAATAAAGTTCAGAGATTGTTTACCTCATTTAATTGAATTCTCAATTATATACAATCTCAGATAAAATGAAGATGCCTATGTGTTAAAAGAAGGGGACGCTGTGAAGCGTTTCCTTCTTATCTTTTTTATTCCATACCGAAATCATTCCACAGATTGCCTGCAGGAAGAGGGGCTACCAAATCTATCGGCTCTTTGGATACCGGATGAATAAAGCGTACCCTGCGGGCATGCAAGCAGATACTTCCATCCGGATTGGAACGTGGAAAACCGTATTTCAAATCGCCTTTAATAGGGCATCCCATCTTTGCCAGCTGACAACGTATCTGATGATGGCGTCCGGTCTTCAAATCTACTTCCAACAGATAATAGTTTTCTGAATGACCAATCAAACGATAATTCAGTACAGCCTTCTTGGAGTTTTTCACTTCCTTATCGTAGGCGTACGACTTATTCTGCTTTTCGTTTCTGACCAGATAGTGCACCAGTTCTCCTTCTGCCTCCTTAGGCTGTTGTTTCACGATGGCCCAATACGTTTTCTTTACTTCGCCATTACGGAACATCTCGTTCAGACGGCTCAATGCCTTACTGGTCTTGGCAAATACCACCAGTCCGCTTACCGGACGGTCCAGTCGGTGAGTGACTCCCAAAAACACGTTTCCCGGTTTGGCATATTTCTCTTTCAGATATTGCTTCACGGTCTCCGACAAGGGAATATCACCGGTCTTATCGCCCTGTACTATTTCTGAAGCAGTCTTGTTGACTACTATGATGTGATTATCTTCGTAAACTACTGTCATACACAAAAAAAATGAAGAACAGAGAATACTGAAGAAAACTCTTCCCTATTCCCCATTCTTCACTCTATACTAACATTATTATATTACATGTTCATACCACCGTCAACCTGGATGACCTGTCCTGATACGTATGAAGACATGTCAGAAGCCAGGAACAGAGCGATGTTGGCTACATCTTCCGGTGTACCTCCACGACGCAAAGGAATACGTTTGTTCCACTCAGCCTTTACTTCGTCAGACAACTTAGCTGTCATTTCTGTAATGATGAAGCCCGGAGCAATGGCATTGGCACGGATACCGCGAGAACCCAATTCCTGTGCGATAGACTTAGCCAGACCAATCATACCAGCCTTAGAAGCTGAATAGTTGCACTGTCCTGCATTACCGTGTACGCCTACTACAGAAGCCATGTTGATGATGCTTCCCTGTTTCTGACGCATCATAATCGGTGTACATGCATGGATGAAGTTGAAGGCAGATTTCAAGTTGACTGCAATCACCGCATCCCACTGTCCTTCGCTCATACGCATCATCAGACCGTCTTTTGTGATACCTGCATTGTTCACCAGGATATCAACAGAACCAAAGTCGTTGTGAATCTGTTCTACCACCTTTGCAGTATCTTCAAAGCTTGCTGCATTTGAAGCGTATCCTTTTACTTTTACGCCATAAGCCGCAATTTCCTTTTCTGTATTCTGGCCGTTTTCATCAATAACCAAATCCGTAAAGGCAATGTTTGCTCCTTCTGCAGCAAACTTCAATGCAATGGCTTTACCAATACCACGTGCAGCACCGGTAACAATAGCCGTCTTTCCAGTTAATAATCCCATTTTCTTTATTTTTTAATTAAACGATATGATTATTTTCTTTTTTCTTGCACCCTAATGCGCCATACACAATCTTGGCCACATAGCGCCAGCCCGTTTCATCGTCCAGCTCTTCGCCTATCTGACCGCGAATATAAGGCACTTCAATTCCTTTTATGCAATAATGCAAAATATCAGCTGTAATCTCCACATTGTCTATATCGAAAAGATTCAGTTCCTTTCCTTCATGCAGTACGCGGCGAAACAACGCTGTCTCCTTCCGGTCGAACTCCTTTCGCATGGCTTCTACCCTCCAAATATCCCGAAAGAAATCGGCTCTCAACGTTCCATTACGGTATACCACCATTTTTATCGCATCCAGATGAGTCATAATCAGTTCTAGAATCTTTTTATCCGGAGATACCGGCTTGCTTGCCGCCTTCTCCATCTGAGTGGAAAGCATCTCCAGTTCCGACTCTACCACAGCCATGTAAATCTGTTCCTTACTCTTAAAGTAAGTGTACAACGTCCGTCTTCCTTTCTTTGAAGCTTGGGCAATGTCATTCATCGTGGTATCTTCCACCCCCTTCTTCGCAAAAAGTTGTCGGGCAACGTCTACCAACTTGGCTCTCGTCTTTAATACTGTCATCTTTCCTTATTGCACAACTGATAAAAATCTGAGCAAAAGTACTGTTTTTCTTCATACTACACAAATATAAGGTGTCAAATTCATCTGAAAAGCCCTTACCTCTCTTTAGATTCTTCAATTATATGACTTAAAGCCTTTATTATTCTAAATAAAAGCAAACCTTTCTATATTTTTCGCATAAACATTTGTTTATATGGATTTATCTCCGTACCTTTGCACCGCATTTAAGAAATAAACATCGCGGAGTGGAGCAGTTGGTAGCTCGTTGGGCTCATAACCCAAAGGTCGTCTGTTCGAGTCAGGCCTCCGCAACTACAAATAAAACATCGCGGAGTGGAGCAGTTGGTAGCTCGTTGGGCTCATAACCCAAAGGTCGTCTGTTCGAGTCAGGCCTCCGCAACTACGAGAGAAACTTCAGGTTTCTCTTTTTTATGCCGTAATATACCCTAAAAAGGGTATTGCCTCCCCCCTCTTTTCCCTTTACCTTTGCCCAAAAGAAAAAGAAAATAATTATGGCACAGGTAAAAAAACAACTTACAGAACTTATCGGACATACTCCCCTACTGGAACTTGAACGTTTAGAAAAGGCTCATAATACCCAAGCACGTATTATCGCCAAGTTAGAGTACTTCAATCCCGGCGGCAGCGTAAAAGACCGCATCGCATTGGCCATGATTGAAGATGCGGAAAAAAGAGGTGTCTTGAAAGAAGGAGCCACTATCATTGAGCCCACCAGTGGAAATACCGGCGTAGGCCTGGCATGGGTAGCCAGCGTAAAAGGCTACAAAACCATACTCACCATGCCGGAAACCATGAGTATAGAACGTCAAAACCTACTGAAGGCGTTGGGAGCTCAACTTGTCCTCACCCCAGGAAGCAAAGGCATGAGCGGAGCCATTGAAAAAGCCAACGAGCTGAGAGACAATACACCTGGAGCGGTCATCCTGCAACAGTTTGAGAATCCCGCAAATCCTCGCGCACATGTACATACCACCACACAGGAAATATGGGAAGACATGGACGGAAAAGTAGATGTATTCATCGCCGGAGTAGGCACAGGGGGAACATTAAGCGGAGTAGGCGAAGGTTTGAAACAGCATAATCCACAAATTGAGATTATCGGTGTAGAACCGGATTCATCCGCCGTTCTCTCAGGCGAGAAACCCGGTATGCACAAGATACAAGGTATCGGAGCCGGATTTATCCCCAAAACATTCAACCGCAATGTAGTAGACAGAATCATCCGCGTAACCGACGATGACGCCATCCGCACAGGAAGAGAACTTTCTCTAAAAGAGGGACTGTTAACGGGTATTTCCGCGGGAGCAGCTACCTATGCTGCCCTGCAAGTAGCTTCACAACCGGAGTATGCCGGAAAGAATATCGTAGTACTGCTTCCTGACACTGGTGAACGGTATTTATCTACAGCATTATTCGCTTTTGAAGAATACCCTCTTTAACAAAATCAGATACAATATTCTACCGTATTGACAATTCCCGCACGGAGCGCATAACGAATCGCTTCGTGCGCATTGTTTACTTCCAGTTTCCGGAAAATATTCTTACGATGGGTCGCCACCGTATATACACTCAAAAAACGCTCTGCTGCAATCTCTTTTGTACTCTTCCCCAGTGCCATAGCTCGTAGAATTTCTTTCTCCGTTTGCGTCAGTGGAGCCATTCTATTTTGCTTCTTTCCTTCCTCACGAAGCAAATCCTTCGCCTTACCACAAACAAACTGACACCCTCCATTCACATCACGCAGACATTGATTTACTTCCGCCAACGGCGCATCCTTCATCAACACATGAAATGACGAGCCCGCAAGCAGCATTCTACGCACAAAATCACGTCCCAGCTGATCACTAAACAATACAAAGTCAGCCTTCGGAAAACGCTCATGCAATACCAGCAGCTGTTCCACCGAACAATCAAGCAAAGTATAATCCAGCACCACACATGCTTCAGGATACTCAGCCAACGATTCTGCCAAGGACTTCCAATCCAAAGCCTCCACATAAACACATACCGGATACAATCCCGCAGCAATAGCCTTCATGCCATAGCGAGTCACATCTTGATTATCTGCCAGAATTAATATTTGCATATAAGAAAAGTATTAAAAAAAAGAAAGCTCCGCAAAATTGCGAAGCTTGAAGTGGGCGTTGACGGATTCGAACCGCCGACCCTCTGCTTGTAAGGCAGATGCTCT
>OGNO01000029.1_pt1 | contig 135836 bp, 113 predicted proteins | sample 1573491 | NCBI WGS metagenome assembly OGNO01 (sample SAMEA2581900, study PRJEB24529) | metagenome | biome: Human gut stool | place: China | collected 2011
TCCTGCTTTGATAGTGAATGAAAAGCATAGAGTTCTAAAGATAATATAAGAAATTAAGATAATGCCCGATAAGCTCTGGCTTTAAAGAAAGTATTAGATTTATGCTTTGGTCTATTGTAACAAATAAGGGTTCTTTTTACAATATTTTTCTTTTTTGCTTTGATTATTTATTTTGTTTTGCAAATGCCCAGATATTCTTCCAAAGAGAGGTGTTGGTTCGTAATCGCCTGTGCTGCTTTTTTGCCAACATAGCGGAAATGCCATGGCTCATACATATAACCGGTGATTTTTTCTTTCTTTTTGGGATAGCGCAGGATAAAACCGTATTTGGCACAATGCCTGCGAATCCATTGATTTTCCGGTGTGTTTTCCTGCTTTCTGTTTAATTGCAAATAATCAGAAGCTGCGATATCGACACAAAGCCCGGTCTCATGTTCACTATAGTATGCCGGAGCAACACTGCGCAGAGCGTCTTTTTTGGCAAGATTATCGTTCATACCGACAGATTCATTTTTGATAATTTCATATCTTAAAAGTGTCTGCTGTTTGGCACTGGTACGATATCCGCTTACTACAGTAATAGAATATCCGGGATGGGAAGCCTCACAGTTAAACCACATATTTCTCAGATCCCGATACATGATTTTAGCAACCTGTTTGCCATTTTTTAATTTTTTTAATGTGATGGAATAGTTTTTTGGCAGCTTGTTCTTTTTGTTGACTAATACCAGCAAAGGATCATCGGATACGTTAAAAGAATCTGTCTTTTTTTTAACGGAATCTGCAAAAGGGGTTGGAGTTGCCAAGTGATAACTGCCACGATGGGCGGTATGACCGGAAGAGGCTTTTGTAGCAGTCAGGGCACCCAGAAAGAGTGCGATCACCAGACAAAAGAACAGAAAGAAAAAGAAGTAAGAATTTTTGTTTTCATTTTTTGTTGGTATCAAATGGATCACCATGCCTTTCTTTGTTTTTGTAAGATGGGAAACTATCGTAGAAAAGATGTTTCGTTTCTCTTATTAAAACAAAGAATTGCATCACATTTTAGAAAGAAATGCATCTAAGTTGTAACATTTCTAAAAAGTGTTTAGTATACCGAGGAAGATACAGAATACGCGATCCATGAATCGAGATACAGATTGCCAAAAGAAGCATTCAAATGGATATCATTTGCATTGAGATTGCCGCTAAATAGAATTGTTGTTGGGATTTTTATAGAGTATGTGTTCGGAAGAAAAACACAGCTTAGGGAAAGCATATCCGATGTGCTTTCCCTGATTTCTTTGACCGGAGTAATAGGAAGGCGTTCGGTATGCGTATTTGTGATCTGCTGCATGGTTGTTATTTTGTAGGAGTCAAAAGGGCGATCTGATTTCTGGCTTTGTAAATTCTGATCACTGTTATAGGATGCGTTGCCATTTGACTGATTTTTCAGTCTTAATTTGCAATCATAATATTTTGCCAGACGATTGGCATACTCAGAAATGAGACTGGAATGGATCCCATGGATATTGATAAAATAAATTTTTTCCCTATTAGGATCAAAACAAAATTCATATTCCTGCTTATCTTTGGAAGTAATAAAAGTAAGATCCCACAGACAGAAGTTATTATCGGCATCCGAAGCCTGAATGGATATATATTTTGCTTTTTGAAAATCGCCTGTCAATGTATCGGTGGTCAGATCATCAGAAAGCAGATTCATTGTATAAAGCAGATGGATTTGTTTATGTAATTTGATAAAGAAATTTTCGTCATAATCGGTTAGTTGCGTTGGATCATTGATCGTAAGTACATCGGTCAGATTCAGTTTGGGCTGGCTTAAGACAGCAAGTTGGTCTTTATAGGAAACAGAAGTTGTGGCTGTCTGGATCGAAAAAGAATCCTTTGTTGTCGCAGAAAGCTTTGTGGAAGTACGATCCTGCCAGCGGCAGATTATTTCCGGCAGAAATTCTGCACTTGCAAAAAAAGCGAGAATGAGTATAAAAGTACATACAATGCGAATTATTTTTTTCATGGAATGCCTCGTTTCTATCTGTGGGATGGTTGGTTCTTTATCTTTTCGTTTTGATCGGGAAATGTGATCGTGATCGTTGTACCATGATTGACTTCGCTGTCAATCTGCCACTTGGCATGATGCAGCCGGATGATCTCCTGACAAAGCGACATACCGATTCCGGCACCGCCTTCTTTGCGGGATCGCGATTTATCCACCATATAAAAGGGTTTTGTGATATTAGTGATCTCTTCTTTGGGAATCCCTCTGCCTTCATCCCGGATGCTGATTTGGTAGCAATCCACCAGACATTGTCCTGTGACATGAATCGTTTGTCCTTTCACAGAGGCTTTCTTTGCATTATCAATTAAGTTGACAATAAGAGATAAAAGCAGTTCGCTGTCTCCTAAAAGAATGGAATCTTCTAAGGAAAGTTCTAATGTGATCTCTTTGCTGGCAAGGGATTGTTTTGTGACAGAGCAGATCATGTCAGCAAGTGTTTTTGTGGAAAACGGTAAAAAGGTGATCTCTTTTTTCTTTAGGACAAACAGATCCATTAGTTTATAAGAAAGAGACTCTAAACGTTTTCCTTGCGAATAAATGTAATCTAATGCCTGATAGGTTTCATCGGTAGATAATTCGACACTGCGCAGTAAATCCGCATAACCGATAATGGATGTCAAAGGTGTTTTTAATTCATGGGCAAATGCAGCAGTAAATGCTTCCTGACTTTTGGCATGATCTGAAATCTCGGCTATTTTTTCCTGTAATTTATCTGCCATCCGGTTAAAATCAACTGCCAGCGTTGCAATTTCATCCTGCCCGCGAACGAGAGCACGGCTGTTTAGATCCCCATTTGCAAAATCGCGTGTTGACATAGATAATGCACGGACGCGATATGTCAGAAAATACGACAGGATCAGGGATACGATCAGACAGGCGATCAATATGATAAAAATAATATAATGATACATACGTGTCATTTCCTGACGTTGCAAATAAATCGCATTGATATCGGTTATGGTTTCGATATAATAGCTGTTAAGATCAGCAGACAGGATCATATAACTGATTGTGCGTAAATAATAATTCCCTTTGATCTTGCAAATTTTATAAGCACTATGCTTTTTATCGACTTTATCAAGGAGTGAAGAATCCGGTGATAGCTGACCGGAAGAGTAGAGTATCTCTTTTTTTGCATTATAAACAGAAAAAAGCTCTGTCTCTTTATCCAGACCGGAAGAAACAGAAGCACCAATTTCTTTGACTGCATTTTTATGATTCTTAAAATAATTTGCAGGCATGGAATTTACAATATTACAAAAAGATGCACGAAGCATTTCATTTTTGCTTTTATTACTGTCAATCTCACGCTGGTATGAAGATTGAAACGATGCAGCGATCATCCAGGTACCGCAGATACTAAAGGCGGTTGCGATCAGAATGAAAAAGCTGATAAAGATTTTAGAATAAAATTTCAATGTAAGGTCTGTCCTTCCTTAGGTAAAACGATAGCCGACTTTATAGACTGTATGAATACGGTCTTCCCAGTGCAATTTCTTTCGAAGACGCTGGATATGCAGATCGACTGTCCTGCCATCTCCCATATATTCGCTTTGCCAGATATTTTCATAAATGGTTTCACGGTATAGGGCAATATTTCTGTTACGAACCAGAAAAAGAAGCAGTTCAAACTCTTTTAGTGTTAATTTTACTGCTTCACCCTGTCTGGTTACGGTTCGTGATGGAATGTCGATTATGACATCATCAACCTCAATCCTCTCCTCACTTTTGTGGTAGCGTCGAAGCACTGATTCGACTCTTGCTAAAAGCTCTACCATTTCAAATGGCTTTGTAATATAGTCATCTGCTCCGGCTTTTAATCCTTTTACTTTATCATCTAACGTTCCCATCGCAGTAATAAAAATAACCGGCATATTTGTTGTTTTGATATAATTGAGTAATTCATAACCATTCATTCCCGGAAGCATGATATCGAGCAATACCAGATCATAAGTATGTTCTGCGATCCGGTCGGCTGCACTTTCTCCATCCATTGCCTGCTCACAGGAATATCCGGCTTTTTGAAGGCTCATCCGGATCAGGTTCGAGATGGCTTCTTCGTCTTCAACAATTAAAATTTTTGTCATAATCTTATCCAATATGTGTTATTTACGGTTACAGGATCACTTTACTTTTTTTATGTATCTAAAATGTATCATACGGCAAAAGTGATCTAAGAATACAAAGTAGTTCTGATAAGCAGTATATACTTTGTATGCATTGTATGTCAAAACTTGTCACCCTATTAAAATATCGTTATAATAAAACAAAGTGTGCAGCAGTTACAGAAAGCAAAATGACGATGTCTGTCATAAAGAAAGGGAAGAGAAAATGAAATTTTTTCATGTTGGGGATCTGCATTTAGGTAAGCAGCTTCATGGCTATGATCTGATAAAAGATCAGGAACATATGTTAGAGGAATTGCTTTCTTATATTAAAAAAGAACAGCCGGACGCCGTATTGATCGCAGGAGATATTTATGACCGGGCAGTACCTTCAGGAACAGCCATGCAGCTTTTAGAGCATTTTTTTATACAGGCAGATGAACTTGCAAAAGAGCAAAAAGCAGTAGAGATCATATTGATCGCAGGAAATCATGATGCGGCAAAACGATTGCAATATGGAAGCAGTTTTATGAAGAGACATCATATTCATATTGCGGTCATGCCGCCACAGCAGGAGGATGCCAATTTAGAACAGGTTACATTAACCGATCAGGAGGGAGTAGTTCATTTTTATCTGTTACCGTATACAAAGCCCGGTATGATCCGTCACTGGGTAGAACAGGAAGAACTTGCCAATACACAGGATGCCGTAAAATTTCTGCTGGAACGTGAGCAAATTGACTGGAATGAACGTAATGTTTTGCTTTCGCACCAGTTTTATCTTCATGCCAATGAAGATACAGTATTATGTGATTCCGAGACACCATCGTTTAGCGTAGGTGGTCTTGACAGCATAGCTACTACATTTGTAGACAAATTTGATTATGTTGCACTCGGTCATATTCACAGTCCGCAAAATCTTGGTGATCCGCATATCCGATATGCCGGAACACCGTTAAAATATTCTGTCAGTGAGGCAGATCAAAACAAAAGCATTACTGTTGTGGAAATGGGCAAAAAAGGTGAGATTTCATATCATTATCTTCCTATCCATCCGTTACATGATGTACGTGCTTTGCGTGGAAAAATGGAAGAGTTAGCAGCACAATGCACCGAAATTCCATGCCATGACTATGTCAGCATTGTCCTGACAGATGAAGAAGCAGTGCAGCAGCCAAGAGACTATCTGGAAAAATATTATGATCATATCTTAGAGATCCAGATCGACAATACAAGAACCAGACAGATCATGGAAGAAGAAATTCCTGCACTAAAAGAAATGTCATTAGAGGAAGCCTTTATGACATTCTTTCAAGAGTCTACAGGCAGACCAATGAATGAAGATGAACAAAAAAAGTTCGCACAGATCATAGAAACATTATAACAATTCGCATGATCCTTCCTCCTGCCATCCACCAGCAGTATTGACAGATCTCCTTACGCACAATAATCTTTAAAACTGCGTCCTGTCACAATTTTTTGATTTCATGTTTCAATTTATTTTGGCTTTTGGGGCACTGTTTCGCCTGCTAAGGATATCTAAGATTTTTCGCTTTTTTGCCCTGATTATGGGCGCTCTCATCTGATATAGGGGCAGGACCTGTCTGATGTACATTGCTGTTTGGGAATCTCTAAGCCCGTCGCCACTTGCGCTGCAAAAAGAGTATTTGCTTTTTGCAGTGCTATGTGTGCGCTACGTGGCTTTGCGAAGCGGGAGCGTGTCCCAAACAACAATGCTACTCAGGCTGAGTCGCCCCTATAGTTATGACCCGCGCCCAATCAGCAAAAAAGCGTTAAAAATCAGATATCCTAACCAGCCGTCGTGTCAACCCAAAAGACAAAACAAAATTGAAAACATGAAAATTGACTGCTTTGATAGGACGCAGGTTAAAAATCCAAGGCAGCGTAAGGAGATAGTATATTTGGTGTGGGGGCAGGCAGGATGGATCATGCGAAGTGAGGAGGAGTAGATATGAAGCCGGTGAGATTGGTGATGTCCGCTTTTGGTTCGTATGGCGGAAAGGAAGTAATTGATTTCAGTAAGGTGAAAAATGGACTTTTTCTGATATCCGGTGATACCGGTGCAGGAAAGTCCACGATTTTTGATGCAATCATGTTTGCATTGTATGATACAATGAGTGGAAAAGAACGTAAGGGCAATATGATGCGCAGCGAGTATGCAAATGAAGAGACAGAAACGTATGTAGAGTATACCTTTTCCTATGGGATCGAAGGGCAGGAAGAGTTGTATACGATCAAACGCTCACCGACATATTACCGCAAAGCCAGACGAAAGAATAAGCAGGGCAGTTACAATACGACAAGGCAGGGAGGCAAGGTCTCTTTGATCCTGCCGGATGGAAAAGAATATCAGGGAAAAGCAGCACAGACCAATGAAAAGATCCGTCAGATTATCGGTCTGACTGCAGAACAGTTTAGTAAGATCGCCATGATCGCACAGGGAGAATTTCAGGAGCTGATCATGGATAAGACAGGAAAGAGAAAAGAAATCTTTCAGCAGATCTTTTCTACGGAAATTTATGAAAAAGTGGAAAAAAAGATATGGGAAGAATATAAAAGGACGATCGGAGCATTAAAAGAGCATATTACAAAGATCAAAGAAGCAGTCAGTGGTGTTTCTTTTGTCGAAGAGATGAGTGCATATAAAGAAAAGTGGGAGCAGATATCTGCTTTTGCCGATACAGAACCACAGCGTATGGAAGTATTCTTAGAAGAATATACAAAAGAGTTAAAGATATATTGTAGTAATGCCAAAAAGGAAGCAGACCAGACCAATCAAAAATCGCAGGAAACCGAACTTATTTATAAAGAAATCTGTCAGGTCAATGAGATGTTAGAACAATATGAAGAAGTAAAAAAGAAGCTTCAGGAACTGGATGGTAAAAAAGAGCAGATTGGTCAAAAAAGAGACATTGTTTGTCAGGCACAAAAAGCAAAGAAATGTCAGGAAAAAGAAGATATATTTTTACGTTATCAACAAGAAGAAGGGGAAGAACAAAAGAAAAAAGAGCAATACCATACAGAACGAAAAAAGAGCCGGGATCTACTTGCAAAAAGTGCAGAAGCATATCAGCAAAGCGAAAAAGAATATGAAAGCAGACAGCCAGTATTAATGAAAGAAGAGCAGACAGTCAGAGAGCAGATGGATGTTTTAAAAACGCTGCTTGCATCGCAGGACAAGAAAGAAGCTTTGCAAAAAGAGAAAGAGCAAAAGGAAATTGCAATTGCACAATGGACTAAAAAAGAAGAAACGATTAAAAAGGAAAGAGAAGAGATCAAAGGCTGGCTGAAAGAACACCAGTCTTTAGAGGAAGAACGATATCAGGCAAAGGCAAATGAAGAACAGCTTAACATAAAATGGCAGCAGGAAAAGCAATACCAAAAGGCATATCAGGAGTTTCTTTGTGCCTATCAAAAAGCATATGAATCCGAAAGGAAATATCAAAAAGCATTACAAAATTGGAAAGAACAGCATGATGTATATGACAGAATCTTTATGACATATTTTGAATCACAGGCTGCGTGGCTTGCAAAGGATCTAAAAGATGATATGCCTTGTCCGGTATGTGGTTCGACTGCTCATCCCTGCATTGCTGTCTTGCCAAAAGAGAATGTGACCAAAGAAAGTTTAGAGCAGGCAGAGGATAAGGAAAGACAGGCAAAAGGACAGGAAGATCAATGCAATAAAGATTATGTGGCAGCTTTACAGGATTGTAAGAATCGTATTAGCTTACTTCTTGAACAGATCGAGATATGGGATCCTGACAGTGCATGGCTTTTGGCTTACCAAAAAGCTTATCAGGATATGTCAGTATCCGATCAGGACAATCTTTTTGTCAAGGAAGTGCATGCATATGAAAAGCAAAAAGACAAACAATCTTCAAAGCAGCGAAAGGAAGTCTCTCAGCAAGGACAGCCGGAAAGGACAGTATCTAAGGATCAGCCAGACGAAGCATTATCTAAGGAACAATCCTCTGTCACAAAAGAAGCATGGGAAAAAGAAAAGACAATCTTTTGGCATATCATAGCAGTCAGAGAACAACTGACAGAGCAGATCCGAATACAAAAAGAAAAGAGCAATGCATTAGAACAGCGAGTTCAAAAGAAAGAAAAGCTGTTGCTTAGAGAGGCAGAATTAGAAAAAGAAGAACAGCACTCCATCGAACAGGAGAAAGCTATCAGAGACCGGTTACATGACACAGAAGTTGCCCTGCATGCGCTTTTAGCACAGATGCATGAAAAAGAACAAAAGATCACATTAGCCTCTGTCGGACAGGGAGAAGAAAAAATCTTAGCCTTGCAAACAGAGCAAAGAACGCTTGATCGGCAAAGAAAGAATGCAAAAGCTGTCTGGGAGACCGAAAAGAAAAACTTTGATACTTTACAGGGAAAGACCGAGGAAAATGACAAACGTCTTGCTAAGCTTGCAAAAGATAAAAGTCAGGCAAAACATTTGTGGGAAGAGGTATTACAAACGGAGCAGTTTGATACTGTGACAGAATATCGTACAGCCTGTCAGCAGATTCCACAGATGGAAGCATTACAAAACGAGATCCGCCAATATGAGATGCATCTTGAAAAATGCTGTTCGACAAAAGAAATCTTAGAAAAGAACCTTGCAGGAAAAGAGCAGCGTTCGAAAGAAGAAGCATATGAAAAAATGTTGCATACAAAAGAGCTACAAAGACAAAAGCAGGAAGTATATGAAAAATGGCAAAAACAATATCAGGTACATGATGATATCAAAAAACGTCTGACAACGCTCTTACAGGGACAGGAACAATATTTAAAAGACAGACAGGTCATGCAGTCTTTACAGGATGTAGCAAATGGAAAGATCCATTTTCAGACCTATATTCAAAGGCAGTATTTTAAGCAGATCATTCAGGCTGCGAACCGTCGTTTAGCCAGAATGACATCAAACCGCTTTTTATTAAAATGCCGTGAGATCAGTAACAGCGGCCAGGGAGAAGTCGGACTTGATCTGGATGTGATCAACCCATTGACGCAGAAGGTCCGGGATGCACATACGCTTTCGGGTGGAGAGACATTTCTTGCTTCACTTTCGATGGCATTGGGAATGGCAGACATTGTGCAAAGCACAACAGGACAGACCAGACTCGATACCATGTTTATTGATGAAGGATTTGGTGCTTTGAGTGAAGAAGTACGAAATACTGCGGTGCGTGTGCTGTTGGAATTAGCCGGCGATCATCGTCTGATCGGTGTGATCTCTCACGTTACGGAATTAAAAGAACAGATCCCGACAAAATTGCTCGTGACAAAAGGAAATCATGGAAGTAAAGTATGCTGGAATCAGGAATAATTATATCTTTCATGCAAAGAATATGATACAATATGTGAGTAGAATGACAGACAAAAAGAAACGTACTTTAATCATGGAAATTGAATACGATCAAAGAAAAATACAAGAGAGAAAGGCATGGCGGTTTTGATGGAATGCAAAGAAATTCAGCAAAAATATATCCCCTTTATTGATGATAAACTAAGCAAGAGGGAACTGGATGCATTTTTGCATCATATGGAAGAATGTCCGGATTGCAAAGAAGAATATGACATTTATTATACAATGATCATGGGGATGCGTTATCTCGAAGAAGATAACCGCAAAAGCAGCGACTGGGTAAGCTCAGATGAGAAACTCCGGTATGCACAGGAATATTTACGGCATTTCCGGATCATGCGTGTTCAGAAACTGTTATTACTGGTCATTTTATGCATAGCCGTAATTTTGCTGATTCAATAAGAACAGACATCCATTTGCAAAACAGGATCTATGTTCCAAAACTATCCTCACGATAATATGGTTGCATGCGTCATGATCAATGGTTGTGAATTGTATTTCTATTTTTTTGCATATTGGGGCACTGTTTCACCTGATAAGAATTTCTAAGATTTTTTGCTTTTTTTTGCTTTGATTATGGGCGCTCTCATCTGATATAGGGGCAAGGCCAGTCCTGATGTACATTGCTGTTAGGGCTCTCTAAGCCCGTCGCCACTTGCGTTGCAAAAAGTGTATTGGCTTTTTGCAACGCTATGTGTGCGTTACGTGGCTTTGCGAAGCGGGAGCGTGCCCCACACAGCAATGCTACTCAGGCTGAGTCGCCCCTATAGTTATGACCTGCGCCCAATCAGCAAAAAAAACTAAAAAATCAGAAATTCTAATCAGTTGGCGTGTCTTTCCAATATGCAAAAAAATAGAAATACAGCACAATCTATAAAGACATGACGCATTTGAAGATTTTGTTTTGTGAGGATAGTTTTGGCGGAGTGTGATGTGTGTTGGAAATGGTGTGATTAAATAGAGGAAATGAGGAAAACAATGAGTGAAAAATTAGTCTTAATTGATGGGCATAGTATTTTAAACAGAGCATTTTATGGTGTGCCGGAGCTGACAAATGCAGAAGGTCTTCATACAAATGCGGTCTATGGTTTCATCAATATTATGTTAAAGATATTAGAAGAAGAAAAGCCTGATTATCTGACCGTGGCATTTGATGTAAAAGAGCCGACATTTCGTCACAAGATGTATACAGAGTACAAAGGCACGCGAAAACCGATGCCGACGGAGTTATCCGAGCAGGTCCCTGTGATTCAGGAAGTGCTAAAAGCAATGCAAATCCCTGTGATCATGCAGGGAGGATATGAAGCAGATGATATCTTAGGAACGATCGCAACCAGAGCCGAAAAAGAAGGAAAAGAAGTTTCGTTAGTATCCGGTGACAGAGATCTTTTGCAATTAGCTTCTGAGCATATACTGATCCGCATTCCAAAGACAAAACGTGGTGGTACGGAGATTGAAAACTACCATACGCAGGATGTGATCGATCGGTATGGGATCACTCCAAAGCAGGTCATCGACATGAAAGGTCTGATGGGAGACAGTGCAGATAATATACCGGGGGTTCCGGGAATCGGTGAAAAAACAGCAGGAAAGATACTTGCTGCGTTTCCGTCTGTTGAAGAAGCCTATGAGCATATTGAAGAAGTCGAGCCAAAGAGAGCAAGAGAGCTTCTTCGTGCAAATAAAGAGCTTGCAATGTTAAGCAAAGAACTTGCAACGATCAAAACCGACTGTGAGATCGACTTTTCTTTTGAAGATGCAAAATACGAGAATATCTTTACGAAAGAAGCGTTTGAATGGATCAAAAGATTAGAACTACGTTCTTTAGAAAAAAGATTTGATCCGTCCGTTATATCAGAAGCAGTCAATGTGGAAATGGATGTTACATTGTTAAAAGAAAAGAAAGATCTCAGACATTTTGTGGATACATTTCGAAAAAGTAAGCAAAAAGTCTTTGCGGTCGGTTTCTTAGGAGATGAATGGACGAATACCGGTGCCGTTAAAAAGAAAGCAAAGAAAAAAGCGGCAGGACAGCTTCAACTTGTCTTTGATCAGGACAGCATGGATCTTTCAATCGGACAGCAGGAAGAAGAAAGTGGATATGATTATCCGTTTCAGGCAATCAGCCTGTCATATCGTAAGAACGAAGAAATCTGTACGGCAGTTGCTTTTGTGACAGAAGCGTTAGAGTCGCAGATATTGTTAGAGGCATTTTGTGAAATGGAACAGAATGCAAAGAAGATTATTTTATTGAACTGGAAAAATATTATGCATTTAACTACTCCTGTAGAGCAGTTGTCGCCGGAGAAAACCGCTCCGATGCAACAGGCATTTGATGATCATGATTATGAGAAGACACAGCTTCTTTTTACGAAAATATTTGATGTATCGTTAGGCGGTTATCTGCTCAATCCGATGAGAGATTCGTATCAGGTAGATGATATTGCAAGAGATTATCTTGGTAAGACGATCCTTTCGTATGCGGATTGCTTTGGAAAGAAAAGAATCGATGAAACAATGCAGGAAGAAGTATGGCAGGAGTTTTTAGTAAAAGAGGATAAAGATTCCGAGATTGGAAAGAAGCTGATCCCATATGTTGCCAATTTGTCTTATATTCCATTGCTTGCACAGGATGCCATTCAAAAAGAATTAGAAGAAACCGGAATGTATGGAATCTTTGAAAAAATTGAGATACCGACTTCATATTATCTGTACCAGATGGAACGAGAAGGTGTCCATGTGGATAAAGAGGAGCTTTCGAATATTTCGAAATTATTAGAAAGCAGAGTGCTTGCATTAGAAACGGATATTTATGATATTGCAGGAGAAGAATTTAATATCAATTCACCCAAGCAGTTAGGTGTGATCCTGTTTGAGAAAATGAAGCTTCCGTTTGCAAAAAAGACAAAGACCGGTTATTCGACGTCTGCTGATATTTTGGAAAAATTGCGAAAAGAAGATCCGATCATTGATAAGATCTTAGAATATCGTCAGGTCAGCAAATTAAAATCTACCTATGCCGATGGGCTTGTCGTTTTTATCGAACCGGATCAGAGGATTCACGGAAAGTTCAACCAGACGATTACAGCGACAGGACGTATCAGCAGTACCGATCCGAATTTGCAAAATATTCCGATTCGCATGGAGCTTGGCAGAGAGATCAGGAAAGCTTTTAAGCCAAAAGAGGGTTGTGTTTTCTTAGATGCCGATTATTCGCAGATCGAACTCAGAGTGCTTGCGCATATGTCAGGTGATCAGGAGCTGATCGATGCATACCGTCATAATCAGGATATTCACAGAAGTACCGCATCGAAAGTATTCCATACTCCGTTTGATCAGGTAACCGATTTGCAAAGAAGAAATGCAAAAGCAGTCAACTTTGGTATTGTATACGGAATCAGTTCATTTGGTCTTAGTCAGGATCTGAATGTATCAAAGAAAGAAGCACAGGCGTATATCGACCAGTATTTTGCAACGTATCCGGCAGTCAAGGAATTCATTGATTCTCTGGTTGCAACAGCAAAAGAAAAGGGATATGCCGGTACAATGTTTGGCAGAAGAAGACCGGTACCGGAACTGGCTTCGAATAATTTTATGCAGCGTTCGTTTGGAGAACGAATTGCAATGAATTCACCGATCCAGGGAACAGCAGCCGATATTATTAAGCTTGCGATGATCCGTGTGGCAGACCGGTTAAAGAAAGAGCAAAGAAAGGCTCGTATTGTTTTACAGGTTCATGATGAATTGCTTGTCGAAGTGCCGGAAGAAGAGGTTGAGGCGGTTCAAACGATATTAGAAGAAGAGATGCCTCGTGCGGTAGAATTATCCGTTCCGTTAGAAGTTGAAGTGCTTAGCGGAAAAGACTGGAAGGAGGCACACTAATGTATGTGATCGGTATGACAGGAGGAGTTGGCAGTGGTAAGACACAGGCAGCCTGCTTATTAAAAGAGATTGCAAGTGCCGAACTTTTAATTGCCGACGAATTAGGACATGTAGCGATGGAAAAAGGCACAGACGGATATGAGGAGATCATAGAATCGTTTGGTACAGATATTCTGGATGCAGATGGTCAGATCAGCAGAACCGTGATGGCAGAAAAAGTATTTCATGATAAAGAAAGGCTTGCTTTGCTTAATGGGATCATTCATCCGAAAGTAAAAGCGTATATCCGTCAATATATAGATGACAGGAAAGACCAAGAAGGCGTTTTGATACTGGAAAATGCTATTTTGTTTGAGACAGGCTGTGATGCATTTTGTGATGAGATCTGGTATATTGCTGTCTCAGCAGATACACGAAAAAAACGTTTGCGTCAAAACAGAGGATATTCGGATGAAAAAAGCCGGGCAATTATGGAAAGACAGCAAAGTGATGCTTTTTTTTACCAAAGATGTGATAAGGTGATTGATAATAATGGAAGTCTTGAACAGTTAAAGCAGAATTTAATAAAAGAATATGAATTGATACAAAGAGGAAGGAAACATGCAGGAGCGTAATACCATTTTAATTGTAGATGATCAGGAGACAAACCGGGCGATACTTCATCGACTGTTAGAAGACCAGTTTATTATCTTAGAGGCAGAGGACGGCTTAGAAGCGATCGAGCAGATCAATGGGCATGAAAAAGAATTAGCTTTGATCATGTTAGACATTATTATGCCAAACATGAATGGATATGATGTCCTTCATTTTATGGAAAATGCATCTATTGATGAAAACATTCCTGTTATTTTGATAACAGGTGATATCGAAACAATCGCAGAGTTAAAAGAATACCAGTCCCATATTGCAGAAGTTGTAATGAAACCTTTTGATATCTGGATTACAAGACGCAGAGTATATCATACGATTGAATTGTATGAATGGAAAAGAAATGAACTCGAAAAAGAGCAGAAGACACAGAAAGCAGGAAATACTACAAAAACATTCCAAACGGCCGGGCAGTTGGCAATGGAAGAAAAACAGAATACAATATCTGAGAAACCTCGTTTTGAGGTGACAGAAAAGATTCGTTTAGAAAGCGAAAATCTGGAATTAAAAGACCGATATGCATTATTAGAAAAGGAAAATCAGAAATCAAAAGAGCAGTATGCACAATTAGAAAAAGCATATAAGGAGTCAGAGCAAAAATGCACGCAGTTAGGTGATCGTTATACCAGATCAGAACAGACGATCTTAAAAGAACGGACCAAATTTCATGATCTGGTACAAAAATATAAGGATGCAAGCGAACGTTTCTGTTTGATCCTGTCAAGAAAAACCGGTAATGAAAATTGTCTTTTACGTGTCAAAGCATTTACAGAAATTTTATGTAAATATGTGATGCAGGAATATCCGGAATATCATCTGACAAGACAGATTGTTGTAAAGATTATTGAATCCTCTGTTTTTTATGATGTGGGTATGTTCATGATCGGAGATGATATATTAAAGAAACCGGGTAAATTAACGAAAAAAGAGCGGGCTGTCATGGAAGAGCATACAAAAAAAGGTGTGGAGGTGTTAAAGTATTTAGATGTGATCGCAGATTCCGATACATTAACATATGCAAGTGATATTTGTCTGTATCACCATGAACGCTATGATGGAAACGGATATCCGTATGGATTGGCAGGAGATGAGATTCCGATCGCGGCTCAGATCGTATCAGTAGCCGAAGCGTATGCAGCATTGTTACGAAAAGGAAGTTATCGTGATGCCTATTCGCAGGTCAATGCAGAAAAGATGATCTTAGATGGGCAGTGTGGATGCTTTAATCCTAAGCTTTTAGACTGCTTTGAACTGGGCAAAGAAGAAATGCGTGCCGTGATCATCAAAACAGCAGAGTCAGAAAGAACAGAACAAGAATAGAGATAATCTTTCTACATATGTAGTATAACTAACGGATTGATATAACTTTCAAGAAACGAACCAAGAAGTAACAACAGAATACCCAGGAGAAAAAGAGGCAGTTGTATAAGCAGCAACTGTCCTTTTTTGTTTGCAACAAAAGAAGTACGGGTGTTTTTTTGCGTATTGTCTTCAAACCATTCGATATGTAACAGATCAAGATGATGCAATGCATAGAGATAAAAAGGGACAAAGAGCAGACATTGTGGGAAAAGGATTCCCAGATAATATAATACACCTGAACTGCCCTTGACAAATGTACAGAACAAAAAAAGCATACCATTAGAAAAACCGGTATACAAAATGGCAAGTGCATAATAGAAATGCCAGACATTCGTAAAAGCAAAGAAAACGATCAGAATATAAAATTTAAGATGTTCTTTTATGCTGAAATAAAAAAGAGCATCTTTTTTGATCTCATAAGAATGGAGCTTTTCAAAGGAAGACGTAAACAGGTGCAGGATATCATTACAAAGTGTTTCTTTAAATAAATTGGCAGCAAAGCTTCCACATAGAAAAGAAAACAAAAAAAGAAGCAATGTAATGTAGTGGAAACGAGACAGATGAAAATGATGCACAGGGCGGTAAGAGGAATATCTGTCTTTGTGAAAGATCGTCATAGTATATCCTGCCTTTCGTTTGGTGCGGTTTGTTTCATTGTTCTTATATACCATATGGCAGAACAGACAAAATTATGCGAAATGCCAACTTGTGAATCAGAGAACGGTTATAGTGATGGAAAGGAATATCGGCAAAATGACCGGAAAACACAAAATGCACACATTTCACTCAAAGGTTTTTCACAGCCGGATCGTATGATAAATATAGTCAAATGATAAACAGACAGATATGGTATATCTGCGCACAGACATTTAGAAATGAAAGAAATCGAATAAAAGACAGATGGCGCAAAGGAGGTCAATATGTGGTTTCACAGGAAGAAACATGCATCCGATGAAAAAAAGAAAATAAAAAAGAAATGGTCAGCTAAAAGGAAAGGAATCCTTGCGATTGTGCTCGTACTTTTTCTGGTGTCAGGAGGTGTTTTAACAAAGCTTGTGATCTACCCGACATGGTTTGCAAAAGACACACAGGAAGAGAGCCGGACAATGGAAGGTTATGTCAGTAAAGGAAATATAGAAATGACAACAACGGTCAGTGGTACGACAACAAATGGAGCAACGTATCAGTTATATGATTTAAACCTTACCGGCGAGTCAGAAAGCGGCAGTCTGGTCGTATCAAAGGTCAATGTATCAGAAGGAGATACCGTAAAGAAAGGCAGTACGGTTCTTACTTTAACACAAAGCAGTGTCGATCAGACCAGACAGATCTTAGAAAGTGCTGTAGAAAGCTATCAGACCGATCTGGTACAGGCAAAAGTAGATTATGAAGAAGCTGTGGCACAGGCAAAGTCCGATTACAGGACGAACCTGTCCTTGCTGTCAACAGCAGCATTGGATTATCAAAATAGTTTAGATACCTATGAGGCAGCAGAAAAAAGTGCCAAAAAAGATCTGACAGCAGCCCAAAAGACGATCAGTGAAATGCCTGAAACCATTACATCGTATCAAAAAAAGATTAAGACATTAAAAAAGAAGATCACATTGTATCAACAAAACATAGAAACCATTGCAAAGAAAGAAGCAACAGCAAAGAAAACATATGAAAGCAAAAAAGCAGCATATGACAAATTACAAAAAGAATATGAAAATCTGGATACGATAGCAAAGTATTTAGAAAGTTATAATGGAAAGTCAAATGTCGCAGAAGCAAAAAAAGAGATTACATCACAGCTTACAGAAGAAAAAACAGCGTTAGCAAGTGCAAAAACAGCATATGAAAAAGTAAAGAAATCTTATGAAGAGCTTCAGACAAAAAAGGCAAAAACACAGGAAGAGCAGACAAAAGCAAAAGGAAGTCTGAGTAGCTTTAAGCAGAAAGTGACAGAATCCAAAACCACATTATCGGAAGCAAAAGAAAATTTAAAATCGTATCAGGCAGCCTATTATGAAGCAAAAGCAGCACAGACAAAAGGAAAAGTCAGTGCAAAAGAGACTTATGCACAGAGCATGAGTACCTATCAGAATGCCAGCTCGATCTATGAAGCGGCATTACAAAGTGCAAAAGATACGTTACAAAGTGCAAAAGACAATGCTTCATCGGCAAAGGCAAGAAAGAAAGCTTTTGAAAAGATGATTACCGGCAATACGATCAAAGCTATGCAGGATGGCACAATAACAGCGGTCGGATATAGTGCCGGTGATACATTATCTACAACAACATCGATCGCTGCTTATAGTGATAGCAGCAGTATTACGATCCCGGTAACAGTCGATCAGGCAGATATGCAATATATAGCAGTCGGAGATTCGGTTTCTGTTTCTTTATCTTCATCACGCGAATCATTAAACGGAACGGTCGCTTCGATGGAAACAACCTCTTCTTCCGAAAGCGTATCCAGTGTAACATATACCGTCAATGTGACAGTAGACAATGCATCCGGTTCGATCCGGAGTGATGATACAGCATCTGTATCCTTTACAAAGTATACATTAAAAGATGTTTTATACGTTCCGGTCTCAGCAGTCATGGAAAAAAGCGGAAAGAGTTATGTGACAGCCAAACTGACAGATGGAAATACCAGACAGGTAGAAGTAAAGACTGGTGAAGATAACGGACAATTCATAGAGTTAAAGAGCGGTTTAAAGGAAGGAGATACTTATGTCGTTGATTTCAAAAATTAAAGGAAAAAAGAAGATAACCATTGGAATAGTATGTCTGCTGATTCTTTCGATTGTAGCAGGTTTTGGATATTATCAGGTACAAAAAGGAAAAAAGAGTGATACAAAAGTAGTGACAAAAGAAACAGAAGTCAAATCAGGCAATCTGACAGTCGGCATTACAGAGAGTGGTAATGTTGCGATCGACACATTGACACAATCGTATTCTTTAAGCCGGACTTCCGTAAGTTCGACATCAACTTCTTCATCCGGCTCAACATCAAGTGCTACGACAACCAAGTCTGGTTCTTCGGATAGTACGAAGTCAGCAGATAATGCCTCTTTAGAACAAAGCAGCAGTACAAAAAGCAGTACTTCTTCGACTCAGAGTACAGCAGACTCTTCGACACAGAGTACAGCAGATTCTTCGACACAGAGTACAGCATATTCATCGACACAGAATTCTTCTGCTTCTTCCGAGGAAGAACTTGTAGTAAAGAAAGTATGTGTTTCGACCGGACAGAACGTCAAAAAAGGAGATACTCTTTTGACTTTGACCAAAAGCAGTGTAGAGAGTGCGAAAAAAAGCTATCAGGAAAATTATGACGCAGCAAGAATCGCTTATAACGAAGCCAAGACAACAAGAGATGCAGCAAAAGTGACCGCAGAATATGAATACAAACAAAGGATTGCAACAGGAAAGAGTGCATTAGCAACCTATAAGGCAACGGTAGCAAGCTTAGAAGCTAATGTAAGCAGTACAAAAGCGGCATATCAGAAAGCACAAAACGGGATAAAAACGCTTCCGACACAGATTGCAAGTTTAAAAAAGAAGATTGCAAAAGCCAAGAGTGCATCCGGTGCGATGGATAGTGTAAATAATACGACACAACAAAGCAGTTCCAATACGACAACAGGAACAAATACTACATCTTCTACACAGTCTTCTTCAACCATCACGCAGTTAACGCAGGAACTGACACGGCTTCAGACACAATTAAGCGAATACCGTTCGAACCTAAACAGCTTGAAGTCACAATATACTTCTGCTAAGAAAGCATTAAAAACAGGAAAGATCACGGCAAAGCAGACATATGAGGAAAGCAGGATCGAAGCAAAGAATGCAAAAGCGTTATATACGGTTGCATTAAGCAGTGTCAATGATGATGTGGACGCAGCAAAAGAAACCTATGACCAGACAAAAGAAGAGTTAGAAGCATTCAACGCATTTACAAAAAATAACGAGGTAACAGCAAAATATACCGGTAAACTGACATCAGTTGGTTATAGCAAGGGGGACAGTTTAAACAGTTCAACAGCGATCGCTGCTTATGTGGATACGGATGGAGTCAATATTACCGTATCGGTAGCACAGGATGATGTTTCGAATATTAAAGTAGGAGATAATGTCAATATTTATCTGTCGGCATATGAAGATGAACTTTTTGAAGGAACGGTAACTTCTATTTCATCTTCTTCCACAGGAGACACGACAGTCAGTTACCCGGTTGTGGTAACATTAAGCGGAGATGTGTCGAAAGTATATGATGGCATGAGCAGCGAAGTTACATTTGTATCAAAGGAAGTAAAAGATGTGACTTATGTATCAAACAAAGCAATCACAACAGAAGGAACAAAGTCGTATGTTACGTTAAAGAAAGCAGATGGCACAACGAAAAAGACCAAAGTTGTGACAGGCTTTTCCGATGGTCATAATGTTGAGATCAAAAGCGGTCTCAAAAAGGGTGATACTGTTTTGATAGAAAGTCAGGTGAGCCAATGAAAGTAAATGAGATTCTTCGATTGGTATGGATCAATCTGATCCAGAATAAATTCAAAGTGATCTTAACTTCGATCGGTATTGTAGTTGGTGCGGCAACGATTATGATGGTCATTGCGATCGGCCGTGGAGGACAAAAGGAAGTAGAAGAACAATTTAAAAACTTAAATGCAGGCGCGATTGATATTTCCTATGAAATGTCAAGTGAATTAAGCAGTCTGATGGATTCTGTAAAGACTTCCGGTGGGCGTGGTTTTCAGAATTTTGGAAGCAGTTCAAAAAAGAGTGGTTCCTCAACACAAAAAGGATCTTCCGGTGGCGGTATGCCGGGAGGAGGTAACGGTGGAGCAGGCAATGCAAATGGCAGCAATTTCGGTGGCAGTTCACAAGGCGGTCCGGGTGGATCGGGTAATGGTGGCGGTCCGGGTGGCGACATGATCATGGGTGGCAGCAATGGCGATGATTCGTCAAGAATGAATCAGGAAAAGATCACATTATCAGAAGATGATGTCGACGACCTAAAGACCTTTTTACCGGGAATTTCAAAGATCACGATCTCTTATAATACCAAATCCGATGTAGAGGGTGGTGATCTCGATGACGCAACCGGTTATACAATTGCCGGAGTCAAGCACAATTATGCATCGATGAGTAATCTTTCGATGGCAGTTGGTGATTTTATTTCTTCCTCGGATGAGGAAAATAAAGAAAAAGTCTGTGTGCTTGGTTATTCAGTGGCAAAAGAGATCTTTGGCAGTGTTGAAGAAGCTTACGACAGTACAATCTATATTGACAGCAGGGCATATGTTGTCAATGGAGTTCTTGCAGAAATGGGAACGGTATCTTCTGGGATCAGCCCGGATGATTCGATCTTTTTACCATACAGTACCGGTGTTAAATACATTGTCGGAAGCAGTGTTTCTCCGACAATCACGGTGATCATAGAAGATGTGGACGAAGTAGATGCTGTCATGGAAAATATCCAGACAATCTTATCTGACTCGTATCCGAATGCGGAATTTACGATCACAGATGCCGGAAGCAAGATGGAAGCTGCTACTGCGTCAAATGATACTCTTACAACTTTATTGATCTCTATGGCTGTGATCGTTTTTATCGTTGGTGGTATCGGCATTATGAATGTGTTGTTTGTCTCTGTCAAAGAACGAACAAAAGAAATTGGAATCTTAAAAGCAATCGGTTGTACGAAAAGAGATATTTTATTGGAATTTTTGTTAGAAGCAAGTTTTATCAGTATATTTGGCGGTATCGCAGGTGTGTTAGCCGGACTTGGTCTGACACCAATCTTAGAGCATTTTGGTGTCCGGGTTGAATTATCGGTCTTAGGAGCCGTCTTAGCCGTTGTTTTTGCTCTTGTGACAGGAACGGTATTTGGATTCTATCCGGCATTGAAAGCATCGAATCTGGTACCGGTAGAAGCATTAAACGAAGATTAGAAATGGAGGCTTATATGAAAAAAAGAAAAATAACAATGCTGTTTTTGATCGCCGGTCTTCTGTTTAGCGGATGTGGAAAAAATGATGCTTCTGATGCAACAGATATTTCTTCTGTCGAATTGAAAAGCAACCAAAAGATCGTGATCGGTAAGATTACGGAAATAGCAGGCAATGAGATGACCTATACGATCCTAAAGAAAGTGTCTGCAAAGAGCAGTTCCTCTGACCAGAGTAAGAGTGGCAATTCGGGCAATGCACCGGATCAAAGCAGTAATAGCAATGACAGCAGTAATGCAGGAAACCCACCGGGAAACCCACCGGATGCCAATGGCATGCAAGATCAGCAAAATAGCACCTCCGATAGTAGCACAGGATTGGACAGCAGCAAAAGCAAATCCACTTCGAAAAGCAAATCGAACACAAACAGCAAAAAGAAGGGTATGACCATGTATACCTCTACAAACAAGTCAGCAACGATGACCATTCCGGTTGGAACAGACGTGATCACTTCTCTTGGCAACAAGACCACCTTTTCGCGTTTGTCAAATGGTGATGTGATAAAGATGATCGTTGAGACGGATCAGGATGGAAACAAAGTAATCGTAGGAATCTGGATGGTGTAAAGGAGGAGCAGTATGTTTGCAAAAAAAAAGAAAAGAGAAATGATCAGACAATTACAGGAAACAGATCATAAGATTGATATTCGTATGTTAAACAAAAGTTATCAGATGGGAGAGCAGTCATTACATGTCTTAAAAGATATTAATTTTACGGTAGACGAGGGCGAATTTGTCGCCATACTCGGACCGTCCGGCTCTGGTAAATCTACATTGATGAATGTGATCGGCTGTATGGACCAATGGGACACAGGAGAATATTATCTGGATGGTATGCCGGTGCATGCGTTAAACGGAAAAGAACTGACACAGATCCGCAATGAAAAGATCGGTTTTGTTTTTCAGAATTATCATCTGATTCCGGCATATACAGTATTACAAAATGTCATTATGCCGCTTTTAATGCGTGGTATCGATCATAAGACAGCCGAAGACATGTGTATGGATACGATAAGGCTTCTCGGACTTGGTGAACGGTTACACCATAAACCAAATGAATTATCCGGTGGACAAAAACAGCGTGTTGCGATCGCAAGAGCATTAGTCGGAAAGCCTGCCATCCTGCTTGCAGATGAACCATCCGGTGCATTAGACAGTAAGATGGGAAAAGAGGTACTTCGTTTGTTTGGAGAGTTAAATGCCATGGGCAATACAATTGTGATGATCACACATGATCTGGAAGTAGCAAAAGCAGCACAAAGAGTTGTGCGGATCGTAGATGGAAAACTGTATCACAAAGAGGAACAGGAAGCAACCGGTTAATGGCTGCTTCCTGTTCTTCTTTGTGAAATGAACAATCGGAGAAACAGTTTCTTGTCATATTTCTCCGATTGTGATTTTAATTTTTTCTCCAGCTCCTGACAAAGAGCTGATTATTATAATATAAGCTTCATCCTAATTTTTGACAAAAGTCAAAGGATTAGCGGTTACCATACATCTTATCATAATAATTTGCATATTCACCGGAAATGATGTTTTCCCACCACTCACGATTGTCTAAATACCAGGCGATCGTTTTTTTGATACCTTCATCAAATGGAGTAGCCGGAAGCCAACCAAGTTCATTATGGATCTTTGTAGGATCAATCGCATAACGACGGTCATGACCGGGACGGTCTGTTACATAAGTGATCAGATCCTCTGATTTATGAAGCTGTGCAAGCACTGTCTTAACCACTTCGAGATTTGTTTTTTCATTATGTCCACCGATATTATATACTTCACCCGGTGTACCTTTGCGGATGATCAGATCGATTGCGATGCAATGATCTTCAACATAAAGCCAGTCACGGACATTTTCACCCTTTCCATAGACAGGAAGCTCTTTATCGTTCAATGCATTGGCGATGATCAATGGGATCAGCTTCTCAGGAAAATGGTAAGGTCCATAGTTGTTAGAGCATCTTGAGATCGTACATGGCATCTTATAAGTACGTGCATAAGCCTGGACCAAAAGATCAGCAGATGCTTTTGATGCTGAATATGGGCTGGAAGTATGGATCGGAGTTTCTTCTGTAAAGAAAAGATCCGGGCGGTCAAGTGGAAGATCCCCATATACTTCGTCAGTTGATACCTGATGATAACGTTTGATACCATATTTACGGCAGGCATCTAACATAACGCTTGTACCAATGATATTGGTACGAAGGAAGATCTCAGGATCTGTAATCGAACGGTCAACATGGCTTTCTGCTGCAAAGTTGACTACGATGTCAGGCTTTTCTTCTTCAAAGATCTTATAAATCGCATCACGATCTGCGATATCTGCTTTAAAAAATTTGAAATTTTCCTTATCCATGATCGGAGCCAGTGTTTCCATGTTTCCGGCATAAGTTAATTTGTCAATACAAAGGATGGTGTCTTCGGGATACTTATTTGTCATATAGTGGCAGAAATTACCACCGATAAATCCGGCACCACCGGTTACGATAATTTTCATAATAGTCCTCCATTCTTAAAAAATCTTTCCTTCGGCAACCTGTTTTAAGTGTTTGCCATAAGAAGATTTTCCATATTGCTCAGCTGATTCTAATAATTTTTCTTTGCCAATCCAGCCGTTGCGATAAGCGATTTCTTCAACAGCGGAGATCTGTACGCCCTGACGGTTCTCGATCACGCGGACAAATTCAGAAGCTTCGGCAAGGGCATCGGTTGTTCCGGTATCTAACCAGGCATAACCACGACCGAGTGTGACAACGTCTAAACTGCCCTGCTCAAGATACATGCGGTTTAAGTCTGTGATCTCTAACTCTCCTCTGGCAGATGGTTTTACTTTGCGAGCCATTTCTACGACATGCTTATCATAGAAATACAAGCCGGTTACACAGTAGTTTGACTTTGGATGTTCCGGCTTTTCTTCAATGGAAATTGCTTTTCCGTTTTTATCAAATTCAACGATACCAAAGCGTTCCGGGTCATCTACATAATAACCGAATACGGTTGCACCTTCCTGCTTAGAAGCCGCTTTCTTTAACATAGGAGAAAGTCCGTTCCCATAGAAAATATTATCTCCCAAAACCATTGCACAGGAATCGTCACCGATAAAATCAGCACCAATCAGAAATGCCTGTGCCAGTCCGTCAGGAGACGGTTGTTCTTTATAAGACAGATGAATACCAAAATTGCTTCCATCCCCAAGTAAACGCTCAAAGTTTGGCAGATCCGTTGGAGTGGAGATGATCAATATATCCTGAATTCCGGCCAACATCAATGTCGATAATGGATAATAAATCATTGGTTTATCATAAACAGGAAGTAGCTGTTTTGATGTTACCATAGTCAGTGGATACAAACGGGTTCCGGATCCACCGGCAAGAATAATTCCTTTCATATTTAGCCTCCATTTTGTTTTCTTATGTATTCTCGGAGTTGTTTTGAGAAGATACCGAGAATATATTCTCATAGGTGATCAGGGATTTTCAGGAAATGAAAGAATTCCCGATCAATATTGTAAAAATAATTCAAACCATTTTATTATAGCATACAAATATAAAAAAAGGCAACTTTTATCCCATTTTTTAGAAAATATCTTCTATTAACTGATATTTTAGCCTGTGTATTTCATTACATCAGTTATGGATATGGACCGGTTTTATGTCTATACCTTAAAAAATATGGACCGGCTTTCCGTCTGTACCTTGTGAAATATCAATGGAGTTTATCGTCTGCTTGTCAGCAGCGGATGTGTTTTGTATAATAGCTTTTTAGTAAGAGGATAACAGGTTTGCTTTTAATACAAAAGCAGGAAAGTGAAAGAACTACATGAAATATTATATTGCAGACTGTCATTTCGGGCATGAAAAAGTAAGACAATTAGATCAAAGGCCATTTGAAACAGTAGAACAAATGGATACATATATGATAGAACAATGGAACCGTGTTGTAAAAAAGAACCGGGATGAAGTATATATCTTAGGTGATTTTTGTATTGGAAAAGGAGATCAGACGAATGAGGTCCTTAGCATGCTGCGTGGAAAGAAATATCTGATCACAGGAAATCATGACCAGCGTTTCCTGCGTGATAAACAATTTGATGCATCTTTGTTTCAATGGATCAAATCCTATGCAGAGATCCATGATAACAACCGGAAAGTTGTATTAAGCCATTATCCGATCATTTGTTATCATGGACAGTATTTGGGAGATATCAGTTATATGCTATATGGTCATGTTCATGATACAATGGACTATAAAAACGTTCGCCGTTTTGTACGGGAAAGCAGACAATGTGTTTACGGAAGTGAGCAAAAAAGTCTGTCATGCAATCTGATCAATTGCTTTGCCGGCTTTTCTGATTTTGCACCATGCACCTTAGACCAATGGATAAAGATGGAAGAAGAGTATTCTTAATCTTTCAGGGTAAGAATTCCTTTTTGGGTTAAGGAACTTAAAAATGTCTTGACATCAGGAAGTACTTCGTCTTTTGTTACATCATATTCTGCTTGCAAGGCATGACAGAGCAGCTGCATCAATTCGTCATTGTCCGGCAGGGGAGCATTGTCGGCAGTTGCTTTCTTTGGCTGTACGGTATGTTGTTTTTGCAGAATCTTTTGTAAGCTGTTCCATAAAAATGCACCGGTTTCATTTAGGGTAAGAATCTGGTCGATTACCGGATGATCACTTTTTAACGGAACGAGAAAGTAAAAAGTACCAATATTGCGTAATTGATAATCTGTGTGAAGCCGCATTTAATTCTCCTTTCGTTTTGCGTCAGAGTCAAGCGAAAGTGCTTTAAAAAGTTCTTGTCTTTGCCGTGTGTTTTCTAAGATTGTTTTTGTATCGATCTTGCGTAAACGGCGGTTGTTACAGAGAAAACGATATAACGTAATACTCCAGAGAACCGGCCAGAAAAGAAAGCAGTGTGACAATTTAGGAAAATAGATCTTCATTTGCCGGTGTCCCTGTGCAATCGTAGAAGAAAAGTTGTTTTGGTGTGCGATCAGAACGCGGGTGTGATTTTCTTTCCCAAATTCACCGGCAGTATGGATGTCATCAAGAACACGTTGCAGCAGAGCCGGATCAATAGTGGCAGCAAGAAACGTACAATGATTTTTTTCTAATATTTCACGAGGTAATCCCAGATAGCGGATGCATAATTCTGTCATTACTTCACAAAAGGGAACAAGTCCTAAATCCTCAAGCATGGTCTGAAACGCCATAAAGTCGATCTCATGGGCATGGTGTTCTAAGAAAACCGTCCAGTCACATAAAAGTTTTGCTCCAAATCCGAGACTTGTAAAGTGCTGTAACATATGCAATAAAAGATAAAGCAGATTTTGTTCTGTGTTCAGGCATTGATAGGAGAGTGCAGCAAAAGAAAGCTTTTTTTTAACAGGAATCGTTTGCTTAAATAATGCCTTTATTGTTTCATCACGTACATTACCGGAGTTGTTGATCAATTTATTGTGTAATTCTAACAGATAGGTCTTGTCGTTTTCATAATAAAGAAGTTCTTCATGATGATCTGTCGTACCATTTGCCACGCAAAAGCCATAAGATAAAAGAAGATCTTTGGTACGCGTATATTCTTTCGGATCACTGACTAATATGTCGATATCGCTTGCGCTGCGGCATTCCGGTTTGGGATAATTGGCAAGCAGCGATACACCTTTTAACAGACAGTAGGAAACGGAATGTTCTTCTAATAAAGCAAGGATCTTCTTTGCAAAAAAAAGCATATCGTAATTATGATAGCATTCAAAAAGCATTTCCCTTTGAAAAGTTGTCTCTTGCAACAAAGGATCGTCAATGTCACATTGACAGAGTGCATCGTAAACAAAAAGAGAAACATTATGCTGTCTGGCAAGCTGTAATAAGTCCGGAAGCTTCTGCCTGATCTGCTCCTTTTGTGTCTGTGTGATCATGTCGGAATGATCCGAGTGTAAGGCATAGGAAAGAATCTTATAAAAGCAGGTGATTTCTGTATTCATGATCGCTCCTTCTTTCTTTTTGTAAGTTTTGCCTTCCAGTAAAATTGTAGATAGCGCAAATAAAAATGTTCCTGCCTATAGCTGTTTGCAATGGAAAAGAGTAAATCTTTTTTCAGGTCTGTTCTCTTTTGCAAAAAGACAGCATATTTTACAAGAAGCTGGCGGTATCCGATTGCACAACGTTTATCAGAATCGGTTAAAGAGCGGTCGGAATTACAATAAATAGTGGTCTGCTCTGTATTGATATGGCTGATCGTATTGTTTTGATACAGCTTGAAGATAAAGTCTTCATCGGCATGAGCAACGAGACCGGCATCAAAGCCGCTTACCATATCAAAGCAATAGCGACAAAAGATCAATTGTGATACATACGAAAGCTTTGCGGAAGTCAAAGACAGATCATCATTTTCCGAAATCGTATTTTGCTGTATGGCCACATTTGTAGCAAGAACGTTGCAAGAAGGGTTCTTTTCAAAGAAATCCATGCAGCATTCGATCCGTTCCTTTGGCATGATATCCTGAGACGTAATCAATACCAGAAAATGTCCGGTTGCCTGAGCTGTCGCTTCATTGACCGCATGGATACATTCATTGTGATCAGGGTGTTCTAAATAGATCAGACCGTTTTGTAATTCTGTATCACTCTGTATCGCTTCTTTATAGGTGCTGGATGGATCATTTGCATCCATAAGGAGAATTTCAAGCGCTGGATAGGTTTGTGATTTTACAGAATCAATGCATTTTTTTAATAGGATCAGAGGGGTGTTGCGCGTCAGGATTACAACACTTACGGTTTTTTTTGCTGTCATAGCCTGTCATTCTCCTTTGTTGTAGATTTTATGATATAGGTGAGCTATATAGGGCTTTATCGGACGAAAAAGCAGCCATAGATGGCTTGTAAGCAGCCAAAGTGGATGAAATCTTGAAAAAGTATGTTTTTTTCGCCGGATCGTCGTTACCACACCAAGGATCTCTTTTTGGCGGACAGGACCCTCTATCTTTGTCTGGTTGTCACCTGTCAGGAAAAAGTCCTTTTTATTTTTATGATGGAGGCGATGTAAGACTAAGATCTGATCGTTTCGACGATATAAGATAATATCACCACGATGCATACTCGAAACAGGTAGTGGCTTTACGATCACACTGTCCCTGCCTTCTTTTAGAAAAGGCCACATACTATATCCCTGAGGATGGATACAGACTTTCTGATGCAATTGCATTTCTTTTTGAATGAAAGCATAAGCCTGTTTTGATTTTTCTACATCCATTCTGACTGCCTCCTTCCTTTTTTATGCACTCTCGAAATTTTTCGCTTAGAAGATTCTGAGAGTACATTTTATAAAGGTTTTATAAGCATTTTTTGACCGGACAAAGTATACTTCTCAGCGTTTGATCTGAAGGGTTCCAAGCACATATCCTCTGTACTGTTTATCGTAACTGTCATTTGCAAAGAAAAGCTCTTCCCTGGTAATTGGATCAGACAAACGTGCAAGCAGCAGATATGCACCATCTTCAAAAGAAAATGGTGAAAAGTGGTAGGAGATGACAGTCTTTTTCCTGCTGTCCCAATAAAGCGGATTGGCATTTTTTAACCGGTCAGAAGATACCAAAGTCGTTTCTTTTTTTGTTTCTTTATTGATACATACCAGTTGAAAGTCTTTTTTATGATAATAATTCGAAAAGCCGGTATTTTCAACTGTTATTGTTCCTTTTGCATCTCCTTTTTGGAACGGATGATACGAAACAGAACTGTCTGTTAAGACAGGACGTGCTCCGAGATGGTTTGTAATATAATCATACAGCGTGCTTCCATCATACGGACTGTTCTTTTGATGATAAACTGCTTTTTTCCAAAGTGTGATGGCATCTTTGTCATATAATTGGTTCAGATAGGAAACATGCATCTGTTGCAATGTTGTGATCGCATCTTTTGTTGTAGAAAGTGATGAATCCGTACTTTGGATCACCTCTCCGCCATTTGGCACGTGAAGGCATAGTGTGTCCTGAAAAGACAGAGCTTTCTTTCTGGCATCCAGACGCTCCTGCGCTGTCTTTGTGGTATCATCGGCATCCCGATATGAGCCAAGATCGGATATAGAGCCAAGGATTCCATCATTAAAAAGTCCAAGACGTTTTGTCAGTTCTTTTTTTGTGATCGCATATTTCTTGTAGCGGTCTTTATGTTTTTCCCATTCAGAAAAAATTGTCTGATATTGTTCAGGCGTGCGGACAGACAGATAGATCGAAGAGTCTGTCAGACTGGCATAATACAGTAGAAGAGTTGTCATATCCTGATTGTTTAAAAACTTCGAATCATGCATCTCTCCCCAGCTTCCGACAAAAATTCCCTGTGTGGTATAGATGATGTCTTTGTATTCATTTAACAAAGGTGCAACGGTTTTCATATGCTTTAAGATGATTGTTAATTGTTTCGGTTCCTTTGCCTCTCCGTTTCCGTCCCAGTCGTATAGAAAGCGGACGATTACTTTCGAGCGTGTCTTTTGAAACTGTGTTAATACGGTTTGGATATTTTTGACAGCAGCAAGATCCAGGGAAGAAGAAGCATACTCGGCAAGGTTAAATTCTACCAGTGACAAACGATATTCATAGTTATCTTTGTCAGAGACTTCATAATATAATTCATCGGCAGTTAAGTTGGTCTGTGGTTTCAGGTAATAAGAATAAAGTTGAAACCATCCACATTCCGGTCTGCTTTTGTTGACAGCAATTTCTTTTTGTTCCTGTTTTGTGAATACAGCAGTAATATGATGTGTATGATAGTAGTACAAGGCAAATCCTCCTGATAAGAAAAATAGGATCATAATGCATAAAAGGAAGGGTACTGTTTTTTTTCTTTGTTTCAATGTTTGATTCCACCTTTTGTTGGTTTTACATTTTCTGTCTTTTCAGACAGAGTAGTCGGTTTGGCAAGCAGATGCCATTTATGACGGATAAAGACATTTAGTGTACTAAATATCATGATAAACATATACAAGATCGGTTCAATAATACCAAAGTGCATACTTTTTCCGGCTTCCCTGCGGTGCATGATAGCAGGACATTCCTGCACTCTATAGCCAAGAAGAGTCATCTGAACTAACATATTTGCATCGGGATAACTGTTATCAAAGTTGCCAAAGCGGGCATAATATCCGAAGACTTTGCGGTTTAGTCCCTGCAAGCCGGAAGTAGGATCAGTGATCTTTTGGCGGCTTGTCAGCCGGATTACTATACTGAAAAATGCAATCGCAATTTTTTTGGTCAAAGAGATTGGAAAACTCTGGCTGCCTTTTAAAAAGCGTGACCCAATGACAAGATCAGGTTTTTCTTTGGAAGTCAGTAACTCATAAATTCGCTGAATATTGCACACATCATGCTGTCCATCACTGTCGATCTGGATAATATATTGATATCCGTTTATAACAGCATATTTATAACCGGTTTGCAAAGCGGTTCCGTATCCTAAATTATACGGATGACTGATCACCGGTATGTTTAATTCCTGTACGATCGATAATGTATTATCTGTAGATGCATCATTGATTACAAGAATATCCGCATAAGTATGTGACTCGTCTGCAAGCAGTTTTGATAAAAAACCAGAGATCGAGGCTTCTTCGTTATAAGCAGGAATAATGATCAATAATTCTTTGTTTGTGTTTTCTTTTTTCATACAAATCCCCCTGATAGAATCGTGGTAGTGCAAAAGAGGCGGATGGTACCATATAGGTATCTTGCCGGTTGCATATACTATTCTAATAGTCCTAAAAATGCATCCATATCTTTTGGATGGGTAAGCATGGTCTGCCTGCCCGCCTGTTCATATTTTTGTATCAAAGATGGATTGGCTAAGAGTGTTTCAATGCCATTTGCGACAGCTTCCGGAGTCAGTGTGACCAGAATGCCGTTTGTACCGGATTGTATCTGTTCACGGTTACCGGTACAGTCCGATGCGATGATCGCCTTGGAAAGCAGTTGTGCTTCTTCAATGGCTATGCTTTTGCCTTCAAAGCGTGTTGCATGTACATAGATCGTAGCAGCCCGATAATAAGGATATGGATTGTTGGTACTCCCCAGCAGGAAAAAGTGGTCCGATAGTCCTTTTTTTGCTATTTGTCTGGTCAGCTCTTTTTGCAAGGAGCCTTCTCCGAGTACAAACCAGTCTGCGTCAATATTTCTTTTCCGTAAGATAGCCAGTGCATCAATCGCTATATCATATGCTTTTTGATAATTTAATCTGCCAACGGTTAAAAGTTTATAGCAGGCAGAACTTTTTACAAATGCAGAGTTATCCGGTAGCGGTTTTTTTGCAAGTGATGCGATCCGGTTGGTATCATGCAGGTTTCGAAAAAGGAACGTCTTTTTGTTATATTCCGGATAGACCCGTAAAAAGCTTTCTCTTGCTTCTTTTGATACTGCAAACACCCGGTCAATTTTTTGATAGGCATCCAGATCTACTGTTTTATTATAACCGGCTTTTTGATAGTCAATATGGACAAAAGCTGCCTTTTTCTTTGCCTGTATGCGTTCAGCAATATAATAGGTACTTGCACCTTCGATGTAAGCGACTGCCAGATCGTAGGTATCCTGTAATTTTATACTGCCGTTTGCAATGGTACGCCAAAGGAGTTTATCAGGTAACAGGCGGTGTGCACAAAGCTGGATCTTTAGATTTTTAAAAAAGTAGCCGATCAGCCGAAAGCCGTTTGCATGACGAAAAAAGCATCGTAAAACAGTATGGATGATCGCAAGTCGTCCACCAAAGGAAAGGACAGAGCGGTTATCCGGCTTTTTGTTTAAAATATGCACATAGTCCGGAACTTCATCAAAAAGTTCTCCACGGTTGATCAATACGTATAAAGAAATATCATATTCTTCTTTTGGAAGATTTTTGATCAAAGCGAGCAGGGCGCGTTCTGCACCGGCACGCCCCATGGTATTCATGACAAATAATATCTTTTTCATACGTTTTTTTCATCCTCTTTTTCCGGTTGTAATTCTTGAATTGTTTCTTTTAAGTTTTTTACTTCTTTTGTCAAAATGGCACATTGCGATGCAAGTTCTTTGTTCTTGATCGTGAGTACAGACAATGTTTTAAAGCATTGAAAAAGGATCAGATATAAGATGATGATCGCAAAAGCAAAAATGATAGCCGGTGGATATTCTGTCTGGAAAAAAGAAGACAGCAGATATGTCATTTGCGGGAAGATACCACCAAGTATGATCAGAATACAGGGAACAATCCAAAGTAAAGCATGGGATTCTGAAATCTTTTTTTGAATGGCTGCAAGAATCACGGCGGCCAGTAAAAGAATTCCTAAGCCGATGATCGTAATTTGTACGGATATAGTCATTTAATCGTCCTCCTTTGTCTTTTTCTGATATGTGATGCTTGTCGGCATGGTCTGAACCTTTCGTGGAATGATATCTCCCTGGCAGAAGATATGCTCATCCAGATTACGTTCGATCCATCGTAGTCGTGCATATGCGATACACCAGCCGGCAAAAGCACCGATAAAAGTACCGATACCATACCAGATGGCAGGAAGTTTAGTAGCAAATACACTGATTAATGTGGTTAAAAGCAGGAACGTGGAGGCTGTCAGAAGAGATCCGACTGCATCATTAAAGTAGTATAGGAAAATGATACAGGAATATAAAAGAAAGATCACGAAATATCCAGCAGCCAGACAAGGATAGATTTCCATAACGGTACCCGCAAATCCGAATTGTGGTAGAAAGACAACACAGATCAGATAGAGGATAACGGAAATGATAAACTGGTTTCGGACAACATCCATCAACTGATAGGATAAAAGAGAAAACATTCGGTTCTTTGCTTTTATAATATCACGAAGCCTGCCACCGATGACAGATTCTGAGTATGCCTTATAACGTTCATGAAAATGCAATTCGATCTGTGTGATCAGAATGACACTTGCTGATATATTTGTAAGCATTGCAATACAGGTTGCCATATCATAAGGTGGATAACAGATATAGGTTTTTTGTACCACGATATGGTCTGTCTTTGTCCAAAAGACAAAGTTGTGAGCGTAGAGTGCAAGTGTATAGATAAAGTTTGTCAGTCCTAACTGCCAGTATTTTTTGAAATACTGCATGAAATCAAAATATCGGCGGTTACTATTATGAAAATAGCCTTTGACATAAGAAAACTCACAAACGGCAATCACCCAGAAAGCAAAGGTGAGTGATAAAAGCATTCCGACTGTTACGGACAGATGCAATACTTTTACAAACAAAAGAGAGGAAAGCACCATTGTAATCACACCGATCGCAAAGAAAAGGGAGATTTTTCCGTAGTCTTTTGTTATCGAAAGATAAAGCATCGAATAAAAAGTCAGGCTTAATGCAATAAAAGCCATAAAGCAGATAAAAACGTAGAGCAGACTGATCTTTCCGACAAAATGTGCATAAATGTAAAAAGGAATTCCCAAAAGACAGCATACTGTCAGGTTTAAGAAAAGTCCGCCATAAAAGCAGGGGAGGATCGCATCATATTTTTCTTCAAAGATTCGGTCTGTGATATAACGTGAAATCACAGAGTTAAAAGGTGCGGTACATAAAAGAGAAAAAATGAAAATATATAATATACTGCACGAAAAAAGGACTCTTTGTGAATAGATCACCGAGCTGTAGTCTAAAATCCGGTATAGAAAAAGAATTCCTCCAATAATGAAAAACATAGGTGCTACTGTTGTAAAGGTACTCATTAATACACCTAATGCAGTAGAAGATATGGTTTTCTTTTCAAAGGAATGTTTGATCGAATTTCCAAGACTTGCCATGATATTCCCTCCTAATCTTCAATCCATTCGCAATGTGCGATCTGTGCCATTTCATGATAAAGATTTTTATAACTGTCTTTCATATGTTTTAGCTGGTACTTTTGTAAGAAACGCCGGTAACCGACATTGCCCATATGTTCTGCCAGATCACGATTACGTGCCAGCTTGACCATCGCATCGGCAAGTCCGCTTACCGACATCGTATCGGTGACGATTCCGGCATCTCCGAGTGTGTCATTTCCTTCACCATAGATCAGTCCTTCACAGTTACCGACATTGGTTGCGATTGCAGGACATTTTGCTGCAAAACCTTCCAGGATCGTCAAAGGCTGTCCTTCACTTATACTTGAAAGGATCGTTGCATCCATTCTGCCAAGATAATCGGTTACCTGAATCCTTCCGGTAAAGATCACGTCAGGTACTTCTAAAGACTTAGCAAGTGCAAAGACTTCTTTTGCATAGGGATCATCTTCTTCCCAAGGCCCCATGATCCAAAGCTTCAGGCTTGACTCTCTTTGCTTGGCATAATAAAAAGCATTTAATAATGTCTTGACATCTTTGATCGGAGCAATACGGAGTACGGCACCGATATTAAAGAATGCTTTGTCTTCCTTGGTCTTTCCGGGGATATTTTCAAAACGGGAACCATCAATCCCATTTGGAACAACCAGAGTTTTTTCTTCGGGACATCCCAGTTCAAGCTGTAAGCTGCGTGCATATTCAAAAAGTGACGTCACTTTATTGGCATTTTGATATGCGCAAAGAGACAATTTCTTAAAATGCTCGATCCAGACCGACTTATAGATTCCCTGTACCCAGTTTGCTTTGATAATATCTTCTTCTCGTTCTCTGGAATAAATACCATGCTCCGAGATCAGCAATGTACCGCCGTGAATACTCTTTGCCATACATCCCATCATACCGGCATATCCTGTAGCTACACAATGATACAGGTCTGCCTTTGGCATTGGTGTCCGCAGACAGAGAAACAAAGGCAGATACATCGAACGCAATGACCACAAGAAGTCAGAAAAAGTGATATTTTCATAATTTTGAGTATAAAGTTCCTGCGCCATTAATAAAAAGTCATTTCCCATTAAAAGATCATTTACGGAAAATTTTTTGTTTGCAAAGAAATGAAAAATTGTATCCCAGTCGATATCTTTGTTCAACAGCATACTTTGAAATGCCTGAAACTCTTTTTGATTCAAATGCAATTTATGTGTTCTTTTGGAAGTTACCCAGTCATCATCCTGTACATAAGCTTCCCTGACTTCTATCACGTTTGTTGGAAGCTCATAAACATATTTGCCGCGGATCGAGCGGTCAGCGGCAATTGTCTGGATCACAAATTCAATATGCGGAAATTGTTTGATCAGGCTGTGTACCCAGCTCGATACACCACCAACGACATAAGGGTAACAACCTTCCACGATAATACATACTCTCATTTGTCCCTCCAATCTGTGTCAGATGATACGTCAATGATCACATCAGGATCTGCGACGGTGATCCGGTAACGATTATGCTCGACTTTTTGGAAAGTACCTCCGGTGATCGCAGTGATCTTTTCGTTCGAAAGGTTTAGTACAAAAGAAGCACTTCCATGTAAATTCGTCACAGAAAGGTTGATCGTATCATTATAACGGTAAACTTTATAATTGACAGACAGAAATTGTCTTGTGCGGATATCGGTATGGGAGATATCTGTCTGGTCAAATGCATTGCGATAAACAGCCCAGTAAGTATTTAAGTAGCTCGAAAGCTTCTTGGATAATTTGGTCCAGTCATCCTTATCAGAGGTCGGATATAAGACACGCTGCATATCAACGTTGATACAGGAATAGCCAAGAGCCGTTTCAATGCTTCGCATATAAAGATCCTGTTTATCGGTATGGGAAAAACCATCAATCGTATTTGACAGGCTCAGAATATCATTATTATAAAAATGGACCAGATTGTCTGTTTTTTCTTTTGGCATGACTAAAGTATGGATTGTTGATAGTACAGATTCCTTTGAGCTGTCTCCAAGATAGTTACTATATACATTTTCCGGCATATTGCCCGGAGCAAAGATCGTATATTTGTAATCAGGTACATATTGTTCCATTAATTGTGTGTCTTTTTGGATCTTTTGCTCAAAATCGGTATCTCTTTTTGCAAGCATAGAACCGGAAAGTCCAAGCTCACCGGAAATACGTTCTGTCTGCTTGAAATAATAATCAATTGTATCTTTGCTGATCGGATCAGCATTTTTTTTGTATTCCAACTGTGGCGCGATCATGCCGGTAAATGTATCTTTTGTAGCATTTAAGATAGAGGTTACGTCAGGCCAGATCACATCGGTAAAGAGACTTCTTGGTTTATAATAATATTGTTTCTGGATCGCTCGCTTATTTTCATTAGCAAGATATGGAAAATTGTCAAAAACAACACTTTGTGCGTTGATCACCGGATACATATAATAAGATGAAGTTTCTGACCACATGGCTGTCAGGAATCCGAGCAGTGTATGATCAGTGCAAAGATCGGAATTGATCGCAAAGACAAAGCTGTTTTTGTATGCATTTCGCCAGATTACAGGAGGAAGATCTTCGTTTTTGATCTTTTTTTTCTTCTGGTCTTTGATCGTACCGACCATATATTTTTTGGTACCTGTTTGCAAATGAAAATAGGGAATCGTTTTTTTCAGATGTTTATAAGTCTTTTCACCGCCAAGAAGAAAACCTTCATATAAAATCATACCATTTGTGCGAAAAGAAGCATCTTTGGTATATTCGATTCCGAGCAGAGTACAAAGATCTGTGGAACTTTCAATGACTGCTGTATTAGGAAGAGCAGTAAAAATAATATGAATTCCACGCTCGGCAATCGATACGAGTGTGTCGATTTCTTTTTGCTCTGTAACATTTTTCCCATTTAAGATCAATAACTTACAGCTTCTCGAAAGATCTTCGTAAAAGCTTTCTAAATCTTGGAAAACACGATAGCTGCGTTTGGTATAAGTACACCATTCTTTGATTATTATACTTTCAGAGAAAATTTCGTTTTGAATGATCGCTGTAGAGTAATCGGTTTTATTTTCAAGTTTATTTGCAAGTAGTGTAGAATCTGCCTGAATCTGTATACTTGGTTCGGCATTTTTATTTTTTGTTGCCTGAGATGTGTACTGTGCGGAAATATTTGAAAATTGAAACAAAAAGAGAACTGCAGCAAGTACAACAGATATTACAATAAAATTTGATTTTGATATAGTCACAAAAATGCCCCCTTTTTTGCTAAATACATTTCGGTAAGAATCAATTTTTTTATAAAATGAATTATCTGTAACGAAAATTGCAAATTTTGTGTGTTATTTATTATAGCCATAATCAATCGCAAAGTTATAAAGCTGAGCTTCATTTTGAACAACACGATAGCATATAAAGCCGTCATCTTCATAATATACCTGGAATTCCTGCGGATATTTCTGCTCAAAGGCTTTTGCCCAGTAGAAAAAGCGGCTTTCTAAGATATATCGGTTTTCTTCAAAATAAATATAAATTCCTTTATAGTTCGGCTGCTTAGCGGCAGCGTCTCTTGAAATATAACCAAGATTATTCATGCCGTTCTTGAGTGGTCCAAAGAAGTTGTAGTTTAAAGGCTTTTTTTCAATATAGAAAAATACATATTTCGTAGGAATCGTAATCTTTTTGGTTGTTGTGAAATGATCCATCTTTTTAATAAACGTAGCCATTTCGTAATGACGTGCATGATCCTTGATCATTTCAAGAGAATTTGTTGTGGTGACAATTGTATATTCATAATCAGGATATTCTTTCATAATCTGGTAATTACATTTTACTTCGCTCGGATTTTGCAAGGTGAAAATGTAATTCAATGGTTTCACGGCATTGTTTGTTATGGTCAGACAGACAAGTATAATACTTAGTCCGATTGGCACAATCTCACTGACAAAATGATAGCGTAAAGGGCGCATCAGTATCACGTAGATAAGATCAATTGCACAAGTAATAAATAGCGGAGTTGCGTATGCTAAAAAAATACGACCGCGTGTATAGTCCATCAATGTTGGCAATGGCAGATAGTCCGCACACAACAGTAACATCATAAAAATATAGTATATTCCAGTACATAATACATTCCGGTAATAAAAAGATGGGATCATATGAGATATAACATGGGACCCGATATGTGTGACAGACCGCAATAACAAAAGCAGGAATGCACAGACCGTCAGAATCTCGGAACCATATATGATCAAAGGAATTGTTTTCTTTCCGTTATAACAGCCCTCAAAAAGGAAAGATGCAACAAAGTTTACATGTTTAATTTCCTGCTTGACTTTGTTTAGCACCAGAAGGACTTTTTGTGGAACCTTTTGTAATTTTTGTATAAATGTAACCTTTTGTGGTGTGTTTTTACTCTTTTGAACAGAAGTTGTATCGGAAGTACCGGTTGTACTTTGACCATCTGTTGTATCGGAAAGGTTCGTATCCTGCGTTTGCTGTGTTTGCTGTGTATCATTTGTGCTGTCGGTTACTGTGCCATCGGATTCTTCTCCGGTAGACATCATACCTAAAGCCCAGCCAAGCGATCCCTGTAGTGGTGTTCCCTGCACAAAAGCGATTCCCATCGGTGCAATTGCAAGAAAGAGACTGCATATTCCGCTGATCAGAATTGGAATCAGATGACGTTTATACAAAATAATCGGGAAATAAGCAACAGCAATTGCAAGGCAGAGTATAAATGCAATGATCGTGATATAAAAATGGATTGCGAGTGTTAAAGAAAAGCTAAATGCAAATAAAACAAGGCTGATCGTGGAAGGCTGGATATGGTATTGTGCCAGATAACAATACAGCCGGTTCTGTTTCCGGTATTTTTGTTCTTCCCGGTATTCATTTTTTTTCTGTTCGAAAAAAGAAAGTAGGAAATAAGCACATGGATAAAGAAAGATCATGCCGAATTCCTGTGGAAGTGTCCATTGGTAACGCATGGTTCCCATATAATTAAACAGATCCGGTACAGAAAAAATGTAGACACCGATAATCGGTATGAAACGGGAGCGGCAGATTTTTTTTAATACAACATAGATCATCGTATATATAAAAAACATTTGTGTTACATTAAATGTACGAAGCAGCGTTGTTGTACTGAATCCGAAAAAGGTATGCAGAAAATACAGAACATTATGAAAACCGAAAGGATAGATTCCGTCATAAAAAATCGTACCCTGATCCATTACATTGATCCATTTCTGGTGTACGACGAGATCGGATGTACCGTAGGCATATCTGGTTACGGTGGAATAGCCGTAATACCATGCATTAAAAGCAAATATGGAGATTAAAGACAGCCATTCTGGAATGTGATGAATAAAATGGGAAAATATGGATCTGATCAGAGCGGCTACATATTGCTTAGGACGCTGTGAGAGTGTTGAAATGATTGTTTTAAACTTAGCTTCACCCAGAAAAAAACGTGAGATACTCATAAAAAGGATCTGAAAGAAACGTCGGATTCCCGGACGGTTGATCCGCGTCCAAAGGAAAAAAAGCGGAATGATCGTAAACAGGTATAAAGAAAGTTTTCCGGGAATATGCAGCAAAAAGATCAAAAAGACGATATTGACCAGATAAACATTGCCTAACACTGTACAGACAATAAAACGGTGTGTCAGGCTTTTTTCGCGCAGCATTTCATGAAATACAATATTAGGTACAACAAGAACGCTTACACAGTAAGCAAGCGTTACGAGAATAATATCAATGATAGTTTGTATTTCTAATGCCATGGTTGCACCTTCTTTATTCTTTATTCTTTCAGAAAAATTAACTGAATGTACGGATCAGTTCTAACATGTCATTATCAATCGGGATATTGGAATGTTTGAGCCGATTCATATATTCAAAGAAATGAATCTTGTCTTTAACCGAAAAGTAGTGATGCAAAGCACAACGATACATTTCGATATGATCAGGATAATTTGTTGTAAAACGCTGAATCCAGAGTTCACTGCTTTGCAGATCATTGATCTTTGTTAAAAGTGAGATCAATGCGGTGTAATGCATTGGTTTTAATTGTGCCGGATCAGCCTGGAAAAGACGTTCGCAGACTTTTTGTAACGAATAGATATAGGTCTTTTCTTCCAGTTCAGATAAAAAGCCTGCACCAAGCATCTCACACAGGTAGTTGATATACAATACCATAACTTCCGTGTCATCCGGATCTGCATCCATCTGTGCATAAAACTTTTGCAATGTCTTTTGAAATTCATTCATAATGTCCATGATCGCAGACGCCGCATAATGAGAAGCTTCGGAATCAGAACTGTTTAGGGCTTTTGTAACGGCGTTAATTGATTTTTTGACATCACCGCGAAGAACTGTTAAAAGCAGATTACGCAGATTTTCTTTATCATTGATCATAATGGCTTCTTCCATTGGGATCAGATTGATCTCATCGGATTCATCAGGACGTTCTACGACATCAACACGTTTTTTCGAGAATGTGATTGCAGCCAGATCAATGCTGGTATCAAAAAAGAGATGGTAAAAGAGATTACCAAATCCTAAAAAAGCAGGACCGATCACAGGACATAAAAGCATAAATAAGGACAGGATCACATATCTGACAGGATCTTTTTCGTCTTTCTCTTTTTTGACTCTGAAAGCAAGGCCATAAATCAGATAGCCGGCAGCAATCATAGTATTAATTGTAAGGATGACGGCTAAAAAGATGACTTCCTGCTTTGGTGTGATAGTCATGATACAACCTCCTTTTTTGGAACGCAGGAAAGACCTAATTCCTGCATTCTGGTAATGATAAACTGTGCATCACCGGTATTAGAGTTTGTCAACAAAATACAGATTCGGTTCTGGTTATCCAGACCGATATAATCGGAGAAACGCAATTTAGAAGACAGGAGTGTACTCCATTCGGTATAGGACATTTCTTTTTGTGAAGCAACTTGCAATACGGTATATTCGGTCAGATGTTTATCCATTGCATCCTGATAAATATGGCAAAGCTCCATAAAAGCGTCTGCGGTCAAAAGACGTGTATCTTTGATAAAACGCGTATTGGCAAGTGCATCCAGATAACGCTCGGCTCGGTCTACCGAGTTGTAGATCATAAAGCCTAAAACGGTAAGCAGGTTTGCCTGATATTGTGTCATTTTTTCAAAGGAGAGCCCCCAGATCATAATGATTTCCAAAGGCTTGTCATTTCGATAGATCGCACTTGCCATCAAAGGATAATCTTCATTCATGGTCTTATTGATATAGACTTGTTTGTTATTTAACATATCTGTCATATCTGTCATTTCAGAATATTTTACGGATTTGCCAAGAACTTTTGCCTGATCAGAGGTAGCCGAAAAGAGACGGCAGTAGTCGGCATTGGCAACCTGGTAGATTGCGACATCCGGTGTTTTTAAAATTCGGCTGATAATGTCAGCTGCATAGAATAGGATCGCACCTTCTTCTACCGAGTCAAGCTGGGAAGTGATACTGTAGATCTTTACTAAGCTGTCATCATAATCAATAATACGATTCTGGTAGATGTTTTTGATACGGTTATTACTGTCATTGATATGCACCAGATCCTGAAGCTGTGAACTTAAAAAAGAGATCTCTTCCTCTTTTTCATAAGTGATATTTTTTGTGCTGTCACGCAGACGACCGACAGCCATCGCTACAATAAATAACTGTGCGATCCACAGATAGGTATTGTAATCGATCAGAAGCTCAATCCCGGTTCGGAAGTAAAGCTGTCGGAAACAATAACCGATCACACTTAATGCTGCTGAAAAAACTGCCTGTTTTGTACCGTAAATACCTGCAAACAAAAGAACATAAAGCAGAAAAAAATCAAGTTTGTCAAAATACCCTGAACCGACAGCACGGTTATTGATCATAAAGACAGGAATGAAGATCACAAGGTTTTCGATAAATGGCAGCATTGCGGCAAATAAGGTCTTGATGCGTTGAATGATCCGATTTTTGGAAGTATTCTTATTTGTTTGATCAAGAAAATCTTTTCTTCTTTTGCGCATTTTTTTATAGATTGCAGGAATGGTTTTCTCATAAGAGTTAAACACAGAAAAGTGGTATTCTTCGCAAAATTCCGAATTATCTAATGCCAGACTGACCGGTGTTCCTGTCGTGTTGTCCTCAATTATGATCGAATCATCAACGGAATGGATCAGTTTTGCAATATCAAAGTTAGAAAGAAGTTTTTGCGAGGAGATGTGATAGAGATCTTTTTTGTGTTTCTTTTCCTGTACGAACTGGTAAATGCCAAAGACAACATCCGATACATGGATCATGGAAAAATGGATATTATCATTGACTGTGACGGTGCCGGTGTTTAAGGCCTCTTTACAGACATGACTTAACGGATCGGTACAATCTTCTATATCTAACGGTTCTTTATACATATGATCGATACGAAGTACCGATACATTTAAGCCGGTTGTTGCACGAAAATGGCGGCAGAGTTCCTCACCCTGTGTAATTGCAATTCCTTTATAATCCATGGCAGAGGTTGGCGTGTCGGCTTTGATAAATTCTTCCTGTGGATCGGAAAAAACCTCTGATGAAGACAGATAGATGAATTGCTTTGTATGCTGTACATTTGCAGACATCAATATATTGATCAGACCGGACATATAGTGCATGGATTCACTACGCATATTCTGCCATTTGAAATTCGTATCATATGCTCCGGTAAACAGAATGATATCCGGCTGTACACTGTCTAAAACTTCAATAATACTGTCACCGGTATATGGAAATGTATATTGTTCAAAGACATTGTGCGGCTTATTGCCATGGTATTGCTCGCCGGTCAGTACGTAGACTTTGTCGTTTTCTTTATGAAATTTTTTGATCAATTCATTTGTAAATGCATTATAGCTTCCTGCAATAAAAACTTTCATACCTGTTATTACCTCTGTTCCCCTTTATATATCCATGGTTTGCGTTTGCTCCCGATCCATCTTTTAGAATAGTATAACATAAATCTTGCATACAAGGAAGTTTTATAAAAGAAAAATGGAACTACCCCTGCAGGAAATTACTTTTCGCTTGACAAAAAAAGAAAAGTTCGATACCATAGCAACTGATAATACGAGGAAGAGAAGAAGTAGTAGCATGGGAAGCCAAAAGAAAGCAGCCGGAAGATGAGAGGAGCAGGACAAACGTGCATATGAATACATCTCGGAGTAGCAGACTGAACGAAAGAGTAAGTCTTGACGGTGCTGCACCCGTTAGCGTGCAAAGATATCATAGGTATCTTACAAAGGCATTCTGTGTGAGCAGGGTGTAAATAAAGGTGGTAACACGATTGATGATTCGTCCTTTTGCATAATTGCAAAAGGACTTTTTTACTGTATAGGAAAAATACCTTTACGGTAATAGTGTATATAGCACAAAGTCTGCTTTGCACTTTTTATGTGAAAATACCTATGTAGCAGCGGTATACATAGCAGCAGGATGCTGCTACACTTTTTATGAAAAACGGAGGTTATAACAGATGACAGTTTATGATGAGTTAGTAGCACGTGGTCTGATCGCACAGGTGACAGATGAAGAAGAGATCAAAAAATTGATCAACGAAGGAAAGGCGGTTTTTTATATCGGATTTGATCCGACAGCAGACAGTCTTCATGTAGGACATTTTATGGCACTCTGCCTGATGAAACGTTTACAGATGGCAGGAAATAAGCCAATTGCTCTGATCGGAGGTGGTACAGCGATGATCGGTGATCCTTCTGGCAGAACCGATATGCGTCAGATGATGACAAAAGAAACGATCGCACATAATGTAGAATGCTTTAAAAAGCAGATGAGCCGTTTTATTGATTTTGGTGAAGACAAAGCTCTTTTGGTAAATAACGCAGACTGGCTTATGGATCTGAATTATGTAGAATTACTTCGTGAAGTCGGTCCGCATTTTTCAATTAACCGTATGTTAAATGCAGAATGTTATAAGCAGCGTATGGAAAAGGGATTAAGCTTCTTAGAGTTTAACTACATGATCATGCAGAGTTATGATTTCTATGCATTGTTCCAGAAGTATGGCTGTAATATGCAATTTGGTGGAGATGACCAGTGGAGTAATATGCTTGGCGGAACACGTCTGATCCATTACAAACTCGGCAAAGATGCCTATGCTATGACGATCAATCTTTTATTAAACTCAGAAGGTAAGAAAATGGGTAAGACGCAGTCCGGTGCAGTATGGCTTGATCCGGAAAAGACAAGTCCGTTTGACTTCTACCAGTATTGGAGAAACGTAGCGGATGATGATGTATTAAAATGTCTGCGTATGCTGACATTCCTTCCATTAGAGCAGATCGATGAGATGGATACATGGGAAGGAAGCCAGTTGAATCAGGCAAAAGAGATCTTGGCTTATGAACTTACCAAATTAGTTCATGGCGAAGAAGAAGCCAAGAAAGCGCAGGATAGTGCAAAAGCATTATTTGCAAGCGGAAACGCTGCTGATATGCCGGAAGTTGTGTTGACAGACGATGATTTTGAAGAAGGAAGTATCGGTATTTTAAGACTTCTCGTAAAAGCAGGATTAGCACCTTCGAACGGAGAAGCACGTCGTAATGTAGAACAGGGCGGTGTTTCCGTGGACGGTGAGAAAGTGACCGATCCAAAAGCACAGCTTACAAAAGATACGTTTGCAGGTGATGGTGTTGTCCTGAAACGAGGCAAAAAGAAATTTATGAAGATTGTGTTAGGATAAGAAGAAATTCTTTGAACGAAAAGCAAAAAACTATCTTAAACAAAAAGAAAAGCATCTTAGCAAAAGTGTCTCCTGAGTGGAGGGCATTTTGCGAGATGCTTTTTTGTTACTTCGCATTTTTAATCCGTTGCCATTGTGCGGAATAAAAAGCTATAGATCTCTTCACTTTTTTCTTTAAAACGTTTGCATGCATCGATCGCATCTTCTTCGGATGGAACATTGATCGCTACTTCCACGATCGTACTGCCACGCTCAACAACAGTACAGCGTGCCAGATATTCGGTTGAAGAAATCTTTGTATAATCACTCCGGATCGAGGTGTCATCCACAATCTGAATCCGGTTTTTTGCAAGATAAGCCTCGATTTCCTGAATGGTATCGGAAGGAAGCTGTGATACAAAATAATTTAATGTCTCATGTCCTTTATCTGTGATCGTATAATAAGAAGTAGTATGCGTCTGATGCGCTTTGATCATATTATCTTCGGTAAGAGCAACTAAGGTTTCCTGAATCGAAAAATAATCAGTATAGCCGTGCTCTAAAATGAAATCAGAAAGGATCGCATTCGTGATATCCTGATTGGTCTTACTTAAAAAATAAAGAATGATCAATTTATATAATTTCAGCGATTCTGATGTCATAACATCCCTCCTTATTTCTTCTTTTGATAATCCATGCCCTGATAGACCTGCTCTTCTTTTAACTGATGGGCGATCCGGTTTAAGACATGTCTTTTGTGCAAACTCCATAAAGGTGCAAGCAGCAGTTCTTTTGGGCCGTCTCCGGTCAGACGGTGGATTACGATATCCGGTGAAAGATGGGCAATGCATTGTAGTAAAAGAGCAATATATTCTTCTTCTGAAAGCAGAGAAAGTGTAGGAAGTTCTTTTGCAAGATCCGTATCCTTTAAAATATGAAGAAGTTGCAGCTTGATTCCCTGAATGCCTAGTGCATTCAGATATTCGATCGTTTCTAAGACTTTTTTTGTGCTTTCGCCGGGAAGACCGAGGATGATATGTACAATAACAGGAATGTTTCTTTTTTGCAATTCTTTGACGGTTTGTTCAAAACAGGATAACGGATATCCGCGTCGGATCTTGAGCGCAGTTTTTTCGTGGATTGTTTGTAAACCAAGTTCCACCCAGACCGGCTTGATCTGATTGCATTCGCTAAGAAGATCGTAGATGCTTTCCGAGAAACAATCCGGTCTTGTTGCGATCGAAAGAGCACAGATCCGTTCATCCTGTAAAGCCGGAATATAACATGCACGCAGTTTTTTGACCGGAGCATAGGTATTGCTATAGGATTGAAAATAAGCAATGTATTTCTGTCCGGTCTTTTTATCGTGCGTTTGCAAGAAAGTAATCGCATCATCGATCTGTTGTGTGACAGAGTGCGCCTGTTTTGTGGCAAAATCACCCGAACCGCCTTTGCTGCAAAAAATGCAGCCTCTTGTATCAAGTGTGCCATCACGGTTCGGACAGGTCATTCCTGCATCTAAGGCAAGTTTATATATCTTTTGCCCGAAGGTTTCTTTTAAATAAAAATCCAGAGAATAGTATGGTTTTTCGCCCCAACGTTGTATTGTATTATCTGACATATGCTTTTACGGCATTAGCAACGACATCGGCAACACGGGGATCGAAAGCTTCCGGAAGAATGTTTTCGTCATTTAAGTCTTTTTCATCTACGAGATTAGCGATTGCATTGGCAGCAGCAAGCTTCATCTCATCTGTGATCTGGGAAGCTCGGCTTTCTAATGCTCCTTTGAAGATACCCGGAAATGCAACGACATTGTTGACCTGATTCGGAAAATCAGAACGGCCTGTTCCGACAATACGTGCCCCGGCTTTCTTTGCAACGTCCGGCATGATCTCCGGTACCGGATTCGCCATGGCAAAAAGGATTGCATCCTGATTCATCGAAGCAACCATTTCTTCGGATACGATATTTGGTGCAGAAACGCCAATGAAAATATCAGCACCTTTCATTGCATCGGAAAGAAGTCCTGTTTTCTGCTCTAAGTTGGTTACTTCCATCATTTCTTTTTGCATCCAGTTCAGATCCGGTGAAGACTTTGAAAGGATACCATTGATTCCACAGATTGTAACATGCTTAAAACCATATAAAAGCAAAAGTTTTGTGATCGCAATGCCTGCAGAACCGTCTCCGTTGACAACAACATTACAGTTTTCTTTTTTCTTGCCAACGATCTTCAAAGCATTGATAATACCTGCAAGTACAACGATAGCGGTTCCGTGCTGGTCATCATGAAAGACCGGGATCGATAAGGCTTCTTTTAAACGCGCTTCGATCTCAAAACAACGCGGTGCAGAGATATCTTCGAGATTGATACCGCCGAATGCAGGCGCGATACGGATCACAGTCTCGATAATTTCCTCGGTATCCTGTGTATCTAAGCAGATTGGAAACGCATTGACATTACCAAACTCCTTGAAAAGAACTGCTTTTCCTTCCATGACAGGCATGGCAGCTTCCGGACCGATATTACCAAGACCAAGTACGGCGCTTCCGTCAGAAACAACAGCGATCGTATTGGATTTGATCGTGTAACGATAAACATCGTCTTTGTTTTTGGCGATCTTTTTGCAAGGCTCTGCTACACCCGGTGTATAGGCAAGAGCCAGATCTTCTCTTGTTCTGACATGACATTTTGGTTCTGTTGTGATCTTACCGTTCCATTCTTCATGTAATGCAAGTGCTTTTTCGTTGGTGTTCATAATGTCCTTATCCTCCATATCTGTTTCTCTGTTTTTATTGCAGACAAAATTTATAATTGTATGCAGCTTATAAACTCTGATTAAATATTTTATCATATAATAAGGAATCAGGCAAGAATGGACTTTACAGATTCTGCTGCGTTATGTATAATAAAAAGATGTACAGATATATTCTATTATTAAAACTTCTAGTAAAAAGAGAACGATGTCAGAATAGGAAAAAGAACTGTTTTTTCATTAGGACAGATATGGTATCTCTATCATGAAAATGAACTTTTAATACATTGATCATCATAATGAAATTCCCTGAGGATGAATGCTCCCGGTGTTTTGTACCGGCTGCGGACAGTATCATATTAATGAAAATCCAAAACATAAAGTAAGAAAGATACAATGAATACAGGATAACAATACATAAAAGAAATGGAGAGCAGAATGGAGAATTTAGAAAACTTATCACTGGCAGATCTTCGGGCTTATGCAAAAAAACTGGGCATGAAAGGTGTCAGCACATTGCGAAAAAAAGAACTCGCACAGCGTTTGTCACAAGAGCAGCAAAAACACACCATGTCAGAGGCAGCTGCTTCCATTGAAAAGCAGTCACATGATGAGAAAAAAGAACGACGACAGAATGAAACGGCACCACGCAGAGACGGCCGGGAGTTTCGAAGAGAGTATAATCAGAAAGTAAAAGCACATTATAATAACAATGCATCTGCCGAGACGGAATCAGGTAAAACAAGAAATGTGTCTCATGATACAGAAGCACACACACAGCGTAGTGGTATTTTGGAAGTATTACAGGAAGGATATGGTTTTATACGATGTGAAAACTTTCTGCCGGGCGAAGATGATGTGTATGTGTCACCGGCATTGATCCGAAAATACCAGCTTCGTACAGGCGATATTCTGACAGGCGTTGCAAGACAAAAAAGCCAGAATGAAAAGTTCGGTGCACTTTTATATATTGCCGATGTCAATGGTCATCCGGTGGCAGAGCTGGCACGACGCAAGAAATTTGAACATCTGACACCGATTTTTCCAAATGAAAGAATACGGTTAGAAACACCGGGAAGCGGGATTTCGATGCGCATGATGGATCTGATCTCGCCGATTGGAAAAGGACAGCGCGGTATGATCGTATCACAGCCTAAGACCGGTAAGACAACGCTGTTAAAGCAGGTAGCAAAAGCAGTTAAGACAAATCATCCAAAGATGCATATCATAGTACTGCTGATCGATGAAAGACCGGAGGAAGTGACAGATATTAAAGAGTCAATTCAGGGAAGCAATGTAGAAGTAATCTACTCTACTTTTGACGAGTTGCCGGACAACCATAAACGTGTATCGGAAATGGTGATCGAGCGTGCAAAACGTCTCGTGGAACATGGTGAAGACGTGATGATCCTGTTAGACAGCATTACGCGTCTTGCCAGGGCATATAATCTGACGGTGCAGCCAAGTGGGCGTACTCTTTCCGGTGGCCTTGATCCGGCAGCTTTGCATATGCCAAAGCGGTTTTTTGGTGCAGCCCGTAACATGAGAGAGGGCGGCAGTTTAACGATTCTTGCTACAGCATTAGTAGATACCGGAAGCAAGATGGATGATGTTGTGTTTGAAGAGTTTAAAGGAACCGGTAACATGGAACTTGTATTAGATCGTTCTTTATCGGAAAGAAGGGTTTTTCCGGCAATCGATCTGCCACGCTCGAGTACACGGCGGGATGATCTTTTGCTGTCAAAAGAAGAATTAGAAGCAAGCTTTTTGATGCGTCGGGCATTTAGCAGCCGCAAATCAGAAGAAGCGGTAGAGCGTATTATTGAATTGTTCAGAAAGACGAAAAATAATGCAGAATTTGTGCAGGTTGTCAAAAAGACAAAAATTGTATAAATCAAGAAAAAAGATATTGCAATTCACTTTTTACTATGCTATACTGAGATAGTTGTGTTTAATTTGTAATCGAAGAGTATCAGGCTCTTTCGTATATGTAGTTGCTATCACAAGGATGGCGGAATGGAGGTAAATCATGAGAGAAGGAATTCATCCTAATTATTATCAGGCTAAGGTTGTGTGTAACTGTGGAAATGAGTTTGTAACCGGTTCTACAAAGGAAGAGATTCATGTAGAAATCTGTTCAAAATGTCATTCATTCTATACAGGTCAGCAGAAGGCTGTTAAGGCTCGCGGTGCGATCGATAAGTTCAATCGTAAGTACGGTATGCAGGCTAACTAGCGAAATATCTGGTCAGTTTACTGGCCTTACCAATGGTCACAATACCTATTTTGCAGGTGTTGTGACCATTTCTGCTATAAAGATGTGGCTATCAGAAGAAAGTATGATTTGATTATAAATTGCATCATAAGATGCAGAATCGAGGTGGATTATGAAGTCATCAGGGATTGGCGGACAGGCTGTTTTAGAAGGTGTCATGATGCGCAACAAGTCAAAATACGCTGTTGCTGTCAGAAAACCGGATGGAGAGATTGCGGTAACACATGGCAAAACAAAAAGTCTTGCAGACCGCTCTATTTTCTTTCGGCTTCCTATTGTCCGTGGAATTGTGACATTTGTAGAGTCATTAGTGCTTGGAATGCGTACACTCACGTATTCTGCAAGCTTTTATGAAGAAGAGGAAGAAAAGATTGTCTCTAAGAAGGAAGATGCGAAAGACGAACGCAAGGAAGCGGTGCAGATGGGACTTACCGTTGCATTATCCGTTGTGATCGCGTTGTTAGCATTTGTCGTGCTTCCGTATGGATTGTCACAGATGCTTAGCAGCAGAATCTCGTCTTTTGCCGTATTAGGGCTGATCGAAGGATTGATTCGTATTGTACTTTTTGTGGGATATGTGATCGCAATATCCTATATGAGGGATATTAACCGTACTTTTATGTATCATGGTGCAGAACACAAAGCAATCAATTGTATTGAAAATGGTCTGGAACTGACACCGGAAAATGTACGAAGACAATCCAGATATCATAAAAGATGTGGAACAAACTTCTTGTTTATTGTTATTTTTTTGAGCATTATTTTCTTTATGTTTTTGCATTTTGATAATATGTGGCTCAGGATTATCTCAAGAATCGTGTTAGTACCTGTGATTGCCGGAGTGTCTTATGAATTCATCCGCTTTGCCGGAAATAGTGAAAATAAATTTGTCAGTATGCTTTGTAAACCCGGAATGTTACTTCAGATGCTTACAACAAGGGAGCCGGATAACAAGATGATCGAAGTGGCGATCGCATCGGTAGAAGAAGTTTTTGACTGGAGAGAATACCAGAGACGATGCATCGCTGCTGTTAAGAGCCGTGCAAAATTAAAAGAAATGCACAGCACGGACAAAAAACGTAAATCGCGAGCCGAGATCGCAGAAGAGATCAAACGCAGAGAAGCAGAACGTGCACAGCGTGCGAACGAACGGGCCAAATATATCATGGAAAGAGAACGGCGTGAAGCAGAGTTAGAGAAGCTGGCACAGGATGCAAAAGAAAAGCGTTCTTCCAGAAGAGAAGAAATGTTAAAAGAGCAGGAAAATGATGATACATTAGATCATCTGGATCATTTTTTTGACGATGAAGATAAAGGAAAAGAAAAATAAGATGATGGAATGTAATATATCAGAGCCGATCACATACCAGAATCTGTTGCAGGTTGGAAGATCGCATCTGGAAAAAATGAATATTCTGGATGCAGCATTAGACAGCCGCTATCTTTTAGAGTATGTGACGGGGCAGAACAACGGATGGTTATTTTTACATGGTTCGGAATCAGCAGAACAAAAGGAAATTGCTGCATATACCGATCTGATCAAGAAACGTGCCAGGCATATTCCACTGCAGCATCTTACCGGTGTGCAGGAGTTTATGGGGTTGTCTTTTTATGTGAATGAGCATGTTTTAGTACCAAGACAGGATACGGAGTGCTTAGTTGAAATGGTACTGCCGATTACGGAAAACAAAAAAATACTGGATATGTGTACCGGATCAGGATGCATAGCAATTTCGCTTGCTGTACTTGGAAAAGCAAAGGAATGTACAGCAGTAGATCTTTCGGATGCTGCACTCGAAGTTGCAAAAAAAAATGCAAGGATCAACCGGGCAGATGTAAAATATGTACAAAGCGATCTATTTGAAAAGATTGATGATACATATGATATTATTGTGTCAAATCCACCGTATATTCCACAGGATGTGATCGAAGGTCTGATGGAAGAAGTGCGGGAGCACGAGCCACGCATGGCACTTGACGGAGGTAAAGATGGACTCGATTTTTACCGTAGTATCATAGTAGAAGGTGTTAAGCATTTGAATGTCGGTGGCTGGCTTTTTTTTGAAATCGGATGCGAACAGGCAAAAGATGTTATGGATCTGATGCGTATGTCAGGATATTATGAAGTAAACTGCCAGAAAGATTATGCAGGCAATGACAGAGTTGTTTATGGACATCGTTAGAGTATCATTAGTGACAGTCTGTTTCAGAATGGAGGAACAAAATGTTTGAGAGATTAGAAGACTTAGTAAGACGATTAGAAGAGTTAAACATTGAATTGACCGATCCTGATACGATCAATAATCAGGAAAAGTATCGCCAGCTAATGAAAGAGCAGAACGAACTCACACCGATCGTTGAGAAATATTTGGAATATAAGAAAGCAAAAGAGGGTGTCGAAGACAGTTTGGCTCTTTTGGAAGAAGAAAATGATGAAGAGATGCGTGAGCTTGCAAAAGAAGAGTTAAATGAATGCAAGCAGACTGTAGAGCAATGTGAGCAGGAATTAAAGATTCTGATGCTTCCGAAAGATCCTAACGATGATAAAAATGTCATTGTCGAGATCCGTGGCGGTGCAGGCGGTGATGAAGCCGCTCTTTTTGCAGCAGATCTGTTCCGTATGTATTCAAAGTTTGCAGAAAGAAATCACTGGAAAGTTGAAGTCATGAGTGCTAACGAAAATGGAATCGGTGGTTTTAAAGAAATTGTATTTATGGTGATCGGTCAGGGAGCATACTCTAAATTAAAATATGAAAGCGGTGTACATCGTGTACAGCGTATCCCTTCGACGGAATCCGGTGGACGAATCCATACATCAACAGCAACCGTGGCAATTATGCCGGAAGTAGAAGATGTAGAAGTATATGTGGATTCTAACGATTGTAAGATTGATGTATATCGTGCATCCGGCAATGGTGGTCAGTGTGTCAATACAACGGACTCTGCCGTACGTATTACACATATTCCAACCGGTATTGTCGTAACCTGTCAGGATGAGAAATCACAGCTTAAAAACAAAGATAAAGCAATGAAAGTACTTCGTTCCCGCATTTACGACATGGAACAGGAAAAGGCAAACAGTGAGCAGGCAGCAGAGCGTAGAAGTCAGGTCGGAACCGGTGACCGTTCTGAAAAGATCCGTACTTATAATTTCCCGCAGGGACGTGTAACAGATCATCGTATCAAGTTTACAAGTCATCGTCTGAATGAAATCTTAGAAGGCGATATCAATGAATTATTACAAAATATCATTATGGCGGATCAGACTGCAAAACTCGAAAAAATGAATGAAAGTGCATAAAATGTTCGTTTTGTTTTCTAATGCAAAGAGATAGAATTTTATAAAGAAACAGTTCGATCAGTTACGAAAAGACGGTCTTTGACATAAGTTATTGCCCGTCTTTTCTGTTTTCGTAACAATAAAAGGAAGAAATGAGGTGCAGGATGATACAGAGTGAATCCAATGTACAGATCAAAGAATTGATCAAGTTACAAAAAAATGCAAGAGAGCGTAAAAAGAAAAAGCTGTTTGTTGCAGAAGGAATGAAATTAACAAAAGAAGCGGCTTTTCATGGAAAATTAAAAAAAATCTATATCGCACAGGATGTCTATGAACATAGAGAGCGGGAGTTGGATGATTTTTTGGCAAAGCAGGATTATGAAGTCGTCGATACAAAGATTTTTCGTCAGGCAGCACAGACCGTTACACCACAGGGAATGTTAGCATTAGTAGAAGTGCCGGAATATTCTGTTGATACGTTGCTTTGTGATCCGAAAAGAAGTTTTCTTTTGTTAGACGATCTTCGTGATCCCGGTAATTTAGGAACAATCATGAGAACCGCAGAAGGAGCCGGTATGTCCGGTGTGATCTTAAGCCGGGAGAGTGTGGATCTTTTTAATCCTAAAGTAGTGCGTGCTACGATGGGAGCAATCTTTCGTGTTCCGTTTTATTATGCCGATGATCTGATTGAGGTCATAGAACGGCTAAAAGCAAAGCAAATACCTGTTTATGGTACGATGATGCAGGGCAGTGAAGTCTATGATGCACTCGACTATACAAATGGTGCAGCAATCGTGATCGGTAATGAAGCGAACGGAATATCGGAGAAAGTGACTGCTCATCTGACAAAAGGCGTGCGTATTCCGATGGATGGCAGTTTAGAATCACTTAATGCTGCGGTAGCAGCCGCAATTTTGATGTATGAAACAGCCAGACAAAAAAGAACAAAAAGTGATTGACGCTGCGTCTGCCTTGTCATTTTCATAAATATGGCTTATAATGCGAACAAATAGCATAATATTCATTATAATATTGATAACGTTCCGTTTTATTATGGAAAAGGAGGGGGTAATTTGAGTCCATTATATTGGCTGCTTGCAGTTGGTGTTTTGCTGGTTCTTGAAATGCTGACATTGGGTCTGACAACGATATGGTTTGCAGGAGGTGCTTTTGTTGCTTTTCTTGCGAGCTTGTGCCATGCTTCTGTTCCGGTGCAGATCATCTGTTTCTTGGTCGTATCGATCATACTTTTGGTCTTTACACGTCCGATCGCAGAAAAATATTTTAATAAAAATCGTGAAAAGACGAATGTAGACAGTCTGAGCGGACAGCAGGGAAGAGTGTTAGAAGAGATCAACGGTTTTTTACAGACCGGAAAAGTATTATTGAATGGAATGGAGTGGTCTGCAGTCAGCAAGCAGCCGGAAGATATCCTGCCTGTTGATACCGAAGTGGTTGTTGTTCGGGTAGAGGGTGCACATCTGGTTGTTAAGAAAGCACAGGAAGAAGAAAACCATTCCGCATAAAGCGAAGAACATAGGAAACAAAATAGGGAAAGAAATTTAATCAGGCAAAGAAAAGGAGAAAAAATATGAGTCTTATAGCAATTATCATTTGTGTGATCGTATTGATCATTGTACTTTCATGTATTAATGTAGTACCACAGGCGAAAGCATATGTTGTGGAAAGATTAGGTGGTTATCAGGCAACATGGGGTGTTGGTGTACATTTTAAACTTCCGATCATCGACCGTGTAGCCAAAAGAGTGATCTTAAAAGAACAGGTTGTTGATTTTGCACCACAGCCGGTTATTACGGCAGATAATGTTACGATGCGAATTGATACCGTTATCTTTTTCCAGATCACAGATCCAAAGCTTTATGCATACGGAGTGGAAAATCCGATCTTAGCGATTGAAAACCTGACGGCAACAACGCTTCGAAATATCATTGGTGATCTGGAACTGGATGAGACATTGACATCGCGTGAGACGATCAATACTAAGATGAGAGCTTCGTTAGATACGGCAACCGATCCGTGGGGAATCAAAGTTAATCGTGTCGAATTGAAAAACATCATTCCTCCTGCAGCCATTCAGGAGGCAATGGAAAAACAGATGAAAGCAGAACGTGAAAAGCGTGAATCAATCCTTCGTTCACAGGGTGAAAAAGAGTCGGCAATCTTAGTTGCACAGGGTAATAAAGAAGCAGCCATTCTGGATGCAGAAGCAGACAAACAGGCAGCAATCTTAAAGGCAGAGGCAGCCAAAGAAGCAACAATCCGTGAAGCAGAAGGTAGAGCACAGGCAATCTTAGCCGTACAAAAAGCCAATGCAGATGGTATCCGTATGCTAAACGAAGCCGGTGCAACAGATAAAGTCATTCAATTAAAGAGTTTAGAGACCTTTACAAAAGTAGCAGACGGAAAGGCAACAAAAATCATTATTCCATCTGAGTTACAATCATTAGCAGGTCTGGTAACATCCGTAAAAGAAATAGCAAAAGAAGACTAGAAACGAGGTTTTAACATGAACTTAAAAGGAAGAAATTTTTTAACATTAAAGGACTTTTCACCGGAAGAAATAACTTATCTGATCGATCTTGCGGCTGATTTAAAAGATAAGAAGAAAAAAGGAATACCGATCAATCATTATGTAGGAAAAAATGTAGCATTGATCTTTGAAAAAACAAGTACACGTACACGCTGTTCGTTTGAAGTGGCAGCGCATGATATGGGGATGGGAACGACTTACTTAGATCCATCCGGTTCTCAGATCGGTAAGAAAGAAAGTATTCCTGATACGGCAAGGGTATTAGGGCGTATGTATGATGGAATCGAATACCGTGGCTATGGTCAGGAAATTGTAGAAGAGCTTGCAAAATATGCAGGTGTACCGGTGTGGAATGGTCTTACCAATGAGTATCATCCGACACAGATGCTTGCCGATCTTTTGACGATCCGTGAGCATTTAGGAGATTACAAAGGATTGAAATTCGTCTATATGGGTGATGCACGTTATAACATGGGAAATTCTTTGATGATCGCCTGTGCTAAGATGGGCATGCATTTTGTAGCATGTACGTCAAAAGAATATTTCCCTTCAAAAGAGCTCGTGGCACAGTGTGAAGAATATGCAAAAGCTTCCGGTGGTTCGGTCGCATTGACGGAAGATGTAGAAAGCGGTACAAAGGATGCGGATGTGATCTATACAGATGTCTGGGTATCCATGGGGGAACCGGATGAAGTATGGGCAGAACGTATCAAGGTGCTTTCTCCTTATCAGGTGAATAAAAAAGTAATGGATAATGCCAAAGACAGTGCAATCTTTATGCATTGTCTGCCGGCTTTTCATGATCTAAAGACAAAGATCGGTAAAGAAGTATATGAGAAGTTTGGTATGAAAGAATTAGAAGTAACCGATGAAGTTTTTGAATCCGAACAGTCTGTTGTATTTGATGAGGCAGAGAATCGTATGCATACGATCAAAGCTGTTATGGTAGCAACATTAGGTGAGCAGTAGAACAGTGAGGTCGTTGACGGAATGAAAGAAAAGATTCTAACGGAACTTCGGAAAGCAGGCGATGGTTATGTGTCAGGAACGGCGTTATGCAGTCTTTTAGGCATTTCACGTCAGGCAGTATGGAAAAATATTGCCGCACTAAAAGAAAACGGTTATCAGGTCGAATCGGTTGCAAGCAAAGGATACCGTCTGCTTTCGGAGCCGGATAAAATGTATGGGCCGGACATTTTAAGCAGGATTGATAAAGACTGTTTGTGTAAACAGGTGGAAAGTTTTGAATGTATTGATTCTACAAATACAAAAGTAAAGCAGCTTGCGGAAGCGGGTGCAAAGGAAGGGCTTTTGGTAGTAGCCGAAGAGCAGACCGGTGGAAAAGGGAGACGAGGAAGAGTATGGAAGTCAGAGCCGGGTATCGGAATCTGGATGTCCCTGTTACTTCGCCCGACGCTTCCGACAGAGCAGATTTCCGGTCTGACTTTGTTAGCGGCACTTGCAATCGCAGGAGCAGTAGAAAAGTTGTGTAAGCTTCCCTGTCAGATCAAATGGCCAAATGATGTAGTGGTTGCCAAAAAGAAAATTTGTGGTATACTTACGGAGATGAGCACAGAAGAAAACTATATTCATTATGTTGTAGTAGGCATGGGCATCAATGCGAATACGCTTTCTTTCCCGGATGAGATAAAAGAGACTGCAACATCACTTTTTCTACAGACCGGTAAAAAAGTTGACCGTGCAGAACTGACAGCTATGATCACGCAAAGACTGTGTGCTTACTATGAACGTTTTGAAAAAGAAGGCGATCTGACTTCTTTTATTGATGAATATAATGAAAAGCTTGCCAACAAAGAACGTGAAGTACGGATTTATCATGGCATGGTGGAAAAGTGTTCCAAAGAAGATATAGAAACCGGAGTTGCAAAAGGAATTGATAAGACCGGGGCTTTGTTAGTAGAAGTTGACGGTCAGACAAAAAGAGTTGTATCCGGTGAAGTTTCAGTAAGGGGATTATATGGATATGTTTAATGAAATGCCGGAAGTACAAGGTGTGATTCTATGTGCTTCGAGTGCATATGAAGAGAAATATTATTTTAATCAGGAATTTGCCAATGTGCCACCATCTATACAGGATGAGTTAAAGATTTTATGTGTCTTGTATACAGCAGATATCGGAGGCATTTTAGTCTTGCATTTTGATGAAAAAGGGAATCTGCTGATGCATGTAACAGCACGGGAAAACGATCTGCTTTTTGATGAGATCGGAAGTGTGTTGAAGATTAAGCAGATACAGGCAGATAAAAGAGAGCTGTTAGAAGCATTGGAAATGTATTATCGTGCTATTTTTCTGCACGAGGATATAAGCGAACTATTAGAAGATTGAGAGGAAATGACATGTTATTAGCAGTAGATGTAGGGAATACCGATGTAACCTTTGGCGTGTTTAAGGAGGAGGAACTGATCACACGTTTTCGTTTCACCGTGAAAGTTCCGAGAACATCGGATGAGTATGGTGAATTATTATGCAATATTTTAGAGCAGAAAGGATTTTCACCGGATGATATTGATGAAGTGATCATTGCATCCGTCGTTCCTCAAATGATGTATTCTTTTACAAGCGGCATTATCAAATATCTTCATTGTCATCCGACAGTAGTTGGTGCAGGAACAAAGACAGGCATTCGTATCGATACGATCAATCCGAAAGAAATCGGACCGGATCGTATCGTAGATGCTGTCAGTGCATATGAGCAATATGGCGGTCCTGTGATCGTAGTTGACTTTGGTACGGCTACAACATATGATCTGGTTACCAAAGAAGGAGCTTTTCAGGGTGGTGTGATCAGTCCGGGTATCCGTATTTCAGCAAATGCTCTTTGGAAAAACACAGCCAATCTCCCTGAGATCGAGATTAAATGTCCGGCAAGCGCGATCGCAAAAGAGACGGTCAGTGCAATGCAGGCAGGTTTGTTCTTTGGAACACTTGGCCAGACGGAATATATTATCAATAAGATCAAAGAAGATGCCGGTTTAACCGATGTGAAGGTGATCGCAACCGGTGGCCTTGGTAAAGTTGTATCTGAAAACACGGATTCGATCGATGTATATGATGGAGATTTGACATTAAAAGGTTTGTTATATATTTACCAGAAGCAGAAAAACGGAACACATAAGTAAGAATGGAACAAGTATGAGAAATCTAACGATTGGAAATATTACATTAAAAGGAAATCTTATATTAGCACCGATGGCAGGAGTAACAGACCTGCCATTTCGTCTTCTTTGTAAGGAGCAGGGAGCAGACCTTGTTTATACAGAGATGATCAGTGCGAAAGGAATTTATTATAATAACAAAAATACAGCGAAGTTATGGGAGATCGATGAGAAAGAAAGACCGGTATCGTTACAGCTTTTTGGATCGGATCCAAAGATCATGTCGGAGATGGCAGCTAAGATCGAACACCGTAATTTTGATATTCTTGATATTAATATGGGTTGTCCGGTCCCTAAGGTCGTCAACAATGGAGAAGGCTCTGCATTAATGAAAGATCCGAAGCTTGCAGGACAGATTGTAAAAGCAATCTCGGATCGGATCCAGAAGCCGGTTACCGTAAAATTCCGAAAAGGTTTTAATGATGGGCAGATCAATGCAGTAGAATTTGCAAAATATATGGAAGAAAACGGAGCAGCCGCAGTTGCGGTACATGGACGTACCAGAGAAGAATATTATAGCGGCAAAGCAGACTGGGAGATTATTGCAAAAGTCAAAGAAGCCGTATCAATCCCGGTTATCGCCAGTGGTGATATCTTCAGTCCGCAGGATGCACTGCGTTGTGAAAAAGAGACAGGTTGTGATGGTCTGATGTTAGGAAGAGGTGTCCGTGGAAATCCATGGTTGTTTCATCAGATCAAAATGTATCAGGAAAGTGGTATATTAGAAGAGAAACCTTCTTTTGAAGAGGTCTGTGCAATGATCCTCCGTCATGCAAAAATGTTATGTGATTTTAAAGAAGAATATATGGGGATTCGAGAGATGCGAAAGCATGTGGCATGGTATACGGCAGGCTATAAGCATTCTGCACAGATGAGGCGGGAAGTGAATTTGGTGGAATGCTATGCAGATTTAGAGAAGCTTTTGCAAAGAGCAATCGCAAGCCGGAAAGAAGGCTGGACGGGGATCGCTCCGGACATTCGTGATTGTGATAAGTAGGATAGATCAGACAGGAATAAAAGTGCATAGCAGGTACAATAACAAATAACAGTAACCATTTAAAAGAGCAGATAAAAAGGCATATGTGTATGTTTGGAAACATTCGGGAAAATCCCTATAGGAATGTTCTGACATAACAACATATGCCTTTTTATCTGCTTATGTTTTATATATACCTTTTATTAATATATCATTTGCTTTCTATGCCTTTTATTGATATATATCATTACATTATCTGCTTTTTGCGGATATATATTTTTTGCATTATATCTGCTGTTCATTGTTTATTTTCCTACGGATTCAAATTCTTCAATGATCTCCTTGGAAGGTGGTGCTGTCAGAAGACTGACAACAACGATGGCGATACATGCACATAGGAAAGCAGGAAGCAGTTCATAAATGCCCCATATGCCGCCAAGTGGCTTGATCAGGTATTTCCAGACAAATACCATGATACCGCCGACTAACATGCCGGCTAAAGCACCATTTCGATTGGTACGTTTCCAGAAAAGAGAGAACAGCATGATCGGACCGAAGGATGCACCAAAACCTGCCCATGCAAAGGATACGATCGCAAAGACAGAGCTTTCAGGATCTCTGGCAATAAATACACCGATCACAGCGATGCAGATAACGGTAATACGTGCAACTAACATAGAAGCTTTTTCAGAAAGTTCAATATGTAATACATCATGTAATAAGTTATGTGAAACGCTTGAAGATGCTGCTAAAAGCTGGGAATCAGATGTAGACATTGTACATGCTAAGATTCCGGCAAGAATGATTCCGGCAAAGATAATCGCAATTACACCATGGTTGCTAAGCAGCATGGCAATTTTAATGATCAAAGTCTCTGACTGGGAAGAATCTGTAAAAGCAGGGATATGTCCGGCTTTAGAGATACTGTAACCTATAATACCGATAAAGATTGCGATAAACATAGAGATGATAACCCAGATCGTAGCGATTCTTCTTGAAAGCTTTAATTTGTTTTCATCTTCCGTACCCATGAAACGAAGAAGGATATGAGGCATACCAAAGTAACCAAGTCCCCATGCAAGAGTAGAAAGAATTGTTAAAAAGCCATAGGAAGAAGCTGTACCGGTTGCCTGGTCATGGATCTGTGTCAGACTTAAATATCCGGCTAATCCCTTTGCATTGTTTATTACCACGTCTAAGCCGCCGGCCATGGACACGCCGAAGAACACAACGATCACAAGTGCGATCGTCATAACGATACTCTGGATCAGATCGGTTGTACTGGCTGCTAAGAATCCTCCGAGTGCTGTATATACTACAATAACGATCGCACTGACGATCATGGCAGGAAGATATGGGATGTTAAATAAGGTACTGAATAATTTTCCACAGGCAGCAAATCCGGATGCTGTATATGGTACGAAAAAGATAACGATCCAGATAGCGGAAATTGCCAATAAAAGATGACTGTTATCGCGAAAACGATTTGAAAAAAATTCAGGGATCGTAATGGCGTTGCCTGCTTTTACACTATAGCGACGAAGTCTTTTTGCGACAAAGAGCCAGTTCAGATAGGTACCGATACCAAGGCCGATCGCAGTCCAGCCGGCATCTGCCACACCGGATAAATATGCGACTCCGGGCAGTCCCATTAAAAGCCAGCTACTCATATCAGAAGCTTCTGCACTCATCGCAGTTACCAATGGACCGAGTTTTCTTCCACCGAGGTAAAAGTCGCTGACATCATTGTTCTTTTTTGAATAGATCACACCGATCACAACCATCATGATCAGATAGATTGCAATGACGGCAAGCATGCCAATTGTTTTTAGTTCCATAAATGTCTCCTTTCTTCGTTGCATCTTCCGGTCATAATGTTGTAGTAGCATAGTTTTTGTGTAAAAACATTATAAAGTATGTCACTTTGGAAGTACAATCCTTTCTATTATAGCAAAAAAAGAAGAGAACGACAACAACGATCCGCAGACAGGAGATTTCATATAAGCCGCAGACAGGAGCTTTCATTTTGATCACTGTGAAAATAAGCGGAGTATCATACTTTTTGTTTGCGGTAATCACGCGGAGAGATATGATACATTTTTTGAAATTGTCTCGAAAAGTAGTTGCTATCATTAAAACCCGAACGATAGGCAATCTCAGAAATCGTATCTTTTGTTGTCTTTAGAAGAACACAGGCATGCTGCATACGCAAAGAAAGAATATAATTGCCCGGTGTCATATGGTAAGAAGCAGAGAATACTCTTGAAAAGTGACGTGTAGACATGTTGGAGATCTCCGCTAATTGTGCGATCGAAATCGGTTCGGTAAAATGACTTTCTATGTAAGAAACAGAACGGGCAATATTGATGATCGTATTTTCCTCGGTATTGACAGGAAGTGTATATAATCTCGACAGAGTTGTAATTAAAATATAAAAATAAGCATTTAGGATCGTTTTGCGTCCGGGACGTTTCTTATCATATTCTTCGATGATGATATCGGTTAAGTTGTGGATCGCCTCAAAAGAATCGAGTGAAAGACGTAAGTGGCTCTCAAAACTTTTATTTTGTGTCAGATAAGGCTCAATCACAAAAAGAGCATGAAAACCGGTCAACGTACGGATATCAGAATCCAAAGAACGGAAGATCTGCTGATGGAACATAATATTGCATATCTCTAAATGATTCACATCAAAATAACCATGTGAGATTCCTTCGTTTAATACAAAGACATCACCCTTCTTGATAAAGAACGCTTCATTATTGACATGGTGCATCGCGGTTCCGTTCATTACAATGACTAATTCAGAAAAATCGGCATGCAGATGCATCTCAACATCTTCTTCATGATATCCATATTGAATATAAAACGGAAAAGAAGCATCCTGTGTAAAATAGTGTAAATACATTGGTCCCATAAGCAATTCTCCTTATAGTATTTTAAAGTGTCGGCATTGTGTTTACTTATTGTGGAGGTAAGTAAGCCTGATAATCGTAGAAGTGATAGAATGCACCTTTTTGTACCGAGGGATCTGTATTCGTACAATATAGTGCGATATAGTTTCCGGTAAAGCAGCCGCCCACTTCTGTAGTCAGATAAGCACATTCTCCTTTGCCAAACGGAAGATAGTTTTTTCCATCTAAGCTGTAAGAAAAGCTGTATTCCTGCATCGTAGCCTGTAATTTCAGATAAACACTGTTATCGGTATATTCGATACATTGTTCAATCTTGAAAAGTGATCCAATCTGTCTGCGGAAGAGTAAGCATTTTTTGTTATGCAGCATCGCAAGTGCAATTTCATAGTGGTGTTTATTATTCAGATAGATTGTAAGACCTGCCTCATCTCCGTTAGCTACAGGATCAAATGTCAGCTTTGTGACTGCGTCAAAGAAGTGATGTTCCTGCCTGCGCCCAAGCCATGTGATTGAATCGACACTTCCGATTGCATGAACACTACCATATAATGTGATACCTGAAGCAGATTTATCAGTCCGGTCTGTTGCAAGTACATATAAGCTTTTGTCCGGGTTATAGATCGTATTCCAGCAGGAATTTAGCACGTCAGCAGAAAAATCATCATAATAATGGAAAGAACCGACAAGATTTTGGCTGTCCGGTTCAAAAGGCTCTAAAGAAAGAGGCAGTTTGTCAGTTTCGATCACATTCTCTAACAGCCCGTTGTTTGCAAAAACCGGAAAACAATCTTTTTCCCAGACTACCGGAACAAGCATGGTTTCACGACCGAGATTATGACGGTACGGATATGAGATCGTTCGGATACCGAGGCAGACTGCCCACCAGTTATCATTTTGATCCTGTATCAGATCAGCATGTCCGACCGCTTTTAATTCCATAGAGTGACTGCGGTTTGTCAGAACAGGATTTTTTTCATATGCCATATAAGGACCGGTGATCTGACGGCTTCTTGCCATCGTGATCATATGTCCAAGTTCGGTACCGCCTTCCGAGATCAAAAGATAGTACCAGCCATCTTTCTTATAAAGATGCGGACCTTCCGGATCATTTCCACCGGTGCCGCCCCAGATAAATTGCATCTGACCGATACTTTTTCCGGTAGTAATATCAATCTGCTGCATGAAGATCTTTCCGTCGGATGCTCCGGTGTAATATACATTGTCATCTTCATCAAAGAAGAAAGAAGGATCGATTCCCGGCGTATCGATCGGAATCGGTTTTGACCATCCTTTCTTTGGATCTGTTGTATGAACAAAGAAGTTTCCATCATCTTTACCGCCATAAGCAACATTCGTAAATACCACATAGAATGTTCCTTTATGATAACGGATCGTAGGTGCATAGATTCCGGTCCGGCTTGGAAAGCCTTTTCGCAAGCACAGATCATCTTCGTTTGTAATACAATGACCGTATTGTTCCCAATGGATCAGATCTTTCGAATGAAAGACCGGGATTGATGGAAAATATTCAAAAGATGATGTGACCAGATAATAATCATTTCCAGCACGACAAATACTTGGATCGGGATGAAAACCGGGTAAAATAGGATTGTTGTATTTCATAAGCTCCTCCTTTATTATGCCTGTTATTGATGCTATTATAGGTATATTTTAGAAATTTCACAAGCAGAAAAAGGACTTCGATTAGCAGAAAAAGGACAACAAGATAATCGTGGCACAATAATGCTAATTACTGTCTTGATAGTTATGGAGAGATTAAAAAGAGCGTGTTACACTTTGAGTAAATCAAAAATTCTTGATCATTGGTGTTTACAAAACAAAGAAAAATACATATGGGATGTATTTGAGAATGGAGGATATTATGAGAAAAAAGAATTTTTCGAAAAAACTACTTTCCATGGCATTGGCAGGCAGCCTTGTTGTTGGGATGACAAGTACACTTTCCGGCTGTGGAAGCAAAAAAAACGGTACGGTCACATTAGATGTTTACAGTATGCTTGCAAATTATTCCGGTATCCAGTCCGGATGGGGCGCAGACCTTTTAAAACAGAAGTTCAATGTCAAGTTAAATTATGTACAGTCTGATTCAGGAACATTTGATACGCGTATGGAGACAGGAGACCTTGGAGATATTGTTGTTTTTGGCAACGATAACAACGAATATGTACAGGCCGTCAATAACAAAGCGTTATATAACTGGGAAGAAGATAATCTTTTGAAGGATTATGGTCCTTATATTAAGAAACATCTTTCAGCTGCTTTAAAGAAAAACAAGAATCTGACAAAGCAGATCACAAAAGGAAAGAGTGATGCATTATATGGATTCGGAGGCAATGCGGCAGCAACCAATGACGATCACCAGTCCTTTATCTATACATGGGATATCCGCTGGGATCTTTATAAGAAGCTTGGTTATCCGAAGGTAAAGAATCTCGATGATTTAGAGCAGCTTTTAAAAGATATGCAAAAGCTCTGTCCAAAAGATGATTCCGGTAATAAGACATATGGACTTTCTCTGTGGCCGGACTGGGATGACGCAATGGTGATGTATGTAAAAGCAGCAGCAACAGCATATTTTGGATATGATGAATTAGGCATTGGATTATATGATTCAAATACAGGCGAATATCATGACGCTTTAGAAGAGAATGGTCCATATCTTACAATGTTAAAATTCTTTAACCGTTTATATCAGGATGGACTGATTGATCCGGATTCTATGACACAGACTGTTGATCAGGTCGGAGAAAAGGTCCGTAATGGCGGCGTGTTCTTCTCTATCTTTAATTATGCAGGTTCTCTGGTATATAACTCACAGGAACACCAGTCAGCAGGAAAGATGATGTGTAGCTTAAAACCAACAGAAGCTTCTCCTATTGTATATGGTATGAATATGCAGGGCGGAGATCATATTTGGTCGATCGGAGCAAAGTCAGAATATCCGGAGCTTGCGATGGAGGTTATCAATTTCTTATCAACACCGGAAGGCTATATGGATATGCAATATGGACCAAAAGGCGAATGCTGGAATTACGATAAGAATGGCAATACATATTTTACTGATTTAGGAAAGAAATGCCATGGCAATTCCAATACTAAGATGGGTTCTAAGCATAAAGGAAAATATCAGGACGGTACGATCCAGATCAACAACACAACCTGGTCGATCGATGCAGAAAATCCTGAGTCTGTCAAAGGAGAAACCTATAACTGTGAATCATGGAAGAGCAATAATGAAAAAGCATCCTGTGATGTTGAACAGGATTGGCGTGATAAGACAGGTGCAAAGACAGTAAACGAGTATATGGAACAAGGAAAGTATACAGTAGCACCGGGAACAAGCTATTCCTCAGAAAGCAAGTCCGATGAATTAAAAACAACCTGGGGACAGGTGACCGATAACATCAAGGCTGATTCATGGAAAGCAATATATGCTAAGACAAACAAAGCTTATGATGAGATCGTATCAAAGATGATAAGAACTACAAAGAAATATGGCTATGATAAGTGCCTGAAATGGTCAAAAGACGAAGCTGCCAAGAGAAGAGCGCTTGAGTTAGAAACAACTCAGAAATAAGAATGCATCGTTTTTACAAGCCTGTCGAAAATGATTTGACAACATAAAGAACAGACCGGGCATACAGGCTGTAAAACTTGACAATCACCCCTAATCGTGCTTTACTTAGTTAGATTAGGGGTATTTTTTTATTCTATAAAAACCAGGAGGTATGCTATGAAAAGAAAACTAGTTTTATTAACAGCAATGATGATGGCAGCAATCTGTCTGTTTGGCTGTGGAAAGTCTTCGGATGGTGCAAAAAATTCCAAGAAAACCTACAAAGTCGGTATTGTACAGTATGTAGATGATGCTTCTTTGAATCAGATCCAGAAGGCAGTGCAGACAGAATTAGACACACAGGGGAAAAAATTAAATGTGAAATTTGATTATAAAGATTATACTTTTAATGGTCAGGCAGATCAGAGCACATTAAACCAGATAATGGCAGACCTTGTTGCCGATCAGGTAGATATCATCGTTCCAATCGCAACACCAACTGCGGTTGTGGCACAGTCTGCAACAGAAGATAATCAGATCCCTGTTGTATTTTCGGCAGTATCTGATCCTGTAACAGCAGGTCTTGTTAAGTCGATGGATAAGCCTGGTTCGAATATAACAGGTGTCAGCGATGCATTAAATACAGATGCATTTATGAAAATGATCACAACAGCCAAAACAGTTAAAAAGATTGGTTTTTTATATGACAAGAGCCAGGATTCTTCTACCAAAGCGATCAAAGATGCAAAAGCTTATTGCAAGAAAAATGGTATTGAAGTAGTAGAAAAGACCGGTACAACAAACGATGAGATCAGTCTGGCAGCAGATGCATTGATCGCAGCAAAGGTAAATGCCGTCTTTACGCCAACGGATAATACGGTTATGTTAGCCGAGCTTGCAATTTATGAGAAGTTTATAAAAGCTAAGATTCCTCATTATGGCGGAGCAGATTCTTTTGCGTTAAATGGTGCATTCTGCGGATATGGTGTTAACTATGAGGAACTTGGTACACAGACAGGCAAGATGGTAGTGGATATCCTTGTAAATGGCAAAAAGCCTGCGGATATGGCAGTTGCCAGTTTAGCGAATGGTATCGTAACCGTCAATACCGAAACTGCTTCAGCAATCGGTTTGGATTACAGTTCATTTAAGGATTTGTGTGAGCAGGTAAAAGAGACAAAAACAGCAGAAGAATTTGACCAGTAATTTTTTGGAGGAAGAAAAAAGAGATGTCTTCAATTTTTACCATTTCAATCTTGCAAAGTGCATTGGAATTAGGTTTTATCTATTCCCTTGTTGTATTGGCATTATTTATTTCATTTACTATTTTAAATATTGCTGATCTGTCTACGGATGGATGTTTTACTCTTGGATGTGCCGTGGCAGCAACGGTGACTCTTTCCGGGCACCCGTTGTTGGCACTGTTATGCGCAGTCGGAGCAGGTGTGCTTTCAGGATTTATTACAGCTTTTTTACAGACAAGGATGGGTGTCGAATCGATCCTTGCCGGTATTATTGTCAATACAGGTTTATATACGATCAACATTGCCGTTATGGGCTTTTCTTCCAATGTAAACCTGTTCAAATGCGATACGGTCTTTACGGTTGTGCGTGATTTTATTGAGAAACATATGAGTCAGAGTATGTTTACCTTTCTCGTTACCGATGGATGGTATCGTCTGATCGAAGTTGCAGTCATTGTGATCATTATAGGTGTGATCCTCAGTATATTTTTAGGAACACGTCTGGGACTTTCTATTCGTGCGACAGGAGATAATGCAGCAATGGTAAAAGCTTCGAGCATTAATCCGAAATATACGATCACGGTAGGTCTTTGTGTATCAAGTGCATTAACAGCCTTGTCGGGTGGATTGTTAGCACAGTATCAGAAGTCCTGCGATATCAACCTTGGTACCGGAATGGTAACGATCGCACTTGCCAGTCTGATCATTGGTGAAACATTGGTCGGAAAAGGAACGATGTTTCGCAGGATTTTAGGCGTGATCTTCGGCAGCTGTCTGTATCGTTTTATCGTAGCGGTAGCGATCCGTGTCAATGTGCCGGCAGAATGCTTAAAGCTGGTATCTGCTTTGATAGTAGCTGTAGCGATTGCATTCCCATATCTGAAGAAAAATGCTGTATTTGCAAAACAAAAGTATAGCAAAGAACGTATCAGACAAAGAAAAGGGGGTGCCTGCTAATGTTACAGATCGAACATGTCAGCAAAACATTTAATCCGGGTACGATCAACGAAAAAAAAGCATTGATCGACCTGAATGTATCTTTAAAAGACGGTGATTTTGCTACGATCGTAGGGAGCAACGGTGCCGGAAAGTCTACGATGTTTAATGCCATCACAGGTGCTTTTTATGTTGATGAAGGTGAGATCGTTTTGGATCATGAAAACATTACATATAAGCAGGAACATTTACGCAGTAGAAGTATCGGACATTTGTTTCAGGATCCTTTGCTTGGTACAGCACCGCATATGACAATAGAAGAGAATATGTCACTTGCATATCTGCGTGCCTCTAACAGCAGACACAGCTTCTGGGGACGCAGCCGCAAGAAAGAAAGAGATTTTTTCAGAGAGCAGCTTTCTTTGCTGGATATGGGACTGGAAGATCGCATGAAAAATCCGGTTGGTCTCTTATCGGGCGGACAACGTCAGGCTTTGACGCTTCTAATGGCAACGATGGTTACGCCAAAGCTGTTGCTTTTAGATGAACATACTGCGGCACTGGATCCTGCTACGGCAGACAAAGTGCTTGCATTGACCAGAAAGATCGTTGCAGAGCGTAAGATTACTTGTCTTATGGTTACGCATAATATGCATCAGGCATTAGAACTCGGAAACCGTACGTTGATGATGGATTCCGGTCATGTTGTTTTTGATGTATCAGGTGAGCAAAGAGCAAAACTGACAGTAGATGATCTGTTAGAAAAATTCAAAGATAATGTCGGAAAGCAGTTAGACAATGACCGCATTCTCTTGTCGAATTCTTAAGTAAGATCAAAAAAGAAATAATACCGTATCAGAAAGCATATGACAGAATATGTGATCCGATACGGTATTTTTGCATTTTAACGAATGCACGATGAATGATACAGAAAAGATCGTGACGAACAAAACGAATGGGCAAAAATCAAAGGATATTGTCATAAAATCAAGGAGCCGTCATACAAAATAATAATCAAGGAGAATCCGTTTTATAAGGAGAACAATGAAAGAAATTGCAATCTATCTACGTTTATCCAAAGCAGACAAAGAAAGAACAAGAGAAAGCCAGAGCATTCAAAACCAGAGAGCATTATTGTATAAAGCAATCAGAGAAGATGCTTCTTTTGGGGAATATCCGATCACTGCTTATATTGATGATGGTTATAGTGGCTTACAACAAGACAGACCGGCTCTTTGTACAATGATGCAAAAGATTCGGCAAAAAAAAGTAGTAGCAGTCTTTGTAAAGGATCTGTCAAGACTTTCAAGAAATCATGTCTTCCTTGCAGGATTTATGGAAAAGTTCTGTCCGACATATCAAGTTGATCTCATTGCCGTTGGAGATGGTTATGACAGCAGAAAAGAGCAATTCGTTCAGACTGCGACACGCCTGAGAGCACTTTTTTATGAATGTTACAGCAAAGACATTTCTTACAAAGTCCGAAATGCTTTGCGAAGTAAAAAAGAAAATGGTGAATATGCAGTTGCCAGACCGCCATTTGGATACAGACGGGAACACAAAGGAATATGGAGAACAGAACCCGAAGAAGCAGAGTGTATACGAAGGATCTATGCGTCTTTTTTAAGAGGGGACAGTCAGAAAGAGATTGCATTAGAAGAAAGCGCAAGAGGCTTTACAATTTATCCGGTTAAAGTACACCGCATTTTACATGATCCGGTGTATTGTGGATATTTTATATGGAATAAAAACAGGATGTCGGAATATATACCCAACAAAAATATAACTTTACCAAGAGATGAGTGGAAGGTTCAGAAGGGAACGCATGAAGCGATCATATCTGAAACTGTTTTCCTAAAGACTTGGCAGAAACTACAAAAAGTTTCACGAGACAACAAAAAGTTTGTTCAAAATACTAAAAGTTTTAAAAAGCTATAAAAAGTTATTGACAGTTTATTTCTGTTAGTGTAAACTAACGAACGTAAGAAGATTTGATGAATAAAATTCTCAATACAAGGAGTACATAGTCCAAAAAGTGTTTCTATTATGGAAAGAGCACGGAAAGAAGAGAGGTTGATATGATGCCGTTATCATTAGCAAATACTGGAGAACAGAATGTAGTAAAGAGAGTGGGGGGCAAAGAGGATACTCGTCGCTTCTTAGAAAACCTGGGGTTTGTTGTAGGAAGTACGGTAACTGTTGTATCAGAAGCACAAGGTAATATGATTGTTAATATCAAAAATTCCAGAGTAGCAATTGGAAAAGATATGGCAAATAAAATTATGGTCTAGGATGAAAGGCAGGAAAAGAAAATGAAGACATTGAAAGAAGTAGCATGTGGAAAGACAGTCACTGTGAAAAAAATTACAGGAGAAGGTCCTGTAAAGCGTCGTATCATGGATATGGGCATTACAAAAGGTGTGGAAGTTTTTGTAAGAAAAGTAGCACCTCTTGGTGATCCTGTGGAAGTTACAGTACGTGGTTACGAACTTTCATTAAGAAAAGCGGATGCAGAAATGATTCAGGTAGAATAGCGTATATTTTTATTTTTTTACTCATAGGTTAGTTGAAACTAATATACGTGAGATATAACTGTTAAAAGTTTGTATGGAATAAAAATATTGTTATTAAGGATAAAAGAAGAGGAGAAAAAGAAATGTCAATTAAAATTGCATTAGCAGGTAATCCAAACTGCGGTAAGACAACATTATTTAATGCGCTGACAGGTTCTAACCAGTTTGTTGGAAACTGGCCAGGCGTAACTGTGGAGAAGAAGGAAGGTAAATTAAAAGGACATAAAGATGTCATTTTAATGGATTTGCCGGGTATTTATTCTCTTTCTCCGTATACATTGGAAGAAGTAGTAGCCAGAAATTATCTGATCACAGATAAGCCGGATGCAATCTTAAATATCATTGACGGTACAAACCTGGAAAGAAACTTGTATTTATCAACACAGTTGATGGAACTTGGAATTCCGGTTGTCATGGCTGTCAATATGATGGATATTGTAAAGAAGAATGGTGACCAGATCGATGTGAAAAGTCTTGGCAAGAAACTTGGCTGTGAAGTTGTAGAAATTTCAGCATTAAAGGGAACAGGTATTAAAGATGCGGCAGCAAAGGTTGTAGAAATTGCAAAATCGAATAAAGAGACACAGGCTGTACATGAATTTCACGACGATCTTGAAAATGCGATCACAGAAGTAGAAGACATGTTAAGCAGTAACATTACAGAAGGCGCAAAACGTTTCTTCGCTGTGAAGCTTTTAGAGAAAGACGATAAGATCCATGAGCAGTTAGAAAATGTACCTGATGTATCGGCTCAGATCAAGAGACTTGAAGATAAGTTTGATGATGATACAGAAAGTATTATTACCAATGAACGTTATCAATACATATCAGAAGTCATCAAAGGCTGCTATAAGAAAAAGAATAAAGAAAAATTAACGTTGTCAGATAAGATTGACCGTGTTGTAACAAATCGTTTCTTAGCACTTCCGATCTTTGCAGCAGTTATGTGGCTGGTGTATTATATATCCGTAACAACAGTTGGCGGCAAGGCTACTGATTGGGCGAATGAAGGCGTATTCGGCGATGGATGGTCATTGTTTGGGCTGGTAGATGTTCCGGGGATTCCGGTATTAGTAGAAAATGGTTTGAAGGCGATCCATTGTGCAGACTGGCTCAGCAGCCTGATTTTAGACGGTGTCGTAGCCGGTGTTGGTGCGGTTCTTGGTTTTGTACCACAGATTTTGATCTTATTCATCTTCCTTGCTTTCTTAGAGGGATGTGGATATATGTCACGAGTTGCATTTATCATGGATAGAATTTTTCGCAAGTTTGGTCTTTCCGGTAAATCATTTATTCCAATGCTGATCGGTAGTGGATGCGGTGTTCCTGGTGTTATGGCATCAAGAACAATTGAAAATGACAGAGACCGTAAAATGACGATCATGACAACAACATTTGTACCTTGTAGTGCAAAACTTCCAATTATAGCATTGATTGCAGGTGCTTTGTTTGATGGTGCATCATGGGTTGCACCGAGTGCTTACTTTGTAGGTGTGGCAGCAATTATCTGCTCAGGTATTATTTTAAAGAAAACAAAGATGTTTGCCGGAGATCCTGCCCCATTCGTTATGGAACTTCCTGCATATCATTTACCAACGATCGGTACGATCCTTCGTAGTATGTGGGAACGTGGATGGTCATTTATTAAAAAGGCTGGTACGATCATCTTAATGTCAACAATCATTCTTTGGTTCTTAATGAGCTATGGATGGGTGAAAGGCAAATTCGGTGCTTTGGACGCAGAACAGTTAAACAGCAGTATTCTTGCTTCTATCGGTAAAGTTATTGCCCCTATCTTTGCACCGCTTGGATGGAACCAGAATGGTAATGGCTGGGAAATGGCAGTTGCAGCCGTAACCGGACTGATCGCAAAAGAAAACGTAGTAGGTACATTTGGTATGCTCTTTGGTTTTGCTGAAGTAGCAGAAGATGGTAAAGAAATCTGGGGACAGTTAGCAGACAGTCTGCCTCAGGTTGCAGCATATGGTTTCTTAGTATTTAATCTTCTTTGTGCTCCTTGCTTTGCTGCAATGGGTGCGATCAAGAGAGAAATGAATAACGCAAAATGGTTCTGGTTTGCAATCGGATATCAATGCATTCTTGCTTATGTTGTAGCACTTTGTATTTATCAGATCGGTATGCTGATTACGGCAGGTGCATTTGGCGTAGGTACAGTTGCAGCGTTTATCCTTTTAGTCGGATTCTTATATCTTCTTTTCAGACCGTCAAAAGAGGTTGGTACATTAGAAACAGCAGTATAAGATAGTTTGTTTTAGACTTCATGTCTGCAGAATGGAGGTGCCGTTATGGGTACAGCAGTTGTAGGTTTATTGTTAATAATAGTAGTTTCACAAGTGATCCGCAGTATGATCCGTGATAAGAAGAATGGTAAATCCCTTCAATGCGGATGCGATTGCAAGCACTGTAGTGGACATTGTCATTAAGAAGCAGATATTTGATTTCCTTTTGGAAGTGGCTAAAGTAGGATGGTGGTTACTCATGATAGAAAGAACAAATGTGCGTCGGGATGAACGCTATCAGAGAACGCAGATGCAAAAAGAAGCAATTCTTGATGCGTTACGTGCCAAAGGATTGCGAATTACCAAACAAAGAAAGATCATACTAGATATTATTCTGGGTGAAGATTGTTCCTGCTGCAAAGAAATCTATTTTCAGGCAAGTAAAATAGACAAAAAGATCGGTGCGGCAACAGTTTATCGAATGATCAATACTTTGGAAGATCTTGGGGCGATCAGCCGCAAAAACATGTATCGTGTGGAATGCGACAGGGATTGTTCTTTCCTTGAGTCCTGCTGTATTGAATTTGACGACAATACTTCTTTGGAAGTATCAACAGACAAACTGCATAAGATCATTTGTTCCGGTCTGCGTGCATGTGGTTATTTAAAAAATCAGAATATACGTAATATACGTCTTGCAAAAGAATAGCGGGTTTCACCAATGCCTGTCTGGAATTTTTAAGATGTTAAAAAAAGAATAGTCATAGTATAGCAAAAAGGCTGTCACACAACTTTGTGTGGCAGTCTTTTTTGGGGATAGGAAACAGCTCTTGCAGTAGCGGTACACCAACAAGAATTGCTAAAGCAATTCTTGGAGTGCAAAGCGCTGGCTTTGCACATTTTTGTGGAAATTTTTTCGGCTGAGACAGTGTTTTCAAAATGAAAGGTTACAGGATTGTCATATGAACATTCAAGCTTTCTGATATTTTTTATCAATTAATTGATTGACAATCAAACTAGGATTAGATAAACTTAATGATAGTTAGTAAAGGCTAACTTAAAAGCGATAGAAAGGCTGTAACTATGAGTCAGGATGTTTTTGAAATGATGCAAAAAATGAATTTGCACAGCGTGGAAACGCAGATGGCGATACAATGCGCGCCTGTCTTTGCAGGTTTAAAAATGTCAAATCTGCTGATCGTTGCAAAAGAAGATATTTGTAAAGTCAGACAGATCTTAAAAAGTGCGGTAATTTCATGGCATGTTGTTTCTATGTGGAAAGAAAAAGCAACGATTCTTTTGTACCGGGAAGAAGAATTGAAGCAATATCTAAACAGTGAAGCCGTATATACAAGACTTCATGGCATGGGATATGAAGGAAGTCTTGAGAGCAAGCTGGAGCGTTTTAGTCAGAGATATCAGGTATATCAGGCAGGACAGACAGACTTTCCTCATGAGATGGGATTTTTCCTTGGCTATCCAAAAGAAGATGTAGAAGGTTTTATTGTCAATGGGGGCAGAAACTTTTTATATGCAGGATATTGGAAAGTATATGCCAATCGAAAAGCCAAGATATCACTTTTTGAGAAATTTGAGAATGCAAGAGAGACAATGATCACATTTGTCTCAAACGGTGGGAGAATAGAAGAGTTTTGCAATTAGAGAACGGGAAGAAAATAAAGGAGGTTTTAAGTACACATGAGTGTTGTAATAGTAGGTGGACATGACAGAATGGTGACACAGTATAAGAAAATATGTAAAGAATATCATTGTAAAGCAAAAGTGTTTACACATATGTGTGCCAATATGAGCAATCAGATCGGCAGACCGGATCTTGTGATCCTTTTTACGAATACTGTATCCCATAAGATGGTACATTGTGCATTAGCAGAGGCAAACAAAGGTAAAGCAGATGTAGTACGCTGCCATACCAGCAGTTCGAGTGCTTTACATGAAATTTTAAAAAATGCATGCTGCAGCGCATAAGAAGCAAACAGGATCATATTGCATAGAATAGAGCAAAAGAATAAGAAAGCAGAGCAAAGTCTATGCAGAAAGAAAAACTTGATACATCTTTACAGATCGCATTAGAAGCACTACAGGAAGGGATGAATACCAATCGAGATCTGTTGTATGGATATGATCCGGAAAGTGAAAGTTTCCGTGTGATCATAAAATACAATGGGGACATTAAAAAGATAGAAGAATGGTATCCTGACACGAAAGTAGTGCTTCTTTTTAATCAATATGCAATCGTAACAACAAATGCCCGATATTTGACCGAGATTGCAAGGATGCCGGAAACAGAATATATGGAAAAACCGAAAAAACTATATTACAATTTGGATTTTAGTAAAGAAATCTCCTGTATCAGCAGAGTACAGAAACAGAATGCATTAGGAAACAGCATATCAGGCAGAAATCTGACCGGTAACGGTGTATATATCGGAATCGTGGATTCCGGGATTGATATTTACCATCCTGCCTTTCAAAATGACGATGGAAGTACAAGAATCGCATGGTTATGGGATCAGAGTGCACAAGCAAAAGAGAATGATCAGATTGCTGCAGAATATGGATATGGGACGGAGTATGACAGGGAAGCAATCGACCGTATCTTATTGCAGGCAAGAGAGAACGGAAACAGGAAACAGACTCCTGCATTAGAAAGCCTGAGTGGACATGGAACTTCTGTAGCAGGTATTGCAGCAGGCAATGGGGCCGGTTCTGTCGGAAGAAAGTATCGGGGCGTTGCGACAGAAAGTGAGATTCTTGTTGTAAAGCTCGGCAGACAGGACCGGGATTATGCCGGATCCACAGAAGTTATGGAAGGAATTGATTATGTTTTGCGAAAAGCACTCCTGATGCAAAAGCCGATTGCTATCAATCTGAGTTTTGGCAACAATACAGGTGCGCATGCAGGAAATTCTTTGTTTGAGGATTATATAGCAAGTTTAAACGGTGTATGGAAAAACGTGATCGTGATCGCAACCGGAAACGAAGGGGATGCGAGACATCACAGCACTATTCAGATGACAGAGAGAGGAGAAAGCATAGAAGTACCATTTGTGATCGGAGATCAGGAAAGAAATATGACACTTTGGATATGGAAAGAATATTTCGATACATTTCAACTAGAATTAGAAACGCCATCCGGAGAAAGAATCGTATTGCAACAGACAATTACAAAAGGACAGATATATGACATGGGATCATCTCAGGTCTTTTTTTATGCAGGAGATCCGTCACCTTATAGTACACAACAGGAATTGTATTTGGAATGGCTGACCGGACGGAATGGATTCGTTCCATCCGGTATCTGGAAATTACATTTTACTCCGGAGGAGATCAAAGACGGTTTTGTATCTATCTGGATGATGACTACGGAGGCAATCGGTTTGACAAGCGGTTTTTTGTATCCGGAAGCAGATAGCACGCTCACAAATCCATCAACTTCTGAAAAGATTCTATCTGTTGGTGCATACCGGGCGGATAATGACAGTATGGCAGCTTTTAGTGGCAGAGGAAATACCGCAGATGGCAGGCAGGCACCGATTCTTGTTGCTCCGGGAGTTGATGTGGTAACTGCTATACCGGGCGGTAATTATGCAGCCAGAAGCGGAACTTCGATCGCAGCACCGTTTGTGACCGGATCAGCCGCTCTTCTTATGGAGTGGGGCATTGTGCATGGAAATGATGCGTATTTATATGGAGAGAAAGTAAAAGCATACCTGATCAAGGGTGCCAGAAGACTTCCGGGCTTTACGAAGTGGCCAAATCCGCAGGCAGGCTGGGGAGCTCTTTGTCTGTATGACAGCCTGCCATGGTGAGAAAATTCATTATCAGAGCAAAATTTCATCAGGATCAGGGGAATGCAGGTTGCTCTTGGTCTGATTATAAACTATAATATGGATGTTTGAGGAGAATAGCAGGAGGAATTTTGGATGCGTGATAAACTGATCGGAACATTGATTGGAATGGCAAGAGCATGTGAGAATAAAGAAAAGACGGTGCATATGAACGAATTTTTTGTGAAGGGACTTTTTCTTGCAGCAACAGCGGCCTGCCAGAAACAGAATGTGTTAGAAGAAATGGTACGGGAAGTGCAAAAAGAAAAGTACCGGATCGTTCCGGATTGTGAGCATTGTGCTTCACCCTGTGGTAATACAAGTGATTATGATCTGAATCAGCTGTATCAGGAAGAAGAACCGGTCCGTTCCGTCAAATTTGCTCTTTTAGATGGTATTTTAAGTCTTGCAGCTAAGATGGATGATACAGTATGGCAGCAGGTACCCAAAGAAGTATGTTTTTATTTTCATAAAGTATTATGTATGATCAGTTATGATCTGGAGGAGACGATTTTACAAAATTGCCTGTCTGAGCTTGGTTCGATGCATATGCTTTGCAAAAAAGGAGGATTATTATGATAAAGACGACAGTAGAAGTAAATGGTATGATGTGTGGAATGTGTGAATCACATGTTAATGAAGCAGTCAGAAAGAACTTTACGGTCAAAAAAGTACAGTCATCCCATACGAAAGGAAAGACAGAAATTCTTTCAGAAGAAGCATTAGACCAGGAAAAATTAAAGGATGCGATCGGTCAAACCGGTTATGAAGTCGGAAGTATCCGTTCAGAACCTTATCAGAAAAAAGGTTTCTTTTCCGGTTTCTTTTCAAAAAATAGAGAAAAATAAAAATAGAAAGCCGGTGTTTTGCAAGAATTGCTAAGGTATCATCCGTATAGGTGTATTCAAAAGCTTTAAAAAATGTAAAATAAAATAGGAAAAGAATATAGGGACAGTGATGAATATCCAAGTGAATTGACAAAATATGCAAATATATAATGGAAATTTGTAACAGATATTTTATATAGTGAGATTGATAAATACTGGAATAAAAACGACAAGCAGTAAGAAAAGAGGAAGAATATGACACAGTTTGATCAAAGAAATATCACAATGGTAATGGATCTGTATGAGATGACAATGGCATATGGTTATTTCAATGATAAAGATAAAGATACGAAAGTCGTATTTGATGTTTTTTATCGTAGGAATCCTGACAAGGGCGGATTCGCAATATTTGCGGGTCTGGAACAGATTATAGAATATATTGAACATCTTCATTTTGATGAAGAAGACATTGCTTATTTTCGTTCCCTGCATCTTTTTAATGATGCTTTTTTGGATTATTTAAAAGATTTTCATTTTCGTGGTGATGTCTATGCATTTGCAGAAGGAACGATCATGTATCCGAATGAACCGGTCGTAACAGTCGTTGCACCACTGATTGATGCACAGCTTGTAGAAACAGCGATCTTAGCAGAATTTAATCACCAGTCTTTGATCGCAACAAAGACAAGAAGAATTCGGAAGGCAGCAGGGAAAAGAGCTGTATCGGATTTTGGAGCCAGACGTGCACATAATATGGATGCTGCTGTATATGGGGCAAGAGCAGCATATATTGGAGGTGCAGATGGTACAGCTACCGTTCTTGCCGGAAAGATGTTTGGAATTCCGGTTGGCGGAACAATGGCACATAGCTGGGTAATGTATTATCAGGATGAGTATGAAGCATTTAAAAAATATGCAAAGAATTACCCGGATGAAACCGTCCTTTTGATTGACACATATGATGTTGTAAAATCCGGTGTGCCCAATGCAATCCGTGTAGCAAAAGAGGTGTTAGAGCCTATTGGAAAAAGATTAAAAGGTGTTCGTATTGATAGCGGTGATCTGGCCTATTTATCTAAGAAAGTCAGAAAAATGTTAGACGATGCAGGACTGAATGACTGTAAGATCACAGTATCAAACAGTCTGGATGAATTTACGATCACATCGATCCTGCAACAGGGTGGGTGTATTGACAGTTTTGGAGTTGGTGAGCGGTTGATCACTGCAAAATCAGAACCAGTCTTTGGTGCAGTTTATAAGATCGCTGCAGTAGAGGAAAATGGTACATTTGCACCACGTATCAAGATTTCTGAAAATATAGAAAAGATTACAAATCCGGGATTAAAAAAGGTGTATCGTATTTATGATGCAGATGGCCATAGCGTAGCAGATCTGATCGCAAAAGCTGACCAGCCAATCGACCTTTCGGCCCCGTTTCGTTATGTTGATCCGCAAAAGCCCTGGGAAAACCGTTATTTTACAAATTGCACGGCAAAAGCATTACAGAAAAAAGTTATCGAAAATGGAAATCGTATCTTAGAACAACAACCTATTCGGGAAATACGGGAATATGTTGCAAAACAGTTAGAATATGAAATCTGGCAGGAGGAACAGCGTTTTGAAAATCCGCATAAGCACTATCTGGATATGACCCCTGAGTATTATGAATTAAAAATGGGTTTATTACATGATTCAATGAAAGAATAGTTCTATATAGGCTGGAACACCCTGACACAATAGCAATACAAGCAGAAAATATTTATATTATTCTTAAAAATGCAAAGAATTTTTTGACAATTACTGTAAAAGAATTGCATTCTTAAGAAGGTTAGTGTATAATAATTATAGAGAAAGGTCATAGATAATATATTTTTTATGATAGAAAAAAGTATGTTATAAACCCTTTGTAAAACTATAATAAAAAAGTGAAATGATCCGATATATGTAATGAGAATATTTCGGATATCATATATTGTACTGTTAAGATAAGTTTTAATAGAGGGAAAGGAGGACAAGCGGATGAAAAAGACATATGTTAAGCCGGTTGTAACAGAGGAAGAAGGAGTAATGGAAGGTGTTTATATGGCAAGTGGATGTTATACCACAACGGCACGTATTCACCAGAGACCACAGACCGGTCGTGGAGATTACCGTATTCAGGTTGATGGCAAGCATAGAGCAACGCATTCCAATGATAAGCAGACATTATATATATCATTTAATATGCCGGTAGAATACGTTTCAAGTGGCGGAAGATTAAAATCAGGTAATGGTTCTACTACTTTAGCAATCAGCTACACATATCATCAGAATCCAAATGATAATATTGGTCTTGGTGATCTTTGTGTAAAAGCAGATGCCGGACTTGCGATCAGTAGCGTAAGTATTTCTGACGGGTATTGATTTCTTTGCATCGGTTTTATTTGGCTTATATGCATTAGTTCAATATAGTAGTAAAAGCCGGAAAGCTTTCATCGGAAGAAAACAGGATGAAAGCTTTCCGGCTTTTATATTTTTGGCTCTTTGTCAGTTATTCTCTGATAGGATTTTTCTGATAAAAAAGGATGCCATCTTTTGCTGTATAGCAAGCTTCTTTGGTGGCAGTACATTCCAAAGAAAAAAGAGGAACTTTCCGGCTGAGTATTTTAGAAAAATGCATGTTTTTATGCAGCATGTCTTTTGTCCAGCTGGGTGATATCAGACGATAGAGTAATTGCAATACTTTCTGATCTGAAGTCATGCTTTGCCAATGGTTCTTATCAGACTGTTTTAAAAAGACAATGCCGCCAAGAGGGTGATCGGCAGTCGTATAAATTTTAGAAGTACCACACCATGGCTGTCCATAGACGATATAGTGGTCGTTTTTCATACCGATCATATTCAGATCGCCATTGAGGTACGGTGCGTCTAAAAAAGTATGCCAAAGTCTGGTATGTGTTGATTTGCCTGTACCGGAACTGCCGGAGAACAGCCATGCTTTTTCTTGAAAAAGAATGGAAGCAGAATGCAGGAAAAAACATTTCTTTATCTGTGCAAGCAGTAAAACAGGAAAGCGTATTATATGAAATAAAAATTTCGGCTCGATGGTATGAGCGCAAAAGATTTCCACAAAAGAGGCATCTTTTGCAATCCGCATTTCATAAAAATCTGTCTGATCAGGAAGGCAGATGCAATAACAGTAAGAAGTTTCCTTGATCAGAATATCTGCACGGCTGACTAAAACGGAGCTATTGTGGATCGTTTCCGGTTTCCAATCTTTGATTATGATATGCTGCATGATTTTTTGATTCTGATCGGGATATAAGAAATCTTTGAAAAATATCGATAGCGGAGAAATATTTTGTCCTTCACAGCGAATCGTAAGAGGACCGATACAAAAAGAAAAGTATTTTTCTTTGTCATTTGTCCGCTTTTTAGTCAAATCAGATTTCAGATCGGATTCATCGGAATTTGTTATGACATGTAAAGATTCCAGTTGTGCGATCGTTTCATAAAGATCCTCCCGTACAAAAGGACGGTCACTTTCAGAGAGCTCATAAGTATTTAAGATATCCTGTAAAATCTGGTCAAGAGGCTTTTTTTGTGATAATCCGTTCCATATCAAAACACCGGTTTCGTTTAAACGGACACTTTTTTGCAAATTTGCCGTTTGCTGTCCGTAGGGGATCAGATAAGGGATCTTTCGCAGATAGACTAGTTCAAATGAATTGCATTGTATCATGGAAAACTCCTTTCTACTATATTGTACGTTGCCTTTATTATTGTTGATTGGAGAGTATTTTATCTACGTCTTCCGAAGATAACAGTTCACAGTGCTTTTCACGGATTGCATAGACTTTATCACAGATGGTCAATACAGTAGGACGGTGTGTGGTTACGATACAGCTCCCGGCTGCCCTTTTTTGCATGATATTTTGCAACAGACGATGTTCTGTGACGGTATCAAGAGCGGATGTTGCTTCATCCAATAATAAAAACGGTGCTTTCTTTAACAGAGCACGAGCGATGGAAAGTCTTTGTACCTGACCTTCCGAAAAACCGCGTCCTCTTTCTCCAATCGTACTGTAGATACCATCAGGGAGTTTGTGGACAAAATCCCAGGCACAGGCAGTTTTTAAGCAGGTAATGATTTCTTCATCCGTGGCATCGGGTTTGACATTACGCATATTTTGTGCAATTGTACCGGAAAACATCGCATTTCCTTGTGGAACATAGGAAAACAGCCGACGTATTGCAGGAGAATAATCAACAAAAACGGATGTATCCTTTGCGTTTTGTATGCTTAGACTGCCGGATTGTGGTTCTAACAAAGCCAGCAGGATACGAAGCATTGTTGTCTTGCCCTCACCGGATGGTCCTATCAGAGCAATGATCTGATCCGGTTCGATCACCAGATCGGTATGCTCGAAAACAGTATCACCGTGTGCATACGCATATTGAATATCCTGTAGTGAAATGGAAAGACCGTCTTGCTTGTTTTTTTGATAAAAAGCATCGATCTTTGGGGCAGCACTATGATCTTCTCTGGGCATTTTGATGATGTCCATCAGACGACCGGAAGAAGTTGTGATATTGATCGCACTTGGAACCATGCCGACTAAAGTGTTTAGCGTACCGGTTAAAGTACCGGATAAAGACAGAAAAAGTGTCATGGTACCATAAGAGATCGTACCGCTCCATACCCGGTAAATACCAAGTCCATAGCAGCTATAAGATACGATGAGTCCTACAAAGGAAAGAAATACAGAAGAAAGAATACCGAGTTTTTGATATTTTTTCTGTAATTGCAAATATTCCTTCTGGTATTCATGCAGCTTTTTTACATAAAGCGGAATCAGATCAAATGCCTTGATCGTCTGTATATTAGAAAAGGATTCCTGGTGAAAGCCCATCATTTTTGCGTTCAAAGCAGCACTTTCTAGGTTACGTGACTGCATACGTGACAGTAATGTTTTCGACATCAAAAGGCTTACCGGCATTCCGGCGATTGCAAGCAATGCAAAGAGCGGATCATAATACAGTACGATACCGAGTGCTGATAAAAAACGCACAATTGCGATCAGCAGGTCGGGGAGCCAGTTTAAAACGCCGTCTGAAATTACAGAAGCATCAGAACTCCAGCGTGTTAAAAGATCGCCGGTATGATATGACATCAAAGGTTCTAAACGTGTCAGAAGCATTTTTTCAAAGATATCTGCTTTGATCGCATTATCTATTTTTAATGAAATGATCGTTGCAATATAATCTAGAATCTTTGAAAGGATCACATTAGCAAGTGTAAAGCTGATATACATAATAAAGGTTTTTAAAAGTTCATTGCTTTTATGTCCGGTAACGATATCTACCAGATCGCGCGAAAGCAGGCTTGTGATCAGTGATATTCCGGTGCCGCCAAGACCGATCAGAGTATAGAGTACAATCGAAAACCAGTATTTGCGGACATACGAATACAGCCATAAAGTTTGAGTCCACATTTCTTTTAAACGTCCATCCTGTATCCGCTTTAAATAAAATTGTAATTTTGCTATCATAAAATCAGTTCCTTTTTGCAAAATGAGCCAAAGTCATATCAAAAGAGAAATGCTTTGATCGTTTCTTTTTATTGTATCAAATTTTTCGGATTTGTACCAGAAACGTTTTGGTATGTCATGCAGAGAGATCTTTTGCATAAAAAAAGCAGATCGGCAATGCGGAAATTCGGTAAGAATTTCTTTATGGGAATGCTAGAAAAGGATAAGAGGATGTGGTACAATGAAAGATGATAAAATGATAGTGAGTAGGAGAACTGTATGGTAAATGAAGAAAAAGTGCATATCATGACACAGATTGCACTTGATGAGACAAAAAAATGCAAAGACCAGTTACATGAAGGCGGATATTATAAGTCTGATTATATCCGTTCACATACTATTTCAGCAGTATGGAACATAACTGTCAGTTATTTACTGGTCTTGTTTCTGATCGCACTTTATTTTTCTGATTATCTTTTTGTCAATGTTGTTCGTTTGAATTACTTACAACTGGGCATTATGATAGGGGGAGGATATTTTATCCTTCTGACCGGTACTGTTTTTTTCTCCTATTTTTATTATTTGAAACAATATACAGTCAGCCAGGATCTGGTCCGGTCTTATCTGGAGCATATAGAGGTACTGGGAGCATTTTATCAGCAAAATGAAAACGGGGAGGAAAATGGGGATGATACATCTATTAGTTCTTAGAGAACATTTAAAAAACATTTATCAGAAATATTCCCGGTTTTTAGATTCGCTGTTTCGTTTTGCTGCCGGACTTTTGACATTTTTAGCAGCAAATGAGGTGATCGGTTATAATCCGGCATTAAATCATTGGTATATTGTTCTGATACTGGCAGTATTTGGTATTGTGATGCCCGGAGGGGCTTTGGTCGTTGCGGCGGCAGTGTTTGTAGTTGCGCATATCTTTTATGTATCACCGGTATTGGCATTGGTTGTAGGCACTGTTTTTGTGATTCTGTATTATGTATATATTAAGTTTGTGCCGGAGCATGCGTATATTTTTCTGGCATTTTTTATAGCCTTTCCGTTTCATATGGCATATGCGATACCGATATTTTTAGGACTGATCATGGGACCGATCGCCGTTGTGCCGATTATATGCAGTGTGAGCATGTATTATCTGTTACAGACTGTTGTAACCGTTGTCAGTACGTCAACAGATACGAATATTAATTTGTATCATGTCGCATTACAGCAGTTTCTGGATAACAAAGAAATGTATGTGATGATTCTTGTATTTTGTGTTGTGGCAGTAACAGTTAATATTATCCGCAGCAAAGAAATGGATTACGCATTTGAGATTGCTATCCTGACCGGTGGAATCTTAAACGTTATTTTGCTATTGCTTACGAATTATTTTGTAAAGATCGATACAAAGATGTTTGCTCTTTTAGCAGGTACAGCGTTATCGGTTGTGCTTGTGTGGATGATACAGTTTATGCGTCTGGCACTTAATTATGCCGGAGTAGAGAATTTGCAATTTGAAGATGATGAATATTATTATTATGTTCGTGCTGTTCCCAAGATGAGCGTTGCTGCACCAAATAAACGAGTCAAGCGTTTTAATACCGTTGATAGAGACACAGATACGGATACCGGAAAAACAGAGCCGGTTGAAGAGGATTTTGATGAAGATATCATTTTCCCTGAAAAACATGATGAAAAATAAAAGGCAAAGAAGATTGATAGTAACAGTCCACAGGATATGGTAAGGAGGAAAGCATGGATTCGGTTATACAAATTTTAAAAGATACATTTTCTTTATTAGCACTGCCGAAGATGACATTTATTGATATTGTGGAAATATTTATTATTGCTTTTTCTTTATACCATATTATATTCTGGGTAAAGAAAACAAGAGCATGGACACTACTCAAGGGAATTGTTGTATTAAGTCTGATTTATCTGGTAGCCTATTTCCTTGATATGAGTGTGATTATCTGGCTTTTTAATAAAGGACTTGCGATTGGTCTTACTGCTTTGGCAGTTGTTTTTCAGCCGGAGCTTCGAAAAGCTTTGGAAGAACTTGGAAGGAAAAATATTGTGACTTCAATCATTCCGTTTGATGATTCGAAAGACAAAAAGGATCGCTTTTCGGACAAGACGATCACGGAGATCGTAAAAGCAACTGTAGAGTTAGCAAAAGCAAAGACAGGTGCATTGATCATTTTAGAGCAGGATATCAGTCTGGCAGAATATGAGAGAACCGGTATTACGATTGATTCAGCAATCAGCAGTCAGTTGTTGATCAATATTTTTGAACATAATACACCTCTTCATGACGGCGCAGTAATTCTTCGGGATGACAGGATTGTATCGGCTACCTGTTACCTTCCGTTATCAGATAATTTAGGTTTATCAAAAGAACTTGGTACAAGACATCGTGCCGGTGTCGGTATAAGTGAAGTAAGTGACAGCCTTACGATTATTGTTTCAGAAGAGACAGGTAAGATTTCGATAGCGATTCATGGGAAACTTTTACGAAATATTGATGGTGAGCTTTTGAAAAAGAAATTAGGTGAAATGCAAGGAAAGCAGGAGCAAGAGGGAGGCAAAAAGCGCTTTCGTATCCGTCGAACAGTTCGTAAGAGCAGATCACAGCAAGATTAAGAAGAGTCAGGAGGGATTATCGTGGAGCCAAAAAATAATCAGGAAAAGAAAAAAGATATTGCAGCATTCTGGAAAAAAGTGCTTTTTCATAATCTGTCCATTAAGATCTTATCGTTTTTGGGAGCCTTACTGGTATGGCTTTTTATTGTGAATATTGATGATCCCTACAAGACGAAAAGTTATATGGTGCATGTTGATCTGACGAATGAAGATGCATTACGTTCGGTGCATAAAGTTTATGAAATCGTAGAAGGAGGAACGGCTACCGTCCGTGTCCGTGGAAGAAGAAGTGTTGTAGATAATCTCGATGCTTCGGATATCAAGGCAACAGCCGATCTGTCAGAACTTTCCGCAGTTAATTCCGTGGATATCAAGCCGTCTTTAAAGATTGCAACTTCTTCGGATGTAGAACTGGAATGTACACAGGTATTAAAAGTGTCTCTGGAAGATATGGAGACAAAGCAGGTCAAAGTTACGGTTGAGACAGAGGGAACACCGGCAGAAGGATATACTGTGGGTTCGTGTAATGCAAAGCCAAATGTGATTGAAGTATCCGGCGGTGAATCTGTGATCGACAGGATTGCAACGGTGAAAGTGACATTGAATGTCAATGGAGCAAGTGACAGCTTTTTAAAGAATTTAGAGCCGGCGGCATATGATAAAAAAGGGAACAAGATTATTTCATCCACTCTGTCTTTTGAAAAGAAAACCATACGGGTAAAAGCACGTCTGTTGCAAAATAAAACAATACCGGTTAAGATTCATATAAAAGGTAAAGTAGCAAACGGTTATGAATATGTGGATGCGACCTGTGTACCGGAAGAGATTGAGATCGCCGGAAGTGCAAGAAAGTTAGCAAGTATATCCAGACTGGATATACCGATTGATGTGACCGGTTTAACTTCTGATTCATCGGATTTGGAAAGAGATATTGAAGTTGTCAATTATCTGCCGGATGGAATTACCATACCGGAAGAATATCAAAAGATATCAGTTAAGATTGATGTCGAAAAGAAAAAAGAAAAAAAGATCAAGATTCCAACGAGTAGTATTATGTTAAAGAATCTGGATGCAGCCTATGAAGGGGAAGCATATGACCCATCCGGCAATATCGAAATTGTGGTTTCCGGAAAGGAATCTTATGTAAAAGGTCTGGAGGCAGATGATATTACCGCTTCTGTCGATTGTGGTGCTTTAGGAGCCGGGACATACCAACTTCCGGTTGATTTTTCCGGTTTAAAAGACTGTGAGATCGTAGAAGAAGTTTATGTCCATGTTTTGATCAAGGACAAATCAAATGCAGAAGTGAAAGCAACACCAACACCAACGAAAAAGCCACCTGCCAAAGCGACGAAAGAACCGTCAAAGACAAAAGAACCGGCAAAGACAGAGAAACCAACGCAAACTCCCCAGGAGGATAAAAGCGAATAAATGGTGCAGTTTTGTGCCCTATGAAAAAGGCAAAGTGTTTGATACAGTCATACACTTTGCCTTTTTTCTCGGATAGGATCTAGTCATATATGACTCCTAAAAGGGGGATCGGATCACCGGCTGGATCTGGTGTCCGTTTAATGCTTCTAAGATCGTATCGGGTATCAATTCGGTATGTGCGATCATGGAATGGCTTTTTTTGCGGTAATTATCCTGCCCAAAAGGTACAAAGAAAATGTTTTTTGATGTAAAAAGCTTTCCGATATTTTGAAAATTAATGCCTAAGGCATCATTTGTAGAGATTGAGATGATCAGGGGCTTTTCATTGCGAAGATGTGCTTTGGCTGCCATTAAAACGGTAGAATCCGTAATGCCGGTGCAAAGTTTCGCAAGTGTGTTACCGGTACAGGGAGCGATGATCAAAGCATCCAGATATCCTTTTGGACCGATCGGTTCTGCTTCCTGTATAGTAAAGATTCCTTTGTGTCCGGTGAGCTTTTCAACCTGATTAACAAATGATGTGGCTGTTTGAAACCGGGTATCTAAGGTTGCACTTTTTTCGGAAAAAATCGGGATGATATCCCATGGCATTTCTCGAAGAGAATCTAATACGGTCAGGATTTTCTGGTACGTACAAAAAGAACCGGAAATGGCAAATCCTAATGTAATTTTTGGTGTAGATGCTGTATCTGTCATGATTAAATTATCCTCATTTCTGCGCACTATTTTTATCATAAAATGAAATTTTGCAGATTGTCTGCCGGGTGCGCAATAGCAGACAGTCTTTTTTTAAATCTTACCTTGTCATATTTTGAAGCAGGTCACATATATTTTTATAAATGATCTCGGCAGAAGTTTTTGGAGAAAGCTTCCCCGGAAGACCGGGACAATGTCTGGCTTCAATGTCTTTTTTGATACAGTAATTATAATCCACACCGCCGGGATGTGATGCAATGTCGATGATAACTGTGTCGGGAGATAACCGGTCGATCACAGAAGGGGTGATCACTTTTGCCGGAGCGGTATTAAATAGAAAGGCAAAAGTTTCATATGGGATCACTTCCGGGACATCATATCCATACGAACGAGCTTTTGCTTTATGCCTGCCGTCGCGTGTGGAAACCGTAACATCTGCTTTTAATCCATATAGTCGATCGGCAAGAATCTCACCACATTTTCCAAATCCAATGACAAGACAGTTACTCTGGTGTAATGTGTATTTGCTGATCTGTATCGCATGAAAGATAGCTCCTTCGGCTGTTGCAACTGCGTTTTCAATCGCAATTTCAGGAATTTTCATATAGTCCAGACAGGCAATCTCATGTTCATTGCAATAGGCAACAAAATTTTGGGGAAGATTTCCTCCGAGAATGATATGTTTTTTTGAAAAGAAAGGAATCATTTTTTTTAACATTACTTCTGATACCGGCACAGGAAGCAGAATGATCTTTTTACAGGATAATACTTCATTGCAGGCTAATTCCTGTTCGCTTGCGAGTTCTGCAGCAACAGCATGATACCCTTTTTGGAGCAGGATATCCTGCAAAAAACGTTGTCTTTCATCTTGTGCACAATGACAGGAAAAAGAGTGGTTCATGGAAGGCTCCTTGATATAGGTATTGTTATGGATAATATATGAAAAAGGGGGGGAATGTTGCAAAGAAAAAGGAAAATTGCTATAATATAATGATATTGTATGATTAAAATTGGAATGAAATGGAGAAAAAATGTTTCGGGGAATAAAATCTTTTTTATCAGGAAATTATCGTGTTGATTTAAAAACACAGCAGATTCAATATTTTATGATTTTTTTACTTGGTTTATACCATTTTGTCATGATTGCGCTTTATTTTATCCTGTTTGGAATAAACCCGATGAGTATGGTTAATATTCTGAGCGTATTGATTTATTTTTTGTGTTATTTTAGTGCAAAAAAGAAAAAATATGATATGGCGTATTATCTTTGTTTTGGTGAAGTGGTAGGATATTATGTGGCAGCTACTTATATATTTGGACTCGGATATGGATTTAATCTGTATCTGATCGGTCTGCTTGCTGCAAGTTATTTCGCATCGTATATTTTTTCTACGGAGAAAAAACAGATTGCGATCATACGCTTTCTGGCAATTATACTTGCTGCATTTCTTGTATCTGTGCTGATATCAAGTTTTCATGATCCGATCCTTGGAACAGACAGAGACTTTTCTTATGAATTGATCAACTGGCTTAATTTTGTCACCTGTGCCTGTGCATTGGTTCTTTTTTCAGCTACTTTTATGTCAAGGATCAATGTGTTAGAGAATCGTCTGAAAAGCCAGAACATAGAGTTTAAGAAAATGTCTATGCGTGATGCACTGACAGGTCTTGTCAATCGTCGTTATTTGCGAAATAAATATACAGAACTTGATGCGAAAGAAGAAGTATATTCCGTGATCATTGCAGATATTGATGACTTTAAAAAAGTAAATGATACATATGGTCATGAGACTGGAGATAAAGTCTTGGTAGCTGTTTCTAAAATTTTCAAGGAATTTGTACGGGGCAGTGATTTTGTCTGTCGCTGGGGAGGAGAAGAAATTCTGATCCTGATGCCGGTCTGTACCAAGAAACAGGCAAAAAGAGTTGGTGTACAGTTGTTAGAAGAAGTTCAAACAGCCGAAGTAGAGAGTGCAAAGGGGGAAAAGGTAACGATTACGATTACAATGGGACTCGCGGATTCCACAGAAGGAGAGCAGTTCATGAATTCTTTCCGTGTTGCTGACAGGCGATTGTATCTTGGCAAACGTTCCGGAAAGAATTGTATTGTTGATCATGACTAATTTTCTCATATAATTCTATGAGTTTTTTTCTCAAATATTTCCGGTAAAAAAAGATTGACAAAAGAAGTAAAGATTAGTATTATCAAAGCATGTTATATGACTGACGGAAGTGGAGTATACCACATGAAGTATAACGAGAAGATGCCGACCGTCTGGGCGATTTAGTCCAGATAGTCGTTTTTTTTTTCGGCGTATAACGTAATCCGTTATCAGATGAGAGTATTTTATCCTAACAGGACCGGATTCTCATTGTATCTGGATAATGCACATAATACAGCATAGAGTAGGAGGTTACAAATTATGGAAAATCAGTGGAGAAATTTTGAAGGAGGAGCTTGGCAGACAGAAGTCAATGTCCGTAATTTCATTCAGAAAAACTATCACCCATATGATGGCGATGAAGCATTTTTGGAAGGACCGACACAGGATACGCTTGATCTGTGGGACGAGGTACTGGAACTTTCGAAGAAAGAAAGAGAGGCCGGTGGCGTATTGGATATGGATACATCGGTGATTTCTACAATTACATCACATGGACCGGGATATTTAGACAAATCCAAAGAAAAGATTGTTGGTTTTCAAACAGAAAAGCCATTCAAGCGTTCTCTTCAGCCATATGGCGGTATCCGCATGGCAATCAAAGCTTGTGAAGACAATGGATATAAAGTAGATCCGGAAGTAGTAGAATATTTTACAACACATCGCAAAACACATAATGCGGGTGTTTTTGATGCATATACACCGGAGATGAGAGCGTGCAGAAGTGCTCATATCATCACAGGTCTGCCGGATGCATATGGACGTGGACGTATTATCGGTGATTATCGTCGTGTAGCTTTATATGGTGTTGACCGTCTGATTGAAGATAAAAAGGAACAATTAAATTCTACAAGAACGATTATGTATTCTGATGTGATCCGTGAGCGCGAGGAATTATCGGAGCAGATTCGTGCATTAGGTATGTTAAAAGAGCTTGCTAAGATATACGGCTGCGATATTTCACAGCCGGCAAATGATATATTAGAAGCAACGCAGGCTGTTTATTTTGCTTATCTTGCGGCAGTAAAAGAGCAGAATGGTGCAGCAATGAGTCTGGGAAGAACATCGACATTCTTAGATATTTATGCAGAGCGTGATCTTGCAGAGGGAACATATACAGAAAAAGAGATCCAGGAGATTGTGGACCAGTTCATCATGAAATTGCGTATGATCAAATTTGCACGTACACCAGAGTATAATTCCATTTTTGCAGGTGATCCTACATGGGTTACTGAATCTATCGCGGGTGTCGGTATTGACGGCCGCCATATGGTGACGAAGATGTCTTACCGCTATTTGAACACATTGAACAATATTGGTGCCGCACCTGAACCAAACCTTACGGTACTTTGGTCAGAGCAGCTTCCGGACGCTTTCAAGAAATTCTGTGCCGATATTTCGATTAAGCATTCTGCAATCCAGTATGAAAATGATGATTTGATGCGTGTCGTACATGGTGATGATTATGGTATCGCATGCTGTGTATCTTCTATGCGTATCGGTAAAGAGATGCAGTTCTTTGGTGCACGTGCTAACCTTGCAAAATGCTTATTATATGCGATCAATGGTGGTGTGGATGAGATCAGTGGCAAGCAGGTAGGACCAAAATATCGTCCGATCACAGATGAATATCTTGATTATGATAAAGTATGGGATGCATACAAGGATATGATGAAATGGCTTGCAAGTGTCTATGTTAATGCATTAAATGTAATTCATTATATGCATGATAAATACTGCTATGAGAGATTACAGATGTCTTTGCATGACAAGCATGTAAAACGCTGGTTTGCAACAGGCATTGCCGGATTCTCCGTTGTAGCCGATTCTTTATCTGCGATCAAATATGCGAAAGTAAAGCCGATCCGTAATGAAGACGGATTAGTTGTTGATTATGAAGTAGAAGGTGATTTTCCTAAGTATGGAAATGATGATGACAGAGTCGATGATATCGCAAAAGAAGTTCTGCACACATTTATTCAGTATGTAAGAGGAAATCATACTTATCGTGGTGGTATTCAGACAACTTCAATCTTAACGATCACATCAAACGTATCTTATGGTAAAAATACAGGTGCTACGCCGGATGGAAGAAAAGCAGGAGAGCCATTTGCACCGGGTGCAAATCCAATGCATGGACGAGATACACATGGTGCTGTCGCTGCACTTGCCAGTGTTGCTAAGATTCCGTTTATGGATTCGCAGGATGGTATTTCTGATACGTTCTCAATCGTACCGGATGCATTAGGAAAAGATGAAGAAAATGCAAAAGATAATTTAGTAGCATTACTGGATGGTTATGCACACAAGGGCGGTCATCATTTGAATGTCAATGTATTAAATCGTGATACCCTGTTAGATGCACAGAAACATCCTGAAAACTATCCGCAGCTTACGATCCGTGTATCAGGATATGCCGTAAACTTTATTAAGTTGACAAAAGAACAGCAGGATGAAGTGATCGCAAGAACATTTCATGAACGTATGTAAAGAATTATAATCAAAAAATTGCTGTCGTATGCATGGTTATAGTTACTTTGTGGAGAAATAAAAAGCAGAAAGCCAGACAATTTTTTGTTGTCTGGTTTTCTTTACAGATTGATTGGTCAGTACGGAAAGGAAAATGAGATGGAAGGATATATTCATTCATTAGAATCATTTGGTACAGTAGATGGTCCGGGCGTGCGTTTTGTTGTCTTTTTTCAGGGATGTCCGATGCGTTGTCAGTATTGTCATAATCCGGACACCTGGAATATGCAGGATGCAGCTCATACCATGACAGCAGATGAGATTATTGACAGAGTTGAGAGAAACAAAAGTTTTTATAAGACCGGAGGGATTACGGCAACCGGTGGAGAACCGATGCTGCAGATTGATTTTTTGACGGAGCTTTTTTATAAAGCAAAAGAAAAAGGAATTCACACCTGCTTAGATACTTCCGGCATTATGTTTCCGGTTAAAGAAAATGAGAAGACAGGGCAGCAGATGGAAAAGATAGATACTCTTCTTTCTGTAACAGATTTAGTCATGCTGGATATCAAGCATATGGAAGAAGAGGCACATAAGAAGCTGACTACGCACAGTGCAAAGCATAGTCAGTCTTTTGCAAAATATCTGGATCAAAAAGAAATCCCAATCTGGATCCGTCATGTAGTCGTACCGGGAATTACTGACCGGAAAGAAGAATTAGAAGCATTGGGATCTTTTTTGGCACAATTATCCCATGTAGAAAAAGTAGAGATGCTTCCGTACCATTCCATGGGTAAAGTAAAATACGATGCATTAGGAATTTCCTATCCGTTAGGAGACCTTCGCCAGCTTACAAAAGAGGAAGCAAAAGAAGCATACAATATTGTCATGCAGGCTTGTAATGCAAAAAAGGCAGAAAGCATAAAAAGAGCTTGACCATACGCTGTCTGATACTATATACTTGACTTTAAGGACTTTAAGAAGAGGTACGAAAAATGATAAAAGCAGCGATATGTGAGGATAGCAGACTGGATTGTAAGATGTTAAAAGAGATTGTCTGCTTTCTGATGACAGACAGGGGGCTTGATTTTCAGGTAGACACATATGAAAACGCCGAAACATTAGTAGAAGGATATAGTAATCATCCATATGATCTGATCTTTCTCGATATTATGATGGATGAGATTGATGGAATTGAAGCAGGAAGACGGATTCGTGCAGTGGATACGAAGTCAGAGATTGTATATTGTACATCCAGCAAGGATTTTGCGATTGCAGCATACGAGATACATGCGATGGGATATCTGTTAAAACCATATGAATCCGGACGGATCGGGGCAATGATTGATTATTATATCCAGAAGCATCCACAGAAGAATCAGAATTTTATTGAAGTAAAATCAAAGCGTAAACTTGTTGTGATCCCTTATAAAGATATTATTTATATGGAATCTGACAATAAAGTCGTATATATTCATACAACAACGCAGGGCGCTGTAAAAGTTTACAGTAAATTAGACGCTTTTGAAGAAGAAATCAAAGATGAACGCTTTTTACGCTGTCATCAAAGTTATCTCGTAAATTTACAATATGTTGCAGGACTGATTGACTCGGACTTTATCATGCTAAATGATAATATGATTCCTATCCGTAAGAGCGGCCGTAAACTGATCGTAAAGAAATACGAAGAATACCTAAAGGATTCTTTGCAAAAAGAGAATGATAAATAGCAATATACGGATATAACCTGCCCCTACCATATCGGAACGGATATGAAAAGGGGCAGGTTTTTTATGGAATAGAAAACTGATCGTACAGTAGTGGTATATATAGTAAAGCGCTGGCTTTGCATTTTTTTATTTTTTGCATTTTACAGATGGTTGATCGGAGATATATGCATTGGCTTTTCTTAGTTGACAATATAGATAAAAACAGTTATCATATATTTCATACTAATATTATATAGATTGAGAAAAGAAATAGGAAATGGAGAGATTTATATGAAGATTTCAACGAAAGGAAGATATGCTTTGCGTCTGATGATCGATATTGCAATGCATAATGAAGCCGGTCCGGTAAGGATCAAGGATATATCATCGAGACAGGGGATTTCAGACAAATATTTAGAGCAGATCATATCGGTTCTGCATAAGGCAGGTTATGTGCGTAGTATTCGTGGACCGCAGGGGGGATACCTTTTGGTAAAAAAACCGAAAGAATACACTGTTGGCATGATTCTTCGTTTAACAGAAGGAAGCCTTGCTCCTGTATCTTGTCTGGACTATGAGGAAAATGATTGCGAAAGACAGTCAAGTTGTGCTACCTTGATCCTATGGACCCGACTCAACGATGCGATTAAGAGTGTAGTTGATAATGTTACGTTGGCAGATCTTGTGGAATGGCAGTGTAGCGCAGGTGATAATTATTCAATATAGTTGTTAAAATTCTGTGAATCACATTGAAAAATCCAATTTGTTTTGCTATGATTTATAGACGATATGTGCATTCTATGGAAGGTATAAAAATAGAAAAAGAACAAATGATTGGAGGATTTAAAGATGAAAGTAAAAGGTTTAACAGAAAGCGAAAAAATTACAATGAAATGTGTCTGGAATCTTGGAGACGGCACAAGACTGGCACATATACTGGCAGAAGCAAACGGACGATATGGAAAAGAATGGAAATCACAGACGGTTTCTACTTTCTTGGGAAAACTTGTATTAAAAGGTTACTTAGAGCAGTATAGAGACGGAAGATATTATTGCTATCGTATCCTGATCAGCAAAAAAGAATATCGTTGTCAGGAACTTGCACAGGAAATGCGTTTCTGGGATGATGGAGATGTTAATGAGTTTGTTGATGAGCTGTTAGATCCAAGTACATTTACACCGACAGAAAGAAGAGCCTTAGTGGATGCCATTCAGAATAAATAAGGCTGACAGGATCATTCGGAAAAATTGATCTGGCTGTAATGGGATGGCTGGAGAGAAAAAATGTTCCGGTTAAGTGATTTTGTTACGGCTTCATAAAATGTAAAAAAACAGGAAAGCTGTTAGACAAAGAGAGACGGATGAATCTTTTTGACAGGTAAGTGCAGGCGAGAATGCATTGCTGTCGGAGAACGGAAGGATCGTTGTGTAACAGCTTTTTTTTTGTTCGGAAATATGATATGATTATTTGGAGTGTGTATTTTAGCAAATCATGGAAACGAGGGTAACAATGAAAAGAAATAACATAGAAAAAGGAACGATAAAAAAAGCAGTATTAGCATTCGGACTGGTACTTGCTTTAACCGGCTGTGGAAAGGCAGACAGTGCTTATCAGGATGCGATGGATCTTGCCAGTGCCGGCAAATACGAAAAGGCACTTCCTTATTTTGAAAAGGCGATCAAAGCCAATGATGAACAGATGGATTATTATATTGGATATGGAATGTCCTTAAATCATCTGGGACGTTTCAAAGAAGCGAAGAAAACATTGACAAAGGTTGTACAGGATACAGACAATAAGATTTCAAAAGAGAACAACAAGCAGCTTTATTATGGGATTGCTGTTGCCGAATATGGTCTTGGAAATTATAAGAGTGTCGTGGACTATTGCGATAAAGCATTAGAGATCACTTATTTTGATGATATGAATAATGACATTTTATATATGCAGGCATTAGCTGCAAACTATCTGAATGATACGAAAAAAGCCGAAGCAGATTATAAGAAGATCATTCAGTCAGATAAAAAAGATACGGATGCATATATGGGACTGGCAAATGTCTATCTTAGCACAAAAGATTATGATCAGGCGATAGAAGTGTATCAGGAAGCATTAGAGGCAGATAAGACAGCATATGAGGTTTCTTTTGCATTGTACTCTGTCTATGAAGAAAAAGGTCAGACCGATGCAGCAAAAGAAGTGCTGGATGGTCTGAGTGGCATTTTATCTAAAAAGGCAGAAAATCTGCTTGTGATCGGACGTGCTTATTATTATGAAGGAAATTCAAAAAAGGCACAGGAATATTATAGTATGTCTTATGATGCAAATTGCAAGGAAAGCCTGTATTATCTTGGTATTTTGCAAAAAGAAGCAAAAGAATATGATAAAGCGGTAAAGACATTTGAAAAGTATATCAAAGAAAAAAAACAGGATCTTACAGTTGATGTCTATAACCGGTTAGCATCTGTTTATGTGGAACAGGGAGAATATGAGAAAGCACAGCAGGCATTGGATAAGGGGTTTTCTTATGGAAGTACCGATGCCAGCCAGATGTTAAAGAAGAATCAGGTGCTTTTATATGAGCGTCAAAAGAAGAGAACAGAAGCAAAAAAAGCAGCCAAAGAATATATGAAGCTGTATCCGAATGATACCGGAATGCAAAAAGAACTTCGTTTTATTACCTTAAAATAAAAAAGGAGGGATCCTATGGGCGATATGATGCATGATACAGCCGAGCAGGAAGAAAAGATCATCTTAGTCGGTGTTGCAACGGCAGAAAATGATGATACAGAGCAATCATTGGATGAATTAGAAGAACTCGGACAGACTGCCGGAGCTGTCACGTTAGCAAAAGTGATCCAGAACCGTGAAAAAGTCCATTCAGCAACTTATATCGGAAAAGGAAAAATACAGGAAGTAAAAGAACTGGTTGAAAAATATGATGCAGACTGTGTTGTCTGTGACGATGAACTGACACCGGCACAATATAACAACTTACAGGAAGAGATCGGTGTCAAAGTCATTGATCGAACCGTTATGATCCTGGATATCTTTGCAAAAAGAGCGTCAACCAGTGAAGGTAAACTTCAGGTAGAATTAGCACAGCTTCGTTATCGTGCTTCCCACTTAGTCGGAGGCAGATCCGAACTTTCAAGACTTGGCGGTGGTATCGGAACGAGAGGCCCCGGTGAGCAGAAATTAGAGATGGATCGTCGATTGATCCGTGAACGGATCACGTTTGTACGAAAAGAGCTGGCACAGGTACAAAAGAATCGTGAAGTGACCAGAAAGAAAAGACAGGAAAATCCGATTCCGGTCGTAGCGATCGTAGGATATACCAATGCTGGGAAGTCTACGTTACTCAACCATCTGACCGGTGCAGGTGTCCTTTCGGAAGATAAGCTTTTTGCTACATTAGATCCAACGACAAGAAAGTTTTCCTTGGAAAATGGAGAAGAAATGCTCTTTACCGATACCGTCGGTTTTATAAGAAAGCTTCCGCATCATTTGATCCAGGCGTTCCGTTCGACATTAGAAGAAGCAAAGTATGCGGATGCGATATTGCATGTGGTGGATTGCTCAAACCCTGATATGGATGCACAGATGCATACGGTCTATGATACATTAAACCGGTTAGAAGTCGGCGATAAGCCGATCGTAACGGCATTTAATAAGATCGATCGTTATGAAGCATCCGAGAGCTTAAAAGATCTTCATGCCGATAAGACAGTACGGATCTCTGCCAAATACGGACAGGGAATCGAAGAAATGTTAGAAAGCATCAGTAATGTGTTAAAAGCGAACAAGGTGTTGTTAGAAAAGGTATTTTCTTATGAAGAGGGCGAGAAACCAAATCTTCTTCGTAAATACGGACAGGTTCTGGAAGAAGAATATCAAAATGAGGGTGTTTATATGAAAGCATATATTGACCGGGAATATCTCTATCTTTTTGAAGAACCAAAGGAACGCACAAAAGAACCTTGGGAAGGATAACAGCAGATAGGATGGTGAACAGAGATGAATTTAATCGTTTGTGTGGATGCACATTGGGGAATTGGCAACAAGGGGGAACTTTTAGTCAGCATTCCCGGTGACAAACGGATGTTTAAGGAAAATACGACAGGAAAAGTAGTCTTAGGCGGCAGAAAGACAATGGAAGGACTGCCCGGCGGTACTACATTGAAAGGCCGTACCAATATTGTTTTGACACACCAAAAAGATTATACCTTTGGTGATGCGATTATTGTGCATAGCAAGGAAGAAGCATTAGAGCGTTTGAAAGAATATAACGATGAAGATATCTTTATTATCGGTGGTGAGAAAGTCTACCGTGATTTTTTGCCATATTGTAAGAAAGCATATGTTACAAAAGTAGATTATCGTTATGAAGCAGATGTGTTCTTTCCGAATCTGGATGAGGACAGCGACTGGGTTATGACGCATGACTCCGATGAACAGACGTATTACGATCTGGAATATTATTTTACGATCTATCAAAGAAAGGATTCACTTCCTAACCATAGTTAGTAGTAGCTGAATGAAGAAAAACAGATATTATAATCAGACTGTTAGAAAAATATTTCGTAAAAATTGTTAGATGAATCATAGGAATTGAATTGACAGAAAAGAGGATACACATGAGATTATATATTATCCGTCATGGAGAAACTGAATGGAATAAAGAAAAAAGAATGCAGGGACAAAGAGATATTATGTTAGATCAGGAAGGAATCCGGTTAGCAGCACTGACCGGAAAGGGCATGCAGGATGTTCCGATCGACATAGCAATCAGCAGTCCACTGCTTCGGGCAAAGCAGACAGCACAGCTTGTTCTTGCAAATCGTGCCGTTCCGATCATTACTGACGAGAGGATTCAGGAAATGTCCTTTGGTGACTGGGAAGGAGAATCGATCCGTGACAGTAAAGTAGTGCCACAGGAATTTATCGACAAATTCTATCATGATCCGATGCATTGTATCAGACCGCCACATGGAGAAACCTTCCCCGATGTGGTCAAAAGAACCGGAGCTTTCTTTGAATCATTAGTGAAGGATGGAAGTTATGATAAACTCAATATATTAGTATCGACACATGGAGCAGCTTCACGATGCCTTTTGAGTCATTTTTATGATGATAAGGAAGATATCTGGCGCGGATGTGTCCCACCAAACTGCTCTGTCAGCATTGTAGATGTGACGAATGGCATTGGTACGGTTGTTGAAAAAGATAAGATCTATGCGAAAGATGCAGAGTAAGAAAGAAGAAAAGCCCCCTCCTGCAAAGCAAAAGGATTGAAGATGGATTTGCTTTGCAGGAGGGGGTATTATTATTAACTGAAAACAGAAGGATCAAGCCAGAAAGAATCGGGAAGAACCAGTTTTGTTAGAATTTTTTTATAGGGAAGTGCATGGGATTCAAGGGAATCGATGGTACCATTACAAATGAACTCATATAATTGCGTTTGACTAAAAGCATATTTACCGATTCGTTTTATATGACTATTTATTGTAATTGAGCCTATATCAGATTTATAAAACGCAGCATCACCAATAGACTCCATATCATGGTTGATCGTTACATTAAAATATTCCTGTGTCATAAGGGTGTGCCTCATAAAAGCACCATGCGCAATCCGTTTGACATTTTGTGGAACAATATAGTCGCAAGTCTGATTATCTGCTGCTATTTGATAAAGTGTTGTCATATCTTTGCTAAAAAGCGTGTTATCTGTGGAGCAGTATTTCGGATTAGCTTTGTTTACAATGATTTTTTTGATGAGAATAGGATAAAGCACCAGGGAATTGGAAGAATAAGAAAGGTCATCGCTATTGATCTCACCTGTGAAATTTTTTCCAATTGTAATACTTTGAATAGGAGCAGGAATCTGAACTCCATCTTCCGGAATGCCGGGACCATCATTGGGATGCTTGGCATAAGTCTGATTCATATTAAATGTGTCTGGTGGAAGAGTAGTAATACTGTCCGGTATAACAATTGATTTTAATGCTGTGTATTCAAAAACACCATAATGATAATAATGGGATTCTTTTTTGGAAGTGGTTTTAGAAACATCTTCTGCAGAATCATCGTAAGAGTGCAAAAGATCATTTTTAGTTGCATCATAGTCTGGCAGTGATTTGATTTTCGTATCACTTTTCAGATTAATGTAAGACAGGTTTTTGCAATAAAAGAAAGCACCACCGCCGATTTTTTTTATCTTTTTAGGTAGAATGACTTTTTTTAAGGAGAGATTTCCGGCAAAAGCAAGAGGTCGAATGATGGTAACACTTTTGGGGATCCGAAAGGTTGTGTTTTGTTTGCTGCTTGGATAATAAACAAGCTCTTTTTTATTTTTTGTGTATAAAACATGTTCCTTGACGCAGTAATATTTATTTTTGGAATCCAGATAAACTCTGGAAAAACCATCAGGTGAAAAGAAGGCTCCCGTCTCAATCTTTTTTATGTTTTTGGGAAGAATGACTGCGCTAAGATAGGAGCTTGCAAAACATAGTGAGCCCGTGCGAAGCTTTTTTATGGTTTTAGGAAGCCAGACACTGTCACGGCAGACAACTTTAGAAAAAGGCTGATTGGAGCTTATGTCGGTAATACCCTTATGGATTTTAATGACATTTGTCTCAAAGGAGGTTCTTTTGGAAGCAGGATCTTTTATGAGGATCTTTTTATCAATGCATCCTTTTCCTTTTATGGTAAGATTTTTTGTTTTGGTATTATATACCCAGTGTGCCTGCTTGCCACATTTCCCGGATAATGTTTTTGCATGAGCTGTACTTGCAGGCAGAAAAATAATCAATAATGTAATTATCAGAAAATAATATTTTTTCATAGGCTCCTCCATTCAGTGAAGTAATAAATTAATATTTAATAGTTTACTTAATTATACCATAAATTGTAGATAATGTTATGAAAAAGATAAAAATATTGCAAAAATAATAAAAATATGCTATATATTATTTATGAAATATGAATTATATAGTGCTTTGATTATAGGCAAAGAAATATGCTATATAAAATTTGATTATATATAACTCATAAATTGAGATTTATGTCAAAACTGAAAAAATGTAGAAAGGGGAAAAACTATGTATAGTGGAAAAGTATCAGTAAAAGAAAATATATGTAATATTTCAAAAAAATTAGGATATTTGGGGGTTTCTTACTCACAAGTGCAAGGATATGATATAAATTCATCAAATGGAAAACATTTTTTTGTAAATATTGCGAACGAAGAGCACGCTATGTTATCAAAATATGACGCGTCGACGAAGGAGTTAGTGCATACAGGGGATATAAAAAATGTAATAATGCATGGTAATGACTGCGCTTATTATAAGGGGGATTACTATATTGTATGTGGTTCAAATTCTAAAAAAATAAAATGTTATGATAGTACATTTAATTATAAAAAAACATATACTTTTGTACCTAAAAGTACATATTTACACGGAAATGACATAAGTCAAATTAGCTGTATTGCACACTACAAAGACAGTAAATTCATTTTGGGTTATGGAAGTGATTTAGCTATATGTAACTTAGAGGAGGATAGATTTTCTGAAATATATAGAATAGAACTTAATGAAAATCAAGTGATAGGAATTAAAATGAGGGGAGGTACGGAATCTTGTTCTGGACAAGGAATTTATTGTAAAAATAATGAGTTATATAAGGTATACAGCTTTGTTCCAACAGGGCAAGAACATTCTAAATTAAATACTATTGCTGTATTTGAAATTCCAGATGAGAATCATAGTGATAAGACATCTCCAGCTATAGCGTCATTGAGTGCTAGTTATACATGTGATCGTCCTGAAAAAACAACATTTGAAATAGAAGGTGTATCTTCATATGGAAGTAATATGTATATGATAGCCAATGTGACAGAAGGTAAAACACAGAAAGATTCTATATATCGTATTTCTTTAAATTAAACTATATTGATAAAATAGGGATGGAAGTAAATTAATATAGTAGTAATTTACTTCCATCCCTACTTCGATGCAGAAAATGTTTAGTTTTTACACATAGTTATTATTTTCTGTATCTTTTCCTGGCATTTTTCAGAAATTTGATTGAAAATCTCCTATTGCATAGGAATGAACATTTGACATGATGCTTTTACATATGATTTTTCAGATCATAGTGGAATGAAATATATGATTGGCGACAAAATTAACATCTTTTTCAAAGATTATTTTTTATGAAAAATAGATGTCAAATGCTATAAATCCGATATACTCAATATTTCCCTTAAAAGTCAGAGTTGTATTTTGATTCTTTTCTTCTTTCTTAATGAAATTGTGCAATATGGGTCTTTCGTGCCGTTATAACTTCCTGCATTTCTTTTGGGTATTTTTTCAGATATTCAATAGAAGAATTCTCTATTGAATATGGTTGAACATGCGACATGGTGCCTTTACATATGATTTCCCGGATGGTAGTAGAATGAAATGCGTGATTGGCAACATAATTAACATTCTTTTCAAAGACTACTTTTTTCAATGAAGATGGGTATTCAAATGCCATAAATCCGATATACTCGATATTTCCTTTAAAAGTCAGGGTTACATTTTTGATTCCTTTATCAGCAGCGTACAAATAATAATCATAAAAAGCACCATTTGCGATCCGATGGACTTTTTTAGAAATAGTAACTTTTTTTGTCTTGGAAATTTTCTTTAAAGGTGCATGACCGGCATAATACAGTATGGATTGGTCTTTGCTGTATAAGATATTATCTTTTACACAATATTTTTTGTTTTCTTTTGCCACTGTGATCTTGTTTGGTTGAACGGAATACAGAGTGCAGGAATTTGGAGAGTATTCAAATATATTACGGGTATTAATGGCTCCTTTGAAGTATTTTCCAAAGTGGATTTTTCCAATGGGGGACACATGGAACTCATCATCTCCGTTGGCAAATGTCTCGGAAGATAAGGAAACTACCTGATCAGGAATAGTAACGGAGCTCAATGGACAGTTCTCAAATGTTCCAAGAAAATAGTTTCTATCCTTGTTGGCATTATATTTCAAATCAGGATATTCTTCTGAATCTGAAGTATAAGCTAAAGATAATTGATTATCTCGAATGATATGATATTTACGAAGATCAAAATCCGGCAGTTTTTTAATCTTTGTTTTACTGGTTAAATTGACATTTTGCAAATTAATACAGCGGAAGAAAGCACCACCGCCGATAGAGCGTAGATTTTTAGGGAGTATTACTTTTTTTAGTGATGCTTCATGGGCAAAGGCAAGTGGACGGATGGTACGTACTGTATTTGGTATAGTGAAATTTAAATTTTTGATTTTAGCAGGCTGTTTGGAACAAACCAGGGTACGCAGATCTTTGGTATAGATCGTATGATTTTTTACGATGAAATGTTTGTTTTTTGAAGAAATATATATATTATTGAGATGGCAAAAATAAAAAGCACCGTCCTCTATTTTTGACAGATTTTTTCCAAGATAGATATTGTCGATATCCTGATTATATAGTGCTCCAAAGGACAATGTTTTTAGTGAATCCGGACATTTTAAATTTTTGATGGGAAACCACCCGATATTTTGAAAAACAGAAATCCCCCTATTTTTTGAGGAACCATATGTTTTTGTCCCCATTTTAATAGAAGTAATCCCTTCTTTAATGATGATATTAACGTAGCTATTTTCTTTATATGGTCCTAAAGTATTTGTATCAATCTCTATAGTCTGGTCAATTGCACCTGTTCCCCAGATGAATAATTTTTTTGATGAGGGCACAAATTTCCAGTAGGCATTTTTACCACATTTTCCGGTTTGTGTGAATGCTTTTGAAGTTGTAGACTGCGAAGTAATAGGAACAAAAAGTAACGTTAAAAATACCAGGATAAAATAATAGTTTTTCTTTTTCATAAGCTCCTCCATTCTGCTGTGTAACAGCTGAATATGTAAAATATTGTTATTCTAAAGTATATAATAATAATATGAATATGACAACAGAAAAAATTAATAAAACATAAAGAAAATGTTGAAGAATAATAAAAATAGTGTATAATAAAAAGAAAACACAAAGGAGAAAAATATGAAAATTGGAACAGTTACAATTAAAAAATTGGTTTGTGATGTAACCTCAGCATTGAGAGTAAAAGGATTGGCAGAATATTCTGCTATGTCGGGTTATACCGTCAATTCGGCATATAAAGAACATTTTGCTGCTTTGCGCAGTAGTGATACGGCTTCTGAATCAACCTGTCTTTTTAGAAAGGAATTAAATGGAAGTAAAATTAAATGTTCAACAAAATCAAAGTTAGGTCATGCAAATGATTGTGCTTCTGACGGGGAGCATTATTATGTAGTAAAAGGTAAAAGTGGTAGTGACACAGTGGAAATTGAATGTTTCAATTATGATTTGACACATTATAAAACATATTTGTATAAGGCAAATCATGCTCTTGGTGAACCTTTAAAAAATCTTACAAATATTGAAAGTATTGGTAATGGTTGGTTCATTGTTGGAGCTGGAACGATATATGCAGTATGTTATAAATTTTCTGCCAGTAATGAATTTACAGAGGTATATCGTGTGAAATTACCAAACACTTCTGGTTTGAAAGAAGGGAGAAGAGAAGATTATGACATATCCGGTCAGGGAATCTGTTATCGAAATAATGCACTATATAAAATATATACATACAAAAAGCCAACAGAAGCACATACAAAATGTAATGATATTGTGAAGTATAATTTTCCGGGAAACTCACCTTCATTTAGTGGAACTGCATCTGTAGATTCAATATACGCATATGATCGCAGTGATATTCAAACCTTTGAAATGGAAGGAATTTCATTTTCGGAGTCGGGTAATCTTTTTGTGTCTGCTAATGTCGTATCGTTAGAAGGGGAGGCAGATTCAATTTATCAGATTTCCTTATCATAATCTTTGAAACAATGTGAATTTTTGCAGTGGGAGGACAGAATGGAATCGATAGAGAACAAAGAAGAGTTTCTTAAAATGCAGATAATGTATTTGATCGTGCAGCAATTAGACGTGGAGGGAGAAGTGAGAATATCGGAGGATATGAGGTTGATTGAGGATTTCGATTTTGATTCTCTTCAATTAATTAATCTCATATTGGAAATAGAGAAAACATTTCATATTGAATTTCAAGATGCGGATATGTTGTTTGACAATTACAACAGGATAGGAGATTTATGTCATTTTGTTGCTAAATTAATAAATAAAGAGAAAGATGATTCAAAAGAAAGTTTGTGATGCAGATGAATAAGGTTAAAATTTATAGTAATAAGATTCCGGACGATGTTTTAGAAATGGCTCAATATACATATGAACATGTTCCTTTGTATGCTGATTTAGCAGCAAAAGCATCAAAATCGTGCCTTGATTTTGAAATGCTTCCGATTGTTGGAAAAGATATATATATGAGCGCAGAGGGAATGTATTTATCGGATGAATATACAGACAAAGCGGAAAAGGGAAAATTATTACAAGGAAAGACTTCCGGGTCAACGGGAAAAATAACGGATTTTTTCTGGGATGAAAAAGAAGAAAAAAAATCATTATTAGAACTTTGGTATTATAGACACCGATATTATAATATTATCCCGAAAGATAAAATGGCATATTTCTTTCCAATCACACAGGAAATTCAGGATGTGATCCAAACAGACAGAATACTAGGATTGACAAAAGCTTTTTTATATAATGATCAAATGTTAAAAGCGTATCATCATTTGATGGAATTTAGACCAAAATGGATGATATTGCAGCCAAGTGTAGCGTGGTTATTATGCAAATTGATTCAATCACATCATCTTCCGAAGATAGATTCTATAGAATATATCGAATTTACAGGAGAATATTTAGAAAATAATATCAGAAAATTTGCAGAAGAAGTTTTTGGGTGTCAGACAGCGAATCAATATGGGATACGTGAAGTAAATTCAATAGCATATGAATGTCCTATGGGGCATATGCATATTATGAGGAAAAATGCTTATGTAGAAATATTAAACCGTAAGAATGGTATAGGTGATATATGTATTACATCATTAAAAAACAGAGCTATGCCATATATTCGCTATATGACAGGTGACAAAGGAAAGATCAGTGATAAAAAGTGTACTTGCGGAAATCCTAATCCAATTTTAACAGTATATAATGGACGGGATAATGATTGGATTCGTAAATCAGATGGAAGTGTGTTGCATCCGTTTGCTTTATTACAAGTGATCAGTGAGGTGAATTTAATTACCGGTGACTGTATTGTTCAATATCAATTAATACAGAAAAAACGAGATTATTTTATATTTTGCATGGTTTTAAAAGATGATAGCAAAAGAAAAGAAATTGAACAGATGATTTGTCAATTTACTGCACGAAGATTGAAGCAAGAATTCAGTGTTCGTTTTCATTATTCCGATCAGATTATGCCGGATGTCAAAACCGGAAAAATTGCAGTATTTATATGCGATATGACGGAGGAGGAAAAGAGTGATATTTGATTTAAAAAAATATTCTCAAAAATATGCTTTTGAAGATGAAGAGGGTAATAAAATAACATATGGTGAAATAGAGGCCCTGTCTGAAAAAATACGAAAAAAATAGGTACTCGAAAGCTTGTGTGCATTTTGTCGAATAATACGATAGGAGCGTTGCTATATTATATCGCGTTATTATGCAGTGATAATGTGGTTATGATCTTAGACGATTCTATTCCGATGGAACAATTAGAGCGCTGTCTGAAAAAATATTCACCGGACTATGTTTGCCAGGAGAAAGAGACTACGATTGAAAAATGGTTCAACAGTAGTATGGCAGTAGAGTGTGTCGTTAGTTCCAATAATTATAGTATAAGCAAAAGTAAATATGATCTTAATAAGACAATAAATGCGCAATTAGCATTATTATTATCTACATCAGGTACAACAGGTGGATTAAAAATGGTTCGCCAAAGTTATCATAATATACTGGCAAATGCACGATCAATTATTAAATATCTCGAGATATCAATTTGGGATCGACCAATCCTGTCTCTTCCTATTTCTTATACATATGGATTATCTATTGTACATTCTCATATTGCAGTTGGAGCATGTCTTTTTATTCCTTCCAGTAAAATTTATCAGAAAAAATTTTGGGAGTTTTGTATTCAAAAGAGAATTACGTCATTTAGTGGAGTGCCATATTCGTATGAAATGTTAGATAAATTATCTTTTTATCAGTTGAATATACCTGACTTACGGGTTATGACACAAGCCGGTGGAAAATTAGCGGACAGATTACAAAGAAAATTTATTACATATGCGAAACAACATCATATCAGGTTTTATGTTATGTATGGGCAAACAGAAGCAACAGCAAGAATGTCTTATATAGTATATGGTTCAAATGATATTGTACCTGATAATACAGATGATGAAACCCTGCATTCTTCAGAAGGAGAAGAAAAAATTGGAAGCATTGGAAAAGCGATTCCGGGTGGAGAAATGTATCTAAAAGATTCAGAAAATAATATTATTACGCAACCATATGTAGAGGGAGAGATCATTTATAAAGGCGAAAATGTATCACTTGGGTATGCATATAATGCAGGCGATTTACTAATAGGGGATGAAAATAGAGGAATTTTACAAACAGGTGATATCGGATATCAGGATACAGATGGTTTTTTCTATATTACAGGCAGAAAAAGCAGATTTGTAAAAATATGTGGAAAGCGAATCAGTTTAGATGATGTCGAAGAACGGATTAAAAGAACCTATCCGGATCTGCCATGTGCGGTGGTTGGAAATGATAAAAAGATAATTGTATATATGGAGAAAGATAAAACAAGAGAAATAAAACAATTATTAAAGGAATATTTAAAACTTCATTTGACACAGATGGAAACGGTTGTATTAGAAAAATTACCATATAGTCATTCCGGGAAAATAGCGTATGCAATGTTAAAACAATAAAGTTGACGGAAAAAGAGAAGAGTAACCGACTGTACAGGAAATGAGGGATAAAGTGGAGACGATACAAGTAAGATTAGCATTGAAAAAATTAGGTTTGAAAACAGATGCGTGGAAAGAGTTAATAAAAAAGATGAGAGCTATGAATACAGAATATGGGATAAAAGATCTTGGTGAACAAAACATTCTCATTACTACGAGAAAATGCAATGTTTTGCAAATTTATATCACGATTTATAGTTTCATATCTGACTATATGGATGAATATTTTCCACTTGAAAAAAGCATTTTGGAAAAGGATAAAAGTTGTGTTTTACCAATAGAAACAGAAGTGGAATCTGCTACTTATTTATTTTATAGTACACGTTTAGCGATTTTACAAACGATTCCTACATGTTTGGATCAAATAAGACAATATTTTATAAATATTAATTTGTTTTACAATCCGAATTATATCAATTATTTATATTTTGATGAACAGTTAGAGGATATGTTGGAAATAAGTACGAAAGAATATACTGATATACTGAATTCAGATATTGTTAATTATATTCGGGAACAAATACTGCAGGGAAAGTATATCAGCATTCATCTTGATGAATGTTATTTGCATGAAAAAGATTGTTATCATAAAAATCATTTTGTGCACGATAGTTTAATTTATGGTTTTGAAGATCAAAAAAATGTTTTTCAATGTTATGGTTTTACAAAGAATCAAAAAGTAAAATGCTTTGAAGTTACGTATGAAGAGTTATTATATGGATATGAAAAGGGAAAACTCTTTTATTTTTGTGGAGCTTCCTATTTGGAAAAGAATGGATACTATCCGATTACATTATATTCACCTAAAAAAGATATGGAAAAGTACGAACTCTTTTCATATGATATTTTTAAAGAGAAAGTAAATCAATTTTTAAATCCCGGAAAATCTGAAATGGTGCAGGGAGATTTGCATGTATATGGCTGCAATGTTTATCAGGTTATCCTGGATGAAATGTTGCAAAAGACAAAAAGAGGAATTGTTGATTTTAGAATATTTCAACTTCTAATGGAACAGAAACAGTGCATTTTGAAGAGAATGGAATATTTGCTGACAATAGAAAAAAAAGAAAATAATTTAAAAAGCATAATAGAAGAATATAGGGGGGTTGTAAAACAGTTTCAAAAAGTTCGCATTCTATATTTGAAAGAGCTGTGCAAAGAAGGGTATGGAAATTCACTTGATAAACGAATAGACAATAGTCGTATCAATCAACATCTTGTAGAGGAAATTATTTGTGGAAGTCAGATGGAAAAGGAATGCTTAAAAAAACTTCTATAGTGGTTACTATAGAAGTTTTTAGTGGTATAAAGTGATATTCCCATGTTAAAAGAATATGTTTGGTTTTAGGTATTTTATAGGTTTTATTTTCTTTGGCACTTGGGTAATATACAAGCGTTTTTTGTTTTTTGTAAAAATAACATTCTCATCCACACAATAATATTTGTTTTTGAAATCGAGATATACTCTGGAAATGGTACTGTTACCGCTGGAAAACAGGGCACCGGTTTCTATTTTTTAGCGTTTTAGGAAGAATAAGTGCCCCTTTACTACTTGTAGTGCTGTCAAAAATTAAAAAACCGGAACGTAATCTGGTAATGGTTTCCAGAATCCAGATACTGTCTCTGCAAGCAACTTCAGAAAACGGCTGATTGGAGCTGATATCGGTAATACCCTTATGGATTTTAATGATATTTGTCTCGTAAAAGTTTTTTTGGAAGCAGAATCCTTTAGTATGATTTTTTTATGTAGTTTTGCATACTTTTAGGATATAGAACATCCTGATTCTTTAAGGCAGCAAATGCGTCTTTTTTTATGGTTTGAATTTTGCCTTTACATTGAAAGGTTTCGATATTTGTACTAGCGAAAGCAGCCCGTCCGATGGTCTGAATATTTTTTTTGACAGTTAATCGTGATGCTTTACAATCTGCAAAAGCAAAGGCATCGATGGATTGCAAATTTCCTTTGATAGAAATGGTTTCTAAGGAAAAAGGAGAATTCATAAAAGCACCTTTGGCAATTCGTTGTACCTTTGCAGGAATGATCAGCTTATCTTTGTTATAACTTCTTAAAACCTGATACAGAGTTTTGCTGTTTTTACTGTACAGGATATTGTTTTTTACAATATATTTTTTATTCTCTTTTGCAATGTGAACTTTTTTGAGCGGAAGGTCATACAGCATAAGAGATTTTTTACTATAAGGAGTTCCACCGGTATTGATCCTTCCTGTAAAAGATTTTCCCAATGTTATTTCCTGCAGTGGTTTGGTTAGGATATCATCCGCATCTTCTGCCGAAAGTGGAAGGAATGTATTGGAAGGCAGGAAAGTTACTTTATCAGGAATAGTGATTTTTTGGATGGAGGTTCCTTCAAAGACTCCAAGATAACAGCTTCTGTTTTTGCGTGGATCAGAAGAATATTCCAAATACTTAATCAGTGTTTCATCATGACAGTCTAAGATAATATTATTTTTTGCAATATATTTGGAGGCATCAAAATCAGGAAGTGCATCTATGTTTGTTTTTGCAGTAAGATTGATTTTCTGAAGACGTGTACAATGAAAGAATGCACCTCCACCGATGGATCGAAGATTCTTTGGCAGAACAATTTCTTTCAGATTTGTATTTTGTGCAAAAGCTAAAGGCATGATTTTTATGACTTTTTGTGGAATAGTATATTTTTTATGTTCAAGTCCGGTTGGATAATAGATCAGCCTTTTTAGATCTTTTGAAAAAAGGATATTATTTTTACAGCAATAGTAAGGATTTGATTTTGGCATAGAGATGGATTCACAATTTTCAATACCGAAGAATGCACCATTACCAATACCTTTGAGATTTTTAGAAAGGTAAATTTCGCTTACGGATATTTTATTAAATGCGCCAAAAGAAATAGAGGTCAAAGAGGACGGACATTCTATTACACGGCAGGTAAGCAATGGAGAAATCCCATCTTTTGTGCATTTTAGGGAGGTGATTCCTTTTTGAATGACAATAGTATCCGGATATTCTTCATCCGGGGGTAGTTCAATTGCCTGATTGACAGTTCCTTTTCCGTAAATGGTCAAAATGTATTTTTTGGTGTCATAACTCCAAGAAGCATTTTGACCGCATTTTCCGGAAAATGTTTTGGCTTTTGCTGTGGTAGACTGTATCGTAACAGGAACAAAAAATAACATTAAAAGTGTTACAATAATAGAATAGAATTTCTTTTTCATAAGCCCCTCCATTCTGCTGTGTATCAGCTGAATATGTAAAATATTGTTATTCTTAGTATATAACAGAAGGAGGTAATGCACAATAAAATAAAAGAAACAATGTGATACGAAAAAGCAGACCAAAACATTTCTATTTTGATCTGCTTTTTAAGTACCACTTTATCATGAAATAAAGTTTTTGTCTTATTAGGATAATCCCTAGCCCATAACAACTGTTACGTTATATTCTGCTTTGCCCTTTTCATAAGGAACAACAGTTGTGTTTGTAAGCTCTTTACCGTCTACGATCAGTTTTGTAACACCTTTTTCCACTTTGTTTGGATTCTCTACAGTGATATTGTAAACACCTTCACGGTATTTACGTGTCATTGTGAATTTCGTACCCATTTCGGAAGGGATACAAGGGTTAATGCTAAGACCGTTTAAAGTAGGAACCACACCTAAGATGTACTGTGATACATTGACGAAAGTCCATGCAGCAGTACCGGTAAGCCAACTGTTCTTAGCCTGTCCAAAGAAGTGAGCATCTTTGCCTGCGATCATCTGAGAGTATACATATGGCTCTGTGCAATGAATTTCGCTGATATCTTCAATGTATGCAGGGCAGGTCTTTTTGTAGATTTCAAATGCACGGTTACCACGACCGATCACAGTCTCTGCACAAGAGATCCATGGGTTGTTGTGGCAGAAGATACCGGCATTCTCTTTATATCCAGGTGGATAAGAAGAAATCTCACCAAGTTCAACATGATATCTGGTATAAGGTGGCTGAAGAAGTACGATACCATATTTTGTATCGAGTTTTTCTTTTACAGAATCTAAAGCTTTCTTTGCTTCTCCGGTTTCTACACCGATACCGGCAAGAACACAGAAGCCCTGTGGCTCAATATAGATCTGACCTTCTTCACAACTCTTAGATCCGATTGGATTGCTCTGTGCATCATAAGCACGAACGAACCAGTCACCATCCCAGCCGCCATCTAATACGGCATCGTTCATAGCTGCTACTTCCTTCATAGCGCGGTCTGCTTCTGCCTGGTCGCCTGTGTAAGCACAAAGATCTGCATATTCTTTACCATACATAACGAACATGCCACCGATAAATACAGATTCTGCTACAGGACCCTCACTAGGACCGAATGTCTGGAAGGATTCACCCGGATGTTCTGAGAAGCAGTTTAAGTTTAAGCAGTCATTCCAGTCAGCACGACCGATCAATGGAAGGTTGTGTGGACCTTTATGATTTACGATATAATCAAAAGAACGTTTTAAATGTTCCATTAATGTAACAGCTTTGCTTTCGTCATTATCAAACGGAACCATTTCTTCTAAGATGCTGGTATCGCCTGTCTCACGGATATAAGCAGAAGTACCTGCGATCAGCCAGAGCGGATCATCATTAAAGCCGGAACCGATATCGGCATTACCTTTCTTTGTTAATGGCTGATACTGATGATAAGCACTTCCGTCTTCAAACTGGGTAGAAGCAATATCAATGATTCTCTGACGCGCTCTTTCCGGGATCAGATGAACGAAACCGAGAAGATCCTGGCAGGAATCTCTAAAGCCCATTCCACGGCCGATACCTGATTCATAATAGGAAGCAGAACGTGACATGTTAAATGTAACCATACACTGATACTGATTCCAGATATTTACCATACGGTCTAACTTTTCTTCATCAGAATGTACTGTGAATTTAGAAAGAAGATCTTCCCAGTTTGCTTTTAATGCAGCAAGAGAAGCTTCTACCTGCTCATTTGTCTGGAACTTGGCAAGAAGTTCGTCAGCAGGTTTTTTATTGATCACATTAGGAGCAACGAATTTTTCGTCTTCCGGATTCTCACAATAACCTAATACATAGATAAAGCTCTTAGATTCACCCGGCTGTAATGTAACGTTGATCTGCTGGGAAGCGATCGGAGACCAGCCGCTTGCGATCGAATTATGTGATTTTCCTTCGGCAACAACCTGAGGATCATTAACACCACGATAAGCACCAAGGAACTCATCACGGCTTGTATCGAAACCATCGATAGGAGCGTTTACAGAAAATACAGCGAAATGATTACGACGCTCACGGTATTCTGTCTTATGGTAGATCGTAGATCCGACTACTTCGACTTCACCGATATTTAAGTTACGCTGGAAGTTTGTCATATCATCCATTGCATTCCAAAGACAGAATTCAATATATGAAAATACGCTGAATTCCTTTGCTTTGTCTGATTTGTTTGTAAAAGTAAGCTGGTTGACTTCACAATTTTCATCTACAGGAACGAATGCGAGTAACGATGCCTCTAAACCATTCTTTTCTGATGTATAACGGCTGTAACCCATACCATGACGGCATTCATACGAATCCAGCTCTGTCTTTACAGGCTGCCATCCCGGATTCCATACGGTATCGCCATCTTTTATGTAGTAATAACGTCCACCCTCATCTGTTGGAACATTATTGTAGCGATAACGTGTCAGGCGAAGAAGTTTCGCATCCTTGTAAAAGCTGTATCCACCACAGGTATTAGAGATCAAAGAAAAGAAGTTGCTGCTTCCTAAGTAATTGATCCATGGAAGTGGTGTCTTAGGAGTTGTAATGACATACTCCTTATTTGGGTCATCGAAATAACCGAATTTCATAAATATCCTCCATTCCGCCCCATAAGGCAATATATATTTTTGTGAATTCTGACTGGATGTCATTCTGTAATGACGCAATATTCGCCTAAAATTATATATGAAATGATAGGAAAAAGCAAGGAAAAACGGACGTTTTCGCAACGAAAATTATTTATTGTGCAAACGAAAATTTCGCTTTGGAAAGTTTTGCAAAAGCAGTTTGGCAAAAAAGTACGAAAATATAAGAAATGTTCTATTTTGTTAAAAAGGACATATCTTTATTAAGAGTGGCAGGAATGGAGCAAAAGTACACAAGGGAGGCAAAACGATATGAGATCAAAAGGCAGATATCTTTTTTTTATCCTGATGGCAGTTGTGTGGATGGGGGCTGCCTGTATGCTTTTGGGCATTTTGCTGACCAGACAGCATATACCTCAAAAGACTATGGCACAGGTGACGAAAGCACCGATTGAAAAAAAGACTGCGTATCTTACTTTTGATGATGGTCCCAGTGTTTTGACAGAAAACTATCTGGAGATTTTAGAAAAGAATCATGCAGTGGCTACCTTTTTTGTGATCGGGGAACAGTTAGACGGCGATCTGGTACAGGTGACAAAAAAAGCGATCCAAAACGGAAACGAAATAGGAATGCATACCTATTCGCACGATGCCGATAAGATCTATCAGTCAGAGGAAAGTTATTATAGGGATTTAAAGCAGACAAAAGAAGAGATCAAAAAGAAACTGGGATATACTCCGAAATATTTTCGTTTTCCATGGGGGAGTGCCAATGCATATGTACAGGGATTTAAGAAAAACCTGATTGCAAGAATGGAAGGAGAGGGGATCGGATATGTCGACTGGAATGTAAGCGGGGAAGATTGTGTCGGATGTCCGTCGGTAGAAAGTATTTTGTGCCAGTTTCGAAAAGACTATAAAAAGTATGATGATCCGGTTATTTTATTGCATGATGCGGCAAGTTGTAAGGCAACTATGCTGGCATTGCCGGTGATCATTACAGAGCTGAAACAGAACGGTTATTCTTTTGATGTGATATCAAACCGGAAGAAGAATTGCCATTTTGGTGAATATTAACAACGGAATGTTCATTCAGAATCTTCTTCACAAAGATCGCATGCCAGCAGATAAAGGTGATGGTACTTCTGGGGTGACAGATGGGAAATAGCATGCAAAAAATCTTCTGTTGTCACAGAAAATGTTTGTTCATTCCCTGTATCAAAGAAAGCCTGTGGTGTAATATGCAGATATTCACAAATATCAAAAAAATGTACCATGCTTGGATAATTTTTTCCTGATTCGATAGAATTGATATAATTTTTGTTCTGACCGATATCAAGGCTCATCTGACGGGCACTGACACTACGGCTTTCCCGGATCTTAGCGAGGCGGAGACCAAACTCCTTGCAGGTTAATTGATATTTTTTATTCATGGATCATTCCTCTTTTGTGTTGACTGTATTTAATGTTTTATAGAAATTTTAGCAAGTATCGAAAGAAAATGTACCACAATAAACAGGTTGAAATAATATAATATGCCATGTTATATGTGGTATGTGTTGAAAGCACATAAGGCAGCATAGAATATGCAAGAGGAAAATTTTTAATTTAAAAATTAACAAAAAAGAGGATGGAACTGATAAAAGAGGAAAATTTGCTTTCGTATAAAGAATATGATACAATAAATTGTTGTTTTTTTAGTAGAAAGAATAAAAGGAATCAAAAACGGATTTCGGAAAATAAATTACAGGGGGGAACAGTAATGAAATATTTTGGAACAGATGGCTTCCGTGGTGAAGCAAATGTAGATCTGAATGTAGTACATGCATATAAAGTAGGACGCTTTTTGGGATGGTACTATGGACAGGAGCATAAGGCAAAAATCGTGATCGGTAAAGATACCAGACGTTCCAGCTATATGTTTGAAGACGCTTTATCGTCAGGATTGACAGCAAGCGGTGCAGATGTGTATCTGCTTCATGTTACACCAACACCAAGTGTATCTTATGTGGTGCGTACAGAGCAGTTTGACTGTGGAATCATGATCTCGGCAAGCCACAATCCTTATTATGATAATGGCTTGAAAGTCATTAACGGAAAAGGACATAAGTTAGAAGCAGAGATTGAAGAAAAGATAGAGGCATATATTGACAGTAAGGAGGATACGATTCCGTTTGCAACAAAGGATGCAATCGGCTGTACGGTAGATTATGCGGTAGGTCGACACAGATATATCGGTTATCTGATGTCATTGGCAACCAGATCGTTTAAGAATGTAAAAGTGGGTTTAGATTGTGCGAACGGTTCTTCTTATTCGGTAGCAAAAGGTGTATTTGATGCGTTAGGTGCGACAACCTTTGCGATCGGAATGAATCCGGATGGAACGAATATCAATCGTGATTGCGGTTCGACACATATTGAAAATCTTCAAAAATATGTCAGAGAAAATAATCTGGATGTCGGTTTTGCTTATGATGGCGATGCTGATCGTTGTCTGGCTGTAGATGATAAGGGTGAAGTGATAGATGGTGATGCAATTCTGTATTTGTGCGGCTGTTATCTGAAAGAAAAGGGCGAGTTAAATGAAAATACAATTGTTACAACGATCATGTCCAACCTTGGTTTATATAAAGCATTAGATCGACAGAATATCAAATATGAAAAGACAGCAGTCGGTGATAAATATGTTAATGCAAATATGACAGAGCATGGGTATTCTCTTGGCGGTGAACAATCCGGTCATATTATTTTCAGTAAATATGCAGTCACCGGAGATGGTGTTCTTACTTCATTAATGTTAATGGAAGTAATGCTTGAAAAGAAAGCAAAGCTTTCAGAACTTAGAAAAGATTTAAAGGCATATCCGCAGGTATTGAAGAATGTGCGGGTAGCAGATAAACCTGCCGCAAGAAATGATGCAGATGTGATCGCTGCGACAAAGAAAGTCGAAGAAGCACTTGGGGATAACGGACGTATCTTACTTCGTGAGAGCGGAACCGAACCTGTGATCCGTGTAATGGTAGAAGCCGATACCGAAGAGCTTTGCAACCGATATGTGGATGATGTGATCAAAGTCTTAGAAGAAAAGGGACATGTTGTAGAAAAGTAGCGACAATTTTTCCAAAAATCCCTTGCTTTTATAGTGTATATCATGCTATAGTGTAAGCTATCGGAAGTTGCGAAGCAGCTTCATGCATCGAAGATGCTATGTTTATTTTGTTAGTTACGGGCAAGCCCCGTGGAGATATTAAGGAGGAAATATAAGAATGAGTGTACAGGTAGAAAACTTAGAAAAGAGTATGGCTAAGCTTACAATTGAAGTAGCTGCGGATGAATTTGAAGCAGCACTCAACAAAGCATATCAGAAGAGTAAGAATAAGATCAACTTGCCGGGATTCCGTAAGGGTAAAGCTCCTCGTGCCATGATCGAGAAAATGTATGGTGCGGGAATCTTCGTAGAAGATGCAGCAAACATCATTATCCCTGATGCTTATGAATCAGCAGCAAAGGAAAGTGAATTAGAGATTGTAGCTCAGCCGGAGATCGCTGTAGAGCAGGCTGAAAAAGGAAAGCCTTTCATCTTCACAGCAACAGTTGCAATTAAGCCGGATGTTACACTTGGTGACTATAAAGGGATTGAAGTAGAAAAGAAAGAAGCAGAAGTTTCAGAAGATGAGATCAGTGCTGAGATCGACAGAGTAAGAGAGTCAAATGCCCGCATGATCACAATTGATGACAGAGCGACACAGGATGGCGATACTGTTGTGATCGACTTTGACGGTTATGTAGACGGTGAGCAGTTTGAAGGCGGAAAAGCTGAGGACTACACATTAGTATTAGGTTCTCATTCTTTCATTGATAACTTTGAAGATCAGTTAGTCGGAAAGAACATTGGCGATGATGTAGAAGTTAATGTGACATTCCCAGAGCAGTATCAGGCAGAAGAACTTCAGGGTAAGCCTGCATTATTCAAAGTAAAGATTAAAGAGATCAAAGTAAAAGAGCTTCCTGAGTTAGATGATGACTTTGCACAGGATGTATCAGAGTGCGATACATTAGATGCATACAAAGAAGAAGTAAAGTCAAAATTAGTTAAGACAAAAGAAGATGATATCAAGAGAGAAAAAGAAGATGCGGTCATTGAAAAGATTATCGAGAACGCAACAATGGAAATTCCTGAGCAGATGGTAGATGCACAGACACGTCAGATGACACAGGAATTTGCACAGCGTCTTCAGTCACAGGGTCTTTCTTTAGAGCAGTATATGCAGTTTACAGGTCTTACTCCACAGAAGATGCAGGAAGAATTAAAGCCACAGGCTTTAAAACGTATCCAGAGCCGTCTTGTATTAGAAGCTGTTGTGGAAGCTGAAAAGATTGAAGCAACGCAAGAAGATATCGAGAAAGAGATCGAGAACATGGCTAAGATGTACCAGATGGAAGCTGATAAGTTAAAAGAGCTTGTTGGCGAAGAAGAAAAGAAGCAGATCGCTTTAGATATGGCTGTACAAAAGGCAGTTGAATTTGTTGTTGACGCAGCAGTCGAAAAATAATTTGTAAGTAGTGCGCCAGTCATAAGTGTCGGAAGTTCGATTTATGATTGGCGTTTTTATTGAATTTAATTTGAAAGGGGTGTCGGATATGGCATATAGTATTCCATATGTTATCGAAAAAACAAGTGGTGGAGAACGTTCGTATGATATTTATTCCAGATTATTACAGGATAGAATTATCATGCTTTCAAATGAAGTAAATGATGATATAGCCAGTTTGATCGTATCACAGTTATTATTTTTGGAATCTCAGGATCCTACAAAGGATATTCATTTATATATTAACAGTCCGGGAGGAAGTGTCAGTGCCGGTTTTGCAATTTATGACACAATGAATTATGTAAAATGTGATGTTTCTACAATCTGTATGGGAATGGCAGCCAGTATGGGGGCATTTCTGTTAGCAGGCGGTGCGAAAGGAAAACGTCTTGCACTTCCAAATGCTGAGATCATGATCCATCAGCCATCAGGCGGAGCAAAGGGACAGGAAACCGAGATCCGTATTGTAGCAGAACAGATTTTAAAAACAAGAGATCAGTTAAACCGTATTCTTGCAGAAAACACAGGAAAGCCATTAGATGTTATTGCAGCAGATACAGAGCGCGATAACTATATGACAGCACAGGAAGCAAAAGAATATGGTCTGATCGATGAAATTGTAACAAATAGAAAATAGTTTCTATACGGAGGTAAGAATGGCAGGGAAAAAAGAAGAAACCACTCTGAAGTGTTCTTTTTGCGGAAAGACACAGAATCAGGTTCACAAGCTGATTGCCGGTCAGGGGGTATATATTTGTGACCAATGTATCGAATTATGCTCAGAAATTTTAGAAGAAGAGCTTGGTACAAATGAGAGTGACTTTGATGTTGATTCTGATATCAATCTTTTAAAGCCTCGTGAGATCAAAGAATTCCTGGATGAATATGTGATCGGACAGGATGAAGCAAAGAAAGTGCTGTCCGTAGCCGTTTATAATCATTATAAGCGAGTTATGTCACAAAAAAGTATGGATGTAGAGTTACAAAAGAGTAATATTATCATGCTTGGACCAACCGGTTCCGGAAAGACTTTCTTAGCACAGACATTAGCAAAGATTTTAAATGTTCCATTTGCGATCGCAGATGCTACCGCATTGACAGAAGCCGGATATGTAGGTGAAGATGTTGAAAATATTCTGTTAAAGATCATTCAGGCAGCCGATTATGATATGCAGCGTGCCGAGCATGGTATTATTTATATTGATGAGATCGATAAGATCACACGTAAAGGGGAAAATGTTTCTATCACGCGTGATGTATCCGGTGAAGGCGTACAGCAGGCATTGTTAAAGATTTTAGAAGGTACGGTTGCAAGCGTTCCGCCACAGGGTGGCAGAAAGCATCCGCATCAGGAATTTTTCCAGTTGGATACGACGAATATCTTGTTTATCTGCGGCGGTGCATTTGATGGTCTGGATAATATCATCAGCACACGAATCGGTAAGAAATCAATCGGTTTTAATGCAGAACTTTCTGAGCATGTTGATGATAATGTAGGAGAGCTTTTCAAACAGGTTCTTCCGGAAGATCTTGTGAAGTTTGGACTGATTCCGGAGCTGATCGGACGAGTACCGGTTACAGTATCACTCGATCTTTTGGACGAAGAAGCTTTGCGTAAGATCTTAGTAGAACCAAAGAATGCGATCACAAAGCAGTATGAAAAACTTTTTGAAATGGATGATGTTAAACTGACATTTGAAGAAGATGCGATCAAAGAAGTTGCTAAAAAGTCTTTTGAACGTAAAACCGGGGCACGTGGACTTCGTGCGATCATGGAATCTGTTATGATGGATGCAATGTTTGAGGTGCCATCGGATGATAATGTAAAGGAGTGCATTATTACAAAAGAATCTGTGGATGGAGAGGAACAGCCAAAACTGATCACACAGGATGATGAAGTCAAGATGCTTCCAAAGAAAAAGGGAAAGAAAGAATCAGATAAGAAAGATGAGATTGCATAAAAGTGTATCAGTCATATAGTGCAATTTTCTGCTGATATCCCGCTACAGTATGAATATTATCCTATTCAATAAAAGAGGGAGCAATCAGCTCCCTCTTTTTAGGTTTATCAGGAAAAGGAGAGAACAGAATGCAGGTAACAAGCGTAAATTTAGAGACAGTGTGCGGTATTACCAGCAAGATACCGGACAACAAAATGTTAGAAGTTGCTTTTGCAGGAAGATCGAATGTAGGAAAGTCTTCTTTGATCAATGCATTAATGAACAGAAAGTCCTATGCAAGAACATCACAACAGCCGGGCAAGACACAGACGATCAATTTTTATAATATTAATGAACAGCTTTATTTTGTGGATCTGCCGGGATATGGCTATGCAAAAGTATCGCCGGAAATGGTAAAAAAATGGGGAAAGATGATAGATGGCTATCTGGAAAATTCAAAAGTACTCCGCTTGGTTTTTCTATTGGTAGATATCCGTCACAAGCCAAATAAAAATGACAAACAGATGTATGACTGGTGTATCAACTATGGATTTAATCCAATCATTATCGCAACAAAAGAAGATAAAGTAAAAAGATCCCAGAAAGCAAATCTGATCAAAGAAATCAAGAATGCATTAGGTGTGATCGAGGGAACACCGGTCATTCCTTTTTCGGCAGTCAGCAAAAGCGGGCGTGATGATATTTGGGAATATATTGATATGATGTATGAGGCATTTACAGAAGAACAAATGTAGCAACTATTAAATTTACCACAACAGGAGGAAGAAAAAAATGTATCAAACAACAAAAGGATTTTTATGTATGCTGCTTGGAATATTTTTTGTTCTTGGATTTAGCGGGACAGCAAAAGTAAGTGCAGCACAGGGTGTTCTGGCACATGAAACACTTCATATGTATGCCGGCGCAAGCGTAGATATGGACGAAGAGATTTCTGATCCAACCTACCGGATTCAAAAAATAACGATCGTGACACCGGAAAACAGCGACAGCATTGTAGTTAGTAACAAACATATTCTAGAGGCAAAGAATGCCGGTACCACAACTGCACAGATCACACTTGTTTCAACAAAAAATGAAGAGGAAACGCTGGATTGTCAGGTTATGATCATTGTTCATGAAGTGGAAAAGCTGACCATGGCATACGGTTCCGCTACTCGTCTTGCCGCATTTGATTATTACAATCCTTATCAGGAGAAATATACATTTTCCAATCAGGGAGCGGTATTTAATCAGGACTATCAGGTTGTAGTAAGAGGTCTGAAAACGGTTGATGTCCATGTAACAAAAAATAATAAGACATTTTTGGTTGCTCAGATCACGGTGGAAGCATTGTCTTTAAAGAATGCGGTTGTTGCACGAGCAGTCAATACCACACCATATCAGACAGAAGTGCTTGGATATACCGCACTGGGTTCGGAAAAAATTTCTTATATTTCTGACAACACAGCAATAGCGGATGCTGCAGAAGCAGTAGTTCCAAAGAAAGTCGGCACTTGCAATATCACAGTACGTTTTACTGCTGCAAATGATGATACGGCAGATCTTCCTATGCAATTTATTGTAACAAATCCTTCTTTTACACAAAAAAGAGTGATTCTGGCAAAAGGACTTTCCAAACAGGTATCGCTGCGTGGGTGCAGTGCATACAGTACAATAGAGAATACACAGCCAAAAGGAACAAAAGCATATTTTAAAAATAATAATACAATCTATGCGAAGGCAGCAGGTATTGTTAAGCTTTATCTTGTTGTAGACGGAAAGCAGGTAGAGATTGATGTAATCGTATCAAACCCAAGATTTACACAAAATGCGGTTGCGATGTACAAAGGTGCATCAAAGAATCTGTCAATTGCAGGTTTACAAAAAGGGTATAGTAAGATTTCATTCCGTTCTCTGAATAAAAAATTAATGACGATCAGTAAAAGCGGAAAGATCAAGGCCAAAAAAGTCGGATATGGTTATATTGAGGTGACTTCGGATGGAAAGACATTCCGTGTCCTTGTACAGATCGCCAAGAAAAAGGCATATCAGGCAACGAGAAAGGCAATTCAGATATCAAAGCGAAAGACAACATACAGCCAGGCAAGAAGAATGTCAAAGAAGTATTATGATTGTAGTTCATTGGTGACAAGAGTGTATCGTCAATACGGACAGTATTTCGGACAGAGAAGAGGATGGTCGCCGGTAGCAGCAGGCATTGGTTACTGGTGTACCAACCATAAAAAGGTATTATTTAAAAAGGCAGCATCATATAAAACACTGCTTCCGGGTGACCTGATATTTTATTCGTATGAAAAAAATGGAAGATATCGTAATATCAGTCATATTGAAATGTATGTCGGAAATGGCAAGAATGTATCTGCAAGCAGCAGTTATGGAAGAGTTGTACACTACGATTATCATACAAGCTGTACCGTTCTGATTGCACGACCATGCAAGTAGTGGTAAGATGTAATGAGTCCGAAAGAAAGGTAAGTGACAGAGAACTTTACATTTACCTTTTAGGACTCGAGAGCGGGTTTAATGTAAAGGAATGCTTATAAAATAAAATGAGAAATGAGGATGATTATGAAAGTTGTAGTATTAGCCGGTGGATTAAGTACAGAAAGAGATGTTTCTATTATATCCGGTACAAAAGTGTGTGAAGCACTCCGTGCCAGAGGACACAAGGCGATTTTGCTGGATGTTTTTTTAGGCTATCCGAAGGAATATGACATTCATACGATTTTTGATAAAAAAGACTCCTTGATTCCGGGTGAAGCCGCGATTCAGGCGGAAGATCCTGATATTGAAAAGATCAAGAAGCTGCGTACCGATGATATCAGTTGCTTTTTTGGACCAAATGTAATAGAAATCTGTAAAGCAGCAGACATTGTCTATATGGGACTGCATGGTGCAGATGGAGAGAATGGTAAAGTACAGGCGGCATTTGATGTGTTAGGAATCCGTTATACCGGTTCCGGTTATCTTGGCAGTGCTCTTGCGATGGATAAAGGAATGGCAAAGAAAATTTTTATGACAGGACAGATTCCGACACCAAAAGGATTTAGTGTTACAAAAGGTCAGGAAACAACAGTCCCGGTGGAAATCGGATATCCATGCATTGTCAAGCCTTGCTGTGGCGGATCAAGCGTTGGTGTAAGTATTGCCCATAATGAAGAAGAGTATCAGAAAGCATTAGAAGTTGGCTTTGCTTATGAAGAAGAGCTGGTGGTAGAAGAGTTTATCAAAGGCCGTGAATTTTCGGTTGGTGTGATCGCTGGGAAAAGTCTTCCGATCATTGAGATCATTCCGAAGACAGGCTGGTATGATTATAAGACAAAATACCAGTCCGGTATGGCAAATGATGTCTGCCCGGCAGAATTGTCAGAAGAATTGACAAAGAAAATGCAGGAGTATGCAGTTGCGGTATATCATATCCTCAAACTGGAAGTCTATGCCCGTATTGATTTTTTATTAGATGCAAATGACAACATGTATTGTCTTGAAGCAAATACTCTTCCGGGTATGACACCGACAAGTCTTCTGCCACAGGAAGCAAAGGCAGTAGGTGTGGAATACGGAGAACTTTGTGAACAGATCATTGGAATTGCTTTAAAAAAGTACGAAGGCAAAAAAAAAACAATAAATAAGAGCGGACAATATTCACAGAGTGATATGCTCCCTGTCTGGACTTCTCCGATGCAGAAAATGACATTAGAAAAGATTGCAAAAGTGTGTCATGGCAGATACTTTGGAAATGAAAGTGCAAAAAGCGAAGAAATATCCATGGTAACGATTGATAGCAGAACCGTGGAAAGAAACAGCCTTTTTGTAGCGATCAAAGGAGAACGTGTCGATGGCAATACCTTTGTTGCCGGTGCGTATGCAGATGGTGCATTATGCTGTATGTCGGAAGAAGAACCAGAAGACAAGACACGTCCTTATATTGTTGTGGATTCCTGCTATCAGGCATTAAAAGACATGGCTGAACTGTATAGGACCTTGTGCCCGGTAAAAGTGGTCGGTATTACCGGAAGTGTGGGCAAGACAACGACAAAAGAAATGATCGCCTCAGTTTTATCACAGCATTTTCATGTGCTAAAGACGAAAGGTAACTTTAATAATGAAGTTGGTGTACCTTTAACTCTTTTTCGTTTGAGAAAAGAGCATGAGATCGCAATTGTTGAAATGGGAATCAGTGATTTTGGCGAAATGACACGATTGACAAAGATGGTGCAGCCGGACAGTTGTGTGATCACAAACATCGGACAGTGTCATCTGGAAAACCTGCATGACAGGGATGGTGTCTTAAAAGCAAAGACAGAGATCTTTACTCATATGAATCCGAATGGTCATATTTATCTGAATGGTGACGATGATAAACTGATCACGGTTCAGAGTGATGGAAAAAGACAGATCACATTCTTTGGCAATGGGAAAGACAACTGTGTGCGTGCCGAAAAGGTTGAAAATCTTGGACTAAAAGGAACAAAAATGATGGTTGTTACGCCGGACGAACAGTTTGAAGTGACTGTACCGGTACCGGGAAAGCATATGGTGCTTAATGCATTAGCAGCGATTGCGATCGGCCTGGATATGGGAATGACAACAGAAGAGATCGCAAAGGGCATTCGTGCATTCCGCCCGGTAGGAGGACATAGCAGTATTGAAGAAACAGCACATTTTACGTTGATCGATGATTGCTATAATGCCAATCCCGTTTCGATGAAAGCAGGGATTGATGTCTTATCCGATGCTTCCGGAAGAAAAGTTGCCATTCTTGGTGATATGTTTGAACTCGGCACAAAAGAGAGAAAAATGCATTATGAAGTAGGAGAATATGCTGTACAAAAAGGTATTGATCTGTTTATATGCGTCGGTTCTTTAGCAAAAGAGATTGCAAATGCATTAGAAAAGGCAGGTAAAGAGACAAGTGTCTTTTATTTTGCACAAAAGGAAGAAGCGATGGAAATGCTGCCTTCACTTGTCAAAGAAGGAGATACGATTTTAGTGAAGGCTTCTCACGGAATGCATTTTGAAAAGATTGTTGCAATGTTAAAAGAAATGTGATAAAGTAATGAAATGTAAATAAGTCAAAGGCTATGAACATGTATAGTAGTTTGATCCGATTCATGAAGAGAGAGAATGTCATCGGCTGAAAGCATTCTTGTGTTCCCGGATAAAATGAAATTCCCATGCAAGCCGCATCTTTGAAGGAAATCTGTGTAGGAGATGCCGTAGACAGAACGTTATCTGTAAAGAAGAGTTTATGATGATTCACGATCATACGATCGTACACATAAGAAGCAGGGTGGTACCGCGGAGAAATTCGTCCCTGCCGGCACAGGCTGTAGCGTATCGCAAAGAAAGGTTGGCTGCCTGAAGCAGCCAGCCTTTTTTTGTGGGAAAATCAAATGAAAGGATATATGATCATGAAAGAAAAATTATCAAAGATTATGGATGAAGCGTTATCGCAGATTGAAGCTTCAGGAGAGTTAGAAAAGTTAAATGATATCCGTGTTGCTTTTCTTGGGAAAAAAGGAGAATTGACATCTGTTTTAAAAGGAATGAAGGATGTTGCTCCGGAAGACAGACCGAAAGTCGGTCAGTTAGTCAATGAAGCACGTACTAAGATTGAAGCAAAATTAGAAGAGAAGAAAGAAACTTTTGAAAAGAAATTATTAGAAGAAAAGTTAAAGAGTGAAACGATCGACGTAACCCTTCCGGGTAAGAAATTATCACAGGGACACCGTCATCCGAATACGATCACATTAGAAGAAGTAGAAGATATTTTCGTAGGAATGGGGTATCAGGTTGTGGAAGGACCGGAAGTAGAATATGATTACTATAACTTTGAAGCATTGAATATTCCGGCAAACCATCCGGCAAAAGATGAGCAGGATACATTCTATATCACTAAAGATATTCTGCTTCGTTCCCAGACTTCTTCGGTTCAGGTACATGAAATGGAGAAAGGAAAGCTTCCGATCCGTATGATCGCACCGGGACGCGTATTCCGTTCGGATGAAGTTGATGCAACACATTCACCGACATTCCATCAGGTAGAAGGACTTGTTATTGATAAGAATATCACATTTGCTGACTTAAAAGGAACGTTACAGGAATTTGCGGTCCGTCTCTTTGGTGAAGGCACAAAAGTTAAATTCCGTCCACATCATTTCCAGTTTACAGAGCCTAGTGCAGAAATGGATGTTACATGCTTTAAGTGTGGTGGAAAAGGATGTCGTTTCTGTAAAGGATCCGGTTGGGTTGAGATATTAGGATGTGGTATGGTTCATCCTCATGTTTTAGAAATGAGTGGGATCGACCCGGAGAAATATACCGGCTTTGCTTTTGGTATCGGCTTAGAGCGTATTGCTTTGTTTAATTATGAAATTGATGATATGAGACTGTTATATGAAAATGATACAAGATTCTTAAAACAGTTCTAATAAAGACAGAAAAGACAGTATAAATGAATAGGAAAATGGTTCCGTTTGCTAAAGCGATTGACAAAGTAATTTAGAACAGGATCGGTAAAAATGCAGTATGCTGATCGTATTAGCGTAAGGCGTATAGAGAAAAGAAAGCAGAATGGAACACATTTCAGAACGGAGGAAATTATGGATACATCGTTATCATGGATTAAAGCATATGTACCGGACCTGGATTGCACAGCACAGGAATATACAGATGCGATGACACTTTCAGGAACAAAGGTAGAAGGATTTACGGAATTTGATAAAAACTTAGACAAGATCATTGTTGGAAAGATCAATAAGATTGAGAAACATCCTGATGCAGATAAACTTGTGATCTGCCAGGTACAGATTGATGAAGAAGGAAATGAAGTACAGATCGTTACCGGAGCACCGAATGTCAAAGAAGGAGACAAAGTGCCTGTTGTATTAGATGGCGGTCGTGTTGCTGCTACGCACAAAGACGGAGCAGCCGAAAATGGAATGAAGATCAAAAAAGGAAAACTTCGTGGAGTAGACTCTTTTGGTATGATGTGTTCGATTGACGAATTAGGCTCAACGACAGATATGTATCCTGATGCGGCAGCAGATGGCATTTACATCCTGAGTGATAATCCTGAATATAAGGATGCACCGGTCGGATCCGATGCAATAGAGCTTTTAGGATTACATGATGTTTCTTTTGAATATGAGATCACATCAAACCGTGTAGACTGCTTTGGTATGCTTGGTATCGCCAGAGAAGCAGCAGCTACTTTCGGAAAAGACTTTGTGCCACCGGTTGTTACAAAGACAGGTAATGATGAAGATGTCAATGATTATATCAAAGTAAAAGTAGAAGATAACAAGCTTTGCTCACGTTATACAGCCCGTGTGGTAAAAGATATCAAGCTTGCGCCTTCTCCGGAATGGATGCAAAGAAGACTTGCTTCTGTTGGCATTCGTCCGATCAATAATATCGTTGATATTACCAACTATGTGATGGAAGAATATGCACAGCCAATGCATGCATATGATCTGGATAAGATTGAAGACAACCGGATCGTAGTGCGCAGAGCACAAAAAGATGAGAAGTTTACAACCTTAGATGGTCAGGAAAGAGTATTAGATGATACCATGCTGATGATCTGTGACGGTAAAAAGCCGATCGGTATTGCCGGAATCATGGGTGGAGAAAACTCTATGATCACAGATGATGTTCAGACCATGCTTTTTGAAGCGGCTACTTTTGATGGAACTAATATCCGCCTATCCGGTAAAAAACTTGGTATGCGTACCGATGCACAGGCAAAATTTGAAAAGGGGCTTGATCCAAACAATGCAATGGAAGCAATGGATCGTGCTTGTCAGTTGATCGAAGAACTTGGTGCAGGAACTGTTGTCGGTGGTGTGATTGACTATTATCCGGTCAAGAAAGAGCCATTTACAATTCCATATAGTGTAGAAAAGATCAATGCATTACTTGGTACAGATATTTCAGAAGATGAAATGGTTGGTTATTTTGAAAAGATCGATCTTCCGGTTGACCGTGAGAAGAAAGAAGTATTTATCCCAACATGGAGACAGGATTTAGAGCGTCTTGCAGATCTTGCGGAAGAAGTAGCACGTTTTTACGGATATGATAAGATCCCGATGACACTTCCTTCCAGCTCAGCCACGATGGGTGGACTGTCAGATAAGCTGATCCTTGAAAATAAAGTCCGCAATGTAGTAGAAGCATATGGTTTCTGCGAGGGAATGACCTATTCTTTTGAAAGTCCGAAAGTATATGATAAGTTAAATCTTGCACAGAATGATGTGCTTAGAAAGAGCATTGTGATCAGCAATCCGCTTGGTGAGGATTACAGCGTGATGCGTACTTCCGCATTAGGAGGCATGCTGACATCTTTGGCAACAAATTATAATCGCCGTAATAAAGATGTGCGTCTGTATGAGCTTGCCAATGTTTATCTTCCAAAGCAGCTTCCATTAACAGAACTTCCGGATGAACGTGTTCAGCTTACTATGGGAATGTATGGAGAAGGTGATTTCTATGCGATGAAAGGTGTGATCGAAGAGATTTTAACACGTTTAAGCCTCAAAGGTACGGTAACATATGATCCTGCAGCACAGAAGAGCTTTTTACATCCGGGAAGACAGGCTAAAGTTATATATGAAGGAAAAGAGATCGCATATTTTGGTGAAGTTCATCCAACTGTCTTAAAGAATTTTGCAATCGGTCAGAGAGCATATGTTGCGGTTGTGGATCTTGCTGAATTGATCGCCATGCCAAAAGAAGCTGTCAAATACACCGGAGTTGCTAAATTCCCGGCAATGACGCGTGATATCAGTTTGATGATGAAGAAAGAGCTTTTAGCCGGTCAGGTAGAAGAAGTGATCCGTAAAAAGGGAGGTGCATTAGTTGAAAGTTATGAACTTTTTGATGTTTATGAAGGTGCACAGATCCAGGAAGGTTATAAGTCTCTCGCATATAAGATCGTATTCCGTGCAAAAGACCGTACTTTAACAGACGAGGAAGTAACAAATGCTATGAATAAGATCATTACCACATTAGAAGAAATGGGAGCTTCTTTGCGTAAATAAGCTCTTTACGAAGTTAAGACAATGGTATATAATACAAAATAAGCAAAAGATGTAGGCAGTGCTGGATTTCATTTGGCACTGCCTTTATACAGTTTCCGGTATTGTATATGCTAGAAACTGTATAAAGGCAGTATGAAATAGAAGAAGATGGAAACGGGGATTATCATGAAGAAAAAACATAGAAGAATGCTTCATATTCTGTCCTGGATGGGATTTATTATCTATTTATTTATGATGGTATATTTTCTTTTTTTCAGCGAGCAGCTTGGCAGAACACCAAGCCGGACATATCATTATAATTTGGTCCCGCTTGCTGAGATCAAGAGATACCTGAATTATATAGATACGATCGGGTTTTTGTATGTTATGTTAAATCTTGCAGGCAATGTGATCTGTTTTATGCCGTTAGGCTTTGTATTACCGATCTTATCAAATCATAGATGGGGCTTCTTTCGGATCACCTTGATCAGTGCATTGGCATCGCTTTGCGTGGAACTGGTACAGCTCGTATCAAAGCTTGGTTCCTGTGATGTCGATGATATTATTTTGAATACTTGTGGCGGAATGATCGGTTATGCAGGGTTCTGTATCTGTAAAAAGGCATATCATATCTATGCAAAACATAGAAAAAAACAACACAAAAAAGGAAAAGAGGGTTTTTATGAGCAAAAAGAGAAGAAATAAAAAATCATTACATCTTACAGATAAAAAGCATCCGATGTTAGCAATTATTGCTACCGGGCTTGGCTTTCTTTCTATTGTTTTGTTTTTCGCCTTTTGTATCCTTTCCGGAACACAAAAAGGAAAAGCCGGACTGTTGATCGGTCTCGGTGGCTTTATTTGTATCATCATTAGTGGGATCGGTTTTTTAGCGGCATGGGCAAGCCTGCATCAGGAAAATATCCGTCCATTGTTTCCGACGATCGCATCGGTTGTCAACGGACTTTCGGTTGTGTTTTATTTTGTCCTGTATATTTATGGAATGATCCTATAAAAAGTATTAGAAAAGAATGCGAATTATTTGGGTAGATAAATCAAGAGAGGTGCGATAGACTTTCTTTCCATAGGTCAATATAATATGTACTCTCGAATTTTTTGTTCAGAAAATTCCGAGAGTACATTAATATGCAAAGGAGGAATCTCATATGGCAATGCAATTTTCCAAAGAAGATCAGGAAAAGTTAAAGAATGATAAATCCGAGATTTATCGTAAGCGGACAGAAGAAACGAATCGTGAGGATGTGGAAAATTTATCGAAAAAAGGAAAATGGGAATATTTTAAGCAATATTATTTAAAAGGATTGATCGTTGTCATTGTGGTTGCGGTTTTGTTAATAGCAGGGGCGATTCAGGCAGCGACAAAGAAAGCGGCGACCTCCCTTTATATTGCGGTACAAAAAGATATTATTAATGAAGAAGATGTGCCTGCCTTAGAAAGTGCGATCGGCAAATATCTTGGCATGGATCCAAAAGATGAAGTTGTAAAAATTGATGTCTCACCGGATGATAAGCAGCTTCAGGCCTATTTTTATGCCGGAACGGCTGATATTTTGATTGCGGACGAAAAGACATTCCAAAAGTGGGGGGAATCAGAGTATTTTTTTGATTCCAATACAAGTAAAAAAGTTGCTTTTTACAAAAACTATGATGAAAAATACCAATTCAAGACGCAATATATCACCGGTGAGGATATTTTGAATAATACAAAGACAGAAGCCTCTGATACAAAAGCCAGTGATAAGACAGAATATAATTGCGGTATTTATTTAAGTGACAGTCAGAAATATCGTCAGATGGGCGGTCAGTTAGACAAACCGGTTCTTGGAATCGCAACATCGACAAAGCATATCGAATATGCCACACAGTTTGCAAAATATATGATGGATAACAACAAGAAAATGGATTTTAAAAAGAGTGAATAAAGGGCTGAATTGTTTTTACTGAATTGAAAAAAACAGGCATAAAAAGACAGCGTGTCAGATACCGTTTTTTCGCTTTTTGTGGATATTCTTAATATCATTAAGTAAAATAAAATCAAAAAAATTAAAAAATAACTGTTGACAGATGAAAACTTTTGTATATAATAATGAGTATGACAAAGGTGTCACGGAGTTCCGTGGCACCTTTTCTGTTTTACTTGAAGTAAAAGCACTCTGAAAAGATGCGTGATATGCGATTGGAATTTCATACTGATAAAAAGAATGAGATTATGACGCAGCTTTCATAATATGTCCGGACAACAATTTATGAAAAGCCAGAAAGGAAGACTTGAAAAAGAACAGAAAGTCCCTTTTTGGAACACCGAATGATCTTGGCGAAATGCCGGAGTTAATTGGGAAAAATATGAAACGATAGTGGATAATGAAGGAGGCAATTATTATGGATGCTAACAGTGTAATATTTGGTGTGTGGTTCCTGATCGGTGCTGCATTGGTATTCTGGATGCAGGCAGGATTTGCAATGGTGGAAGCTGGTTTTACCAGAGCAAAGAATTCAGGTAACATTATTATGAAGAATCTGATGGACTTCTGTATTGGTACAGTAATGTTCATTCTTATCGGTTTTAGTTTATTATTAGGTGAAGATTTTGTCGGTCTGATCGGTAAACCGGGATTTGACATTATTACTTCTTATAAGGATTTTGACTGGTCAAGTTTTGTATTTAACTTAGTATTCTGTGCGACAACCGCTACAATCGTATCCGGTGCGATGGCAGAAAGAACAAAATTCTTATCATATTGTATTTATTCAGCAGTGATTTCCGCATTTATCTATCCGGTAGAAGCACATTGGATCTGGGGCGGCGGCTGGTTATCCCAGTTAGGTTTCCACGACTTCGCAGGATCATGTGCAATCCATATGGTAGGTGGTATCTCAGCATTGATCGGTGCAGCAATCCTCGGACCTCGTATTGGTAAGTTCAGTAAGAGAACAGGAAAGCCACATGCTATACCGGGTCATAACTTAACAATCGGTGCACTTGGTGTATTTATCCTCTGGCTTGGCTGGTATGGATTTAACGGTGCAGCTGCTACATCTGTAGATCAGTTGGCATCCATCTTCGTAACAACAACGATCGCTCCGGCAATCGCAACAGTAGTATGTATGATCTTTACATGGATCAAATATGGTAAGCCTGATGTTTCAATGTGTCTGAATGCTTCTTTAGCAGGTCTGGTAGCAATCACGGCTCCTTGTGATGTAACAGATGCAATGGGTGCAACCGTGATCGGTGCAGTTGCAGGACTTTTGGTTGTATTTGGTGTATGGTTATTAGATTATAAGTTGAAAGTAGATGATCCGGTCGGTGCAGTTGCCGTACATATGATGAATGGTATCTGGGGTACTTTTGCAACAGGTCTTTTCGCAACAAAGACTGCTCCGGGCAGTGAGATCAATGGTCTGTTCTATGGCGGTGGATTTAAGCAGTTAGGACTTCAGTGTGTTGGTATTCTTTCCGTAGCAGCATGGACAGCAGTAACGATCACAATTGTATTCTTAGTGATCAAAGCAACCGTAGGCCTTCGTGTATCAGAAGAAGAAGAATTAATGGGCTTAGATGTAAAAGAACATGGTTTATCTTCTGCTTATGCAGACTTTATGCCAGCCGGCAATATGTTCTACTCAGCAGGTACATCAATTGAGACATTACTTGGTGATGTTCCGGTTGACAAAGCAATAGAAGTGGTTAAGAGAACAACTCCTGCGGCTACGAAAAAGCCGGTCGAAGTCGATACCAATGCACCTAAACTTTCTAAGGTTACAATTATTTGTAAGCAGAGCAAGTTTGATGATCTGAAGTATGCATTGAATGAGATCGGTGTCAGTGGTCTTACTGTAACACAGGTACTTGGCTGTGGTACACAGAAGGGTATGACGACAAAATATCGTGGTGCGGAACTGGATGTTGTATTACTTCCTAAGATCAAGATCGAAGTTGTTGTCAGCGCAGTTCCTGTTGACGAGGTCATTGAGACAGCGAAGAAAGTACTTTATACAGGTAATATCGGTGATGGTAAGATCTTCGTATTTGATGTGGAGGATGTTGTAAAGGTTCGTACCGGTGAAGTAGGATTTGATGCTTTACAGGGTGATGATTAATACGCATAGCATAATATAAAACTCCTTTTTGCCCGGTTGTATAGAAACAATCGGGTGAATAGGAGTTTTTTTGATTTCGCTAAAAAACTATTGTGAATGATAAGGAAAAAGAGTATAATTGATTAACACAAAACTCGGCAGACAGAATTGCTGGGTTTTGCTTTCGTAAAAAAGATTTCCTGAAAAGAAAAAATTTTAATGAGAAGTAGGGATAAAAATAAAGTCCAGCTAATAAATGTCAATAATTAAATGAGAAAAAATTATTTTGTTTTCTGACTAAAAAAGGGCGGACTTTCCCCTTGGTGAAAATATCGTTTTTTGAAAGATATTGATTCATTGGGTTCATAGTATTTTATGCAGTCATGTCGCATTTGGCAGCATTGTATTGTTTGATATGCTCCTGAGGAGCAATGATTTTGAATGGTTTGTTGTCTCTGAGTATTGCAAATATCATATTGCATACCTTATGTGAAACAGCGCCCATTGCTACGAGCTTTGGTTTTGAGTCACACTTCTTGAGATAGTATTCGCGAAGAACTGGATTTTTAGCTTCTCCATTACGGGAGATACTGATGCTTTGTAAGGTTAACGTGTGAATCACACGTCTGGCGATGGCGGAACCACGCTTAGACATTTGAAACTTGGTGCCTTCAAATTTACCGGATTGCTTTACGGCTGGATCAAGACCAAAATAAGCGAAAAGTTGTTTCGGCTTTGAAAATGCTGAAAAGTCACCAATCTCACCCATGATGGATACAGCAGACAAGAAACCAGCACCTTTGAATGTTTTAATCAAATGAATCTGCTTAACAAAGTCGGTATCTTCATTAGCATCAACAAGCTCATGGAGCGATTCAAGAATGCTGTTGATTTCTTCATCATATTTACGTATGAAGCTGATATAAAGGCGAATACGCTTGATGTTACTGTCTATAATGTACCCAAACTGATTTGCATCAGTTGCCGCCTGAATTATGGCATTATACTTATTCTGAGCATATGTAAGTCCAAAGCGAGCTGTTGATTTGATGATATCAATAATCTCTTGCTTGTCTGTTTTAAGAAAAGCTGATGGAGATGTATAAGTTTCCAACAATGTAAGAGAAGTGTTGATAGTAACCTTGGAAAAGATGCCAAGATACTGAGGAAACGCCATGCGTAATTCGCCCTGAAGCTTATTCACATAAGCACTGCGGTTATCCATTAGATCATAGTATTCGCGACACAGGTTACGACAGTTTAAGGCAAGATCAGATGGCATAAGAGAAACCTTTAGATCAGGTTTTAAACCAACCAACGCAGCTTTTTTAGAATCAAATCGGTCATTATGCACTTTTCGTATGTTGATATTTGTGCTATTCTTAGTGATGATAGGATTAATAACCGAGCAGTTAAAACCCTTATCACGAAGATAGCAGGAGAGAGGGTAATGATAAATTCCCGTGGATTCGAGGAAAATGCGACTTTCCAAAGAATACA
>OGNO01000035.1_pt1 | contig 128661 bp, 97 predicted proteins | sample 1573491 | NCBI WGS metagenome assembly OGNO01 (sample SAMEA2581900, study PRJEB24529) | metagenome | biome: Human gut stool | place: China | collected 2011
TGGGACACGCTCCCGCTTCGCAAAGCCACGTAGCGCACACATAGCATTGCAAAAAATCTTAGAAATTCTTATCAGGTGAAACAGTGCTCCAAAATACAATAGAAATAGAAACACAAATAAAAAGCTACTGCTATGACGCATTGTAATATTTTGTTTTGCGAGAATATTTGCAAGAATGCAAATGTCTGCCGTGCCTATAGAATAATGAGGAAACAGAAACGAGGATTTGTATGAATAAGAAAGTTTTCCATACGTTAGAATATGATAAAATAATACAAAAACTGATCAAACATGCTGCTTCTCCGTTAGGAAAACAGTATTGTCGTGATCTGACACCTTATACCGACGAAGAAATGATCCTGCATGAACAGCGTGAAACTTCAGATGCATTGACACATATCCTGACACAGGGTGCTGTCTCATTTCAGGGAGTCAGAGAAATCCGTGAAAGTTTAAAAAGACTGGAGATCGGTTCTATTTTAAGTACAACAGAGCTTTTAAATATCTCTAATCTTTTGAATGCTGCAGGCAGTGTCAAAGCTTACTTTCGAAAAAGTGTCAATGAGACAGACGAAACAGGGGATTCTTTAAATGATTATTATCAGAAGATTGAACCACTTTTTCCCTTAATGAATGAAATCCGTCGATGTATACTTGCCGAGGATGAGATTGCTGATGATGCAAGTGCCGGTCTGTCTAAGATCCGTCATTCGTTAAAACGAACAGGCGATAAGATCCATGAACAATTAAATGCGATCCTAAACAGCTCTGCACGTTCCATGCTGCAGGACAGTCTGATCACGATGCGTAACGGAAGATACTGTCTGCCGGTAAAAGCAGAATACCGTTCTTCTTTTCCTGGTATGCTGCATGACCAGTCAGCTACCGGTTCTACCCTCTTTATGGAACCGACATCGGTTGTTAAACTAAACAACGAGATCCGTGAATTAGAATTAAAAGAACAAGAGGAGATTGAAAAGATCCTTGCTGATCTGAGCAATCAGGCTGCAGAACAGACTTTTTTTATTGAACAGAATTTTCAGGTGCTTTCAAAACTTGACTTCATTTTTGCCAAAGCATCTCTTTCGAGAGAAATGAAAGCAACCGAGCCGAAATTTCCCAAGGGAGGCTATATAGAATTAAAAAAAGGGCGGCATCCTTTAATCCCATATAAACAGGTTGTTCCGATTGACCTGCATCTTGGAAAAGATTTTTCTCTGCTCGTTGTAACCGGTCCGAATACCGGTGGTAAAACTGTTTCTTTAAAAACAGTCGGACTTCTTACTTTGATGGGACAGTCAGGACTTCATATTCCGGCATTTGATGGTTCGAGCTTACGTATTTTCAAAGAAGTGTATGCGGATATCGGCGATGAACAGAGTATTGAACAGAATTTAAGTACATTTTCTTCGCATATGGTCAATACCGTATCAATCTTAAAACATGCTAATCAGGATAGTCTGGTACTTTTTGATGAATTAGGTGCCGGAACCGATCCGGTAGAAGGTGCTGCTTTAGCAACTTCAATCCTGTCCGATCTGCACAGCCGTGGTTCAATCGTTATGGCAACGACACATTACAGTGAGTTAAAGCTTTATGCTTTACAGACTCCGGATGTTGAAAATGCCTGCTGCGAGTTTGATGTAACCACATTGCGTCCAACCTACCGTCTCTTGATCGGTGTACCGGGTAAAAGTAATGCTTTTGCGATTTCAAGCAAACTTGGTCTGTCTGATACGATCATACAGGATGCCAAAGCAAGGATCACTTCTGATGCACAGGCATTTGAAGATGTGATCAGTGACCTTGAAAAGACAAGGGTCGAATTAGAGAAGGAACATCAAAGCGTATCTCAAAACCGCAAAGAAATTTCCGAGCTAAAAAAACAGCTTCGACAGAAAACAGAAAAGATCGATTCTTCTAAAGAAAAGATTTTGGCAAATGCAAACGAGGAGGCTGCACGTATCTTAGCCGACGCTAAAGAATACGCAGATTCTACGATCCGAAAATACACAAAATGGGCAAAAAGCGATAAACACATCCGCGAAATGGAAGCGGAACGTGCAAAACTGCGCGAAGAGATCAACAAAAAAGACGCTAACAAAAAAATCGCTGCACCAAAAAGAAATACAAAAAAAGTCAAAGCAAGTCAGTTAATGATCGGCTCCGACGTCCGTATTCTTTCTTTGAATTCCGTTGGAACGGTCAGCACACTTCCAAACGAAAAAGGAGATCTTTTTGTACAGGCAGGACTGCTTCGAACCAAAGTAAATTTAAATGACATTGAACTGATCAAACAGGCACCTGTTAAGCCGGAACCAAAGAAAAAATCCGGTGGAGGCCACATCCGTATGGACAAGGCTGCCAGCATCCATCAGGAGATCAACCTGATCGGCATGACAGTCGATGAAGCAATGCCGGTTCTTGGCAAATACTTAGATGATGCCTATCTGGCTCACATGTCACAAGTCACAGTCATACACGGTCGCGGAACCGGAGCGTTACGAAAGGCAGTACACAATCATCTGAAGCGCACCAAATACATCAAATCATTCCGTCTGGGTGAATTCGGTGAAGGGGATATGGGCGTTACTATCGTAGAATTCAAATAAATACACTACAAAAAGGAGAATGAAAAAAATGGTAAACAAACAAAAAATACTGATTGTTGATGATGACGAAAATATTGCAGAGCTTATCAGCCTTTACCTTGCGAAAGAATGTTTTGATACTAAAATTGTAGGTGATGGTGAATCTGCTTTAGAAATGATTAAAACCTATCAGCCCAATATTATGTTACTCGACATCATGCTTCCGGGCATTGATGGCTATGAAGTATTGCGTGAAGTGCGCAAAAGCTCCAACCTTCCTATTATCATGCTCTCTGCCAAAGGAGAAGTCTTTGATAAGGTTCTCGGACTGGAACTGGGTGCTGATGATTATATTATGAAACCTTTTGATTCCAAAGAAATGGTTGCCCGTGTAAAAGCTGTATTACGTCGTTTCCAACCGACAATACAGGCAGCAAACACGCCTGAAGATACATTACCGGTCGAACAGGTAACGTATCCTGATCTGACAATCAATCTGACGGATTATTCTGTTCATTACAAAGGCGAAGTGGTAGAAATGCCACCAAAAGAATTGGAACTTTTCTATTTTCTTGCTTCTCATCCTAATCAGGTGTTTACACGCGAACAGCTTCTTGATCATATCTGGAGCTACGATTATATCGGTGATACCCGAACCGTGGATGTGCATATCAAGCGATTACGTGAAAAGTTCAAAGATCATCCGACATGGAAACTAACAACGGTTTGGGGAATCGGATATAAGTTCGAATACCACAAATAATTTTTTGCTTACAAAGGAGAATGAATTATGCATAAATCATCTCTTCGCTTCCAATTTGTTTTATCCTATGCTATTTTATGTATTCTGGTCTTTGTTCTGTTAAACACCTATGGACGTACCACGATATACAATCATTTGATCAAAACAGAAGAAACGAAATTATACAATGAAGCGGAATTGATCGTAAAAGATTATATTCCAAGCATGGATATATTAAACACCTCAGATGCTACTTTGTTAAAACACTTTTCTTCTCTCCAGACATTAACAAATATGCGTGTCTGGCTTGCATCGTCTGATGGAATGATCCTAATTGATTCTGATATGAAAAACAGCCAGAGAGGACGTAATATCAACCGATATGATTCCGGTTTTCTATCCAACCAGACGATTGTCGGCCGCTGTCCTAAGGGACTGCTGTCAGAGTCCATGATCACGGTGATCTATCCGATCACAGAATCTTTAGAGACAAAAGGATACGTCATTTTGATGTCTCCTAACTCAGGAATGTTAGACCAGGCAACCCAGTATATTGACACGATCCTGATCTGCTTTATTCTGCTTTTAGCTGTAACGGCTTTGATCTTTTTTTACCTGTATCATAAGAGTGTAAGACCACTTCGTCTTATGACAAATGCAGCGAAAAAATATGCTGACGGACAATTTGATGAGGGAATCACAACTTCCTTTAGCAAAGAACAAAATGAGCTGGCATCTGCAATTTATTATCTTTCCGAACGAATGCATAGTATAACCGATTATCAGACAAAATTCATTGCCAACGTGTCACATGATTTTCGCTCTCCGCTGACCTCGATCAAAGGATATGCCGAAGCGATCGCAGATGGTACGATTCCGCCGGAAATGCAGCAGAAATATTTTAATATCATTCTTTTTGAAGTAGAACGTTTAACAAAACTTACCGGAAATCTTTTAGAATTAAACCAGTTTGAGCAGGATGGTCTTGTATTAGAATTAGCAGACTTTGATATCAATCATGCGATCAAAGACTCTTCTGCCGCTTTTGAACAAAGATGTACAGAAAAAAAGATTTCTCTGAATCTGATCTTTAGCGACAAAGAACTTTTTGTCAATGCAGATATCAATAAGATCCAGCAGGTTATTCAAAACTTATTGGATAATGCGATCAAATTCAGCCCAAATGATACAACGATTGAAATACGAACCGCAAAACGAAACCATAAAGTCTTTATTTCGGTAAAAGATCATGGTATCGGTATTGCAAAAGAAAGCCAGAAAAAAATCTGGACACGTTTCTACAAAACAGATGATTCCAGAGGCAAAGATAAGACCGGCACGGGGCTTGGACTTTCCATCACAAAAGAGATTATTGAAGCACATAATGAAAATATCAATGTGATCAGTACAGAAGGTGTCGGAACGGAATTTATCTTTACGCTGCCACCTGCCAAAAAAGATGAAAAACACACATAAGACAAACGATAGTCCTCTGATCAAACAGAGGACTATCTTGCCAAAGCAGCAGCTTTGTTCTTTTTATTTTTTGTTGATCGTATATGACTTATGACTTGTTGCTCTCTTTAAAGCATCTATCAGACCGTTCAGTTTCCATTCCATTTTTGTCCGGTCATATTGTTCGCCATTATCCCAAAGAAAACTTGCAATGCCTTTATCATATGTATACTTTACGAAATTTTCAGTAAAGTAACGACAGCTTGCCGGATCGTTTGGCCCAAATCCATACTCCCCTACAATCACCGGAATTTCCGTCTTCACACAGGTTTTATCCAATTGATCGATCAGATCATGCATCTGTTTGATTTCTTCTTTGCTTCCCCATGTATTCTGCTGATTTGTTGTACAGAACTGCCATGGCGTATAATAATGTACCGATAAGATTTCTCTGTCTTTAATCGTATCTTTTGGCATTTTAAACGTTCCATTCTCAATACCTGTACAAGTCTTTTCAATATCTGTCCAATACCCGGCGATCAGAAGATGTCTTTTGGCATTATTGCCACCACTGCTTCTGACGGTATCCACAAAAGTCTGGTTGAACTCATTTAATAATGCAAATGCTTTATTTTCTTCCATATCATCAAATCCAACTTCATTCATTGATTCAAAGATCAGATAGTCGGAATAATTCTGAAAACGGGATGCAATCTGAGTCCATAATGCTTTATAGCGTTCAAAAACTTCTGTCTTCGTTTTGTCACCTTCCGATGCAGATCGTATCCATGCACCAAAGTCAGGATCACCACCTCCGTCATGATGCAGATTGATGATCACATACATTCCATTTGTATATGCATAACGGACAACCTCTTCCACACGATCCATCCATGCCGGATCAATGGTATTCTTCTTTTTATCTATGATATGATCACGCCATGTCACCGGAATACGAACTGCATTGATACCATCCTTCTTTAAGCTGTCAAAAAGCTTCTGTGTGGTCTCAACATTGCCCCATAAGGTCTCATCTACCTTTTTGCCGGGCTTTGGTGTCTGGTTGACCTTACCATCTCCATCCGTATCCGCTTCACAGACATCAAGAGAATTGCCCAGATTCCATCCGATCTTCATCTCTTTGATCAGCTGCTGTGATGTGATGTCTCGCATCTTACCGGCTTTCTTTTCCAACACAGAGGTATCGCCTGCTGCAAGGCCGGTATTTACCGGATCTTTTGCCTCCTGGTCTGCACTTTGTGTAACATCCGCTTTCTTAGTCGTGCTCTTAGTCTCTTTTTGGTCACCGCAGCCACTCAGAAGCGATATAACAATTCCCATAGAAAGAACTGTTGTGATCAGTTGTTTTTTTAAACTTTTTCTCATATCTTTTTCCTCCCTGTAACACTGGTAGTGTCACTTTCAAAGCATGTCTTTTTCACGACTCATTTTTCATAGTTCACCTGACACAATCTAAACTGCCTTTCTTTTGTGTCCGTGCAAAAACCTTTTTTCAGTCTATCCTGTCTTTCCTTCGTTTTCCCGCAATACTATTTTTTCAGTCCGATTGATTGCAAACGGCAGCTTTTCTATTTTTGATTATAGCAGATGTCTGTTATGAAAGAACTATACAAATTAGTACAAATATACTTCAAATTTCGGACACATTATACGTATTTCCCATAAAAAAGACAATGAAACCATACGGTTATATACTTTTCATGCTATTAACATTCTTCCATTGAAAAGATATTTCCGTAACAGATCACATTGTCTTTTTTAATTACAAATATTTTAAATTAAATGCCTTGCAAAAGTCTGCCAGATATATGTATTGGCATTATTCTATTATTTATGCTGCTTTTGCCATGTTTTCATTAGATATTCTTATAATCGCATCTTGTACCAAGAATACTTGCTACCTGATATTCATAATCATCAATGCTCTTCTTCATCTTAAATGCTTCTTCAATATCAATATCATATACATGACCATCTTTATAACCAACCAGACGATTTTTCTTACCCTGATCGATAATGTCAACTGCATAGGATCCCATAACAGATGCATAAACACGATCACGTGCTGTAGGACTTCCGCCTCTCTGTAAATGACCAAGAATCGTTGCTCTTGTCTCAACACCTGTAGCTTCTTCAATACGCTGTGCAAGCTCATAAGAATGACCGACACCTTCTGCATTGATAACAACCTGATGTGTCATACCTGCTTCACGGTTCTTCTTGATCTCTTCGATCAGCTTGTCATAATCATTGTCAAAACGTTCCGGTAAAAGAATCTCTTCTGCACCATTGGCGATACCACACCAGAGTGCGATATATCCTGCAGAACGTCCCATAACCTCTACAACGCTGCATCTTTCATGCGAATTAGAAGTTTCACGAAGACGATCAATTGCTTCCATCGCAGTATTTACTGCCGTATCAAAACCGATCGTATACTCTGTATATGCAATATCAAGATCAATCGTTCCCGGTAAGCCAATAACATTTACACCATACTTTGATAAATCCTTTGCTCCTGTGAAGGAACCATCTCCACCGATTACAACCAATGTATCAATTCCCATTTCTTTACAGATTGCTGCTGCTTTCTTCTTACCGGCTTCTTCGCCAAACTCTGCACTACGTGCTGTAAAAAGGAAAGTACCACCATGCTGTAATTTTTCTGATACATCCTGAAATGTCATTAATTCCATTTCTTTATTCAAAATACCATTGTATCCTCTTTTTACACCAAATACTTCGTATCCTTTTGCAATACCGGTACGTACAACGGCACGTACTGCTGCATTCATTCCCGGTGCATCTCCACCACTTGTTAATACGGCAATTCTACCTTTACACTCGATCATTTCCTATATCCTCCATTTCTGTTGCTTGTCATGACGTTCCCATCATAAACTGTTTATGTATGTTAAACTAGCGTTTCTATTCAACAAAAACGAAACTACTATATTATAAACAACGTTACTATTTTATTATTTTTAGATTTCTTTTTCAACATCTTTTTCATAATTCTGCTTTTTTTCTCCATTATGTACAAAAAAGAAAGTGTCTTACTGTTATATTTCACTATAACGCTATGTCAGAAGTTTGTTTCACAAAGAAACTTCACTAATATTTTCATTAAGATATATTCTCAGGCTGACAGATGATCTGCTGCATTTTCCCGGATCAGACCGGTCTGCTCTTTTTATCATTGCTATATTGACATCTAATATTATATGGCGTATAGTATCAATAACAAATAATACTATACGCCATATAATATTATTTATCATACTAATATACTCTCAGGAAGGAGGAATATTATGGTATTTAATACAGGAGCTGCTCTTTTGGATGCGATCGTCCTTGCGGTCGTCTATCGTGAAGAAGAGGGAACCTATGGGTATAAGATCACACAGGATGTTCGTGCTGTGATCGAGATTTCGGAATCTACCTTATACCCTGTACTGCGACGACTGCAAAAAGATGACTGCCTGGAAGTATATGATAAAGAATTTCATGGCCGCAACCGTCGTTATTATAAAGTGACTGAACGCGGCAGATGCCAGTTAGAGCTTTATCGGCAGGAATGGGGCAGTTATATTTCTAAAATCAATGATTTATTACTCAATAACAAATGAGAAGTATAGACATACGAATAAAAAATGCTATTCAAAACATTTCACAACGTTTACTGCTTCCACTATGATAGATACGCGAAAAAATCGCGGGAAAGATGGGGATTATCATGAATAAAAAATTATTTTTAGATGAATTACATCGTCTGCTCTCAGATCTTCCTCCGGAAGAACGGAATCAGGCAATCAAATATTATGAAGATTATTTTGAGGATGCAGGACCTGAAAACGAGCAGGCAATCCTAAAAGAGCTTGGATCACCACAAGAACTTGCCAATCAGATCAAAGCAACAACACAGGATGATATCGAATACGGTCAGGGAAGTTCTTTTCACAGATCGGCTGCTTACCCGGAGTTCTATGCACAAAAGGAACAATCAGATTCACAAAACGAAAACAACAGCGCTTTTAAGCAGACAAAAGATGGTTTCCAACAAGGTCACCAACAAGCCGGCAATGGTTTCAATAACAATGGCTACCGGCAGACCGGCAATGGTTTCAACAACAACAGCTATCAGCAAGCCGGCAACGGTTTCAGCAACAACAACAACAACAACTACTACAAGCAGGCCGGCAACGGTTTCAACAACAATGGCTACCGGCAGACCGGCAATGGTTTCAACAACAACAGCTATCAACAGGCAGCCAACGGATACAATAGCCATTATCAGCAGCAATCAACCCGCAAAGTTGCATGGATCGTTTTGTTTGCTCTCCTTGCAATTACGATCGGACTTCCTTGTCTGTCTGTGCTATTCGGAATCCTCCTTGCAATCTTCTCTGTGATCGTTTCTATTGTTCTCGCATTATTTGGAACCGGTGGCGGATTGATGATCGGTGGTATTGCATCTTTCTTTGGAAGCTTTTTTATGACGGCTGCTTCCGGTACAGGTGCTGTGCTTTTTACGATGGGAATCGGTCTTGTACTTTTTGCGATCGGTGCTTTGATCATATGGATCGGTGTCTTATTTTGTATTCGTTTTCTGCCGGCTCTCTTTCAGACAACTTGGAAATCTGCAAAAAGTGTAACCCTAAAATTTCAACAATGGATAAAAAAGAGGTGGTAGTACTATGAAAAAGAAAAAACATATTATTTTAATCCTGTCCGGAATCCTGTTCCTGCTTGGCGTTCTTTTGATCCTTGTTGGAATGATCCTGGGTGTAGATTATGATGAGCTGACGATCTCATCGCATTCCGTAACAACACAAACAGTTTCACATACGATTGAAACGACAGCATCCGATGATCCGTCAACCGTCCATAAGCTTGACTTTGACTTGTTTGCAGGAAATATCATCATTAAAAGTGGCGATGATTTTTCTATTTCCGGTGGCAAACTTTCCAAAAATATAATAGAAGATGGTGTCTGGAAAGTAAAAACTTCCAAACACAAAAAGCTTTCTGAGTTGATCCGTCATACTTTCACTTCCTCTGACACACACAACGGAACAATTACGATCACAATTCCTGATTCTGCTGCCTTGACAGAAGTACATCTTGAACTTTCTGCCGGCAATGTCAAGATCAACACACTAAAAGCAGATACCATAAAAATGGGTGTCTCAGCAGCGTCCACGAAAGCCGATACAATACTGGCAAAAAATGTATCTCTGGATGTCTCTGCCGGAAGCATGACGATTAATCAATTTACGATCAATGACAAAGCTTCCATCGATTGTAGTGCCGGTGATATCAAGCTCGGTTCAAAAGATAACGCAGCCAAAAATGTCTGTAACAACCTAAAGACTGACTGCTCTGCCGGTTCTCTTGATATATATGGAAAATTAACCGGATCTTCTGATCTGCAGGTACATATGGGGGATATTACTTTAGGACTTGCCGGTGCAAAAAGCAACTATAACTTTAACTCGGCATCCGCGACAATGGGGGATATCCGATACAAAAATGAAGGTACGGCTACAGATACAACCATCTATGGTGATGTATCACTTGATTGTACTATGGGAAACATCAAAGTTACATTTCATTCATAATAAAAAGAAACGCCTGAACCGGTAATGTTGCCGGAACAGGCGCTTTCTAGTCAGAGACTTTTTTTCAGTCTTATTTCATTTCTAAATTTTCATCGATCTTCCAATCAGCGATCAGCCAAATTTACTGTCAAAAAACATCTTACAGTTTATAAAGCGGACCATATGCTGCACACGCTCTGAAATCCTGTCCTTCTTTGTCCATACCAAATGCATTCCATGCTGCCGGACGAAAGATATCCTCTTCCGGCACGTTATGCATACAAACCGGAATACGAAGAATAGATGCTAATGTGATCAGATCTGCACCAATATGTCCATAACTGATCGCACCATGATTTGCACCCCAGTTGTTCATAACATCATATGCTGTTTTAAATGCACCCTCGCCTGTTGTTCTTGGAGCAAACCAGGTACAAGGCCATGTATAATCAGTACGTTTCCAAAGCTTATCCGATACCTCATCCGGGAGTTCTACCGTATATCCTTCACATATCTGTAAAACAGGTCCAAGTCCTTTTACTAAATTCAAACGTATCATCGTTGCAGGCATTGTTGCCTTTGTAAGATAACGTGAAGAGAATCCACCACCACGGAAGTAACCATTATCCGCTTCACACCATTCTGTTGCTTCTAAGCAGGCTTCCTGATCCTCCTGTGTCATCTCCCAGAATGGCTTCATCACACCATTTCCGTTTTCATCCTTTACAGCACCACTTGCATCCAAGCAGGCTGCACCGGAATTGATCAAATGTAAAAATCCACCGGCTTCTTTTGCAACACCTTCCAATTCATAACCGGTTGCTTTCTTTACTGCTTCAGGACTCCAATATGTACGCACATCGGCAAAAATCTGGGCACGGCCTGTCAGAAGTTTCATAAAGAGCATTCCAATACCATTTAATGTATCATTTTCTGTTGCAAGAATGTAAGGTTCTCTTGCCCCATTCCAGTCAAAAGACGAATTCATCAACGCTTCTGCAAAATCACCATTTGGATAGAAGTCTGTCCACTGTCTCTGTCCCTGGAAACCTGCAGCGATTGCATTATGACCAACGGCTTCTTCTTCTCTTCCTTCCGGCAGATTTGGATTTCCATTCATCAAATCTTTTAAGATACACATCATCTTAACAACAAATTTCCAGTCTCTGTCTTTCTGTTCATCGTTTCTCTTTACAAAATCAGGATTTTTATCCCATCCTTCTTTACAATGTGACTTTGTCCATGAAAGTGCTTTTTCATACTCCTTCTCATCGTAAATGCCTTCTGTCATTCGACGAATGATCTCGACTTCATCAACTGATTCTACACGCATGCCAAGATATTCTTCCATAAAAGCAGAATCAATGATTGATCCGGCAATTCCCATTGTGACGGAACCAACCTGAAGGTAAGATTTCCCACGCATTGTAGCTGCTGCCACCGCTGCACGTCCAAAACGCAGTAATTTGACTTTTACATCTTCCGGAATCTCTGTCGCATCTGCTTCCTGAACATCTCTTCCATAAATACCAAATGCCGGCAATCCTTTTTGTGCATGTGCAGCGAGAACTGCTGCAAGATATACAGCACCCGGTCTTTCTGTTCCGTTAAATCCCCAGACACCCTTGATCGTATGCTTATCCATATCCATAGTTTCAGAACCATAGCACCAACAAGGTGTTACTGTCAGAGTAATATCAACTCCTTCTTTTCTGAATTTATCTGCACATGCGGCTGTCTCTGCAACACGTCCGATCGTTGTATCAGCGATCACAACTTTAACCGGTTCTCCGTTAGAGTATTTCAGATTCTGACGAAAGAGTTCCGCAGCACTCTTTGCCATATTCATCGTCTGCTCCTCTAAGGACTCACGAACCTTTAAAGGTCCTCTTCGACCATCAATCGTAGGTCTGATACCGATTACAGGGTAATCTCCAATCAATCTGTTTTCTGCCATTCTATCCTTCCTCCTTTTAAAAGCAAAATACTTAATCATTTTTTACAGAACCTCTCTTATATTTTACTATATTTTTGTATAAAATGCACTCTTTTTTTAATTATTCCGTTAAAAAGTGCAAAACCAGCGTTTTGCACTATAAGAATTGCTAAAGCAATTCTTATTGAAATCCCACTACATTACAGCAACTGCTTATTCCGTTAAAAAGTGCAAAAAAAACATCGCATAGTAAAATGAACGTCTGCTTTTGCCACCGGCGTTTTTACCATGCGATATCTATTCTTTTTTATGTAAGCTATCTCAAAAGATTATTTTACCTTTACGGTAACCTTTGCTGACTTCTTACCAACTTTTACAGTAACCTTTGTGCTACCCTTCTTGAGAGCCTTTACCTTTACTGTAAGAGCATTCTTTGTAAGCTTCTTAGAAGTAACTTTAACGATCTTCTTATTCTTAACGCTTACAGAAACCTTATCTGTTGTCTTTGTGTTCTTCTTAGCAGTTTTTACTGTAAATTTAAGAGCAGCTTTCTTACCCTTCTTTACTGTAACTTTTGCTTTCTTTGCTTTTACTTTCTTACATGCAACTTTAACTTTCTTCTTTACAGGAGCCTTTGCAGTTTCTACTAATACTACAGGTGATACAGACGGTGTAGCTGATGGAGATACTGTTGGTGTTGCTGTTGGTGTTGCTGTTGCTGTTGCTGTTGGTGTTGCTGTTGCTGCTGAACCTGTTGCTGTTGCCGCTGAACCTGTTGCTGTGATAGCCGGTGCAGAAGCCGCCTGTGAACCAGCTGTCTCATCCTGAGCAGATACGGTCTTAGCGTCTGTAAAGTTTGCACCTGCGACAACCAAAGCTGTTGCTAAAAACATAGAAACAACTTTTTTCATTTCTTTTGTTAATCTCATTTTTGTTTCCTCCTTGTGATGAAATAATTTTGGGGATAGTAAATTCTACCAAAAAGCATTATACGTCTTTCCTACTTGCAATCCTATTGACAATTTGCACATGTTTTTCTCACTTTTCGTCGATTTTTTGAATGCTTTTTTTTATTTTCACCGCAAAGAAGCTTTTTTTATTCAAAATCGGGAAAATTTCACGACTTTCCTTAAATTTTTCATACCTGCTTTCATTCAATTTTTCATGATAAGCTATTTTTATAGTATAATTTTTTATTGGTTTTGTATATTTTTACATCACTTTTCAACACTTTTATATACATTTTTTGATGTTTTATTCTTTGTGTATCCAATTTCCTGTTGCTTTCTTGTGTTTCCAGTGATCCTGATTTTCATTATAATTTTTAACAAGTAATGTCTGCCATGGACTTGAAGTCTTTAAAGAACGATAGACTTTTTTTAATGCAATTCTTTTTCGGTTTCGCTTTGGCTCTCCAGAATCAGCTATAAAAACAGAGTCTGTATTTTTATCATATAAAAACAACGTAACATAATGCCCGGGTGTATCTTTCCAGAAACAGTTTGAATTTGAGCTGCTTACTAAAGCAATCATGCAAGTATGATTCATGATCTGACCTTGAAACTCCCGGTAAGTTGCCGGCTTTCTCGAAACATTGCAATCCATACCCATCTTACTTAATGTCCTTCTCATGTATCCCCAGTCAATTGCACCACCACCTGCATATCCGGTGTGTTTCTTAGCATATTCGTATGCCTGCACCGGCGTACAACGGTATGGCGTAATCGATGAATAGATATTAGCAATGCAGCAAAGTCCACAGCCAAAGCCGCCAAAAGACCCCCCATCCATAAATGTTGTGCCCCAATAGCCTGACCATGTGATTTTTTGTCCCCATGATCTTGGTCCCTGAAGGTAACTGTACACATTGTCTTCGGGATTCCGTGTAGGCTGAATCTGTACCGGTTCTTGTGTTGCCGTGATCTCCGGTGATGCCTGTATCGTGATATCCGTGTTTTTCTGTGTCATGGTTTCTTTCACTGCCTTTTGACGGACTAATTTATTTGCCCAGCCAATGACAAACAGAAGTACAAGAAGCAAAATGACTAACAGAATTTTATTTCTTTTTGAAGTCATCCCGTCTTTTGAAGCTTTTTTCATTTTTTCTTCGAACGTTGATACTATATTTTTGCGATCACAATTTTTCTTCTGGTTCTTTTTCATATACACCTCTTTGCTTTCTTTATCTATGTTATTGTCTGTGTGTATTTACACTTTTTACTTTCTATTTCAAATCTTTTGTACTTACTCTGCTTCTCTATATATCCGGCTCTTTTATTTCACCTGATTTTTTTACATTTGGTCTTTCCTCTTTAAAATTTTTCTGTATCGTTTGCTCTTGGTCTTTTTCATTTTAACCTTATGTTTATTATACTGATATCCTATGGCTTTTCAAGTTCAGCATTAAAAAGACGGATTTTTGCTGTTCAATAAAAAATTTTAAGTTTTTCCTAAACTCCCGACAAAAGACCTGAATAGAAAAACGGATGACCCTTATGTTACCATAAAAGCCATCCATTTATTTATTGACCGGAAATTCCGGTTATTTTATTTTTTGATTACAATGTAATCTCTACACTTGTAGAACCAGCCTTAGCTTCTACTGTCTTACCTTCAGCAGTTACCTTAAAGCTCTTATCTGTAGCAGCATAAGATACTGTGATCACATTACCATTGCGTGTAGCTGTAATGTCAGTAATCTTATTTGACTCGCTGTCAAAGATAGTTGCCTGTGCTGTCTTACCATCTTCTAATCCATAGACAACTGCTTCAGCATCCTGAAGATAATCATAAACAACTGTCATCTTATCTTCTGCGTCAAAGTTACCATATGTTACGATGCTGTTTGGACGTGCAAGAATCGGTGTCTGGAAATAATCACACTTTCTTGTATAGTATTTTCCGCCTTCATATGTTTCACCAGACTGGATATCTGTCCATGTTCCATTGTCCGGTACATAGAATTCCGCAATACCTTCTTCGTTCATAACAGGCACGATGCAAAGGTTATCACCAAGCATATACTGCTGATCAAGGTACTTACAAGCTGTATCGTCAGAGAATGCAATGATCATAGAACGCATCATCGGTACACCTTCTGTATGAGTCTTGTTAGCCTGTGCCCAAAGATATGGCATTAATCTTCCCTTTAATACTGTGTAATGACGAAGTACGTCACAAGCTTCTGTATCACCATCTTCATCATAAACCCAAGGTACTCTGTAAGAAGTAGAACCATGTAAACGGCTGTGTGTTGATAACAGGCCGAATGCACACCATCTCTTGTAAACATCAGCAGGTGCTGTAGCTTCGAAACCACCCATGTCGTGAGAGAAGAAACCAAAACCTGATGAACAAAGAGAAAGACCACCGCGAAGTGTTTCTGACATTGCTGAATATTCTGCGTAGCAGTCACCACCCCAATGTACAGGGAACTTCTGTCCGCCTACTGTTGCGCTACGGGCAAAGAGGCATGCTTTGTCTTTTCCATAATATTCTTCCAATGCTTCAAATACACACTTATTGTATAGGTATGTGTAGTAGTTGTGCATCTTGATCGGATCTTTTCCATTGAAATATTTTACCTTTGTAGGGATTCTCTCACCAAAGTCTGTCTTGATGTTATTAACACCCATATCAAATAATTTCTTAAGAAGTCCCTTGAACCATTCGCAAGCTTCCGGATTTGTGAAATCGACGATTGCCATACCAGGCTGCCACATATCAGACTGGTATACGCTGCCATCTAAGTTCTTGATAAAGTATCCTTTTTCTTTTCCGATATCAAAGAGCTTTGACTGCTGTCCGACATAAGAGTTGATCCATACACAGATTTCAAGTCCTCTGTCATGAAGTCTCTTTAAAAGTCCTTCCGGATCAGGGAACATATCTTTATCCCATTCAAAGTTACACCATTCATATTCTTTCATCCAGAAACAATCAAAATGGAATACCTGAAGCGGGATCTTACGATCTTTCATACCATCAATAAAACTTGTTACAGTTTCTTCATCATAGCTTGTTGTAAATGATGTAGATAACCATAAACCAAATGTATATGCTGGTGGTAATGAAGGCTTACCTGTCAGATCTGTATAATGTTTCAATACATCCTCTAAATTTTCACCACCGATAATGAAATATTCTAATTCTTCACCCGGCTGTGTAAATGTTACTTTAGAAACGGTATCAGAGTTTACTTCAAATGAAACTTTGTCTGAGCTGTTTACAAATACACCATAGCTCTTTGATGAAACATAGAATGGAATATTCTTATAACTCTGATCAGAGCATGTACCACCATCTGAGTTCCAGATCTCTACAACCTGTCCATTCTTTACAAATGGAGTAAACTTCTCACCAAAACCATAGATGCACTCACCGATATCTGTCTTTAACTGTTCTCTGATATAAGTACGGTTTGAATCCTGTGGATAGTTAAAGTCCTGATCATCTTCCTGTAATTCCATACGCGCATTTGCATGGAACTGGTTTTCATGGATGATCGATGTTGATCTCCATGCACCGCCTGTCAGATGTCTGTCTTTATAATAGAACTGTACATCCCAGTCATCGGCAATGCGGATCACAACTTTTGTATCACCTGAGATCAATTCTACGCTGTCTTCACTGCGATTGATTACCGGCTTAAAATTTGGATCCTCATTTAATTCAAAACGAGGAATGTTATCAAGACCGCCTCTGTAATGATCAATATGAACCTTAATTGTGTTTTCACAGGTAGAAGAATATGTAATCTCTAAGTTTGGACCTCCAAGAGTCATTCCTCTGTTCATAACAGTATAAGGTGTTGCAAGAACTTTAATGGCGTTCTCTGTCGTCTCAACCTTATATGCCTGTGATGCATAGTTTACTTCGTAACCTTTTTTGCTTAACCAAAATCCGTCAGCTACCTTCATTGTAAATCTCCTTTCTACTATTTAAAATAATATGCGCAACCGGTTATAACCGGCTGTAATCAATTGCATTTTTCAGACATTTTTCACATATTTCCATGCATTCCTCTGTAAAATTGCAATTTGTATTTTTAACTTACAATCATATTATATTAACATATAACCCCATTGTCTATAACAAAAAACACGAAAAATAACACATTTTTGATATAAAGTCCCAATTCCCACATAAAAAAGAACAAATTTCTGCTACAAGCTTGCTTGTATAAAGAAATTTGTTCTTTTTTATGGACGGCGAATAGCCGGACTCAACCCAATGACTAAGCTTTTAGCAGCATGCTTTTGTGCTGCGGCATTCGCTGACTTTGCGAATGGCTTAGGAATTGGTTGTGTAGAAATCGGTTAGAGATAAATTGGGGCTATTTTCCCTTCTTCTCTTTATCCAGGCATTTCTCGCACACGCCGTAAAACATCGTCCTATGCGGATTCACATTAAAATGATGCTCCTGCCGCACATGTTCATACAGTTCACTCATATGCCCGCAATCCATATCCATGATATCGCCACAATCTTCACACTTTAAAAGAAATTTACTTTCTTCTTCCTGTGTTCCGACATATTGGTAGCACGCTCCGCTATTTCCATCAAGGACAATCTTTTGAACGATTCCTTCTTTTTGAAATTTATCCAACTGACGATAAATCGTTGTAAGTCCGACCGATTCGCCTCTCTCTTTTAAATATTCCGCAATCTGACTGACCGTATGATATTTTTGATCCGAAGCAATCAGAAATTGCAATATTGCATTCTGTTGCTTTGTGTGATATGTCTTTGCATGATTCATATCAATCCTACATTCCTTTCTCTGTCCGTATGTACTAAACTACAGACACAAATTTGTAGTATGAGAATCTGTCACATATGGATTTTCACACGAATGACATCTGTTATTTCACACTCCAAACCGTACCTTCTCTTGTGTCTTTGAGTTCAATGCCTTTTGCAAGCAATTCATCACGGATCGCATCTGCTTTTGCAAAATCTTTTGCTTTCTTGGCTTCTTTTCGCTGTGTGATCATATCTTCTACATAGGCTGCAAGTTCATCATCTACGACATCCTCTTTGATTTCTTTTGTCAGATCTAATGATAACACTTGATCAAATTCTTCAATAAGCTTTCTCTTACTGTAATCATTCATATCTGCCTTTAACACATCATATACGACTGTCAATGCCTGTGAGGTATTAATATCATTTCCTAATGCCTGTGCAAATGCATCACGATATGCTTTCATCTTTTCTTCTTCCGGATCGCCATCTTTGCTCAATATTGCAATCTTTTTGATCAATTTGTCATAAGCTGCTTTGACGTTATCCAGAATATCATACTGGAACAATAATGGTTTACGATAATGTGACTGTAAGCAGAACATACGATATACCAATGGGTTATATCCTTTCTTTTCCAATAAAGAAACGGTCAGAAAATCCCCCTTTGATTTGCTCATCTTACCGGTACTGTCATTCAAATGAAGAACATGGAACCAGTAATTGCACCATTTATGACCAAGATAAGCTTCACTTTGTGCAATCTCATTTGTATGATGCGGGAATACATTGTCAATACCACCACAATGAATATCTAATTTATCACCAAGATATTTGATACTGATCGCAGAACACTCGATATGCCAGCCCGGATATCCGACACCCCATGGGCTTTCCCACTTTAATTCCTGATCGTCAAATTTCGACTTTGTAAACCAAAGAACGAAATCTGTCTTACTCTTTTTATTTGTATCTTCTTCGACATCATTTCTGGCACCGACCATAAGCTCTTCTTCATTCTGGTTCGATAATACATAATAATTTTCAAGCTTTGATGTATCGAAATAAATATTGCCACCTGCTTCATAAGCATAACCCTTTTTCAATAGCGTTTCGATCATTTCAATAAATTCAGGAATACAGCCGGTCGCCGGTGCAACGACATCCGGTGTTTTAATATTTAACTTCTCACAATCCGAAAAAAATGCGTCAGTATAGAACTTTGCAATATCCATCACGGATTTGTGTTCTCTTTTTGCACCCATCAGCATTTTGTCTTCTCCACTATCTGCATCACTGGATAAATGTCCGACATCCGTGATATTCATGACACGATTTACATCATATCCTGCATAACGCAAACTTTTTTCCAAAACATCTTCCATAATATAACTTCGAAGATTACCGATATGTGCAAAATGGTACACTGTCGGACCACAGGTATACATCTTTACTTTACCCGGTTCGTTTGGTTCAAAAGTTTCGACTTTCTTCGTCAAAGTATTATATAATTTTATCTCATTCATGATCATCCTCATTTCCGGGCGCTCCATTTTCGCCCCTGTCGCTTGCTTTTTGCTTAGGCTCATTATATAAATTCTATTTCAAACTCACAAATTCGCTCTTTCAGAGCTTTTCTTTCTGCTTCGCAGAAATATTTGTTCGTTAATTCGCCTTAAAAAGCAAATGCCGGCTCTGCCGTCGCTTGCTTTTTGCTTAGGCTCATTATATAATACAGGATTTCACATTATTTCACAAGTATTAGCAACAATTTATCCTCCAAAATCTATTGTTTGCATTTTATTTAACAGATTGCATGACATGTATCTTACAAATCTTCCTTTGATTTCGTCTTATCTTCTTTTATTTTACGTCTTGCCGCCATGATCCCACCAACCTTTCCACTCTGTCTTGCCGTCAGCGATTTCCAGCCTTTCTGAACCACTTGGTCAAACAATCCAAGTTCCAGAGCAATCTCCCATTTTTCCTGTTCTTTTTTTTCAAGCAAAGCAATATCCTTTATATCTTTGATCTCAATCTTTTCTTTTTTCATTATAAACTTCCTTTCCTGATCTGAAATGCCGAAAAAATTCACTGTAATTCCCTTTCCTATGCATTTGTCTACTTGAAAGTCTCTTCAAAAAAATGTATACTATACCTATAGAATAGTGTGTTTCCCATTTATTTTATAAAACTATGAATTTAAGATTAGGGGGGTAACAATATGGCTTCAACAAATAATGCAAACTTTTCCCTTTTAAGTCAAAATGAAATTGACGTATTAGTGAAATTTTTATTAGAGAAAAAAGAAACTCTCGGCACAGATGTAATGAATCAGAAAAGCATTGACAAATTGATCATGTTGATTCAGACGGATTACGAAAAATTATCAACTTATCTGGATTCTTCTTATGCCAAATTTGATAAAAATATCTTAAAAGATCTGCACTTCAGAGAAAATGATGCCGATGTTTGTACTTTACAATTTAACACCGATGAGACAACTCATTTTGTAACCTTAGAGATTACAAATGAAACAACAAAACAGACAATGCCTCTTTTACCAAAGCATTTCGATGACAATGATTCTGATGCGTGGGGAATTTCTATGCCACCTGTATTATTTACACATCTTGCTCATACACTTTCCATTAAATTCACACAGGAAACATATGATAAGGTTTGTGATACATTTACATCACATCAGTATGGTACATTGAATTATCCGCTTCCGGCAATCTATCTTCCGGATAATATGTTGTTATTAGAATGTATTCAATAAAAATATTCGTACATAATGCACGGTTATCAAAGCTACATTTTTATGGAATAGGAAAATGCTTGTACAGTAGCGGTATACCACCAAGAATTGCTTTAGCAATTCTTGGAGTGCAAAGCCAGCGCTTTGCACTTTTTTATAGTTTCATTTTGACAAAGCACAAGAAGCCAAGTAGCTGACTGTTCCAGACACGCATAATAGTCCAAAAGAAAATGCCATATTCGATCAATCTTCATTGATTGAATATGGCATTTTTATATGCTCACAACTCTTTGTTTACGCCGCAACCCAGTCAAGTTCACGCATCATGCGCTCTCCCTGGTGTCGGTCACAATTTGCTGTGATCCACATTGGATTTCGCAAATCCATTGTCATAATTCCTAAAATAGATTTTGCGTCCACACAATAACTACCGCAATATAAATCCACATCTACGTCATACTGAGAAACAACATGGACAAACTTGCTGACATCTTCCACATCATTGAACTTAATTTCGAATTTTTCCATGATATGCACACTCCTTACCTGCAAAAACATCTTGTATCCTATATTTTGTTCCTATATCCCATCCAATATAACTCGTTGATACTACCACAAAACTTGACAGGTTTTTATACATTTCATACACTATATTGTACGTTTTCTATTATAGAGTGTGAATTTTTTATTCTATTCATTTCTTGTCTTTTTATATTTTTTGCGATATTTCGCCGGAGTAATTCCGTTCTTTCTTTGAAAATATACACTAAATCGGCTTTGCGAACTAAATGCACAAAACGTACTGATCTCCTGCAGTGAATAATCTGTATATTTCAAAAGATTCTCACTGCTTGATATCTTTTCATTGATGATATATTGTTTAAGTGTCATGCCCATGGCCTGGCTGAACTGTTCTGACAGATAGTTCGGCGTTACACCGATAAATTCAGCAATCTCTCTGACACGGATCGCATCATGGATATGACAGAATACATAATCACGCACCTGCATAACCAAAGGATTGTCATTGCCCTGTCCTTTCAGATCATGCACGGCATTGGCAAATTCAAACTCTGCATCACGCGTGGCTTTCTCGATCTTAACCGGTTCTGTCATGTTATCCTCAATATTACGAATAAAGGAATCCGACATGGAAAAAGCCATTTCCGGATTTAACCCACCTTCGATTGCACAACGGGTTGCATTCGTGATCACGCAGATTGCGAGGTTCTTATATTGTCTTACCGGATCACTTGCAAGAATACCAATATTACCGGAATATGTCTCGTTGATACTTTTCTTGAGAGCTGCAATATCACCTCTGCGGATACTGTCAAGTTCACGCAGTTCCTGTGCATATGGATTATGAGACTGTCCTGATTCCTGACGTTCAAAGACATTCTTTGTAATCTGTTCTCTGACATCAGAAATATCTACAAATATATTTTTTGCCCAAAGTTCACCGACACCGACTTCTTTGCCGGAAATCACATTCCAAAGAATGGATACGATCGTGGCAAATTCATCCTTTTGACAATATGGATATTGTGATGCTTCCTCATCTCCAAAATCATAAATGCGGATTTTTCCAAGTCCTAAGAAATATCCTTCTTCTTGTACCCACATCAAGCAAAAAGCCACTCCGTTTTCTTTGACATAAATACACGGAATTGTCTTTGATATCTCTATAGAAAAGTCTTCTTTTTCAATCAATTTTTTCCCATTATTTTCTTCGAGACATTGTATGATATCTCCCTCTGCACTATAGATACAAATCGGTGCATGTAATACTTTGATCATTTGCGTCGCTATAAATATATTCATCATAATCCCCATTTCCGCGCAATTTTTATCGTTTCTGTGTAACCCCTTCTTCTTATGCTAAGGCTGCTGTAATGATCGCCATAGAATATACTTCTGAAGCATTGCATCCTCTGGACAGATCATTAACCGGTGCATTCAATCCTAAAAGGATCGGTCCATACGCATCAAAGTTACCCATGCGCTGTGCAATCTTATAACCAATATTTCCTGCATTGATATCCGGGAAGATAAACGTATTTGCATGACCTGCTACTTTTGACTCCGGACACTTTGTTCTTGCAACACGAGGTGAAACGGCTGCATCAAATTGTAACTCCCCGTCAATTGGAAGTTCAGGGTATTTTGCTCTTGTTTTCTCTGCTGCATTACGCATCTTGTCAACAGCATCGCCCTTTCCTGAACCATGTGTAGAATAACTTAAGAATGCAATCTGCGGATCAACACCGAAGATTTTTGCACATTCCGCAGCTTCACCGGCAATCTCTACAAGCTCATCTTCGTTTGGTTCAATATTGATCGCACAGTCTGCCATCGCAAGAACCTCATTTTCACCGGTTGCACTTGGTCGAACCAGGATAAAGCATGAAGACACAATATTATTCTCCGGTTTTGTTTTAATCAACTGTAATGCCGGTCTTACGGTATCGGCTGTTGAATATGTAGCACCTCCGAGAAGGGCATCTGCAATGCCCATCTTTACAAGCATGGTTCCAAAATAATTTGCCTGTAATAAAATCTCTCTTGCTCTTTCCGGCGTGATTCCCTTTTTCTTACGAAGCTCACATAAAAGATCCACCATTTCATCCATTCTGTCAAAGTGTTCAGGATCTATAATCTCAGCACCACGGATATTAAAACCGCATTCTTCTGCTGCTATTGCAATTTTTTCTGCATTTCCAATTAATATTGGATGTAAAAAGTTGCTTGCTAAAAGTCTTGATGAAGCCTCCAAAATTCGTGCATCTTCACCTTCTGTGAACACGATCTTTTTTGGATTCTTCTTTAAAATGTTAATCAATTGACCAAAACCAAACACAAAATCATCTCCTATCTTTATTTTATCTTACTCTGCTTTGCCTATTGTGTACCAAATCCTGCATTCTGTCAATAGAAAAAACACACAAAATATCATATGTTTCTAATATTTTTTATCATTCTGTTTTGCACACCTTTTTTCTACCGAATATCCGTTTTTTTCCGCATTTTGATTATCTTTCTTTTACCAGTTTTTTCCTTATGTAATATTCTTCTTTCTGATAACTTTTATACGCTTTTTCATGTAAGATTTCTTTTGATACTTCTTTTTACCTGTCCGCTTTTTATATCTTCTCTCCTGCCTTCTCCTATATCTGTTTTCGGATCTCTTCTTCTACCTGTTTTACTTCCTCATAAAATTCTCTTGCAGATATCAGGCGACACCCTTGTCCTCTGATGATAAGCTGCTCTAATCCATCTGAGGTTGCTACCGTCACATGGTAATCGCGTCCCATTTTATGTGCGAGCTTTTCAATATACTGATCAGCCGTTTCTGCTTCTTTTGTATATACAACATGAATATTATGATAAGGAATCATCAGTCCAACATTTCCTTTTACACGATACGCATCAAACACAAGGATCAATGTACATTTTTTATATCCCTGGTAATTACACATAATATCCATTAGTCTGCCCCTTGCCGCATCAATATTGTCTTTTGCAAGTTCGCTTAATTCTTGCCATGCAAAGACAATATTATAACCATCTACTAACAAATATTGTTCATCGGATTTTTTAGGACGCATTGCACTGCCATGCGAGATCACCCTTTTTTCAATACGTTTTTTCGTTTTCTTAGAATCCTTTCTTTTATTCGCCCCATAAGTCTGCTCAAAGATCCGGTTAATTTCTTCTTCTCCCATGAAATATTCTTCCTGTGGCTTCGGAACCCTCGTCTGCCATTCCGGTTCTTCTGCTTCTTCCTGCACAGATCCGGTCTGTAACGGCAGATGCATCTTTTGTTCTACTTCATACCATGGCACAACAATACCGCTTCCATGGCTGCAAAATACAGAAGCTGATGGATTGGCAATGTCCGCATCGGGATCATACCATGAATTTTCCAGAACTTCTTCTTCATTATGACATGGATAATATCCTTTCAGACTACATATGATCCGGCCGGTTCCTTTTGTATAAGAATGTACTTCCTGCTGGTAGTTACACATTGTCGCTACCGGTGCGATACCAACCAATACTGCCTGCTTATCATCCTGTGTTTCCGTCTTAAAGCTTGCACACATCTTCTCAAGATCCATCATCGCACGGCCTAAATTAGCTGCCGGTATCTCTAAACGAAACGCATAATAAGGTTCCAACAGACAACTTTGTGCTTTCATAAGTCCTTGTCTGACTGCACGATATGTCGCCTGTCTAAAGTCTCCGCCTTCTGTATGTTTGATATGCGCCTTTCCTGAAACTAATGTAATTTTGACATCCGTAAGTACTTTGCCTGCAAGCACACCGATAAACTCTCTTTCCGTCAAATGTGTCAGGATCAGGCGTTGCCAGTTCTTTGCCAAAAGATCTTCACTGCAGTCGGCAAGTACCTGTACGCCACTTCCATGCTCTCCGGGTTCAATTTTCAGGTGTACTTCTGCATAATGACGAAGCGGTTCAAAATGTCCGACTCCCTCCACCGTATCAAGTATGGTTTCTTTATAAACAATCTTTCCTTCCCCAAAATGTACATCTGCTTTAAAACGATCCCTGATCATGCAACGCAGAATTTCTATTTGTACTTCTCCCATGATCTGTGCCTGAATTTCACCGACTTTCTCATTCCAAACGATCTTTAGTTCGGGTTCCTCTTCCTCTAATTGGCGAAGCTGTGGTAAAAACTGATTAACACTGATATCATCCGGCAGGATCATGGCATATGTCAGCACCGGTTCTAACAACGGAAGATTTGCTTCTTTCTCTATTCCGAGGCCTTCTCCTGCATACGTATGGCTAAGTCCTGTCACAGCACAGATCATGCCTGCCTGTACTTCAGGCACGGCTTCATATTGCTCGCCGGAATACACACGGATCTGGTTGACTTTTTCTTCCCATTCCTGTTCTCCCTTATTCGTCAGCTTCTGACGTACTTTTAAGCTTCCTCCTGTGATCTTCATATAGGTCAGACGGTTATTTTGTTCATCTCTTGCAATCTTAAACACTCTTGCTCCAAAAAGATCTCCATACGTTACATCCTTTGTATATTCTTCTAATCCCTTTAAAAAAGAATCGACTCCATCTCCTTTTAATGCAGAGCCAAAAAAGCAGGGATACAACTTCTCACTTGCGATCAGTTCCTTAATCTCTTCCTTTTCAATTGTATTGCTTTCTAAATATTTTTCTAATAATTCATCATCACAAACAGCCACTTCTTCAAAGAACAGCTCATCTTTTTTTGTAAAAGAGACACAATGGCGATCCAGTCTTGTCTGTATTTCTTCCATCAGACTTTCCGGTGTTCTTCGTGCCTGATCCATCTTATTGATAAAAAGAAATGTTGGAATATGATATCTTTTTAAAAGCCGCCATAATGTCAGCGTGTGTCCCTGCACCCCATCAGATCCGTTGATCACAAGGATCGCATAGTCAAGCACTTGCAACGTACGCTCCATTTCAGCAGAAAAGTCTACATGTCCCGGTGTATCAAGCAATGTCACATTCCGGTCACCCAGCAAAAATTCAGCCTGCTTAGAAAAAATCGTAATACCGCGATCCTTCTCCATCTGATCGGTATCGAGATACGCATCTCCATTATCGACACGCCCCATCTTCCTGATCTTTCCACAATGATATAAAATGCTTTCTGAAAGCGTTGTTTTACCTGAATCCACGTGAGCTATCACACCCATGCACAAATGTTTCTTATTCATTTTTATCCTCATTTCCAAATATGTTATCTAAATAATGTTCTATCTGTATTAGTCTTTATTATAAAGACTAATACAGTAAAAGTCCATTTCCCCGCAAAGACTGTTATGAAAAAATTTTCCTCCTTTTTTCCACGATACTACAAATAGAATTATCATTGTCTTTTCATAACAGATACGATACAATAATATCTTGATATTTTAATTTTTCAGGACTTTTAGAGGATTGGAGTTTTACAATTTTCAATACAGGGCTTTCAAAAGCGAATGCTTTGAAACATATACTTTTTTAAAGGCAAGTCTTTTTTTAATGAAAACTTTGAAGCTTTTCACTTTTTAGAATGAATTTTGAAAAACTTTAGTCCTTTCAAATATCATATATCATATTTTTACAACAAAATGTACTCTTGGAATCTTATGCATAAAAATCCAGCCGAAAGGATCTTCTTAGAGGACATACCTAGAGTACATAAAAGAGAAATGGAGGAATTTATGGACGGATTCTACTTAGTATTATGGCTTTTTTTCCTGTATTCTTTTGCAGGGTGGTTCTTAGAAACAGGATTTTCGATCCTGTTAAAAAAACGGATGATCAACCGTGGTGTATTAAACGGACCGCTTTGTACAATTTATGGTGTAACTGCTTTGATCATCTCAATCGGTTTTTCCGAATTGCGCAACCAATGGTTCTTTCTCTTCCTGGGATGCGCAACTATTTCTACACTTGTAGAATGGTGTGCCGGACATTTTTTAGAAAAGATCAATCATAAAAAATGGTGGGATTATTCTAAGCGGAAATATAATGTAGATGGTTATATCTCTCTGGATTTTTCTATCCTATGGGGAATTCTCGGACTTCTTTGCCTGAAATTTGTCAATCCACTTTTGGTAAGGATCTATCAATGGCTTCCATCCTCTTTTGTACATATTACTTTGCTTGCTTTGACGATTCTTTTACTGATTGATATTCTCGGAACATATGCCGTTGCATTTCCGGCATTACGAAAAATCCGAACAATTGATGATGTCAGCGGAAATCTTCATCATCTCTCACAAAGATTGATCCACTGGATCAGAAAACGAATCCGCAGCCGTATTGAGAAAGCCTATCCTAATATTGCCAAAGACATTCCTGATACAGCCGGAAATTTTGCATCAGGATGCAGTTTTTATAAGATCATCATGCTCTTTTTTATCGGTTCTTTTCTCGGAGATATCATCGAAACGATTTTTTGTCGGCTGACTGCCGGTGTATGGATGAGTCGAAGCAGTGTTGTCTGGGGACCTTTTAGTATCGTCTGGGGTCTTGCACTTGCCTGCAGTACGATCCTTTTATATAACTACCGCAACCGGACAGATGGTCAGCTTTTCTTAATCGGCACAATACTGGGTGGTGTCTATGAATACCTTTGCAGCGTATTTACAGAGCTCTTTTTTGGCAAGATCTTTTGGGATTACAGCCATTTGCCATTTAACCTGGGCGGCCGCATTAATTTGCTGTATTGTTTCTTCTGGGGCTTTGCTGCTGTAATCTGGCTAAAAAAAGTCTATCCTGTCTTATCAGACTTAATCGAAAAAATACCACAAAAAGCCGGAAAGATTTTTTCATGGCTCTTTATGGTATTTATGATATGTAATATTGCCATCTCTTCTCTCGCTTTGTTACGATACAATACTCGTGACAAACAGCCGAAAGCTCAAAATCAGATGGAGCAGTTCTTTGATACGCATTATGATGATGCAAAAATGGCTAAGATCTATCCTAATGCCAAATCGACGAACTAATAACAATCATTTAACAGCAACCAATTATCGGCAACCAATTAACAACAACCCTTTAACAGCAACCAATTATCGGCAACCAATTAACAACAACCCATTAATGACAAATATCAAAGATAACAAAAACAAGGTTTCCATTCCAAGAAACCTTGTTTTTTATTATCTTTTTTTCATTTTAACAGGAAACACACCGGAAAAATATTTTCCTGCCTCTATTCTACTTATTAGCAGTCAAATTGTAACTATTCCGTTTTTTATTTTTATGTTGTTAGCGATTAAATTGTAACTGAACAATACTATATCTTCGAATTACAAATGTAACACGCGTTCTTTGATCTCCTGTGTTCGTCCCTGGTTCCAGAACTGTGTTCCGATATAACCGCAGGTTCTTCTGGCAACATTCATTTTGTCCTGATCCGTGTTACCGCAATTCGGGCATTTCCAGATCAGTTTTCCATGCTCATCGTTCACGATCTCGATCTGACCGCTGTAATCACAGACCTGACAATAGTCACTTTTTGTATTTAATTCAGCATACATGATATTGTCATAGATAAATTGCATCACCTGTAAAACAGCATCAATATTATTTTCCATATTCGGCACTTCTACATAGCTGACCGCACCACCCGGTGATAAGTTTTGGAATTGTGCTTCGAATTTCAGCTTGTCAAATGCATTAATCTCTTCTGTCACATGCACATGGTAACTGTTGGTAATATAATTCTTATCTGTGACACCTTTAATGATGCCAAAACGTTTCTGAAGGCATTTTGCGAATTTATATGTTGTCGATTCCAATGGTGTGCCATACAGGCTGAAATCAATATTTTCTTCTTCTCTCCAACGACTGCATGCATCATTTAATTTTTCCATGACCTTTAGTGCAAACGGGGTTGCTGACGGATCAGTATGCGATTTTCCTGTCATATAACGTGTACACTCACAAAGTCCTGCATATCCTAAAGAAATAGTAGAATATCCGTTATATAACAGTTTGTCAATAACTTCGCCTTTCTTCAGACGTGCCAATGCACCATACTGCCATAAGATCGGTGCAACATCAGAAGGTGTTCCTTTCAAACGGTTATGACGATACATCAACGCTTTTTTGCAAAGTTCCAATCTCTTGTCTAAGATTTTCCAGAAAGCTTCCTCATCTCCATCCGAAGAACATGCGACATCTACCAGATTGATCGTAACCACACCCTGGTTAAAACGTCCATAGAATTTCGGACGGTCTTTTTCATCATGATATACTGTCAGAAAACTGCGGCAGCCCATGCAAGGGTAGCAATTTCCGTCCTTCATTTTTTTCATGATCTTTTCTGAAATGTAATCAGGAACCATTCGTTTTGCCGTACATTTTGCTGCTAATTGTGTCAGATACCAATACTTCGATCCTTCTCTGACATTATCTTCTTCCAATACATAGAGAAGCTTCGGAAATGCCGGTGTAATATAAACACCTTTTTCATTTTTCACGCCTTGCATTCTCTGACGCAGGATCTCTTCCATGATCAAAGCAAGATCTTCTCTAAGTCTTCCTTCCGGTGCCTCGTCAAGATACATGAATACACTGACGAAAGGTGCCTGCCCATTCGTTGTCATCAATGTAATGACCTGATACTGGATCATCTGTACACCACGTTTGATCTCATCTCTTACGCGGATCTCGGCAATTTCATCCACCTGTTTACTATTATAGGACAAACCGGCTTCTTTTAATTCATTTTCAACCTGTTTTTTGTATTTCTGACGACTGATATCCACAAATGGAGCAAGATGCGTCAGACTGATGCTCTGTCCGCCATATTGCGAGCTGGCGATCTGTGCAATGCTTTGTGTTGCAATGTTGCATGCAGTCGAAAAGCTCTTAGGCTTTTCTATCATCGTTTCACTGATCACAGTTCCGTTTTGCAGCATATCCTCAAGATTGACCAGGCAGCAATTGTGCATATGCTGTGCGAAATAATCAGAATCGTGAAAATGAATAATTCCCTGCTCATGTGCACGTACAATCTCACTTGGCAGCAAAAAACGTTTTGTAATATCTTTGCTGACTTCCCCAGCCATATAATCTCTTTGCACACTGTTGACCGTAGGATTTTTGTTCGAATTTTCCTGCTTTACCATTTCATTGTTACATTCAAGCAGGCTTAATATCTGCTTATCCGTAGAATTTGCCTTACGAAGCAATGCACGATTGTAACGATATGTGATATATTTTCTTGCTACAGCAAATGCTCTTCGATCCATGATCTGTTCCTCCACCAGATCCTGGATTTCTTCCACACTTAAAGCCCGGTTCATATCCAGACAGATATTCTCTACATCAGCCGTGATCGATTCGATCTGCTCTTTCGATAATCGCTCCTTTGTCGGCACTTCATAATTTGCTTTCGTAACGGCTGCTGTGATCTTTCTGGCATCAAACGTATCCTCAGAACCACTGCGCTTAATAATTTTCATCCTCATACCAGCTTTCTTTTTCTAGATTTATTCTGTGTGAACGCTTTACATAATACCATATCTTGTGTTCGTTTTCAATAGCATACATAAATATAGTATTTTTTCATGTATTTCCTACTTTTTATTTTCTTTTGTTTCTTCATTTGCCCTAATCTCATTCCATTTTTCACGGATCGGTTCTGTTTTCTTTTTAAAATGAATCATAAGATCTTTGACAGAAACTGCTTTCTGTCCCTTTGGATAAAATTTCATTGTCGGAAACGCATCCAGAATACGTCTGCTGCCAACAAAAGGATTCTTATCATTCAAACGATTCCTCTTTTCCCAGAAAATCCGGAATCGTTCCTCAAAAGTTGTAAGCTTTACACTATTTTCTTTCGGATCTCTCTTTAATGCCTTTAATTTACTATATAACTGTTCATTTTTCTGCTCAAAAGCAGCAAGAGACATTTTCTCAGAAAATTCTTTTCTCGTTTCTAACAGAAAATCTTTCACGGACTGCAATTGCACATCTTCAAGCAATTCCTCGATCTCCTTCTTAAAACCAAAAAGCGTTTCGAGCTGCTGACGGAAGTTGATCGTCCTGATCACGGTAACTACCGTATCGACAGCCATGAGCACTAAGATACCGGATACGATGTAAATACCAACCTCTTTCGGCACCATCTCTATCAGCATCGTAGCGAACGGCTGTAAGAAATCAAACATGATCAGTGATAAAATTCCCCAAAACATTGAAGGGATCAATGCAATTCGTCCATTCAGATTATAGGGATCTTTGGTATAGTCCCACCATCGTGTATGAAAACAAACCTCTAACAACCATGATGTCATATATTCCAAAAACGTTGCCACAAGCATTCCCATGATATATAACAGACTCGGAATCTTTGCAAACGGACGAAGTAAGATGTAAACGATCACAGCTCCAAATCCATACAGCGGAAGATACGGACCGATCAGAAAGCCACGGTTGACTACATTCTTCGTCCGAACAGATACAAACGTACTTTCATAAATCCAGCCTGCCACACAAAAAATAATAAAATCAAATGCCACAAAATAAAGCGGCAGTCCCAACACTGTAATATGATCTAAAAACATATACCCTCTCTACTTTCTATACTTTTATTGTTCCATATAGTCACGATAAATACCATTCTTTCAAAATCCGATCTGTCGTTTTTAGCTGTTACCCTTCTATCTCTTCTTTGAATTCAAACTTCCAAAATAGCGTCTTTACTGACTTTTTCATTTATGTTATTCCGTTTCTTCTCTTGATTCTAAATCCTTTGATAACATTTCAAGATAATGAATATAGATCTGGTTGGTAAATCGGATGCGGTACGACTGATCTAACTCTTCTCTTCGAAAACTCTTTCTTCCACCATTCTTGGCTCTTTCCCAGAAAAACAAAACATCTTTAAAAGGAACATAATAATAAATATCTGCGTCTGAAAAATAAATGATCAAAAAAGAAATTCCCTGCTGCTGCTCATACTCCTTCATAAAATTCATCTGATGCTCATGAATATTATGGATCGGAAATACATCGGTCTTACATTCTTTTGCATCAAAGCAGATTGGAATGCCCTGTACATTTCCAACATAATCAACGGTACTTTTCTGCTCAAAATACGCTAATGTGATATGATGTTTTTCTTTGTCAATCTCCATTGGTGTGATCGGTGTTGGAATCTTTTGTACCAAAGCCAGCTTTTCCATGCGATATTTTTCATTTGTTATATTCAATGCTTCCTCCAAAACCGATCCTCTAAGACCTCTTGAGTTCCATGATGGCATTCCTAATTCCTCACTTTCATGCCCATTTTTTTAAGGATTGTCTGAAACTGCTCCGGTAGTGGTGCCGTCCATTCTTTGCCATGCAAACGATCCGGCAAATAAGCTGCATCGCCTAAGCATAACTTCCATGCGTGCAAAAGCTGGTATTGCAATCCAAATTCCTTTTGATAAAAAGAAGCATCTTTTCTGTTTCCGTATTTATGATCACCGATCAAAGGATGACCAATGCTTTGCAAATGTGCACGGATCTGATGGGATTTACCGGTGATCAGATCAACTTTTAACAAGGTATATTCTTCCTTTTGGTATCTTCCATATTCCAATGGCTCATAGGCTGTCAGAATCCGAACACTGCCTTCTTTCTTTGCTTTTTGTATCGTTACTTTGTTGCTCTTTTCTTCTTTCCGCAAATAACCATCAATTGTTTCTTTTTGTGCAATACATCCCTTTACAATACAAAGATAATATTTATGTAATTCTCTTTCCTTAAAAAGCCGGTTCAGATATTGTAAGCTTTCTACTGTTTTTCCTGCAACGATCAACCCGGTTGTGTTGCGATCCAGACGGTTGCATATGCCCGGTCGAAATACAGAATCCTGCTGCTGTTGCCGCGTCATAAGATAATCTGTAATGTATTCTACTAAAGAACGGTCTTCTTTCTTTGCTTTTTGTGATAACATCCCTGACGCTTTATTGACCACTAAAACTTCATCGTCCTCATAGACAATAGCTAACGACTGCTCCTTTTTATTTACAGCTGTCTTGTTTGCATCTGTTTTATTTATCGCCGGTGCATTTACTGGCTGCTCTATTCCGCGAAATTTATCAATTGTTTCATCTGACAAAAAAAGCTTGATCTCATCACCTTCCTGTACTTTTTCCATTCCGGTTGCTTTTTTTCCGTTCAGCGTGATATTCTTCTTACGAAGCATTTTATAAAAGAAGCTTTTTGCCGCTTTAGACATATATTTTGTAAGATAACGATCCAGACGTTGTCCGGCTTCCTGCTTACTGACTACAATTACTCTCATATCATCCTCATTCCTATATCAACCAGAAAAACTCTCTGTCTTTGCATCCTTAGACGATCAGTGAAAGCAGATACGAATTGACTTTGTCTTCTTCATCCCGGTCCACCTCAACCGGCTGTACTTTACTTAATTCTCCCAAAAATGTTTTTTCACTATCGACTACTTTTACTTTATAGTTTCTTCCCCAGTTATGCACACCTTCTGTCAGATATTTCCGAACATAGTTAAGCTCCTGTTTTCCCTGTCCTAACAGACAGATAACCTGCCCGTTGCCAACTGCCGCAAGATCTAAATGCATGATCTTTTCCGGCGATGTGATCACAAGATCGGAATATAATTTCATCTCTTCACCGATCATATCTTTTGCTTTCTGATAACGTTCTTTTTGGGTCGTCTTAAACGGGAACAATACAATAAATGCAACTAATTGTTTGGCAGCCGGAAGAACGGCTAAAACGGCAATGATCGTAAAAAGGTTACGATTTGACATTTTGTTTAAGAACAAGCCAACCAAAAAGATGGCAACACCGATCAACGCAATAATGATCGTTCCAAGCAATGTTTTCTTTTTCCTTGCTGCTATATATCCATATTCGCCTCTTTTTTTATTCATGTTATTTTTTCCTTTCCTCTTTTTTCTTGTTTAGGTTTAATTTCCTCCTGAAAGATCTGTCTGAAACAGATCTTTTTGTTTTTCTTGTTTTTCCTATTGTCCGGCTATTGGTAACGCCATCCCGGATAATATTTATTTTTCAATAATGTGGTACCGCTGCCCTGGCACCAGCCCAAGCCAAATCCATCAACACAGACCAATATATTGCCTCGATACGCCATATCTGTCTGTATGCTTTCTCCTTTCAGGTAACGGATCACCTGTGGATCGACTGCCTGAAAATTGATCACCTGATCAAAATCCTCATCCCTCAAACACAACGCCAGCTGATGGGATAATGCTGTTTTTTGCTTTATTTCACAGACTGCTACACCTTTATGCACAATCCGCAGCTTAGAAAGCGATTCGATCCACAAAGGCTCAAAAGAAATCTGATTGTTGTGTGAAACATATCTTCCTTCTTCAAACGGAAGATGAGATAGAAACTCTTTTGTCTGCATATCTGCTTTTTGCACTGTCTGCCCTTGTGATGCTTTTTCGAATTTCTCCCTTCCTGATTTTCCTTTTTTCTTATCAGACTTGTTACGCTGATATTCTTTTTTCTTAGAAAAACTGCCTTTTTGCGATCTGTCCTCTATTGTGATCGTAAGATCTTCTATCGAATCTTCCAATTGCTTTTTATACTCTTTTGTCAGACTTTCCCTGCTGCGCTGCGTTTCTTCTGCATCTGCCACAGAATCTCCCTTTTGCAAAAGTACAGCAAAATGTCCTTCCCCTTTTGCTTTATGCGGAAAGATCCTGACACAATGCTTTAATTCCTCTCTTGCTGCGATACCCTCCGGTCTTCCCGGCAAAAAGCCTTCTTTTCGTTCCACCGGGCACACTTTCATATCCTGATATATGTCTAAGAACCATTCGATCACAGCCTCGTCTTCCTGCAAAGAAAATGTACAAGTAGAATATACCATTTTTCCACCGGGTTTTAACATCTGATATGCCTGTGTCAAAATTTCTTTTTGTATCTTAGCATAGTATGCCGGTCCTTTCTCTTCCCAATCATGAACCATACGCGGCTCTCTTCGAAACATCCCCTCTCCGGAACATGGTGCATCGATCAACACTTTATCAAAAAAGTTTGTAAAAACAGAAACAAGCTTCTCCGGTGTTTCTGCTGTCACAAGACAATTTTGAATACCTGCGATCTGCAGGTTTTTGGCTAATGCCATAGTTCTTGATACACTGATATCATTTGCTACCAGCAGTCCATGTCCCTGTAACTTTGCACCAAGCTCCGTTGCTTTTCCCCCCGGTGCCGCGCAAAGATCTAACACTTTATCTCCGGGTGTTACCGGAAGCAGACTTGCCGGGATCATCGCACTCGGTTCCTGAATATAATATAAACCGGCATAATAATAAGGATGTCTGGATGGTATCGGACTCTCCTGTTGACCTGATTCATTCTGTCCATTTCCCATTGCATCTTCAATATAAAATCCATTTTCCACCCATGGGATCGGACTTGTCCGAAAAGGATTGATCTTTTCCCATTGCTGTAACGATATTTTCCTGGTATTGATGCGTATCGCCTGATATGTTTTTTCTGACAGACTATCTATATAGTCTGTATATTCTTCTTGCAATAGTTCTTTCATATTTTCACAATATTTTTCAGGCAAATTTACCATAATGATCCTCTTTTTCTTCCCAGATTATAAATTTCATTTTTTCGTACTATGTACCTATTCTTTCTGTACCGAAACATCCGGTTTTCTGCAATGTACTTCTTCTTTTTTACCAAATATCCGGTTTCAAACTTCTAATCATATTCCTATTCTGTCTGTTCGCAAATTTCCGATCACCGCTGTACACTTTGTACACGATAGGTCTCTGCAATAATATCTAACTGCTTATTAAAACGGATCAACAAATTCATATCATCTTTCAAATAAATCTTAAAAAATTCATTCTGAATCTTTGTGACTTCACGTTCATTTGCTACATAATACAGATTTTCGATATTGTTTAAAATATCAGAGATGATCGTTGCTTTCTGACGGTTAGAATTTTGTGCATCCATGATCTCATCACGCACAGAAGCCATTTCATTATCCAGCATATCTACGGCATCTGCCGCACGCAGCAGTCTTTCTCTTAATTCATCCGGCATATGTTCTTTGTATTTGTATTGTAAAGAATGCTCGATTGTAGACCAGAAGTTCATTGCCAATGTACGGATCTGAATCTCAACGGCAAGTTTTTTCGGTCCTTTTACCGTCTGTACGGTATAATAAACAATCATATGATAACTGCGATACCCGCTTGGCTTGCTTTGTGTAATATAATCCTTTTCTAATTTTACTTCCATATCTGCACGATTACGAATAATATCCACAACAGTATCAATATCTTCTACAAATTGGCAAATAATACGAATCCCGGCAATATCTTCAATCTTTTCCTCTAATTCTTCCAGATTCACACCTTTTCTCTTTGCTTTTTCTAAAATACTCGACACCCTTTTCACACGACCACTGACCATTTCGATTGGTGAATACATCCTGCTATCCTGATATTGCTGCTTGATGTGCGTAAATTTCACAACCAGTTCATCCACTGCCAGACGATATGGTGCTAAAATTTTTCTCCAAAGCTGTGTTTCCATTTCAACCCTCCATTTTCCCTAAAACTTTTTCCTTCTTATTTTAGTTTCAATAATACATCATATGGGTTCAGACTGCACTCTTCCCCCTTTTTATCCCGATAAATACCAAAATGCAAATGAACTGCAAATTTGCCATGCGTACCTTCTTTTCCATAGCCGGTATCTCCCATCGTGCCAAGCAGCGTGCCTGCTTTGACTTTTTTTCCTTTTTTTATACCGGGTGTATAGTTTTTCATATGTGCGTAGTAGTAATAAAAGCCACTTTTACTGCGAATACCCAGACGATAACCTCCAAGCCGCAGCCAGCCGATCTGTTCGATCACACCATCTGTTGCCGACTGGATCTGAAAATATCCACTCCGGTCATTACTTGCCATAATATCAATTCCCTCATGAGATCTTTTACCGCCATACGACCTGACACCGCCATATCCATTATCAAAATCATACTGTTCTTTCTTCTTTGGATCTTTTCTGACCGGAAAACACTTCATTTCTTTGTCAATGGCACTTATCTGTGCTAACGAACAATCCATTGCCATATGATGAAAGTTTTCTTTGATGCAATAGATCTGCTGATACCAGTAAACAAGAAAAATAATACTACACAGGCATCCTAGCCAAAAGCAAATTCCTTTAACCGATAAATATCTTTTATTCTTCTGGCTTTGATTATGGTATACGACTTTCTTTATTACTTTTTTTATAAATTCTTTTGTCAGATCTGCCTTTTTTTCCTTCTTTTTGATCATATGATAAAAATTGTCACTTTCTTTTTTATCAAGATATGCTTCATAAAAAAGACACATGACAATCAGAAAAGCAAATCTGTAAATATATCATCACAAACCCATTACATATTTCTGGATTTGTCAGCACAAGCTTTCATACATTCCATCACGCTGCCGCGGAAACCAGTCTGCTCTAAGACACGTACTGCCTCAATCGTTGTACCTGCCGGTGAACAAACCATATCTTTTAATTCTCCCGGATGTTTTCCGGTCTCTAAGACCATCTTTGCACTACCCAGAACAGACTGTGCCGCAAACCGATATGCCTGTGCTCTTGGCATTCCTTCGGCAACCGCTGCATCTGCCATTGCTTCAATAAACATAAAAACATATGCCGGCGAACTTCCGCTGACGGCAATCACAGCATCCATCATGCTCTCTTTGATCACTTCTGCTTTTCCAAAGCTTTCTAACACTTCACAAACCTGCGTAAGTTCTTTGTCTGTAACCTGTTCATTAGGGCAGACAGCCGTAATACCTTCTCCGACCAATGCCGGTGTATTGGGCATCGTACGAACAATCTTCGTATCTTTTCCAAGCTGTTCTTCCAGCCATGCCATTGTCTTACCTGCCGCAATTGACACAATGATCCTGTCTTTTGTTAATTTATCTTTAATCTCCCGAAGCACCTGTTCACAATATACCGGTTTTACAGCAAGAAAGATCATATCAGCTTTTGCTATTTCCTGATTGTCAAGCGTTGTTTGCACGCCAAATTTGTCTTTTACGGCATCCAAAGTCTTTTGTGTTGCCGCAGATGCTATAATCTCATCTTTTGAAACGAGCTTTGCTTTTAAGATACCACCTATCATTGCCTGTGCCATATTTCCTGCTCCAATAAAACCAAAACGCATATTGTTCCTCCTTATGTTGCATGTTTTTTTATGTCTCTCTTTATTTTAACACGTTTCTATATACATTGCGATACTATTTTCCTTAACACTTCCTATTCTTTTTGCTAAACTTCCCACTTTTGAAATGTCATGGATGTAAACAATGCCTTTTGAAAACTGTCAATCTTAGCAAGTTCTACATGATGGATTTCTTTTGCTTTTTGTTCCCATTCTTTTGCAATTTCGGTATTCAAAAGCAATTGGACCGCTCCTGTTCCTGCAGCATTTTTTACAAAATGAAGTTTTTCTTTCTCAACGTCCGGAAAAAGCCCGATCTCTAATGCATTAGAAACTTTCATACAACTGCCAAGCACACCTGTGATGACAATTTCATCCACCTGTGTAAGGGACAGATTACAAGTTTGTAAAAGGGTTCTAACCCCTGCCTGAATCGCTCCCTTCGCAAGCTGCAGATTACGGATGTCTGATTGCGAAAGGTAGATTTCTTTTTGACCCTGTCTTGTCAGAATAAAAATATTTTCCTGATTCTTTATTACAAGTTGTTTTGCTATCTGCTCTGATATTCCTTCTGCAAGAGCCTCCTCTTTTGAAATCAGATATCCGTCTTCTCTTAACACTTTACTTTTTCGTAATTGTGCCAGAAGATCCACCAGACCGGTTCCACATATTCCTTTCGGGTGATCAGACTCTAACACTTCTAAGATCATATTCCCATTTTGAACGGCGATACGGACTCCATTAATGGCACCTGCTTTTGCTGTCATTCCACAATCTACTCCTTTTCCTTCAAAAGCCGGTCCTGCCGCTGTCGAACATACGGAAAGTTTTCCCTGATCATTCAAAATAATCTCTGCATTGGTTCCAAGATCGATTGCTAACTGCCTTTTCTTTTTTTCTTTTCCCAAAGCCAGCGCTCCGATCACTGCCAGTGCATCCCCGCCAACATGTGCCTGGATATTAGATAAAACAAGAATCGAGGCATTCGAAAAAAGGTTCATTCCGACCTCTTTGCCCTTGCATTGATAATTTCCCGCATAATCACCTACAAAAGGTGCACCTGCCAGTCCTTTTACATCTCTTCCAAGAAAAAGATGACTCATCGTTGTATTTCCAACGACTGTAAATATGATATTCTGTTCATTTTTTCTTCCTGCTTTCCGCAAAATATTTTCCGCCATAGATTCTATTTGCTGTACAACCATTTGTTGCAATTCTTTTTCTTTTCCCCGGATAGCATGCATGATCCGCATCATAACATCGGATCCTAATTGTGTCTGCACATTTACCTGCGAACATTCGCCCAAAGAACTTCCATCACAAAGTAAGATCCCTGTCATCGCAATCGTCGTGGTACCAAGATCCACTGCAAAGCCAATCCCATCTCTTCCGGGATTTTTAATAGCAATGGGCTCATTCATTTTCTTTGATTCTTTTTTCACATTTCGAATTACAATCATATCTTTCTATTCCATTCTTTTTACACTTCTACTATACACGCATTTTTCTATTTTATTAAAAAGCGCAAAGCCAGCGCTTTGCGCCCCAAGAATTGCTATTGCAATTCTTGTTGATATTCCGCTACTGTACGAGCATTTTCCTATTTCATAAAAAAGCTGTCGCACTATAAAATAGTGCGACAGCCCATTTTGCTCTGTTATAGACATTGTGATTTATTTCGCATAGTCTGTTGCTCTGGATTCACGAATGACATTTACTTTGATCTGTCCCGGATATTTCAATTCGTCTTCAATCTGCTTTGAAATATCACGAGCTAAAAGTACCATTTCATCATCTGATACTTTTTCAGGAATAACCATAACTCGTAATTCACGGCCTGCCTGTATTGCAAATGACTTATCGACACCTTTAAAGCTATTTGAAATATTTTCTAACTGTTTCAATCTGTTTGTGTATGTTTCTAACGTCTCTCTACGAGCACCCGGACGTGCCGCAGAAATCGTATCTGCTGCCTGAACAATACAGGCGATAAGGCTCTCAGGTTCCACATCACCATGATGTGCTTCTACAGCATTGATAACAATACCTGATTCCTTATATTTACGACAAAGATCTGCACCGATCTGTACATGAGTACCTTCCATGTCCTGATCAACAGATTTGCCAATATCATGCAATAAACCAGCACGTTTTGCTGTTCGTACATCCACACCAATCTCTCCTGCAAGAAGACCAGACAGATGTGCTACTTCAATAGAATGTTTTAAAGCATTCTGACCATAGCTGGTTCTAAATTTCATTCTTCCTAACAAACGAATAAGTTCCGGATGTATTCCGTGAACACCAACCTCAAGCGTTGCTGCTTCACCTTCTTCACGAATCATAGAGTCAACTTCTTTTCTGGCTTTCTCAACCATCTCTTCAATTCTGGCCGGATGAATTCTTCCATCAACTATAAGTTTCTCAAGAGCAATTCGTGCAACTTCTCTTCTCACTCCATCAAATCCCGATAAAACAACTGCTTCCGGAGTATCATCAATAATCAGATTTACACCGGTCATTGTTTCAAGAGTACGAATATTTCGACCTTCACGACCGATAATTCTACCCTTCATTTCATCATTAGGCAGCTGAACCACAGTGATTGTGTTTTCTGCAACCTGATCTGCTGCACAACGCTGAATTGCTGTAACAACATAATCTTTTGCCTTTTTATCAGCTTCCTCTTTTGCTTTTCTTTCGAGTTCTTTTACAAGAACCGCAGTTTCATGCTTAACATCTTCTTCAACAGATTTTAACAGATATTCCTTAGCCTGCTCTGTAGTTAGTCCGGAAATTTTTTCAAGCTCTTTTAAATGACTGTTCTTAATCTCTGCCAATTCTTTTTTCTGCTTATCTAAATCGGCATCCTTTTCATTTAATTTTGCTTCTTTCTTTTCTAATACATCAGCTTTCTTATCCAGAGCTTCCTCTTTCGACAATACACGTTTCTCATACCGCTGAATCTCTGCTCTTCTTTCTTTGGATTCACGTTCAATCTCATTTTTGTTCTTAAGCGCTTCTTCCTTAGCTTCCAGCAAAGCTTCGCGTTTTTTTGTCTCTGCTGTCTTCAAAGCCTCATCAATAATTACCCTGGCTTTTTCTTCTGCATTACCAACTTTTGCTTCTTCTTCTCTTTTATACTTCTGAACAGAAACATTGCCGGCAGCCAATGCAGTAACAACAGCTACAACAAGTATGATCACAATGGCTACGATTACATATACCGCCATTGACATCGAATAGGAGCACCTCCTTATTTTTTTCATTGCATTATAAACACAACACTATAATTTTATACTTTATACACAAATATGTCAAGAAAGTAATCCACAGAATCTCCCCGAAATATACAACAAATTGTCGGATATCCTTATGTATTTCCATTGCGATAAGATTCCAGTTCCCGAAATATGGAATCTGTTCGAAATCCTTTCCGGTATAATCGTGCGATATATTTTTGTTTCTCCTGATAAGACATCCGGTCAAAAAAATCCCGATGTCCTTTTGTAAGCTTTCGAATTTCTTTTCGAAGTGCCATAGAATCATCCCAGTCAATATTTTCCAATGCTTCTTCAATCAACAAATCGTCTACATGTCTCTTTTGCAAATCCTGGCGGATCCGCTGAATACTACGGCTATCTTTATAGATTTCCGCGAAACGCATAGCATATCTGCGGTCATCAATATAGTGAAAGCTCTCTACATAAGCGATCGCATCTTCTATCACTTCTTCTTCAAATCCATGCTGCTGTAACTTGTCACGTAATTCCCATTCTGTTCTGTCATTGTGCAATAGAATTGCCATCGCCTTTTTTCTTCCCAGGTTAAACTTTTCTTCCATGTGCATCCTCATTCTGATCATTTCAGAAAAGCTGCCGATATTTTCATATCAACAGCCCTTTCAATTTTATCCATTTTAATAATCTTATTATTTTTCAGCGACGTTTTTTGATGTCTTAGAAACAGTACCATCTTCCTTTGCTGTCTGCTCTGCATCCTTTACATCTTCCGATGCTTCGTTGGCATCTTTATTAAAGAACTTATCTCTTACCTTTTGCTCTACTTCTGCTAAAATATCAGGATGTTCGATCAGATAGGTCTTTGCATTCTCACGTCCCTGACCAATCTTATTGCCTTCATATGCATACCATGCACCGCTCTTTACAACAATACCTTCTTCTGCTGCCAAATCCAGAATCTCACCTTCACGCGAAATTCCCTCTCCATAAATAATATCAACTTCTGCTGTACGGAATGGAGGTGCAACTTTATTCTTCACAACTTTGATCTTGGTACGGTTACCGATTGGTTCTCCATCTTTTTTGATCTGCTCTCCACGTCTGACTTCGAGTCTGACAGAGGAGTAATATTTTAAAGCTCGACCACCTGTCGTCGTCTCCGGATTACCAAACATCACACCGACTTTTTCACGTAACTGGTTAATAAATACAACGCTGCAGCTTGTCTTGCCGATCACACCTGTTAATTTACGCAATGCCTGTGACATCAGTCTTGCCTGTAAACCAACATGACTGTCTCCCATATCACCCTCGATCTCAGCTTTCGGAACCAAAGCAGCAACCGAATCGACAATAACAATGTCAATCGCTGTAGAACGCACCATTGTCTCAGCAATCTCTAATGCCTGTTCGCCGGTATCCGGCTGTGAAATATAAAGATTATCAATATCTACACCTATCTTCTTGGCATATACAGGATCTAACGCATGCTCTGCATCAATAAAACCGGCAATTCCACCTTGCTTTTGCACTTCGGCTACCATATGTAATGCTACCGTTGTCTTACCACCGGATTCCGGTCCGTAAATCTCAATGATTCGTCCCTTCGGAATACCGCCTACTCCCAATGCCAGATCCAACCCCAGTGAACCGGATGGTACAGTTTCTACATTCAAATGAGCAGTATCGCCCAGTTTCATAACAGATCCTTTTCCATACTGCTTTTCAATCTGTGCCATTGCTGCCGCTAATGCTTTTTGTTTATTCTCATCAATCGTAACTTCTTTTACCATGTCATTTTCCTTTCTTGTCTGTTCTGTATCACGACTCTCCCCTTCATTTTACGAACAGATGTTCTTTTGGTATCATAATCCATTTTCTGAATTCTGTCAACTACTTTTCTACCGGCATTTGTATCTGCTTATAAAAAACTTTTCCAGCAGATACAAAAAAACTTATTTCTGCAATCTTTTCACAATGCTGTCTATGGCTGTCATTCATTCCGACAACATCGTTTAATGGAAACCTATCATAATTTTCCTTTCTCTGTCAATGGAAATAATCCACAAAGAAGATCAGTTCGTTTTGTCCATATTGATCGTCCTGTATTTTTGTGTATACTCTGTCACATATTGTTGTGTGATCAAATGATATTTTTTCAATTCACGAAGTGTCTGCACAAACTCTTCTCCACTGATCGGAGCTGTCAACAATGCATCTAATGTGATCTCTACTTTTTCTTTATATCCCTCCAGGTTGATAATTCCGTTTTTACACAAAATACTATTGCGGTATACTTCTTTAAAATATTCATTAAAATATGTTGAAGATGTTACTTTATCATCTACTAAAAATGCAACATCCGGAAGAAGAACACTTTGCAGATTAGCAACAGAGGTATTTGTCAGATAAATCCCCGGATCGATCCGAAATGTATTTTTCGTAAATTCCAGATTGCCCTGGTTATTTTTTTCTCTATATGCCGGAAGAAACGGCCGAAACATTTTACCGATAAAGGAATTATATTTATAAAAAGCATAGTCCTTCTGCGGATCTGCAGGAACATTCTTTACCAGCAGAATTCCTTTGATATCCATTAAAGGCACTTCAAACTCTTCGACCTGTGCAGACATGATCATAAAATGCAACATTGTATCGGTTCGCCATACAACAGCCGGTGATTGTTCAATCTGCTTTTCCGGATAAGAATCCACCATAACTTTTACATGAATCTGATTCACTTTATGCTTTTTCATGTTTTTTTTCATTGTTTTGGCATCAACAGAATGTAAAAATTTTGTCTTTTCCTGTTCTTTTTTATAACGATTGCTCTTTTGTCTGCCTGTCTCCTGTTCTTTTTTCAAACGATCATTTCGCTCCTTTGAACCATTTTCCTGTTCTTTGGATGAATCCGAACTCTGCCCCTTTGATCCGTCTGCCGGTTCTTTTACTTTTGGTTTCGAAGTTTTCTTCTTATGTGGTTTTTCAAGATCTTTTAATGAGACAGACTGTGATGTAACCAGGCCTACAAACCCAAAGCCGGCTGCACCCGCTCCCAATGCAGGCATTCCAAGTGCAAGTGCTGCCGCAAGCAGGATTAAGGCTGCTGTTCCCAGCGCGATCACCGACCACAAAAAAAGTTTTGTTCTGAAATTTCCATGCACCAGGCTGTTTGCTATCTTTTGCAGCATTTAACGCAGTCTCCCTCCTTCATAATGTTCTAAAGCATCCAGACAATGCAGTATGGAATCATATTGTTCTTCTGCTGTTCCATCCTCTAATACAATGTCTAATGCAACCGCTATATTCATAAGCAGATTTTTTGTCAGATATTTTTTTAAGCCTTTAAAGATTTCTCTTTTCTGATGAAAGCTTTCTGCATCCAGAAGCTGCATCATCCCCATTGTTCCAATCTCTTTAGCACTCATTTTATCCTCAAGGAATTTTTCCGCCCTTCCTTCCAGAAAGATGTCATGAAGTTCTTCCTTTGAAAATTCTTTCAAACTATTCGCCAGCTGTTTTATATCTTCTGTATGCAAAGATTTTTCTGTAGATTCCTTCTTTTGCAATTTATTTGTCAAAACACTGGCTGCCTGCTCATTTTTATACCCATCTTCCTGCAATGAACATTCTATCTGTCTCTTTTGTATATCGGATTGTAATTCTTCCGGCATAATTCGTTCAAAACGATACTTCTGTGAGGCATTTGGATATTTTCCCGTATCAACCGGTGCCATAAAATTTTCATAATTTCTGACCCAGCATTCATATGGCGGATACATTCCCTGGTAAACTACAATTTTGTCTAATGTTTCACTATCTTTTGCAATCTCTCTTATCTGATATACATTTCCTTTAAAATGTCTGTAAAATTCTCCTATCTGTAATTCTCTTTCCATATATATCACTCTTTTCTGTCAAAATAAAGCAAGGTGTCAAAAAATACATTATCTTCCGGCTGTTCCTTTTGCTTTACATATAAAACATACTAACAACAATCACATCCGCCAATCTTAGCAACGTACTTTTGACACCTCGAAATCATTAGTGAAGTTTTTTCATTCCTTCTGATTTTAAGTTTTTAATCTTTTCTACCAGTTTTTCTGATACAGAACCAATCTTCTTTGTCGAAATCTTACACTGCTGCATAACCTTTCCAAGATTGTCCATATTTTCCTTTGTAACACGTCCGCTCTCTGCATTTTCCTGAGCAAATTGTGCAAGGTTTTCAACACCTTCTGCGATCACATTCTTATGCTCATCAAGATCAGATACCTCCCGATCTATCTCATCGATTGCAGAACCGACTCTCTTGATCTCAGAATTTAATGTACCGAAAACAGACTCTGTATCTTTAATCTTCTCATCCTGCTTTTCAAAAGCTTCGGATACTTTCTTGGTAATCTCTACACTTGTATTTGAATTTGCAATCAGACCGTTAACGATCTCGCTGATATGTTCTGTTGATTCTCTGGACTGGTCAGCCAGCTCACGAATCTGTTCTGCTACAACAGCAAAACCTTTTCCATTCTCACCTGCTCTGGCTGCTTCAATACTTGCATTCAGTGCAAGAAGATTTGTCTGATTGGAAATGCCGGCAATAATACCTGTCACCTTCTGGATCTCCTGTGCAGACTCGTTGGTACGTGTTGTCTGTGTGCCAACTTCTTCCATTGCATGTCCGCTTTCTTCACTGATATCTACAAGTTCTTTCATGATCTCGGATGCATCATGATTGCAATCTAATACCGTATCTACACTTTGCTTTAATGATTCCACATTATTTAAGATATGATCCACACCCTCACTGATCTGCTCTGTCATCTTCTTGATATCACTTACTTTGTCTGCCTGGATCGATGTATTATCTGTGATTATTTCTACTGCACTATTGGTACTATCCGCTACTTCATTCATGTTTTCAAACATCTGTGCAAATTCACCGGAAACTTCCTCTAATTCTGAAGTTGCGATGCGGATCGCACTGATCGTTTCAGCAAATGTTTCAACATTGGACTGAATTTCTCTTGCTACTTTGCCAATCTCATCATCTCTTGAAGATAATTTTTCCATCTTTTTAGCAACCACCGAGTTTTTTCGGATTGTTTCTCCGGTGATGGCAGCCTGAAACGGAAGCAGTAAAACTTTAAAAATGTTGTATATAATAAAAAATGCGATTGCCGCAACAATTGCATTTAATACAAACGCAATTGCCGTCTTGATCACTCCATACTGAAGCAACTCATAAATGATTCCCTGTATGATCAGAAACGGAAGCACAACCGCTAAAATCCCACCGATCAGTTTCCCTTTGACATTATTATGTTTTTCCATAATTCTCCTCTTTTCTACGCATTTTGTGAATTTTGACAGTGCCAATGCGTAATGCTCTGTCTTTTGTGAATTATGCTTCTAATTGTTCTAATACTTTCATCAGAATTGCACATTCAATACGCTTTCTCTGAATCTTGCAAGACAGCTCATATGCTTTATGGATATCACCATTGAATACAAAGTTATTCGCATTGCATCCACCGCTGCAATAAAATCTTGCCCAGCATTCCTGACAGGCAGGCTTCGAATAAACATGACATCCTGCAAATTCCTTTTTGATATCATTGTTAAAGGTACCTTCTTCGATATTCCCCATTTTATATTCATCATGACCTACAAACTGATGACATGGATAAATATCTCCATCCGGTGTGATCGATACATATTCATTACCGCTTCCGCAGCCACGAAGTCTTTTGATCACGCATGGTCCCTGATCCAGATCGATCATGAAATGGAAGAAATTGATATGCTTTCCGCTTTTCCTGATCGCACCGATCCGGTCTACTAATTTATCATATTCCGCATAAATCTGATCCAGATCTTCTTCCGTAATGGCATAAGCTTCTTCCGGCGATTCAATAACCGGTTCAACGGAAATTTCGTCAAAACCGGCTTCATACAAATGCATAACATCTTCCGAGAAATCAAGATTATACTTTGTATACGTTCCTCTGACATAATATTCCTTGTCACCACGTCCATCTACTAACTTTTTAAATTTCGGAAGAATTCTGTCATAACATCCGCTTCCATCTACACGGACGCGCATACGGTCATTAACTTCTTTACGGCCATCGATTGAAAGAACAACATTATACATCTCTTTATTGATATAATCGATCGTATCATCATCAAGAAGCATACCATTTGTCGTAATGGTGAAACGGAAATTCTTATGATATTCCTCTTCTTTGCTTCTTGCATACTCAACGATCTGCTTAACAACATCAAAGTTCATCAATGGCTCTCCGCCAAAGAAATCAACTTCAAGATTTTCTCTTCCCACTGACTTTTCAAGCAGGAAATCTATCGCAGCTTTTCCAACCTCAAACGGCATCAGTTTACGTCCTTTTCCAAAGTCACCGGTCGATGCAAAACAATACTTACAGCGAAGATTACAGTCATGCGAAATATGCAAACACATTGCTTTGATCGGTGATTCTACAACTGTCTTAGAATAATCGCCGTAGACATCATCACTATATAACAATTTGTTATCGTACAATTCTAAAATATCCGCATATGCTTCCTTTATCTCTTCTTCTGTATAATTTTCTTTTAAAATATCCATAACATTTTTAGGACATTCTTTTTCAAATGGCGGTTCTGCATGATCTAACAGATCAAATGTAACATCATCGATCACATGCACTCCACCGCTATTGGTATCTAATAAAATACAAATATCTTTTGCTTTAAATTTATGAATCATTTTTACCTCATTTCTCTATCTGATCAAATTGCAAAATATACTTTGAACAGCCTGCACAACGAACCCACTATACAGGACAGGCAATTTGGCAATTTAATCTATATTAGAATAGCTGTTATGAGCAACTCTCATAACAGCTATCGTATTCTTTTCGTATCATGCGATATGGTTCTTATGTTCCATATCTTAGAAAATAAAAAATGTCAAACCTAACCGGAATTATTTATTTTCCTCGTTTGCACACTTCTGGTTACCTACTGTACAAGATGTCTTACATGCTGACTGACATGATGCCTGACATTTTCCACAGCCACCTTTTTTTGCTGTTGCGCTTAAGTTTGCCTTATTGATTGTTTTGATATGTTTCATTTTAGTATCCTCCATACGTTTTATGTATTTGCGCATTAGTAATAACGCAGTTATTATTTTTAACAATAATCATACAAGAATATTGTATCACATTATAATTTTTTTTCAACCTTTTCTCCAAAAACTACCAACATATTTTTTCTGTTCTATCACATACTAGTATCAGATAAGAAATTTCTTATCCCGTCAATCAACGCGATATCAATCTTTTCGTGATTCGTCGAAAAGAATCAAATCGCTAAAAAAGGAGGAAAAATTATGACAAATAATCAGAGTTCAAGAATGGAAGTACCACAGGCAAAAGCAGCTATGGACAAGTTCAAAATGGAAGTTGCAAACGAGTTAGGTGTGCCTCTCAAACAGGGTTACAACGGTGACCTTACTTCCGCACAGAACGGTTCTGTCGGTGGTGAGATGGTTCGTCAGATGATCAAACGTCAGGAAGAAGAAATGTCAGGAAGATAGTTTTTCTTTTTGATCAATATCATCTCTGTTTCATAAGGATCTGACAAGTTCATTTTCTTATGAAACAACACAAAGAGAGGCGACATACTCTTTCGTATGCCACCTCTCTTTTTCTTATCCATGTTATCTGACTTTTTCTTATCATGTATGCAGATGAGTTATATTTAGGAGTTCATCATTCAAAAGCCATCTAAACATTTGATTATTTTAATGAAATATTTGATACGGTAGGAGTTGCTGTACCTGAACCAAGTTCTACATTCAGTGAGATCGTAGCTCCTGCAGCAAGATAGCTGTCCCATCCCGGATTGCTGATCGTGTAACTGTTTGTTCCTACATTTGTTAATGTACCACTCCAGCAGTTTTTGATCGAACGATCACAATCAAATGATACCGTCCATCCATCGGAAAACGTCTTACCTGTTGTATTTTTAATAGTGATTGTAGCCAGTCCGCCTGTTCCCCAGTCACCTGTTACTTTGATATCACCCTGTAAAGTTCCGGCATCCGGTGCTGTTGTCGGTGCCACTGTTGGCGCTACTGTTGGTGCCACTGTCGGTGCCACTGTAGGTGCTGTTGTAGGTGCTACTGTTGGTGCCACTGTTGGTGCCACTGTTGGTGCTGTTGTAGGCACTGTTGTCGGTGCTACTGTTGGTTTTGCTGTACGGTCTGAGATAGAAAGACTTACGATCTTACCACCATTCCATGTATACAGACAAATATATGAAACCGTTGATGATTTTTTAATCTTTAATGCATCTTTTAACTCTGCTGCAGTACAAGTAGCAGTTACAACGTCTGTTGGATTACTTGCTGCATTATATGATGTGCCGGAATTCCAACCGCCATCTACGGAAGCTCCCCATGACATTACACCCCAGTTACCATGTGATGCATCTGTACAGGTATACTGTAATGTGATCACATCATCATCTGCTGCTTTTGTCAACCAGCTTGCATCCCATGTTTCGTATTTGTTTGTCTCATTGGTGCAAAGTACTTTTGAGCCGGTTGCCGGTGCTGTTGTTGGCGCTACCGTTGGTTTTACTGTCGGTACTACTGTAGGTGCTACCGTTGGTTTTACTGTCGGTGCCGTTGTTGGTGCTACCGTTGGTGCCACTGTTGGTTCTGTTGTTGGTGCCGTTGTTGCTTCTCCACCTGTAGAGCCACCTTTGATATCTGATACACTAAAGTTGATCGTTAACGTATTTTCTGTCTGATAAGATGCATTATTGAAATATGCAATATAATTCCAATTCTGTACCGTTACATCATTTACATGTGTATTTGCCCATACATTAATGAATGAGAAGTTAAAGATCGGATTAGAAAGTCCGTCTTCTGAACCTTTACTTAAGCTTGTATCATAAGTAAAAGTATCGTTCTTCATGCTGTATGTCTTGCCATTTAAAGTAAATGATTTTACTTTGATCTTAGCATAGTCAAATGCAGATGCATCTTCTTCCCCTACGCTGATATCACGGATATATAAAGAACCTATATTCTTTAACTGCTCCTCTGTTGCTTTTAATGAAACAGAATACTCTCCACCGGCTGATGTAATTTCTGCTACATCATCACTGATAACTGATTTCCAGCTTGAAGTTTCTAACAGATACATCTTTGCACGAATGCTTGTTGGTCTTGGAACCGTTACTTTACAAGTTGCTTTGTATCCGTTTGGAACGCTTGCTGTGATCGTGCAGTTTCCTGTAGAAACAGCACTAACCTGTCCCTTGGAATTAACTGTTGCTACATCTTCATCGCTTGATGTCCATGTAATCTTATCCTTGCTGTCTGCTGGTGTTAATGTGGCAGTAAGTGTCTGCTTTCCGCCTCCAACTGCTAAGGTAAGTGATGTTTTGTCCAATGTAATTCCTGTTGCGGTTGCCTCTGAAGTATCACCATAGATCTCCATGATTCCATCAATGACAGACTGCTGTGTTACTTTATAGGTGTAGCGATCAAAAAGTCCAAAGCCATATTCACCATTGTAACCATTATCCCAATATACAGGAATCAATCCATACATATCAGAATAGTAACAAACTTTTTGTGCAAATTCTTTTCTGTTGGCTGTGCTTGCCGAATCATAGTTTGATTTGTCAATCGAACCATATTCACCGATCACAACCGGATATCCTTTTGCAACAAATTTATCATGCATTTTCTTAAACTGGGATTTCATATAAGTTTCATCACCCCAGCTTGCTACTTTAGAACTGTTTGTAGCAGTATCACCCCACTGTGTTACCGCACCGGATTCTGTTCCGCAGAATTCCCAAGGATCATAGTAATGAACAGAAACCATGATTCTCTTTTCACCGGATCCAATCTTACTTGACAAATAATTATCTGTAGGAAGTTTAAATCCATAATCATCTGCTGTATAGTTAATATTTGTATTCCAGCCAGGGATCAATAACCATCTCATATCATTGTTTCCGCCTGTCTGACGAACGGTATCTACGAAAATCTGGTTGTATGCATTAATATTAGCATATGCACTTGAACTTGGATTTCCATAAGTTCCGTCAAACTCTTCATTCATTGACTCGAATACTAAATGCTCATCATAATCTTTAAATCTTGTTGCAATCTGTTTCCAGCATGCAGCGTATTTCTTCTTTATCGCTGTCTGGTCTGCGTTGCCGCAAAGCAGCCAGCCACCATCAATTGAAGTATATCCGTCTCCATGCATATTGACAATTGCATATAAGCCATTGTCTACACACATATCAACAACCTGCTGTACTCTGTCAAGCCAAGCGGAATCGATCGTGTAATTGGAATCATTTCCAATCTTGCTCAAATATGATACAGGAATTCGAATAGACTTGAATCCGGCATCCTTTACAGCAAGGATCAGATCTTCTGTGATCGTTGGATTACCCCATTTTGTTTCTTCCGGTGTACCGCCAACAGCCGACTCCAACTGGTTACCCAGATTCCATCCAGCCCCCATTGCTGCTGTCATCCGGCTCTGGTTCAGGTTGTTAAATGAACCTCCTGCCGCTTTTACTGTCTTTGTGTTTGTTTGTGGACACGATGCAGAAGTAACTAACATCGCTGCAGTCAAAAGAACTGCTAAAACTTTTTTGCGTAATCGCATAAAATACCTTCTCCTTTCTTTGTGAAACCCAAAAAGAAAAAGATGCATTACGAATTTCATTATACTTGTCTGTATTTTTAACACCCCTATTAAAAATACAATCATTCGTAATAACACCCCTATGTTTTAGATTTCTATATGTAAATGCTACTCTCTTATAGTAACATATTTGTCATAATTATCAAGTTTTTTTGTATAATCCATGTAATTTTCGTCTATTTCCACAATTTATTCATATCTAATTTACAATTTCGAAACATTTTCTATCCATTTTGCACAATTTTTGATGCAGTTATGCTAATTTGTCTAATTATAAATCAAAGTGTGACAGCACTTTAGCATGTGTTTTAAAAAATACGTTTTTACCCCGGCTCTCAATAAAGAACGAAAAATGCACTCTTCCGGATTCTCCAAAAGAGTGCATTTTTTGTTTCATTTATTCACAGCCAGACAATTAGCTTACTATGTATCAGACAGATTAGAATTCTACAAACTTTCCTTCTGCTTTATCATTGATAACATAGTATGCTTTTCTTTCATCCGGATTAATATATACACGAAGTGTTTTGATTGAAGAAATGCGATGTCCTTCATTCTTATATGCTTCCTGAATACGGCCTACAAGTTCCTCTGATAATATCTGTTCGCCGTTATATTCAAAATAAACTTCTGTTATTTTTTCAACCGGTTTTTTCGCTGCTTTCCTAGCTGTTGTCTTTTTCGCCGTTGTCTTTTTCGTTGTTTTAGCAGTTGCTTTTGTTTCTTTTGCTGTTGTCTTTGCTACCGGTTTTTCCGCTGCCTTCGCTACAGGTTTTGACTCTTTTGGCTGTACTTTTTTTTCTGTTTTTACTGTAGCTTTTACCGGCTCTGTCTTAACAGTTTCTGTCTTCTCTGCTACCGGTTTCACTTCTTCTTTTTTAACCGGCTGCACTGTTTCTTTTACAGTCTCCGCTGCTGTCTTTTCTTCTACCTTCTTTTCCTGTGCAACAACAGTTGTCTTTGCAAGATTTTTCTGTGTTCTTCTACTATTCTTTCCTCGACTCATAAATACTTCTCCTTTACCCTGAAATTATAAACTCTTTTTTATCTTCTACTGTTTTTTATGCTTTTTAAATACCCATGTTTTCTCTAAGCACTTTACAGTATTCATCATAAAAAGTTTATAGCTTGTTTCCATATTTTTCAAGGGCTTTTTCTATTTTTGTATGAATTGTATATTATATTTGTTTTTCTTCTTTTTTTTCATATAAATTGTCCTACAACAATCGACTTTTTTCTGACTTTTTTCGTAATAATTATCATTTCATCTTTGGTTTAAAGAACAATGATGCAATATAACCAAAAAGCAATGCTGCACTTACACCAACCGCACAAGCAGTAAAACCGCCTTTAAAAAGTCCGATAAATCCCTCGCTGTCGATTGCTTCTTTCATCCCTTTAAACAATGTATTTCCGAAACCCAGTAATGGCACAGTCGCCCCTGCACCTGCCCATTTTGCAAATGGCTCATATACACCGATCGCACCTAACACTACTCCGGTACAGACCAAGATCACCATGATCCTTCCCGGCATCAGCTTCGTATTATCCATCAAAATCTGCACCAACGCACAGATCGCACCCCCGACTAAAAAAGCCCAAACATAATGCATTCTTCTTCCTCCTTCTTTCTTGGCTAACCACATCCCGCACTTTCTATATCCGCAGGATCCTTATCCTAAACGGCATCAAACATATCTGTAAATATTTGCAGGTTCTATTTTTTGTTTCCTTTTGAAATGACACGACGCTTAGTTAGGATATCTGATTTTTTAGCTTTTTTGCTTATTGGGCGCGGGTCATAACTATAGGGGCGACTCAGCCTGAGTAGCATTGTTGTCTGGGACACGCTCCCGCTTCGCAAAGCCACGTAGCGCACACATAGCACTTCAAAAAGCAAAAACACTTTTTGAAGCGCAAGTGGCGACGGGCTTAGAGATTCCCCGGCAGCAATGTACATCAGAACTGGTCTTGCCCCTATATCAGATGAGAGCGCCCATAATCAGAGCAAAAAAGCAAAAAATCTTAGATATCCTTAGCGGATGAAACAGTGCCCCCATAAGTCAAAAGAAATAGAAACGTGAATTCATGCACTTTAAAAGATCACGCATTACAGTCCCAAAAAGATCGTTATGAACTACAAGAAGTATGTAGAAAAGGCACTTTTTGTATATTTGATATATTTGTTCCACACTATTATTTTAGCATGGGGAGGAGGGGATTGCTTACCTGTAAATTCGGACATTGTTTGTGTGCGATTATGTGAATAGCTGTAAATGTTCGTGCATTTTAGTTCAAATTACTATGGTAGAAAAGTTTATTTGGTGGTCGGTGACGGTGATGCAGAGGCATCGGTGTCAGCTTCCCTGGAATAAGTAAAGTTCGTTGTCAGCTTCTTTTTGATATCGTATTGGTAGCTTCCTTTTACGGTAATTCCGTTATCTGCCTGTCCCGCAAAGCCGATCGTCAGGATATCGTCTTTTAATTCCTTTAAATTATAGACAACGACTGCTCCGTCTTCAAATGTAATATCATCTTCTTTGTATTGCTTAAAGACCTTTGCAAGCTGCGTTGTTCCATCCTCCTGCTGATAATACTGCGTTCGTGTCTTTGTATCATAAACAGTAAAAGTCTGTGCTTTTGTACCGTTATAGATCAGCATTGCATAGCGGTTGTTCAAAACATTTTCCTGTGTGATCCACTTTAAGTCGCAATAATATCCATGAATATTATCCCATTTCTTTTGATTTTTTTTCGGGGAAAGGATAAGCGACCGAATGTCTTCATTGCCATCGCTGTCTTTTTTCGTTGTGACAAGCACTGCCGTACTTCCACTATTGTTTTTCAGCGTATGTTCCTGTGTTTCTTCTTTTGCTTCTGCTGTGCTGTCTGTCTTATATTGTTCAAGATCTTTCTTTGACAGATCTTTTTGTTCGTATTTTCCTTTTTCCTGATTCCAGACATAATATTGCGTCTCTTTGGCAAACGGAACGGAAAATACAGTCGTAATATCTTCGATCGTATCAAGTTCTACAGAAGAAGAAAGTTCCTTTTTCCCATTTTTTGAAACTGCCGCACAGATGTCACTGCCGATCACTTGCATATTTTCTTTTTCAAGATTGATCACGCTGTAAGAATATACAGTATAATCTTTGACTTTTTGTGAGCTGTCTGTCTGCTCTGTCATCCTGTCAAATTCTTTTTGAGACAATGATAACTTCTTTCCTAAAACTGCTTCCTGCGTACCATCACCATTGTAATCTCCGACAAACAGGTTCATATCTTTCGGGAATGCATAACTGCCACCGGTGCCAAAAATGTCCTTCATTGAAAGAGATGCAATCCGGTTGTCAAAATCATCATACATTCTTAAAGCAAATGTTCCGGTATAAGAATCCTTGTCTGTCTTATCTTTTTCAAGCAATTCTAACTTTAAGATCCGGTCCAGCCCATCCGGGGATGAAATATCTGTCTTAGCGATCACGATTCCTTTTATATTTGAAAAAAGGGATCCTTTTGATGAATCAACAGGATTTTGCCAGGTTCCCCCACTCCATGCTATCTTCATTGGTGCAAGCAGGAAAAACAGGATCAATGTAACAGACCATATCAGAAAATTTAACAGCTTTTCTCCGGTCTTATCCCACTTCAGGTACATCATTCTCTGAGCACGCTTTTCTACATTTCCCTCACGGATCGTAAAAAGCGACAAATGTAATTTCTTTGATTCTTTTTGAATATTCAAAAGTCCTTGTGCATATTCGCGGCATTCGGCTGACGGCTTCTTATGCACTGCCTTTTCATCCGCAAGATATTCTTCATCATGCTTCCAAAGAATATAGTAAAGCCACATGACCGGATTAAACCAATGGATCGCTGTGATACCAACAACCACGATCCTTTTTGCATTTTCAAAAGAATGTGCCTGTATATGTTGCAAATAATAACGCATATCCCGTGCATGCATTCCTGCCGGAACGACATGTATCTTATGAAAAAAGCCAAAGCGGACCGGGACAGATGTTGTACCGGATTCTAAAATATCTTCTCCGATCTCTTTTCCCTGCATCAAAGTCTGCTTCACTCTTCTTTGTACAAAAAATGCACTAAACAGCACCAAAAATACCCCTGCTGCCCATGTCACCGCACAGACAGTAAATGTTTTTGTCATATGAACCGGATGCAAAAAAACGGCACTCCAGCTATTCATAATACCGCTTTGCTCTTCTATTGTCAGTCCAAGCGTTGATAAAAAGAGATGGTATTGCCTGTTCCAACTGTCAAAAAAACAGATTGGGCTTGATAATGCAACCGGGCAGAGACTCCGCAGATATACAAGCCACCATTCCCATTTCATAAATTTCTTTTCCTGATTTCTCATACCAAAACGAAGCAGCAAAACCAAAGGTGCCAAAAAAAGCATCATGCCACTCATTGATAAAACAGTATAAAAAATTCTGCCAAGCCAGTTCATCTCATTCTCTCCAATCAACATGTAATACTATAATCATATTGCAAGGACAATCGTATTTCCATCCCCCACGATACAATAGATCATTGCTATTCCATTTCTACAAACTTACATTTTTTTGAAACAAAAAAGAAACAGCAATTTATATGTAAACATACCTTGCTATCTGTTTTTAATCCCTGCATCATTATACACAAATCAAAAAGAAGCCACAACAAATTTGTATTAACTTCTAAACTGTTGTAATATAGTCTTACTTGTTTTTTTACACATTTTGATTATAATTCAGCCAGACTATAACAAACTGGAAACCATAGAAAGGATTTTGAAATTATGAAAGACGGTTTTCTTCGTGTCGCTGCTGCCACTCCTGATGTGAGTGTAGCCGATATCGCACATAACGTTACCAATATCATTGCCCGGATCAAAGAGGCAAACAGCCGGGATGCCAAGGTTGTTGTATTCCCGGAGCTTTGTATGACCGGTTATACCTGTAATGATCTTTTCCTGCAAGAGCTTCTTCTTGATAAAATTTGTGATGGTTTAAAGGAAATCTTAGCGGCTTCCATCGCTACCGATATGCTGATCGTAGTCGGTTTTCCTTTCTTTTTGCACAACTCTCTCTATAATGTGGCAGCCGTGATCCACGAAGGAAAGATTCTTGGAATCGTACCAAAACAACACATTCCAAACTATTCCGAATTCTATGAAGCAAGACATTTTACCACTCCGGGCAAGGGCTATGAAAGGATCACTTTAACCGCTCTTGGAGATGCCGGTAAAGACATTCCTTTTGGAACAAATCTTTTATTTCAGGCAGATAACATGACGGAATTTATACTGGGCATTGATATTTGCGAAGACTTGTGGATGCCTATTCCGCCATCCTGCGAACATGCTTTAGTCGGTGCTACCGTGATCGCAAATCTGTCCGCCAGTGATGAAACTACAGGAAAAGACATTTATCGTCGTGAACTTGTCCGCAACCAGTCTGCCCGCCTTGTCAGTGGTTACATCTATGCAGATGCCGGTGAGGGTGAATCTTCTACCGATCTTGTCTTTGCCGGGCACAATATCATTTCCGAAAACGGAACGATCTTAAAAGAGACAAGCCGTTTCCATAATGACATGATTATCAGCGAACTGGACTTGAAAAAACTGATCAGTGAACGCCGCCGGATGAGCACATATGAAACGATTCTTCCGAAAGATGCCGGCTATCTGATCCTGCCATTCCATTTTCATCATGTTGGTACAACGAACCTGACACGTACTTTTACACAGACACCATTTGTACCGCAGAACAAAGCAGACCGCGATCGTCGCTGTAATGAAATTTTAAATATTCAGGCATTAGGTCTGAAAAAGCGTCTTGCCCATACACATTGCACCAGTGCTGTCGTTGGCATTTCAGGCGGACTTGATTCCACACTTGCTCTTTTAGTCACCGCAAAAGCTTTCGATATGCTCGGACTTGACCGCAGCGGCATTCTTTCTGTAACAATGCCTTGCTTCGGAACAACAGACCGCACCTATCAGAATGCTTGTGAATTGACAAAAATTCTCGGTGCCACGCTAAAAGAAATTCCGATCCACGAAGCCGTTAATCTGCATTTCCGGGATATCGGGCATGACAGTTCCGTGCATGATGTCACTTACGAAAATTCACAGGCACGCCAGCGTACATTGATCTTAATGAATCTTGCAAACCAGACAAACGGTATGGTGATCGGTACCGGAGATATGTCGGAACTTGCTCTTGGCTGGGCAACTTATAACGGTGATCATATGTCTATGTATGGTGTAAACTGTTCTGTTCCGAAAACTCTGGTTCGCTATCTCGTACTGTATTACGCTGAGACAACCAAAGAGCAGAAACTACATGACATTTTGCTCGATGTCTTAGACACACCGGTAAGTCCTGAACTTCTGCCTCCTAAAGACGGAAAGATTGCCCAGAAGACGGAAGATATCGTAGGACCATATGAATTGCATGATTTCTTCTTATATTACCTGATGCGATTTGGATTCAGACCGGCTAAGATCTACCGACTTGCGAAATATACTTTTGATGGTGTTTATGATGATAAAACGATCTACAAATGGCTTCGGACCTTCTATTGGCGTTTCTTTGCGCAGCAATTTAAGCGTTCCTGCCTACCGGACGGTCCAAAAGTCGGAAGTGTTGCACTGTCTCCGCGCGGTGACTGGCGAATGCCCAGTGATGCTTCTGTCAATCTATGGTTAGCAGAACTCGATAAAATAAACCCGGATGCTTAGGACAGAAAATCACTAATAATTGAAATACGTTTCCTATTCTATAAAAGAAAAGCAAATGACAACTTCACTGCCACTTGCTTTTCTTTTTCATTTATTATTCCATTCCTCGTTCTGTTATTCCACCGGAATTTCCTTTGATAACGCGAAGGAATAGATAATCTTTTCTTTGACTTTTCGTCCGCTTAACCGTTCCAATGCCTGTGCGTAATACTTAAGCTGTTCTTTGTATTTTTCGACAAGCTCCGTGCCATCTTTTCGTCTGACACGGTCTGTCTTGTAATCCACCAATACAATATCTTCGTCTTCGAAGAAAAAGGCGTCAATAATTCCCTGTACCATGATCAGTTCTTTACTCTTTTTCTCTGTATAGATCTGATCTGCCGGAATACCAAGCATAAATGGCTGTTCTAAGCGGAGTGTCTTTTGTTCCTGCGCTGCTGCCATTCTCTTTCCAATATCCGTTTCGAGAAATGCGACAAACTTACGACAATTTAGAAGTTTGGCTTCTTCCTGTGTCATATAACCATTTTGTACCATTTGTGCCAGATAACGTTGAAAGGCTGCAACATCCCATTTTCCGCCATCACTGCGGATCTGTGCATATGGAAAATGTTCCATTACTAAATGATACAACGTACCACGGGCAGTTCCTGAAACTTCCTTCTCTTTCTGTAAAAATGCCGGACGAGGAATTTCAATTTCCGGCAGATCTGTTTCAGATACTTTGTCTGCTGCATCTGAATTGCTTTCCTCCAACAAATCTAACTTACTTTCCTGCTCTGATACCGGCTCACTTTCCCCGTTCAAACCTGCCTTATCATTCTCTGTCCGATCCGACTTGTCCATATAAAAATCTTCCTTTAGAAGAGAAAGTTCTTCCTCCTCTTCCATCTTCAATGCATTTTCATAGGATTTTCTTTTTAATTCTGACACAGAAACTTTAATCGGCAGATCTGTCTCATCCCGATAAGGATATTCGTAGTTCAAACGCTGCAGCAAAGCTTCATGCATATCTTTGTCATAGATACTGTTCGGATCAATATCCCTAAGCTTTTGTTGTAAAAGAGCTTCCGTTCCAAGCTCCTTAGCTTCTTTTCCGATGATCTCGTCCTGCGAATACACAAAAATGCGGTAAAGTTCATCCTGTGCCAAACGATTCCCTTTCAAACTCATAGCATTTCTCAATGAATCACGGGTAAAAAGAGAAGTCATGATCCAGTCAAGATAAGTCTGTGCTTTCTTCAATATCACAAAATTCTGTATACTGCTTTGCTGTATCCATCGTTTCAGTACCGTTGACGCATCTTTTACAGCTCCTGTAATATACAGTTTTTCTTTTGCTCTGGTCAACGCCACATATAGCACCCGAAGTTCTTCTGCCAGATTTTCCAAAACCATTGCATTCGCGATATATCTTTTAAAAAGGCTGGGCTTGCAAACACGCATAGACAGATTGATATAATCACAGCCAACTCCATGTTCTCCGTCAATGATCGTTGCCTTTCTTGCATCCATCATATTAAAACGTTTTCCCATGCCTGCCACAAAAACAACAGGAAACTCTAAGCCTTTACTTTTATGGATCGTCATGATACGAACGGCATTTGTGTTTTCATCCTGTATCGAAGCTTCTCCAAAATCAATATCTGATTTTTGCAGACTTTCAATATAATAGGTAAAGCCAAAAATGCCACTATGTCCATGACTTTCAAATTCAATCGACTGCTGCAATAAGATGTCTAAATTTGCTTTTCGTTTTTCTCCTGCCGGCATAGATGCCATATAATCATAATAGCCGCTCTCTTTATAAATCTTGCGTAAAAGTTCGTATACCGAATGAATCTGTACAAAAGAACGATATTCCTTTATTTTTTCTACAAATGTAGTTAATTTTATTTTTAAACTTTCTCTGTCTTTTTGCTCTTTTAGGATGGTATCCCATTTCGTCAGGTCAATGCCTTTCTCTTTATATTCTTCGAAAACGGATTCTTCTCCCTTTTTCCAACGGCAGAAATCCAAAAATCCCTGTACTCTTTCCCAGAAATCCACGCCATCCGGAATACTTCCGATCCATGCCAGTTCATCATCCGTCAGCCGGCAAAAGATCGACCGTAATACAGCACTCAACGCAATATCCTGTCTTGGATTATCGATCACATGAAGCAGGTTGAGCACCGTCTCTACTTCCATGCTTGTAAAATATCCTGTCTTGGTATCTGCAAAAGCAGGAATTCCCATTTCATTTAATACTTCGATAAATTTCTCACTCCAGCCTGTCATACTGCGGAGCAGAATGGCAATGTCACCAAACCGTACTTTTCTGTATCCATCTTTATCACGGACAAACAGAGGATCATCTCCCTGCACCAGTTCCTTGATCTTCTGCCCGATGCCTGCTGCTTCAAACTCCTTTTTATCAAAAACCGCCGCCTGGTCATTCTCCTGATCAAAAAGAAGTACCTCTGTCAGATCCGCTGTCCGTTCGCTGCATTCTCCAAAATCCGCTCCCGGCACAAGACTTGCCTGCTCATCATAACAGATCCCGCCAAGTTCCTTCGTCATAATATGTTCAAAAATATAATTAGCGGCTTCCAGCACGCTTGCACGGCTTCGGAAATTCTTATGCAGGTCTATCCTCCGGCAGACGCTCTCTCCGGTCGCATATTTCTCATATTTATGCAGAAAAAGATCGGGTCTTGCCTGTCGGAAACGGTATATACTCTGCTTAACATCACCGACCATAAAAAGATATGGTGCGCGGTCCGGACGACTGATAAAATCTTCCTCTAACATATTTTCATCCGCATTACAGCACAGACTGCTCAAAAGAAGCTCCTGCACATAGTTACTGTCCTGGTATTCATCTGTCAGAATTTCTTCATAATAATCTTGCAATTCCAATGCTGTCTTGCTTGCGTACGCACCGCCATCTCTGTGATCGACCAGAATCTGAAGTGCAAAATGCTCCATATCTGCAAAATCTACGATTCCTTCTTCTCTCTTTTTTGCAGAAAATGCCTCCGAAAATTCTTTTGTAAGCTTAACAAGCTGAGCCACCGGCACTGCCATGCTTTGCATCTCTTCAAACATCATTTCCTCGGATTGGAAGAAGAATTTATCTACAATCTCGTCAATTCCGTTTTTCCAATAAAGATCACGATAGGCACGTACAGCATCTTTACTTTCGACATCCGAAACATTTCGTATCGCTTTGAGCCGCTGTTTTCTTTCTTTACTGCCCGCTAAAAGAGTGGCGAATGCATGATAAGAATCCGCTTCTGACAGCTGTTCTAAATATTGAATATCCGCTTCGATCGCAGGTGAATACTCAAAAAGCTCACCACTTGCATCACATATTTGTAATGCTTTGTATGCAATATTCAAAAAGCTTTTTATCGTTTTTCTAAGATAGGCAATAAGACTCTTCATCCATGCGGACTGCTCAAACTCTTCTATATCCGTACAGGCATAACTTTCCGGAATGCCATCTAACCATTCTGACGGCCACGGAAAACTTCGGGATGCTTCATACAGATTGAGTACCAGCTCTTCTATCTCATGATCCGTACGCCCTGTCGCAAAAATGTCCGTAAATGCCAAAAATGCATCATCCTTTTCCTCTTTTGCTCTGGCATAATTCTGTTCTAAAACTTCCTCCAGTACATCCTGCTTCATCAATCCGAGTTCTGTCTCATCGCCAACCGTAAAGACCGGATCCAGATCGATAATATGAAAGTAGTTCTTAATAATAGACTGGCAAAAACTGTCAATCGTTGTAATCTGTGCCAGATGCAATAAACTTGCCTGCTTTTGGATATGTTCATTATCCGGATTTTCTTCTATCCGCAGTTCCAACGCATTTCCGATACGTGTTCGCATTTCTGCCGCTGCCGCTTTCGTAAATGTTACGACTAAAAGTTTATCAATGTCTTTTGGCTTTTTCTCTTCGGTGATCTCTTCAATGATCCTTTCGACCAAAACAGCCGTCTTTCCCGATCCTGCTGCCGCTGCAACTAAAATATTTCGGTCCCGCAGATCAATGACTAATTGCTGGTCCTTCGTCCATTTTGTTTCTGCCATTCTATTTTTCACCACCTTTCTCTAATTTCCCGGTTTGCTGCAAAAGATCCTGCTCTTTACTATTTTCCTCGTTTTCTTCCCCATTGATCTTTTTTGCTGCCTCGTAAAGCACCATATCTTCTGTCATTTTGTCAAAGACACGATAATGATTCCCCGGTATCTTGATATCAAAACGGCAAACACTGTGATACGGGCAGTACTGACACGCTGTTTCACCGCTTGCATCATTTCTCCGGTATGGATTTATTGCAATCTTACCTTGCTGTATCGCATCATGAATCTCTTTTAACTTCTTATCGGTAAATTGCATTAAGGTCTCAAAATCCTTTGTTTGCAATGTTTTAGACGCTTTCTTTAACTGTCCCTTCTTATCGGTTGCAACCGGTATAACATCGGAACTGACATCCAAAGGCAATGTGCCTTCTTCGCTTTCAAAACAATGGTCCAATGCCGGCAAAACCGGATCATCCTCATTAACAATCCCTTCCATACGAAGCTGCTTAAATATTTCATTGTTGATCTGTTCCTGATCCTGCCTCATCGTCTCAACCATCGGATCATCAATGTTGTAATACAAAACAGCAGCCGGAACGACAAGTTTTTTGGTCTTTTCTTGTGTCTCTTCGACAGTCGCCTTCAAATAGATCATAAGCTGCATTTGCAATCCATAATAAAGATCCGATAACGATAATGCCTTTTTCCCGGTCTTATAATCTACAATCTTAACATACAAAGAACCCTCTTCTTCCATACGGTCAACACGATCAATTCTTCCGATCAGGCGAAGCAGATCCGGCTCTTTCGTTTCCGAAACATTTTTAAGTAATTCAAATCCAACTTCGCTATCTACCGTATCAAAAGAACCTGCTTCCATCTGCTTTGTGATCGTATGGATCGTTCGATGCAGGATTCTCCGTAAACGGTTGATCAGGTAGGTATCACGCTCGGTATCATATAAAATTCCTTCACGATATCGTTCCACAACGCTGTTAATACACTGGTTTGCACGAACATGCTGTTCTTTTTCGCTGATATCCTGCCACTTTTTCTTCTCTGTGATCAACTGTCTGGTATAAAGCTCTAATGCCTCATGTACAATATTTCCGATATCAAAAAATTCTACCTGATGTTCCTGTCTCTCCCGCAAATGAAGTCCATATTGCAAAAAATACGAAAATGCACAGGCGGCATACCGCTCAAACTGCGATGTACTTCCGGTCAATATATTATGATACAAAGCCCTTACTGCTTCTTTCGAAAGTTTCGTTTCGGTTTCCCGATAGAAAGCAGCTTCTATCAGATCTTCCAGTTCTTTTTTTCGCTTAGGATCTCTGTTATAGAAAGCAAATACTTCTTTCCATTTATCCGGTACCGTTTGATCTTCTCTGTTTCGCAATCCCTGTATCAGATATTCTTTTCCAAAGCTTGTACCAAGCAGATAACTGTCATCCTGCCTTCTGTCCTCGACACGGATCGAAACTTTCGGCAAGATCTTTTGTACTTTGTCGATCATATACGAAGGATTCAAAGCTTTGCCATCGTTTCCCGATTCACAAAATGTCAGATACAAATGTCTCGATGGTTTTGTCAGATTAAGATACAGGTAGAATTGCTCCATATAGACGTTTTCTCTTACCGTCGGTGCCAGTTCAAATTCTTCCTGTGCAAGGAAAAGCCGTTCCGAATCCGAAAGAACGCCGCCATGACTTCCGCTCTTGGGAACATTATTGTCATTCATTCCGAGGAAGAAAAGATATTTGATATTTGCAAGACGGGTACGAATCATATCACCCACGACAACCTGATCGACTCCCGGAGGGATCAGTCCGATACGAGCCTCACTAAATCCGGTATCTAAGATTTCTTTAAATTCACGAAGATTCATTTCTTCGTCACCTAAAAGCTCAACTAAACGCTCAAAAACACCTAAAACAATTTCGTAAATCTGGCTGTATTCTCTTGCAAGGTCACGTTCTCCCTGTTGTGTAAATGTTTCAACCATTTCCTGAATCTTCAGATAATGTTTCTCTTCTTCCATCCATTCACAAAAAGCCTGTGCATATTCCCTGACCGTATGCTTTCCGCGTCCGATCTGTTCGTAAAGTCCGCCAAGCTGATCCAAAGTCTCCTGACGTATGGTATCTAACGTAACATTAAGTGCTGCATGCATTTCTTTCGAAAGGTTTCGAAAAGCCCACTTAGGATCCCAGACTTCACACCATTTGCGATATCCACGGATTCCCGTTGCACGAAGAAAATTATCTAACAGGTTGCACTGCTCTAAGCTGGCTGTCGAAAAAAGATTTTTCTCAAAACGAATCACTTTTTGCATCTCAAAATTCGTCAGAAAAATGTCGATCACCGCACTTAGCATATCTACATAAGGATTCAAAAGAATGCTTTTCTTCTGATCCACAAAGCAGGGAATCTCATTTTGCGCAAAAAGTTCTTTTGCAAGTTTTCCATACACTTCGAGATCTCCTGCCACCACAGCAATATCCCGGTAACGGCAGTCTTCTTTTCGAAGCAGGTTGCTAATCTGCTCTACGGCAAACGCAACTTCCTCTTCCGGCTGTTTTAATACATGGATCGTAACATCTTCTACCTTTTCGTGGCATGGCGAAAACGGATAACGAAAAAGCTGCTCTTCTAATACACGTACTCCGGGTGCCATAGCGAAACGTGTCTTTTCGAAATCCTCTCCAACCCAGATATCTTCCTCCACTTCTACACGATGCTCCTTGGCGAGTTTGCGTAGCCGGCAGATCGTCTTCTGGCTCATATGAAAAAGCTTATGCTCTGCTCCCACTTTTAAAACAGACTCTCCCGGTGCGATCGTTACGGATATATATACTTTTCGTGCAACACAAAGCAGTTGTTCAATGAACTGATACTGTGTCGGTGTAAAACCGGTAAAACCATCCAGACAAACCACGCTGTCTTTTAAAATCTCTGACTCTTTTGTTACTTTCGTAAGCACCGTTAAGATTTCTTCGGAAGTAATATAATTCTGCGATAAATATTCGACAAACGCTTTATAGATCTTCTTAATATCGGTAAGTTTCTGACGAAGTACCGGCTGCCTGTCGGCTTTTTGGATCATTTCTTCTACAACTGTCTCATCCGCTCCATATTGCATCAATTCCGATACAAAGGATTTGATCTCCAGCACATAACCCTTTTTATGAATATTTCTTCCAAAATAAGTAAGTTCTTCTTCCAGATTAGCAAGCACTTTTTTTAAGATCATGGTCTTGCCCATATCATCCAGTATCGGCATACTTGCTGTTCCTGTTTCGGCAAGCACACGAAATGCCAGCCGCAGAAAGCTTTGCACGTCAATATTCATAATACCTTTTTCATCGCTGATCGCGATCAATTCTTTTTGTGTCTGCATCGTAAACTGCTCCGGCACGACGAACAGATATTGTCTCTCCGGAAAAAGCTTCGCTTCCTTTGAAATGAAATGCTGTAAATAATAGCTTTTTCCTTTACCTGATCCCCCAAAAATAAATTGTAATGACATAATTTCCCCTTTGTTGTTTTATGTACTCTCGGAATCTTCTGAACGAAAAATTTCAAGATAGATTTTTGATATATAATGACATGTTTGTATATCTGCTGTTTTGATCGTTTAACTTGTCAGGATTTAAGACCATTAAATGACCTATATCGTAAAAAAATTTAAGCGAACTGTGTTTAATGATTAACAAATCTATATTTTAAATTGTTTGATTATTTTTTCTAATTCATCCACAATTTCTTTATTATCCTGTACTGCATTCACAATTTCTTTGAATTCTTCATCCATTTGTGATATATGCTCAGAATTATTCAGCACCTCTTCTTTCTGCTTATCAAATCCATTCATGATCTGATCTACATATTCATTGATCCGATTCATGCTTTGCTGAATTTCATTAATATGCTCTTCAAAAACAGTCATTAATTCTCTAAATCCATTAGCATCATTTGCATATTCTTTTCCGGTATGTACCAAAACGTCATAATCAGACATGACATTTCCTTTGACCATGTTCAAAAGCTCAAAGGATGCTTCTGCTAACTGATCCACGACATTTATAATATACGCATTTAATGTCTGGATTTCTTCTGCTGTTTCTGATGATTGCTCTGCCAGCTTCCCAATCTGACCGGCTACTACCGCAAATCCTCTTCCACTTTCTCCTGCCCTTGCTGATTCTATACTCGCATTCAGTGCAAGCAGATTGGTCTGATCAGCAATTTCTAATATCTGATCAGTAAGCTCACTGATACGTTCTACATCTTTAGATCCCGCTATCTTTTCTTCCAATGTCTGTCCAATCCTGTCTAGTGCACTTTCTATGTGCTCTTTAGCAGATATTGCATCTTTTTCCAGCTTTTGTGCTTTCTCACCCACATGGTTGATATACTCTGTTTTAGATTTTGTCTCTGACATGACAGAAGATATCTTATCATGATTGTTCTTCGCATTCTGAGCGATCTTATGAACCAGGTCGCTCATTTCAAGAACATTATCGCCCATTTCATTCATGACTACATTTGCCTGCGACACTTCGTTTGCAGAAGAAACTACAATATCATTGACATGTTCTGCATTTTCCAAAAGTTTATGCTCACTTGTTCCTATATTTTGAACAATCTCACGCAAATTTTCTAAAAACACATTCAGACTTTTTGCAATGTCCCCTACTTCATCCTTTGACTTTACATGGATCTTTTGTGTAAGATCTCCTTCCTTCATCGCAAGCTCGCTCATTTTTCCGGCTATCGTACTGACACTTCTTGACAAAACCCTGCTAATGATCAAAGAAAGCACAATGGCGACTATAAGACCTGCAAATCCAATCAATATAAATTGTCTTATAAATGTATTCTGCTGCGTCCGAATCGCTGATGCAGAACAATCCACACCGACAATCCCTACAATTTGTTTTGAGCTGTTATAAACCGGTGCAAATGCACTGTAAAAATCACCCCATTCATCGGATGTCATTTCACGGTCAACAGTAACATTTCCTTTAAATGCATCTGCGATCTCATCATAAATTTCATATTCTTCGCCAATCGCTGCTCCATCTTTTGTATCTGCATCAACGACAAATTCCAGCTTATTATCATCCATTCTCATCGTATAGATATATTTAATATCATCACCGGCAAGAAATACCTGCAGCTGTTCTAACATTTCTTTATAATGATCCGTTCCTTCGTCACCTTTCTTGATCTGTTCTAAAAGATCACCATCTATTCTTTTTGCTGCAATCTTTGCCGAACTTTTAGCTGTCTTTTTACACTGTTCCAGCATCGTGTTTCTTGCCTGAATAATAAAGCTCCATCCTATCAGATTCATAACGATCAAAACACATATGATCATGCCTGCCATGATTTTTGTCCGAATGCTCCAATGTTTCTTTGTATTCCCCATCTTTGTTTCTTTAGCCCTTATTTTGTTTTTACCCATTCTGTTCTCCGTTCCGCAGATATCTCCATACACTTTACAGTGACACCCCTGAATCTGCTACTGTTGTATATTTATGCCGACTCTGAAAGCAAAGCTTTTATCTTTTGCCAAAGAGTTCAAAAGCTCCCCTTTTTCTTGTTCCAACACCGCAATGTTGTGCTGAAAAAATACTATTTTATTTTATCATACCTGAAAAAATATCTCCATAGAAAAAAGGCAGCACATATGTGCTGCCAAATAATGCCCTTTGTCGGGCTTACTCCATTTCTACGGTACCCTCTCGGAACACGCATAAAATGAGGGCACAATTCAGACACAATTACAGGTAATTGTCTGACAATTTAATTTTTTACATTTTTTTCGCCATTTTTCCTTCTTTTGCTTTTCAAGGTACTTTTTATTATTTTTCCCACAAAAATAGTATACTCTTACAAAACATCACAAGCAAGTATTTTTCATTTATTTTTAATCCCCTAATTCTTCGTATGTTCCTTTAACATCTCGCTTACCGTTTCCACCAAAATTTTTTCCGTATATTGCGTATCCTCTGATACCACGATCTCTTCCATCGTCTTTCCGGCTGCAAGCTGCTTTGACAGCTTTTCAACCGTTGGCTGCATCAAAGGATACATCGTTTCTACGCTTTCACTCAGATTTACAAATTCCACTGCCTTAACCCGGTCTTCGTCCAATGATAACTGAAGATTCACTACGCTGTCTCCAATCGTCAATTCTTTCGTATAAACACCGGCTTCATATTTTTGATCTCCGTTGCTTTGTGCCGTTGTCTTAGAGTCATTCTTTCCTGTGAAAAGAAAGCCCAGAAGTACAAAAAGCACGATCACGGCAATACCAACAAATATTGCGGCTGTGATCACCTCTTTGGAACGTAAGACGACTATTTTGGTATTCGACATAGGAATCTGCCCCCATCCTTATATTGATAGTAACAGTATATGACACCAAAATGCAGATTAGAACTACTTTACATCTGATCTAGCGATCAATAATCGGAAATTGCGAATACGAATGCAAGTCGATAACATCTTCTTCGATTCTCTTTAACTGATCATAGATGTCCGTTTCGATCCGGTCCTTTACCGAATCCAGATCTTTTCTCTCAAACCCTCTACAGAACATTTATAATTAGGGTTATTAAGCACACGCGAAACAGTAGCCGGTGATGTTATTGTATGTCCTCCTACATTCATTCAATATATGGATTTTTTACTTTCGTTTTAATAAATCTTAATAAATATAGAAGAATATCATCTGATAATATTGACATAATATAAGTATGCGAATATAATAGCAGCATAAGATTAGGTCAGGAAGCGTACGACGCCCTGGCCATTTTTTTTAATAGGAGGTACAAAAGCTGAAAGAATTTAAAACATTTAACCAACAACTAACCATATTACGCAGCAGAGGAATGATTGTTCCAACAGATGGCAGACCAAAACGATTTTTAGAACAAGAAAATTATTATAATGTAATAAATGGCTATAAAGATCTGTTCTTATGTAAAGACAATCAGGGGCAGGTAATCATACTTAGTAAGAAATCAATGTGCCCATGGTGAGCGTCTTTATAACTCTGATTACAAAAATATTCGTGTAGCTAATATTGCCAATTATTATAACATAACAAATTATAATAACATAACAAATTATAATAACAGACGTATTTTTGTTGCCATTCTTTACCTTAAAATATTGCTTAATAAATCGTATTACAAGAAATTTCATTCCGAATTAAATGAAATCTTTTGCAAATATAATAGTGAATTTCAAACAGTTAGTTTTAATGATATTCTAAACATTATGAGAATTGATCGATCAGAACTTGAAAAATTAAAACCATAGATCAAATATCTTTGCTTTTAAAAAGTGCAAAGCCAGCGCTTTGCACTCCAAGAATTGCTAAAGCAATTCTTGTTGGTGCACCACCACTGTACGAGCAGTTTCCTATTCCATAAAAAAAGACACCCGAATTCTATTCCTATATACTGCCCCCCAAAAAGTCAGACCAAAATCTAACATTTAAAGGTCAGTCCATAACACAAATAGAAACCAGGTGTCTCTTATTGTAAATTCATGAATGACAAAATATCATTACAAAGAAATCTGACTCTCAACCTTCCGGCAATTTGCTATTTATTAAAATCCTCTTCGTCTCCATGAAGCCAAACAAAGTCCCGATTCTACTTTCCACAAATTACTCTGACAACAAATCAATCTTCTGAGTCATTCTCTTCTAAATATTCCTCTGTTGTTTCATCTGAGTCAATTTCCTCTTCCTCATCGGATTCGTCTGTATCCTCATACACCTCTTCCGTCTCTTCGTCAGTATCTTCTGTCTGGTTTTCCCGCTCTTCATTTTCATTTTCGATCAATCGGAATGCCTGTCCTGCAAATCCACTGATCGTCAAAAATACACATGCCGGACCAACTAATATACCTAACAATTTTGTAGTTGCACTAAAAGTAATTACAAAATATTCCACTAACAAAACGACAAACAGAAAAATTGTTTTTGGAAAATACTTCATCTGGATCGAATATGAATTACGCATTGTATTAATGATCGAATTCTCATATCTTGCTTGCAAAGCAAATGCATAAGCAATATGCATATATGCCAGGAAACCGGCAACGATTCCAATGATCAAGTATCCTGTTGTGCTATAGCCGATTTTTTTTGCGGCTCCATAGAACTGAAAATCAAGATACAATGCATATACAGCGATCAATGTGATCACACCAAGGATCATTCCATCTTTGAAATTCTCACGATATGCTTTCAAAAAAGGTTTTGCAATATATCCTTCTTCTTCATCTACCATCCGCAAGGTAATGGAAAATGCGGCTGTTGTTGCCGGACCGATCAAAAGAAGCGGGATCCAGCTAAACACACGGTAAGAACCAAAGCCGGCTAAGACAATGATTCCTTCTATGATAAACTTTGCTGCAACTCCGCTGCAAAGAAGCCACATTACATTTAACTTGAGCATATCAAGCAATCTGTTCATAAACTTATAAAAGGGACTGTCAATCGAAAAAAAACTACTCATTTCTATATCCATTTCTGTGCATTTGCTACTATCATCTTTTAAATAATCGTATGCACTCTCTTATTGTTTTAACATTATTTTCTCTAATTTATAAAAAAGTGCAAAGCCAGCGCTTTGCACTCCAAGAATTGCTAAAGCAATTCTTGTTGGTGTACCGCTACTGTACGAGCATTTTCCTATTCCATGAAATAGGGCTGTTCATATGGAACAGCCCTACCGTCATATTATCATTTTTTAATTATTTAGATGTGATTGCATCTTCTAAGCTCTTACGTCTGTTAGCTTCGTTTGTAGACCAATCTACGCACTCTTTGTAACCATACTGCTCACACTTCTTAATCATGCTGTTTACGATCTTGTCGTATGCAGCATCTGTCTTAGCGTAGATAGCTTTCCAAGAACCATTCTTGATCTCATCAGTTACCTGTGACCATGTTGTCTTTAACTCATCAGACTTTTCGCTCTTTGTATAAGATGTACCAGGAGCTACGACATATTTGCTTTTCTCCATGTAGTCATTTACACCCGTAGCACCGGTCTTATCACGCCAATCTTTCTCGATATCACTTGAAGCTGCTGAAAGGTTGCTCTTCCAGTTATCTGAGTTGTATGTTTCACCGTTTGAATCCGGGTTAGAAGCATCTACAGACCATGTAGTGTTTACAATCTGTAATGTACCATCCTGGAAAGTACCCTTATGACCGTTACCAATCTTAGTCTGTTTATTGTTGTTACACTCTTTACCTAAATCAGTGAAGTATGTGTTGCCTTCTTTATCATAATCCCAGCATACGCCCTTAGGACCGTAATCCATTGTAAGACGACCTTCCGGAGTACAGAAGTAGTTGATAACTTCCATACATAACTCAGGATATTCTGTTGTAGCACCGATTGACCAGATACGATCTCCACCCTGTGGGTTCATACCATAAACAATTGGTGTGGCTTCCGAAGGTTTCATACAGTTCATCATCTTACCTGCTTCTGTATGAGCTTTCTTATTATAAGCTAATGATCCGGAATAATTAAAGATAGAGAACATTGTTCCACCATTCTGTACTTTCTCGATCATCTTATCATATGTCTGAGTCATTGAGTCAGGATCTATTAATCCATCCTGATATAAGTTGTTATAGAATTTTAACATCTGAAGGTATGGACCATTCTTCTCTAATGCATCATGGAACTTACCATTCTGAGGATCATATAATCCACAGCCTAACTCATCATAACCATAGTAAGCAGTAGCTGTAGCTTTAACATACATAACCATTGCATCATCCCAGTCAGGCCATAATGAAACAGCATATGTCTTATTACCAGAGTCATCCGTCGGACACTCTTTCACCATATTTTTCATTAATGTTTCGAAATCGTCTAAATTCTTAACTTCAGGATAACCTAATTTCTTGTAAAGATCCCAACGAACATCCCATGTATAGAAGAATGATTCATGATCTTCACTTGAAGTAGCTACGTTATGACCAAAACCATAAAGAGTATCTTTTGCACCATTTGTAATAGTAGAAGTTAATTCCTGATTCTTCTTAATCGCATCAGGCATATGCTTTTTAATATATGGACCATAATCCTTTAAGATATTATCTTCATTCCAGTCATATAAAAGACCATTCTTTACCGCTGTTGGGTATTTATCACTGTCATTACCCCAAACAACGATATCACCCAAGTTACCATCTTCCATACGTGTCTCGTAAACACCGTCACCATCAGGAATAATATTTAATTTAACTTTGAACTTGTCCTTTAAGATATCAGCGATCCAACCTGTCTGGACACCTGAATAGTTTGCTAACTGACTGTATACATCAAGTGTAACAATCTCACTTTTCTTAGAACCACATCCTGCCAAGAAAGATGTACTTCCAACGATCATGCTTGTTGCTAAAAGCATAGAAGTTGCTTTTTTTGTAAAATTCTTACGCATTATTTTTTCCTCCTCTCAAGAAAATGCATTTTTAATAGATTCATTTTACAGTCACAGCAGTTTACACTCTGCTGTGACCAATATTTTAATTTTAATAATGTTACGAGTACATTAACCCTTAACAGCACCTAACATAATACCCTTTTCGAAATATCTCTGCATGAATGGATATACACAGAAGATAGGAATAACGGATACCATGGAAATCGTGTACTTAATAACCTTAGAGTTCAATGCCTGCTCCATAGCCTGCTGTGCTGCTGTTCCACCCTGACTCATCAAAGTACCAAGGTTTGATGACTGGTTCAGGTAGTTGTACAATCTATGCTGCAATGTAAAGAGCTTTTCATTACCCTGCATCAGGATCAAAGAATCCTGGAATGAGTTCCAATGTCCTACTGCACCGAAAATAGCGATTGTAGCAAGAATCGGTTTACTCAAAGGCCAGATCAGCTTACGGAACACTACCATATAAGAAGCACCATCAATAAAGGCACTTTCTTCAAGCTCTGCCGGTATGGACTCTATATACGTCTTAACCAGAATAATATTATACGGAGCTACGATCGTAGGAATGATGTAAGCTAAATAATTCTTTGTCAAACCTAACAATGCCATGTTCAAATACCAAGGGATCAGACCGGCATTGAAATACATAGTGATAACGAGGAAACGATACCAGAAACTTCTGTGCCACATTTCCTGCTTTGTTACGATGTAACCTACGAAAGCGGAAGCAACTACCATGAGTGCTGTACCGATCAATGTTCTTGAAATGGTTACGATAAAGGAAGTACCAAGATCACCTACCTCACGTAACGCAATATAGTTATCAACGTTAAATCCCTTTGGATAGAAGTTGATCAAACCTCTTTTTACCAATTCGTTATCTGATACCGTGTTGATAAACAGATAGTAGAATGGGAAAATACATGTAAGTGTAAATGCTGAGAAGAAAATATAGTTAAAGATGTTAAAGATCACATCGCCCGGCTTAGTACGGTACATCTTTTTATGCTTTTTGTAATATGCTTTTTCTCTCTTAGCATCAAGCTTTTCCTGTGCTGTCTTTGCCATTTTTCTTCACCTCCTATATGATACTCTCGCCACGAAGCAGTTTTGACATACCATTTGCGGCGAACAGTAAAACGACACTGATTACAGATTTGAACATACCTACTACAGTAGATAATGGAATACTACCATTACCAATACCTAATTTATAAACGTATAAATCTAATACACGGATAGACTCTCTGTTCTCAGCGTTTTCGAATACGAGGTACTGGTCAAGACCATTACTGAGAATACCGGCAATAGCCATTAACAATAACACGAAGAATGTTGGAAGCAGACCCGGAAGAGTGATATGACGCATCTTCTGGAAACGTCCCGCACCATCCACGGTAGCCGCCTCATACAATGACTGGTCGATACCGGAAATACCTGCTATGTAAATGATTGCGCTCCAGCCTACACCTTTCCATGTACCCCAGCCCCACATCTTAACCCATGTGAAGGAGTTACCCATCAGGTAGTTATGACCTGGCGCATTCTGTGACATCAAACCAACCTCTTTTGCAAATGTGTTAATGAAACCATCTGTTGAGAAAATAGAAAGCGCTACGGCATATACAAGTACCCATGAAATGAAGTTAGGGATTGTTGTAAACGCCTGTACAAAACGACGGAAATTCATGTTACGGACTTCACAAAGGAATACAGCGAAAATCATAGGAATCCAGCTTGTGATGATATTTAAACCACTGATTGCCAATGTGTTTTTCATAACGTTGATAACATCATTTCTTGTTGCAGAGTTCTTAAATAAGTAAGCAAACCATTTAAGACCTACAAAGTTGTCTGATGAAAGCGTTCCACCTGACTTGTAATCGAAGAATGCGTATCTCCATCCATAAAGAGGAAGGTAGCAGAATAAGAAACCAAGGATTGCAAACGGAAGGAACATCAGGAATAATTTGTACTTTGATTCCATCTCAAACTTCTCACCAGGCAGTGCCTTTGGAGTCTTAGCAAATAATACTAAAGAAAGTATCAGAATCACAACAGCGATTCCACCGAAGACAAATACACCAACCGGCATAGAAGGTGCAACTTTGTCCACACGATTTGTATCCTGAATCAAAATGTAACCTACGAAACAAACTGCATATCCAACTACTTCTGCAATTGCTCCGATAATAGAGAATTTTAAGCCAAATCTCTGAAGCTTGTTGTTACCCATTGATGTACAAACGCCAACACCTGTTGCCATGATACCAAGTACCGCGATCACCGCACCAATATAAGTAACTACGAATGTTGTCTCATCAACCCAATTCATACGAAATGCTCTCGCACAGTCACTAATAAGACTGTTGTAAGAAATGGCTGATGTAAATAATGAAATCTTGTCACTAACCAGACCGCAGATCTTAGCCGGGTTAGCGATTGGGAAGAACGCCATGATGATCGCAAGCACGGCAATCACACGCTGCACAATCCAAAGACTGCTTAACGTCCCTTTCTTCTCGGTTATTTCTTCTTTCATAATGACCTCCTTGTTTTGTATTTCAGTGTTCGCTTCAAAAAACGAATAGAACTTTTCTACTATTATTTTATCAAAAAGTGTATTTTAAAAATACCATAATTTATGGATTGAAAATACACATATTTTTCACACTTTTTAAACTGTTTGTTCGCACTTCTTTTTTATTATGAAATCATACAGAGAATATGCAGACAAACGTAAAAACAATTTAGACATGAAAAAAAGAGGAAAAGAGATGAGATTGTATTTCAAATCTCATCTCAAGATCTCCTCAATCATTCTCTGTCAGAATGAATTATTTTTTCTTTTTCTTTGAAGTTACAACAACTACAACACCTGCAACTACAACGACAGCTACAACTACTACGATTGGAATAACCGGTACACTTGACTTGCTGTCATCTTTCTTATCGTTTGACTTTGCTGCCGGTGTAGGAGTAGCTTCTTTTGCATCCGGATCGTCCTTTGCAAAACCGGAAACAGTAAATGTTACTTCCACAGAATCATTAGGAATCTGGAACTCCGTCTTTAATTCCTTTGTATTTCTATATGTGTTAGCTGTGTTAAAGCAAAGTGTATGTGGAGCATCTTCTGCTTCTTCATCAATAATGGCATTGTCCTGTGTTAATTTTGTAATACCATCAATCTTTGTCTTAACATTTGTGATCTTAACAGTGTCATTAGAAGGGATATCTGTAGATACACCTACGAATTTAACATGTGTGTTACCATCGTTTGTAACGCATCCGTTTAATCCTTTAACGCCAACTGTATATGTACCATTACCTTTGATCTTAACGTCAGTGATCTGACCATCAACAGGCTTAGCTTCTTCTACATCTAATGTAGTAAGCATCTTGTCCCAGTTTGCATTGTCGATACCGGTTTCCTTCTTGAAGAACGGATCTCTGAATACCCAACATCCATCTGCCTGGAACATAAAGTATGCATTGTACTCTCCATTTGGATCAAAATCCTTTTTACCAAGTGCGATTGCCTCTTTCGTAGGATCATTTGCTGCAAATGCTACGGAAGGGATCACTGTTACGCCAAGAGCTAAAGCCATAGCACCGGCTGTAATTGCTGAAACGATTTTCTTTAATGATTTTCTCATTACCATTTCCTCCTCTTATTTTTACTCAACATAACGACATTCTCATGCCTGTATTTGAGTATACCATAAAAATCAACAAAAGTAACCTTATTTTTTTGACATGTTTACCCACATTATTTCACTTTTGCATTTAAAAAAGAGTTTTTTAGGGTATTTTCCACAAAAAACTCTTTTCTGATATGGTTACTTTTGTATCTGTTATGCAATCTTTTCCATTTTTAGATGTATTTTTGAATCTCTTGTGGAATTTCTGCCGGAAAACAGATTGTAATACAAGTTCCTTTCCCCTCTTCACTCCTGATCGATACACCATACGGCTCGCCATATAATATGGTAATTCTCTGATTCACATTATTGATTCCGATATGATCATTTTCCGAATGAATTCCTTCTCTGAGTGCTTTACGAATCTTTCCTAATGTATAATAATTCATTCCTGCACCGTTATCTTTAATCTGAATTTCAATATCTTTTTCTTTCTGCATAACATGCACTTCCAGATATCCATCATTTTCTTTCGACTCCAGACCATGTGCAAATGCATTTTCCACAAACGGCTGCATGATCAGCGGGATGACCATGATAGAAGTATCAACATTATCGTCTACAATAACTTTTGAATGGATTCTGTCTCCAAACCGATAATTCTGAATTACAAGATAATCTTCGATCAATGTGATCTCTGACTGCAAGCTGACCATCTGATCACCAACCTGTATATTTCTTCTCATGATCTTTGCAAGGTTTTTTACCAGTTCTTCGATCTCAGGTTCTTTGTTAATCTTTGCTTTCATACGGATCGTTTCCAATGTATTATATAAGAAATGGGGATTGATCTGGCTTGCAAGCATTTTAAATTCAACTTCTTTTTGCTTGGTATGCAGCTTTTCTTTCTGAACCTGTTCATCAACCACTTTGGTTGTCAGCTTTTGAATATCCTGCATCATCTGTTCTAACTCCTGGTACAGCTCAGCTGCCTCATCTGTTCCATCGATCGGCTCTACTTCCTTATATCTGCCTACCGCGACTAAATGCATCTGTTCACGCAGCTTTTTAATACGATGCCCAAACAGATTCGAAAAGAGCAGGATCAAAAAGATTGACATTATAAGGCCGAGCAATACTGTAACAATACTGATCAGATTTGTTTTATTAAAATCAACCAGTAAAGCTCGTGAACTTTGGACTCGCACGATCGTATAACACGATCCCGTATCATCAGGATAAATTTTTTGATAGGTTACCAGATACTCACTAATACCATTAACCACTTTTTGAGTTCCCAGATTTTTACGATAAGAATTCAAATTTGCGATCAGAAAATCATTATCGTTTGTAATTTCAAAATTTGTTGCGATCACATCATCGGGGCCATACACCAATACGGAATTGTCTGTTCGTTTAATCACTTTTTTCACAGTTCGTTCGGGATTCAAGCGTACGGCAAGCACAGCTATTGTTTTACCGGAAGAATCCTGAATACTACGTGTAAGCTGGATCACATTTTCTGATTTTGTCTCATCAAAGAAATAAGACCAATAACTCTCACCATTCCGGTAACAGGTGGGCAGATACCAGTTAAGCTTTTTGATATCCCCTCCACCCGAATAGCTGAAATACCGGTTCGATGCGATCGTTCTGTTCTTTACATAGATCTTGATATCATAAATCTCTTCCTTATAATATTCGAGATATTTATCAATAAACTGCATGCTGACACAGTCTTGTGTAAACTCATCGGTATCTTTATATTCCTTTTGTGCGATCTTCGTAATAATATTACGGACCGCCGCATCACTATAGATCTGTTTCCCCACATCTGTAGCAACTTCCATAGATTCTTCTATACTGGAGCCGATCAGGGCAACCTCCTCCTGCTGTGCTTTTTTATTCTGCTCCAGAATCAGATTACGGCTCTGCTGACTGATATAAAATGTTGCAATTACAAAAGGAATAATTCCCCCTATTATATATATAAGGAACATTCTCTTTCCGAAACTGATACTTTTTGCTATATCCAGCACCTTATACCATCTGTATTTTCTTTTTTTCATTCTTTCTATTCACCAATCTTAAACTGTACCTGAACCGGACTTTTTAACGGTTTACCGGATAGTGATGTTACTTTCGTTGTAATATTCAAAATATATGATTCATCCTGTGCATATGGTTCGATCGGTTCGATCTCGATCTCATTTTCAATTGAATTATAACGGATCGCCGTCTTTAATGGCGACATATTCATCGTTGTTACATACAGGTTTACATTATTGACTGTCTTAGGATCCAAAGGCACATTAAACTTAATTTTCCACAAAAAATTTCCTGTCTTAAATTTCAGATCCTGTTTTACTTTATTCTCCAATCCTTCTGTCATAGATTCAAATGCCAAATAATTTGCCATAATTATCTCTCCGTTTCTCCTCTGATCAGACCTCTTTGTATCCAATCCTCTATCTTAGTTTATTTCCATATTATCTTTCATTTTAACACACATCCTGTTTTTTGTGTATATCTAATTATAAGTGTATCGTATCTGTTATTTTTTTGTTATAATTATGTTTAGAAAAATAAGGGAGGTTACCCTCTATGGCAAAGATAAATTTTAAGCCCGGCAACATGCTCTATCCTTTACCGGCTGTATTGATAAGCTGTGGTGATATTGATGGTGAATCCAATCTTTTTACTGTTGCATGGGCAGCTACTGTATGCACAAATCCGCCAATGGTTTCGATTTCTGTCCGCCCGGAACGTTATTCCTATGACATGATCCGCAGGCAAAAAGAGTTTGTGATCAACCTGACGACAAAAGATCTGGCTTTTGCAACTGATTATTGCGGTGTCCGTTCCGGCCGGGACTATGATAAATGGAGCGATTGTCACCTGACAAAAGAAAAAGCAGATCAGGTCCTATGCCCGATGATCAAAGAATCACCTGTCAATATTGAATGCAAAGTCTCGCAGATTCAGGAATTAGGTTCGCATCATATGTTTATTGCTGATGTTGTTGCTGTTCATGTAGATGATACATTGCTAGATGAACATAATACATTTCATTTAAACGACAGTAATCTGATCTCTTATTCACACGGAACATATCTGACGCTCGGAGAGCCGGTCGGTAAGTTTGGATATTCCATTCAAAAAAAGAAAAAAAAGAAAGAACACAAACGAAAAGCAAAGTCATAAAATATACTATGACAATGTCAGCAACAGATTCATATACTATATAGCAACAGATCCTGTTAACAATGGTATACAAAGAACCGGCGTTTTTGATGCTATTCATGGTATAAAAGGGAGCACTTATGAAAATAACCTATATAAAAATCCGCAACTTCAAATCTATTCGCGATATTGAGATCTGTGACATTGAAAATGCATTGATCTTAGTCGGTAAAAACAGCACCGGCAAAACTTCTATCATTGATGCACTCTTATTAACTGCCGGTAAAACCCAAGTGGAAGATTACCAGTATCGTGACGCAAACACATCTATTGAAGTTTCTTTGCACATCGAATTTTCTACGGAAGATCTCGAATATTTTCACAAAAAAGGAACATTAAACAAGCTGCGTGATTATGATGCATGGTATCAGGAATTCTGCACAAAACTTCCTTCCTTTCAGGATAATGTACTTTCTTTTACCTGCATTATCACACCACAAAAGAAAGTACGTTATGACGATGGATTCCAAAAAAACAATCCATATATATTAGAAGTTTTTCCAAAAATCTACCATATCGATCAGACGCGAAACTTAGAAGCATTACAAAATGATGTATTTAATTTTTACGACAAAGAATCTTTCCAAAAACTCAAAGACAACCAATGTACTTTTGATGCGACAAGAACCTGCAACCGCTGCTTTCAGTGCATTGGACTGATCAACAAAAAAACACCGGAGGAACTAACTCTTTTTGAAACAGCACGACTTTTACAATACAAACTTTTTCATACGAACCTGAATGAATTTGCCAAAAAAGTCAATGAACATTTCCATGCGAATGCAAGTCCATCACAGGATATCCAATATGTTATGAATTATGATATTGACAGTCTGCTCCATATTGATACTTTAGTACGTAACAAGGTCCGTGGTGGTTCTGTCGGTTCGATCAATCTGCTTAGTGAAGGCTTAAGAAGTATTTATGCTCTTTCTTTTCTGGAGGCTTATATCGAAGAAGAAGATACTCTTTCTTGCATTATCATGATCGAGGACCCCGAAATCTATCTTCATCCACAGCTCCAGAAGGTAGCAAGTGAAATTCTTTACCGCCTTTCAAAGAAGAATCAGGTTTTATTTACAACACACTCCCCGAATCTGATCTTTAACTTTTCTACAAAGCAGATCCGCGAAATCATTCTTGATGAAGAATATTACACTATCGCACGTCAGGATACGGATATTGATGTCATTTTAGATGACCTTGGATATACTGCAAATGATCTGATGAATGTCAGCTTCGTCTTTATTGTAGAAGGCAAACAGGATAGCAACCGCCTGCCGCTGCTTTTAGAAAAATATTATTCCGAAATCTATGATGATGACGGCAAACTGCAGCGAATTACGATCATTCCTACTAATAGCTGTACAAATATTAAAACGTACGCAAACTTAAAGTACATCAATAAATTATATTTGAAAGATCAGTTTTTAATGATCCGCGACAGCGATGGAAAAAACCCAAAATACCTAAAGAAGCAGCTTTGTAACTATTACAGCCAGCGAGCCAAAGAAGATTTAGGCAATCTGCCAAAGATTGAGCCGAAAAATGTATTGATCTTAAAGTATTATTCCTTTGAAAATTACTTTTTAGAGCCATCCGTTATGAAAAAGATCGGCGTGATCCGTTCCGAAGAAGATTTTTACAATATTCTTTATAAAAAATACAAAGACTACTTATTTAAATTGAACAGTTTCAAAAAGCTGCTGCGCACAAAAAATTTCAGGATAAAAAATAAACAAGACATAAAAGACCATATAGAAGACATAAAAATATATGTCAGAGGCCATAATCTGTTTGACATTTTCTATGGACGCTATCACGGAACAGCCGAACAGGAAATCCTCAAAAAGTATATTGATGCCGCACCACGCGAAACCTTTCAGGATATTTTTGATGCGATCGACTCTTTTGTATACTTTGAAAACAGAAAAAAATGATGACAACAAAAACAGCCATACAGGATGGAGACGAATTTTTGTCACTTTTGTGTCACAAACCTTTTTTCTTGTTGACATAACATAAGTTTTGTTTATAATATTGTTATGTGTTGTTTTTTGCTTATTTTTACAAAAGGCAGGAAACACATTCGACAATTGAGACAAAATGCAGAGGTTTTTGTTAAAAAAATGTATTCTTCTTCTGCGACACAATACATTTTATGTGCACGAATTGCCATAAAATGTATTTTAAACTATAATAGTGAGATACTTATTTTGACTTATCAGACTGGACTTACAGATATTATATAAATTTTAATGCAATATACAAAAGAGAGCGAAATTGGATTTTATGAGGTGCAATATGGAAAATCAATATATTATTAAAGGCGGTGTTCCTCTCCGTGGAGAGGTTACGATCGGTGGTGCTAAAAATGCTGCTTTAGGCATACTTGCCGCTGCAATTATGACAGATGAAACGGTTTTGATCGACAATCTTCCTGATGTAAACGATATTAATGTTTTATTGACTGCAATTGAGGGGATCGGAGCTACAGTCAACAGGTTGAGCCCACATGCGGTAGAAATTAACGGCAGTACCATTGGAGCTGTAACGATTGATTACGATTCCATTCGTAAGATTCGTGCTTCATACTACCTGCTCGGTGCGTTGCTGGGCAAATATCAAAAAGCAAAAGTAGCGTTACCGGGTGGATGTGAGATTGGAAGTCGTCCAATTGACCAGCATTTGAAAGGATTTCGTGCACTTGGCGCTACGGTCAACATTGAACATGGTATGATCGACACTTTTGCGGAAAATCTGGTTGGAAACCACATTTTCCTTGATGTTGTTTCTGTCGGTGCAACGATCAATATTATGTTAGCTGCCTGTATGGCAGACGGAAAGACTGTATTGGAAAATGCCGCCAAAGAGCCACATATTGTAGACGTAGCAAACTTCTTAAACAGTATGGGTGCAAATATTAAAGGAGCCGGTACCGATAAGATCCGTATTACCGGTGTATCAAAGCTACACGCAAGTGAATATTCGATCATTCCGGATCAGATCGAAGCCGGTACTTTTATGGTAGCTGCTGCCGCTACAAGGGGCGATGTTCTGATCAAAAATGTCATTCCAAAGCATTTAGAAGCAATTACCGGAAAACTTACGGAAATCGGTGCATTAGTCGAAGAATTTGATGATGCTGTCCGTGTATCCGCAACCGGCAGATTAAGCCACACACAGGTTAAAACTTCTCCATATCCGGGATTTCCTACAGATATGCAGCCTCAGATTGCAACACTTCTGGCTCTTTCTGAAGGCACAAGTACCGTTACGGAAAGTATTTTTGAGAACAGATTTAAATATATTGATGAACTTTCCCGCATGGGAGCAAATGTAAAAGTAGAAGGAAATGTTGCTATTATCGAAGGCGTTTCGGGATTTACCGGAGCTGCTGTTTCAGCACCAGATCTGCGTGCCGGAGCTGCATTAGTAGTAGCTGCATTGGTGGCGGATGGTTATTCAACGGTCGATTCGATCAAGTTCATTGAGCGAGGTTATGAATGTTTTGAGCACAAACTGAATCAGCTCGGTGCGCGAATGGAAAAAGTTGAAATTGATGACGATAGAGCCATTCAAAAGTTCAAGCTGAAAATCGGATAGATATCTATAAAGAGCTTTTGCAACATAGGCAGAAAACCTACGAAGCAAAGGCTCTTTTTTTAGACAGATCATTTCATAAAAACATTTTTATTTTTTTAGAACTTTTTGTCAGCCTATACCGGAGCAGATAACTTGCAAATATCCCCCAAAAAGCGTATTATTAAAGTATCTATACGATAGAATAATTCTAAAATTCAAGCATTGCACGCTTGTCGCCCATTGTGACGGATAATTTCATTTTATCGTTTATGTATGCTACACAAGGGGCAACTTTTAACCAGATCAAACCAGGAGATTTTTAACAAATGAGAGGACGTTTTATAACTTTTGAAGGAATTGACGGCTGTGGCAAAAGCACACAGATCGAACTGTTAAAACAAAAGATCGAGCAGCAGGGAACACGCTGTTATGAAACCCGTGAACCCTCTGACGGTCCGGTAGGATGTATGCTTCGTCAATGTCTTACAAAAAGAATCGAAGCAGATGAACGCACTCTGGCTGCCCTTTTTGCATCAGATCGTCTGGATCATCTTTTTAATAAAACAGACGGCATTTGCCAGAAGTTAGACGAAGGAATTCATGTAATCTGTGACCGCTATGTATTATCCAATTATGCCTACCAAAGTGTACGCGCCCCATTAAACTGGGTGATGAGCCTGAATTCGGTAGCAAACGATACCGTCAAACCTGATTGCCATATATTTATTGATGTTACTCCTGAAGTATCTTTAGAACGTATGGCAAAAGGACGTTTTCATACAGAACTTTTTGAAACAAAAGAAAGATTGACAGAGGTCAGAAACCGTTATCTTTCTCTGATTGAGCAGCTAAAAGACAAAGAAAAAATTATTGTCGTTGACGGAGACCGGTCCGTAGATCAGATTGCCAATGCTATCTGGAAAGAAGTCTCTGCTCTTTTTTAAATAAGTATTGATAAGGAGGCGATAACTGTGGATTTAAAAGTTACTAATCTTGCACAGATACAACAACAAAATGCACTTTCGAATCTTCCTGAAACAGATGGCTCTTTTCGATTTGCTTTACTCAGTAACCTGCAGGAAAATGAACTACAGTCCCAGCTTGCCTTCATGATGGAAGAGATCACACAACAGGGAAACCGGATCAGCAAGCGTATGGACGTTCGCGATATGAAACAGTATCGCAAACTGATCAAAGAATTTATTAATGAAATCTCTACACATTCCCATAAATTCAGTCGTGAAAATTTTCTTGACCGTAAAGGCCGGCATCGTGTATATGGAATTATCAAGCAGATCAACCAGACATTAGACGAACTTGCAGAGGAACTTCTGGAAGAAGAGAAAGATCATCTTGCCATTTTGCAAAAGGTTGATGAAATACGTGGTTTGATCCTTGATATTTTTACCTGATGCAAATAAAGAAAACAGGTACATACATTTCTTTATATTATGATAAATATAACGTCAGTACACTACTGTACATTCAGTTTTTTATAAAGTAAATAAGTGTATATTTGAATACACGGATTGGAGTAATAATGGCTAATTTTAAAGATATAATCGGACAAGACCAGATTAAGACACATCTTTTAGATGGCATTTTACAGGGAAATATTTCCCACGCTTATATTATTAATGGCGAAACAGGATCAGGCAGACGTTTACTTGCATCTGCCTTAACAAAAGCCCTGCTTTGCGAGAATCGTTCTGCGCAGGGAGATGCCTGTGGCGTGTGTAAATCCTGCAAGCAGGCAGACTCAAATAATCACCCGGATGTCCGCTTTGTAACACATGAAAAAGCAAGCATCAGTGTAGATGATATCCGTGAGCAACTGATCAATGATATTACGATCAAACCTTATAGCAGTGCTTACAAAATATACATTATCCCGGATGCAAACAAAATGACAGAACAGGCACAAAATGCCCTTTTAAAAACAATTGAAGAACCACCGGAATATGCTGTGATCTTATTAATTACGGAAAATTCCAAAAATCTGTTAGATACGATCCAGTCACGCTGTATTACATTAAATACACGTCCTTTGACAAAAGCTGAGATCAAGGAATATCTGATCAAAAACCTTCAGATGGACGAAGATCAGGCAGACATTGCTGCTGCTTTCTGTCAGGGAAATGTCGGAAAGGCAATTCATTTTTCTTCAGACCAGAATTTTCAGGAAATGAAAGCTGAAACACTTTCTTTATTAAAACAGATCGATAAAATGGATGTTCCTGAAATCATGCAACAGATTAAGAGCTTTTCACAAAGAAAATCCTCAATGGACGATTATCTTGATCTGATGCTTTTATGGTATCGTGATGTTCTGATGTTTAAGATTACAAAAGATACGAATATTCTTTTATACCGTGAAGAATACAAAGCAATTTCCGAGCAGGCTTGTATTCATAACTATCAGAAGATCGAGAACATTATCAAAGCGATCGACAATGCAAAAGTCCGTCTTGCTGCTAATGTCAACTTTGATATAACAATTGAATTACTTCTTTTGACAATAAAAGAAAATTAAACCGGACGAAAAAGAAAGGAAATTATATAGATTATGGTATTGATTATAGGGGTTCGTTTTAGAAAATCGGGTAAAGTGTATTACTTTGATCCACTTGATCTTGATATCAAGAAAAACGATCATGTTATTGTAGAAACCGCAAGAGGTGTAGAATACGGAACTGTTGTACTAGCGCCAAAAGAAGTCGAGAAAGAAAAGATCGTACAGCCATTAAAACCGGTTATGCGTATCGCCACACCACAAGATGATGCAACAAGTATCGAAAATGAAAAGAAAGAAAAAGAAGCTTATAACATCTGCTTAGAAAAGATTACAAAACACAATCTTGAAATGAAACTGATTGATTCAGAATATACATTTGACCGTAATAAACTGTTGTTCTACTTTACAGCAGACGGACGAATTGATTTTAGAGAGCTTGTAAAAGATTTAGCAGCTGTTTTTCGTACCCGTATTGAATTACGTCAGATTGGTGTACGTGATGAGACAAAAATGATCGGAGGCATTGCAATCTGTGGAAGACCCCTTTGCTGTCACACTTTCCTGTCTGATTTTGCACCGGTATCGATCAAAATGGCAAAAGAGCAAAATCTGTCATTAAATCCTGCTAAAATCTCAGGAGTTTGTGGTCGTCTTATGTGTTGTCTGAAAAACGAAGAGGAAGCTTACGAATACCTCAATAAAACATTACCGCATGTTGGTACACAGGTCAGTACGATTGACGGATTTGAAGGAGAAGTACAAAGTGTCAGCGTATTAAAACAACGTGTTAAAGTTATCGTTACCATAGATAACGAAGAAAAAGAAGTACGTGAATATGACGTAGATGAATTAAATTTTGACAAAGGAAACCGTCCATCTAATATTCCAATTGCTCCGATTATACCGGATGAAGTGATTGATGAAAAAACAATCAAAGAATTAGAAGATCTGGAACAGAAAGATCTGGAAGATTCTGTTGCAGAAGAGGCAGATAATGCTGTTTCCAAGAATTCACACCGAAACAACCATTCAAAGAAATCATATAGAGATAACCGAAACAAAAACCATTCTTCTGCCGATCACTTTGCAAAAGATAATTCAAATAAAGAGAATCGAGCTAAAAACAATTCTTCTGCAGATTATATTGCAAAAGAGAATCCGTATAAAGAGAATCGAACTAAAAACGATTCTTCTACAGATTATATTGCAAAAGAGAATCCGCATAAAGAGAATAAAAACAAAGACAATTATAAAAAACGAAATTATAAGAAAAATTATCCAAATGCCGGTCAGAAAAACGCGAAGTATAATAATGCAGAACATACAGAACCGTTTACAAAAACGAATTCACATAACAATAATACTTTCAAAAACGCAGGCTCTGCAACCAGAGGAAATTATAAGAAATACAACAACAAGAATTCTTATTACTCCCATAAAGGCAATGTAAATAATTCGAAAAAAGAAACGGAGACTAAGTAAAAGATTATGATACAGCAGGACTACTTGCATGACGGAGAAAGACTTGACGATCTACAGCGTAACGGTTACCGGATCATTCAAAATCCGAAAAAGTTTTGTTTCGGCATGGACGCTGTCCTGCTTTCTTCTTTTGCTAAACTCACAAAAGGACAACGTGTACTGGATCTTGGCACAGGAACCGGCATTCTTCCCCTTCTGCTATGTGCAAAAACGCAGGCTGCTTCTTACGAAGCATTGGAAATTCAGGAAGAAAGTGCTGATATGGCACGCAGAAGTATTGCCTATAATCATTTGGAAGATAAGATTCATGTCACAACAGGAGATATCCGTAATACATCTGAAATCTACGGAAAACAGTCTTTTGATGCTGTTGTAACGAATCCACCTTATATGACAGATACACATGGACTGAAAAATCCGGATATGCCAAAAGCGATCGCTCGTCATGAAGTTTTATGTACTTTAGAAGATGTGATCCGTGAAAGTGCTGCCGTATTAAAACCAAAAAGAAGCTTTTTTATGGTGCATCGGCCTTTCCGCCTTGCCGAGATCATGCAAACAATGAGTAAATACCATTTAGAACCAAAAAGAATGTGTCTTGTTCATCCATATATTGATAAAGAGCCGAATATGGTTCTGATCGAGGGGGTAAAAGATGGCAGATCCCGTATCACGGTAGAACCACCAATCATTGTATACAAAAGCCCTAACGTCTATACAGACCAGTTGCTAAAGTTGTATGGATATCAGTAAAATACACAGGCAGATTTGTTATCATTTTAGGAATGATCATAAAAAATATAACATGTAATCTCGAAATCTTCTGAACAAAAAATTTTGAGATTACATTAACATAGAAACGAGGAAAACAATGGCTGGAACTTTATATTTATGTGCAACTCCGATTGGAAATCTCGAAGATATGACATTTCGCGCAATCCGCACATTAAAGGAAGTTGATCTGATCGCAGCAGAAGATACACGTAATACGATCAGACTTCTGAATCATTTTGAAATCAAAACACCAATGACAAGCTACCATGAATACAACAAAATAGAGAAAGCAGCATATCTGGTTCAAAAGATTCTGGATGGTACTAATGTTGCTGTCGTAACGGATGCCGGCACGCCGGGCATTTCCGATCCCGGTGAAGAACTTGTCCGCCAGGCATTAGAAGCAGGTATTACTGTCACCTCGGTTCCGGGTGCCTGTGCCTGTGTCACAGCTTTGATCCTATCCGGGCTTTCAACCAGACGCTTCGCTTTTGAAGCCTTTCTGCCACACGACAAAAAGGAAAGGCGTACGATCTTAGAAAGCCTGACAACAGAAACACGCACGACTGTGATCTATGAAGCACCACATCATTTAAAAGCCACACTTTTAGAATTATATAATGCTCTTGGTGACAGAAAGATCACCTTATGCCGTGAACTGACAAAATTACATGAAACGATACAGCAATTTACTTTAGAAACAGCAATCGACTACTATTCACAAAACGCCCCCAAAGGCGAATATGTCCTTGTACTTGAAGGGATATCTCAAAAAGAGCTTGACAGTCAGGCACAGGCTTCCTGGGAAGCAATTTCGCTTCCGGAACATATGGAACGATATCTAGCCCAAAACATGGATAAAAAAACTGCAATGAAAAAAGTCGCTCAGGACCGCGGCATCTCCAAAAGAGATGTATATCAGGCATTGCTGGAGCAAAAAGAGAACTAAGTTATTTGAAAACCTTATCTCAAATAACAGATTTATATTAATGGAATCGATCAGAAAATTTTATATAAAAATATCAAACTCCCGGATAAATTCATTTGAATCTATCCGGATTTTTTTACCGGTAATCACATGGTTTTCCCATATTTCTTTTATGACAGCTTCTTCTTTCTCTTCGATATGACATTTCATTACAAAGCATTGTCTGAATCAACACTTGATAGAAACGATTACTGATCTCAGATTGTCTTTTACATTTGCTCTTTTTAGCGATCCGGGAAGCCAAAAGCTCCACACTGACTTTATCAGGATAGGCATCATACATTAGACTTCCATCATATTCCATATAATCACAAGCATCTTCTATTGCCCTTTGAAGCTCTTTTACCTCATATGGGCATAAGTACCGGTTATCTTTTGCGATATGTTTCATTTTGATTTCCGTCAATTCTAATGGAAATGTCATTGAAATTCCTTTCTCATATTTTTTATTTTCCATATTGCCATTCCCTGCTTCCTGTCTGGTTTCTTAAAATATTTTATGTTTTTTCCCAAAAAAGGTTCTTGCTATACATTGTCTTTTTTTTGAAAACAAACTATACTATAAATTAGATTATTTTTGGAGGTTCTTATGAAACATTTATATAAATTTGTTGCTTTATTTTTCTTGTTTTTCTGTTCGCTTTTTTTCTTCGGACAAAGCATTCCATCCGTGTCGATCACTTCGACAACCGCATCAAGCTTACAGGATTCTACTTTTCCGATCATGTATCTTCAGGATGGAAACTATACGATCAATACGTTGCATGGCTACAGCAGTGAAATGCCAATCGGAAAGATCCGTGAATCGATCACTCCTTTAGACAACAGCAAAACATTTTCCGTAAAAATACAGCAAAATGAATCAAAGATCAAAAAGATTACTTATGAACTTCGCGATATTGCAAATCACAAAGTTTTAGAAACAAATTCCTATATGAGTTTTGATTCTGATGGAAAATATCTGACCTCGAAGATTACGCTGAATCAGGCACTTGATACCAGTACGGAATATGATATGCAAATCACTTTAACAACAAATGTCAGCAAGAAAATTCATTTTTATACACGTATCAAATACTACACAAACGATTTCTTTTTGCAGCAAAAACTGGATTTTGTTTCTTCTTTTCATAATGCAACATTAGATCCGCAATCAGGATTTAACATTTCATCCTATCTGGAAGCGACAACCAATGAGGATGCTACTCTTGCTAATGTAGATATTCATTCCAGCAAAAAAATGATTCAGTGGAACAACCTAAAACCAACAATCATTACAACGATCGTACCAACGATCAAAGAAATCAATATCGAAACAGCTGCCATTTATCAGGACTATTTTGTACAGATCGGCTCCGGTGATAATTTCGAAACATATCATGTGAAAGAAAATTACCGTGTCCGTTTCTCAGGTAACCGGATTTATCTTTTAAACTTTAACCGTACAATGGAATCGCTCTTTGATCCTGATCTGATTTCTGTTAAGAAAAGTGAACTTAAAATCGGCATATCTAACGCAGATGATTTGAATATCACAACTGCCGATAAAGACAAGAAAATGGCTTTTGTACGCAACGGAAGTCTTTGGTATTATGATCTTAGTAAAAAGAAATTAAATTGTGTCTTTAGTTATGCTAAAAATAAAAAAGATTATCTTCGTGATGAATATGATCAGCATGATATTCAGATATTAAACCTGGAAAAAGACGGAACGATGAGTTTTATGGTCTATGGTTATATGAACTGTGGTGATTATGAAGGCAGAGTGGGAATCCTTTTATATGATTACGATGCAAAGACAAACCAGATCACAGAAAGAGTCTATATACCGCTTGAAACGAGTTTCCAGCAGCTTAACCAGGATCTTGGTACATTTAACTATGTCAACACCAAAAACATCTTCTATTTCTCGTTAAACGACATTGTTTATGCTTATAATATTTCTTCTAAGCGTTACACGATCCTGACTGAAAATGCAACAAGAGATCATTTTTCCATGTTGAAAGCCGCAAAATGTTTTGTATGGTCCACTACCGACAAAAACGGTTTTGTCAACCAGATCACAATTCTTGATCTGAATACTTCAAAAGAATTGACGATCCAGTCACCGGATAATGAGAGTGTCGTTGTGCTTGGAACGATCGATGCTAATATTGTATATGGGTTTGTACGCAATTCCGATATTTATGAAGATTCCACCGGCGACGTTGTAAAACCGGCATACATTCTTAAAATATCCGATTGCAAGGGAAATATCCTGCGTGATTACCAAAGCAAAAACCGCTATGTGGAAAGTGCTTCTGTCGATGGCAATGTTATTCATTTGAAACGAAGTAAGAAAGTAAATGGTCATTTCCGTTCCGCTACATCAGATACGATCATGAACCAGATGGCAGAGGAAAAGACATCGATCGGACTGACAACGCGACTCACGAATAAAATGCTGACAGAAAAGTATATTTCTCTTCCTGCAGGTTATGTAATGGAACGGATGCCTGAGATTTCTTCTACGAAAAATGTAATGGTTACGGATAATACAACACTTCATTTTTCAAACAAAGATATCTCTACATCAATCAAATATTATGTATGCGCTAACGGAACGATCACAAAGTCCTATACGAGTGCTGCAAAGGCGATTTCCGAGGCTTATAAGGAAATGGGAACTGTCATTGATAACAAATCACATATTGTATGGGAACGTGGCGGAAAATTTATCAGCAAGAAATTGTCAACGATCAGTTATCCAAGTGATACTTCATCCAGCATAAAAGCCTGTACACAGATGCTTTTACAGGCTGCACAGGTAACAACAACAACCTCCGATCTTTCCGGCAAATCTATTTTGTCAATGTTGCAAAAGCATTTGGAGTATCCGGTCAGTCTTGCCGGCTGTTCTCTGGATGATGTCCTTTACTTTGTAAGCCGTGAATGCCCTGTGATCGGAATGTTGGATTCTAACCATGCTGTACTGATCACAGCTTATACTTCTTCTACCGTAAGCTGGATGGATCCACAGACAAAAAAATCAAAAACCGTATCAATTCATGTCGCAGAAAATATGTTTAAGAATGCCGGTTATAAGTTTGTAAGTTATATTTCGGATTAAAAGAGCTTTGTAAGATTATCCTTACACTGTAGGTAAAAGAAAAAAAGTCAGGCTTATGTCCCCCCTAAATACTTCTGAATAAAAGTATTTAGGGGGATTGTTGATATGTCAAAATGCTCAAATTTTAAAAGTTATTTTCATGATTATGCCAAACGTAAACTCTCTTTTCTGTACTCTTTTGGCAAAATGCTGTTTTTTCAATCTCATTTTCTACCAATTTTGCCATAGTAATTCTTTATTATTTTTTGTACACTATTCTCACCTTAAACAGAAACAAATTGAAAGGAGATTTATGCAAAAATTATATTCATATCTATTACTGTTGTCTGGTGCGTTTCTTTTTATCGTCTTTCTCTTGATAGTCTATTTATCTTTTTTCACTGAATCTTTTTCCGGATATTCTTCCCATTCTATCTATAAAGCCAGTGCACATACCATAGCTATCTCCCAAAGGCACAATACCTTTTCTACAGCTTATGATCTGCCCATAAATATAAGCCAAAAAAAAACACTTTCCACAAATGAAAAAGAATATTATTATATTGCTCCGGCTAAAAAACAAGCTATTGGTATTTCTATTCAGGCTTCCGGTTCTCTCTCACTAAAACTCTATTCGCAGACAGGACAATCTCTTAACTTCTCTGTAAAAAAAGAAAAACACAACTATACTTTGCTGCCCAAAGAAACCTTTGATTCTGTGGATGGCTGTTTTTTGCAAATCGCAAATTATCAGGAAAAAAAAATATCGCTCTGCATAAAAGTTTTTTCAAAAAGTAAAAATAAAAAACCGAATAAAAGTGATTCAAATCAACTAAAGAATAATAAAAATATTTCTTCTAAAAATGATTTGAATTCACAGAAAAAAAAGAAGAACACGTTTTCTATAACTGCTTCCAATCGTTCGAAATCAGATAACCAAAGTATTTCTAACAACAATTTCAATAGTTCAAAATCAAAAAACTCTTTTTCTTCTAAAAAGCCTTCCGATAAAACTAAAATCAAAAAAAATTCTTCTTCTCGAAAGTTATCCACATTTACCCATGGAAATGCTAATCTAAATCCACATTTTTTGATTTTACGTGTAAATAATGTTTACAAACCTGATTTTGATCTTACAAAAAATGAAACGAACATATCATCCATTTCTTTCTATGTAACAGAACCTTCTGTTGCTCTTTATAAAAACGGAAAAATCTATGCAAGATCAACCGGCATTTCTATTTTGTATCGCAAAGATACTAAAAAGAACCATACAGCATGCATGATAGTGCGCGTTATCTAAGAAAGGAGACCTATTGTGGCAAAAACTTTAACAACCCAATCGTTGGATCTGTCTGCTTTTTCTTCCAAACTGGCAGAACAATATACCGTTGAACACATCATTTCCACCCAGTCATCAGAATTAGTCTTACAAATCCGTTCTAAATCGGATGCAGAAGATTATGTCCTGCAAATATATTCTTTTTCCTATCCATTATTAAGACAAGCAAAGAAAATGCAATCTAATCATCCGGGTATGCTATTATTACACGAAAATGGTCTGTTAATACTTTTATCTCCTTCCTTTATAGAATTGCTGCCTAAAAAACAGCCAAAAAGAAATGCCTTTTTGCATTCGAAATATCTTCCCTATGTAGCATTCCTTTTTTGCAGTTGTCTTTTTCTATATTCTATACATGATGCCTTGCGCAAAAAAAATGCAAATACTGCAATCGCAAAACATTCGATCATTTCTCCTTTTTCCGGCAGCCAAAACAAAAAAAAGACAGCTACCGGTAGTGCCTTATCAAATCAGACCAATGTTTTCCTGGCCAGTTCTCCCTCTTCAATAATAGTTTCTCCGCCTGACAATTCTCCTGCTGCCGGTTTCCCTGCTACCGTTCCAAGCAATTTTTTGGATTTACAAAAACAAGGACTAACGAATGTTTCATTAAAAAGAAAACTAAAGCAGAATCAAGATATTACAATCCTTGCAGCTTCGTATAATCAAATAACATCATGCAAAGAAATAGCACCTCTTTCCAATGTAAAGGAACTTTATTTGAACACAAATAAAATCACATCCATACAATCGCTTTCTGCTTGTCAGAATTTGTCCATTTTGGTATTGTCAGATAACAAATTACAGGATATAGGTGCATTGCAAGCATTGTCTGATCTGACAATACTTGATCTTTCCGATAATCCAAAAATAACGAAAATACATTGTCTTTCTTCTCTGACAAAACTTCAATTTTTACTTTTGCAAAACACAGGATGCAGCAGGAAAGAGATTTCTTATTTGCAGAAAAAATTGCCACTGTGTACTATCTTTTATTAGTAATCTTATGATTTGTACTTTGAACTCAAAAAAACGCTCTTGCAGATCCTTACTTTCTGCTATGCAGAATAATTCGTTCGTTAATTCGCAACACAGAAGAGCTTGCTTGTGCAGAAATCATGAACGTCAAAATCGTCAGGCACGAAATGTGACAAACGTGTAACGCTTGAATTTTGGAGTTATTATTTCACAATAATATGATCAGAATAAATTCAAAGATTACATATATACTGATTCTTTTATTTACTATAATTTTTTAGAAAGAAGGCTTTATATGAAAAAAACAATGTTTATGATTTTACCTATTACCCTTTTTATATTCTTTTTCACTACACAATTATTCTTTAGCCCTGCGACAAAAGCTTGTGCAGCAGTTAAAACAACCAATCACTCTGCTAAGCATTCTTTATATTCCTCTTCTCTTTTCTCTTATAACCAAACGATCAATCCATGGAATCATACGATCACATTAAAAAGCAAACGTATTATGCGAAAAAAAGAAGTCATCCGTTCAACGCTGACTTTATCAAAAAAAGGGAAGAAAAAACAAATTTATCGGGCAAAGTTTGCATCTTTATCTTCTAATGGTAAAAAGATTACCTATACGATCATAAAAAAAGATCAGAAGAAATTATGCCCTTCCAATCGTTCCAAAAACGGAAAATATATTGTCAAAAGTTCTCTTTTTTCAAAAAGAAACATTCTGTCTTATCACGAACGCATTCCATCTAATACAATAGCCGGATTTATTGTCAACGATATTGGAAAACCGTTAACAAAAGCCACTGTTATCTTGAAAGAAAAAAATAAAAAGATAACAGTCCGGACAGATTCACACGGATATTATAAGATTACAGCAGATATAACAACTTCAAAACCACATACTATCTCTGTCTCCAAAAGCGGATATCTTTCGCAAAGCAGAAAACTCAAAAACAAACTTTCTAAAGGTATATTATGCGAAAATTTTACTTTATCAAAAAAGAGAGCATCCTGTCAGGCAAACAATCATTCTATTGAATTTGAAATCAAAAACAAACAGGATCAGTCTCTTTCCAATACCACTGTCTATATTGTGCAAAAAGGGACTTCTACTATTCTTTTCTCAGGAAAAACAGATTCTTTAGGACAATTGCTTTTTAGTAATACAGATACATTTTGTAACGACGAGTATTCTGTCATAGAACGTTCTGATCCGTCAAACACAACTAGGGTATCGGTACAAAAAAAATATCATCCCAAAAGCAAGAATCATTTTTTAATTACAAAAGATCTTCTTAATCATGATAAAGAATACACAATTTTTGTACAGGATTTATCTTCCTCTGTTCAACCCCCTTGTTCCCAGACAATGCAATTTTCTTTTCGCTTTTCTGACTTTATGACAGATCATCTATACTTTTCACTCCATCTGTCTGACTGCCAGACTTTGTCATTACAGCATATTACATTACAAACAAAAGATATCACATTATTGCCAACAGATTTTGTTTCCTGTTCTATTTATACATCTTTAAAGCATACTCCGTTTTATACAAATGAATGGCATGTATCTGACATATCTGAAACTCTTCTATCCGGTCTTGATATAAAGAAACTATTTTTGCCGGATGGCACTTATTTCATTCAGTTTACATTATATAACCAGACACACACAGCAAAAGCATTATCTTCTGTTCTGCCTGTATCTGTTTTGCGTGGTAAAGCATATGCTGATACGATTATTTTGCAAAAAGCACAAAAAGCACTTAGTCTGAATTTTGCAGAATATACTTCTACTTCATTACAAGCTTCTTTTGATCTGTATCAAAAAAAGAATCACAACTATTTTTACCAGACTACGCTTCATTCTATGCCCTTTTTTCTGGCTGCATCAGGCTTTCAGCATACAGAACTTTGGTTAGCTCCCCTTTATCAAAACGAAGAATATCTTCTGCTTCCAAAAAAGAATTCTGCATTTGCATCTTCTTATTATAATTTTCATACAACATTAGAAAATACAACTCCTTTCGACTATCAGAATCCTCTAACAAAATACATGCTAAAAATATACTGTCAAAATAGCAATACTTCTTCGTTCCAGGAAAAAGTTCCAAATGATTTTTATGAACAATCCCTTTACCTGCTTGAGAATGATTCTTTTGTATTATCTCAAAAAGAAATCACACAGTCACAGACAACATTTCCTTGTATTTCCATTTCATATAAAAGAAATGGTGCATTTGCGTCCATGTCCGTATCAAAATCCTCAAATGCACCACGTACTTTCATTTATAAAAAATCCGGTTTGATCACTGATATCTACCTAAATCATTCATCATTAAAAACAAACCAGCCTAGTTATCAATAACACTATCTTTTGTAACTTCTGCTATGATATTTTTCATTGGATCTACCTGCTGATCCCCAAAGAAATAGCCATTTTTCAGGTATTCCACTCCTCCTTTAAGTTTTTCTTTGTCCGATGCACATAATGTTGCAACTGTCTCTCCGGCTTTTACTTTATCACCTGTTTTTTTGTAAAAATAAATTCCGGCTTTTGGATCAATCGCACTATCCTTTGTTTCTCTTCCGGCACCCAGTACAACAGCGGTTTTTCCACATATTTCCGTATCCATTTTGACAACCCAGCCATCCTGCGGTGCAATAAAATCCTGATGATACTTAGCCGGTTCAAACTTGTCCGCATGATAGATATATTCTGAATCTCCACCCTGCGTTTTTACCATTTCGGCAAATTTTTGCAATGCACTTCCGTTTGCGATCACTTCTTTTACTCTTTCATGTGCTTCTTTTTCATTTGCAATTTTTGCAAGCATCAGCATATTAGCAGCAAAAACTTCGCAAATTTCCTGAAAATCTTTTGGACCTTTCCCCTGTAATGTCTGTATTGCTTCAACAACTTCTATCTCATTTCCCACAGCGATACCTAACGGTACATCCATATTTGTCAGAATTGCTTTCGTTTCTCTTCCGGCACCTTCACCGATCGCAACCATTTTTTGAGCAAGTATGATCGCATCTTTTTTCGACTTCATAAAAGCACCACTTCCAACCGTAACATCGAGTAAAATCTTATCACTTCCAGCCGCAAGCTTTTTACTCATAATAGAAGTTGCGATCAAGGGAATACTATCCACAGTAGCTGTTACATCACGCAAAGCATAAAGTTTCTTATCTGCCGGTGCGATTTCGCCGGATTGCCCAATAACAGCAAGTCCGGTACGATTAACAATGTCATAAAATTCTTTATCATCAATTGCCGTCCGAAATCCCGGAATGGATTCTAATTTATCTATTGTGCCACCGGTAAATCCAAGACCTCTTCCACTCATTTTTGCAACTTTACCACCACAGGCAGCAACAATCGGTGCGATCACCAATGTTGTTTTATCACCAACACCACCGGTGCTATGCTTATCCACTTTGATCCCCTGTATTTTAGAAAGATCCACCATATCACCCGATTTTGCCATATACTCTGTCATTTTTACAAGTTCATGATCACTTAAACCATGAAAGAAAATTGCCATCAGCCACGCTGCTACCTGATAATCCGGAATCTCTTCTTTTACATAACCTTCGATAACATATTGTATCTCCTGCTCTGTAAGTTCCTGTCCTCTTTTCTTTTTATCTATAATATCATACATTCTCATATGCATTTTCCTCCCTATGTAATCAGATCGTATTGCAAATGATCTAAATTCTTTCATTGAGCTTTCCGATTTTTTTTAAACATCTGACAAAATTTCAAGAAAGATTCACTCGTCCAACCCCATGTGAAAGCAGATCTTTTAATGTATAAATTTTATACTCCCTATTCGATCTTTCTAACTTTTCCTAAAACGTCTGATAAAATTTCAAGAAAGATTTGCTCGTCCAAAACCATGCGGAAGCAGATCTTTTAATGTATAAATCTGATATTCTTCATTTGATTTTGCTAAAATAATTTGAAATTTTTCCGGATCACAAAATTCCATCATAACCTGTAAGCAGACACCGCAAGGTGGACAAAAATCCTGTATTCCTTTTTTCTCACTACCACCGATGATCGTAATACTGTCAAACTCTTGCACTCCTTCACTAACTGCTTTAAAAAATGCCGTTCTTTCCGCACAATTCGTTGACGAATATCCGGCATTTTCTATATTGCATCCTGTAAAAATCTGCCCGTTTTTTGCAACCAGACAAGCTCCGACTTTAAAATGAGAATATGGTGTGTATGCCTTTTTTCTAGCATTCATTGCGAATTGAATCGTATCTTTTATTGTATTCATACTAACCGCACTCCTTTCCGGTCAAATTCTTTTTATAACAAATCATTTCATACTTTTTATTATTATCAGTATAACACCACTCATATCATGATAAAAGCAATATTAAGTTTTCTGAAAGGAATTATTTAGCCTTTAAACCTTTTCTGAAATGCAAAATCATATTATAATACACATATGAATAAATAATTTTCACAAAAATGTGATATATTGATTATAAGAATGAATATCTTATTTTTTTATATTCATTTCAAAGATGAAAAAAAAAGCCGGATTTGATATAATAAAATGTAATATATTAATTTAAGCCGTTATTTGTCTTAATACAAATAACAGAAATGGAGATAGTTATGAAATTATTAACGGTAACGATTCCGAGTTACAATTCTCAGGAATATATGCGCCATGCGATAGAAAGTGTATTAGTCGGTGGTGAAGATATAGAAATATTAATCGTAGATGATGGTTCATCTGACAACACTTTATCAATCGCACAGGAATATGAACAGAAATTTCCTACGATTGTACGAGCGATTCACAAAGAAAACGGAGGACATGGATCGGCTGTCAATACCGGTATTCAAAACGCAACCGGATTGTTCTTCAAAGTATTAGACAGTGATGACTGGTTTGACGAAGCCAGCTTAAAAAAAATATTACATTTTATTCATTATATTGTAAATGAATCAATACCGCTTGATATGATCATAAGCAATTACGTTTATGAAAAACCTAGTCTGAACAAACAAAAGACAGTCAATTACCGCAGTGCATTTCCAGTCAATAAATTCTTTGGCTGGGATGATGTAAAACATTTTAAAATAACACAAAATCTGCTTATGCATTCTATTATGTACAAGACAAGTATTTTAAAAGAATCCAAGCTGGAATTACCGGAGCATACATTCTATGTTGATAATATTTTTGCTTTTTGTCCTTTACCATATGTAAAAAAGATGTATTATCTGAATGTGGATCTTTACCGCTATTATATTGGACGTGAAGACCAATCGGTCAATGAAAAAGTCATGACCGGTCGTATTGATCAGCAGATTAAAATTACAAAAATAATGATTAATGCATATGACAGTATGGAAATTCCAAGCAAAAAATTAAAAAGCTATATGTTGCAATATCTTTCTATTATGATGATTGTAAGTTCTGCGTTATTAGTCAATGAGGGTTCTGCCACAAACATTGCTAAAAGAGATGCCCTTTGGGATTATTTAAAAACAACAAATCCTGCAGCATACAAAACAATCAGTTTACAAAAACTTGGACTTCCATTGCAATTTAAAACAAAATTCGGAAAATCAATTGTTGTAAAAGGATACCATTTGTTTAACCGTATTTATGGATTTAATTGATTGTAGATTTATGAACTACTACAAGGAGGAAAAAAAATGGGTGAATTACTATATTATGATGAGGAAGAAGAATGGAATCGTGCCTTACTTCTTTATGATGCTGTATTAAAAGAAATTAGCACAAAACTTGAAATTCTAAACAATGAATTTAAACTGGCACACCAATACAACCCAATCGAGCATATAACATCCCGTATAAAATCCGCATCAAGCATTGCCCGCAAAATTCGGATCAAGGGCAAAGAATTAACAGTAGAAAATATACTAAAATATATTAATGACGTAGCCGGAGTGCGTATTATCTGCTCTTTTACTTCTGATATTTATCGCATCGCAGACGCCATTGCTAAGCAGGATGATGTTACTGTGTTAAAAGTCAAAGATTATATTGCCAATCCAAAACCAAACGGATATATGAGTTACCACATGATCGTGTCGATCCCTATTTTCTTGTCAAATGATGTAATTGATACAAAAGTGGAAATTCAGATCCGTACAATTGCCATGGATTTTTGGGCAAGTCTTGAGCATAAAATTTATTATAAATTTGAAGGAAAAGCTCCCGATGGAATTCGCGATGAACTTCGAGAATGTGCAAAGATCATTTCATTTTTAGATCAGAAAATGCTATCAATTAATGAAAATGTCAAAAATTATCACGATGATTTTAATGGCGGTTCTGCTATGGCAGCCGCTACATCTGAAGGAGAATCTTCTAATGATAATAAGATTCCGGATACTTTGAAACCATTATTTGGCTCATTGCACAATAACGAGGCAAATTCTTAAGAAATATAGTACACTAACAATATTGTTTATTATGTTATTAGTAATACCTGCATTATATATACTAATGCAACGCAAAAAAACTCATATAGTTATCTTTCAGATTTACCATATGAGTTTTTATATTGCCGTAAATTCTGATAAATATTGCGATTTATTCTGCTCTTACCGCACAAACAAACCTATTACAACAGCTAAATATGCCGTAATCATAATACTGCCTCTAATGGTTGCCGGAATCTTTTTGATTAATTGCATTAAAGTAACAATTACGCACAATATCATTACATCCTGAATATATCTTGCACTCATCCAAAAAGGATGTATGATTGCTGTACATCCAATTCCACCTGTAAGTCCCACTAATCCCTGAATGTATGATTCTTCCAATATCACTTCCTTTTTATTTCCACTTCTCATTGTTAAATAGATATAAGGCAGATTTAGTACCCAGACTCCCAGTAAAGAATTCACCAGATAAAATGATTGGTGCAATTTCCATGTAATATATGAAAATCCACTAAACAAAAGTGCAACTCCTGTATAAATTAAAAGAAATATTATAACAAAAACAATGATGCTTTTTTTAATACTTTGCGTATTCTCAGGCAAATAAGATATTTCACCACTTTCTTTCTGCTCTATGGATTTCTTTGAAAAATAAGCCTGTATGAAAAGATAAAATAACAAAAGAAAAAACAATACCATTCCATCTGTTCGACTTATCATATTTTCAGTTGAAAACCAGCTTGCTGACGATCTGTTTCCAAACATCAAATAATCTGCTCCAAGAAAAAGAAAGACAATACAGCTAAATGCATAATACATCCCATGATTCCATGTAACTGTATTTTTTTCTTCTTTCTCCAATACAAACTTCACGCCACATACTCCCAATATATGCAAAATAGAACTTCCTATAATTATAGTAAATACAAATTCCGTATTTCCATACAAATTTCCTGCTAAAAGTACACAAAACATAGTCATATAATAAATAATATTTCTATGAAAGAAATCATTTAATTCAATCCATTTTTTCTTTTTTGCCATTTCGATAATGAGGACAGGAATCACAGAAGTGATTACTGTCCCCAGGATTATTTTAATCATTGAACTCATTTACTATCTTTCCTCTGTTAATTTTTTCAAACTGACATTGGCTTTTGCTTCTTCTAGTGCCTGCTGTTCTTCTTCCGACAAAATTACAAATGCTTCACCATTTACAACCTCTTTTGCATATGTATAACAACCTTCTTTTGTGCTATGCATTGAATTCAAAATAAAACCATTGTTATCTTCTGTCAATAAAACTAAAACAAAGCTCAGTTTTCCACCGATTTCCTTAAATGCATCATATTTTACAAGACCGATTTTTTGATAAGCTGTTGTCAACTGATCACTAATTGCTTTAATTTGTTTGTAAATCTGATCAACATTTTCTTCCAAAAAGTCAATTGCAGCAAATTTTTCTAAAATAGCTTTTTCCATATTTTTGCCATTCTCACCATTCATAAAAATCTTATATTTTTTACGCATACTGGCATTCTTTGCCATTGTAACGATCAATAAGATCAACATGATAAGAATTACTCCAGCCATTCCCATTACTACATATCCGATATCAATATTATACTGTTCAAATAATTTCATTCTTGTTTATCCTCTTTTCTGCATATTTTTATTTATGTAATTATACTATTTTAGTTTTTATCTGCTATTTTTGTCATTAATTCCATAATACGTTCAAATTCATCCGGTGAATAATATTCAATTTCTATCTTGCCTTTTCCTTTTTTCCCATGATTAATATTCACCTTTGTACCCATTATCATTTTTAATTTTTCTTCAAAATTCTGATATATGGTTTTCATTTGCTCATCATTATTTTTTTCATCTTCTTTTTTTTCTGCTTTTGGAAGAAGAATTTTCTTCACTAGTTTTTCTGTTTCTCGTACACTTAATTTCTGATCAAAAACCTGAACTGCTGTTTCGTATTGTAAATCATTATTTTCAATCGCAAGCAATGCTCTTGCATGTCCACTTTTCAATTTATCTTCTACCAGCATTGTCCGGACTCTTTCATCAAGCTTTAACAACCGTAATGCATTTGTAATTGCGACTCTGCTTTTAGAGACTTTTTCGGCAATTTCATCCTGTTTCAAGTGAAATTCTTTAATTAGACTATCATATGCTTCTGCTTCTTCGATTGGATTCAAATCTTCTCGTTGAATATTCTCGATTAATGCAATTTCCATAACTTCCTGTTTCGTGTAATCTTTGATTACAACAGGAACTTCCTTCAGATTTGCTATTTTGGCAGCACGCCATCTTCTTTCTCCTGCAATAATCTGATAGAATCCTTTTTTCCCTTTTTGAACGATCAATGGTTCTATCAATCCATGCTGTTTAATAGAATCAGCTAATTCCTGCAAAGAATCCTCGTTGAAATTTTTTCTTGGCTGTGATTGATTTGGTTCAATTTTATTAATCGGTATTGTCTCTAACTCTTTCACTACCTCTTTTACTACTTCTTTAACTACTTTCTTTTTTTCTTCTCCTTTTTTTGTCCCTTGTGCTTTTGGAATCAAAACGTCAATTCCACTTCCTAATCCTCTTTTTTGTGGCATTATTCTTTTCCCCTTTCCAATACTTCTTCAGCCAAATTACGATATCCCTCTGCTCCGGCAGATTTACTGTCATATAAATTAATTGGCATGCCATAACTTGGAGCTTCCGCCAATCGAATATTTCTTGGAATAATTGTCTTATAGATATTTTGCTGTAGGTTTTCCTTTACATTTTCCACCACTTGTAATGATAAACATGTTCTAGCATCATACATAGTAAAGACAACACCCTCTATCTCTAACTTGCTGTTCAATCGTTCTTTAACTAATTCAATTGTATATAACAATTCGCTAAGCCCCTCCAATGCATAATATTCGCACTGAATTGGTACTAATACAGTATCCGCTGTTGTCATCGCATTTACCGTTAATATATTTAATGATGGAGGACAATCAATAATAATAAAATCAAATTGATCTTTTACTTGATCTACCTTTTCCTTTAATACATACTCTCTTTCATTTTTACCGATTAATTCAATTTCTGCTCCTGCTAATCCTCGTTCAGATGGAACAACATATAAATTATCGCATACAGACCGTTCCATCGCATCTGTAATTGAAATATCATCTAAAAGCACTTCATAGCTGGAATGTTCTACAGATGCTTTTTCAACTCCCAATCCACTGGTTGCATTGCCCTGCGGGTCCATATCTATCACTAAAACTTTTTGTTGTTTTTCTGCCAAACAAGCAGAAAGATTAATAGCTGTTGTTGTTTTACCAACTCCACCTTTTTGATTTGATATTGCTATTACCCTGCCCATTTTTTCATCCTTTCCAAATATAATTTTATCAATAGTCTATGTATTATTATAATATATAATCGTATAAAATTTCTATAGAATATTGCATATAAAATAATTTTTTATTTGTTCAATTTTTTTGAAATCAGCATTTTCCGTTAAAATATGTTTAACTGAATAAAGTGGAAACTAAGAAATATATATTTTATCTGTCTGCCAATATTTTTTTACATTTTATAGAAATATATACAGTGCTATGTATATATGTTACTTTTTTGTTAGATATAGCAATTAATGTTTCACGTGAAACATTTTTAACAATGTCCAGTTAAAAACACTCTAATTACGCATATTTTATTACAAATAAAAAAAATAGATATGTAATTAACCACTATACTCTTTATAGCAAAATGTTATTATGTTTTCTAAATAAAACCATTTAAATATATTACTCTTTTATTTATTTTCAGTTATCATCCTTTGCCTCTTTTGTAAAAAGTCTCGTCTCAAATAAATTATTTTGTTTCATATAATTATTTTTTATTTGTGCGATAACACTGATCAGCTAGTTGTTGCTCCGTTTCATATATCATTTTTTTATTTATATGATAGCACTAATCAGCTGGTTGTTGCTCCGTTTCATATAATCATTTTTTATTTATACGATAACACCTAATCAGATAGTTGTTATTTTATCTTGTATAAATTAATCAACGATTCTTTTTATATCAGGAGTTCTTTAATTTGTTTTCAATAAATTCATTTATTTTCTCATTTCATATTCATATCTACCAATTTATTATATAATTCTATTTATATTCAATTATTCTCTATATTTTATGTTATTACCTATAACGCATTAGCATAATGTTTCACGTGAAACATTATATAAACATAATCAACTGATAATTATATTTATATAATAGATGTTTTTGCTTCTTTTTTTGTTTTTTCATGCATGCTTTTAATACCAATGATATTAAAAAACTACTCTTCATTAATTATTTACATCTTATTATTCATTATATTTTCCGTTACTATATAATTTGAGCTGGTATAATGTTTCACGTGAAACATTATACCAGTTTAATTAACCCAGTATTAATTATTATTCTGAATATAATATAAATATTTTTTTACCTGTATTTTTAGTTCTATACATATTTACTTGTAATAATAAAAACAACTTTTTAATAATTTATGTGTATCTTATATTTCATTATAATTTTTCATTTCTATATGAGTATACACTAATATAATGTTTCACGTGAAACATTATTGAGCAATATAAATCAAAAATCTCCTATCTATTATTGTTTTCTATATAAACTCAAAACATTTTTTATATTTTAAATTCTGTCTTTTTAAATCACAGTGATACTTATATTTCGAAGGTCTTAAAAACATTTAATTGTTGTTTTATCAAAGATATCTTTTGCTTAATCTTTTCTATTTCTTCGACTGCCAATTTGATTTGTATCTTATTTTCCATATTAGAACCATCCGTTATATGTCGATTTAAATAATTAAGATGTGAAATTGCCTTTATCAAATTTTCATTTAAAATTTCATTAACTATACATATCATTTCATGAAATGATTTTTCTGACAATTTTTCCTTATTATAATTAAATTGAGTATCTTCCCGTATCTCAGGTGTGATAATTTCATCTGCAATAAAATATTCTGTATTTTCATCTTCCTCTAATGTTCGAATCAAATCATAAAAGAAAGTATTTTGCATTTGTATCTTCAATAAACTAGTTTGCAACTTCTTTTTATTATCATGACATTTTTGATACAAATTTTCTGATTTATAATTCATTTGAATTTCAGCTAAGGATATAAGATTAAATTTATTTACCAAATAATCAAATGAAGACTGGTATTTATGTTTAATATTTTTCAAGCAATTTTGTTTTTTCTGATCTGACGTATTACTTTTTAAAACTAACAAAATATCATTATAATACATTATTATAAAATGAAGCTTTTGTATTATATTATCATTTTCCGATATGTATTTTTTTAACTTTTCTATTAATATATATTGCTGCATTACCAGGTCATCTCCTCGTATCTATTATTAAATTTTCCTTGGCATTAATAATTTTTTCTTTCTCTATATCAACATTTTACTGTATTGATATTTCAATCAAAACATCTATATTTTTTAAACATACAATCTAACTTTTATTTCATAAAGCCTACATACAATTTTCTTCTTTATTTTATTAAACATGCACCCCCTGTTTTTATTTGATGAAGCAGCAACCTACTTTCTTCACTATTTTATTCAAAATTCATTTTAATTTTCTTCTATTCAATCAAACAATACAATCCATTTTTATCTATATTTTATTATGCATATAATCATTTTTTATAAAACATGCTATCTATTTTCTTTATTTTATTTGACAAACATTCTAATTTTTCATATAAAAAAGATGTTAAAAGAACATAATACAAATCATGCTCTTATTAACACCTTTGTTAGTCAATTTATTATATTTTACGCTGATAGAAACCGTACTCCCTGGTTTTGTTATCTGTTTAACAAAACATTATTTGATTGATCCATACATCTTAAAAAGCAAATACCAATTTATCAAACTCATTTTACGTTTCGTCTTCTTGCCTACGGACAAGAAGCATTCCTCGCCTTCAGCTCAGTCAATATCATTTTTCTGTTATCTGCTTTGCTTTTTTATTTTGTTATCTTTTAAAATTTATTATACTTATACACTACCTCTCCATTATAACGGATTCCTTTTTGGTTTTCCAGCCTGTCTTGGATACTTTTTCTTCAAAGGACCATTTTTAGAAAAAGCTGCTAACACTCTATAATAATCCGTTTCCGGTAAAGTATATGAATATTCCTGATATAAAGAACAATTCAATTCCTGCATTGCATGCTTTGCTTGTCCTAACTCCTGTTGCAATGTTTCACTTTTATAAGAAATAAAATAACCATTCTGCTTTACAAAGGGAATACAAAGTTCCAATAAGACAGGCAATGATGCTACTGCTCTTGATACACAATAATCAAACCGTTCACGATACATCGTATCTTGTCCAAGATCTTCTGCCCTGCCATGAACAGTAGTAACATTTTTCAGATCACACTTTTCTGTAACCTGGTCAATAAAATGTAATCTTTTTTTTAATGAATCAGCTAATACAAATTCTGTATCCGGGTTTAATATAGCTAAAGGGATTCCCGGAAAACCTGCACCTGTTCCTACATCAATTACCTTTTTACCTTTCAGATCAAAATAAGAAACAATCGATATACTATCAACAAAATGTTTTAATACAACATCTTTCATTTCTGTAATTGCTGTTAAATTCAATGATTTATTTGTCTCCAAAAGAAAATCAAAATATATTTGAAATTTTTCTAACATTTCATCCATAAGTTCAATTGACAATGCACTTGCTGATTTTTTCAAAAATTCTTTCATATAACCCTCTTTTCCATTTATTACATATATCTAATTGTATTTTCTAAAAAGTAAACTTTCCCATTTCAATAAAACCCACTACAAGTAGAATAATATCTTTATTTCTAACTTACAAACACTCTGTTGCAGAGTATCTTTCCTGCCTAAGCAAAATTTAGTTCATTACATTTTCCTATAAAACCAATCGCTTACTTTGCTATTTATACTATACTTTTTCTCGCTTTTCCGTTTTTTAGTCTACCTCGCGAATTGGCATTTTTATTTCTGTTGCCATGTCATTACATACTCTTTTTCTCCGGTAGCCTCATCCAAGCCACTATGCTGAATTTCAAATTTTTCTCTCTTATAAAAGGATATTGCCCGTGAGTTCTTTTGGTATACGTTCAAGAGTAACTTATTCCTTTTATCCTTTGCGTAATTCAGCAGAATTTTACCTATACCCTGCGATTGCATTTCACCAGAAACAAAAATACCCTCAACATATTCATCATTTAAGCCTATAAATCCCTGTATTTCTGTATCATACTCATACACATAAACCTCTGATCGTGACAGTGCTTCTTTTACTGATTTGAAGTTGCTTTTCCAGTATTGGGAGGGGATAAAATTATGTGCCTTTATATTTGTATCTAACCATATATCCGCAACTTTATTTATATCATCTCTTTGAAATTCTCTAATCATAACGGTGACTCTCCATAAAATTCCGATTTATCAAACTATTTTTCTTTTCCCTTTTTATCCTTCAAACAAGAAGCATCCCCCACGAAAGAAAATCGGTCAATCCTACTTTTAACACTTATTTTCTTTACTTTCTTTCAAGATAAACGAGCAGCACCGAAATATCAGCCGGTGATACACCCGAAATACGAGATGCCTGTCCGACAGAAGCAGGACGAAACTCCTTTAATTTTTGCGTTGCTTCTTTTCTCAAACTGTATACGTCATCATAATCAATATCTTCCGGTATTTTCTTATTTTCCAGCTTTTTATATTGGGCAACCTGTCGTTCCTGTCTCTTGATATATCCATCGTATTTTAAGTTAATATTAACCTGATCACAGACATCTGCCGGAAGGCTTTCTCTGTCTGTATCAATTTCTGCAAGAAGATCATATGACAATTCCGGTCTTTTCAAAAGCTCAGCTAATGTTGCACCGGATTGCAAAAGTGTACTTCCGTTTTTTTCCAAGAATTTCTGTACTTCTTTTGTTGCACCGATTGTAGTTTTTTCCAAGCGTTGAATTTCTTTTTTAATCAGTTCCATTTTTTTACATAATTTATCATATCGTTCATCGGATATTAAACCAATATCATGACCAATGCCGGTCAAACGAATATCTGCATTATCCTGTCTTAAGAGCAGACGATATTCTGCGCGTGATGTCATCATTCGATACGGCTCATTCGTTCCCTTTGTAATCAGATCGTCGATCAGTACACCTATGTAAGCCTGCGAACGATCTAAGATCAATGGTTCTTTTCCGGCAAGCTTTTGTGCTGCATTGATTCCGGCAATAATCCCCTGCGCTGCGGCTTCTTCATATCCTGAACTTCCATTTGCCTGTCCGGCACTAAAAAATCCTGATATATCTTTAAATTCCAATGAAGCTTTTAATTGCACCGGGTTGATACAATCATATTCAATCGCATAGGCATTTCTCACAATCGTCGCATGCTCCAATCCCGGAACAGAATGATACATTTCATATTGCACATCTTCCGGCAATGAACTTGACATACCTCCCACATACATTTCATTTGTATAATTACCCTCCGGCTCCAAAAAAACCTGATGACGGTTCTTATCAGCAAAACGTACTACTTTATCTTCAATTGATGGACAATAACGTGGACCTGTGCCTTTGATATTTCCTGAATAGAGAGGCGAACGGTCAATATTATCCATGATGATCTTATGTGTCTTCTCATTTGTATAAGTAAGCCAGCAGGAAATCTGCTCTTTCTCAATATCTTCCGGTGTATTTGTAAATGAAAAAGGAACAACTTTTTCATCACCAAACTGCTCTTCCATTTTACTAAAATCAATCGTTCTTTTATCTACTCTAGCCGGTGTACCTGTTTTAAACCGTCTGATGTCAACGCCAAGATCTAACAAAGACTGTGTCAGATGATTGGCTGCCGATAATCCGTTTGGTCCTGTATAATTACTGACATCACCATAGACACAACGGGCATTCAGATAAGTTCCCGTACACATAACAACAGCTTTGCAAGGATATTGTGCATCGGAAGCAGTAACAACACCTGTAACTTTTCCATCCTCTACAAGGATTTTTGCAACTTCACCCTGCTTAATCGTCAGATTATCTGTATTTTCCAAAACCATACGCATTGACCGGCTGTAATCCTTCTTATCTGCCTGTGCACGCAAAGAGTGAACTGCAGGTCCTTTTGACATATTTAACATTTTAGACTGGATATATGTTTTATCAATATTCTTACCCATTTCTCCACCCAGAGCATCTATTTCACGAACCAGGTGTCCTTTCGAGCTTCCGCCAACGTTTGGATTGCACGGCATCATTGCAACACTGTCAATGCTGACCGTAAAGACCAAAGTACGAAAACCAAGCCGCGCAAGAGCCAATGCTGCTTCACATCCTGCATGACCGGCTCCTATCACAACAGCATCATAACTTTCATATATATAAGACATATTCATACTCCTTTTCCCATCTGACACTTATTTTCCCATACAAAATTCTTTGAATATTTTATTGACCAGATCTTCCGAAGCTGTCTCTCCATTGATCAGTCCCAACTTTTCATAAGCATCCATCATATCAATAATAAACAGATCTTCCGGCATTCCATCTTCAATCGTCTGCATTGTCTGTTTTAAACTTACTACTGCTTTTTCAACCGCATCACGATGTCTTACACTGGTCAGATAAATCTGGTCATTATAAGAAATGTTTCCTTCTAAGAAAGAATCTGTAATATATTTTTCCAGTTTCGAAAGTCCCTTTGTCGTTTTGCTTGAGAAATCAATACAATCCCAATGCAATTTTTGTTTAAGTTCTTTGTCATCAAGATTCTTTTCCAAATCTGATTTATTTTTTAAAATTACTCCTTTCTTATCTGAAAGAAGTTCTATAATCTTATAATCTGCTTCGTCCAGAGGAATACTTGCATCCACAACATAAATAATAAAATCAGCCTGTCCAAGATATTCTTTTGCCTTTTCAACACCCATATGTTCCACAATATCTTCTGTATCATGAATTCCTGCCGTATCTACTAAATTCAACACAATATTACCTATATGAACGGTTTCTTCCAATATATCACGCGTTGTTCCGGCTATATTTGTAACAATCGCTCTTTCTTCATCAAGCAAAAGATTCATTAAAGATGATTTTCCGGCATTTGGCTTTCCGACAATGACAGTATTGATACCTTCTGACTTCATTCGTCCATTTTCAAAATTATCCAGAAGTTCATGCAAACGGTTACATTCCTTTTGAAGTATATCATACAATTTTTCTGAAAATCCATCCAGTTCATAATGTTCAGGATCATCTAATGCTGCTTCAATATATCCCATATTATGCAAAATTTCCTGTCGGATTTCTTCAATGTATCCCGAAACACGTCCTTCTAACTGTTTCGTTGCACTTTCTAATGCAAATTCTCCTTTTGAAGATATCATCTTCATAACGGCTTCAGCCTGTGCAAGATCAATACGCCCATTTAAGAAAGCTCTTTTTGTAAATTCTCCGGGTTCTGCTAATCTGACACCCTGATGCAATATTCTCTTTAGAATCTTTTGTACCAAAAAAGGACCACCATGAGAATCAATTTCAACAACATCTTCACAAGTGTAACTTCTGGGAGCTTTCATCAAAAGAACCATTACTTCATCTAACATCGATCCATCTTCATTGACGATCATTCCATAATGGATCGTGTGTGTCTCTTTTTTTTCAAAATAAGCCTGATTCCATTCTTTCTTTGGATCTTTCAGATATTTTTTTGTCCGGAAGATAGCACCGGCTGCTTTCAAAGCTTCCGGTCCACTGATTCTTATAATTCCGATTCCTCCACCCATTCCACTGGCAATACCGGCAATTGTATCAAATTCCATTGAACTTCCTCCAATACACAAAAAGTCTTTTTCCTATTTCACAAAAAAGTGCAAAGCCAGCGCTTTGCACTCCAAGAATTGCTAAAGCAATTCTTGTTGGTGTACCGCTACTGTACGAGCAATTTCCTATATAGCAAAAAAGGGAGCTGTCTTCCAGCCCCCTTACCATCTCATCAAACACATACTTTTTGATTCGGATTATTTTATGCAGACCTGACTATGCTTCTACATCTGTTGAAACTGTCTCTTCTACACTTTCATCTCTGTTATATGCATTTTTCTTATTATATGGTTTGCGATAATTATTCTTTCCATAGGAACGATTACGAGAATATCTTCCACGATTTTCATAACCGGTATCAACGCCGTCTTTTAATGTAATAACCACTTTACGATATGGTTCTTCTCCTTCGCTATGTGTTTCTACATATTTATCTTTTTGTAATGCAGAATGGATAATTCTTCTCTCATAAGGATTCATAGGCTCTAAATAAACCGGTTTGTGAATTCTTTTTACTTTATGAGCAAGATTATGAGCAAGGTTTTCCAGTGTTTCTTTACGACGCTCACGATAATTTTCTGTATCAAGTTTTACTTTAATATAACTTTCTGAATTGCGGTTTACAGCAAGGCTTACAAGATATTGCAAAGAATCCAATGTATTTCCTCTTTTCCCAATCAGGATTCCCATTTCGTTTCCTGTCAGCTCGATATCCATCGTATTTTCATCTTCATGATAAATGGCTTCTACTTCAACTTCCATATTCATTGCATGAAATACTTTTACTAAAAAATCTTTTGCAATTTCTTCATATCCCATCTTCAAACGTACGCGGATGATGGCAGGCTTGTTGATCAGACCAAGAAGCTTAGAAGACTCTTTCTCTACCACTTCATATTCTACTTTATCACTTGATGTATTAAATTCGATCAATGCATTTGTTAATGCTTCATTTGTTGTTTTAGCTGAAAACTCTTTCCATTCCATTATATATCTCTCCTTTTTCGTACATACTTGTCCACATTTTGTATTATCTATAACTGCTTTTTCCATGCAAATCTCCGGTTTGCATTTCAACTTCACTTTATAAAGACTATTTAATCATGTTTATGACAAATTTTTCTAATTTTTCTTTGTATCTTGCGATTTATCGCGGTTTAACATATTTGCATATGCCGCAATACTGCCTTCTTTGTATTTTGAATTTTCAGGACGCTTATAATCGCTCTTCTTTGCCTTATTAACAGCTTTATTTACATTTGCAGTATTCTTCTTCGGCTGTGATCCTGTATTCTTGTTGATTGTGCTTGTCTTCGTCTTAGCATAATTCTGAACCTTATCCGGATCAATACCTCGCTTGATCATACGCTCTCTGGCTTTTTCGGCATTCTTTGCTAACATTTCTTCCATATCTACTTTACTAAAATACAGATTAATGAAAAGCTGCTGAAAAATTCTAAATACATTACCGGCTACCCAGTATAAACCAACACCGATTGGGAACATAAAACACATAACACCTGTTACAAATGGCATTACCGTATTCATTGTCTTCATAGAATTTGCAGTAGGATTATCCTGCATATTCTGCTGTGGTGTACCTGCCATACTTAACTTTGTACTTATAATCTGTGTAATTACAGAAAAAACAGGAATGCTGAAACCAAGTGTCAAAGCATTTCCACCGACAAACGGGACTTTAGGTGCATCTGCAATGTTCATTCCAAAAAAAGAATTAATTGATGCTGCACGCGTTGATGTACTTGTAATTTCCTTTAATACTTGTTTTGCATCTTTCGCATTCTGTATCACATCCATATTCTTTAACTTGTCCCAGGCCTCCTGGTTAAACTGACCGATGACGTCTATATAATATTTAATATCCGTCTTTGCAGCAGTTTTTGCAGCATCATTTACCGCATTTGTTACTACATAAGTTTTTGTTTTCATAAAGTCAGCTAACTGTGCTACCGTAATATCTAAATCTTTTAAATTTCCAGCAACACCGGCATAAATATCATATACCTGATTTACATAAGCCGGAATATTATAAATAACACGATACAAAGCAAACAAAATAGGAAATGTGATCAACAATGGAAGACATCCGCTTGCCGGACTGACACCGTATTTCTGATATACAGCCTGTGTTTCCATTGACATCTTCTGCTGGGATGCCTGATCTTTTTTATTTTTATATTTGTTCTGAATCGCCATGATTTCAGGATTCATTATATTCGACATTTTAGCAAACTTTTGTTGCTTAATCTGAAGCGGAAGCATCAATGCATTTACCAAAAATGTAAATAAAACAATACAGATACCTGTATTTTCAATTCCTACAAGTGACAATACATAATAAATTGCCTCAAGAATCTTTCCGAGTACACGGGCAATCGGCCCTAAAAAAGCTCCCTGGTAAGTTGTTAATATTGCGCTCATCATAATATTTTTCCGGTACTTTCTAATTTAAGGAACCGGATCATATCCTCCTTTCGCAAAAGGATGACATCTTAAAATTCTCTTAACAGCTAAAAAACCCCCCTTCAAAAAGCCGTACTTTTCCAAAGCCTGTATTGCATACTGCGAACATGTTGGAGTATAGATACATGACGGTCTTCCTTTTAAGGGAGATATATACTTACGATATAAATTTATAAGAAAAATCATTATTTTTTTCATTTATAATCATCTCATCACTATTTTGTGCAGCCTACCTAAATGTAATAATGCACTTTCCACATCAAAATAACTTCTTTCCTTAGCCGTATTTCTTGCTACTATTACAATGTCAAACCCTTTTTCAAACTGTTCCAAATTTAAACGAATACTTTCTCTTATCAACCGTGTAACCCTATGCCTTACAACACTGTTACCAACTTTTTTACTAACTGTAATTCCAAATCTGTTCTCCTCCGAATCATTCTTGAGAACATACATTACCAAATACTTATTAGCATAGGATTTTCCACGATGATAAACATTTAAAAACTCTCTGTTTTTTTTAATTGAATTCAATGCAACAAACCCTCTATAAAAAAGAAAATTGTGATAGAAGAAAAGGCCACATAAATGCGACCTATGCAGATAACTTATGTCTTCCTTTTGCTCTTCTATTTGCTAAAACTTTTCTTCCATTAGATGTCTGCATTCTCTTTCTGAAACCATGAACTCTACTTCTAGACTTCTTCTTTGGCTGAAATGTCATCTTCATTTTGAATACACCTCCTTAAATTCATCAATAATTATACGCAAAATCACGTGTATCTCATATTATACAAGCAAAGTAAAAAATAGTCAAGCTTTTTTTACACTCCTTATTATTTTCTCTCCATTATTTTCTTTTTTCACACTTTCTTACAAACTCTCTCATTCTCCATAACATTTTAAAAATCATGTTACATTTCACCTATCATTAAATAAAATCCGGATCTTATTTGAATCAATCCTGCTTTGCGTTTTATTACTATGACATTTTGGTATGCAGGCCACTTCGTTAAAAAACTTTGCCATACGGATATCCAAATATCATTTTGTGACTTATACACAATTTTATACACATGTGCATTTTGTTCATTGTTATTTTAAAAATATACACATTTCCAATTCTACTAAAAACAAATCATATTATAATAGGAAGAAACGCAAACTATTATATTTTTATTCTACAATATGATAATACTAATATTCACATAATACACCAATAGACTAATCACACAATTTTTCCTTTATTTATGCTATTCTACATAAGTAGATAGAATATATGTTCCATACAAAGTTATAAACAATTTGTGCACAAATTGTTTATAACTTTGTATAACTAACACCACTGTTATTAGTTTTCCACAATTTTATTAACATTATCCACTTTTTTGCTGAAAAACTGCCCTTTTTTGTGATTTTGAATTGTTATTAATTTAATAACCTTCCTTTTTCTTCTTTTGTGGATAACTCGCTTTTTTTCATCAATCTTATTTTTTTCCACACCCAATATATTATATTTTTCCTGCCTTTTTTTCTATGTTGAAAACTTTTTGGTGCAATTTTAACACGATTTCAGGCTTTTCTTTCTCTTTTTTTTAAAAAGCAGTCTAATATATGAATTATCCCCAATATGTTCCTTGTATTTTCGCCTATTTTGATATAAAATAGATAAGGTATGATGTGTTATTTGTTGCCTATAGACAGGCTCTATTTCAGGCACATCTGAACGCTTTACATGATATTTTAAATTTTGTGTTCTAGATACCGTTTTTTCTTTTGTAACTATATATAGAAGAAACTCTACCGGTATATAGTCTGACATTATAATAAATATAGAAAAGAGGAAAAAAAATTGGAATATGAATTACAACAAAATTGGGACAAGATTTTGGAACATATGCATATTGCATTTTCTATATCAGACGTAGTATTTCGTACCTTTATTAAGAAGTTAAATGTATATTCTGTTCAGGATAATCTGCTGACAATCTTAATTGATGACACAGAGATTGGAGACAGTAAATCTTTTATTCAAAAGAAGTATTCCACTTTTCTTGCTGCTTCTATTGAAGAGATTACAGGCGTACATTACCAGCTAAAGTTTATTTCTTTATCGGAATTAGATCCTATCAACAGAGAGAATAAAACAAAGGCTCCTGAGGTAAAAAGAAATATTCCTTCTAATATAAATCCTAATTATACATTTGATACTTTTATTGTCGGTGATAACAACGACTTTGCACAAGCCGCATCTTTAAAGGTAGCTGAAAAGCCTGGTGAAAGCATTAACCCTCTCTATATTTATGGAGGTGCCGGACTTGGAAAGACACATTTGATGCATGCGATTGCAAACTATATCTTAGAAAACGATCCTTCTAAGCGTGTCGTTTATGTTACAAGCGAGAAATTTACGAATGAAATCGTTGAAGCCGTTCGAGGCAGTAACAACGATCATTCCCAGTCATTAAAAGCTTTTCGTGAAAAATACAGAGAAAACGTTGACGTTCTTTTAATTGATGATATCCAGTTCATCATCGGTAAAGAGGCAACCCAGCAGGAATTTTTCTTTACATTTAGTCATTTAACGGACTCAAAGAAGCAGGTTATTATTTCTTCCGATAAGCATCCTTCTACAATGACAACCTTAGACGAACGATTCCGTTCACGATTTGAAATGGGTATCACCGTGGATGTAAAAGCACCTACCTATGAAACCCGTATGGCAATCCTGCGTTCCAAGGTCGATCAGGAAAATATCCATATCGACGATTCTATCCTTGATTTTATTGCCAGCAATATCATTTCCAATATCCGTGAGCTTCAGGGAGCCATTAATAAAGTTATCTCATTTTCAAGCTTATGCGGTAAGGAAGTTACGATGGATCTCGCAAAGGAAGCTTTATCAGATAAGATCAACCCGGATATCAAACGTCCTATCACGATCGACTATATATTAGAAACAGTAGCAGATCACTTTGGCATTACGGTCAAAGATATTCTTTCTAATAAAAGAAGCAGTAATATCGCATACCCTCGTCATATCTGTATGTATATATGCCGTGAACTTACGACCAGCCCTCTTGCCGAGATTGGCAATAAACTTGGCAACAGGCATCATTCTACGGTATTACACAGCGTAGAGATCATTGAAAATAAAATTGCTGAGAATGATGCAGAAACAATCCAGAATATTGATGTTCTGAAGAAAAAGATTGATCCCCAGTAGCTGTGTAAATTTGTTAATCTAAAATTAACATGTCAACAAAAACGGTTGATAACTCAGATTCACAATTTTTTTCTGTTTTTTTGATTTGTTAACAAAAACGTACTTCTGAACATAAATCAACAGATTATTTTTAAGTTGTTTTTTTCACTCGAACAGCATGTATTATGGGCTTGAACCACTTTTCAACTTATTCACAGCCTCTAATACTACTGCTACGACAAAATGACTATAAATATTTATATATTTTTATTTGGCTTTTTTGAAAGGAGTTATACACATGAACATCATTTGTGATAAATCGAAGTTAATCGAAGGTATCAATATTGCTTTAAAGGCAATTCCCGGTAAATCAACTATGGCAATCTTAGAATGCCTTGTACTTGAAGTAAAAGATAACATTATCAAACTCATTGCCAATGATCTTGAGATTGGCATCGAAACTATCATTGATGGTCAGATCATAGAAGAAGGTTCCGTTGCTATTAATGCAAAGGTCTTTTTTGAAATCATTCGTAAACTTCCATCGGATGAAGTAACAATATCTGTAGACAATAATTATGTTATGAATATTAGTGGAGGAAAAGCTAAATTTAATATTTCGGTAAAACCGACAGAAGAATTTCCATTCCTTCCTCAGATTGTAAAAAATAACAGTATTACAATCTCTCAATTTTCTCTAAAAGAAGTAATCCGTCAGACAGTATTTTCCATTTCTGATAATGAAAATACAAAAGTCATGACAGGTGAACTCTTCGAGGTAAAAGGAAATAAATTAAAAGTTGTTTCTCTGGATGGCCACAGAATATCTATCCGCAATATCGAACTTAAAAATAGTTATGACGAAGTCAGCGTTATTATTCCTGGAAAAACCTTAATAGAGATCAGCAAGATCTTAAATGGTGGTATGGATGATGATGTAAATATTTACTTCACAGACAAACACGCTTTATTTGAATTTGAAAATACAATTGTTCTTTCCAGATTGATCGAGGGAGAATATTATAAAATCGATAAAATGCTTTCAAGTGATTATGAGACGAAACTCACGGTAAACAAAAAAGAAATGTTAGATTGTATTGACCGTACTACCTTATTGATCAAAGAATCCGACAAAAAACCGGTTATTATTGATATCAAAGATGATAGTATGGGATTTAATATGAATTCATCGATTGGTTCCATGAATGAAGAAATAAGTGCTATTAAAGAAGGAAAAGATATCTTGATCGGATTTAATCCTAGATTTTTAATGGATGCTCTTCGTGTTATAGATGAAGAAGAAATTACAATCTATATGATCAATCCGAAAGCACCATGCTTTATCAGAGATAAAGAAGAAAGCTATATTTATCTGATCCTTCCGGTTAATTTTAATGTATGATAATCAGAAAGCTTAGTTTTTCTGCATTATAAATAAAAACAGAGTTTGTAAAGATAAATTTTTTTTGAATGTATGGTATGTAAGAAAGAATCGAGGTAAAAATGGAAGCAGTAGTAATTAGTGATGATTTCATCAAACTTGGTCAGCTTTTAAAGCTGGCAAATATGGTATCATCCGGTGTAGAAGCCAAAATTGTAATTCAAAATGGAGAAGTCAAAGTCAATGGAGAAACAGATACCCGCAGAGGGAAAAAAATCTACCCAAATGATGTGGTAGAATATAAAGGACAGCAGATAACTGTAATCGGTGAATAATATATGCATGTTGATTCTCTAGAAGTAGGCAATTTCAGAAACTATGAATTTGCAAAGATTGACTTTCATCCAAATACTAATATATTGTATGGCGATAATGCACAGGGCAAAACCAATCTGCTGGAAGCTGTTTTCGTATGTGGAACAACAAAATCCCATAAAGGAAGCAAAGATAAAGAATTGGTCAGCATTGGTAAAGAAGAAGCACATATCAGATTGCATCTGACCAAAAAAGAAATGACACATCGGATTGATATGCATCTAAAAAAGAACAAAGGCAAGGGAATCGCAATAGATGGAATTCCAATCAAGCGATCCAGCGAATTGCTTGGTCTGTTAAATGTAATATTTTTTTCACCGGAAGATCTAAGAATTGTAAAAAACGGTCCTGCGGAGAGAAGAAAATTTATTGATATGGAATTATGCCAGCTCGATCAGGTTTATTTGCATGATCTGAAAGAATATAACAAAATTCTGATGCAGCGAAATAAACTGTTAAAGCAGATAAGTTTTCAGCCTTCTTTAGAAGATACTTTAGATATATGGGATATGCAGCTTTTACAATATGGTGAATCAATTATAAAAAGACGCAGTCAGTTCATTGAGGAAATTGGAGAAACAGTAACAAAGGTAAATGAAAACCTTACCGGTAACAAAGAACATTTACAAATGCTTTATGAGCCGGATGTTACTATTGATGAATTTGCAAATAAGTTAAATAATTACAGAGAACGCGATAAAAAACTTTTCTCTACAAGTGTAGGACCACATAGAGATGATCTTTGTTTTATGAATAAGGATATTGACATTCGAAAATATGGTTCACAGGGACAGCAAAGAACATGTGCACTTTCTCTGAAACTTGCAGAGATAGAGATCGTCAAAAATATGACCGGAGATTCTCCCGTTTTATTATTGGATGATGTTTTATCAGAGTTAGACCGCAACAGACAAAATTATCTGCTAGATAGTATTCACGATATTCAAACAATCATTACCTGCACGGGTATTGAAGAATTTATAGATAGCAGATTGACTTTAGATAGGATTTTTAGAATAAAAGAAGGTACAGTATTTATAGAAAAAGAGTAGTTTAATAAAAAAATCAATTCATTTGGATTGAATGTGTGTGCTAAGAAGATTATAAAAAGTAAGTAACAATGTACTATCGAAATTTATAAAATTTTGAGAGTACATAACATAGGAATGGAGGAACATATGGGAACAGAAGTGAATGGAGAATATGGAGCGGATCAGATCCAAATATTAGAAGGATTAGAGGCGGTTCGTAAAAGACCTGGTATGTATATCGGCAGCACTTCCACACGAGGTCTGCATCATCTGGTCTATGAGATTGTAGACAATGCAGTTGATGAAGCATTAGCAGGATATTGTACTGAAATTCAGGTATTTATTCAGAAAGGAAATTCTATCAGGGTCGTAGATAATGGACGAGGTATTCCTACCGGTATCAACCATAAAGCAGGTTTACCGGCTGTTGAAGTTGTCTTTACGATTCTTCATGCCGGTGGTAAGTTTGGCGGTGGCGGATATAAAGTATCCGGTGGTCTCCATGGTGTAGGTGCTTCTGTTGTAAATGCACTTTCTGAATGGCTTGAAGTTACCATTCACCAGAATGGAAAGAAATATAATCAAAGATACGAGCGTGGAAAAGTAATGTATCCGTTAAAAGAGATCGGTACAACGGATCATACCGGAACCGAAGTTGTATTCCAGCCGGACAAAGAAATTTTTGAAGATACCGAATATGACTTTGATACTTTAAGGCAGAGACTGCGTGAAATGGCATTTTTGACAAAAGGTATCAAGATTGTTTTAACAGATGAAAGATTAGAAGAGCCAAAAGTCAGAGAATTTCATTACGAAGGCGGAATCAAAGAATATGTCTCTTACCTGAATCGTCATAAAGATCCTTTGTATGACCAGATCATTTATTGCGAAGGACAAAGAGATGATATTTATGTTGAAGTAGCGATGCAGCATAACAGCTCTTATCAGGAAGGTACATACAGCTTTGTTAATAATATTACAACACCGGAAGGTGGCACGCATCTTACCGGTTTCCGTAACGCAATTACAAAGACATTTAATGATTATGCGAAAAAGAACAAGATTCTGAAAGAAAAAGAGGGCAATCTTTCAGGAGAAGATATTCGAGAAGGACTTGCTGCGATTATCAGTATAAAGATCACAGAGCCGCAGTTTGAAGGTCAGACTAAGCAAAAACTTGGTAACAGTGAAGCAAGAGGTGCGGTAGAATCCGTTGTTACAGAACAGCTTACTTATTTTTTGGAGCAGAATCCTGCAGTTGCAAAGATTATTTGCGATAAAGCATTATTAGCACAAAGAGCAAGAGATGCTGCACGTAAGGCTAGAGATCTGACCAGACGTAAGACAGCATTAGACGGTACAAGTCTTCCGGGTAAATTAGCTGACTGCAGTGACAAGAACCCTGAAAATTGTGAAATTTATATCGTTGAGGGTGATTCAGCCGGTGGTAGTGCAAAAACAGCAAGAGATAAAGCAACACAGGCAATCCTTCCTTTGCGTGGTAAGATTTTAAATGTAGAAAAAGCACGTCTTGACCGTATTTTGGAAAATAATGAGATCAAAGCCATGATCACAGCATTTGGTACAGGTATCGGAGAAGATTTTAATATCGAGAAACTGCGTTATAACAAAATTGTTATCATGACCGATGCCGATGTCGATGGAGCGCATATCGCAACATTGATGTTGACTTTCCTGTATCGTTTTATGCCGGATCTGATCCGGGAAGGTCATGTTTATCTGGCACAGCCGCCATTGTATAAAGTAGAGAAGAACAAGAAAGTATTCTATGCGTATGATGACAAGGAACTGAATGATATTCTTACGGAGATAGGCAGAGATGGCAACAACAAGATCCAGCGTTACAAAGGTCTGGGTGAGATGGATGCCGAGCAGCTTTGGGATACGACAATGGATCCTGCAAAGAGAATCTTACTTCGTGTCAATATTGATGAAGAATCTGAATCTGAGATTGATGTAGTATTTAATACATTAATGGGAGATAAAGTAGAGCCAAGAAGATTGTTCATCGAAGAAAATGCAAAATACGTTAGAAATCTTGATATATAAGAAAATGGATTTTTGATAAAGCACACAGTCAGAAATCTGTTTAGTAGTAAGCATGTGTGCAGGAATGAGGTAAAAAATGGACGAAAATATCTTTGACAAAGTTCATGAAGTGGACTTAAAAAAGACAATGGAAACATCCTATATCGATTATGCCATGTCCGTTATTGCAGCAAGAGCACTTCCTGATGTAAGAGATGGTTTAAAACCTGTACAGAGAAGAATCTTATATGCAATGATCGAATTAAATAATGGTCCGGATAAGCCACATCGTAAATGTGCCCGTATCGTTGGTGATACTATGGGTAAATATCATCCACATGGTGACAGTTCTATTTATGGTGCATTGGTAAACCTTGCACAGGAATGGTCTACACGATATCCGTTGGTCGATGGTCATGGAAACTTTGGTTCTGTCGATGGTGATGGAGCTGCTGCGATGCGTTATACCGAAGCAAGATTAAGTAAGATTTCAATGGAAATGCTTCGTGATATCAACAAAGATACAGTAGATTTTATACCAAACTTTGATGAGACAGAAAAGGAACCTGTTGTATTACCATCTCGTTTTCCTAATCTCTTAGTAAATGGTACATCCGGTATTGCAGTAGGTATGGCAACTAATATTCCACCACACAATCTTCGTGAAGTAATCAATGGTGTAGTTCGCCTGATCGATGATATTGAAGAAGATAAAGAAACAACTATGGAAGAAATTCTTGGAATTATCAAAGGACCTGACTTCCCGACCGGAGCACAGATCTTAGGTACAAGAGGAATTGAAGAAGCATATCGTACAGGACGCGGAAAGATCAGAGTGCGTGCTGTGACAGAGATTGAGCCAATGGATAACGGTAAGAACAGAATTGTAGTTACTGAGCTTCCGTATATGGTCAATAAAGCAAGACTGATCGAGAAAATAGCAGAATTACATAAAGATAAAAAGGTTGATGGACTGACAGATATACGCGATGAAACAAGTCGTGAAGGAATGCGTATCTGTATCGAACTGCGTCGTGATGTCAATCCGAATATCGTATTAAATCAGTTATACAAGCATACCCAGCTTCAGGATACGTTTGGTGTTATAATGCTAGCATTAGTCAACAATGAGCCGGTCGTTATGAACCTTTTGCAGATGTTAAAATATTATCTGATGCATCAGGAAGAGGTTGTAACACGTCGTACAAAATACGATTTAAATAAAGCCGAAGAGAGAGCACATATCTTAGAAGGTTTATTGGTTGCATTAGATAACATTGATGAAGTGATCCAGATCATTCGTGGATCAAAGAATGCCAATGAAGCAAAAGAAAAATTAGAGCAGAGATTTTCTTTATCAGAAGCGCAGGCAAATGCAATCGTAGAAATGCGTTTGCGTGCATTGACCGGTTTGGAAAGAGAAAAACTGGAGAGTGAATATGCAGAATTAGAAAAGAAAATTGCCGAATACAAAGCAATCTTAGCAGACAGAAAAGTATTGCTTTCTGTTGTAAAAAAAGAAATCATTGAGATCAGAGACAAGTATGGTGACGAAAGACGTACTTCGATTGGATATGATGAGTATGATCTGTCGATGGAAGATCTGATTCCAAATGAAAATACGATCATTACGATGACAAAGCTCGGTTATATTAAGAGAATGACTCTGGACAATTTTAAGAGCCAGCATCGTGGAGGCAAAGGAATCAAGGGAATGCAAACGATAGAAGATGATTATATAGAAGATCTCTTTATGGCAACCACACATCATTATCTGATGTTCTTTACCAATAAGGGAAGAGTATATCGTCTGAAAGCATACGAAATTCCGGAGGCAAGCAGAACAGCCAGAGGTACTGCAATCATTAACCTGTTACAGTTATTGCCGGATGAAAAGATCACTGCAGTTATTCCAATCAGGGAATATCAGGATCAGAAGTATCTGTTTATGGCAACGAAAAAGGGAATTGTTAAGAAGACATCAATTGTAGAATATGCCAATATCAGAAAGACAGGACTTCAGGCAATCAGCCTTCGTGATGAAGATGAATTGATTGAAGTAAAAGTAACAAACAAGAAGAAAGATATTATTTTGATCACGAAACATGGTCAGTGTATCCGTTTCAATGAAAATGATGTAAGACCTACGGGACGTACTTCTATGGGTGTGATCGGTATGAATCTTTCTTATGATGATGAACTGATCGGCATGCAGCTTAATACGCAGGGAGACTGTCTGATGATCGTATCAGAATATGGTATGGGCAAAAAGACAGATATCAATGAGTTTGGCGTACAGCATCGTGGTGGTAAAGGTGTGAAATGCTATAAGATCACGGATAAGACCGGAAATGTTGTAAATGCCAAAGCGGTGAATGATGACAATGAAGTAATGCTTATTACAACAGAAGGCATTATCATCCAGTTAAAAGTATCAGAAATATCAACACTTGGACGTATTACATCAGGTGTCAAACTGATCGATCTGGATCCTGAAAAAGATATTGTTGTAGCAAGTATGGCAAAAGTCAGAGATGCGATTCCGGAAGAAAACGGTAATTCAGAAGAAAAATTATTAGAAGAATTGCAAAAAGAAATGGATGAAGAAGAAAAATAAAAGATAGAAACCAGACAGCCCAGCATAATGATTTGTGTCGGGCTGTTTGTTACGAAGGAGGCAACTTATGAGAATCATATCGACAGATGAAATAAAAAAGAATATCAAAGAAATGTGTATAGAAGCAAATTATGAGTTATCGGCAGATGTCAAAGATAAACTTTATGATCAGGCGCAAAAAGAAGAAAGTGTGTTAGGAAAACAGATATTACAGCAATTAAAAGAAAACTTAGATATTGCCCGTGAAGACAGTATTCCAATCTGTCAGGATACCGGAATGGCGGTTGTCTTTTTGAAAATTGGTCAGGATGTGCATTTTGAGGGAGAAAACTTAGAAGATGCGATCAATGATGGAATCCGTCAGGGATATGTAGAGGGTTATCTTCGAAAATCAGTTGTAAAAGATCCTATCGAAAGAGAAAACACAAAAGATAATACACCGGGAGTCATTCATTATGAAATCGTACCGGGAGATCAGGTAGAAATAACAGTAGCACCAAAAGGTTTTGGCAGCGAAAACATGAGCCGTGTCATTATGTTAAAGCCGGCTGATGGCATAGAAGGTGTTAAAAGAGAAATTTTAGAAACAGTACGTCTGGCAGGTCCTAATGCATGTCCACCAGTTGTAGTAGGTGTTGGTATTGGCGGAACATTTGAAAAATGTGCATTATTAGCAAAGAAAGCCCTGACAAGAGAATTAGGATCTCACAATCCGATTCCTTATGTCAAAGAATTAGAAGATGAAATGCTTGAACAGATCAATCAGCTTAAAATAGGTCCGGGCGGATTAGGGGGCACTACAACTGCATTAGGAATCAATATCGAAACATATCCTACACATATTGCAGGACTTCCTCTGGCAATTAATATGTGCTGTCATGTTAATCGTCATAAAAAGAGAATTTTGTAAGTGCTATGTTCATTTTAAAATTATATAACATAAAAATACGAATAATTTATTCAGACTGGAAATTATAAATTAATCGTGGAAAAAGTTCTATTTTGTTAATGTAAATGTCATTTTAAAGAAGAAATGTGAATAAGAAGGAGATTTTTTATGGAAAAACATATTACAACGCCATTAACAGATGAAAAAGTAAGAGAATTGCATGCCGGGGATTATGTATATTTGTCCGGAACAGTATATACAGCCCGTGATGCTGCTCATAAAAGAATGTACGAGGCAATGCAAAGAGGAGAAGAAATACCGATCGACCTGAACAACAACATCATTTATTATCTTGGACCATCACCGGCAAGAGAAGGACAGGTTATAGGATCGGCAGGGCCAACGACAAGCAGTCGCATGGACAAATATACACCGCTTTTATTGGAAAATGGATTAAAAGGAATGATCGGTAAAGGAAAAAGATCAAAAGAAGTGATAGAGTCAATGCACACAAACAATGCTGTTTATTTTGCTGCAATAGGAGGAGCTGGAGCATTATTATCCAAATGTATAAAAAAAGCAGAGGTTATTGCCTATGATGATCTTGGAACAGAAGCAATTCGTAAACTGGAGGTAGAGAATCTCCCTGTTATTGTTGTTATTGATCATGAGAACAAAAATATGTATGAAGAAGCCATAAAATAAAGACATACAAGAAATATATAGGAAATATGTAAGAAAGTTAAAAAAAGTAGTTGACAAGAATAAATAAAATTGATATACTAATTTCTGCTTGACAGTCAAGTGATTGAATGTCAGAGAGCTGGAGAAATACTCAAGAGGCTGAAGAGGCGCCCCTGCTAAGGGTGTAGGTCGCTTACGCGGCGCGAGGGTTCAAATCCCTCTTTCTCCGTTGTGACGATAGTCACATAATTCAAAATATATTTCCGATTGATAGTCGAGCAAGATATTTTGAAAAAAATAAAAAAAGTGTTGACAAAGAGTTGAAAGCATGATAGTATATATCTTGCTGACGCACAAAAGGTTAGCACAGAGGAACGAAAGTTCCGGGCGAGTTTCTTCTATATAAAAGAAGAGAGGAGCAAAAAGAATCTTGATAATTAAATAGTAAAACAACCCTGAAATTTCTAAAGAGGATCTTGAAAAAGAGATCCAAGAATTTCAAGAGGCTTATCAGAAGATAAGACGAAAGCGAGACCAAGTAATTGGTAAAAACGGACAAGCCAAGCGAAAGCTTAGCGAGGACAAAACTTAAATATGAGAGTTTGATCCTGGCTCAGGATGAACGCTGGCGGCGTGCCTAACACATGCAAGTCGAACGAAGCTCCTGCGACAGAATCCTTCGGGAGGAAGATGCTTGAGACTGAGTGGCGGACGGGTGAGTAACGCGTGGGTAACCTGCCCTGTACAGGGGGACAACAGTTGGAAACGACTGCTAATACCGCATAAGCTTACGGTACCGCATGGTACAGTAAGAAAAACTCCGGTGGTACAGGATGGGCCCGCGTCTGATTAGCTGGTTGGCGGTGTAACGGACCACCAAGGCAACGATCAGTAGCCGGCTTGAGAGAGTGAACGGCCACATTGGGACTGAGACACGGCCCAAACTCCTACGGGAGGCAGCAGTGGGGAATATTGCACAATGGGGGAAACCCTGATGC